>Ga0207694_10000007_pt1 | contig 595422 bp, 517 predicted proteins | sample KBSC34metaG_FD_184353 | JGI IMG/M metagenome (GOLD analysis project Ga0207694, IMG submission 184353) | Corn rhizosphere microbial communities from Kellogg Biological Station, Michigan, USA - KBS C3-4 metaG (SPAdes) (version 2) | ecosystem: Host-associated > Plants > Roots > Rhizosphere >... | reverse complement strand
GGCGACAACGTGCAGATGGTGGTGGAGCTGATCAACCCGATCGCCATGGAGAAGGAGCTGCGCTTCGCCATCCGCGAGGGCGGCCGCACCGTCGGCGCCGGCGTCGTCACCGAGATCGTGGACTGAGTCGGCAACGCAGGATGAAAGGCGCCGGCGGGGGGACCGCTCCCCGCCGCCCGCCCTCTCGATAGCAGCGGTCAAACACGGGAGCCAGAGCCATGCGCGACAAGGTCATCCTCGCCTGCACCGAGTGCAAGGAGAGGAACTATCACCAGACCAAGAACAAGCGGAAGCACCCCGAGCGGCTGGAGTACAGCAAGTACTGCCCGCGGTGCAACAAGCACCAGCCGCACAAGGAGACCAAGTAAGCCGCTCCGGCCGCGGAACCCCCGCGGCCGGCGGCTGCCGGTCTCGAACGCACCGATCACCTGGAACGCTTCCCCCGGGGACCCAGCAAAGGCATGGCAGAGACGACCCGCACCACCGCCCTCGACTTCTTCCGCGAAGTGGGCGAGCAAATCCGCAAGGTGACCTGGCCCGACTGGGCGCAGCTCAAGGAATCGACCGGCGTGATCGCGGTGTTCGTGCTCACTGTGGCGCTGATCATCTACGGGATGGACTACGGCGTGCGCGTGGTGCTCGAGCTGTTCTCCTCCCTCTTCACCGGCTGACGGGGGCACAGCGCGCACATGGCCGAAGCCAGGTGGTATGCGATCCAGTGCTACTCGGGGCATGAGAACAAGGTCCAGCGGCTGGTGCAGCGGCGGATCGACGAGGAGCCGGGCGAGCCGGAGCAGAAGCAGATCCAGGAGGTGCTGGTTCCCACGCAGGAGGCGGTGGAGCTGCGCAACGGGAAGCGGGTGACCGTGACCCGCAAGCTGTATCCCGGCTACGTGCTGGTGAAGATGGTGTACAACCAGCGCACCGCGCACACCATCACCGGGATCCAGGGGGTGCTCAAGTTCCTGGGCTCGGGCGCCGAGCCGCAGCCGCTCACCGACGACGAGCTGGCGAAGATCTTCGGGCAGGAGACCGAGGCCCCGGTGGCCGAGGAGCCCGTGATGCTGATCCCGTTCGTGGCGGGGCAGGTGGTGGAGGTCACCGACGGGCCGTTCAAGGAGTTCAGCGGCACCGTGCAGGAGATCGACCACGAGAAGGGGAAGGTGAAGGTGGAGGTCAGCCTCTTCGGGCGCCCCACCTCGCTCGAGCTCGACTACACGCAGCTCCGCGGCTTCTGACGCGCGCGGACTTTAAACGGATCGAGGTCGCGACATGGCGAAGAAGGTCACCGGTTTCATCAAGCTCCAGGTCCCCGCCGGGGCCGCCAACCCGGCGCCCCCCGTGGGCCCCGCGCTGGGCCAGCACGGCGTGAACATCATGGAGTTCTGCAAGCAGTTCAACGCGCGCACCCAGGGCCAGCCGGGGATGATCATCCCGGTGGAGATCACGGTGTACGGCGACCGCTCCTTCACCTTCATCACCAAGACGCCCCCCGCGGCGATCCTGCTGAAGAAGGCGGCGGGGCTCGACAAGGGCTCGCCTTCGTCGAAGAAGCAGAAGGTGGGCACGGTCACCCGCGACCAGCTGCGCACCATCGCCGAGACCAAGATGCCCGACCTGAACGCGGCCGACATCGACGGCGCCATGCGCATGATCGCCGGGACGGCCCGGTCGATGGGGCTGGAAGTCGTAGACTAACGGCAGTGCTAAGTGCTAAGTGCTAAGTGCTAAGTGCTGAACGGCTTGGCGCTGCACTGGCAGAGGCGCGGCCCCTCGAAGTGAGGGAACAGGTGGATCCCGGTGACGGGATCCCGCAGGGAGGATCCCGGATCGCGAAGAGCTTCGTGCACTTAGCACTTAGCACTTAGCACTTCGGGGTTCAGGCAGGAGAAGCGAAGTCGACCGTCGGACTCCAGGGAGCGGGCTCCTGCCCTCCCGCGACGCGAGTCGCCCGGCACGCCTTCCGTCCGCCACACCACCGCGCGCGCGGGCGACGCCGCGGCGGGAGGACTCGTCCAGCATTCGTCCCGAGGGGAGTACATGCCCAAGCACGGAAAGAAGTTCCGCGAGGCGCAGGCGCGTGTTCCCGAGGGGTCGGCCTTCTCCCCCACCGAGGCGGTGAGCCTGGTGAAGGAGCTGAGCTACGCCAAGTTCGACGAGACGGTGGAAGCCGCCGTCCGTCTCGGCGTGGACCCCCGGCATGCAGACCAGATCGTCCGCGGCGCGGTGGTCCTTCCCCACGGCACCGGGAAGACCGCGCGCGTGCTGGTGATCGCGCAGGGCGACCGGGCGCGCGAAGCGGAGGAGGCGGGAGCCGACTTCGTGGGCACCGAGTACGTCCAGAAGATCAAGGACGGGTGGCTCGACTTCGACGTCGTGGTCGCCACGCCGGACATGATGGGGCAGGTGGGCCAGCTCGGCCGCATCCTGGGCCCCCGTGGGCTCATGCCCACCCCCAAGGCCGGCACCGTCACGCAGGACGTGACCAAGGCCGTCCGGGAGATCAAGGCCGGCAAGATCGAGTTCCGCGTAGACCGCACGGGCAACGTGCACGTGCCGATCGGCAAGGTGTCCTTCGACGGCGGGAAGCTGGAGGAGAACCTGGGCGCCTTCATGGACACGGTGATCCGGGCCAAGCCCCCCGCGGCCAAGGGCACCTACGTGCGCGCGGTCACGGTGAGCAGCACCATGGGCCCCGGGGTCCCCGTCGACGCCAACCTCTTCCGGAGGGCCTGACGCGATGCGGAGAACCGAGAAGGACGAGTTCATCGGCGAGCTCCAGCAGAAGCTGGAAGGCGCGACGGCGTTCTACCTGACCGACTTCACGGGGCTGAACGTGAAGCAGATGACGCAGTTCCGCGCCCGGCTGCGCAAGCAGGGGGTGGACTACGTGGTGGTCAAGAACACGCTGGCGCAGCGGGCCCTGCAGGGGCTCGACCTCCCCGACGTGGCGGGCTTCTTCACCGGCCCCACCGGGGTGGTGATCGGCCGCGACGACGCGGTGGCCGCCGCCAAGGCGCTCACCGACTTCGCCCGCGAGTTCGGCGACCGGCCGGCGGTGAAGGTCGGCATCGTGGAGCGCAAGGAGGTGACGCCCGACCAGGTGAAGAAGCTGGCCGAGCTCCCCCCGCGCGAGGTCCTGCTGGCGCAGATCGCCGGCGGGCTGCAGGCGCCGATGGCGCGGCTGGCGGGCGGGATGAGCCAGCTCCTCGCGGGCTTCGCCCGCGCGGTGGACGCGCTCCGGCAGCAGAAGGAGGGTGCGGCGGGCTGAACCGCCCGACACGCGCCCGCCGGAGCCTGCGGAAGGCCGCCCGGCGACCCTGAGGAACGAACCGGTCTAGAACCGACACCACGCACCGTAGACGAAGGAGCCCACTGAGATGGCTACGCTTACCCGTGACGAGCTGCTCGACGCGATCGGCAACATGACCGTTCTCGAGCTTTCGGAGTTCGTGAAGGCGTTCGAGGAGAAGTTCGGCGTGACCGCCGCGGCCCCGGTGGCCGTGGCCGCCGCCGGCGCCGGCGGCCCCGCGGCCGCGGCCCCCGCGGCCGAGGAGCAGACGGAGTTCACCGTGATGCTCAACGGCGCCGGCGACAAGAAGATCCAGGTGATCAAGGTGGTCCGCGAGATCACCGGCCTGGGCCTGAAGGAGGCGAAGGACCTGGTGGACGGCGCGCCCAAGCCGGTGAAGGAGGGCGTGTCGAAGGACGAGGCCAACGCCATCAAGGCGAAGCTCGAGGAGCAGGGCGCGGCCGTCGAGCTGAAGTAGCGGACGGCGCTCCCGCCGCGGGGACCCCCGGGTCTCCCGCGGCGGGGGCGGGCGCCCGCGTCGCTCCGACCGGCGGCGCCCTCAAGCCTGTCCAACTTCAGCCAACGGCGCATGATGGCTTGCGAGCCTCTTACATAGATACGGACGGCACGTCACCCCGCCGGGGTCACCGGTCGGGGTCGTTTGCGCTTCCGGTTTGGTTCCACGTCGCGCGAGAGGGAGACCCACTTGGCAACCGTGAATAAACCGATCGTCTCGTTCGGCAAGCTGGTGGCGGGGATGGACCACCCGAACCTGCTCGACGTCCAGCTGCGCGCCTTCGAGACGCTGCTCCAGACCGACGCGGCCGCGCGCGAGCGCGAGGACGTGGGGCTGGAGCGCGTGTTCAACGAGATCTTCCCCATCTCTGACGTCAATGGGAACTTCTCCCTGGAGTACGTGCGCTACGCCCTGGGCGAGCCCAAGTACGACATGGAGGAGTGCATGGAGCGCGACATGACGTACGCCGCTCCGCTCAAGGCGACGCTCCGGCTGGTGGTGTGGGAGGACATCGGCGACGAGCGCCGTCCGAAGGACATCATCGAGAAGGAGGTGTACCTGGGGGACCTGCCGGTGCTGACCCCCCTGGGCACCTTCATCATCAACGGCGCGGAGCGGGTGATCGTGTCGCAGCTGCACCGCTCGCCGGGGGTGGTCTTCGAGGAGACCATCCACCCGAACGGGAGCAAGCTCTACAGCGCCCGCATCATCCCCTTCCGCGGCTCGTGGGTCGAGTTCACCATCGACATCCACGACGTGGTGGCGGTGCACATCGACAAGAAGAAGAAGTTCCCCGCCACCGCGCTGCTGCGCACGGTGGGGTACTCGCGCGACGCCGACATCCTCTCGGTCTTCTTCAAGCGCGACGCCGTGACCCTGGCCTCGATGGCGGGCGAGGGGACGCGCGAGGGGCGCCGCGGCGAGGTCTTCCACGGCTTCCTGGGCGAGGACGTCCCCGACCCGGCGCTGCTGGGCCCCGAGGGCCCCATGCTCTACCGCGAGGTGGTGGTCCCCGGCACCGGCGAGGTGTTCGAGCGCGGCTCTCGCCTGACCACCGAGGCCTGGCGCGCCCTGCGCGAGGGGGGCGTGTACTCGCTCCCGGTGATCGCGCAGGCGCTGCTGGCGCGCGCGGGCGACGAGGTGAACGCCGAGGTCATCGCGCGGCTGCAGCGCGCGGGGATCGACGCCATCACGTTGTTCCGCACCGGGGCCCCGGGAACGGCGCTGCGTGCCACCCTGGCCAAGGACCCCACGCGCGGCACCCTCGACTCGCTCTTCGCCATCCACAACCTGGTGCGCCCGGGAACGGCCCCGGCCCCCGACGTGTGGAGCGAGGAGGAGTTCTTCGCGGCGGGCGACGGGATCATGCACGTCGCCGACTTCCTGCGGGCGTGGAGCGAGCGCGACAACGCGCCGGCCGACCCCAACAGCCGCGACGCGCAGCGCAGCGCCGAGGAGCGCATGCTCCGCTACGCGCAGGAGCGCGGCATCCGCTACGTGTGGGAGAGCTTCCGCGAGGAGCGGGCGGAGAAGACCGCGCGCCCGTCGCGCGTGCTCGTCTATGAGCTGAACCGGGTGGTGCAGGTCTACACCCAGGTGTGGCGCCTCCTCTTCCAGCCGCGCGCCGCCATCGTGGTGACGGGCGACCTGGCCGACGGCGGGGCCGCCACCGCGCGCAGCGACTACAGCGAGTACCTGGAGGAGACGCTCAACAAGCGCTACGACCTGGGGCGCGTGGGCCGCTACAAGATCAACCAGCGCCTCGGCGAGGCCTTCCGCTCGCTCGGCTTCGCCTCGCCCCCGGCGGGGATGACGGCGCTCACCGCGCAGGACGTGCTGGCCATCCTGCACAACCTGGTGGAGCTGCACGAGGGGCGCGGCTGGACCGACGACATCGACCACCTGGGGAACCGCCGGGTGCGCTCGGTGGGCGAGCTGATCGCCAACCAGTTCTCGGTGGGCCTGTCGCGCATGGCGCGGCTGGTGCGCGAGCGCATGTCGATCGTGAGCGACCCCGACAAGATCAACATCGACGACCTGGTGAACGCGCGGACCGTCTCCGCCGTGATCCAGCAGTTCTTCGGGAGCTCGCAGCTGTCCCAGTTCATGGACCAGACCAACCCCCTGGCCGAGATGACGCACAAGCGGCGTCTCTCCGCGCTGGGGCCGGGCGGCCTGACCCGCGAGCGCGCCGGCTTCGAGGTGCGCGACGTGCACTACTCGCACTACGGGCGCATGTGCCCGATCGAGACGCCGGAAGGGCCCAACATCGGCCTGATCAACTCGCTGACCACGTACTCGCGGATCAACGACCTGGGCTTCATCGAGACGCCCTACCGCAAGGTGGTGCGCGCGGTGGTGAAGTACCCGGCGGCGGTGAAGCTCGACGACGCGGTGCGGCTGGTGCTGGGCGAGCGCGGCAAGGTGTTCGCCAAGAAGGGCGAGGAGGTCGACGGCGAGAAGGGCCGCGAGGTGTTCCGCGCCATGATCGTGGGCGCCGAGCTGGCCGAAGACGTGCTGGACTGGACGCCCCTCTTCCCGCGCATGCTGGCGGGCGAGATCCCGCAGAGCGAGTGGGAGGCGGCCTTCGCCACGCTGGCGGTGCTGGCGCGGCGCGGCGAGCGCATCACCGACGACCTGGCCGACCGCATCGCGGCGCAGCCGGTGAACGTGGTGCGCGTGGTGAGCCGGCGCGCGGGCGCGGCGGCGCGCGGCGTGGCCCCCGAGGCCATCCGCAACCCCGCCTCGCTCCCGGTGCGCGTGTTCGCCCCCAAGAGCTCGGCCGTGCTGGCGGTGCCGGGGACGGTGCTCACCCAGGAGGTGGTGGACGCCATCCACGCCCGCCAGATGGAGGGGCTGGTGGAGGTCGACGCCGGCGACACCCCCGACGAGGTGCCGCTCGACTTCGTGACCGGGGTGGCGGCGCTCTCGCCCGAGGGCGACGTGGGCCGCGTGTCGCTCTCGACCCGGGTGCCGGTGGTGCACGTGACCCCGGTGGTCACCCGCATCACCGCCTGGCTCTCCGCCAACGAGGAGGAGAACGCCCGCATCGCGCAGGCGAACGCCCCGCTGGGGAGCGACGGGTCGTTCACCAACGAGTTCATCCTCTGCCGCGAGCGGGGCGACTTCCCGCTGCTGCGGCCGGACGAGATCGACTTCATGGACGTGGCGCCCGACCAGCTGGTGTCGGTGGCCGCCGCGCTCATCCCCTTCCTGGAGCACGACGACGCCAACCGGGCGCTGATGGGCTCCAACATGCAGCGGCAGGCGGTGCCGCTCCTCTTCCCTGACGCGCCGGTGGTGGGCACGGGGCTGGAGCAGGTGATCGCGGTCGACTCCGGCGCGGTGGTGGTGGCGCGCCGCGGCGGGGTGATCAAGGAGGTCACCGCCGACTTCATCGTGGTCGACGCGGGCGCGGGCGGCGACGCCGTGCTGGCGGGCGACGAGCCGCTCCGGCGGCTGGCGCAGTTCGACCGCTACCGGATGAAGAAGTACTGGCGCACCAACCAGGACACCGCGCTCAACCAGCGCCCGCTGGTGCACGTGGGGCAGCTGGTGAAGAAGGGCGACGTGCTGGCCGACGGCGCGTCGACGGACGGCGGCGAGCTGGCCCTGGGCCGCAACCTGCTGGTGGCCTTCATGCCCTGGTACGGCAACAACTTCGAGGACGCCATCGTGCTCTCCGAGCGGCTGGTGAGGGACGACGTGTACACGTCGATCCACATCCAGGAGCTGGAGCTGCAGGTGCGCGACACCAAGCGCGGGATGGAGGAGATCACGCGCGAGATCCCGAACGTGGCCGAAGAGTCGCTGGTGGACCTCGACGAGCGCGGGGTGGTGCGCATCGGCGCGCGGGTGAAGGCGGGCGACATCCTGGTCGGCAAGATCACGCCCAAGGGCGAGACGGAGCTCTCCCCCGAGGAGAAGCTGCTCACCGCCATCTTCGGCGAGAAGGCCAAGGACGTGAAGGATTCGTCGCTCAAGGTGCCGCCGGGCGTCGAGGGCACCGTGATCGACGTGAAGATCTTCAGCCGCCGCATCGACGACCCGATCCTGGAGAAGGAGCGGGGGCAGAAGATCGGCGAGCTGCGCACCTTCGAGCGCAACGAGATCCTGCGTATCTCGGAGGCGCGCGACGAGGAGGTGCGCGAGCTGATCCGCGGCAAGGAGGCCGCGCTCTTCCTGAAGAAGGGGACGGTGGAGCCCTACTTCGACGAGGGGACGCAGCTGACGCCCGAGGTGGTGGACGCGCTGGACCTGGGCGAGGTGGACCTCACCACGCTCAAGGTGACCGACCGCCCCACCAACGAGCAGCTCCGCCGGCTGATCGACGAGAGCAAGCGGCGCATCGAGAAGGTGCGGCAGAAGACCGAGAACCAGATCGACAAGGTCTTCCAGCCCGACGAGCTCCCGCCGGGGGTGGTGCAGCTGGTGAAGGTGTACCTGGCCGAGAAGCGGAAGATCTCGGTGGGCGACAAGATGGCCGGCCGCCACGGGAACAAGGGGATCATCGCCCGCATCGTGCCGGACGAGGACATGCCCTTCCTCCCCGACGGCACCCCGGTGGACGTCTGCCTCAACCCGCTGGGCGTGCCCAGCCGGATGAACGTGGGGCAGATCCTGGAGACCCACCTGGGGTGGGCGGGCCGGGTGCTGGGCTTCGAGGCCAAGACCCCGGTGTTCCAGGGCGCCAGCGAGGACGAGATCGGGGTGCTGATCCGCCTGGCGGGCGTCACCTGGGCGGCGAAGGCGCTCGGCGTCTCGGTGGAGCCGCCCACCTTCGACGTGGAGGACGCGCGCGCCATCTCGCACGCCGCCCACGCGCTGGAGGAGCAGGGCGAGCCGGAGCCGCGCCCCGAGGTGGGGATCGGCCGGCCCATCGACCGCCTCCTGGCCGACGGCGTCCCCGCCGGGGTGCGGGAGAAGCTGAAGCCGCTGGGCGACTACCTGGTGGCGGCGGCGCGGGAGCTGGCCGAGCGCAAGGAGGGCGACTTCGAGGCGCTCTTCCCCGCCGCGGCCGCGCTGGCGAAGGCGAAGGGGAAGGCCGCGGCCGGCGAGAACCCGGTGAACGCCGCGCTCGAGGAGCACATGAAGGCGGCGGGGCTCACCCCGGGCGGCAAGGTGTGGATGCGCGACGGGCGCAGCGGCAACACCTTCGAGAGCCCGGTGACGATCGGCGCCATCTACATGCTGAAGCTCTCCCACCTGGTGGACGACAAGATCCACGCGCGCTCCATCGGCCCGTACTCGCTGGTCACCCAGCAGCCGCTGGCCGGGAAGGCGCAGTTCGGCGGGCAGCGCTTCGGCGAGATGGAGGTGTGGGCGCTGGAGGCGTACGGCGCCGCGCACACCCTGCAGGAGATCCTGACGGTGAAGAGCGACGACGTGAACGGCCGCAGCCGCGTGTACGAGGCGATCGTGAAGGGCGAGAACCTTCCGGAGCCCGGGTTGCCGGAGTCGTTCAACGTGCTCGTGAAGGAGCTGCAGGCGCTCGGGATCTCGGTGACGCTCGGGAGTTAGTGCGGAAGTGCTAAGTGCTAAGTGCCAAGTGCTGAACAGCAAAACAGCACCCCTGGCACTTAGCACCCAGCACTTAGCACTTGGCACTTAGCACTTGACGCCTTCGCTACGATAGACCGGAGACGCCCGAAGCCCTCCGGAACACCAGATTGAGCAAGGGGACCATGATCGACTTCCCCCGCGTCCGCGAGACCCGGTCTCAGGACTTCAACTACATCCAGGTGAAGCTGGCCTCCCCCGAGGAGATCCGCTCCTGGAGCTTCGGCGAGGTCACCAAGCCGGAGACCATCAACTACCGCTCCTTCAAGCCGGAGCGCGACGGGCTCTTCTGCGAGCGCATCTTCGGTCCCGTGAAGGACTGGGAGTGCCACTGCGGAAAGTTCAAGCGCATCCGCTTCCGCGGGCACGTCTGCGACAAGTGCGGGGTCGAGGTGACCCTGTCCAAGGTGCGGCGCGAGCGCATGGGCCACATCGAGCTGGCCGTGCCGGTCGCGCACATCTGGATGTTCAAGACGCTCCCCTCGCAGATGGGCTACCTGCTGGGGATGACGCTGCGCGACCTGGAGAAGGTCATCTACTACGCCACCTACGTGGTGACCAGCCCCGGCGCCCAGGACGTGAAGCACTCGCAGGTGCTCGACGAAGACGAGTACCTGGCGATCCGCGACAAGGCCCGCGAGGAGGGCGACACCGAGTTCAAGGCCGACATCGGCGCCGACGCGGTGCGCAACCTCCTGCGCCAGATCGACGTGGACGGGCTCGCCGAGAGCCTGCGCACGCAGGTGGCCAACGAGACCAGCCAGCACCGCAAGAAGATGGTGCTCAAGCGGCTCAAGGTGATCGACGCCATCCGCGGCTCGGGCGCCACCGTGGGCGAGCGCAACAAGCCGGAGTGGATGATCATGGACGTGGTCCCGGTCATCCCCCCCGACCTGCGCCCGCTGGTGCCCTTGGACGGCGGCCGCTTCGCCACCAGCGACCTGAACGACCTCTACCGCCGCGTGATCAACCGCAACAACCGGTTGAAGAAGCTGATGGAGATGCGCGCGCCGGAGGTGATCCTGCGCAACGAGAAGCGCATGCTCCAGGAGGCGGTCGACGCGCTCTTCGACAACGGGCGCCGCAGCAAGGCGATCCGCGGCCGCGGCAAGCGCCCGCTCAAGTCGCTCAGCGACATGCTGAAGGGGAAGCAGGGGCGCTTCCGCCAGAACCTGCTGGGCAAGCGCGTGGACTACTCCGGGCGCTCGGTGATCGTGGTGGGCCCCGAGCTCAAGCTGCACCAGTGCGGCCTGCCGAAGGCGATGGCGGTGGAGCTCTTCAAGCCCTTCATCATCCACGAGCTGGAGAAGCGGGGCGAGGCGGAGACGGTGAAGCGCGCCAAGAAGATCGTGGAGCGCGACGACCCGCGGGTGTACGAGGTGCTCGAGGACATCATCCGCGACCACCCCGTCCTCCTCAACCGCGCGCCCACGCTGCACCGCCTGGGGATCCAGGCCTTCGAGCCGGTGCTGGTGGAGGGGAAGGCGATCCGCATCCACCCGCTGGTGTGCGCCGCCTTCAACGCCGACTTCGACGGCGACCAGATGGCCGTGCACGTGCCGCTCTCGTTCGAGGCGCAGCTCGAGGCGCGGGTGCTGATGCTGTCGAGCAACAACATCCTCCTCCCGTCCAACGGCCGGCCCATCGCGGCGCCGAGCCAGGACATCGTGATCGGCTGCTACTGGCTGACGCACGAGACGGCGGGGCACCAAGCCGCCTTCGAGGCCGACCTGGCCGAGCAGAAGAAGGCGCCGCAGGAGCGTGACTCGGCGAAGCTGGTGCGCCGCTTCACCAACGTGGCCGAGGTGGAGATGGCGCTCGCCCACAAGGTGGTGGGCTACCACTCGCCCATCTGGTACTTCACCGATCCGCGCCCCGCGGGGGAGCTGGAGGAGGGCGAGGCGCGCAAGCAGGTGTGGGTGAGGACCACCCCGGGGCGGGTGATCATCAACTCCGTGGTCCCGCCCGAGCTGGGCTTCTGGAACCGGACCATGGGGAAGAAGGAGCTCGGCGACGTGATCTTCAGCGCCTACCGCACGGTGGGGCTGGCGAAGACGGTGGTGTTCCTGGACGACCTCAAGGCCTTCGGCTTCCGCTACAGCACGCTGGGCGGGGTGTCGGTCGGCATCGAGGACATGGAGATCCCCGCGGAGAAGGACCAGATCCTCCGCGAGGCCGAGGACGACGTGGCCCGCTTCACCCGGGCGTACAACAACGGCGTGATCTCCAACGGCGAGCGCTACAACAAGGTGATCGACACCTGGACGCACGCCAACAACGACGTGGCCGACGCCATGGTGGACCGCCTGAAGAAGAGCAAGGGCGGCTTCAACCCCGTGTACATGATGATGAACTCGGGGGCCCGCGGCAGCCGCGACCAGATGCGGCAGCTTGCCGGGATGCGCGGCCTGATGGCCAAGCCCCAGAAGAAGCTCACCGGCGGGATCGGCGAGATCATCGAGAGCCCGATCAAGTCGAACTTCCGCGAGGGGCTCACCGTGCTGGAGTACTTCATCTCCACGCACGGCGCCCGGAAGGGCCTGGCCGACACGGCGCTGAAGACGGCCGACGCCGGGTACCTGACGCGGCGCCTGGTGGACGTGGCGCAGGACGTCACCATCAGCGAGATCGACTGCGGCACCATCCTGGGGCTCGAGGTGTCCGCGCTGAAGGAGGGCGAGGACGTGGTGGAGCCGCTGAAGGACCGCATCGTGGGCTCGGTGGCGGCCGACGACGTGTTCGACCCGATCGACGGCGAGCTGCTGGTGGAGGCGGGCGAGCTGATCAGCGAGGAGATCGCCGACGAGATCGAGGACGCCGGGATCCAGTCGGTGAAGATCCGCAGCGTGCTCACCTGCGAGAGCCGCCGCGGGCTCTGCCAGAAGTGCTACGGGCGCAACCTGGCGACGATGGGGATCGTGGACGAGGGCGAGGCCGTGGGGATCCTGGCCGCGCAGTCGATCGGCGAGCCGGGCACGCAGCTCACGCTGCGCACCTTCCACATCGGCGGCACGGCGGCGCGCATCGCGGCCACCACGGCGCGCAAGAGCAAGGTGGAGGGGGTGGCGCACTTCGACCGCGTGACCTCCGTCGCCACGCCCGACGGGTCGCGGATCGTGACCAGCCGCGAGGGCGAGATCATCATGCGCACCGCCGAGGGCGGGGTGCGCAGCCGCCTGGCGGTGCCGTACGGCGCCACCATCTCGATCGCCGACGGCGACCGGGTGGCGGTGGGCGACACTTTGTTCTCGTGGGACCCGTACTCTGAGCCGATCGTGGCCGACTTCGGCGGCACGGTGCGCTTCATCGACATCGCCGACGAGGAGACGGTGCGCGAGGAGCTCGACGAGAGCACCGGCCGCCGGCAGATGGTGATCATCGAGGACCGCAGCAAGAAGCTGCACCCGATGATCGAGATCCACGGCGAGGGCGGGGTGAAGCTGCGCGAGTTCATCGTGCCCGTGGGCGCGCAGCTCACGGTGCGCGACGGCGAGGTGATCGAGCCGGGCGCCACGCTGGCCAAGATCGCGCGCGAGGCGTACAAGACGCGCGACATCACCGGCGGCCTGCCGCGCATCGCCGAGCTCTTCGAGGCACGGCGGCCGAAGGACCCGGCGGTGATCACCGAGGTCGACGGCACGGTGCGCTTCGGCGACATCAAGCGCGGCAAGCGCGAGGTGATCGTGATCCCCGACACCGGCAACGAGCGGGTGTACGAGGTGCCGGTGGGCAAGCACCTGCGCGTGCACGAGGGCGACTACGTGCGCGCCGGCGACCGGCTCTCCGAGGGCCCGGTGAACCCGCACGACATCCTGCGGATCAAGGGGCCGGCAGCGGTGCAGCAGTACCTGCTGAACGAGGTGCAGGAGGTCTACCGCCTGCAGGGCGTGAAGATCAACGACAAGCACATCGGGGTGATCATCCGCCAGATGCTCCAGAAGGTCCGGATCATGGAGCCGGGCGAGACGGAGTTCCTGGAGGGGGAGACGGTGGACCGCACCGTGTTCCTGGACAGCAACCAGAAGTCGCTGGACGCCGGCCGCAAGCCGGCCACGAGCGAGCCGCTGCTGCTGGGGATCACCAAGGCGTCGCTCACCACGCAGAGCTTCATCAGCGCGGCGAGCTTCCAGGAGACCACGCGGGTGCTGACCGACGCCGCCATCCGCGGCGCGCGCGACAACCTGCAGGGGCTCAAGGAGAACATCATCATCGGGCACCTGATCCCGGCGGGCACCGGCATCTACCGGTACAACGACGTGGAGTTCGGGCCCGAGACGGACGAGGCCGAGGGTCCGCCCCCGGCCCCGCCGGTGATGGGCGCCACCACGCCGCTGATCTCCCCCGCCGCCGCGGAGGAGGAGCCGGCGACCGTCGAGGCCTGATCTAACGACCGGGTCTCACACAGAGACGCAGAGCCGCAGGGAGAGGCACCGGCCTTTCTCTGCGGCTCTGCGTTTTTGCGCTGTTGGTGTGCGGTGGGTTGTGCTGTGATACCATTTTCGCCGATCAGCTGTGCATTCTGACAAGAGGAAAATGCCTCACCCAGAGGACCGGAGGACCGGAGAACTGCGCGTGTTTCCTCTGGTCCTCTGGTTCTCTGGGTGAGCTCAATCCGTTGCCTGAAATGCACAATCAATAATCGGGAATGGGATGATATGATACCGTTTCGACTGATTGGATGTGCATTCCAATCAACAGAATGGACTCACACGGAGTCAACGGAGTCAGCGGAGTCGTTCTCCGTTAACTCCGTTGACTCCGTGTGAGGATCTCTGTACTGGTGTCTCCGAATGCATAGTCATTTGTATTCCCCGGTATTCCTCGGTATTCCCCGGGATTCCCCGGTGAGCAGCACTCCGGGCGCTACGGCTGGGTTGCGCGCGGCGCCGTCCCACGCCAGCTTCGGCTCGAACGATCCGCGCCCGCCCCTCCGCCCCCGCAATCCCCACCATGCGACGCCTCGTACCCCGCCGGCCGGTGTCGTGGGACCCGCGCGAGTTCGTGCTCGCGGCGCTCCTGATGACCGTGGGCGCCGTGCTCTTCGCGGGGTTCGCGGTGACCACGCTGCGGGGGAGCACCTTCTCCGCGGGCGACCTGCAGGGCGCCACCCTCGCCTTTCAGCTGCTGGGGTGGGGAAAGTACCTGGCGTTCCTCCGGCTCGCCTGGCTGGGAGACCAGGCCGCGCTGCACCGGCGCTACCTGGGATGGAAGCGCGCCGCGCTCCTCTGGCTCCCGGTGACCCTCTTCGTGCTCTACGCCTGGCTGCAGTGGGGAGTGGTGAACGGCGCGCGCGCCGCTTACCTCCAGCGCACCGGGCAGCCGGGCGCGGCCGGCTACGGGGGCGTGCCGCTCTTCCTGCTGCTCGAGGCGTCGCTCGCCCTCGCGCTCGCGGCGGTGAACGCGCTCTGGGTGCAGCACCGGCAGCTGCGCGTGGCACGCTAACATTCCGCGATTGCGCGGGCGCACATACATTGGTACATCCGTTCCCACCGGCGGAGGCGTACTTCATTCCGGCGGACGAGCCATTTCCGGGGAGGCAGGTTGCCTATGGACGACACGATTTCCGTCGGGGTGGACGACGCGGAGGAGATGACCACGGTGATGGACTCGCTGCGCGCCGTGGTGCGCGCGCTGCGGATATCCACCCGCGCGGTCGAGAAGGAGATCGGGATCAGCGGGGCGCAGCTCTTCGTGCTGCAGCGGCTGCAGGACGCGCCCGCGCGCTCGGTGAACGAGCTGGCCGAGCGCACCAGCACCCACCAGAGCTCGGTGTCGACGGTGGTGTCACGGCTGGTGGAGCGCGGCCTGGCCCGGCGCGCGGCCTCGGCCGAGGACGGGCGCCGGATGGAGATCTCGATCAGCGAGCAGGGGCGCGCGCTGCTGCGGCAGGCGCCGCGCACGGCGCAGACCGCCATGCAGGAGGCGCTGCGGCGGATGGACCGGGCGCAGGTGCGCGCGCTGGCGGAGGGGCTGGAGGCGCTGGTGCGCGAGGGCGGCTTCGCCGAGACGCCGCCGCCGATGTTCTTCGAGGAGGACGGGTCCGGCGACTCCTGAAGGTTCGTTAATTTGACGCAGAGACGCGGAGGAAAAGAGAGACGCAGCAGTTCTCTCTTTTCCTCCGCGTCTCTGTGTCACGCGTACTCGGGAACGCGCTCCAGCAGGCGGCGGCGGTAGCCGCGAGAGAGCTTCACCTGGGTGCCGTCGCGCAGCACCAGGATCCCGTCGCCGGCCACCATCGGGTGCAGCTCGGCCATCCGGTCCACCTGCACGATGCTGGAGCGGTGCACGCGCAGGAAGGCGTCGGGGTCCAGCCGCTCCTCCAGCGCGCCGATCTTCTCGCGCACCAGCCACGCCTTCTTCCCCGCGTGCAGCCGCACGTAGTTTCCCTCCGCCTCGATCCAGTCGATGTCGGCGGTGCGCACGAACTCCACCCGGCCGCGCGCCTTCACCATCACCCAGTCCAGCCAGCGGCGGGGGCGCGGGGGTTGGGCCGGGCCGCGCTCGCGGGCGAGCTGCTCCAGCAGCGCCGCCAGCCCGCCGGCGGCGCCCTCGCCCTGGCGTTCCACCTGCGCGCGGCCGCGCTCCAGCGCCTGGTTGAAGCGCTCCACGTCGAAGGGCTTCAGCAGGTAGTCGAGCGCGTGCACCTCGAAGGCGCGCAGGGCGTAGCGGTCGTGCGCGGTCACGAAGACCACCGCCGGGAGCTCGCCGCCGACCCGCTCCAGCACCTCGAAGCCGTCGAGCTCGGGCATCTGCACGTCCAGGAACACCAGGTCCGGGCGGGTCTCGCGGATGGCCTCCACGGCGTGCACCCCGGTCTCGCAGACCGCCACCACGTCCACCTCGTCGTCGTGCTCGCGCAGCAGGCGGAGCATGCGCCTGCGGGCCAGCGGCTCGTCGTCGGCCACCACCACGCGCATCGGTTCGGTCATGCGAACACCTCCGGGGTGTGCGCCGCGCCCGCCGGCTCCTGCTCCGGGGCGAGGCTGAAGGGGATCTCGACGGCGGCGACGGTGCCGCCGACGGGGCAGTGGGTGAGCTCCAGCCGGCCGGCCGGTCCGTACATCTGCGCCAGCCGCTCGCGGGTGTTGCGCACCCCCACCCCCTGGCGCCCGCCGGGGTGCGGGTCGGGGTGCGGCCCCGGGCCGTTGTCGTGCACCTCCATCCGCAGCCGCCCGCCGCGGCGCTCGCTCTTCACCATGATGCGCCCCATCCCGCCCAGCGAGGCGGCGCCGTGGCGGATGGCGTTCTCCACCAGCGGCTGCAGCACCAGGTTGGGGACCCGCGCCTCCGCGGTGCCGGGGCCCACGCTGACCTCCACCCGCAGCCGGTCCTGGAAGCGGGTGCGCTGGATCTCCAGGTAGGCGTCGAGGAACTCCACCTCCTGCGCCAGCGTGACCTCGTGCGTCTGCGCGTTGTCCACGGTCAGGCGCAGCAGGTCGGCCAGGCGCACGATCATCCGCTCGGCGGCGTCGGGGTCTTCGTGCACCAGCTCGGAGATGGTGTGCAGCGTGTTGAAGAGGAAGTGCGGCTGGATCTGCATCTTGAGCGCCTCGAGCCGGGCCGCGGCCAGGCTCTCGTCGAGCCGCGCGGCGTGCACCTCGCGGGCCCGCAGGCGGCGGTAGTAGTCGACCGTGTAGGCGGCGCCCACCAGCAGCAGGTACCACTGGAAGTCGGTGTAGAAGGTGCCGCGGAAGTAGCTCCCGAACTGCGGCGGGTCCGCGGGGTCGAGCAGCATGCTCACCCCCATGTTGAACAGCACGTTGCAGAGCGCCGCCGCGCTGGCCGCGGCGGCGTGCACCGCGACCGCCAGCGGCCACCCGCGCGGGGTGAAGCGGAAGCGCAGCGCCAGCCGGAAGATGGGGAAGGTCAGCAGCGCCCAGTACCAGGCGTCGGCCAGGTTGCCGACCAGCCAGACCGGGTTGGGGTCCTTGGGGACGCCAAAGAGGAACGAGTTGACGTAGACGCGCATCCCGAAGAACAGGCCGACCGCCGTCCAGAGCAGGAAGACGGCGCGGGGCGAGGGGCCGCGGCGGGCGCCGTGCGGCTCGGGGAGAGGAGCAGGATCGCTCATGCGTGCCCGCGTGCGGGAAGAGGGGGAGCCGAAGGTGCGCGGGTGCCTGGAGGAGGGTGCCGCTGCCGCGCGGGTGCCGTGCCGTCCGGTGCCGCGTCTCACGACGGAACGTCTCGCCGCGTGGTTTCAGCGCTTCGCCCCGCCGAGCCCCACGGACGTCCGCCCCCCGGGATGGCCCGCGGGACCCGCGAAGCGCGCCTACGGGTGCAACGCGCGAGCGTGCTAATTTCTTACCTGGCCCTGGCACGGATTGATCCCACCCGCCACGGAGAGCGCGGCGGCCGTTCGCCCACTGGTCCTTTGATGCCACGAGGCGCGGGAAGGTTGGGAGCCGGGCCAGGTACGCGGTGGCGCCGCCGGTGCTCCGCCGCGTAGCTGAGGCCAGCACCGGACCAGGGGAGATCCAGCGAGGCGCATCAGACGCCGCGGCCTTGCTCGTGATTATTTTGGACGCTGCGTCTCCGTGCCGCCTGTTCGAGGCTGTATCGTCATACATTTCAAGAGAATATTTCACCAGAATACCAAACGCGGAATCGAGAGGCGGATGGGAGAGGAATGGCCCCTGCCGGATGGGTCATAAAGCTACGGCAAGGGTTGGATTTATCCACTTCTTCGTTCACCAAATGTTCACCCGGGCGAACGCGGCGTCCGCCCCGCTCCCTTTGGCCGGATCATTGCATCAAAAAAATCATCGCCGCCCCTCCTCCCTGAGACATCCTCCTCGCGGACCGACGGCAACCCATTCGCAACGCGTGGGCTTCATGTTTGACCACCGGTCGCTGAACGATTTCCTGGCGGGCCTTCCGCCGCGCCTGCAGCACCCCGAAACCGGACGCGCCGTCCCTCGCGAGATCCTCGAGGAGACGGTGGAGGAGCTGCGCGTGGCGGTGGAAGAGCTGCGCGTGGCCGAGGAGGAGATCGCCGCCACCGCGCTCGCGGCCGAGAGCGAGCGGCTGGCGGCCGAGCGCGCGGCGGGGCTCTTCCGCGACGCCGTCGCCGCCCTGCCCGCCCCCGTTCTCCTCACCGACACCAACGGGCGCATCCTGCACGCGAACCGCCGCGCGGGCGAGCTGCTGGGGGCGGACGCGGTGGAGCTCACCGGGAAGCCGCTGGCGGTCTACGTGGCCGAAGACGAGCGGCGCGCCTTCCGCCGGCTCCTGCTGCAGATGGCGCACGCCGAAGAGGCCCGCTCGCTCCCGCTCACCCTGCGGCCCCGCGGCCGGCTGGCGGTGGCGGCCGAGGTGAGCGTGTGGCCGGTGGCCTCGGGCGGCGAGCTCTGCCTGGGGTGGAGCGTGGACGACGGCACCAGCCGCCGCGCGGCCGACGAGGCGCGCGGCGAGGAGGTGGCGCTGCTGCGCGGCACCCTCGACTCGCTGCCGGTGGCGGTGGCGGCGATGGACCTGGACGGGTCGGTGCTGGTGTGGAACCGCGCGGCGGCCCGGCTGCTGGGGTGGAGCGAGGAGGAGCTGGCGGGGCGCCCCAACCCGGCGCTCCCCGACGAGCTGCTCCCGGTGCTCGACTCGGTGCGCGCCGCGGGGACCGCGCCGGCGCTGACCATGCAGGTGACCGTGGCGGCGGAGCGGAGCGACGGCGGCCGCGCGCGCACCGACGTTTCGCTCGGCGCGATGGTGGACGCCGGCGGGGTGGTGCGCGGCACGGTGGCCATGATGCGCGCCGCCCCCGGCGCCGAGGCCGAGGCGGAGGCGGAGGGCGCCGAGGCGGAAGACGGGGCGCCGCGGCCGCGCTGGCCGGCGGCGGAGCTGCGGCGGGTGCTCTTCGGCGGCCTGGCCTCGGTCGACGTGACGGACCGGCTGCGCGCCGGGATCGCGGCGGCGCTGGACCTGGGGTACCTGCGCCCCGGCGACCGCCTCCCCGGAACGCGCGAGGCGGCGTCGGTGTCGGGGATCGACCACCGGGTGATCTCGGCCGCCTACCGCCGGCTCGACGGCGAGGGGCTGGTGGAGGTGCGGCCGCGGCGCGGGCCGGTGGTGGCCGCCCCGCCGGCCTGCGACGCGGAGCCGCTGGGGGAGACGCCGGAGTGGATGGCGGGGGTGCTGGAGGGGGCGGCGCAGCTCCAGGTGCGGCTCCCCTCGCTCAGCGACCTGGTGCGGCGCTGGACGGCGAGCGTGCCGGTGCACTGCGTCTGCGTGGACTGCACCGAGGACGGCCGCGCCGCGCTGGTGCACGAGATGACGGCGCAGTGGGGGATGGAGTGCACCGCGGCGGCGCCCGAGGAGCGCGGCACGCAGCGCGAGCTCGCCGCCGCCATCCGCGCCGCGGACCTGGTGGTGACCACGCACTTCAACGCGGGGACGGTGCGGCAGCTGGCGCGGATGGCCGGCAAGCCGGTGGTGATCGCGGCGGCGCGCGAAGACCTGGTGGAGGCGCTGGAGGAGGCGCTCCGCCGCGGCCCGCTGGCGGCGGTGGTGGCGGACCTGGCCTACGCGGAGCGGCTGCGCGTGGTGGCCAACGGCGAGCGCCTGCGCCCGGTGCTGGCGACGGACGCCGCCGCGATCGAGGCGCTGAGCGCCGACGAGGCGGTGCTCCTCACCCTCGCGGCGCAGCAGAAGGTGAAGCGCCCGCTGCGGCTGCTGGCGGCGCCCGGCCACTTCGTCGCGCCGCTCGATCCGCGCGCGCTGGCCCGCGTGCTGATCCGCGCCAACCTCTCGCCGGCACGGAGATCATAGAAGCGCGTCTCACGCAGAGACGCGGAGGCGTGCTACGCGCCGCGGCACTTTTGATGCGGCGTTCTCCGGCCCCGATCCACCCACCGGAGGAGGACCCGAGGATGATCTCACCCGAAGACAGCGCGCGGTTCGCGCGGATGAAGGAAGGGTATCGCGAGTGGCTGCAGCGCGCCCGGCGCGAGTCCGACGAGCGCCGCGTGGCCGCGCGCGCGCCCGCCGGCTTCGGCCGCCGCGCGGGCGACCGGCCGCAGCCGACGGGACCGGTGGGCGACCCGGAGCGCTGACCTCACACCGACACGATTCCGCGTGTTACAGGGTGGCTGCGAGCGCCGCGTCTTCGTGCTCGAAAGCGCTGTCCATCCGCTCGATCTCCGCGAAACCAATTCCGTGGCGAGCCGCCTCTTTTCGCCAGCCGCGCACGGCGGCAAAGACCTCTCCGCACACTTCGCGAGCCGCTTGCCCCGCCACTCCGAAGTAGCTGGCGACCTCCAGGGCCAGTTCGAGCGAGGCGGTGACGTCCAGGTCTTCGGTGATGGCCGTGGACATGACTCTGGGCTTCACGTCAGTTGGCACGGGGTTCAGGTCGTACGCCGGCGACAGACGCCACCCGGCCATCCCGGTGTAGATGAATGCGTGGTTCCGCAGGTGATCGTCGGTGTTCGAGATCAGGACGTTGAACACGATGCGGCGCCAAAGCGCGGCCAGGTCCGCGGCGACCGCGGCTCCGTACGGGCGGAGTGCGTCCGCGATGTCGAGATAGCTGCGCAGCTCGCGGTCGTGCGCGCCGACCGCGCTCAGGGCCGAGAGAAACGGGATCCGGTGGCCGTTCGCGCGGTCGAAGCGGCGCACGATGAGCACCGAACGGTCGAGCACCTGCTCGATTCGCGCGTCCGGTACCTCGATCCCCGCTTTCCGCGCCAGGGACAGGGCGACCGCCTCCCAGCGCACCACGTCGTATGCGTCGGACTTCGCGGGGAACTTGGCGATGGAGAGCGCACCATCGGTATCGCGGACCGACGCCTTGGGACGGGCGCCCCCGAGTGACGATCCCGGCGCGAGGAGCAGGCGCAGGTCCTCGTCCGTCTCCCGGTCGTCCAGCACGTTGCCGGCGGCCCGGAGCAGCCTCGGCAGATCGACCAGTGGAGGAACCGCCGTCGCGGTGCTCTCGGCGACGAAAGGGCCGGCGTCGTCCCGCGTGAAGCGGAGCGCTCCCTGCCGCGTCTGGTCGGTTACTCCCAGGAGGTAGTCGATCTCCCGCAGCGCCCGCGGAGCACGGCCTTCGGCCTTCGCCCGCCGCCGTTCGTCACGGGCGAGCAGGGTGCGCCCCCAGCGGTCGGGTGCAGAATCACCGATCGCGCCGAACAGGGCCTGCCCGGTGCGGGTGTGGAAGGGGCCGGGAAAGAGCTGGAGTGCCGGACCAACCGCGAAGCGCTCGTCCGCGCGCAGCCACTCCGGATCGTAGTCGAAGGTGGCGCTCTCATGTCCCCGCGACGCCGTGATCCAGAGCCGTCCCACGCGCCGCGTGGTGCCACGCAGGTCGACGTGGACCTGGGCCTCGGGTGCGCTCATGACCTGGTGCCGGAACTGCCGCTCGGCCGGTCCGCGGCACGCCGCCGCACGCGCTGTGGAAGGCGCTCCCCGTCGAGAGCCAGGCCGACCTCGTCGGTGCTCGCATCCGCGAGGGCCCCCAGCCGGTCGACCATGCCGAGGACGAAGAGGGCGTTGGCGTAGACGCCGATCGAGACGCTCGGGTCGCCGCGCTCGACCTTCGCGAAGGTGACGTGCGAGGTCATCGCGCGCTGCGCCAGGAGCTTTGCGGGGATCCGCCGCCGGCGCCGCGCATCGCGGATATCCGCTCCGAGCTTCTGCAGCGCGCGCTTCACCGAAAGCGGCAGCGGCGGGACAGTACGCGGCATCTTAAATACCCTTTCCTCAAAGCCACGTTAGGTACAGTATATTTAACCATATTGCGATTGTCTACCCTGATGTAACGTGCAGACGCGGAGACGCAGGGAAGCCGCCGTGGCTCCCTTGCGTCTCCGTGTCTCTGCGTGAGCTGCTGTTCAGCGCGCGACCTCGCCGGGGCGGGGCTCGTCGTGGCCGGCGCCGTGCTCGGCGGCCATGCGCAGCACGTCGCTGACCACCGCCGCCTGCTCGTCGGCCTCGTCGGCGAGCGCGCGGAAGCGGGCGGCCACCTGCCGGCTGCCGCGGCCCTCCATCCGCTCGGCGGTGCGGCGGGAGAGGGCCGCGCGCTCGTTCAGCACCTGCAGCGCGGTCCAGAGCGCCCGCTCCACCTTCTTCCCCTGCTCGGCCAGCAGGGTGTCGTTGCCGAAGGCGTGCCCCACCCGGCAGCGGTAGCGCACCAGCTCCCCGTCGCGGATCTCGTAGAGCGAGCCCAGGCACTCGGGGCAGGTGAGCCCCGCCGGCTTCCCCGGGAGCTCGGGGGGGAAGATGGCCTCTTCGCGCATCTCGGCGATGGCGGCCTCGAAGTCGTCCAGCGGCGCGTCCACGGGGGTCCCTTCTGCTGCGGGTGTCTGCGCCAGCCGCACCAGCAGCGGCGGGATCTCGCTCACCGGGAGCACGTGGTCCACCACGCCGGCGTCGATGGCGGCGCGCGGCATCCCGGCGTAGAGCGCGTCGTCGGGGTGCTGCGCCACGGTGACGCCGCCGCGCCGGCGCACCACCGAGAGCCCCGCCGCGCCGTCTTCCAGGGTGCCGGAGAGCACCACCGCCACCACGCGCGGCCCCGCCGCGAGCGCCGCGCTGCGGAAGAGCACGTCGGCCGCCGGGCGGTGGTTGTTCTCGCGCGGGCCGCGGCTCAGCCGCATCCGGCCGCCGTCCACCAGCAGGTGCCGGTCGGGCGGCGCCACGTAGATGGTGCCCGGCCTGATCTTGGTGCCGTCTTCCGCGTGCACCGCCGGGAGCGGGCCGCGCCGGGCCAGGATCAGCGGGAGCATGCTGGTGCCGTCGGCCGGGAAGTGCACCACCACCAGCAGCGCGGCGGGGAAGCCGGCCGGGAGCCCGCGGACCAGCTCGGTCAGCGCCTCTACCCCGCCCGCCGACGCGCCTACCACCACCAGGTCGTGTGCCGCCACTCTCACTCCTTTCTCAGCGGCTCCGCGCGGCCCGCGTTCCTCCATTCGCTGCCGCAAACAGTTGTAGTTACACGTGCTTGACAGCGCCCGCGCACTACGGGATATTGCGTCGTCGACACCTGTCGACACCTGTCGCGCAACCGCGCGCAGAGGGGGACGCCGCGACATCGGAAAGGAAGGGGCGCCCCGATGCAGCTCCCTTCCGAGCACGTCCCGCGCCACGTGGTGGCCATCGTGGCTTCGCTGGGCGGGATCGATGCGCTGCGGCGGGTGCTCTCCGCGCTTCCCCCGGACTTTCCAGCCGCCGTCCTGGTGGTGCAGCACCAGCAGCGCGGCCGGGTGAGCCACCTGGCCGAGGTGCTGGCGCCCTGCTGCGCCCTGCCGGTGCGCGAGGCGGCGGGCGGCGAGCGGGTGGAGGAGGGGAGGGTGTACCTCGCGCCGCCGGACCTCCACCTCGTCGCGCGGGCCGACGGCACGCTGGCGCTCTCCGCCGCGCCGCGCGAGCACCATTCCCGCCCCTCGGCAGACCCGCTCTTCCGCTCGGTCGCGCGGCACTTCGGCGCCCGGGCGGTGGCGGTGGTGCTCACCGGGCTCCTGGGCGACGGCAGCGGTGGGGTGGGCGCGGTGCACGAGGCGGGCGGCACGGTGCTGGCACAGGACCCCGCCACGGCCCAGGCCGCGTCGATGCCCCAATGCAGCATCGACAGCGGGTTCGTCGACCGCGTGCTTCCGCTGGAGGAGATCGCTCCGGCGCTGATCGACCTCGTCTGCGCAGCTTCATGACCACGATTGCCGAGCCGGAGTTCGAGGCGCTGCTGGAGCACGTGAAGCGCAGCCGCGGCTCGGACTTCAGCGGCTACAAGCGCTCCACCCTGGTCCGCCGCTTCCGCAAGCGGATGGAAGACGTCGGGGTGGAGACGTATCCCGAGTACGGGGCCTACCTCGACGCCCACGCCGACGAGTTCACGGCGCTCTTCAACACCATCCTGATCAACGTCACCGGCTTCTTCCGCGACCCCGAGGCGTGGGAGGCGCTCTCGCGCGAGGTGCTGGCGCCGCTGGCGGAGCGCAAGGCGTCGGGCGAGCCGATCCGCGTGTGGGCCGCGGGGTGCGCCTCGGGCGAGGAGGCCTACACGGTGGTGATGGCGCTCGCGGAGACGCTGGGGGTCGACCGCTTCCGCGAGCGGGTGAAGGTGTACGCCACCGACCTGGACGACGAGGCGCTGGCCCAGGCGCGCCAGGCGGTGTACCCCGTGCGGGCGGTGGAGGCCGTGCCCGAGCCCCTGCGCGCGAAGTACTTCGAGGCCGCGGGCGGGAACTGCACCTTCCGCCCCGACCTGCGCCGGCTGGTGATCTTCGGCCGCCACGACCTGGCCAGGGACGCGCCGATCTCGCACCTGGACCTGCTCGTTTCGCGCAACACGCTGATGTACTTCAACCGCGACGTGCAGGACCGCATCCTGAACCGCTTCCACTTCGCGCTCGACGACCAGGGCGCGCTCTTCGTGGGGAAGGCGGAGATGATGCGCACGCGGGGCGCGCTCTTCGCTCCGCTCAACCTGAAGGCGCGGCTCTTCACCCGGGTGCACCGCACGCCGCTGCGCGACCGCCTGCTCGCCGTGCCGGTGCCGCCAAGCGCGGCGGCGGGGCCGCAGGCGGAGGCGCAGGTGCAGGCGCGCCAGGAGCTGCGGCTGCGCCAGGCCGCCCTCGACGCCGAGCCCTCGGCGCAGGTGGTGGTCTCGCCCGAGGGCACGGTGCTGCTGGCGAACGCCGCCGCGCGGACGCTCTTCGGCCTCTCCCCGGGCGACGTGGGGCGGCCGCTGCAGGACCTGACCCTCTCCTACCGCCCGGTGGAGCTGCGCGCGCGGGTGGAGCAGGCGACGCATGAGCGCAGGCCGCAGCGGATCGAGCGGGTGGAGCACGCGCCCGCCGGGGGCGACCTGCGCACCTACGAGGTGCACCTGGCGCCGCTGCTGGAGGGGAAGACCCTGCTCGGGGTCAGCATCTCGTTCGTGGACGTGACCGCCGCCGACCGCCTGAACGCCGAGCTGCAGGAGGCGCGGCAGGAGATGGAGACGGCCTTCGAGGAGCTGCAGAGCACCAACGAGGAGCTGGAGACCACCAACGAGGAGCTGCAGAGCACCAACGAGGAGCTCGAGACCACCAACGAGGAGCTGCAGAGCACCAACGAAGAGCTCGAGACGATGAACGAGGAGCTCCAGAGCACCAACGAGGAGCTCGAGACCATCAACGACGAGCTGGCCCGGCGCAGCGGCGACCTGGACGTGCTGAACGTGTACCTGGGCTCGGTGCTGGCCTCGGTGCGGGTGGCCGTGGTGGTGGTGGACGGACAGTCGGACATCCGCCTCTGGAGCCGCCGCGCCGAGGACCTGTGGGGGGTGCGCGAGGAGGAGGCGGTGGGGCAGGCCTTCCAGAACCTGGAGATCGGGCTCCCGGTGGAGCGCCTGAAGGCGGCGGTGCGCGCCTGCATCGACGGGCGCAGCGACGTGGAAGAGGTGGTGCTCGACGCGGTGAACCGCCGCGGGCGCGCCATCGCCTGCCGGGTGACGGTGGCGCCGCTGCGGGGGGCCGGCCGCGAGATCTCGGGCGCGGTGCTGGTGATGGAGGTGCAGCCCCCGGCGGAGGGCGCCGCGTGAGCTACCACGAGCAGGTCCGCAGCCACGTGCAGGCCACCCGCCGCCGGGTGGACGCGCTGCTGCGCGCCAACCCGCCCGGGGGGGCGGCCGGACCCGCGCAGGCGGTGGTGGACGAGCTGCTGGCCGCGCTCGAGGAGCTGCAGGTCAGCGAAGAGGAGCTGCGCCAGCAGAACGAGACGCTGGCCGCCTCGGAGGTGCTGCTGGAGGAGGAGCGCTGGCGCTATGCCGAGCTCTTCCACCTGGCCCCCGAGCCCTACCTGGTGACCACCGCCGAGGGGGTGGTGCGCGAGGCCAACCAGGCCGCCGCCGCGCTGCTCGGGGTCGACGCCGCGCGGCTCGCCGGCAAGCCGCTGGCGGTGTTCGTGGCACCCGCCGACCGGCGCGCCTTCCTGCTGCGGCTCGGGCGCTTCGACGGGCGGGAGGACGATTGGGAGCTCACGCTCCAGCCGCGCAGGGGTGAGCCGGTGGCGGTGAGCTGCGCCGTCTCCCGCTCCGCGCCGCCGTCCACCGGCGAGGCGCGGCTGAGCTGGCTGCTGCGCGACGTCACCGCGGTGCGGCAGGCCGCCGAGCGGGAGCGCAGCCTGGCCGCCGAGCAGGCCGCGCGCGCGGAGGCCGAGGCGGCGCACGCGCGGCTCTCGGCGGTGCTGGAGGGGACCACCGACGCCTTCTTCTCCGTCGACCGGCAGTGGCGGCTGACCTACGTGAACCGCCGCGCCGAGGAGCTGGTGCGCCGCCCCCGCGCCGAGCTGCTGCGGCACCTGCTCTGGGACTGCTTTCCCGCCGCGGCGGCCAGCGACGCCCGCGCCGCGCTGGAGCGCGCGATGGAGACGGGCGAGGTGGTGGAGATCGAGGCCAACCCGGTGCCGGGGCGGTGGGTGGAGATCCACGGCCATCCCTCTCCCGAAGGGCTCTCCATCTACTTCCGCGACGTGACCGCCCGCCGCGCGCGTGAGGAGCGCGACCGGCTGCTCACCCGCGCGGGCGCGGTGCTGGCGGGCTCGCTCGACCCCGAGCTCCTCCCGCGCGAGGTCGCGGCGCTGATGGTGGAGTCGCTGGCGGAGTGGTGCGTGGTGCACGTGGAGACGGAGCACGGGCTGCGCGCCGTCGGCATCGCCCACGCCGACCCCGCGCGGTTCACGCGGCTGCGCGAGCTGCTGCGGGCGTACGCGGCGCCGGAGACGCACCCGCTCACCGTGGCGCTGCGCACTGGCGAGCCGCAGCTGGTTCCCGTCTTCGCCGAGGGAGTGCTGGAGGGGCTGATCCCCGACGCCGAGATGCTCGCGGCGGTGCGGGAGATGGGGATCGCCTCGGTGATCGTGGTGCCGATGCGGGCGCGCGACCGCACCGTGGGGTCGATCTCGCTGGTGCGCGGCCACGGCGCGGCGTACGGCGAGGCGGAGCTGGAGGTGGCGGTGGAGCTGGCGCGGCGCGCGGCGCTGGCGCTGGACAACGCGGCGCTCTACGAGCAGGCCCGCGCCGCCATCCGCACCCGCGAGGAGGTGCTGGCGGTGGTGTCGCACGACCTGCGCAACCCGCTGAACGCGGTGCTGCTGGCGGCGGTGATCCTGGACGAGTACACCGAGCCCGAGCGCTGGAACGAGCGCGAGCGGCTGCAGCTGCGCACCATCCGTCACTCGGCCGAGCAGATGACCACGCTCATCCACGACCTGGTGGAGGTGGTGGCGCTCGAGGCGGGAGCGCGGGTGCTGAACCTGGAGCGCATCGACGTCGGCGCGCTGCTGCGCTCGGGGGCGGAGATGTACGCGGGGCTGGCGGCGGAGCAGGAGGTGGCGCTCCGGGTCGACGCGCCCCACGACGTTCCCGACGTGCGCGCCGACCGCGCGCGGCTGCTGCAGGTGCTTTCCAACCTGGTTGGCAACGCGCTCAAGTTCACGCCGGCGGGGGGCACGGTGCGCGTGGGCGCCGAGGGCGCGGGCGACGCGGTGCGCTTCTGGGTCTCCGACACCGGCCGCGGCATCGACCCCGAGCACCTGCCGCGCCTCTTCGAGCGCTTCTGGCAGGCGCGGCGCGGCGACCGGCAGGGGCTGGGGCTGGGCCTCAGCATCGCCCGGGCCATCGTAGACGCGCACGGGGGGCGGATCTGGGCGGAGAGCGCGCCCAACCAGGGGAGCACCTTCTCCTTCACCCTCCCCGCGGTTTCGTCCGAGGGCTGAGGAAACGGCGGGATCTCACACGGAGTCAACGGAGTCAACGGAGTTGTTTTCTCGCGATCTCCTCTGAGCTCACGGTGTCGACGGGAGCGGCGGGCCGGATCATCCGGTCCGCCGCTTCGTTGTGCTGCGTGGATGCGGACGCATACGCGGGAGGAGGGCGCGGATGGGGACCCCTGGTGTGATACCGTTTCGGATGATTGACTGTGCATTCAGGCAAACGTCTTTCCGGAATGCACAATCGTTGGAGGGAAATGGCATGAGGCGTGGCTTGCTTCTGGATCGGCGGGAAACGTAGTGTTCGGATCGACGGATCGTCTTCATCCTCTCGCTCCATGGTGACTCATGACCCCATCTCGATCCTCCATCCATCCCTTCATTCTCGTCTCCATGCTCGTCGCCGTGGGATGCGCCACGCCTGGAGCCGGCGCGCGTTCGTCGCACGCGGCGTGGACGGTGCCGCCGGATGGACACGCGGATGCGCTGTTCCGCGTTCGCCCGGCAGCCGTGCCGGTGGCGCTCCCGGCAGGATCCGCAACCGCCGCGCATGGAGGCGGGATCGCGCGGATGGCCGAGGCGAAGCTCGTCGCGCCGATCGCGGTCGCGGACACCTTCGTTCCCGGCGCGGTCCTGGACGTGTGGCTCAACGACCGGGGGATCGACCTGCAAACGCTCACGAGCGGGCCGTCGCTGGGACAGGCCGTGGTGCAGGGAGACTACTTCCGCTACAGCTCGGTCCTTTCAGCCGCGAACCTGCGTGGCTCGTGGGGTCAGCCGTTGGTCCTGAAATGGTCGGCGTACCTCCAGATCACCAAGGACGGCGACCACGTGTTCGTTTCGGAGCTGGCGGAGAGACAGAGGACCGATGGCGCGCTGTGGGTCCGCACCCTCGTGAAGCTGAACGGCGAGACGCTGTTCGAAGAGAGCGCCCATCTTCTGCTGAGCCACAACCTCCAGGAGAGCAGCATGCGGTCCCTCCGGCTCAGGCCGGGTCAGTACCGGCTGGAGGTCTGGCTGGCCGTGTACAGCACGAAGGCTCCTTCCCCGCAGCTGGGCACGTACCTCAGCATGCGCGAGCCCGGGCTGGCCTCCGCCGTGCCGATCGAGGCGTGGCGGATCACGCATCTACGCTGAGCGGCGCTAGCGCGGCGGTCGCGCGGGCGGCATGGTCGGATTGGGGAGCGTGTCGGTCGGGTGAGCGAAGTTGGGGTCGCCCTGTACCGGGAGGATGACGGGCGGGCTGACGCTGCCCCGCGAGGCTCCGACGGTCTGCCCGCCGCCGTCCGCCGGCTGCGGAGCAACGGAAGTGGGGCTGCGTCTCGTCTGCGGCGGCCTGGACACGGGCTCTTTCGGCTGCTCGGCTGCGGGCCTGGGCGCGGGCGGCGACGACGTGTCCGTCCGCAGCAGGGTCGTATCGCCCGCCACCGAGTCGCTGCCCGCGGGGGGCGAGGGATCGACGCGATCGACCAGCCTCGGGGCCACGACCGCCGCGGCGCTCGCGAGCGCCAGCCCGGCGGCCGCGAGCGCCAGCCGGGGAGGCCATCTCGGGACCAGGTACAGCTTCGCCGGGTCGACGCCCGGACGCACCACCAGCTCCGGGCAATCCCGGTCGTCCACGTGCTCCAGGAGCAGCGCCGTCGCGGCCTCGTCGTATGCCTTCTTCACCGACTTGCCGAACGCGATCGCGCGGTAGAACGACGCGCCGAAGGTGATCGCGGCGCTGTCCGAGATCTTTCCGTGCGTGCCGATGGCGCAGCCCACGGCCCCGGCGATCGCCTCGGCCTGTGGGTACGAGAAGCACGCGTTCAGCACCGCCAGACGGATCTCGCCCCCGAAGTGGTCGAAGAGCTTCGCCAGCGCCGCCGTGCTCACGGGGTGAGGGCGGAGCCCGTCCGCGCTCACCAGCACCAGGCCGTCCTTCCCACCGTGACCGCTGAAGTGCACCACCTTCGGGCGCTTCTCGTTGAGCGCCTGCAGCAGGTCGTCCGTGCGAGCGGCCCACCAGACGTCGAAGTCCAGCGCGTCGCGGTGCCTGGCCATCCGCACCTTCTCGCGGATCGTGCGAACGTCCTCGTCCAGCCGCAGCCGGGGGTCGCGCCCCTGCGGCGGCCGGGAATGCGGATCGGCGGCAAAGAACAGGACGTGGACCTTGCGCATCGTGCTCGTCGAAAAAGGAGGCCGGCGTCCACGCTCGTCGGGAGGTCCGGGCAGGAGGAAGGTGGTGGCGGGAGGATCGGGGGATGGCCGGTCGAGGGTCGGCACGCCGTGAGACGAGGCCTTCGCTGGCATTGAAGTTCGCGCGTCCGAAGCGGAACGACAACCGGAGCGGGGCCACCTCCGCCGCGGCGCGGCCGTCGCCGGCGCGCGCTTGCTTGCGTCCGCCCACGATCCCGCCGATGTTCGAGGGCATGTCTTCGCCCGACCCCGCCGCGCTCGCCCCCGCCATCTACGCCGCGCCGCTCTTCGCGGGGCTCGACGAGGCCACGCTCGACGCGCTCGCCTCGTCCGCCGCCGCCGTGCCGCTCGGAGACGGGGAAGACGCCTTCGCCGAGGGCGCGCCCGACGCCCTGCTGCTGGTGCTGGAGGGGAGCGTGGACGCGGTGGAGGAGGGGGGGAGGGCGCTGCGCTGGATGGGCCCCGGCGAGCTCTTCGACCGCCAGCTCACCCTGGCCGGGGTCGCGCGCCGCGTGCGGGTGCGCGGGGCCGGCGCCGCCACCCTGGCCCGCATCCCCTGCGACGTGGCCGACGCGCTCGAGGCGCTCGACCCCGCCTTCGCCGCGGCGGTCGCGCGGATGCACGCGCGGCAGCTCCTCTGCCGGCTGGCGCCGGTGCTGGGCACCCTCGACGCGCGCCTCCTCGACGAGCTGGAGCGCGCCGCCGACTGGGTGTACCTGGCGCGCGGCGACGTGCTCTTCGAGCAGGGCGCCCCCGCCACCGGTCTCTACTTCGTGGTGAGCGGGCGGCTGCTGGTGCAGCGGGTGGAGCGCGACGGCGCCGTGCGCACCATCGGCGAGGCGGGGCGGGGGGAGAGCCTGGGCGAGATGGCCTTCTTCTCCGGCGCGCCGCGCTCCGCCCGCGCCAGCGCGCTGCGCGACACGGTGCTGGTGGAGTTCACCAACGCCGAGTTCGACGCGCTGGTCGCCACCCGCCCGCAGCTGATGCGGCACGTGGCCGCGGGGCTGGTGCAGCGGCTGAACCTGGCCAACACCAGCGCGTCGACCGCCCAGCTCACCAACCTGGCCGTGCTGGCGGCCAGCCCCGGCGCGCCGGTGGCCGCCTTCTGCGAGCGGCTGGCCGAGGCGCTGGGGCGCATGGGCCCGGTGCTGCGCCTCTCCGCCGCCTCCGTCGACGCCTACATGGGGGAGCCGGGGATCGCCCAGGCGGCCGAGGAGAGCGCCGAGAGCGCGCGGCTGCTCGCCTGGCTGGAGGCGCGCGAGGCCTCGCACCGCTTCGTGGTGCTCGAGGCCGACCCCGAGCCGTCGCCCTGGACGCGCCGCTGCCTGCACCAGGCCGACCGCGTGCTCCTGCTGGCCCGCGCCGACGAGGACCCCGCGCCCACGGAGACCGAGCGCGCGCTGCTGAACCACGCGCGCAGCGCCACCGACGCGCGGCAGGCGCTGGTGCTGGTGCACCCCGAGGGCGCGCACCGGCTGCCGGAGGGCACCCGGCGCTGGCTGGAGCCGCGCGCGGTCGACGCGCACTTCCACCTGCGCTGGGGGAGCGGCGACGACATGGGGCGGCTGGCGCGGCACCTGGCCGGGCGGGCGGTGGGGCTGGTGCTGGGCGGCGGGGGGGCGCGCGGCTTCGCGCACATCGGGATGGTGAAGGCGCTGCGCGAGGCGGGGGTGCCCATCGACCTGATCGGCGGCACCAGCATGGGCGCGTCGATCGCGGCGCAGGTGGCGATGGGGTGGAGCCCGGAGCACATCGTGAGCGTGAACCGCCGCATCTGGGTGAAGATCCGCCCGCACAAGGTCTACACCCTGCCGCTGATCTCCATCATCAGCACCCGCAAGTCCGACGTGATCGGGAAGATGATGTACGGCGACACGCAGGTGGAGGACCTGTGGACGCCGTTCTTCTGCGTCTCCAGCAACCTGAGCACGGCGGAGATGATGGTGCACCGGCGCGGCTCGCTGCTCTGGGCCGCCACCGCCAGCGCCTCGCTCCCCGGGGCGGCGCAGCCGGTGCTGATGGGCGGGCAGCTCCTCTGCGACGGCGCGCTGCTGAACAACCTGCCGACCGACGTGGCGCGCCGGCTGGGGTGCGGCACCGTGATCGCCGCCGAGGTGTCGGTGGAGGAAGACGCGCAGTTCTGCTGCGACCGCATCCCGCGCGTGGGCGAGCTGCTGCGCGACCGGCTGCTGCGGCGCCGGAAGATCCGCTTCCCCTCGCTGATGGAGCTGGCGCTGCGCGCCTCGATGCTGCACAGCGCCTCGCGCGAGCGCGCGGCCCTCGACAGCGCCGACCTCACCCTGCGCCCCCCGATCGACGGTTTCGGGCTGATGGACTTCGAGGGGCTGGAGACGCTGGTGGAGGTGGGATACGCGCACGCCCGCGAGGAGGCGGCGAAGTGGGTGGCGAGCGGCGCGCTGGCGGGCCTCGGCGTCGATTTCGCGGCGGCCGCCCGCGCGGGCGGAGACTGAAAAGAAACGGCGCCTCGCACAGAGACGCAGAGACGCGGAGACGCGGAGACGCGGAGACGCGGAGAGCCACGGCGGCTTCTCCGCGTTTCTGCGTGAGGAAGCGCAGGAACGACGAGACAAATTGTCAATTGTGAAACACATGTTCAAGCCTACCTTGCGCCCCCCCACCACCCCGCCTCCCCCCGGACCTGCCAGGAGGCGGTTCGTCACCCACGGGTTCCTCTGGCGCCCCTGACGGGCCAGCGCAAGCACGCCGCATCGGACGATGCGGATTTTCCCGTCCCTCGACCCGGGAGGCCTTCATGAAGCGAAGTCCCAGGCTGGCTGTGCCCCTGCTCGCGGCGGGGCTGGGCGCCTGCATGGACGCGCCCACCGCGTCGGTCGCGCCGCTGTCCGCGGCGCACGACGCGTCCGCCGCCGCGTTCGACCTGAAGGCCGGCCTCGCGGACGCCGCCGACGACGCGGTGAGCCGGGTGATCCCGACGCTGGGCGACTCGCACGCGGCCCCCGCGGTGTCGGCGGCGTTCCGCTCGCTCGCCGCGGCGGTCCGCTCCGGCGACGCGGGCGCGGTGCGCGACGCCATCGGCCAGTGCAACGGGTCGCTCAGTGCGCTGGTCCGCTCGTCGCCCGACACCGATCCCATCGAGGTGGCGGCGCTGCAGCTGGTGGTGCTGAACGCGCAGCTGCTCTATCCGGCGACGTGAAGGAGAAAGGCTGGTCCTCGATCCCCCCCACTCCTGGAGGCACGATGCACAACCGGTCCCTCCTCTCCATCCTCGCCGCGGCCGCCCTGGCCGCCGGCGCCGCGCTCCCCGCCGCGGCCCAGAGCGACTCGATCCGCGCCTGCTACGTTCCCACCACCGGCAGCGTGTACCGGATCGGCACCCCCGACACGCACCCGAACTGCGTGGCTCCCAGCCACGTCCGCTTCGCCTGGGCCACCCCCGACCTGGGGATCGGCGGCGGCTACCTGCTGCGCCTGCGCTCCGGCACCCCGCCCACCGACCGCTTCCTCGTGGACGTCGCCGGCGGCGTGGCCGCGCTGGGCCAGTCCGGCGTGGGCACCATCCCCGTCTCCGGCGCGGGCACCCGCTTGATGTGGTACCCGGGCCGGGGGGTGTTCCGCATCGGGTCGGTCGACGGCATCCAGTGGGACGACGGCAACACCGGCGACTACTCGTTCGCCGGCGGGCACAACTCCGTCGCCTCCCAGTACGGCGCCTTCGCCTATGGCGAGGCGAACGAGGTCAGCAGCATCCTGGGCGTGGCCTTCGGGAGCAGCAACGTGGTGAGCGGAACGGTCGGCTTCTCCGCGGGCGGCAGCAACCGGTGCACCAGCCTGGGGTGCGTGGCCATCGGCTACCTCACCAACGCCGGCGGCCAGGGTTCGGTGGCGCTCGGCTACCGCGTCACGGCCGACGCCGACTTCTCGACGGCGATCGGGTACCGCGCCAGCGTCCGCGGGCACAGCGGCGCGATGGTGTTCGGCGACCAGAGCACCTTCGACTCGGTGCTGGCGGTGACCAACAACGAGTTCGTGGTGCGGGCTTCGGGTGGGTTCCGCTTCCGCACCAATCCCACGCTCACCACCGGGTGCAACCTGCCGGCGGGCTCGGGCGTGTTCGCCTGCTCCTCCAGCCGCTCGCTGAAGGAGCACTTCGCGGACGTCGACGGCGAGGAGCTGCTGGCCCGCATCCGCGGGGTGCCGGTGAGCAGCTGGAACTATGTGGCCGAGGGGCGGCAGGTGCGCCACCTGGGGCCCGTCGCCGAAGACTTCCGTGCCGCCTTCGGGCTGGGCACGGACGACCGCTCGATCGGGCTGCTCGACATCGACGGCGTGAACTTCGCGGCGGTGAAGGCGCTGGAGGCGCGCACCGACGAGCTGCGCGCCCGGACAGCCGAGGTGGAGCGGCTCCGCGGCGAGGTCGCCGCCCTGCGCGAACGCCAGGCCGCCACCGAGGCGCGCCTCGCCGAGCTCGAGGCGCTCGTCCGGCAGAACGCCCGGCACTGATCTCCTGATCGCGTCACGGATCGGTGCCACGCCCTGCGAACCGAATGTCTCACACGGAGTCAACGGAGTCAGCGGAGTCGTTCTCCGGTGACTCCGTTGATTCCGTGTGAGTGCCCCGCGGTTGATTTCGTGGACGATTCCCGGTAGGTTTTCGGCCCTGCACGCGCGGTAAGTCGTTCCGGCAAGGCCACGTGCGCGGTTGGTGCCCCCTGGTGTAATGGCAGCACAGAGGTCTTTGGAACCTCTGGTGGAGGTTCGAATCCTCCGGGGGCAATTTGCGCAAGCCCTTGCGCGGTGCGCGTTCACGCGGCCTACAAGATTTCGGGCCATCTCTGGTTTGAAATTGGCCATCTCTGAAGCCTTGGTGCTGGCTCCGGATGGGCCGATCGGCGCGCGCGGGATAAGAGGCTCGCCGCCGCCAACGTTCACCCCCCCGAACATACGACGCGAAACGATTCGCGCCTCCGCCAGCATGCGGAGGCGCGGCTGGTATTTCGGGGAAGGTCTTGTCCACGCGAAACCGAGGTGCGGTGATCTCGCCCGCGGGCCGCCCTCTCCTCCTCGGACCTCTGTGATACCATTTCCGATTATTGATTGTGCATTCAGGCAAACAGATTGGTCTCACCCAGAGAACCAGAGGACCAGAGGAAACACGCGCAGTTCTCTGGTCCTCTGGTCCTCTGGGTGAGGCATTTTCCTCTTGTCAGAATGCACAACTGACCGGCGAAAATGATAGGAGATGAGGTCCTTCCCGGCTGATACCAACCCGGCAAAAGACTGATCTGCCGTTCGCGTTTGAGCAACGCCTGCTGGACGAGGGCCGCAACGCCGCCGAGCGCGTGGCGCGGACGCTGGAGCTCTCCAGCGGCTCGGCGCTGCGCAGGAGCCTGATGCGGCTCACCGGCCTGCGCCCTCTTCCTGCGCGCCTGCGGCGTGGACAACGGCGGCCTGGCCGCGCCGGCCCTGCGGATGGCCGTTTCGGATACGGGGGCCCGGCGCCCGCCCGCATAGATATACGTCACCGGCGGCGCGGCTACCTCTGCTGCCGAGTCGTTCCGCTTCGAGGTGGAGCTGGAGAGCGACAAGCACCAGGCTTTCAATGGGAGACTTCAAGATGAGTCCGAGTCCAGTTGCTGCCCTGCCGCGGGTGTCCTTCACCCTGAAACACGGTTCCATAGCCGCAGGGCAGGTGCGAGCGGCGCTCGCCGATGGAGGGCCGCCCGCGGCAAGCGCCGCGTTCGCCGCCTTCGGCACGCTCCACACCGTTTGCGGCTCTGCCATCGGTGCGATCAACGCCGGCAACTTCGGGCCGTTCTCCAACAGCGGTTCCTGCAACTATGACTGCGGTTTCAAGACGCAGAATTGGAGCTGGTCAGCGGATTACACCGCCTGGGTGCAGCAAACCGTCGTGCCGGTGGTCCAGGGGATGGATGTCTCAGGCGCGTTCACAAACGCTTTCGCCCCCGCGCAGCAGTGGGTGACCGCCGATCTGCCCGGCTACTCCACCCACATCACCAACGCGATCGCCACCATCAACCAGATCGACGCCGTAATCAAAAACACCGGGACGGCGACGCCCGCACAGCAGCAGGCGCTGGCGCAGGCATTCGCCACGGCCCTGTCACAGGTGCAGAGCTCCCTCAACGAAGCCAATGCTGCCTTGCAAACCTTGAGCAGCTTCCTCACCTGGGCCACCGGGCGCAGCATCTCGCCCCAACCGTACCAGACAGCGGTGGACAATGCGATTACCACCGGGATGAACAACCTGATCGGTCAGATTGCCTGCGGCGCCGGCGACGTCCAGGGCCAGTTCGGCGCCATGCAGAGTGTCGTGGACGCCTCCTTCGGTTCCCTGCAAACGCCTTTCAATAACGTCAATTCCCAATACAACACGGCCACCAACGCGGGTGACGTGGTCGCGGGCGTCTTCCTCAACATCCAGACGGACAGCCAGTCGGTGACCGACTTCCTCACCAGGGCGCAAGGCGTTTCCCCCACTTCACCGCTCCGCGGCGGGTTCCTCGACATCGCTGCGACGGACTGGGCAGCCCTCGTCACGTACGCCCAGACCCAGCTGAGCACCTGAAAGCCTGCCGCCGGCCTGCTCGTAAGCGCTTTGGAAACCGGGCACATACCCCCCGCCGGAAACACCGGCGGGCAAATGCCCCCCGACCACCGCAATGGCAATGAACACGCTCAGCCTCAAGAAATTGTCTCCGCCGGACAGGATGCTGCCCCCCAAGGGGTGCCGCGGCGTCCTCACGGGCTGGCCGCAGCTCGTCAGCGCCATCGGCAGGATCACCGCCGACCCGGCCACGTCCGCGAAGCTCGCGGCGGGAGGCGGGACTGCGAACGGGCTGCAGTTCGGCGGCCCCGCCACGCTGCTGGCCGCTCTGGCCCTGAATCCGACCCTCCTCCAGGGCCCCCGGCCCCCGGCGGAGATCTACGCGCAGTTCGTCTGGTTCGTCATGAAGGTACACGCCGCGGCCAGGACGATGGAAGCGACGCTGGCTCAGCTGTCGTCCATCGCGTCCGACCCGCAGGGCCTCGGCCAGGAAGACGTGGGCGCGATGGCGGGCGAGTTGATCGGCGGCGAAGGCGGGCTGTCGCGGCTGGCCGGGTCGGTCGCCGCCGCGGCCGACGCTTTCGTACGGCGTTTGAGCGCGCTCGAAGGCCTGCTGGGGTTGGATCGGACCCTCGCCGATTTCAAGGCCGCGGGGGCGAACCTGGAGCAGCACGCGCGCGCGGCGGCGGACAGGCCGGCGCGCGACCTGGCGCATTTCCAGTCTGCCGCCGCCGCGGCGGCGCAGGGCGCGCGAGAAGCCCTCGACGACCTGGAATTCGGCGCGGCCACCGTGTCGGCCGCGGCCGTCCTGGCGAACCTCACCGCCGTCATGCGCTCGATGGCCGAGCAGTGGCAGCGGGTCGGCGGCAACCTGGCGGCGGCGGTCGCCGACGCGAGCACGCGACAGCTGGGGGACCCCGATTACCTGCGCCAATCGCTCGAGCTCGACGACGCGGTGGCGGGATGGACCTTCCTTGCCGACTCGACCGAGGGCTTCGTCCAGCACTCGCTGACGGCGAGAACGTGACGCGGCGTCGCTTCATCCACCCCAGCCCAAGGAGGCCCCCGGATCGCGACTACCTCGAACGAAGCTGCTCCACGGAAATTCCGACTCACACAACCGCACACGCTCAATGGAGATCACCATGAGTACCGACAGCCCCACGCAGACCCTGCAGCCCCCGGCCGGATTGGTCGTCGCCAACCCACAGGGTTCCGGCAATCCTCCCCTGTTCTGCCTGTTCACCGAGGACTGGATGCAGCTGCAGACGTTCATCGTGCAGACGCTGCAGCTCCCGATCACCACCGGAGACTTCGAAGCGAAGTACGGGACGTTCACCGACGAGCAGCAGGTCACGGGCTGCGTCGCGGCGATGCAGGCCATCCAGGGGCTCAGCACGTCGTTCGGAGACCCGACGGCGCTGATCACGCAGCTGGCGAACGACCCGACGATCCTCCAGGGCCCCAATCCCCCCGCCGCGCTCTACAGCCACATCGTGTGGTACGCCACCAAGCTGAACGAGGCGGCGAACACGTTCAACCAGACCCTCGGCTCGTTCCTCGAGATGCTGAACCCGGCGAACTGCGGCAACCCGACTGCATGCCTCGGCGTGCTGACGGACCTGCTGACCGGCTCGGGCGGGCTCCAGTCGACGGCCGACGACCAGGTGGCGAAGGCGAATGCCCTGGTCAAGGCCCTGGCGACCTTCAACGACCAGCTCAAGCCGTCCATCGACACCATGGACACCTTCACCTCGCAGTCGGGCACGTTCTACACGGACGTGCAGACGGCCATCACCGCCGACATCAGTGACGTCGCCGCCTACCAGCAGGCCGCCGACGATGCATACCAGTCGTGGCGCAGCTTTACGATTGCGGCGGTCACCACCTCCATCGGCCTGCTCATCGTGACGGGCGGACTGGCCTGGCCCGCCTCGGCGGTTCTCGGGGGCGTGCTCGGCGACAAGGCGCAGAAGGCGCGCGATGCCTACAACGCGGCACTCCAGCAGGTCGCCGCCGCCGAGGCGGAAGAGCAGAAGAAAATCCTGCTGAAGTCCGACCTGGACGCCTTCAACACGCAGATGAAGCCCACCGACGCCGCCGCCGACAACTTCCTGAAGACCCTGCAGCAGGTGACGGCCATCTGGTCGGGGATCAGCAACAACCTCGCCTTCATCAGCCAGAACTTCACGGTGGCCCAGCTAAAGCAGCTGAGCTCGGCCATGGAGGCGCTGAAGCTGCACGAGGCGACCGTGGACTGGCAGAATATCGCCGCCGCGTCCCAGGCCTACACCGCGAACTCCCTGGTCAGCTACCACATCCAGCCCTTCGGAGCCGCGCTTCCCCCCGCGTCCTGACCACGGCTACATCGCGAGCATCGCGTCTGCCCGGCAGCCCGGGCCCACCGCACGGGCTGCCCTTTCGCGCCTTTAAAAACACGTATAGCCGACAATGGAGACTTCCGTGAATTCCCCCACGCAGACCCTGCAACCCCCGGCCGGATTGGTCGTCACCGACCCGCACGGTACCGACGATCCTCCCCTGTTCTGCCTGTTCACCCAGGCCTGGCTGCAGCTACGGACGTTCACCGTGCAGACGCTGCAGCTCCCGACTACGACCGGAGACTTCGAAGCGAAGTACGGGGCGTTCACCGACGAGCAGCAGGTCGAGGGCTGCGTCGCGGCGATGCAGGCCATCCACGGGCTCAGCACGTCCTTCGGAGACCCGACGGCGCTGGTCGGCCAGCTGGCGGCCGACCCGGCGCTTCTCCAGGGCCCCAATCCCCCCGCCGCGCTCTACCCCCACGTCGTGTGGTATGCCACCCGGCTGAGCCAGGCGGCGAACACGTTCAGCCAGACCCTCGGCTCGCTCCCGGCGATGCTGAACCCGGCCAACTGCGGCGACCCGGCTGCATGCCTCGGCGTGCTGACGCAAACGCTGACCGGCCCGGGAGGGCTCAAGTCGACGGCCGACGACCAGGTGGTGAAGGCGAATGCCCTGGCTCAGGCCCTGGCGGCCTTCAACGGCCAGCTCGAGCCGTCCATCGACGCCATGGGCACCTTCACCTCGCCGTCGGGCACGTTCTACACGGAGGTGCTGGCGGCCATCACCACCGACATCGGCGAGGTCGCCACCTACCAGGCGGCCGCCGACGCCGCATACCAGGCATGGCGGACGTCTCCGATCGAGGTCGCCATCTCCGCGGGTCTGCTCATCCTGACGGCCGGGTGGGCCTGGCCCGCCTCGGCGGCTTCCGGGGGCGTGCTCGGCGACACGGCGAAGAAGGCGCGGGACGCCTACGACGCGGCGCGCCGGCAGGTCACCGGCGCCGAGGCGGAGGAGCAGAAGAAGATCGTGCTGAAGCTCGACCTGGACGCCCTCGGCACGCAGATGAAGCCCACCGACGCGGCCGCCGCCGACTTCCTGCAAACCGTGCAACAGGTGGCGGGCATCTGGTCGAGCATCGGCACCAGCCTCGCCTTCATCAGCCAGCGCTTGACCGTGGCAGAATTTCAGGATCTGCGCTCGGCCCTGGAGGCGCTGATGCTGCACGAGGCGACCGTGGACTGGCAGACCATCGCCGCGGCGTGCCAGGCCTACACCGCGCACTCTCTGGTCAGCTACCCCATCCAGCCCTTCGGAGCCCCGCTTCCCCCCGCGTCCTGACCACGGCGACGCGCCGCACGCATCATCCGCCCGGCGGCCCGGGCTCCCTCTTTCACGAATGAAAGGACCCTCACAATGCCGATCGACTGGGGCTCCCTCGAGAGCCAGACCACCCAATACACCTCGCTGGCGACCACGACGGACCCGGTGAGCCAGCTCGTCGACGTGTTCTACTGCGGCCTCCGGACGAGCCTCTCGGCCGTCCTCGCGGGCCTCCCCGCGGGTCCCGTGAACAGCGTCTCGGTCTTTGCCGACACGCTCGAGCTGGACGTGCCCGTGGTGAAAACGACCGGCCTCATCCTGATGGCCCGGCAGGTGGATGTTTCCGGCCTCGACGGCCAGCCGCTCGTGCTCGATACGGGCGGCGGGGAGGGGCTCGCCGAGCTCCTGGTCGGGGGCGCGCGGAACGGCACGTTCTCCTTTGCCACGCCGGGCGGGTCCGCCGCCGTCCAGCCGCCCGTCGGCCTCCAGCAGCCCGTCGCCGCCACGTACACGGTGGCGGGCGCGGGCGGCCCACCGGCGCCGACCCAGTCCGCCGGCGTGCCCGACCTGGTCAGGGTCGTGTGGGCGCAGAACACTCTCCAGGCGAGCTACACCGCGGCGGCCGCGCTGTTGAGCGACGGGTCGCCGGACGCGCGCTCGACCGCCCGGTCGATGCTCACCTGGATCGTCGCCTGCACCGGCAGCCTCGCCGGCGGCGGCGCCCAGCTGCCCAGCGACTACGCGGAACTGTACAACCAGGCCGCCGCGCTGCTGCTGACGTTGAACGTGCCTGCCGGCACGGTGTTCGTCCCGGTGCTCTCCGGTACGTACTACAGCCGGCAGATCACCCCGCTGCTGACGATCGTGCGGGATTACGAGAGCAACCTGGCAACGCTCGACACCGCGACCGACATCGCCGCGGCGGTGGCGACGGTGAGCGAGGCGCTCAAGGACGTGGCCGGCGACGAGGCGGCGCCCATCCAGGTGCAGCTGGACAACGTGTCGCAGAACATCAAGTCGTTGTATGCCGGCATCGGCACCCTGCGCGGCGACTTCCTGCTCCAGAGTCAGGCGGCCTCCACCGCCTTCGGGCTGCTGAAGGACGCCGTCACCCTCCAGAACATCTGGGATCAGCTCATGGCCGAGCTGGATACGGCCCTGAGCGTCATCAGCCTCGGCTTCGACGCGTTCAAGGTCTCCGAGGGCGACGCCGGTGCGCTCAAAGACGCGATCATGGACGGGGTCGATGCAATCAAGAACGGGATCAACGTGATCGAACAGGCCCAGGGCGGCGGCTCCGGCGACGACCTGTCCAGCGGCGCGACGGAACTCCTCGAGTCGGAGCAGGGGCTCCTGCAAGCCGTGCTGAGCGGCAACCAGTTGTGGAACCAGGCCATCGCCGACAGGAGCGGCGGGGTGCTGCCGTCCGACCTGGCCGCGATCACCATCGACCCCACCACCAGCTGGGACAACTACATGGCCGCGGCGGGAGCGAAGTTGAGCGGCCTGAGACGGCAGATCGGCGATTCGTCCGCACAGGATCAACTGGACAACTACCAGGCCAGTCTCCAGATCCTGGCGAACTACGGGAAGGCCATCAGCGCCAAGTGCATGGCCTACGTCGCCCAGCTCGTGCAGGCGACGGTGCTCATCGCGCAGATCAACGCGGCCGCGAACGTGCAGGCGCGTTGGGCCGAGGTGGAGGCCAACGCGAAATCCGACGCCGAAAGGCTCGCCGCGCTGAAGGGTGTGATCCAGGCGCGGGCCAACGCGATCAAGCGGGCCATCTACGCCGCGTGGACGTACTACGCGGCGTCCTACTTCTACCTCACCTTCCAGACGCCGCCGAACACCCTGAACGTCAACATGAACGCGGCGCAGATGGAGGACGCGCTGGCCGGCGTGGCGGCCTGGGTGGCGGGCGCGATCGGGAGCGCGGGAGACGGGCAGCACGTCAAGCTTCCCAGCCAGAACGCACAAATCGACCTCGCCTTCCCGATTTTGCACCCCGGCGCGTCCGTCGGCGGGAACGACGCCGCGGTGCTTCAACCGACCACCGGCGGCGGCTGGACGCTCAACTGGGCCGTCCCGATCGGCACGAACCAGCTGGAAGGCGTTCTGCCCAACCAGGGTGAGTGCGCCATCTGGATCTCGGAGGCGTCCTTCTTCCTCGACGGTGTGACCCCGAACAGCAAGAACAACGTGATCTCCGTCGTCTCGACCTCGGGCACGTATGAGAACGGTTTCGGGCCGCAGGCGGAGCACACGTTCGTGACCCAGGGACTGAGCGGCAACTACCTCTACCACGCGGACAGCGGAACGGTCTTCAGCCCCTGGCAGATCGACACCGCGGTCTACATGACCCCGACGCCATACACCCAATGGACGATGACCCTGCCGTCTGACGGCGGAGACCCCAGTACCGCCACGAAGCTGCGCATGTCGCTCACCGTGGCCTTCCTGACGCCTTCGTAGAGCGGGTTTCTCTCCGGTCCGGGAGCTCGTCGCGCATCCGTGGCCGTGGCGCCCTCTCCCCGCGCCTGAGAGCGGCACCCCCGCTCCCATACCGGCCCATACCGGGAGAGGGGGTGGTCGCGTACCCGTGTGGCCTCCACGGAATCGTGCAGAAGCAGACGCAGCGCCGCCCGGTGCGGGTAGCTCAGCCGGTGGAGCAGCGGACGAAAAGTTGCCGGAGCGTGCCGTTGTGCGTGGCCGGGGATTGGTTTATCGTCACCCGCAGGGCACACACCAACGGACGGTTCGTGCGGATGATGGGTTGGCTGAGAAAACAGCGTGGACGCACGGTTTCGGTGTCCACAGACGCACCCTTCCGGCGCGCGGAGCACGTGGTTTCCACCGTCGAGGGTGATCGGACCGTGCTGCTCGACCCCAGGGGCGGTGAGTACTTCGGGCTGGACGAGGTGGGCACGCGGATCTGGGCGCTGCTCCCGGACCATCCCACGGCGGAGCGGCTGGCGGACCGGCTCTTCGAGGAGTACGCCGCGCCGCGCGAGACGCTGGCGGCGGACGCCGCGCGGCTGCTCGGCGAGCTCGCGGCCATGAAGCTGGTGGTGCGCGCATGAAGGCTCCCTCGGTGGGGCGCTGCGCGCTCGCCCTGCTCGCGGTGCGCGCCCGGCTGAAGGCGCGCGGCTTCGGGCCCACGGTGGCGTGGGCGCGGCGCCGCGGCGCGCGCGTGCAGGGCACGGTGCTGCCGCCGGACCAGGTGGAGCGCGCGGCGTATCACGTGGCGGTGGCGGCGGCCTTCTTCCCCGGGCGGGCGGTGTGCCTGGAGCAGTCGCTCGCGCTCTACCTGCTGCTGCGCCGCCGCGGCGTGCCGGCGGAGCTGCGGATCGGGGTGCAGGTCTACCCCTTCTACGCCCACGCCTGGGTGGAGCTGCACGGCGAGCCGGTGAACGAGGACCGGGAGACGGTGGAGAAGTTCCGCGCCCTTCCCGAGCTGGCCGCGTGAACCGCTTCGCCTGCGTCGCGGCCGCGCCGGGGGCCGCCCTTCCGCCGGGTCTGCGCGCCCGCCTGGCCGCCGCGGTCGCCGCGCCGGGAAACGCGGCGGCGGCGCTGGACGGCGACGGCTTCGCGGCCGTCGCGAGCACCGAGCCCGACGCGCTGCGCCCGCTCCTCGCCCGCCGCGGCGCGCGCCTCGCCGCCGGCGACGTGCGGCTGGACAACCGCGCCGAGGTGGCGGCGTGGGGCGGCGTCCGCGCCGGCCGAGCCTCGGACCTGGAGCTGGTGCTGGCGGCGTACGCGGCCCGCGGCGCGGGGTGCCTGGACGGCGTGCTGGGCGACTTCTCCCTGGTGCTGTGGGATGGAGACCGCGGCACGCTGACCGCCGCGCGCGACCCGTTCGGGGTGAAGCCGCTCTTCCTGGCACGGCAGGGCGATGCGCTCCTCCTCTCCAACCGCGCGGCCCCGCTGGCGCGCGAGGGCGAGCTCGACGAGGAGTGGGCCGCCGACTTCCTGGTAGGGGCGATGGCGCCGCCGGGCCGCACCGTCTGGGCGGGGGTGCAGGCGGTGGCGCCGGGCGAGGTGGCGACCTGGCGCGCCGGGGCGCTCTCGCGGCGGCGCTTCTGGTCCGCGGCCGACTTCGCGCCCGCGGAGGCGGCGGACGAGCGGGGCGCGACGGAGACGTTCCGCGGGCTGCTGGAGGAGGCGGTGCGGGTCCGCACCGAGGGCGGCGTGCCGGTCTGGTCGCAGCTCTCCGGCGGGCTCGACTCGTCGTCGGTGGTGTCCGTCGCGCAGAAGCTGGCCGGGGCGGGGCGGGGGCCGGGGATCGCCGGCACGGTCACGCTGGTGGAGTCGCTCGGCGACGGCGACGAGCGGACGTATTCCGACACCGTGGTGCGCCGCTGGGGGGTGCGCAACGAGACGCTGGTGGACCCCTGGGCCTGGCAGGACGACGGGCTCCCGCCCGAGCGCACCGACGAGCCCCGCTCCCACTACCCCTTCTGGGCGCGCGACCGGGCGATGGCGGCCATGGTGCGCCGCGCGGGCGGCCGGGTGCTCCTTTCGGGCCAGGGACCGGACCATTACCTGGCCGGGAACCTGGGGTTCGTGACCGACCTCCTGGCCGCGGGGCGGGTGCGCGCGGCGCTGCGGGAGCTGGTGCGCTTCTCGGTGGCCGCGCGGCAGTCGTTCTGGACCGGGCTGGGGCGCCACGCCGTCGATCCCTTCCTCCCCGCCTGGCTGAAGCTGCGCCGGGCCCGCCCGCACGAGCAGCTCCCGGAGTGGCTCGACCCGGGGTTCGTCCGCCGGCTGGAGGTCGCGCGGCGGCTCCCCCTGGTGCGCCACCTCGCCGCGCCGCGCGGGGGGAGCTTCTTCGCGCACCAGGTGGCCGCGGAGCTCGAGGGGCTCTCCGGCTTCCTGGAGCGGGGTCCCTTCGAGGACGGGATCGAGATGCGCTACCCCTTCCTCCATCGCCCGCTGGTGGAGCACTCGCTGCGCCTCCCGCCGGGGCTGCGGATCCGCCCGGGCGGGGGGAAGCACGTGCTGCGCGAGGCGATGCGCGGGATCCTCCCCGAGGAGGTGCGCACGCGGCGGGGGAAGGGCGGGATCGACGCGCGCCTCCTCTGGGCGCTGAACCGCGAGTGGCCGCGCCTGGAGGCGCTGCTGCGCGACCCGGAGATCGCCCGGCGCGGCTGGGTGCGCGCGGACGCGCTGCGCGCCGCGACGGCGCGGGCGCGGCAGGGCGAGGTGACCAGCCTCCCCTTCCTCCTCTGCTCGCTCTCCCTGGAAACCTGGCTGTCGGTGCGCGCGGGGCGCTGGGAAGCGCTCGACGCCGCGCCCGCGGCCGCTGCCTGAACCGCCGGCGAGCGCCGGCAGGCGGGCGCCACGAGGGCGCCTGCCGATTTTCTCATCCTTTGCGGGAGCAGGAACGATGAAGAAGACGTACACGACGCCGACCCTGGTGAAGCACGGCAACGCCGTGGCGGTGACGCTCGGGCCGGGCGGGCACCTGCTCGAGTTCATCAACTTCCGGCCGCACTGAGCCCGCGCCGGCCGGCGAGCCCCTCCGCGAGGGGGGCTCGCCGGCCCCGGGTTCGGCTGCATGGGGGTCCGGTCGGCGGGCCGTCCGCGGGTGCGCACCATCAACCATGCCGGGGCACGTCGCGCCCCGGCCCGAGAAAGCGAGGAGCACATGGACAAGAAGCCCTACGTCTCGCCCCAGCTCACCAGGCATGGGAACGCAGTGCAGATGACGGCCGGAGAGCACGGCCGCGCGCTGGAGCTCATCAACTTCCGCCCGGGGCACAACTGACCGGCAACGACGGAAGCACCGCAGCACCGATCTGACGTGACGCACGCCGGGTAAGCCCACCGACCGGACCCCGTGCAGACGCAGAGCCGCGGAGAGACCCACCCGGTCCTCTCCGCGGCTCTGCGGCGTTGCGCGACCGGCGAGTCAGGGCCTGAGGTTCCGCACCTCGACCGGCACCAGCGCCTGGAGCGCCTCGGCCACCATGCTGCGGTGGCAGTGCGCGGGGTCGGCCTCCAGGCAGAGCAGGCACACGCGCCGGCCGGCGCGCACCAGCTCCGCCAGCCGCTCCAGCTCGTCCTGCGCCTCCGGCGTCTCCATGTGCTCCATGAAGATGGCGCGCATCTCTTCGTGGCGCCCGGCGCGGGCGGCGGCGCGCCCGTCCGCCGGGGTGCCGAGGCCGCGCAGGTGCAGGTACTCGATCCCCATGCTGCCCACGTTCTCGGCCAGCTTCGTCTTCGCGAACCCCGGCCGGCGCGAGCCGGCGACGGCGCGCACGTCCACCAGCAGGTCGACGTCCGCCCCCTTCAGCGTCTCCAGGAAGCGCGGCACGGTGGTGTCTTCGTAGCCGATGGTGGCCAGCGTTTTCATCGATTCTCCGTCATCTGGCTTGATCGATCGGTTTCATCCGCTACGGCCGGCTGATTCCCGCCCGCAGCAGCGGATACGGATTCTGCGGCGTCCCGGCCCAGTAGCGCTTCGGGTCGGCCGTCGTGGAAATCTCGAAGTGCAGGTGATAGTTGCCCGGACCCGCGTTCCCCGTGTTCCCCACGTAGCCGACCAGGTCGCCCTGGCGCAGCGCGCGCCCCTCGACCATCCCGGGGGCGTACCGGTCCAGGTGCGCGTAGTAGTAGATGGTGCGCTGGTCGGGCGCGAGCTCGTACAGCGCCGTCCCCCCGCGCACGCTCTGGAACAGTTTCAGCACGGTCCCCGACGCCGTCGCGAGCACCGGCGTCCCGCGCTTCGCCATGATGTCGATGGCGTCGTGGCGGCGGCCCTGGCTCCGCGCGGCGTTGTAGGTGTCGGCGAGCTGCTCGGGACGCACGCCCTGCACGGGGACCAGCAGCCGCCCCGGCACCTCTACCGGCGCGTCCGTCGGCTGCGGGCCGACGGTGGGTTGCGGCGGTGCCACCGCGGCCGGTGCGGCGGGCGGCGGCGCGACCGCGTGCGTCGACGGTGGCGCCACCGGTGCGGCGGCTCGCGGCGCGGCGGCGGCGGGCGCGGTGCGGACCGGGCGCGGCGGATTCGGGCCGACGTGGATGGTCACGCCGCCGGGCGGGAGCCATCGCGGGGCCACGTAGAAGAGGACGAGCGTCACCACCGCCATGGTCGCGGCGCCGAGCAGGAAGTAGACGAGCGGCTGGCGATTGGACAAGGCGGGGCGCGGGACCGGGGAAGCAGCGCGGCCGCCCGATTCACACGGATCGGGCGGAGGAGCGGCGTGGCGCTGCGTGAACGATGAAATCGCAATCCGCGAGCCGTCCCCGGCTTATCCTCTCAGAAGAGAAGATTGTTAAGGGACGTCATCCTGAGGCCGGCCACGCCGAGGCTTCGGCAGAAACAGCGGCTGGAAGGCCGAAGGATCTATAATCGATGCCCGGAGCCAGGACGCCGAAGCGCGACATACCGGACCCGGTGGAATGCAGTGCGCTTCGGAGCCTGATCCCGAGCGCCGACGATAGATCCTTCGGCCTGCCGAATCCATCGATGTCTGACAGTGGGGCTTGGCCGGGCCTCAGGATGACGTCTTCTTGTTCTCTGGTCTGAACAAGGGCTCTTCGCCGCCGTTCGCCATCAGCCGGCGGCCGCGGTTGCCGCTTTCCCGCCCGTCCGCAGGTACTCGGCGAAGTCGGCGGGGAGGGTGCTCGCGCGGATGGCCTCCATCGCCCGCTCCACGTCGTACTCCACGCGCACGAACTCCACCGTGGACGCGGCGCCGCCGACGTCGAGGAGGACGTAGCCCGCGCGCCAGTCGCCGTCCTTGGGGCGGCCGACGGAGCCGGTGTTCACGAAGCGGATGCCGTCCACCACCCGCGTCCACGGCCGGTGCGTGTGCCCGAAGCAGATCACGTCGCCGGGGCGGGCGCCGGCGTGCTCCGCCATCTTCAGGCAGAAGGCGTCGTCGCGGTCCTCCGTCCAGTACACCGTGTTGAGCGTCGGCGTCCCGTGTACCAGCACCACCCTGGGTCCCGGCGCGTGGCCGCCGTTCGGACGCAGGTCGATGCGGAAGGGGAGCGCGCCCAGGAATTCCCGCGTCCGCGCGCTCACCTGCGCCCGCGTCCAGGCGTAGCTCTCGTGCGACTGCGCCTCCTGCCGCGGGTCCTCGTAGCGGCAGCCGCAGTGCGGCGCGCCCAGGGCCACGGTGGAGTCGTAGTTCCCGCAGACCCCGGCGATCCCCTCGCCTGCGATGCGCGCCACCACCTCGTTGGGCCAGGGCGCGTATCCCACCAGGTCGCCCAGGTGGAAGGTCGCGTCGATGCCGGGGCGCGCGGCGACGTCCGCCAGCACCGCCTCCAGGGCGGGGAGGTTGGCGTGGATATCGGAGATCAGGGCGTAGCGCACGGCGCCTCCAGCCGCAGCGCGAGCACCGCCGCCGTCGACGGGCAGACGCTCGCGAACTGCAGCGATCCGCGTACCTCCGCCGGGACCTCCTCCCTCGCCACCGGCGCGAAGCCCAGGCGTGGGAAGTACCCCGCCGCGGTGTTCGTCAGCAGGTAGACGGTGTCCAGCCCGCGCGCGGCGGCCCAGCGCAGCCGCTCTTCGGTGAGCCGCTGCCCCAGTCCATGCCCCTGCCACGCGGGATCGACCGCGACGGAGCGGAGGAGCCCCGCGCGCCCGTACACCTCGACGCCCGCCGCGCCGACGATCTCTCCGTCCGCGACGGCGACGGCGTAGGCGTCGCCGAACTGCTCGTCGAGCCCGTCCGGCGGCAGCGCCGTCCGCTCCAGCAGGGCGGCCACCGCCTCCCGGTCTTCCGCGCGGGCACCGCGGATCTCGATGTCGCTCATCGTCTGTGCTCCGTGCGCGAGTCAGGCGGATAAATCCGCGGCAACAACCGCCCGAAGTCCCCCGCCCACCTCACGCGCAGCAGCCGGGACCGCAGCAGGGCGAGCCGGCAGCGGCCTCGGCAGCGGCCTCCACCGGCTTGCGGGCGCGGACGAAGGCGCTGGCGATGCGGCCGTCCACCGCGGCGGCCATGGCGTCGGCGTCGATGCCGGAGCCCTCCAGGAAGGCGCGCGCGTCTTCCACACGGTAGACGCGGGTGGGCTCGATGTCGACCTCCTCGAAGCCGGCCTCCGCCAGCAGCCGCGCGAACTCGCCCTCTTCCAGCGCGCCGGCCACGCATCCCACCCACAGCTCCATGCTGCGCCGCAGCTCCGCCGGCACCTCGCCGCGCACCACCACGTCGCTCACGGCGAAGCGGCCGCCCGGCTTCAGCACGCGGAAGGCCTCGGCCAGCACCCGCGCCTTGTCGCCCGAGAGGTTGATCACGCAGTTGGAGATGATCACGTCGACCGAGTCGTCCGGCAGGGGGATCCGCTCGATGTGCCCCTTCAGGAACTCGACGTTCTCCACCCCCGCCTTGCGCTGGTTCTCGCGGGCGAGCGCCAGCATCTCGTCGGTCATGTCGAGCCCGTAGACCTTCCCCGTGGGCCCCACCCGCCGCGCGGAGAGGAGCACGTCGATCCCGCCGCCCGAGCCCAGGTCGAGCACCGTCTCCCCCGCGTGCAGCTCCGCCAGCGCGGTCGGGTTGCCGCAGCCGAGCGACGCCAGCACCGCCTCGGCCGGGAGCCCCGCCGTCTCGCCCTCGGCGTAGAGGTCGCGGGTGATGGGGTCCTCGCCGCCGCACGACGCGGAGGCGCCGCAGCACCCGTTCGCACCACCCTCCATCACCCGCAGCGCGGCCTGCCCGTAGCGCTCGCGCACCGTCTCCCGGATCGCATCGGTCCCGCCCATCATCCACCTCCCCGTGGTTGCATCAATAGAAATTGATGCATTGGATGAAAAAAAAAAGGGAGGGGTGCCGCGTCAGCCGCAGCAGCCCTCCCGTGACGACCACGTCTCGGCCGAGGCCTTGAGCGCGCCGGTGGTCTCCGCCAGCTCCTCGAGCGCGGCGGGGACGAGCGAGTAGAAGACCCAGCGCCCCGCGCGGCGGTCGGAGACCAGCCCCGCGGCCTTGAGGGTCTTCAGGTGGAAGGAGAGGCGCGACTGCGCCGCGTCCATCGCCCCGGTCAGCTCGCACACGCACCGCTCGCCCGACGAGAGCAGGCGCACGATCTCCAGCCGCGTCTCGTCGCTGAGCGCGTGGAAGAGGCGGGCGGTGCGGGCCGGGTCGGCGGTGAGCGTCGTGGTCATGGGATCAACATAACTAGTTTTGTTGATATGTAAAGTGACTGACGTTAATCGACGCAGAGACGCAGAGGAACGGAGAGAGCGCAGCAGTTCTCTCCGTTCCTCTGCGTCTCTGTGTCAAATTAACGTTTGTCAGGGTTGAGCACTCTCGACCTCGTCCGCCTCCTGGCTGCGCCAGAGCGCCCGGAACCGCCCCCGCGGCCTGGCGAGGAGCGACGCGAAGTCCCCCGACTCGATCAGCCGCCCGCCCTCCACCACGTGGATCGCGTCCGCGTCGCGCACGCTGGAGAGGCGGTGCGTGATCACCAGGATGGTCGTCCGCCCGTGCAGCGCCGCGATGGCGTCGCGGATGCGCCGCTCGTTCTCGGTGTCGAGCGCGCTCGTCGCCTCGTCCAGGATCAGCAGCGACGGACGGCGAAGGAGCGCGCGCGCCAGCGCCAGCCGCTGCCGCTCGCCCCCGGAGAGCCGGACGCCGCGGTCGCCGATCACCGTGGCGATGCCGTCCGGGAGCGCCTCCACGAAACCGTCCGCGGCGGACGCGCGCAGCGCCTCCCACAGCTCGGCGTCCGTCGCGTCGGGGCGCGCCCAGCGCAGGTTCGCGTCGACGCGGTCGTGGAAGAGCACCGTGTCCTGAGCCACGTAGCCGATCCCCTCGCGCCACCCGCGCAGCCACGCCTCGTCGAGCTCGCGCCCGTCCACCACCACGCGGCCGGCGGTGGGCCGCACCAGCCCCATCACCAGGTCCGCCAGCGTCGACTTCCCCGACCCCGAGGGGCCCACGATGGCCGTGGTGCGCCGCGCGGGGATCTCCAGCACGACGCCGTCCACCGCGGGCCGCTCCACGCCGGGGTAGGCGAAGGAGACCTCGTCGAAGCGGATCTCCCGGGCCAGCGCGTGGGCCGGCGCGTCGGGCGCCAGCCGCTCGCGCTCCGCGTCCAGCGCGGCGAGGCGCTGCGTGACGTTCTCGTACGCGGGAAGGTCGTGCAGCAGCTGCTGGTGGATCTGCTGCAGGTTCTGCAGCCGCGGCACCAGGCGGAAGAAGATGAAGGCCAGCAGCAGCGTGACCGTGCCCGGGAGGTGGAGGACGGCCACCGACACCCAGGTGACCAGGCTCAGCAGCACCACCGAACCCACGGAGAAGAGCGCGCGCGACTCGGTGTAGAGCCGCGCGGCGCGCAGGTACACCGTGGCCGAGTGCTCCGCGGCGGCGCCGAAGAGCGCCACGTTGCGCTCCTCGGCGCCGTAGCTCTTCACCACCTTCATGCTCTGCAGGTGCTCGGTCGCCGCCGCCGTCATCTCGGCGTTCGCCCGGCTGAGCCCCTGGCCGGCCGTGCGCACCGAGCGCGAGTAGCCGCGCGTGACCAGCAGCAGCACGCCGCCGCACGCGGCGGCCACGAGCGAAGCGGTGGTGGAGACGCGCAGCGCCAGCCCCAGGTACGCCGCCGCCGTGAGCACGTAGGTGGCCACGCCCAGCAGGTACGACGCGGCGCGCCCGCAGCGGTCCGCCTCGCCGGTGAGCGCCTGCAGCAGGTCCGACGAGCGGATGCGGGTGAAGTGGAGCCAGCGCGCCCCCGCGATGGCGGCGTAGAGCCGGCGCCGGTAGTGCAGCCCCACCTCCACCTCCACCCGCCACGCCGCCAGCGTCTGGGTGCGCAGCACCAGCGCCTGCAGCGCCATCACCGCCACGAACAGGCCGAGCACGGCGGGGAGGGTGGGGCGCACTCCCACCGCGGCGAAGCCGCCCTGCACCAGCGTCCCCAGCCGCCCCGCCGCCCCCGCGGGCACGGGCAGGCCCACGCTGCCGAGCAGCGGCACCAGCGCCAGCACCCCCGCGGCCTCGGTGAGCGACACCGCCACGCCGAGCGCCACCGCCTCGGTCATCCGCCGCGGGATGAGCCGCCAGGTCTCCATGGCGAACTCGCGCAGCGTCCCCGGCGGCGCGGGGTGCGTGGACTCCGCCTCGTCCGTCATCGTCCCCCGCCCCGGCCGTGGCGCAGGAGGAGCCGCACCGGCCGCAGCACGCGGTAGAGCGGGAAGAGCGCGTCGGGGAGATGGACCCAGCGCCAGTCCTCCGGCGACGGCGCGAAGAGCCAGCGCACCGCGTATCGGGCGCGGTCCGCGGCCGAGTCGCGCGCGCGCAGGTTGAAGAGCAGGTTCGCCGCCGTCTCCTCCCCCTCCTCCGCCGGGTCGGCGAAGATCCGCGCCTCGGCCTGGGCGGCGAGCGCGGCGAGCCCCGCGTCCGCGTCGATCTCGGCGGCGGCCGCGGGGGGGAGGGGCGCGTCCAGCAGCCGGCGCGCGAGCGAGAGCCCCAGCAGCAGCGTTCGACGCGCGCGGAGCTCCGCCGCCCGGGCGAGCGCCGCGTCCACCTCGCCGCGGCCGGCGCGGAGGAGCTCGGCCAGCGCCGCCACCCACTCCAGCCGCTTCCAGCGGTGCTTGGCCCCGTGCGCCGCCAGCACCACCAGCAGGTCGTCGTCGCCCAGCGTGCGCACCTCGCCGCCGCCCAGCGGCACCGCGATCGACCGGCGCAGCAGCGCGTCGGTGGCGATGGGCATGCAGAAGCGCTCCGACGACACGCGCGCGTGCAGCTCCACCAGCACCCCCGTCTCCCGGTGGACGAGCGGGTAGTCGCCGTCCACCCGGCGGAAGCAGCGCTCCTGCGCCCGCGACAGCGCCAGCGCGGTCGCATATCCCGCGGCGGAGAGCGCCTCGATCGCCCGCGGCACGTCGTCGGGGCGCACCAGCAGGTCCAGGTCGACGAAGGCGCGCATCGCCAGCTCCCCGTACGCCCGCATGGCCAGCGCGGGGCCCTTGTACGCCAGCGCCTCGATCCCGGCCGCGGCGAGCGCGTCCACCAGCCGGCGCAGCTCGGCGGCCATCACCAGCCCGCGGTGCACCCCCTCGCGGTGGAGCGCGCGCAGCCGGGCCGCGGCGGAGGACGGCAGCGGCGCGTCGCGCAGGTGGCGGTGCAGGAAGGGGATCAGCCGGTGCCGCCGCGCCAGCTCGAAGAGCCGCTCCCACTCGACCGCGCCCGCCGCCAGCCGCCGCACCCGCGCCGCCTCGTCCGCCGACAGGGAGAGGCGCGCGCAGGCCAGCAGCAGCGCGTGCTCGGCCGCGCGGGAGGCGGTGGGTGGAAGGGGGGCCACGGCGGCGGCGCTCACGCGGAGTAACGGTCGGAGATCCCGCCCACGCGCGACACCGCGTCTTCCCAGCGCGCGAAGCGGCCCGGGAAGCGCTCCATCAGCGCGCGCGCGATCTCGCCCACCGGGGTGCGCCCGTCCATCCGCGCCAGCGCGAACGCCTCGACCTCGCCCTCGCCGCCCAGGGTGGGGACGAAGGAGTCGGCGCGCCTGCGCAGCGAGGCGAGGGAGGGAATGCGGGCCACCAGGTCGCTCTGCCGGAACGAAACGGGGGGAGCCCCCGCCCGCTCGATGGCGGTGTCCCAGCTGAAGACGTATTCGTCCGCCGGGAGACGCGCCCGGATGGTGGCGCGCACCCGGTCGCCCGCGGAGAGCGCCACGGGCTCGGGCCAGGGGAAGAGGGCGGTCTGGTAGACGGTGATCGAGTCCGGCCCGGTGTGGAAGGAGACCCCCTCCGCCAGGTCGGCGTGGAACCAGACGGCGAGCCCGTGCGCCGTCCCCGCGCGCGAGACGGTCCATTCGACCGGGCCCCCGATCTCCGGGTCCACCGTGGCGTGGTAGTCGATCGCGCCCCAGGCCCGCGGCTCGGCCAGGAGCTGGCCGGAGCGGAAGAGCCCCCGCGTCCACAGCCCGGCGGTGTGGCGGCGCGCCGGGCGGTAGTCGAAGCCGAGCACCCGGTCCGGCCCCGCGTGCACCCCCCACTCCTTCGGCGCCTCGATCGGCGCGGCGTAGAGCGTGTCGCGGCGGGGGATGATGACGCCGCCGGGCGCGAGCAGGCGCCGGCGCGCGTCGGCCACGGTGGCCACCAGCCCGCGGAAGGGGGGGAGCACGCCGCGCAGGTCGCAGACGATCACGTCCACCCGCTCCGGGAGCGAGACGCGCAGCGAAAGGTCCTGGTGGAACTCGATCCGGTCCGCCACCCCGTTCAGCCGTGCCAGCTCGCGCGCGGTGTCGATCGCGTCGGCCGGCTCCACCGCGTAGACGCGGCGCGCGCCCAGGCGGGCCGCGTGCATGGCGAACACCCCCGTGCCGGTGCCGATGTCCAGCACCGTGCATCCGGGGCGCACCACTGCCTCCAGCGCGCGCGCGTAGCCGCCCACGCGCACCTCGTCCGAGACCATGCGGCCGTACCCGGCCACGGTGTAGCCATCACCCATGGGGCGGTGTGGAGGGGAAGGAGGCGGACAGGGTGCGCACGTCGGTCACGCGTAAGGGAATGGCATGCACGCGCCGAATATCACCGCCGCGGGGGCGGCTCGCCAGCGCCCGCGCGGCGGCCGTGTGGAGGCGGTCACGCCCGGGGGGCGCGGGCGAGGGCGTCGGCCTCGAGCAGCGCGCAGAGCTCCGGGAGGCGCGCGGGGTCGGCGTGGGGCACCACGCGCACGACCGGCACCTCGCGCGCGAGGCGGCCGTACAGCGCCAGGTCGCGCCCCTGCGCCGCGTGGTCGGGCACCCAGCCCACGTAAGTGTTCGCGATCAGCGCCAGCAGCGCCTCCGCCGCGGCGGCCGGCGCGATGCGGGGCGCGGCCTCCGGGTCGCGCGGCTCCAGCAGGTAGACGGCCGCCACCGGGAGCGGGCCGCGCTCGAGCTCGCCGGCGGGAGCCAACTCCAGGAAGCGCTTCTCCCAGTTGGGCGTCAGTCGGGGGAGCTCGGCCTCGCCCCCGTAGAGCCCGCGCACCGCGTCGGGCCAGAGGCGCAGGTGGGGATAGGCGGCGCGCACCACGAAGCCCGCGGCGCCGCGCTCCAGCGCCGCCACGTCGTCGGCCAGCACGGCGCGGCCCCGCGCGGCGAAGGCGGCGGCCGTGGTGCTCTTCCCCGCGCCCGCCGGGCCGCACAGCAGCAGCGCGCGCCCGCCCAGGGAGACCGCGCTGGCGTGCAGGCAGGTGAGCCCGCGCAGCCGCAGCACCATCCCCAGCACGGGGCCCAGCAGGTAGGTCGCGGTGTCCTCCAGCGTCATCGGCGGGCGCCAGCTGCACCCGATCCGCGTTCCCGCGGCGTCCACGGTGAAGGTGGTGCCGTCCGCGTAGCACAGGCGCACCCACCCCCCGTCCGCGCTCGCGTCCACTCCGACCGTGGGCTCGTCGTCGGCGTTGGCGCGGTCGGACAGGTAGCGCCGCGTCCACCCGGCCGCGGGCCCGGCCTCCCCCGCGTGCGAGCCCACCCGCACGCGCACGTCGGGCGCGCCCGACGGCGCGCGCGGCGGCAGCCAGGGGAGCGGGGCGTCCGCGTCGACCTCGAGGCCGTAGAGCAGGTAGCGCAAGAGCGTGGGAGCGCGCGCGGCGCGGGTGCGGGGGGCGTCAGGACGCGGGGCGGCCGCCGCCGTGCCCGTGCTCCCGCAGCCAGAGGGAGAGCGAGAGCGGCCGCAGGTTCAGCCAGAGCGGATCGCCGGGGCCCGCCGCGCGCCCCCCGGTGACCGCCGGCACCCGCTCCACGGCGACGTACGGCGCCACCTCGGGGCCGAGCGTCCGCCCCCCGAGCCATCCCTCTCCCTGCGCGCGCAGCCGCGCGGCCAGGGGATCGACGGGGAGCGGCGCCTTGGGGCGGCGCAGGATCGCGGGCGGCAGGACGCCCCGCAGGGCGATCGCCGGCAGCCCCTTGTCATTGTACCACTGCGCCGGCGGCACGGACAGCAGGAAACGGATCAGCCGCGGGTCGAAGAACGGGTGGCGCACCTCCAGCGCGAGCCCGGTGGCGCCGGGGTCGCGCGCGGCGAAGAGGGAGGGCCAGAGCGGCTCGGCCAGCGCCTCCACCACCTCGGGGCGGGTGGGGTGCGGCGTCCAGGCGGGGGTGGGGGGCGATGCCAGCCTCCCGGCGAGCCCCACCCGGCGCGCGAAGCCCTCGTCGATCCACCCGGGGACGGCGCGCACCGCCGCAGGCTCGCTCCCGCGCAGCCACGAGCGCACCCCCGGGCGCGGGAGGCGGCGGTGGTGCCAGGCGTAGCGCGCGGCCTCGGCGGCGGCGCGCACCGGGTGCCCGCCTACCACCAGGCGGGTGAGGCGCGAGCGCGACTCGCGCAGCGCCGCGTCGCCCCCGAAGCCGGTGAGGAGCACCCGCGCATGCGCCGCCGCCTGCCGCGACTGGTCGACGTCCGCGGCCAGGAAGGGCGCGTCGAGCGGCTCCGGACGGCGCAGGAGCGGGTCGGTCCCCGCCCGCTCGAACGCGCGGTACGGGTCCACGTCCAGCCAGGTGACGGGGATGCCCAGCGCGTCCGCGGCGATCTTCGCGTAGCGCCCCTCCTCCTCGCGGATCATCCCCGAGGAGACGGTGGTGAACGCCCGCACCGGGCCGCGCCCGGCCGCCACCGCCATCGCCGCCACCGCGGGCGAGTCGCGGCCGCCGCTCATCAGCACCGACACGGGGCCCTCCGGCGCCCGCTCGCGCACCGCGGTGGCGAACAGCTCGGCGAAGTGCTCCGCGTACTCTCCCACGCGCCGGTAGCGCAGCGGCGCCTCCACCGGCGGCTCCCACCACCGCCACGCGCGCAGGCGGCCGTCCTCCACCACCAGCGCGTGCGCCGGGGGGAGCGCCCGCACCGCGCGGTAGAGGGTGCGGTCGAGGTCGAGCTGGACCGAGCGCGCCAGGAAGTCGGCGACCGCGACCTCGTCCAGCGCGGGGTCCACGCCGGGGTGGAGGAGCACGCAGTCGAGGGAGTTGGAGAAGACGAAGGCGCCGGGGGGCGCGGCGTGGTAGAGGAGCTTCACGCCGAAGTGGTCGCGGGCGCAGAAGAGCCGCCGCCGGGGCGCGTCCCAGACGGCGAAGGCGAAGTCGCCCAGCAGGCGCTCCACGCACGCGGTGCCCCAGGCGCGGTAGGCGCGCAGGAGCAGCTCCGCGGCCGGCGCGTCGGCCGCGGCCGCTTCGCCGGCCGCGCCGAGCGCGCGGACGAGCTCCGGCCGCGCGTCGAGCCGGGCGTCGCAGACGATGGAGAGGGAGGAGTCGAGCGAGAAGGGCCCGGCGGGTGGAGGCCGGTCGCCGGTCAGCAGGAGGGCATGCGCGAAGCCGCAGCTTCCCAGCTCCGCCACGCCCTCGCCGTCGGGGGCGTGGGCGGCCATCTGGCGGGCCATGCGCGCGAGCAGCGCCGCGTCCGCCGGCGCGCCGCCGTACGCGACGATGCCGGCGATCCCGCTCACCGCGGGCCTTGCCGCGGGGAAGGGCGGGCCGTCAGGTCTTCAGGTTGTTCTGGCCCTGAAGCGAGTCGTTCTTGTTCTTGTTGTCGTTGATCACCAGCGTGATGTCGGCCACGGTGCCGTAGACCTTCAGCCGCGGGGCCGCGTACGCCCGGGTGCCGCGATCGTGCTCGTGCATGGCTGCTCTATCCTGAAGAATGCGTCCGCGCCGCCGGCCGGCCGGCGCGTGGTGTTGGTACCGTTGCCGCGGCGGGCGGTTCCTCGCCTGCGGACGTTCATGCCGCCTCCACCAGGCCGCGCTCGGCGAGCTCGCCGAGCAGCGCCAGCAGGTCGCGCTCCGCCGTCTCCGCGTCCACGTCGTACGCGGCGGTCACCGCGTCGCGGAGCTCGGCCACGCTGCGGGGCTCGCGCAGCCGCTCCCACACCAGCGCCCCCACCCCGTCGAGCCCGTAGTAGATGCCGTCGGCGAGCCCCAGGATCACCGCCTCGCCCTCCAGCTCCGTGCTCACCTGGTCGCGCGCGGCCACCAGCACCGTGGCGGGGGTGATCTCCACCCGCGTCAATGCGCGCCGGGGTGGGCCAGCGTCCGCTCGACCACGCTCTGCAGCGCGTCGTGGATCGCCAGCAGCTCGGCCGCGGGGGGCGAGAAGGCGCTGTCGGGCGCGTCCTTCACGTAGTCCTCGAAGGCCTGCACCGCCGCCTGCCACTGCGCCGCCTCGGGGTACTCGCCGCGCTCCTGCGGGCACGCGCCCAGGTCGCGCATCAGCCCGTTCAGCGCGTCGGCCAGGCGGCGCGCGGCCTGCCCCAGCGGCGACCCCGGGTCGGCGCCGTGCGCCAGGGCGGCGGCCACCGCGTCGGCCGAGGGGGTGCCGGCGTCGATCGCCAGCAGGTCGAGCACGCGCCGCTGCTCCGGGGTCTGCGGCTGCCCCGCCACGCTGTCGCGGTAGGCCTGCTCGGCGCCGCGCAGCGAGCAGCCGATCTTCGCGGTGCGGAACACCACGCCGTTGCCGGAGCGGCTGAACAGCTCGTTCATCGAGCGCATCCCCCACGACCCGGTGACGTGGTGGCCGGTGTGGTCGGAGCGGTGAGAGTGCCCCGGAGAGTTCCCCTGCGCCCGCACGGGGGTGGCGAGGGCGAGGGTGGCCAGGGCGGCGAGCGCCGCGAGAGTCGCGCGGGTCATGGCAGGTTTCGTTCGCATCAGAAGAAGGGGGGCAGCCAGCGGAAGCCGAGCCCCGCCGCGATGATGAAGCGCGCGCCGTCGCCGGCGCTCCCGGTGAGGTCGGCGAAGCCCGCGTCGATCACCAGCGGGATGCGGCGCGAGGGCGTCACCGAGACGCCGGCGAAGAGATCCTGCCCGCTCCAGTCCGCAACCACGGAGACGGGCTCCAGCACCTGCACCCCCAGCGCGGCGAAGACGTTCGCCGTCTTCCGGTCGGCGTCCTCGTCGTCCTCGGAGCGGAAGCGTCCGCCGCCCACGCCGAGGGTGGCCGTGGCGGCGCTGAAGGGCCGGGCGGCGTCGGGGTGCAGCCGGAAGACGTGCGTGGCCGCCGCGTAGGGGCTGCGGTCCGCGTCGCTGCCGCCCCAGTCCACCACGTTCTCGAACCCCACCGCGACCCCCGTGGCGTCGCCGAAGGCGTGGTGCAGCTTGAAGCTGAGCGCCCCCGTCTCCAGCGGCCCGCCGCCGCGCAGCGTGGAGTAGCTGGTGGCCGCCACCTCGAGTGCCAGCCAGCGCCGGTCGCCGAAGCCCGCGGCGAGCACGGCGGCCCCGTCGTCGATGTCGGTGAAGCGGGTGCGCTGCTGGTAGGCGAGCCCCACGAAGGCCTCGCCCATCTGCGCTCCGAAGCCGGTGGGCGAATTGATGCTGGCCGCGGGGATCGCCACCAGCCGGTCGGCCGGGTGGCGCAGCGAGAGCCGCCTGCGCCAGTCGCGCGGGTCCAGCTGCGGCACCGCCTGCGAAGGGGCGTCGGCGGGGGCGAGCGCGCGCCGCTCGGCGGGGGGCGCGCCCGCCGGGTTCACGTCGCGGGGGGCCTCCGGCGCCCGCTGCGCCACGTCGGGCGGGGGCGGCGCGGCGGCGGGCGCGGGCACCGGCCCGCCGGCGGCCAGGGCGCACTCGGCGGCGGGCGGGGCCACCGTGTCGACCGAGTCGGCGCGCGCGACGTAGCGGTTGGGGTTCTCGAAGCGGGCGCCCACCACCCGGCAGTCGCGCACCACCACGTAGTCGTCGCTGCAGCCGGCGCAGCCGTTGGCGAAGTAGAGGTAGGTGAGGGCGCCGTCGCGGCTCACGCGCACGGGCTCGCCCAGCAGCGCCCGCACCTGCGCCGGCGTCATCCCTTCCCTGATCACGTCCAGGCGCTTATGGGGCGGCCTGGTGCCCTGCGCGGCGGCCCCGGCGTGTGCCAGGAGCGCCAGCGCCGCGGTGAACAGCGCGGTGCGGATGAATGTCATCTGATTGTCCGGGGCCGTGGCGGAATGGGCCGGAAACAGGTGTGGCGGGGAGGGCGCAGCCGGCACGGGAAGGGCAAAGCCGTTGCGGTGAATGGGAATATGCGGCGCGTCGGGGCTTTGCACAAGCTCCAGGCTTTACGCCTCCCCGCGCGCGGCCTGGAGACGGTCGGGAAACTCTGGACCACACCGGGTGTCATCCCGAGGCCCGATCCCGCCGGATCTCGCGTCACACGGGTGACGGCCGGCCGAAGGATCTAATACCAGATCAGACAAATGTCAGACAAATGTCAGTCAAATGGCCAGACAAATGGTCAGACAAATGGTCAGACAAATGGTCAGACAAATGGTCAGACAAATGACTGTGCATTCGGACATTCGGAGACACCAGCACAGAGATCCTCACACGGAGTCAACGGAGTCAACGGAGTCGTTTTCCGTTGACTCCGTTGACTCCGTGTGAGCCCACTCTGCTGATTGGAACGCACCTCCAATCAGTCGAAACGGTATGATTGCGCCCACCCCGGAGGTGGCGAGTTCCTCAACAGTCTCTTAGGTTGGCGCGGGCCGCCGTCCGCGCGGCCCTCCGTCTCCGCTTGAACGCACGCCTGGTCCCCATGCGCCGACTGCTCCTGCTCGTGGCCGCGCTCCTCGCGCTCGCGCACCCCGTGCGCGGCGCGGCGCAGGCCGCCGACTCGGTGTTCCTCCGCCCCGGCGACATGGTGCGCCTGGTGGTGTTCCGGCAGCCCGAGCTCTCGGGCGACTTCGCGGTGAGCTCCGACGGCACGCTGCAGCACCCGCTCCTCTCCGACGTGCGGGTGGTGGGCGTCTCGCGCACCACCATCCGCGAGCGGCTGCGCGAGGCGCTGGCCCGCTACGCGCGCGACCCCAACTTCGTGTTCGACTTCCTCTACCGGGTCACGGTGACCGGCGAGGTGCGGCTCCCCAACCTCCTCACCCTCTCCCCCGAGACCACGCTGGGGCAGGCGGTGGCGTCGGCGGGCGGGGTCACCGAGTTCGGACGGCTGGACCGCGTGCGGCTGCTGCGCGACGGGCGCGAGACGATCGTCAACCTGCAGTCGCCCGACCCGGCGGTGGCGTCCATGCGCATCCACTCGGGCGACCAGGTCCGCGTGCCGCGCCGCACGAACGTGCTGCGCGACTTCCTGGGCCCCACCGCGGCGATCATCGGCGCGGCGGCCGCGCTCGCCACCTTGATCGGCGTCAACTAGCGGCCCGTCTTCCGCGGGACCTTCGATCGCAGGGCCGATCAGCTCCAGGCAACGATGATGGCGGGACGGGACGACGAGGCCGGGCGGAGCACGCCGGCGCGGGCGCTGTGGCCCTGGCTCCTCTTCCTCGCGGCGCTGGCCGCGGCGCTGGCGCTCTACTTCGTCTATCCGCCCGCCTGAGCGCGCGCCGGCCGCCCGGCCCTTGCTTGTAACCGGTTCTCCCCGCCGCTATCTTCCACCCTCTTGTCGCATTCCTTGAAGGTCCGCGGAAAATCGCGGTCGCTGCACCCACCCGTGCGTCCATGGCCAATCCGGCGAAGCTGAGGGACCAGGCGCGCGCCTACGAGCAGCGCGGACAGTGGCGCGAGGCCATCGAGGCCTACCGGGGGCTGGTGGAGGACCAGGAGGGCGGCGACGTCGACATCGCCACCTGGAACCGGGTCGGCGACCTGCACCTGCGCCTGAACGAGACGGAGCAGGCGGTGCAGGCGTACGAGAAGGCGGTGAACGCCTACGTCGACGTCGGCCTCTACAACAACGCCATCGCCCTCTGCCGCAAGATCCTGCGCCTGGTCCCCGGCCGCGCGCAGACCTACCTGCGCCTGGGGCAGATCAGCGCCGCCAAGGGCTTCTTCGCCGACGCGCGCACCAACTTCCTGGAGTACGCCGAGCGGATGCGCAAGGCGGGGAAGCTGGACGCCAGCTTCGCGGCGCTGAAGGAGTTCGCCGACCTCGCGCCCGACCCCGCCGACGTGCGCCGCCTCCTCGCCGACCAGCTCCTGGCGCACGGCAAGACCAACGAGGCGGTGGAGCAGCTGCGCCTTCTCCTCGGCCTGGCGCTGGCCGCCGGCGGCGAGGCCCAGGCCGACGATTTGCGGCGTCAGATCCTGGCCGCCGACCCCCACGCCTCCACCGAGCCGCTCGCCCCCCAGCGCGCCGCCGCCCCCGACGAGCTGGCGCTGGAGACCGGCGAGTACCACCCGCCCCCCGCGGCCTCCGGCGACCGCGGCGCCGCCCCCGGCTCCCCCGCCCTCCCCGACGTCTTCGGCTCGGACCCGGCGGACTTCGGCAACGTGCGGCTCGACGTGCAGCCGCTCGAGGGGCTGGAGCACACCAGCCTGGGCGACGAGCTGGGCGGGGGCGGGGCGCCGCCGGCCGCGGGGGACGAGGAAGAGGGCGCCGCCGAGCTCCCCTTCATCGACTTCGACGCTCCGGCCGCCCCCGCGCGCCCCGGGCGCCCGGCCGCCGACCCCGCGCGCTTCGGCGAGGTGTCGCTGGACGAGGGGACGGTCGACTTCGGCCCCGGCGTGGGCGACGACGACGAGCCGCTCCCGCTGATCGACTTCGACGCGCCGCCGGCGCCCGCCCCCGCGCCCCGGGGCGCCGCGCCGCCGCCGCTGCGCGACCGGCTGGAGGAGCTGCGCGAGCGGGTGGCGGCGGCGCCGCACGACGCCACGGCGCGCGAGGCGCTGGTCGCGTCGCTGCACGACCACGGGCTGGGGCACGAGGTCCCCGCGCTCCTCGAGGAGCTGCACCGCGCGCTCGCCCAGCGGGGGATGTACCGCGAGGCGGTGGACCCCATCTCCGCCCTGATCCGCCTGCGCCCGGGCGACCCGCTGCTGCTGCAGAAGCGGGTGGAGTACGCCTTCCGCTCCGGCGACCGCGAGGAGCAGGTGGTGGCGTACCTGGCGCTCGGCCGCCACTTCATCGCGGTGGGCGAGGCGTCCAAGGGCGAGGCGGTGTTCCGGCGGGTGCTGGAGCTCGACCCCGGCAACCAGGAAGCGGCGGCCGCCGTCCCCGCCGGCCGGACGAAGGCGGCTCCCGCGCCGGCGGCGGCCCCCGCGCGCCCGGCGCCGCCGGCGCACGAGTACATCGACCTGGGCGCGCTGGTGCTGGGCGACGACGCCGAGCGCGAGGCCACCACCCGCTTCGTGGTGGAGGAGCGCGAGCCCTCGGGCGACGAGGACCGCGACTTCGCGGAGATGCTGGCGCACTTCCGCCAGAAGGTGGCCGAGAACATCGAGGTGGAGGATTCCACCAGCCACTACGACCTGGGGCTGGCCTTCAAGGAGATGGGGCTGATCGACGAGGCCATCGCCGAGTTCCAGGTGGCGCTGCGCGGCGGGGCCAACCCGCTGGCCACCCTGGAGCTGCTGGGGCAGTGCTTCGTGGAGAAGGCGCAGTACGCCGTGGCCGAGCGGGTGCTGGAGCGGGCGCTGCGCCTGCCGGGGGTCTCGGAGGTGGACCTGGTGGGCGTGCTCTACTACCTGGCGCGCGCCGAAGAGGCGCTGGGCCGCCCCGGCGAGGCGATGGAGCACTACGAGCGCGTCCTCTCCGTCGACATCCGCTTCCGCGACACCGCGCGCCGCATCGAGACGCTGCGCGCCGCCGGCGTGGTGGGGAACGCACCGGGGTGATCCCCGCCGCGGGACATGCCACCCCGGCTCGCCGCGAAGGAGCCGACGCTCGGCTTCGGGCCCGGTTGCCGCCGCGCGCCGGCCGTACCGCACCGTGATGCAGAATCGATCACGAGAAGCATCTCGCCGCACCCTCTCACCCTCATCGTCATCTCCCGTCCGGCTGTTCCCTGGATCCCTGGATGTCATCCCTGGGCCTGAGGCCGGCGACGCTGCGGCCCGGACGACGTGCGCTGTCTGTCCCCACGGCCGCGGCGTAGATTGTCCGAACGATCCATCGCTGGCGGAACGGCGTTTTCCGCTCTCCCCGGCCCGCATCGGAGGCCCGGCGTGTACATCACCAGACTCAGCATCTCCGACCTGCGATCCATCGAGAAGGCAGAAATCGACTTCTGCCACCCCGGTGGCCAGGAGCCTCCCGACATCCCGAACGTCACGCTCCTTCTCGGCGACAATGGCGCGGGGAAGACGTCGGTGCTTCGGGCGATCGCCCTGGCCGTCCTGTCGCCGGTCATCGAGTCGTCCGGCTTCGCCCCGTACAGCCTGGTGCGCCGGACCCGGAAGCGTTTCGAGGAACGTGCGGAGGTGCGCGCCCACCTCCTCCTGCATCCGCAGGACCTCGAGCATGCCCGGCGGAAAGGGACGCTGGAGACGGAGGTCGGGACGGTGATCCAGCGCCGCCAGGACCTGGAGAGCGTGCGCCCGGACCAGCGCGACGACGACGTGTGGGAGGGGATGTTCATCGAGAACTCCGCGGCCTTCCTGATGGTCGGATACAGCGCGGGACGCCGGGTAGAGGGCGCGACGTCGTTCGACAGCGGCCTGCGGGCCAAGAACCGCCGCGTGCGCTTCCAGCGGGTGGCGGGGCTCTTCGAGGAGGGGGTGACGCTTACGCCGCTCGGAGCCTGGCTTCCCCGGTATCGCAGCGAGAACCCCGGACGCCACAAGCAGGTCATCAACCTGCTGAACCTCCTCCTCCCCGAAGGGACGCGCATCTCGGACGAGATGGAGCGCGACGAGTACGTCTTCGAGCACAACCAGGCGAAGGTGCCCTTCGCCGCGCTGTCGGACGGTTACCGCGCATACATCGGCTGGATCGCCGACCTTCTGTACCACATCTGCATGGGAGCCCCCAGGGGTCGGAAGCTCGTGGAAAACCACGGGATCGTGCTGGTGGACGAGATCGACCTGCACCTGCACCCCGCATGGCAGCGCGAGGTGGTTCCCCAGCTCGCGCGGACGCTCCCCAATCTCCAGTTCGTGCTGACCACGCACAGCCCGATCGTCGCCGGCACCCTGCAGGCGAAGAACATCCGCCTGATCGAGCCGGACGAGACTGGCGCGTCCACCATCGGCCAGCTCGACGAGCGGATTCACGGCCTCAACGCCGACCAGATCCTGGTGAGCTCGTACTTCGGGCTCGACACGACGCGCGCACCCTCCGCCGTGGACGAGCTGCGCGACCTTTCGCACCGGGCGCGGCACGGTGGCCAGGATGCCGTCCGCGAGTTCCTCCGCAGGCTGGCGGGCTCCACCGGCTCCTGGGAGGTGGAGGACGAGGTCCAGGGCGGGAGCGCGAAGCCTGCGGTCGCGGGCTCCCCCGGCAGGGGGGGAGGCGGCACGGCCGGGACGCATGCGACCGCGGCGGCCGGCGGGGCTCGGACGAAAGGCACGGGGGGCAGGCGCAACGGGGGGAGCGCCGCCAGCGGGCGCGCTCCGGGCGGGAGTGGCGGCAGCACCCGGAGCCGCGAGTCAGGCGGTGTCGGTGCGAGCAAGGAGGGCGGGAGCGCGCGAGGCAAGCGCGGTGGCGGGAGTGGTGGGAGTGGCGGAAGCAGCGATGTGGCCCGGAGCGGAAAATCGGGCAGCGGAAGCAGGTCCGGCGGGAGCAGGTCCGGTGGGAGCAGCGGCGGGAGCGGCCGTGGCAAAGGCGGGAGTTCGAAGGGTGGAGGAAGCGGCGCATGATCCGCCACGTCGTAAACCAGCCGCTGGAGACGCTCATCGCGGCTGAGAACGCCGCGTGGCTCGCCGGGGCGGCGGCCCGCACGGAGGATCTCCGGAAGGCGGGGCGGTGGGACGACGGAAAAAAGACGTGGTCAGGGATAAAGACCGTCTATCGCACGCTCCAGCACGACAAGTGCGCCTTCTGCGAACGGCGGCTGGCCGGCCCTCCGTACGGCGCGGTGGAGCACGACGTGGAGCACTTCCGCCCCAAGGCCGCCGTGAAGGAGTGGCCGCCGCAGACCGGACCGAAGAAGAAACGGCTCTCCTACTCGTTCGCCACCGGAGGAGCGTGGGACGAGGGATACTACCTGCTCGCCTTTCATCCCTGGAACTACGTCACCGCCTGCAAGACGTGCAACTCGGCGCTCAAGCGCAGCTTCTTCCCTGTCTCCGGGACCCGGATCTCCAGGGGGGAGGATCCCTGGGCGATGAAGGCCGAGAAGCCTTTCCTGGTCTACCCGCTCGGCGACCTGGACGACGATCCCGAGAGGCTGATCACCTTCCGCGGCAACATTCCGGTCCCGCGCACCAGATCCGGTGTGCGGCAGCGCCGGGCGGCGGTGATGATCGACTTTTTCCGGCTCGACATCCGCGAGGAGCTGCTGTGGGAGCGTTCGGACCGGATCGTCTCCCTCTTCATGGCACTCCGCATGGCGGAGAGCGCCTCGGCCGGGGACCGCGCGCTCGGTGAGCGGAACGTGGCGCTGCATCTCTCCCCGTTCAGTCCGCACACGAACTGTTCCCGCGCCTTCGGGGCGCTGTACGCCCAGAGTCCAGGGGAAGCGCGGGAAATCGCGGAGCTGAGCCAGGCCTACCTGGACTCGCACTCCCGGCCGGCGTGAAGCAGGGGCACGGAGCATACGAAGGCTTCCAGGCGACGTGCGGCGCGCGCGCCGCTTTGACACGCCGCGGGGCGCCCGTTAGCTTGCGGCCTGCCCAACACCACTGGACAACGACGGTTACGCCCTGACGGCATGACCCTGCGCACCGCACCCATCCGGCTCGCCGACATCCACGCGCCCGTCCGCGGCCGTCTCGACGCCGTCACGGACGAGATCCGCCGCATCGTGGTTTCCGACTTCGCGCCGGTCGACGAGGTCAACCACTACCTGCTGAAGATCCGCGGCAAGCTCTTCCGCCCCGGCCTGGTGCTCCTCTGCGACCAGCTCGAGGGGGGCGAGAGCCGCACCGCCGAGACGCTGGCCGCCATCATCGAGCTGGTGCACCTGGCCACGCTGGTGCACGACGACGCGGTGGACCACTCGGTGCTGCGCCGCGGGATGCCCACGGTGAACGCGATGTGGAGCCACCAGGTCGCCATCATCATGGGCGACTACCTCTACTCGCGCTCCATCACCGAGATCACGCGGCTGGGCGACATCGAGCCCATCCGGGTGATCGCGGCGGCCGCCAACGCCATGACGGTGGGGGAGATGCGCCAGCTGGTGAGCCACGACGCGCTCGCCTTTGGCGAAGACGACTACAACCGGCTGATCGACAGCAAGACGGCGTCGCTGATGTCGGCCGCCTGCGAGCTGGGCGCGCTCACCGGCGCGCCGCGCCACCGCGAGGCGCTGGCGCGCTACGGCACCGAGCTGGGCCGCGCCTTCCAGGTGGCCGACGACCTGCTGGACTACACGGCCGACCCGGCGGTCACCGGCAAGCCGAGCGGGCTGGACCTGCGCGAGCACAAGGTCACGCTCCCGCTGATCCACGCGCTCCCGCGCCTGTCGCGCGCGGAGCGGGCCGGGGTGGAGGCCTTCTTCCGCGACCCGGAGCCGTCGGACGAGGCCATCCACGCGCTGGTGGAGGTGATCGCGGCGCATGGCGGGCTGGAGTACGCGCACGAGAAGGCGCTGGAGTCGGCGCAGCGCGCGCACGACGCGCTGGAGGGGCTCCCCGCGGGCCCGGTGCTGGAGGCGCTGCACGACAGCGTGGTGTACGCGGTGGAGCGCCGCAGGTAGCGCGGCACCGCAATTGCCGAAGGCGCGGCACGAGGGGCGCGGCCGGCGCGAACGGACCTGGGGACGACCAACGGGGCAGGGGAGGGGAGATGGTGAACGCGACACGCCGGCGGATGGGGCGGCTCCTGGTGGTGGTGCTGATCGGCCTGCTGCTGGGGGCGCTGCTCTCGGAGCTCGCCATCCGCTTCATGCCCGACAGCTCGGCGCGCACCTTCTTCACCACCTCGGTGGCCGCGGCGTTCGGGCCGCTGGTGATCGACCTGGTGGCGGTGGGCTTCACCCTGGGGCCGCTGGTGATCCGCCTGGACTTCCTGAGCGTGCTCGGCGTGCTGGTGGTCGCCCTCGCCGCCCGCACCTGGCTTTAAGGGCTGCGGCTTCGCGAGACGCAGAGAAAAAGAGAGACGCAGAGGGCTCGACCGAGCCCTCTGCGTCTCTCCGTTTCTCTGCGTTCTCGCGAAGCCTCAGGTGCGCCCGAGGACCCTGTCGCGGTTGTCCTTGATGTTCGCCGCCTTGCGCGCGCTCTCCAGCCAGCGGTCCACCGCCTGGCGCCGCAGCTGCTGCGTGACCGCCTCCCGGATCTGCGCCTTGTTGCGCGCGAACTCGGCCACGCTCGCCGCCGTGCGCGCCACCGGGCGGATGATGAACAGCCTGCGATCGTCGGCGTCTCCTCGATCGTCGCGCCGGGACGAGGTCTCCACCACCCCGCTCACCTGGTTCAGCGGGGTGCCGAACGCCACGCCCACCGCTTCCGACGCCCGCCCGAACACCGGGTTCGGGTCCAGCCGGGTGAAGGGCCCCGCCCGCTGCACCGTCAGCCCGCGGGCGGCCGCCGCCTGCTGCAGCGTCTTCCCGTGGCGCGCCTCGGCCACGATCCGCTCGCCCTCGGCGCGCGCGCGCTCGCGCTTCTTCTTCAGGATGAGCTGCTCGCGGATGGCCGGGGTGGCCTCGGCGAGCGTCATCTCCCCCTTGGGAAGGTAGCTCTCCAGCCGCACCACGTAGAGCGCGTAATCGCCCTCCAGCACGTCGCTCACCGGGTGCGGGCCGGCGTCCGGGTCGCGCACCTCGCCCGAGGCCCAGTTCAGCGCCTCCATCGCCCCGCCCACCCCGTTGATGGCCGGCAGGTCGTCGTTCACCGTCACCCCCTGGCGCAGCACCGCGCCCACGCTGCGGGCGGCGCGCTCCAGCCCCTGCGATTCCGCCAGGTGCCCCAGCGAGTCGCTGCGCGCGTCGATGGTCTCCAGCTCGGCGTCGCTCTTCTTGATGGGGAGCAGGATGTGGCGCACCACGGCCGTGTCGCCGCCGCGCGCCGTCACCTGCACCAGGTGGTAGCCGAACTGCGTGCGCACCGGCGCCGAGATGTCGTTCACCGGCAGCGCCCACACCGCCGAGTCGAAGGGGGCCACCATCTGCCCGCGGCGCACCGTGCCCAGGTTCCCGCCCTGGCGGGCGCTCCCCGTGTCCGACGACTCGGCGCGCGCCGCGGCGGCGAAGTCGCCGCCGGCGGCGAGCTGCGCCCGCAGCTGCTCGGCGTGCGCCAGCACGGCCAGGCGCTCCCGCTCGCCCGCGGCGGTGGGCAGGTACGCCACCGTGAAGCGCGCCGTGCGCGGGCGCTTGAGCTCGTCCCTGTGCTCGCCGTACCAGTCGCGGATCTCGGCGTCGCTCACCTGCACCGCCCCCGGCGAGAGCCGCGCGGGGTCGAGCTCCACGTACTCCACCGTGGCCGTCTCGGTGCGGTCGCGGTACATCCGCCAGAGCTGGGCGTCGCTCAGCCACACCCCGGCCGAGATCTGCTCCTGCAGCTTGCTCTGCGGGATCGCGCTGCGGTAGTACTGCTCCAGCTCGTTCAGCACCTCGTCGCTCGCCTGCGGGCTGGAGAGGTAGGCCCGGTACTTGTTCAGGTCGAAGCGGCCGTTGGTCTGGAAGATCTCCTGCTGCTGGTACGCCGGGGCGGGGATGTTCAGCGCGGCGAAGCGGATCTCGTCGTCCGACACGCGGATGCCGCGGCGGTCGAGCTCCTGCCGGGTGAGGATCTGCGCCACCAGGTTGTCCCAGGCCTGGTTCTGGATCTGGGCCGACTGCTCGGCGCTGATCTTGCCGTCGCCCTGCGAGCGGACCTGCTGCTCCAGCTCCTGCACCTGGCGCTGGAAGGCCTCGATGGTGATGGGGGTGCCGTTCACCCGGCCGATCTCGTTGCGGCGGCCGCCGGCGCCGGTGACCTCCATCCCCAGGCCGTACACCATCCAGCCCAGGAAGCCGCCGACGATCAGGATCGTCATGACCTTCCCGGCGTTGCTGCGGATTATCTGCATCATGGCGGATCAGGACTCCGTGCGGAGAGGCGCCCCCGGAGAAGGCGCCGGCAGAAGGGATTGCCGCGTTTCGCGAAGTGAAGCCGCCCAAGATACTTAGCCCACCGGCGCCACGCAACCCGCGCCCGCGCGCGTGTTGACAGTGCGCGCGGCGCTCCTGTAAGTTGCACCCCCTGTCTCCCCGGCCTCCGCCAACGGCTCCGCACGCGCCCACAGCAGTCGCGTCTCGCATCATGCCCGAAATCTCTCCCGAGCTGGCCGCGCGGATCGAAAGCCTCAGGGCGAGCCACGCCGAGAACCCGGCGCGGTTCTTCATGCCCCTGGCCAGCGCCTACCGCGAGGCCGGCGAGGGGGCGAAGGCCGAGGAGCTGCTGCGGGAGGCCCTGAAGCGCCACTCCGGCTACCTGAGCGCGCACGTGCTGCTGGGGCGCTGCCTGGCCGACCGGGAGGCGTTCGCCGAGGCGCGCAACGAGTTCGGGTACGTCCTCTCGGTCGACCCGCAGAACCTGATCGCGCTGCGCACCCTGGGCGAGATGGCCGCCGCCACCGGCGAGCCCGCCGAGGCGCGCCGATGGTTCGGCGAGCTCCTCTCCGTCGACCCCATGAACGCCGAGGCCCGGCAGTCGCTGGCCGCCCTCGACGCCCCGCCCGAGGCGCCCGCGGCGGCGCAGGGGGGCGGCGCGGAAGACGGCTTCGGGATGGTGGAGCCGGGCGCCGGCGCCGAGCCCGCGGCCGACCACCCCGCGGCGCACGCCGACCCGGGGAGCTGGGGCGAGGTGAGCCTGGAGGATCACCCCGCCTTCTCCGCCGGCGAGACGCCCGCGCCGGGCGAGCCCGCCCCCGCCACCTTCGAGGCGCTCGACTTCGGCGCCGTCGACCTCTCCGACGCGGCGGAAGCGCCCGTCGAGCCCGCGGAGCAGCCGTCGGCCGACGAGCCCGAGGCTGCCGCGCCGGCGGAGGCCCCGGCCCCCGCGGGCGGGTTCGACGCGTGGGGGTCGGTGGACGACGGGCAGGCCGAGATCGACGCGGCCGCGGTGGAGCCGCTGGAGCTGGAGGCCTTCTACGACGGCGACGCGGCGCCGGAGCACGCCCCCGCCGCGCACGCCGAGGAGCACGACGAGCACGAGGAGGTGGTCACCGAGACCATCGCCGAGCTGTACGCGCGGCAGGGGTTCCCGGAGCGGGCGGCCGGCGTGTACCGCGTGCTGATCGGCCGCCGCGGCGAGGAGCCCGCGCTGGTGCGCCGCCTCCAGGAGCTGGAGGACCAGGTGCGCGCCGCGGGGGGCGGGGAGGAAGAGGCGCGCTTCGAGCCGGTGGACCTCCCCGGCGAGGCCGCGGCCGACGAGCTCGCTCCCGCGCGGGCGGACGAGCCCCCCTCCTGGCTGGAGACCGTCGACGCCGTGGTCGCCTCCGGCGACTCCCCGTCCGCCGGAGCACCCGAGGCCGAGGCGGGGACGATCGACCTCCAGCCGGAGGAGGAGCTGCAGCCGTCGCCGGAGCCCGAGCCGGAGCCCGAGCCGGAGCCGGAGCCCATCGCCGCCATGGAGGAGCCGGCCGCGGCCGGGGCGATGACCGGCGACGCCTTCGCCGACTCGTTCGCGAACGGCTTCGCGGGGTTCGCCGCGGAGCCGGAGCGGCGCGAGTGGGAGGCGCCGCGGGTGGAGGAGGCCGCGCCCGCCGCCGCCGAGGCCTTCGCCGCCGAGCCCTCGGTGCCGGCGGAGGAGGAGCCGGCGGAGGAGGAGCCGGCCCTGGCACGAGGGGGCGAAAGCATCGCCGCCTATCTCTCCGCGATCCTCGCCTGGCGTCCGGGGGGGCTTCGCCCCGAGGCCGCAGAGGAAGAGAGAGGCGCAGAGGGCGCCGCGCCGCCGGCGGACGAGGGCGACGCCGCGGGCCCGCCGCCGCCCCGGCCGTGGGACGAGGAGACGCTGGGCGCGTCCGACGAGCAGCCGCCGATCGACGAGCCGTGGATCGCCGGCGACGACTCCTCCGCCGCGCCCCCGGCCGAGGCGCCGTGGAGCGCGGCGCCGCCGGAGCCGGAGCCGGTGGAGGACGAGCCCTGGAGCGCGCCCGCGGCCGAAGCGGAGCCCTGGGCCGCCGCGGAGGGCGAGGGGGAGGAAGAGGAGCTGCCCTGGCTGATCCAGGACGCGGGCACGGCGGGAGCGGGCGACGCGGCCCCGGCCGCCGAGGAGCCGATGCCGTGGGAGACCTCGTTCGAGCTCTCGCCCGAGGTGCCGGAGAGCGGGCCGGGCGAGCGCCCCGCGCCGCGCCAGGAGCCCACGATCGAGCCCGCGGGCGGCGGCTTCTCGTTCGAGGACTTCTTCTCCGAGCCCGCCGCCGCTCCCGCGGAGCCCGCGCCGGCGCCGGAGCCCGAACCCCTCCCCGTGCCGCTGCCGCTGCCGGAGCTGGCGCCGCCGCCGGCCGCAACGCAGCCCCCGGCCGCGGAGGGCGGCGAGGAGGACGAGGACCTGGAGAGCTTCCAGGCCTGGCTGCAGAGCCTCAAGCGGTGAGGATCGCGGCCGTCCACGGCCCCAACCTGAACCTGCTGGGGCTGCGCGAGCCCGAGGTCTACGGGCGCCGGACGCTGGACGACGTCAACGCCGCGCTGTCGTCGCTGGCCGGCGAGCTGGGCGCCGAGGTGGAGTGGCACCAGTCCAACCACGAGGGCGGGCTGGTCGACTTCGTGCAGCAGGCCGCGCCGCGCGTGGACGGCTTCCTGGTGAACGCGGGCGCCTACACTCACACCAGCATCGCGCTGCGCGACGCGCTGGCGGGAGTGGCGCGTCCGTACGTGGAGGTGCACATTAGCAACGTCTTCGCCCGCGAGCGCTTCCGCCACCGGTCGTACCTGGCCGCGGGCGCGGTGGGCGTCGTCTCCGGCTTCGGAGTGAACAGCTACCGGCTGGGGCTGCGGGCGATCGTGGAGTACCTGCGGGAGAGAGCGAGTGCGTGAGCGCGGAAGTGCGGAAGTGCGTTGGCTTCGAACAGGATCAACGCACTCCCGCACTCGCGCACTTCCGCACTCCGGCGAGATAACGGATTTCAGCACAAGGATAAAGGACCCGTGGCGACGACGGCCGACTTCCGGAACGGCATGACCCTGAGCATCGACGGGACGCTGTTCACCCTCCTCTGGTTCCAGCACCACAAGCCCGGCAAGGGCAACACCGTGGTGCGCTCCAGGATGAAGAACGTGCTCACCGGCGCCGTGCTGGAGAAGACCTGGCGCGCCGGCGAGAAGATCGACGAGGTGCGCCTGGAGCACCGGCCCGTCACCTACACCTACACCGACGGCCACCTCTACCACTTCATGGACGCCCAGACCTACGAGGACGTCCCCATCTCCCAAGAGGTGATCGGCGACGACCAGCTGAAGTACCTCAAGGAGGGGATGGAGTGCGAGGGGCTGGTGCACGGCGAGAAGGTGATCGCCGTGGAGCTCCCCTACTTCGTCACCCTGGAGATCGTGGAGACCGACCCCGGCGTGCGCGGCGACACCGCCACCGGGGGGACCAAGCCGGCCAAGCTGGAGACCGGCGCGGTGGTGCAGGTGCCCCTGTTCGTCAACCAGGGCGACGTGATCCGCGTCGACCGGCGCGAGGACAAGTACATCGAACGGGCCAAATGATCGACCTCGAATTCCTGCGCGGCCTCATCGGCGCCGTGGACGAGAGCGGGATCGACTCGCTCGAGATCTCCCGCGGCGGCACCCGCATCCGCATCTCCAAGACGCCGCCCCCGGCCCCCGTGCACGCGGCCGCGCCCCTCGCCGCCGCGCCGGCGCACCTGCAGATGCCCCCCGCGCACGACGTCGGCCTCCCCCGCGCCGCGGCACCGGCCGCGGCCGGCGCCCCCGCCGGCGGGGGCGAGGCGCCCGCGCCCGCCGCGCCGGCGTCGAACCTGGTCGAGGTCAAGTCGCCCATGGTGGGCACCTTCTACCGCTCGCCCGCCCCCGAGGCGCCGGCGTACGTGGAGCGGGGGGGGCGCGTGGCGAAGGGGCAGACGCTCTGCATCCTCGAGGCGATGAAGCTCATGAACGAGCTGGAGAGCGACGTGGCCGGCGTGGTGCGCGAGATCTGCGTGGAGAACGGCGAGCCGGTGGAGTACGGCCAGGTGCTCTTCCGCATCGAGCCCACCGAGTGAGGCGCGCATGACGGTCCAGTCGGAGGCGGCGGCGCCGAAGGCCGGCACGGGGCGCGAGTTCAACCTGCGCGAGGCGCTGGAGGAGCTGGTGCGCCGCGGCGGGAGCGACCTGCACCTCAAGGTGGGGCGCCCCCCCGTGATCCGCGTGAACGGCGACCTGCACGACACCTCGCTGGCGGTGCTGCGCCCGGAGGACATCAAGCGCTGCGCCGAGCAGACGCTCAGCCCCAAGCAGCGCGAGAGCTTCGCCGAGCGCAAGGAGATCGACTTCGCCATCGGCGTGCAGGGGCTGGGGCGCTTCCGCACCAACATCTTCCAGCAGCGCGGCACGCTGGGGATGGCCTTCCGCGCCATCCCCGTCGACGTCCCCGCGCTGGAGACGCTGGAGCTCCCCGCCGTGCTCGGCGAGCTCTCCCTCCTCCCGCGCGGGCTGGTGCTGGTCACCGGGATCACCGGGTCGGGGAAGAGCACCACCCTGGCGGCCATGCTGCGCCGGCTGAACGAGCAGCGGGCGGTGAACATCGTCACCATCGAAGACCCCATCGAGTTCCTGCACCGCGACCTCAAGTCGATGGTGAGCCAGCGCGAGGTGGGGGCCGACACGCTCTCGTTCCACGACGCGCTGCGGCACGTGCTGCGGCAGGACCCCGACGTGATCATGCTGGGGGAGATCCGCGACCGGCCGAGCATGGAGACGGTGCTGAAGGCGGCCGACACCGGGCACATGGTGCTCTCCACCCTGCACACCACCGACGCGGCGCAGACCATCAACCGCATCATCTCCTTCTTCCCGCCGCACCAGCACGCCGAGATCCGGCAGGTGCTGGCCAACGCGCTGAAGGCCATCATCTCGCTCCGCCTGATCCCCCGCGCCGACCGGCCGGGGCGCGTGCCGGCGTCCGAGGTGCTGGTGAACACCGCCACCATCTCCGAGCTGATCCGCCGCGGCGACGAGCTGGTGACCATCCCCGACCACATCGCCGAGGGGCGGGTGCAGTACGGGATGCAGACCTTCGACCAGAGCCTGCTCGACCTCTACAGCAAGGGGTGGATCAGCTACGAGTGGGCGATGCACTACGCCTCGAACCCCAGCGAGTTCGCCCTCCGCGTCTCCGGCGTGTCGCCCGGCGAGCAGGAAGTCTGGCAGGGCGCGCCCGAAACCCTTCCCGTGAACGGCCGGTCCTGACGTGTTCCGAAAGGTCCTGATCGCGAACCGCGGCGAGATCGCCCTGCGGGTCATCCGCGCCTGCCGCGAGCTGGGGATCCGCACGGTCGCCGTGTACAGCGAGGCCGACCGCGAGAGCCTGCACGTGCGCTTCGCCGACGAAGACGTGTGCATCGGCCCGCCGCCGGCGCGCGAATCGTACCTGAACGTGCCGCGCATCATCGCCGCCGCCGAGGTCACCGGGGCCGACGCCATCCACCCCGGCTACGGCTTCCTGGCCGAGAACGCCGACTTCAGCGAGATCTGCGAGCGCAGCGAGCTCACCTTCATCGGCCCCACGCCGCAGCAGATCCGCCTGATGGGCGACAAGGCGGCGGCGCGGCGCACCATGAAGGAGGTGGGCGTTCCCATCGTCCCCGGCACCGACGCCATCGGCGACCCCGACGAGGCGCTGGCGCAGGCGCGCGACATCGGCTTCCCGGTGCTGATCAAGGCGGCGGCCGGCGGCGGCGGCAAGGGGATGCGCGTGGCGCAGGACGCCGACGAATTCGAGCGCCAGTACTCCATGGCGCGCAACGAGGCCGCGGCGGCCTTCGGCGACGACACCGTGTACGTGGAGAAGTACCTGTCGCGCACCCGCCACATCGAGTTCCAGATCCTGGGCGACTCGCACGGCCGGGTGGTGCACCTGGGCGAGCGCGACTGCTCCATCCAGCGCCGCCACCAGAAGCTGATCGAGGAGGCGCCCTCGCCCGCGCTCACCCCCGAGCTGCGGCAGGCCATGGGCGACGCGGCGGTGCGCGGGGCGAAGGCGATCGACTACGTGGGCGCGGGGACCATCGAGATGCTGCTGAACGAGGACAACTCGTTCTACTTCATGGAGATGAACACCCGCATCCAGGTGGAGCACCCGGTGACCGAGATGTGCACCGGGGTGGACCTGGTGCGCGAGCAGATCCGCACCGCGGCGGGGCTCCCGCTCACCCTTCCCGACCACGTGATCCAGCTGCGCGGCCACGCCATCGAGTGCCGCATCAACGCCGAGGACCCGTCGCGGAACTTCGCGCCCTCGCCGGGGACCATCGCCACCTTCCACCCGCCGGGCGGGCCGGGGGTGCGGGTGGACACGCACATGTACGCGGGGTACCGGGTGCCGCCCTTCTACGACTCGCTGCTGATGAAGCTGATCGTGCACGCCGCCACCCGCGACGAGGCGATCGCGCGGATGCGGCGGGCGCTGGCCGAGACGGTGATCGAGGGGGTGCACACCACGCTCCCCTTCCTGCAGGCGGTGATGGACCACCCCGCCTTCCAGGCGGGCGACGTGGACACGAGGTTCCTGGACCGGATGATGAGCGAGCGGGTGGCGGGATGAAGGCGGGCGAGGAGCGGGCGGGAGCGATGAAGCTGGACGTGCTGCTCACCCGGGGCGAGCTGATGCCGGGTGACATCGCCCGCCGCACGGTGGTGGTGATCGACGTGCTGCGCGCCTCGAGCACCATCGTGGAGGCGCTGGCGGCGGGGGCGCGGGCGCTCTACCCGGTGGCCGAGATCGAGGAGGCGCTGCGCCTGGCCAACACGCTGGGGCGCGACGAGGTGCTGCTCTGCGGCGAGCGCCGCGCGCTCCCCATCGAGGGCTTCGACCTGGGGAACTCGCCGGGCGACTTCACCCCCGAGCGGGTGGGGGGGAAGCTGCTGGTGATGACCACCACCAACGGCACCGGCGCCGCCATCGCCGCGAGCGCGGCGGAGCGGGTGCTCGTGGGCTCGTGGCTGAACCTGGCCGCCGTGGTCGACGACCTGGCGCGCACCGGGGCCGAGCCGATCTTCCTCTGCGCGGGGCGCGAGAACCGGTTCGGGCTCGAGGACGCGGTGTGCGCGGGAACCATGGCCGCCGCGCTGATGGAGCGGCTGGACCCCGACACCGACTGGGAGCTGAACGACGGCGCGATGGCGGCGCTGGCGATGGCGCTGCGCTACCCCGACCCCGACGAGCTCCTGCGCGAGACGCAGGCCGGGAAGCAGCTGGTGGAGGCGGGGCTGCGCGAGGACCTGGCCTTCTGCGCGCTCACCGACCGCCACGACGTGGTCCCCGTCTTCCACGACCGCCAGGTCACCCTCGCCGCGCCCGCTCCCGCCGCCGCGGCGGAGAGCTGAACGGACCGTCTCACGCAGAGACGCAGAGACACAGAGAGACTACTGGACAGTGGCGTGCGGTTTGCAGCAAATTTCGGGTGCCTCCGCACGGGTGCGGGGGCACTTTTCCCGTTCAAGGAGATGCCATAGACCCTGCGGAGGTGAGACGATGTACGGACGAATCCTTCCCGCGGCCGCATGCGCCGCACTGCTGTGCGCCACCTCGGCGCCGGCGCTCTCCCAGCAGCTGGACCGCACCCAGGACCGCGCCCCGCGCGGGTACTTCGAGTACTTCGCGACCGGCGCGAGCCGCTCCTTCGCCGGTAACGGCGGCGGGTTCGGCGCGCGCCTGCTGCTGCGCGTCCCCTCGTCCGCGCCGGTGCTGGGGCGGATGGCGGTGGGCGGGTACGCGGCGCGGCTTCCCGGCGGCCCCGGGAGCGCCCGCGCCGAGTACGGCGTGCACACCGAGTGGAGCGCGCTCGGCCGCGGCGCGTTCGATCCCGTGCTGACGCTCGGCCTGGGTGCCGTGCGCCGCGACGGCGGATGGGTGTGGCGCCTCACCGACCGGCCGGTGCGCCTCCCCGCCCCCGAGGCGAGCACCGCCTTCACCGTCGCGCCCGGCGTGGGCGCGCGGATGCACGTGGCGCGCGGGGTGGCGCTCCGCGGCGACCTGAGGCGCGCATTCCCGCTCGACCGCGACGGCGTCGGCGGGACGCAGGTGGCGGCTGGAATCAGCCTGGCGCTCTGATCCTCGATTCTTACTCAGAAACGCAGAGGGTCCGCGGCGGGCTCTCTGCGTCTCCGTGTCGACGAACGGATTGGACTCACACGGAGTCAACGGAGTCAACGGAGAACGACTCCGCTGACTCCGTTGACTCCGTGTGAGAATTTTCCGTACTGGTATCTACGAATGCACAGTCATTCGTCGGATCTGAGATCGTGCTTTATCCTTCGTCCGTCGAATCCGCCGGCTCTTCGGTTGGGGGGAGGTCGTCGGAGCAGATCCAGTGCACGTTCTCGGCGCGCGCCACCTTGGAGGTGAACGAGGAGAAGCGGTTGGAGAGCACGAGGTAGTAGCTTCCGGGCCTCAGCGGCAGGTCGAAGGTGACCGCGGCCGTGCGGCGCTCCAGGAAGACGGGGCTCGCGGGGCGGTTGTAGCGGAAGTTGGCCCACCCGTCGGCGTCGAGCACCATCACGTCCAGGTCGTGGCTGCCGCCCGCCGTGGTCTCCACCCGCCCGCGCAGCCGGCAGGGCCGCGAGTCCGTCAGCTCGAACGGGTAGTCGACGAATTTGCCCGCGCCGATCTTCTGGTCCTCGAACTCCGCCACGTCGCTCGTCGCGGGTGGAGGCGGCGGGGGCGGGGGAGGAGGCGGGGGAGGAGGCGCGACGGGCTCGGGCGCGTCGTCGTGCAGCTCCGGGAGGTCGGCGAAGGCGGGGAACGAGTCGTGGATGGCGCGCACGCTGTCGTGCAGCGCCACCGTGTCCACCCCGCCGGGGCCGAGCGGCGCGCGCGGACGGCCCCGCCCCAGCCAGAGCGCGAGCGCCACCAGCGCGGCGAGCGCCACCACGGTGCCGAAGATCGCGAACGGGAGGAGGCGCCTCCCCTGCGCGGGAGGCGGCGCCGGCGCGGGAACGGGCTCGTCCGCCTGGGGACGCCCGCAGAACCGGCAGATCACCGCCTCGTCACGAATCTCCTCAGCGCAGTAGCGGCACTTCTTCACGTCTGCTCGTTCCGGGTCGGGTGGGTGGCCGGGGCTGAACTTCGGCGGGGCCGGCGCCGCTCGCAAGGATCGGCGGGCGGCGGCTGCGCCGGGGCGGGCACGTCCGTTGCGGCCGCGGGCGCCGTCCGCACCCCCTTTCGCCAGCCGGAGAGACGCCTTGGCCGCCACCGACCGCGAGCCGCCCGTCGAGGGCGGCTCCCCGCACGTGAAGCATCAGCCCGACCCCATCCCTCCCAGCCGGCGGAGCCCGCAGGCCGTGATCCTGCTCGGCCTGGTCGTGCTGTTCGTGCTCGTCGGCGTCGTCTTCATCTTCGCCCACTGACTCGACGCAGCCACGGACCCGGAAGATTCAAAAGATCGCCTCACGCAGAGACGCAGAGCCACGGAGAGGCCGGGTGGTTCTCTCCGTGGCTCTGCATTTCTGCGTGAGATCTTCAGTTCAGCCTTCGCCGGGGGTCAGATGATGTTCACGTGGATCTCCCGCACGTACATGAAGCAGTAGAACCCGTAACTCACCACCTGGTCCTGGCCGACGTCGGGGGGCGGGGGACTCCCGGGCTGGACGGGCCCCTGGTTGACGGTCCAGTTGGCCGTCGAGGGATCGGTGATGGGGTTGCCGGCGAAGTCGAAGTTGGTCACCTGGTCGTTGCCGTCCTTCTGCGACCACGAGTCGCAGGGGCCGTTCGAGTTGTCGCAGCGCGCCCAGTGGTAGTCGCCCGGCCAGTTGGCGTCGCCGGCCGGCGAGACCATCAGCGCCACGAAGTGGCCGCCCAGCTCCGGCGCCCCGCCCCGCAGCTGGGGCTGGAGCGCCAGCAGGTCCGCGATCGTCTGGCCGGCGTACGTGAGGCCGTCCCGCTCCGCGTAGCCGCGTACCGTCGCGCCGAGCTGGTCGAAGGGCTGCGCGAAGTCCTGGGCGGTCAGCAGGTAGCCGCTCCACCGGCCGGGCTGCGGAAAGGTGTTCGGCGTGATGTTGCAGCCGTAGGCATAGCAGTTGTTGTTCGGCTGGAACTTGTACGACATGTAGTTCCCCCCGCAGTCGCCGGCGGGGTCGAAGCCGTCGGCGGCCCCGCCGTACACCGTGGGTCCGTACTGCGGCACGCCGATGGGCGGGTGGTTGGGCGGCTGGACAATGGTGACAGTCACCGTAGTCGGCGCGATGTAGTGCTCCTCGGGCGCCGCGTCTGCCGCGGTGGCGACCGTGGGCTGGTGGAAGAAGTCGTCCGGGGCGATCCTGCCGCTGAACTTGAACGGCTTGGCTGGGATGGTCATGGTGCTCTCCGTGGATGGCTGGGTGGGGTCCGGCACGCGGCGCGGCCGCGGACCGGAGGATGTCGGCGCTGACCCGGAATCCGCGTGGCTCAGGGGTAGAGCGTGGCGGTGGTGATGCCGTGCGAATAGTCGTCCACGGTCAGGCTCAGCGAGTTGTCGCTGGTGGAGCCGCCCAGCACCAGCATCGAGGAGGCGCCGTCGGACCGCCCCGTGTTGGTCGCCCACATCGCCGAGTTGTCGCGGCTGTAGAAGACGAGGTTGCCGTCGTTCTGCATGATGAGCTGTCCCGGCATCTGGTCGGCGCTCGGGGCCGAGAGCGGCTGCCAGAGGGTGTTGCCCTGGCTGTTCGTGAGGATGGGCCCGGCGGCCGGGTCGTTGGTGAGCGTGGCGCTGCCGTCCAGGGCGGTGAGCGTCTGCCCCGGCAGCAGGGTGGAGTTGACGCGGCTGTCCAGCCGGCTCACGTCCAGCATCTCGCCCAGCAGGTCGAGCTGGAAGAGGCGCTTGACCACGGCCGCGCTCCAGCCGTTGGCGGAGTAGCCCGCGCCGGTGAGCAGGATCATGAGCTTGGCGAGCGCCGCCATCGGCGTCATGTCGGCCGGGTTGAGCGCGCCGACCGCGGGGAGCCACGCGCCGGCGGCGTAGGCGCTGTCGTTGACCACGCCCTGGAGGACCTGCGTGCAGTCCGCGATCACCACGCCGTTGGCGTTCGCGCTGTAGAGCGCCTGGTAGATCGCGCCCTGGTTCGGGGTGTCCGGGTTCCCCGAGGGGAAGTTGCCCTCGCCGTACGACTCCAGGATCAGCCCCTTGATCCCGGTGCCCACGCAGGCATTGATCAGCGAGGCGATGACGGCCGAGGGGGTGGTGCCGGACTGGTACGCGGCGGGGAAGGCGTTGAACTGCATCACCGGAAAGTTGTTGATGTTCGCCGCCACGTAGGCCAGCTGCGCGACGGCGGCGCTCAGCACCGAGGGGTTGTCGAGGCTCACGGCGTAGGAGACGGGCGGCGGCAGCACGTTCTCCTGCTCGAGGCGGAAGGTGATGCCGTATTCGCCGAGCGCCGGGTAGTTGGGCGAGGAGAACGCGTTGAACTCGCTGGCGTTGGTCTTCACGCTCCGGTTGCCGCGGTAGAGATTGGCGTCGAAGTAGATGCAGACCTCCGGAACTCCCGACTGCGCGGCGGCCACCGCGCCGCAGAAGTTCTGGAAGGCGTCGGTGTTGAAGTTGAGCGAAAGGTTGCCGTGCGTGTCCTCGTAGAACATCGGCACCTGCGACCCGGTGATGATGACCGGCTTGCTCAGGGCCGCGGTGGGGTACCCTCCGGCGGAGAAGGAGGAGAGGAGGAAGGGGAGCGCCGTCCCCGTGAAGTCCATGCTATCCGTGCCGTGCAGCACCACCCAGCCGTCGCACGTCGTGTAGTTGTCGAGGATGTACTGGGCCATCAGGCACCAGTCGGTCGGCTGCAGGTTGGTGCTGTCCAGCGTGCCGGTGGTGGATTCGGGGAAGACCAGGTTGGTGACGTAGTTGATCTGCAGGTCGGGAAACTGCTGCAGCAGGATCGGGTTGAGGATCTGCGTGCAGGCCGCCGCGAACTGGCTCGCCGACATCGGCGCCAGCGGGTTGCCGGTGCAGCTGATGGTGCCGCCGGTGTTGATGACGTTCACTTTCATTCGTGTCTCTCCAGGTTCGACCAGCGGGGTGAGCGGCGGCGGGTCGCGGGGGTGCGGCGCGCGGGGGACGGAACGGTGATCAGGAACCGCTTGGACGAAGAGGGATGTCCTCGAGACGGCGGGGTTCCGAGCAGTGGAGGGCGGTTGCGCGATGTGAGAATCGTTGCGGCCGTTCTTTGTCCACGCCGTGGAAACCATGCTCCTCACGTAACAGGACGTATAATCGCCGGGCCCCCGGAGCACAAGTTGCAGATCGTATCAGTTCGCGGGCTGGAATGATCAGCTCCGGACCCGCGCACGGAATGCTGGATCTCGGTCTTCGAGGGAGGTGTTGGGGCCTCTCGGAGTGCGGGTGCGTTCCGTCTTTTATCCTGCACGTCTTCCACCGGTCTTGAAATCCAAAAAGAGGGGCGTGGGTTGCTACCTGGAGTAGCAAGAGTCCGCGCCCTTCCTCGCTTTCTGGTGTGGTGCTACTCGCGCGGTTGAGCCGGATCGCGAGGCTCGACCGACACGGGGTTGGGCATGGCACGCGCCTTGATTTCCTTCTTCGGAAGTGCTGGCGGCTGAATCAGGCTCTCAAGCTCCATCCTCGCACGGTCCGGCATCTCGATCTTCTTGCTCTCGTAGATGCGCCGCACGTACAGCGCAAGCTCTCGCCGCGCTTCGTGAGCCAAACGTGCGGGAAACCACTCGCACAGCACCCCCACCGCAACCGCGTAGGGGGAGACGCGGGGATTGGGTTCCGGCTTGTCCGCGCACCAGAGCGCCACCCGATCCCATTCGTGCGGGTGTAACGGCGCCCCATCCAGGAAGAGCCGCAGGCGGTGGACGCTCAGGCCGATCTCACGGGCCATCCGCTGGCGGTGCGGAACGTTCTCCGCGGCCATGTGCTGCCGGATGATGGCGCGCATTTCCTCTTGGCGAATCTCCTCCAAAAACTCCTGCCCCGTCCAGCGTTGCTCGAGTTCCGTTTCGATAGTCTCACGATCATCCGCGTCCATTGGTTTCTCCCCCGTTGGTTCGGTGCACTCCGCCTGTGATATGAGAGGGGGAAGGGTAAGACGCGGCCGATTACCCGCCGATGATGCGGGTTGGCGGAATGTGGAGGCTCAGGTAGTGCTGCGTTCTGACGGCTTACGTGTTGGAATCGGTGTTTACACTGTAGATTTCCGGCGCGGCCCATTACCTCCTCACGCTCCCGAGAACCCCCATGAAAAAGCTTGCCCTGCTGTGCGTGCTCGCCGCTGCTGCCTCTGCTTGCGGCAACCTGCCAACGGAAACCGCCGCCCGTGCACCACTCGAAGTGCGCGCGGACGGCGGATTGACAATGGGCGGCGGATTCAACACGCCCCCAACCTGCAAGAACGCAGAGCAGGAGACCATTCCCTGCCCGTAAAACAGGTCTAGGCGCGCTGAACTCTGGCTCCCCGCCGGTAGCGCCTCCACCGCCTCACACGGGCCGCCAGGCGACGTGCGAGAGCTGCAATCGGGGTGTCGGAATCAGGCTCGCACGTTGGCGGTGGTGCCTCCAGCCGTTCAATCTGCTGCAGAAGCGCCACCGTCAGCCCTTCAACCTCTTTGTCCGCGCGTTTGCGTGAGGCCGTGAGCGCGGCGCGAGCGTGCTCCTTAGCCTCTTCCCATCGCCGCAGGTTGCTACCTGGAGTAGCAAGAATCCGCGCCCTTCCTCGCTTTCTGGTGGGGTGCTACTCGCGTGGTTGAGCCGGATCGCGAGGCTCGACCGACAGGGGGTTGGGCATGGCACGCGCCTTGATTTCCTTCTTCGGAAGTGCTGGCGGCTGAATCAGGCTCTCAAGCTCCATCCTCGCACGGTCCGGCATCTCGATCTTCTTGCTCTCGTAGATGCGCCGCACGTACAGCGCAAGCTCTCGCCGCGCTTCGTGAGCCAAACGTGCGGGAAACCACTCGCACAGCACCCCCACCGCAACCGCGTAGGGGGAGACGCGGGGATTGGGTTCCGGCTTGTCCGCGCACCAGAGCGCCACCCGATCCCATTCGTGCGGGTGTAACGGCGCCCCATCCAGGAAGAGCCGCAGGCGGTGGACGCTCAGGCCGATCTCACGGGCCATCCGCTGGCGGTGCGGAACGTTCTCCGCGGCCATGTGCTGCCGGATGATGGCGCGCATCTCCTCTTGGCGAATCTCCTCCAGGAAATCCTGCCCCGTCCAGCGTTGCTCGAGCTCCGTTTCGATCGCCTCACGATCATCCGCGCCCATTGGTTTCTCCCCCGTTGGTTCGGTGCACTCCGCCTGTGAGAGGGGGAACGGTAAGACGCGGCCGATTACCCGCCGATGATGCGGGTTGGCGGAATGTGGAGGCTCAGGTAGTGCTGCGTTCTGACGGGTAACGTGTTGGGATCAGTGTTTAGTCTGTAGATTTCCGGCGCGGCCAATTCGCCTTTCACGCTCCGGAGAACCCCCATGAAAAAGCTTGCCCTGCTGTGCGTGCTCGCCGCTGCTGCCTCTGCCTGCGGCAACCTGCCAACGGAAACCGCCGTCCGCGCGCCTCTCGATGCGCGCGCGGACGGCGGACAGACTATGGGCGGTGGATTCAACACGCCCCCGACGTGCAAGAACGCCGAGGGCGATACCGTTCCCTGCCCGTGAGCCACAACTAAGGGACTCTAGGCACGCTGTACTACTCTGGCACCCCGTTGGTAGCGCCTCCACCGCCTCACACGGGCCGCTAGGCGACGTGCGAGGGCTGCTATCGGGGTGTCGGATGCAGGCTCGCACGCTGGCGGTAGTTGCTCCCGCCGTTCGATCTCTTCAAGGAGTCCAAGCGCTACCCGTTCAATCTCCTTGTCCGCACGTTTGCGTGCGGCTGAGAGCGCCGCGAGCGCGTGCTCCGTAGCCTCTTCCCATCGCCGCAGACTACGTGAGGCTTGGGCAAGTTGAAAGAACACGGACGGCGCGCATTCATCGTGGATACGTGCGATCTTGGCCGCGGACTCTGAGGCTTCAAAATAGCTCCCGCCGAAGCCAGCTCCCGCCGCCGCTCGCGCAGTCATTCCGTAGAGCATCCCCATAGACCAAATGCCGTCCACGCGCTCTCCAAGGCCATCAATCAGGCGCAAGGCGGTAGCGTGGTGGTTGAGGCGGATTAGCAGAAACGCCACGTCGTGAGCTAGCGCGGGTAGTCGTTCATCGTGTAAGGGATAGTTGTTGAGCGCTTCGAGCGCGTCCCGCACAGCAATGCGCGTGTGCCCGGTTTCCGCCGCGAGAGCAAACGAGTAGTGCCGTGCAACGGCGGCTTGACGTTTCCGCCCGTCCCGCTCCGCTCGCCGTGCCGCGCGCAGGAACATCCGCCGCGCCCGGCCGTAATGCCCCATATCCTTCATCAATGCGCCGAAACTGGTGAGTGTGCGGAGCACCACTTCCGAATTGCGTTTCTGAACCGCGATAACGTACGCGCGAGCGTGCCACACTTCCGAGCGTGCGAACATAGCCAGGCCGCCCACCAAACGAGCCAGATACCCGGCGCGCACCGCCCATAGAGGATTGATCGGGTCCACATAGGCCGTTGCCTCCGCGAAGTGCAGCGCGACAGGTATTAAGCCGCTGCGTTCCGCCCAATCGGTTACGTGCTGGCAAGCGGCTGCAATCTGTAGTGGCTGCTCTCCTGGCACGCGGCGTAACCGTGCCAGGGTTGAGAGAGGGTCCGCCAGCAACGGCGCCGCATCGGATGCTTCTGCCATCCGCTTGCACAGGGCGGTGCCTGGCGGATCGAACAGAAGGCCGCGTTCCTCCATGGGCGTGCGCACCCACAACAGGACGTCGCGCAGCACCTGCCAGAGGGCAAGGTCTATCGCATCGTTCCCGGTTTGCAGCATCGGAAAGGTTGGGCGCGCAGGCGGCGGGGGAGGAATGCAGGGCATCGAGGGTGTGGCGGGGAGCAGGGGGTTCACTTGGTACGCTTTTAGACAGGATAACCAGCCCTCACGCGGCGCGCCACACTTTCCGCGCTTCACCAAGGCGGGCCAGCAGGCGCTTGAGATGTTCCGCCCGGCCGTGCCCCGCGTGCTGCGCTACTTGAGGGTGTGGAAGCGGCAGTGCCCTTCCACTACATTTGTGTTCCGGGCGCCGAACATGCCAACGGAGCCCGTGCCTGAAAACAACGGTGCGGCGGTAGCCCGCGCAGTTGTACGATGCGGCAGGGCTTGAGAAGCCCGCGAGCCTGGGTTGGCACTCGTGCCGCCGTAGATGGGCGACAGAGAGGAAGGAAGCCCCGATTCCGGACCTGATGGCGGCAGGCGGTTGGGAGTCAGCGGAAGCCCTGATGCGGTATCCCAAGACTGACGAAGAAACGATCCGCGCTGTTATCTTGAAGCCCTCATGGCGGATCCATCTTCCGCGGAGAGTTAGAACGGAAGTCAGAGCAGGGTAAGGGCTGTTTTGGTAAGCAGTTGCGGGAAGCACCGTTGGAGGGATGGCAGAGCGGTTGAATGCACCGGTCTTGAAAACCGGCGGGTGGCGACACCTCGTGGGTTCGAATCCCACTCCCTCCGTGAAAAAGTCTCACGCAGAGACGCGGAGACGCAGAGAAAGCCACAGCGGCTCTCTGCGTCTCCGCGTCTTCGCGTGAGACGAGTCCGTTCGGGCTAGAACGCGCCCTCGCGCACCACGTGGGTCGGCTTCTCGTGCAGGTCGACCACGTGGCCCACCTCCACCGGGGTGTTCTCGGGGAGCGGCACGTCGCCCTTCTCCTTCCCGAACGAGAACACGCTCTTGATCCCCGCCAGGATCCCCGATCCCTCCACCGCCTGCCGCCCCTCGGCGTAGTAGCTGAACCAGGGGAGGCCGGCTCGCGTGTATTCCTCGGACGTGGGCGGCGTGGTGGGCGGCTCGCTTCCGGTGATCGACCGCCACACCAGCGAGTTGGCGATGTGCACGAAGCAGCGGCTGCTCGCGCGCAGGTCCCAGTCCTCCATTGCCGTGCGGTCGGTGTAGATCTCCTGCTTCATCCGCCCGCCGGCGCCCAGCCCCATCGCCATCCCCGCGGAAGCCGGCGCGGCCGCGAACATCGGCGACGGGGGCACCCGGAACTGCACGTCGAGCATGCGAGCGCGCTCCGCCAGGATACGCTCCCAGGCCTCGCGCTTGAGCGGGAACGCCATCACCTGCAGCCCGCCGTGCTCCGCCTGCCCGGTGATCTGCTCTTCCGCGGTGTACCCGGCGCCCAGCGGCATGGCCACGAACTGCCGGATGAATCCCTTCTCCACCACGTAGCCGTCCAGCCACGGCTGCCCGGGCACCGCCACGTAGTCCTGCGGCCCGCGGTTCAGCCCGTCGCGCCACGACTCTCCCGTCACCGCGTTGATCTTCCCCGTGGCCACCTTCACCGCGAACGGGTAGCCGGTGGGCGAGCGGAAGTTGAGCCAGAGCGCCTCCGCCTGGTACATGGGCAGCATCACGCCGCCGTGCCGCACCCACTCCGCCGGCAGCCGCGCCGCGAAGTCGTCCACGTGGCGCAGGGGAAAGCGCCCGAGCCCCGGCGGGAGCGGGTAGTTCTTCCCGTCGTCGGGAATGCGCAGGGTGCGCTGCAGGTCCACCTCCAGGCGCGCGTCGGCGTGCACCTCGGGAAAGGAGAACACCAGCGAGTCGTTGCGCAGCTCGATCATCCCGACCTCCAACGGCTAGGGTACAGGGTACAGGGAACAGGGTACAGCCGGCGACGGCAGCGCTACCAGTCGCCGTCGCGCACCTCGCGGACGAGGCGCAGCACCGCGTGGTCCGGCAGGTCCTTCAGCTCGCGGATCAGCGCGGCGAAGAGCGTGGGCCGGCGGCGGATCACCTCCTGCAGGTCGCGCGACACCTTGCCGGCCAGCGCCAGCACCGTGTCGGCGTCGAGCTGCAGCTCGGTCGCCAGCCGGCGGAGCGTGTCTTCGCCCGGCGGGGGAGACTCGTTGCGCTCCACCTTGCTCAGGAACGACGGCTCCACCCCGACCCGCTGCGCTACCTGCCGCAGCGAATAGCTCCGGTTCCCCTCGCGCAGCGCCTCGCGCCGCTCCCGCAGGAAGTCACCCAGCATCGTCATGGTATGTAGTGTGTACTAACCAGTACACACTGTCAAGGGGATGATGCGCGGATGGGCTTCCACGCCACCCGCGCATTCTAGTTCGTGCCCGGAGTCCGATCGTCTCTCACGCAGAGGCGCGGAGGCGCTGAGGAAGAGCCGCGGCGCTCAATGCCTCGCGCGTTCCTCGCGCATCGTGGCGACGCGGTCTCCCTCCAGGATGCCGTCGACCACCCCGATCCCCTCGACCACCTCGGCGAAGACGGTGTAGTCGCGCACCAGCCGCGGGTTGTCCTTGAGGTTGATGAACCACTGCGCGTCGCCGCTGTCGTGCCCGCGCGTGCTCATCCCCACCGTGCCGCGGGGATGGGCGATGGTGCCCAGCTCGTCGCGCAGGTACTCGCGATAGCCTACGTATTCGTTCGTTCCCGGGCCGCCGCCCTGGATCACGAAGTCCGGCTCCACGCGGTGCCAGTTGCCGCCGTCGTAATAGCCGCCGCGCACCAGCGCGAGCACGCGCGCGGCCATGATGGGGGCGACGTCGCCGCGCAGCCGCACCACGAACGACCCGCCGCCGCTCGTGGGAGCCATCGTGACGCGGATGCGCACGTCCCGCCCGAGCGCCAGCGCGACCGCGTCCGCCGGGAGCTCGGAGCGGCCCGCCGGTGCGCGGTCGTCGCTCGCGGGGCGACCGGCGGCTTCGAGCAGGGCTACGCGGACGTCGCGCTCCGAGTCGTTCTCGTGGCGCACCCACCGCTCGAACGCCTCGTTCACCGCCGTGCGGGTCCGGGGATCGGGCGATCCCTTCAGCGCGATCGCGGCGGCGCGGACCGCCTGCGCCCCGTCGGCGCGCAGCGCGCGCAGGTACACGTCGTCGGCGCCGTGTCCCGCCAGTTTCGAGAGCGCATCGATCGCCGCCTCCTGCACGTTGCCGTTTGCGTCGCCCGCGAGCGCGCGGAGGCGCGGGGTGTCTGTGAGCACGGCCGCCGCGCGCGCGGCGTACATGCGCACGTGCCAGTCGGCGTGCGTCGCGAGCCTGACCATCCGGGCACGCGCCAGGGCAGGCGCGATCCGCGCGAGCGCGACCTGCGCATGCGCTCCCGCGTGCCACGACACTCCATTCGCGCGCCGGCCGGGGTTGCGCGGGAGCTCGTCGACCCAGCGGCTCAACACGCGCACGATCGTCGAATCACCTCCACATGCCGGCGGGACCAGGTCGGTCGCGCGGAGCCTCACCTGCCACGCGGCGTCGGCGAGCGCGCCACGCAGCGCGCCGCAGTCTTCACGCTGGTCGGCGAGCGCCCGGTAGCGCAGCCGCCACGCCGGCTCGGGCCACGTGCGGGGCGCGGCGGCGGGCGCGAGCGAATCGCGCGCGGCGAAGAGCGGGTCGCGGATGCGCCCGAGCGCGCGGCGGGCGATCAGCCGCACCCGCGGGTCCTCGTGCCTCACCCCCGCGGCGATGTCCGCGCTGGCGGAGTCGCGCCGATCCTCCGCCGCCAGGATCCGCCCCACCAGGGCTGAGTCGGCGCGGGTCTGCGCCACGACCGGCGCCGGCGCGAGCAGCAGGAGAAGGATCCAGGATCTACGCATGGTTGCAGGGCTGCGGAAGCGACGGGTGGGAGAGGGAAATCTACTGAGCATACATTGTCGTCAGCCCCATGCTGCTCCGCCACCCCCGCATTGTCCATTTCGTCCTGAAATCGCTATACTCTACTGATGCCGTAGAGCGTCGAACGCACTGGTGAGGGAAGAGAAATGAGCGTTGACGAGCCGGTCTGGGATTTGAGCGAACTGGAAGAGATGTGGGCTCGCCGGCGAGCGCGGTTTGCGGCTCGCGGCCGCCGCATCGATCGCACCGGTGCCACGCGCCCGCGCCGAAATCCCGAAGAGGCGGCGTGGCTCGCGGCGCGCGGAGAGCTTCCGCCGACCATCGAGGTCGACACGCCGCTCAACGAGCAGGGGAGCACGCCGCGGCCGAGCAGGCACAACGCGATCTGATTGGGAAAGATCGTCTTACACGGAGGCGCGGCCGCCAGCCGCCGCACCACCTCTTGCGCACCTTTCCGGGAGACGGTCAGACACACCGGCTCGTCTTTCGGTATCGCGCACCTCCCACCAGCGGCCGCGCCTCTGCCCCTCGCGGGTGTGGCACGGGGTCTGTTCACTCCGGTCACTTGCCGGGTCGACAAAGACCCGTCAGCTTGGTGCGCATAGACGTGAACGAACCGAACTGAACCGAAGCGCACCGTGGCACCCATGGGACGCACCAGCCGAAAACTCCGTCGCAGCGCACAGCGACAGCACAGGCCCACAGCCGCCGGCTCCGATGGACCGCCCGCGATGTCCGAACTGCTCGTGGACATCGCGGAACCTTTCACCGCTCCGTTGAAGCTGCCGGATTGCGAGGACGAGTTCCGGTTCGCGCTCGATCTCGCGTCCTTCATCTGGAACCTGAGCACTCTGCCTGACGCAGTGGAGCGGCAGGAACTCCTCCACCCGCTTCTCCACCCTCCCGGCGGGCCCCTGTCCGCGGATGCGGCCGAGGCGATCCTCGCCGTATACCGGCGGGCGCGGGAGCGTTACCCGCGGGAGAAGCGCATGATCGTGGGGATTCACGTCTACCAGGAAATCGGAAGCCGGTATCGCATCAACGCCGCGAGCGTGTGAATGGACGTCCGGATGCGCGAACGTCGCGCCTTCCGGAGCCGTGCGCCTTTTCGCCTCGGTGGCGGAGCCGATCTACCCTGACATGGCATGAATTTCCACTTCGATCCAGCCACGTATCCGCTCGAGAAGGTCGTGCAGAAGGCCCTGAGCCGGGAAGACCGGGACTTCCACACCGCATGCCAGCTCCTCATCGCTCGAAAAGAGCACGCCGAGGATGAAGTCATCGTCGTCTTCCTCGGCCTGCTCGCCATCTACGGCGACAACCTTGAGCGCCTCACGTCCATTGTCCGCTTTCTTCGAATCCTGCCATCCGAGGCGACGGCCCAACGGCTTTTTGCGGAACTCCGACGGGTCAAGAGCAACAACACGACCCGCGGGTACCTCTCCGCCGTTCTGGACACCCTGGCCGAGTATCCTCTCTCCCTGACAGGAGAAGGGTTTGACGAGCTCTCCGAGGACCGTGCCTTCTCACAGCGGAGGCGTGCCCAGTTTCGCGCGCTCGCTTCAGGAGAGCCATGGTGAGGTGCGCCGAGACGGGTTGAGCGTCTTCCGCCACGTAATAGCCGGTGGGCGGCGGTAGCCTCCCCGAAGCAGCTCGACTTCGGCGCGGTCGCGGCCTGACGATCGGCTGCGGGGGCTCCGAGGCGGCAGGGGCGGCCAGCTCCCGGGGGATCCCGCGGACACGCCGCGATTTCCGGACGGTGGAGAAAGCCGCTCTGAATCCGCGATGCCCCCCCAGTTATCCGACCTGCACGCCCAGGTTGATGACGCCGTTGTAGCCGCCGGCGCCGTCCGGCGTGGTCTCGAGCGTGAGGGCGCTCTTCTCGGCGGAGGTGAGGCTGTTGTAGATGCCGTCGCTGCCGTTGAGCACGTTGCGGTGGCCCTTGCTGCTGTAGGGGCTCTGCGCGTGCACCGTGTCGGTGAGCGACTCGGGGAAGAAGAACTGCGAGGTGAACTCGTACGTCTTCGTGGAGCCCGCGAAGATGCGCAGCTTGAAGTGCACGTGCACCGCGCGCCCGCTGTACCACCCCGGGTAGATGGTGGTGAACTCCGCCGCCCCGTTCGCGTCGGTGATCTGGTAGCCGCGCAGGAACCTGTGTCCCGTGGCGCCCGACACGTCCGAGTACGTCCCCCCGGCGTCGCAGTGCCAGACGTCCAGGAACGCGCCGGTGAGCGGCGTGCACGCGCTGCTGCTCACCCGCATCACGTTGAACTTCAGCTTCAGCGGCACCCCCGCCGACACCGCGCCCGTCGCCGGGTCGGTGCGGATGTCGGAGCGCTCCAGCTTCTCGTCCACGAAGTACGGCCCCTCCGTGAGCGCCGCGGTCAGCACGCACGACGTGCTCGCGCTCCCGCCGGTGTCCGTCCCCGTGTCCGTGCCGCCGTCCGTGATCCCCGCGGCGTCGCAGGCGAGCACCGACTGCGTCACCACCACCGCCGCGGCGCCCTTCGCCGCGAACCCGATCAGGTCGCGCCGGCTGAGCTGCGTCCGCTTGAAGAGCGAGCCCCCGACCTCCGTACGCTCCGCCATCTCCATCTCCCGTTCCACCGCAGTTCATGGCCACCGGCAAGCCGCGGGCGGCCGGCCGTATCTCCGTGCCCAATCGACACTTGACACGGAGGTTACCCTATCGCCGGGTTCATCCGGACACGCGCGGACAGGGATGGGGACAGGTGGAGCTGGGGATCTACACCTTCGCGGAGACCACGCCGGACCCGGAGACGGGGCGCACCGTCTCCCCCGCGCAGCGGCTGCGCGACCTGATGGAGGAGATCGAGCTGGCCGACCAGGTCGGGCTGGACGTGTTCGGCGTGGGCGAGCACCACCGGCCCGACTTCGCCGTCTCGACGCCCGCGGTGGTGCTCGCGGCCGCGGCCGAGCGGACGAAGCGCATCCGCCTGACCAGCGCGGTGACCGTGCTCAGCTCCGACGACCCCGTGCGCGTCTTCCAGGACTTCGCCACCCTCGACCTGCTCTCCGGCGGGCGGGCGGAGATCATGGCCGGGCGCGGTTCCTTCATCGAGTCGTTCCCGCTCTTCGGCTACGACCTGCAGGACTACGACGCCCTCTTCGCCGAGAAGCTGGAGCTGCTGCTGAAGCTCAGGGAGAGCGAGCGGATCACCTGGCAGGGACGGCTGCGCCCCGCGCTCGACGGGCAGGGCGTCTACCCGCGCCCGCTCCAGGATCCGCTCCCCGTCTGGCTGGCGGTGGGCGGCACGCCGCAGTCGCTGGTGCGCGCCGGCACGCTCGGCCTCCCGCTGGCGCTGGCGATCATCGGCGGACAGCCGGAGCGTTTCGCGCCGCTGGTGGAGCTGTACCGCGACGCCGGCCGCCGCGCGGGGCACGACCCGGCCGCGCTGCGCGTCGGCATCAACTCGCACGGCTACGTGGCGGACACCTCCCAGCGCGCCGCCGACGAGGCGTTCGCGCCGACCGCGGCCACGATGGACCGCATCGGGCGGGAGCGCGGCTGGCCGCCGCTCACCCGCGCCGCCTTCGAGGCGTCGCGGACGCTGCGGGGCGCGAGCTTCGTCGGCAGCCCCGAGGAGGTGACGGAGAAGATCCTCTTCCAGCACGAGATCTTCCGCCACGACCGATTCCTGGTGCAGTTCAGCGTGGGGACGATGCCGCACGACCGGATCATGCGCTCCATCGAGCTCTTCGGCACCCGCGTGGCACCGGCCGTCCGCCGCGAGCTCGGGTGATCCTCTCCCTGTGCCTCTGTGTCTCTGTGTGAGACGTCTGTTCAAGGCGTACTTGCGAAAGAATCGGGGCGGGCGCAGGATCATCCGTTCACCCGGAGGCCAGCGGGGTGTTTGGCGCACGCAACATACCTGCGCCGGCCCACGGATTGCGTGTTTTCGTCCCGCTTGACCCTTGCCGGCCCTGATCGCACGAACCGTGAGGCTCGTCCTCCGCGTGCCAAGCTCGTCAGCGAATCCGTAGACTGCCGCGCCGTCCGCTCCCTGGTCCGGGGAGCAGACCGGCGTTTGGACCGTGCTTCCGATCCACCTCAGCACCGCAGGAGCCTACCGTGCCGAACGGTGACGACCGCCCGATGGATGCGCCTCCGCCGACCCCCACGGGAAACGGCGCTCCCCGCCGCCGCCGCGCCGCGGCCCCGGCGCCCGACGCGGGGATCCTCGCGCCCGACGCGGTGCGCGAGCTCGCGGCGCCGGCGCCCACGGGCCGGCGCGCGCGAGGCCGCGTGAACCGCGCCGGCGCGGGGGGCACCGCCGCCCCGGCCCCCGCCGCTCCGCCGCCCGTGGCCGAGACCGTCGCGGAGACGGTGCCGGTCCCGGCCCGGCGCGCGCGCCGCGGGAACGGCTCGGCGGCGGCCGTGGCCGCCCCGGCCGCGACGCTCCCGCGCCGCGGCCGGGCGCGCGCCATCGCCGACGGCAACGGCGACGGTGACGGCGGAGACGACGGCCCGAGCGTGGACGCGCGCGAGCTGCGGCGGCTGCTCGCCGCGCTGCGCTCGGTGCGCGACGGCGACTTCACCGTGCGCCTGGCCGACTCGGGCGACCCGCTGCTGGGCGAGATCGCCGTCACCCTGAACGACATCGCCGCGCGGCAGGAGCGCTTCACCACCGAGGTGGCGCGCGTGGCCGTGACCGTGGGGCGCGAGGGGCAGTACACCGACCGCGTGAGCCTGGGCGAGGTGAGCGGCGGGTGGGCGACCACCGTGAACGCCATCAACTCCCTCATCACCGACATGATGCAGCCCACCACCGAGGTGGCGCGCGTGCTCACGGCGGTGGCCCGCGGCGACCTGTCGCAGAAGATGACGCTGGAGATCGCCGGGAAGCCGGTGCAGGGCGAGTTCCTGCGCATCGCGACCACGGTGAACACCATGGTCGACCAGCTCTCCGCCTTCGCCAGCGAGGTGACGCGCGTGGCCCGCGAGGTGGGCACCGAGGGCGTGCTGGGCGGCCAGGCCGAGGTGCCGGGCGTGGCCGGGACGTGGAAGGACCTGACCGACAGCGTGAACTTCATGGCGTCGAACCTCACCGGGCAGGTGCGCGACATCGCGCGCGTGACCACGGCGGTGGCGAACGGCGACCTGGGCCAGAAGATCACGGTGGAGCTGAAGGGCGAGATGCTCGACCTGAAGAACACCGTGAACGTGATGGTGGACCAGCTCTCCGCCTTCGCCAGCGAGGTGACGCGCGTGGCGAAGGAGGTGGGGACGGAAGGGAAGCTCGGCGGCCAGGCCCGGGTCGAGGGTGTCGCCGGCGTCTGGCGCGACCTCACCGACAACGTGAACCAGCTGGCCGGCAACCTGACGGTGCAGCTGCGCGACGTGTCCGCGGTGGCGACCGCCATCGCCGACGGCGACCTGACGCGCAAGATCACGGTCGAGGCGGCCGGCGAGATCCTGCAGATCAAGGACGTGATCAACTCGATGGTCGACCGGCTCTCGGTCTTCGCGGACGAGGTGACGCGCGTGGCCCGCGAGGTGGGCACGGAAGGGGTGCTGGGCGGCCAGGCGGCGGTGCCGGGGGTGGCCGGGACGTGGAAGGACCTGACGGAGTCGGTGAACTTCATGGCGTCGAACCTCACCGGGCAGGTGCGCAATATCGCCCTGGTGACGACGGCGGTCGCGAACGGCGACCTGAGCCAGAAGATCACGGTCGACGTGAAGGGCGAGATGCTGGAGCTGAAGAACACCGTCAACGTGATGGTGGACCAGCTCTCCGCCTTCGCCAGCGAGGTGACGCGCGTGGCGCGCGAGGTGGGGACGGAGGGCCAGCTCGGCGGCCAGGCGCGAGTCGAAGGCGTGGCCGGCGTCTGGCGCGACCTCACCGAGAGCGTGAACCAGCTCGCCGGCAACCTGACCGTGCAGCTGCGCGACGTGTCCGCGGTGGCGACCGCGATCGCGGACGGCGACCTGACGCGCAAGATCACGGTCGAGGCGGCCGGCGAGATCCTGCAGATCAAGGACGTGATCAACTCGATGGTCGACCGCCTCTCCGTCTTCGCCGACGAGGTGACCCGAGTCGCCCGCGAGGTGGGCACGGAAGGGGTGCTCGGCGGCCAGGCGGCGGTGCCGGGGGTCGCCGGGACGTGGAAGGACCTGACGGAGTCGGTGAACTTCATGGCCTCGAACCTCACCGGGCAGGTGCGCAACATCGCCCTGGTGACCACGGCGGTCGCGAACGGCGACCTGAGCCAGAAGATCACGGTCGACGTGAAGGGCGAGATGCTGGAGCTGAAGAACACCATCAACACCATGGTGGACCAGCTCTCCGTCTTCGCCGACGAGGTGACGCGCGTGGCGCGCGAGGTGGGCACCGAGGGCCGCCTCGGCGGCCAGGCGAACGTGCCCGGCGTCGGCGGCACCTGGAAGGACCTCACCGACAACGTGAACCAGCTGGCCGGCAACCTGACGGTGCAGCTGCGCGACGTGAGCGCGGTGGCCACGGCAATCGCCGACGGCGACCTGACGCGCAAGATCACCGTCGAGGCGCAGGGCGAGATCCTCCAGATCAAGGAGGTGATCAACTCCATGGTCGACCGGCTCTCCGTCTTCGCCGACGAGGTGACGCGCGTGGCGCGCGAGGTGGGCACGGAGGGCGTGCTGGGCGGCCAGGCCGAGGTGCCGGGCGTCGCCGGGACGTGGAAGGACCTGACGGAGTCGGTGAACTTCATGGCGTCGAACCTCACCGGGCAGGTGCGCGACATCGCGCGCGTGACCACGGCGGTGGCGAACGGCGACCTCGGCCAGAAGATCATGGTCGAGCTGAAGGGCGAGATGCTGGAGCTGAAGAACACCGTGAACGTGATGGTGGACCAGCTCTCCGCCTTCGCGTCTGAGGTGACGCGCGTGGCGAAGGAGGTGGGGACGGAGGGCCAGCTCGGCGGCCAGGCGCGAGTGGAGGGCGTGGCCGGCGTCTGGCGCGACCTCACCGACAACGTGAACCAGCTCGCCGGCAACCTGACCGTCCAGCTCCGCGACGTGTCCGCCGTGGCGACCGCGATCGCGGATGGCGACCTGACGCGCAAGATCACGGTCGAGGCGGCCGGCGAGATCCTGCAGATCAAGGACGTGATCAACTCGATGGTCGACCGCCTCTCCGTCTTCGCGGACGAGGTGACCCGAGTCGCCCGAGAGGTGGGCACGGAAGGGGTGCTCGGCGGCCAGGCGGACGTGCCGGGGGTGGCGGGGACGTGGAAGGACCTCACCGACTCGGTGAACTTCATGGCCTCGAACCTCACCGGGCAGGTGCGCAACATCGCCCTGGTGACCACCGCGGTGGCGAACGGCGACCTGAGCCAGAAGATCACGGTCGACGTCAAGGGCGAGATGCTCGACCTGAAGAACACCGTGAACGTGATGGTGGACCAGCTCTCCGCCTTCGCGAGCGAGGTGACGCGCGTGGCGAAGGAGGTGGGGACGGAAGGGAAGCTCGGCGGCCAGGCGCGAGTCGAAGGGGTCGCCGGCGTCTGGCGCGACCTCACCGACAACGTGAACCAGCTCGCCGGCAACCTGACGGTGCAGCTGCGCGACGTGAGCGCGGTGGCGACCGCCATCGCGGACGGCGACCTGACGCGCAAGATCACGGTCGAGGCGCAGGGCGAGATCCTGCAGATCAAGGACGTGATCAACTCGATGGTCGACCGCCTCTCCGTCTTCGCGGACGAGGTGACGCGCGTGGCCCGAGAGGTGGGCACGGAAGGGAAGCTGGGCGGGCAGGCCAACGTGCCGGGCGTCGGCGGGACCTGGAAGGACCTGACCGACTCGGTGAACTTCATGGCCTCGAACCTCACCAACCAGGTGCGCAACATCGCCCTGGTGACCACCGCGGTGGCGAACGGCGACCTGAGCCAGCAGATCACGGTGGACGTGAAGGGCGAGATGCTGGAGCTGAAGAACACCATCAACACCATGGTGGAGCAGCTCTCCGTCTTCGCCGACGAGGTGACGCGGGTCGCCCGGGAGGTGGGTACGGAAGGAAGGCTGGGCGGACAGGCCAACGTGCCGGGCGTGGGCGGCACCTGGAAGGACCTGACCGACAGCGTGAACTTCATGGCGAGCAACCTCACCAACCAGGTGCGGAACATCGCCGACGTCACCACCGCGGTGGCGCGCGGCGACCTCTCGCGGAAGATCACGGCCGACGTGAAGGGCGAGATGCTGGAGCTGAAGAACACCGTGAACACCATGGTGGACCAGCTCAGCTCCTTCGCCAGCGAGGTGACCCGCGTGGCCCGCGAGGTGGGCACGGAAGGGAGGCTCGGCGGGCAGGCCCGGGTGGAGGGCGTGGCCGGCGTTTGGCGCGACCTGACCGACTCGGTGAACTTCATGGCCTCGAACCTCACCGGGCAGGTCCGCAACATCGCCGACGTGACCACCGCGGTCGCGCGCGGCGACCTCTCGCGCAAGATCACGGTGGACGTGAAGGGCGAGATGCTGGAGCTGAAGAACACCGTGAACGTGATGGTGGACCAGCTCTCCGCCTTCGCCAGCGAGGTGACGCGCGTGGCGAAGGAGGTGGGAACGGAAGGGAAGCTGGGCGGCCAGGCGCGAGTCGAGGGCGTGGCCGGCGTCTGGCGCGACCTCACCGACAACGTGAACCAGCTCGCCGGCAACCTGACCGTTCAGCTCCGCGACGTGTCCGCGGTGGCGACGGCGATCGCGGACGGCGACCTGACGCGCAAGATCACGGTCGAGGCGCAGGGCGAGATCCTGCAGATCAAGGACGTGATCAACTCGATGGTGGACCGGCTCTCCGTGTTCGCCGACGAGGTGACGCGCGTGGCGCGCGAGGTGGGCACGGAAGGGAAGCTGGGCGGACAGGCCGAGGTGCCGGGCGCGGCGGGGACCTGGCGGGCGCTCACCGACAACGTGAACGCCATGGCCAACTCGCTCACCGCGCAGGTGCGCGCGATCAAGGACGTGGCCATCGCGGTGACCACCGGCGACCTGACCCGGTCCATCACGGTTGAGGCGCGCGGCGAGCTCGACGAGCTCAAGCGCAACATCAACCAGATGATCGCCAACCTGAAGGAGACCACGGAGCGCAACGAGGAGCAGGACTGGCTGAAGACCAACCTGGCCAAGTTCAGCCGCATGATGCAGGGGCAGAAGGACCTGGAGTCCATCAGCCGCCTGATCATGTCGGAGCTCACCCCGCTGGTGGGCGCGCACCACGGCGCCTTCTTCCTGGGCGAGGAAGAGGGCGGGATGCTGCTCAAGCTCATCGCCAGCTACGCCTACAAGCAGCGGAAGAACGTGGCCAACCGCTTCCGCCCGGGCGAGGGGCTGGTGGGGCAGGCGGCGCTGGAGAAGAAGCCGATCCTGCTCACCGGGGTCCCCGACGACTACATCGTCATCTCCTCGGGGCTGGGCGAGGCGCCGCCGCGCAACATCATGGTGATGCCCGTGCTCTTCGAGGGCGAGGTGAAGGCGGTGATCGAGCTGGCCTCGTTCACCCCCTTCTCCCAGATCCACCAGGTGTTCCTGGACCAGCTGGCCGAGAGCGTGGGCGTGGTGATCAACATGATCGCCGCCAACATGCGCACCGAGGAGCTGCTGGAGCAGTCGCAGAAGCTCACCCAGGAGCTGCAGAGCCAGTCGAAGGAGCTGCAGCAGCAGCAGGAGGAGCTGCGCCGCACCAACGCCGAGCTCGAGGCGCAGGCCCGCACGCTGAAGGCCTCGGAAGAGGCGCTCCGCGACCAGCAGGAGGAGCTGCAGCAGGTCAACGAGGAGCTGGAGGAGAAGGCCTCCCTGCTGGCCGAGCAGAACCGCAAGGTGGAGCAGAAGAACGCCGAGGTCGAGGCCGCCCGGCACGAGCTGGAGGAGAAGGCCGAGCAGCTGGCGCTCAGCTCCAAGTACAAGAGCGAGTTCCTGGCCAACATGAGCCACGAGCTGCGCACCCCGCTCAACTCGCTGCTGATCCTGGCCAAGCTGCTCACCGACAACAAGGAGGGGAACCTCAGCGAGAAGCAGGTCGAGTACGCCAGCACCATCCTGGCGAGCGGCACCGACCTGCTGAACCTGATCAACGACGTGCTCGACGTCTCCAAGGTCGAGGCCGGGAAGATGGAGATCAACCCGGCGGACGTGTACCTGAAGGACGTGACCGGCTACGTGGACCGCTCCTTCCGCCCGCTCGCCGAGCAGAAGGGGCTGGCGCTGAACATCACCCTCGACCCCGACGTTCCCGAGAGCATCTGGACCGACGGGCAGCGGCTGCAGCAGGTGCTCAAGAACCTGCTCTCCAACGCCTTCAAGTTCACCCAGCAGGGGAACGTGGCGCTCACCATCCGCAAGGCCGACAAGGGGCGCCGCTTCAACAACCCCACCCTGGACGCGGCCGACGAGGTGGTGGCCTTTGCCGTGGCCGACACCGGGATCGGCATCCCCAAGGAGAAGCAGCGCCTGATCTTCGAGGCGTTCCAGCAGGCCGACGGCACCACCAGCCGCAAGTACGGCGGCACCGGGCTGGGGCTCACCATCTCGCGCGAGCTGGCGCGGCTGCTGGGCGGCGAGATCCGGGTGGAGAGCGCCGAGGGCGAGGGGAGCACCTTCACCCTCTTCCTCCCCCGCGAGCTCCCGGGCGAGCTCATGCACCACGACGATGACGAGCCCGGCGACGAGGGCGGCGGCGCCCGCGGGCAGGGCGGCGGCCGCCGCGGGCCCTCGCCCGTCTCCTCCACCCCCTCGCCTGCCCCCACCCGGCGGCGCCAGCGCGGCGCCCGCGGCGCGGCCGCGGAGGGAGCCGCGTCCGAGGCCGCCGCGGAGCCGGCCGCCGAGGAGCGCCGCCGCCGCCCGCGCGACCCGCAGGCGGTGGGGATCCACGACGACCGCTCCGAGGTGGAGCCGGGCGACCGGGTGGTGCTGATCATCGAGAACGACCCGGCCTTCGCCCGCATCCTCCTGGACATGGCGCGGGAGAAGGGGTTCAAGGGGCTGGTGGGGCTCGACGGCGAGACCGGGGTGGAGCTGGTGCGCGAGTTCCAGCCCGACGCCGTGACCCTCGACATCGACCTCCCCGGCATCGACGGGTGGACGGTGCTCGACCGGCTGAAGCACGACCCCGAGACGCGGCACATCCCCGTGCACATCGTCTCCGGGGTGGGGAAGCGCCAGCGGGGGCTCAGGCAGGGCGCGCTCAGCTACCTGGAGAAGCCGGTGAGCAAGGACGCGCTCGACGGGGCCTTCGAGCGCATCTCCACCTTCCTGGCCGACGGGGTCAAGCGGCTGCTGGTGGTGGAAGACGACGAGACCCAGCGCAAGAGCATCATCGAGCTGGTGGGCGAGGACGACGTGGAGATCACGGCGGTCGCCACCGCCGAGGACGCCCTGCGCGAGCTCTCGGAGAAGCACTACGACTGCATGGTGCTCGACCTGGGGCTGCAGGGGATGGACGGCTTCAAGCTGCTGGAGCAGGTGAAGGGGAGCGAGGCCGTGCAGGACCTGCCCATCATCATCTACACCGGGAAGGAGCTCTCGCAGCAGGAAGAGACGCAGCTGCGGCGCTACGCCGAGACCATCATCGTCAAGGACGCCAAGAGCCCCGAGCGGCTGCTGGACGAGACCGCGCTCTTCCTGCACCGGGTGGAGGCCAAGCTCCCCGACCAGAAGCGCCGGATGCTGGAGCGGCTGCACAGCAACGACAGCGTGTTCGCCGGGAAGAAGGTGATGATCGTGGACGACGACGTGCGCAACATCTTCTCGCTCACCAGCGTGCTGGAGAGCCAGGGGATGAACGTGGTCTTCGCGGAGAACGGGAAGGACGCCCTGGCGCGGCTGAAGGAGCACCCCGACGTCGACATCGTGCTGATGGACGTGATGATGCCGGAGCTCGACGGCTACGAGACCACCCGGGCGATCCGCGCGCTGGAGGGCTTCCAGGAGCTCCCGGTGATCTCGCTCACCGCCAAGGCCATGAAGGGCGACCGGGAGAAGTCGATCGCCGCCGGCGCCAGCGACTACATCACCAAGCCGGTCGACACCGACCAGCTGCTGTCGCTGATGCGGGTGTGGCTGTACAGATGAACAGATAGTGCTAAGTGCTGAGTGCTAAGTGCTAAGTACAGGAAGGGCCGTTCAGCACTTGGCACTTAGCACTTGGCACTTAGCACTATCCGTTTTTCCGGCAGGAGGATTGCGAAGCAGTCCGGTGACGCGATGGCGAGAGGCCCCCGAAGATCCCAATGGCTGTGGTGGCGAGAGAGACCGAGGCGGCGGGGAAGGCGAAGGAGGACGAGCGGCGCCGCAGGCGCGAAGACTCGTCGCTCCAGCTCCGCTCGTCGGCCCACCTCCCCGACACCCCGCCGGGGTACCCCCCCGAGCTGGAGCGGGTGGAGGTCGCCGTGCTGCTCGAGGCCGTGTTCCGCCACTACGGCTTTGACTTCCGCTCCTACGCCTTCTCCTCGGTCAAGCGGCGCCTGTGGAAGCGCATCCACGCCGAGGGGCTGGCCACCGTGAGCCAGCTGCAGGACCGGGTGCTGCACGACCCCGACGCCCTGGAGCGGCTCCTCCTCGACCTCTCCATCAACGTCACCGCGATGTACCGCGACCCCGGCTTCTACCGGGCGTTCCGGACGCACGTGGTGCCGCTGCTGCGCACCTACCCCTTCATCCGCGTCTGGCACGCCGGGTGCTCGACGGGCGAGGAGGTCTACTCCATGGCCATCCTCCTGCAGGAGGAGGGGCTGTACGACCGCGCGCGCATCTACGCCACCGACATCAACGAGGTGGTGCTGCAGCGCGCCCGGGCGGGTATCTTTCCCCTGGAGAAGATGCAGGAGTACACCGAGAACTACATCCGCGCCGGGGGGGCGCGCTCCTTCTCGGAGTACTACACCGCCATGTACGACGGCGCGCTCTTCAACTCGTCGCTCACGCGCAACGTGGTGTTCTCGCAGCACAACCTGGTCACCGACGGCTCCTTCAGCGAGTTCCACGTGATCCTCTGCCGCAACGTGATGATCTACTTCGACCGCGAGCTGCAGAACCGCGTGCACGACCTCTTCTACCAGAGCCTAGTGCAGCTGGGGATCCTCTGCCTGGGGAACAAGGAGACCATCCGCTTCACCCGCTACGAGGACCGCTACGAGGCGCTGGACCTGAAGGAGAAGATCTACCGGAGGGTGGAGTGACGGCGCCGGCGCCCGGGTACCGGCTGGTGGTGATCGGCGTCTCGGCCGGGGGGCTGGCCGCGCTGCGCACCCTCATGTCCGGCCTCCCGGCCGACTTCGACATCCCCATCGCCGTGGTGCAGCACCGCAGCCGCGACTCGGAGCTCCTCTGCGAGCTGCTGCAGGAGTGCGCCCCGCTGGTGGTGGGCGAGGCCAACGACAAGGAGCCCATCCTCCCCGGGCACGTGTACGTGGGCCCGCCGGACTACCACCTGCTGGTGGAGCCCGGCTACTTCGTGCTCTCCACCGACGAGCCGGTGCGCTTCAGCCGCCCCTCGGTCGACGTGATGTTCCTCTCCGCGGCCGACGCCTACTCCCCCGACGTGGTGGGGGTGGTGCTCACCGGCGCCAACGCCGACGGCGCGCGCGGGCTGCGCGCCATCGTGGACCGCGGCGGCTACGCGCTGGTGCAGGACCCCGCCACCGCCGAGGTGGCGGTGATGCCGCAGCAGGCGCTGAAGGCGGTCCCCACCGCCTGCGTGCTCCCGCTGGAGAAGATCGCCCCGCACCTGGCCTCCATCCGCGGCCGGCGCATGCCCCCCTGTCGCCCGGTGCGCGCATGAGCGGCCGGCAGCGGGCCCACATCCTCATGGTCGACGACCGCCCCGAGAACCTGATGGCGCTCGAGGCGATCCTGGAGCCGCTGGGGCACGAGCTGGTGCGCGCCAACAGCGGCGAAGAGGCGCTGCGCGAGGTGCTGCGGCAGGACTTCGCCTGCATCCTCCTCGACGTGCAGATGCCGGGGATGAACGGCTTCGAGACGGCGGAGCTGATCAAGGGGCGCGAGCGCTCGCGCTTCACCCCCATCCTCTTCCTCACCGCCATCAGCAAGGAAGACGAGTTCGTCTTCCAGGGGTACTCGGTCGGGGCGGTGGACTACATGTTCAAGCCCTTCAACCCCGACATCCTGCGCTCCAAGGTCTCGGTCTTCGTCGACCTCTACCTGAAGACCGAGCAGCTCCGGCAGCAGGAGCTGCGCTTGCGCGAGAGCGAGCGCCGCGAGCTGGAGCTGGAGCACCGCACGCGCCTGCTGGAGAGCGAGGCGCGCATGGCCGAGATCGTGGAGAGCGCGCAGGAGGCCATCATCACCTTCGGCGACGACGGGGTGATCACCCTCTTCAACGAGGCGGCCGAGGGGATGTTCGGGGTGGAGGAGGGCAGCGCGCTCGAGGCCTCCATCCGCGGCCTCTTCGACGACTTCGGGGAGGTGGACCTGGACCGGGTGTGCGCCGAGACCCGCTCCACCCCCGAGCGGCGCGCGGGCGGGCGGCTGCCGCAGCGCAGCCTGGCGCTCACCGGCCGCCGCGTCGACGGCACCACCTTCCCCGTCGAGGCGTCGATGAGCTGCCTGGAGCTCGAGGCCGAGCGGGTGTTCACCATGATCGCCCGCGACGTCTCGGAGCGGAAGGCGGCGGAGGAGGCGCTCCGGCAGCAGGCGGTGTCGCTCGCCCGCACCAGCGAGGAGCTGCAGCGGGTGAACCACCAGCTGCAGGCGCGGCAGCTGGAGCTCGAGGCGGCGATGAGCGCGCGCAGCCGCTTCTACGCCTCCATGAGCCACGAGCTGCGCACCCCCATCAACGCCATCATGGGGTACAGCGCGCTCCTCCTCGACGAGATCTACGGGCCGCTGAACCCCGAGCAGCAGCGCGGCATCGAGCGCGCCAACAAGGCCGCCAAGCACCTGCTGGAGCTGGTGAACGACATCCTCGACCTCTCCAAGATCGAGGCCGGGAAGCTGGAGCTGGAGATCCAGCCCGCCACCTTCCCCAACGTGATCCAGGACCTGTTCGTGACCGTGCGCCCCCTCGCCGACCAGCACGGCTCCGAGCTGGCGCTGGAGCACGTGGGCGATCCCGTAACGGTGATCACCGACCCGCGCCGGGTGCGGCAGATCCTGCTGAACCTTCTCTCCAACGCCATCAAGTTCGGCGAGGGGAAGCCGATCACCGTGCAGTCCCGCGCGCGCGACGACGGCGGGGTGGAGGTCGACGTCACCGACCTGGGGATCGGCATCCCCGGCGAGGACATCGACAAGATCTTCGACGAGTTCGTGCAGCTCTCGCAGCCCAACCAGCACCAGGGCACCGGGCTGGGGCTGCCCATCTCGCGGCGGCTGGCGGTGCTGCTGGACGGGAGCCTCACCGTGCGCTCGGCGCCGGGCGAGGGGAGCACCTTCCGCCTCACCCTCCCCGCCCGGGTCACCGACGTGGGCGGGGTGGCGCTGATCGAGAGCGGCTTCCCCGCGCCCAGCGCCGCCCCGTCGGTCGACGTGGCCGACCTGCCGGCCATCCCCGACCTCCCCGTCGCCACGCCCATCGCCACCCCGCAGCACCCCGCGCCCGGCCCGCCCGCCGAAGCCGCCGAGGCGCCCGCACCCGACGCGCCCTCTGCCATGGCGCCGGAAGAGCCGGAGGAGCCGGAGGAGTCGGAGGGCGATGCCACGCCGCCGTCCACCGACGGCCGCCGCCGCAAGCGCGACGCCCGCGCCCGCGGCGAAGGGACGGCCGCTCCCGCTGCAGAATCGCCGGAGGAAGAGCCCGTCGAGTCCACCGACCCGGCGGCCCACGCCGCGGGGTGATTCCGCGCGGCTCCAAGTGCCATCGCGTCCGAGGCCGCGGCGCCGTCTCCGGTTCGCTGGGCTCGCCACCTCTCCCGTCCCGGGAGAGGTAACAGGCCCAGCTCCTGCGCCGACCCAACCGGCGTCGCGATCGCTGACTTCGCGCTACTTCCCGCAGGCTCCCCGGCTGCGGAGGCCACCCCTCGCCCGGTACGGGAGAGGGACAGGCGCGGAGCGCCAGGGAGAGGGCGCCGCGGCCACGGATGCGCGATGGACTCCGGGTCCGAACGCAATCCGCCCTGGTGCCAAGTAGTTTCGGCGCGATCCGAGCCACTGGGCACTTAGCACTTAGCACTTAGCACTTAGCACTTAGCACTTAGCACTTAGCACTTAGCACTTAGCACTATGGGGTTCCGCCGTTCTCGTTCCCTCGCGGTTCCGCTCCCGTGACACGGCCGTTACAGCGCGGCGGTAGAATGCAGGCTGACCCTACAGGAGGTGAGCCTTGCACACGGCTTCCGCGCCGCCGCATTATCCCGTTCCGTCGTCCGAGCTGATCGGGGCGACTCCCTCCGCGTGGACCCCAGCCCCGCCGATGGCCAACGCCCACATCCTGGTGGTCGACGACGAGCCCGACATCTCGGCGCTCGTGGCCTACCACCTCGCCCGCGAGTCGTACCGGGTGCGCACCGCGGCCAGCGGGCCCGAGGCGATCCGCGCCGCCGAGCTGGAGCGTCCCGACCTGGTGGTGCTCGACCTGATGCTCCCGGGGATGTCGGGGCTGCAGGTGCTGGAGGAGCTGCGCCGCCGCCCCGAGACGCAGGAGATCCCGGTGATCCTGCTCACCGCCCGCCGCGAGGAGCAGGACCGCATCGCCGGCCTCAAGCTGGGCGCCGACGACTACGTGGCCAAGCCGTTCTCGCCGCAGGAGCTGATCCTGCGCGTGGGCGCGGTGCTGCGCCGGGTGCAGCAGGCGCCGCCCGCCGGCAAGGGCGGCAAGGTGGTGCGGGTGGGCCCCTTCACGGTCGACACCGGCGCCGCCCGCGCCCACGTGGAGGGCGCCGAGCTGGACCTGACCCCCACCGAGTACCGCCTGCTGCTCACGCTGATGGAGCGACGCGGCCGGGTGCAGAGCCGCCGCCAGCTGCTGGAGGCGGTGTGGGAGGTCACGGCGAACATCGCCACGCGCACGGTGGACATGCACGTGCAGCGGCTCCGCAACAAGCTCGGTGCGCACGCCGACTGGGTGGAGACGGTGCGCGGCTTCGGCTACCGCTTCCGCACCGACCCGCCGCGCTGAGGAACGAGTGCGGGAGTGCGGAAGTGCGGAAGTGCGGAAGTGCGGAAGTGCGGAAGTGCGGAAGTGCGGAAGTGCGGAAGTGCGGAAGTGCGGAAGTGCGGAAGTGCGGAAGTGCGGGAGTGCGGGAGTGCGGGAGTGCGTTCACCTCTGGAGAAGTCGAAGCAGGGCCGGGAGAATCAGGGGCATTCTCGCCGGCCCTTCGGGTGTGTTAGGATAAACGCACCGTCGCCCGCGCGGGCTCCGTCCCGCACTCCCGCACTCCCGCACTTCCGCACTCTCCGTTCGTGCACCTTCGCGCCGACCAGAAGCTCTTCCTCAGCTACCTCGCGGTGATCGCGGCGGTGGTGGTGGCGCTCACGCTGGGCGTGGGCTCCATGCTGCGCCGCAACCTCACCCGCATGGTGGCCGACGACATGCGCCGCGAGCTGTACCTGGTGCGCACCATCGAGGAGCAGAACGCCACCCTCGACCCCGACTCGCTCGCCAACTGGCTGGGGAGGGTCACCGGCCGCCGCATCACCGTGATCGGCCGCGACGGCGGCGTGCTGGGCGACTCGGAGAAGGACGGCGCGGCGCTGCGGGCCATGGAGAACCACGGCAACCGCCCCGAGGTGCGCGAGGCGCTCCGCGGCCACCTGGGCGAGGCGCACCGCGTGAGCTCCACCATCGGCGCCCAGTACCTCTACCTCGCCACCCTCTCCTCCACCGGCCTGGTGATCCGCGTCTCCGAGCCGCTGCGCGAGGTGAACCGCGCGGTAGGCCGGGTGCAGCGGGGGATCTTCGGCGTGGGGGTGATCGCGCTGATCCTCACCGGGCTCCTCTCCTTCGGCTTCAGCCGCGTGGTCACCCACCCCCTCCGCCGCCTGGCCGGCGTCGCGCGCGCGATGGCGGCCGGCGACCTGGCGCAGCGCGCTCCCGCCGGCGGCCGCGACGAGCTGGGGGAGATGGGCGACGCGCTGAACATGCTCGCCGGCGAGCTGCAGCGGCGCCTGGGGCAGCTCGAGGGCGAGCGCGCCGAGATGCAGGCGCTGATCGACTCCATGTCCGAGGGGGTGATCGCGGTCGACGCGCAGGGAAAGGTGCGGCGCGCCAACCCCGCGGCCCGGCGCATGTTCTCCCTCTCCGCCGACCCGCGCGGCATCGCCCCCGAAGAGGTGGCGCGGCGGCAGGGCTTCCTCGACACCGTGGGCCGCGCGCTGGCGGGCGAGGCGGTGCCGGCCACGGACCTCACGGTCGACGGGCGCAGCCTGCTCGCCACCGCCCAGCCGCTCCCCGCCGGCGGCGCGGTGATGGTGTTCCTGGACGTCTCGCAGCTGCGCCGGCTGGAGGGGGTGCGGCAGGACTTCGTGGCCAACGCCTCGCACGAGCTGAAGACGCCGCTCACCGCCATCCGCGGCTACAGCGAGACGCTCCTCGACCCCGACCTCCCGCCGGAGCTGCGCCGCCGCTTCGCCGAGACGGTGCGCGCCAACGCCGAGCGGCTGCAGCGCATCGTCGACGACCTGCTCGACCTCTCGCGGCTGGAGTCGGGCGGGTGGCGGGTGCAGCCCGAGATCGTCTCCGTCGCCGACCTGGCCGACGACGCCTGGGGCGGGTGCCGCGAGCAGGCGGAGCGCAGGCAGGTGCGCTTCACCGTGCGCGTGCCCCACGAGGCGGAGTTCGTCTACGCCGACCCCTCGGCGCTGCGGCAGATCCTGAGCAACCTCTTCGGCAACTCCCTGCGCTACGTTCCCGACGGCGGCGCCATCGAGGTGGCCGCCCGCCCCGTGGCCGGCCCGGTGCTGGAGAGCGGGCGTGCGGCGGCGGAGCGGGAAGCCGCGGCGGGGCCCGGCGGGTGGGTGTGCGTGGAGGTGCGCGACACCGGCGCGGGGATCGCCTCCACGCACCTCCCCCGCATCTTCGAGCGCTTCTACCGCGCCGACGCCGCGCGCTCGCGCGAGGAGGGCGGCACCGGCCTGGGCCTCGCCATCGTCAAGCACATGGTGGAGGGCCACGGCGGCACCGTGCAGGCCGAGAGCCTCCTGGGCGCCGGCACCACCATCCGCTTCACCCTCCCCGCCCCCGACGAGCCCGAGGGTGGGCAGGAGGACGCGGTCCCTTCCACCGTAGCCGAAGCCCCCTCCACGATTGATTGATGTTCAACGTCGTCCATATTGATGCGCCGCTGGCCTCTTTATCACGCCGGGTTCCGCGGCGGCCGAGGGCGATTTACATTGTAACCGGGTGTCCGGATTGCTGGAGTGGAGATCGGATGACATCGAGGGAGCTACCGCTACGGACGTTGAAGGCTCCGATCCACCCGCCCGACAGCTTCACGGTCGAGCAGGCGCGCGCGGCGGTGCTTGCTGTCATGGCGGAACGTGGGGAGACCCCGGTGTGGGATGTCATAGAGCAGGTGAAGCCGTTCCGTCGCTCGCACCGCTCACGTGGCAAGTTCCGCATTCGCTGCCCGGCGAGGAGGAAACCATGAGAAGCCGAGGAAGCAGTACGTACCGATTCTCGAACCCGCTAACCCGCCCGACAGCTTTACGATCGAAGAGGCGCGTCCCATCGTACGCGAAGTGATCGAGGAGGATGGGCGAGCCGTGGAGGCACGCTTGCAGCGTTTTCGCGCACGTCGCGAGGCGGCGGGTCGGAGTGCTGTAGTTTCCCTGCACGAGCATACGGATTCCCACGAAGATCGCGATATGGCGACCCGGCCGAAGCGGTTCAGGACCCTGAAGGAGCCGATTGGTGCGCCCGACCACTTCACGGCCGAACAGGCGCGCGCGGCGGTGCTCGCCGTGATGGCCGCACGCGGTGAAACGCCGGTGCCGGACGTGATGGAGCCCGCGAGCGGCTACGCGGGGCGGCATATCTCGCGCAGTCGCCGTCGCTCGTAGTCCGATGGCCGAGGCGGAGGCGGTATTCATCAACTGCCCGTTCGACGCGGAGTACCAGCCGCTCTTCCGGGCGCTCATGTTCGCCGTTCTAAACCTGAAGTAAGCGAGTCTCGCTCCCGGAGCGCCTAATGATGGGGCTTTCCGGCGCGATTGATCCGTGACCGGTTGCGCCTCCGCGTGCATCCTCCACTACCGACGGAATAGAAGCTTCTGAAGTCCTCGTCCGGACCCAAGCTCCAGATACTCCAGCGGTTTCTTAGCCGTTTTGGCTTCGTCGGATAGAGGGTCAGCATCGTGGCAGTCGCCTGCGGGTTCGGTGACGAGTTCATCCTCGAATATAATTCCGAACTTTGACACAGACACAGAATTAGCGTGGCGCGGCGGGGGCAACTGCGCTATTCTCCATGTGCAAGAAAGGCACATAACTCCTCACGGAAGGAGGCGGGTATGTCGGCTAAACATCTGCTCGCGCTCCTGAACTCGCACATCGACGGCGACGAGGAGCGGTTTCTATCGATCGCACTGCAGGTTGCTGCCCAGGAGGCCCGCCAAGGCCGGGCTGAGGACGCGGAGAAGCTGAAGCGCCTAGTCCAGAAGGCTCGTGACCAGCAACGTACCGGGCGTCCAGCGGGCGGGCAGACGCCAATTCCGCTCGCTCGGCCGCGGGGGGAACTCCAAGGCCTCGTTGACAGCACCTATCCAAAGGTCACGCTGGCCAGCATGGTACTCGCGGAGGATATCCGCAGCCGGCTTACCCGCGTTGTACGACAGCAACTCGAGCGAGCAGTACTGCGGGAACATGGCCAAGCGCCGACGACCCACATGCTCCTTGTTGGTCCCCCGGGGACGGGGAAGACGATGACAGCCTCGGCGCTCGCGGGCGAGCTTCGGCTACCACTCTTCACCGTCCGGCTGGAGGCGCTTTTCAGCCGCTATCTCGGAGAAACCGCCGGAAAGCTGCGGCTGGTGTTCGACCAAGTCGCGCAAACACGTGGGGTCTATCTCCTCGATGAATTCGACGCAGTCGGTGCACGCCGCGGCGATCCGAACGACGTGGGAGAGATTCGCCGTGTACTCAACTCTGTCCTTTCCTTTATGGAGGAGCCGAACACGACCGACAGCGTAGTGCTCGCCGCCACGAATCACGTCGAGATCCTGGACGAAGCGCTCGCGCGGCGATTTGATGACGTGATCGAATACGGGCTCCCGGATCTGAAGGGCGCGCGAGCCATCATCGAGCAGCGTATGGGCAAATACAAGCTCCCGCCGCGGTCCTGGGCTCCTCTTGAACCAACGCTGGTAGGGCTTAGCCAGGGCGAACTGGTCCGCGCAGCAGACGCGGTCGTGAAGGATGCGATCCTTGAAGGCGCGAGTAAGGCGTCGTCGGAGGCCCTGCGTTTGGCGCTCCAGAACCGTCAAGCCCTCAAGGGCAAGTTCCGCCGTCAGCCCGCGCGCTAGGACTGGACCGAGGGTGGAATCGGCAACACAGGCTCACGATAGAGGCATATGCCGGAACGGGATGATTTCGGTGTAAGAAATCGGCCACACATCTCGATTGACGGTCTTCGCGAACGGGCGCCCTACCAGTTCCCTCCGCGTGTGCAGGCTCGGGCTCCAGTGCGGGAGGACTACGCCGCCCATGCCCGCGCACTCCTCGACCAGCTTGCGACCGCACTCGGGGACGTCCCGGCCCCTCAAGGGGATCCGCGCCTACTGGTTGAAGGTTTGAAACCGGGGGTCCTCGTCGAAGTTTCGACGCTTCCACCGGCGGAAGACTCGCGCACTAAGGCGGTGAAGGTCCCCCCCGGCCTGGAGTTCCCGCACCAGGATATCGTGGTGCTCCGGTCGGAGCGGAGCGACGACCGGACCGAAAGCGCGGTTCTGTTCGTCCCCGACGACGCCCGTGCTTTTCTCCGCGACCGGATTGCGGAATACGGGCGTGATCCGGGCGACGCTCGCCGCCCGGGGTTGGAGCGATTCGAAGTCGTGGAGACTGTTCGGCCGGCACCCGTCGGAGACCTGTTCGTCGAAGAGGTCGATTTTGCCGATCCGGAGATCCGCTGGTGGGAACTGTGGGTGAGGCACGCCGAGGGGCGAGCGGATCGTTTGGCGGCGCTCGCCCGCGCGTCGGACCTTGACGTCCACGACGACCGCCTCCAGTTCCCCGACACGACGGTTCTCTTCGTCCATACGACAGCCGGCGCGCTCGCGGCATTCGCCGCCCGTGTTCCAGGGGCCATTTCTGAAATCCGCCTAGCGACGGGCACGATCGAGCCATTTCTGGAACGCGGTCCCTCCGGCGTGGGGCCGCAGGACTGGGTTGACGAACTCGCCGGGCGAGTCGTGCAGCCACCCCCCGGCGCCCCAGTGGTCTGCGCGCTTGACACTGGGGTCAATGCCGAGCACCCGCTCGTCGCCCCCGGGCTACGCGGCGCGTGGGCATATGACGCGGCCTGGGGCACGCACGACGATGCGCCGGAGGGTGGGCACGGGACGCCGCTCGCCGGTCTCGTCCTCTACGGGGACCTAGAGCCGCTGATGAGCAGCGCGCTTCCCGTTGAGCTGACGCACGGAACCGAGTCAATGAAGCTGTTGCCACCCCACGGCTTCCCTCCGACCCAGCCGCCGAGCTACGGAGTCGTGACGCAAGGCGCCGTCGCGCTTGTAGAGACCGAGCGACCGGACGTCCAGAGAAGCTTCTGCCTCGCGACATCGGCGACCGACCATCCGCCGGGACGGCCCTCGACGTGGAGCGGCGCTCTCGATCAGATCGCGGCAGGCGCCATGCCCGGCGACGCGGCTGATGGTGTTCCGGCCGCGGAACGCCCAAAGCGGCTCATGGTCGTGGCGACCGGCAACGTGTCTGGCGGCATGCGGGTGGACGTAGAGCCCTCGCAACCGCTGGAAGATCCCGCTCAGAGCTGGAACGCGCTGTCGATCGGAGGCTTCACACGAAAGGACCACTGGCCGGAGTTCGGTCTGCAACCGGTGGTTCCGGCTAACCATCGCAGCCCCTACAGCCGGGGATCACAGTCACTCCCGGACGACCTTACTCCGATCAAGCCGGAGGTGCTTTTCGAAGCCGGGAATATGGTTTCTGATCAGAGCGGCTTCTGCGCTTGGCATCCGTCCGTGTCGCTCCTCTCCACGGGCTCAGACGTGGTCGCCGAGCCGCTGGTCCCATTCTGGGCGACGAGCGCCGCAGTCGGGATGGCCGGCAACTTCTTCGGCCGTCTGCAAGCCGCCCAGCCGGATCGTTGGCCGGAGACGCTTCGGGCGCTCGCGGTGGACTCCGCGACTTGGCCCCAGCCGATTCGGAGACGGCTAATTGGCAGGGGCACGCACTGGAGGACCGGCTCGAAGCGAGAAAAGCAGCGGATACTCCGAGAAGTCGGATACGGAGTGCCGAACATCGAACGTGCAATCCTGTCGGCCCGCAACGACGTCACGCTGGTCGCGGAGGCGGAGATCCAGCCATTCGCAACCGGGGCAGACGGACGAAGCGCTGTCTACAACGAAATGCACTTCTACAGCTTGCCTTGGCCGAAGGCGGTCCTAGAGCAGCTCGAGAACGAGATCGTCACATGAAGGTGACGCTTTCCTATTTCATCGAGCCGAATCTTGCAGGGAAGGCCGCGACCCGGCCGGATACGTACCGCTCGTTTGGTCTCCGGTTCGCGATGAAGAAGCGCGGCGAGTCCGAGACGGCGTTTCGTGCCCGGGTGACGGTGGCGCAGGCAAAGGACGGCTCGGAGTCTGGGGATGAGATCAGTCACTGGCTTCTCGGACCCAAGGCCATTCAGGCAGGCTCGCTCCACTGCGATCTGTGGCGAGGGCACGCCATCGATCTCGCAGGGCATGATTCAATCGCGATCTATCCGGTAGGCGGCTGGTGGAAGTCGCACACCGGTCAACGACGCATGAACGACAAGGGTCGGTACGCCTTGGTCATCTCTATCTCCGCATCGGGACAGGCCGTCGACCTCCATGCCGAAGTGGCTGCCTTGGTTGCGCAGAGAATCGAGCTGATGATCGGCTGACAATCTTCATCCCGATGGAAGGCCGCTTAGCGTAGCGATGAACGGGCTGCACGTCACCACGCAAGACCCCCCACGGGTTGACACGTCACCGAAATCCCGCTATTCTACATGTCTGTCCCGACCACGCCTTTCCGCCCTCGGGTACGCCGGGGCGGCGATTTTTTCATACCATCCAAGGCCGGGAAAGCCGGCGGACGCGGCGCGCACGGTGGAGCGCGCTTGCAAGCGGAGTGTCATGAAGACGTATTCCGTCAAGGCGGGAGAGATCGAGCACAAGTGGTACGTGGTCGACGCGGCCGGGAAGATCCTGGGGCGCGTGGCCACCGAGGTCGCTCGCATCCTCCGCGGCAAGCACAAGCCCACGTACACCCCGCACCTCGACACCGGCGACTACGTGGTGGTCGTCAACGCCGACCAGGTGCAGCTGAGCGGGAACAAGGCCGAGCAGAAGACCTACTTCCGCCACTCGGGGTACATGGGCCACGAGAAGTTCATCCCCTTCAAGGAGATGCTGGCCAAGCACCCCGAGCGGGTGATCGAGCTGGCGGTGAAGGGAATGCTCCCCAAGAACGCGCTGGGGCGGCAGATGCGCCACAAGCTCAAGGTGTACGCGGGCCCCGAGCACCCGCACGCGGCGCAGAACCCGGAACCCCTCACCTTCTGAGCATCGCCCTGGAATGGCTACCGAACAGTATCACGCCATCGGCCGCCGCAAGACGTCGGTCGCCCGCGTCTACCTCCGCCCCGGCAACGGGAGCTGGGAGGTGAACGGCCGCACGCTGGAGCAGCACCTGCCCCGCCACGTGCTGCGGCAGTCGGCCACCCGCCCGCTGGCGGCCACCGACACCGAGGGGCAGTTTGACGTCAAGGTCACGGTGAGCGGCGGCGGCCTGCGCGGCCAGGCCGACGCGATCCGCCTGGGCGTGGCCCGCGCGCTGCTCAAGGTGAACGAGGACTTCCGCAGCAAGCTGCGCGTGGAGAGCCTGCTCACCCGCGACCCGCGCGAGGTGGAGCGCAAGAAGCCCGGACGCCCCGGCGCCCGCAAGCGCTTCCAGTTCAGCAAGCGCTAGCCGGCGGCGCGGCACGCCCGCGGCGCCCGGGACGCGAGTCCGGGCGCCGCGCGTGCCGAAGCCGGCAGACGGAATTCACACACCGCCCGACGGCTCCCCGGGTGCCGCGCCACTGGCGCGCGGTGAGGGGCGCCGGATGACGGCGGTGGACGCGGGGCCCGGCACCCACGCCGCCCCGGCCAACCCGAGCAGAGAACGGCACTCCCCATGGCTCAGCCGAGCGTTCAGGACCTCCTCGAAGCCGGTGTCCACTTCGGACACCAGACGTCCCGCTGGAACCCGAAGATGCGCAAGTTCATCTTCGCGGAGCGGAACGGCATCTACATCATCGACCTCAAGAAGACGCTCCGGCAGATCGAGCTGGCGCAGGAGCTGGTGAAGAGCGTGGTCAGCCGCGGCGATCGCGTGCTCTTCGTGTGCACCAAGAAGCAGCTCCGCCAGGTGATCCAGGGCGAGGCCGAGCGGTCGAGCTCCTTCCACGTGACGGAGCGCTGGCTGGGCGGCATGCTCACCAACTTCGCCACCATCAAGAAGCAGATCCGCCGGCTGCGCGAGCTGGAGCGCGGCGAGGAGGAGGGCGCCTTCGACTTCTACACCAAGAAGGAGCGCCTGATGCTGAGCCGCGAGCGCGAGCGGCTGGAGAAGTACCTGGTGGGGGTGAAGGACATGGCCCGCCTCCCCGGCGCGCTCTTCGTGGTCGACGCCAAGAAGGAGAAGATCGCGATCTCCGAGGCCAACAAGCTGGGGATCCCGGTGATCGCCATCGCCGACACCAACGCCGACCCCGATGTGCTCACCGTGCCGATCGCCGGCAACGACGACGCGATCCGCTCGGTCACGGTGATCAGCGGCGCGCTCTCCGACGCGATCATCGAGGCGCGCGCCGCCATGCCGGCGGAGCAGCGCCGTGCGGCCGACGAGGCCGAGGTGACCGTGTACAGCACCGAGACCGGCAGCAGCGCCCCGGCCGATGACGACCGGGCCCGCGCCCGCCGCCGCCCGCGCCGCAAGCGCCGCCCGGGCGCCGCTCCGGCGGCCGGTGGCGGCGGGGACGAGGGCGCGGAGTAAGCCGCCGCGCCGACGGCTCGACCCCCAGGCAGCACACGGGGCCACCGGCGCGAGCGCGCTCGTGGCCCCGTTTTTTCAGCCCGCCCTGCGGGCACGTTCCGCAGTTTCAGACTAAAGAGCGAGGATCGACCAGTGGCCGAGATTTCCGCGAAGGACGTGAAGGAGCTCCGCGACCGCACCGGTGCGGGGATGATGGAGTGCAAGGGCGCGCTGACGGAAGCCGGCGGCGACATGGAGCGGGCGATCGACATCCTGCGCGCGAAGGGCGCGGCCAAGGCGGCCAAGCGCGCCGAGCGCGAGACCAAGGAGGGCTCGGTCGGCAGCTACATCCACATGGGCGGCAAGATCGGCGTGCTGGTGGAGATGGGGTGCGAGACCGACTTCGTGGCGCGCAACGAGGAGTTCCAGAAGCTGGTGCGCGACGTGGCCATGCACATCGCGGCGGCCAACCCGGTGGCGGTGCGGCGCGAGGACTTCTCGGCCGAGCTGGTGGAGCGCGAGCGCGGCGTGTACCGCGAGCAGATGAAGGAGTCGAACAAGCCGGAGCAGATCTGGGACAAGATCATCGACGGCAAGATCGAGAAGTTCTACGCGGAGCAGGCGCTGCTGGAGCAGCCCTTCGTGAAGGACCCCGACATCACCGTGGGCGAGCTGATCACGCGCGCCTCGGCCAAGACCGGCGAGAAGGTGGAGGTGCGCCGCTTCGCGCGCTTCGCGCTCGGGGAGCAGTGAGCCAGGAGCGGCGGCGGCGGGGCGACCCGCCGCCCCCCGACCTGGCGGCGCTGAAGTACCGGCGCGTGCTGCTCAAGCTCTCGGGCGAGATGCTGGCGGGCGACCAGAAGTTCGGCATCTCGCCCCCCGTGGTCGACGCGCTGACCGACGAGATCCGGCGCGTGCACGACATGGGGGTGAAGCTGGGAGTGGTGATCGGCGGCGGGAACATCGTGCGGGGGACCCTGGCCAGCCAGCAGGGGATGGACCGCGTGAACGCCGACTACATGGGGATGCTGGCCACCGTGATCAACGCGCTGGCGCTGCAGGACTGGCTGGAGCGCAAGCAGATCGAGACGCGGGTGCTGACCGCCATCCGCATGGAGCAGCTGGCGGAGCCGTACATCCGGCGCCGGGCGCTCCGCCACCTGGACAAGGGGCGGGTGGTGATCTTTGCGGGGGGCACCGGCAACCCGTATTTTTCCACCGACAGCGCCGCCGTGCTGCGGGGGATCGAGATGGAGGCCGACGTCATCATCAAGGCCACCAAGGTCGACGGCGTGTACACCGCCGACCCGGCCAAGGACGCGAGCGCCACCTTCATCCCCGAGATCTCCTTCCTCGACGCGCTCTCGCGCGAGCTGGGGGTGATGGACGCGGCGGCGCTCAGCCTGTGCAAGGAGAACGGCACCCCCGTGGTGGTGATGAGCCTGGACCATCCCGACGCGGTGAGCCGGGTGGTGCGTGGCGAGCGGCTCGGCACCATCGTCCACCCCTGAAGCCATCCCGACCCCAGCCAGAGACCGGAAGACGTCCATGTCCAGCCTGCAGAAAGCCAAGCAGCGGATGGAGAGCGCCCTGGAGTCGCTGCGCCGCGAGTTCGCCGGCGTGCGCACGGGCAAGGCCAGCCCGCAGCTCCTCGACGCCATCCGGGTGGAGGCGTACGGGAGCCGCGTCCCCCTGAACCAGGTGGGCACGGTGAGCGCCCCCGAGCCGCGGCTGCTCACCATCCAGCCGTGGGACCGGGGGCTGGTGAAGGAGATCGACCGGGCGCTGCGCGAGAGCGACCTGGGGCTCAACCCCAGCAACGACGGGCAGCTGATCCGCATCCCCATCCCCCCGCTCACCGAGGAGCGGCGCAGGGAGTACGTGCGGCTCCTGCACAAGCTCGCCGAGGAGGGGCGCGTGGCCGTGCGCCAGTCGCGCAAGGACGCCAACGACGAGGTCAAGGCGCGGCAGAAGAAGGAGGGCCTCTCGGAAGACGACATCCGGCGGGAGGAGAAGGAGGTGCAGAAGCTCACCGACCAGTACATCGCCAGGGTCGAGGAGATGCTGAAGCACAAGGAAGCCGAGGTGATGGAGGTCTGAGGACCGGCTGCGCCGGAGTGCGGAAGTGCGGAAGTGCGAAGTGCGCCGCCTCGCCACGAGGCCTCTAACGCACTCCCGCACTCCCGCACTTTTGTTTTGTAGACTACTTGCTTTGACAAACCGCCCGGCGCGGTCCATCTTAGGCCCATGGCTGACGACCTCCTGCAGCAGATCCGCCTGAACGGCGCCGTGCCCCGCCACGTGGCGGTGATCATGGACGGGAACGGCCGCTGGGCGCGCGAGCGCGGCCGCCCGCGCGAGTTCGGGCACCGCGCGGGGATGCGCGCCGTGCGCGAGGCGGTGGAGGCCGCCGCCGACGCCGGGGTGGAGGTGCTCACCCTCTTCGCCTTCAGCCAGGAGAACTGGCACCGCCCGCAGGGCGAGGTGGCGGCGCTGATGGCGCTGCTGGAGCTCTACGTGCGCAAGGAGCGCCGGGAGCTGAAGGAGAAGGGGGTCGAGGTGCACGCGGTGGGCGAGCTGCAGCTGCTGGGGCCGCGCACCCGCGCCGCCATCGAGTCCATCGTGGAGCACACGCGCGGCGGCACGCGGCTCAAGCTCAACCTGGCCATCAGCTACGGCTCGCGCACCGAGATCGTGCGCGCGGCGCGCCGCCTGGCCGAGCGGGTGCGCGAGGGCACGCTGATGCCCGGCGAGATCGACGAGGCGCTCTTCGCCGGCGAGCTCTACGCCCCCGCCGACCCCGACCCCGACCTGCTGATCCGCACCTCGGGGGAGCTGCGCATCTCCAACTTCATGCTCTGGCAGCTGGCCTACACGGAGCTGTACGTGACCCCCGTGCTCTGGCCGGACTTCACCCGCGAGCACTTCTTCGCCGCGCTGCTCGAATACCAGCGGCGCGAGCGCCGCTTCGGGCGCGTGCTGGCGACCTGACCCCCCGACAGATCCCGGAGACGTCCGCGTTGGCATCGGAGACCGCGACGCGAACGGCGGTGGCCGCGGTGGGAATCCCCATCGCGGTCGCGGCCATGTACCTGGGCGGCTGGGTGCTCGCCGCCCTCCTCGCGCTCTGCGCCGTGCTGGCGGCGCGCGAGCTCTTCCGCATGGCGGAGCAGAAGCGCGCCCTCCCGCTCGACTCCGTCGGCCTGGCCGGCGCGGCGGGGCTGATCGCGCTGGCGGCGGTGCACCCGGCGCGGGGGATCGACACGCCGCTGCTGAACGCGGGGCTCGTGGTCGTCATCCTGGCGGCGCTCACCGCCTCCATCTGGCAGCGCGGGGTGGCGGGGGAGCCGCTCCTCTCGGTCGCCGTGACCGTGCTGGGCGCGGTGTATCCCGCCCTGCTGATGTTCGCCCTCTTCCTGCGCCACCTGCCGGACGGGTCGGGAGAAGTCGCGCCGCTGCACGGCACGGCCCTCCTCCTCTTCCCCGTGGTCCTCACCTGGCTCAGCGACACCTTCGCCTACTTCGCCGGGCGGCTGTGGGGGAAGAAGAAGCTGATCCCGAAGGTGAGCCCCGGGAAGACGGTGGCGGGGTCGGTCGGGGCGATCGTGGGCACTCCGCTCGCCGCGCTGGGGTACTCCATCCTCCTGCAGCGCTTCCCCACCTGGCGGATGGGGGGGGGCGAGGCGCTCGTCTTCGGCATCCTGGTCTCGGTGGCCGCGCAGGTGGGCGACCTGGCCGAGAGCCTGCTGAAGCGCGACGTGGGGGTGAAGGACTCGGGGCGGCTCCTCCCGGGGCACGGCGGGGCGCTGGACCGCTTCGACTCGCTCTTCTTCACCCTCCCGCTCGGCTACGCCTTCTTCGTCCTGGTGGTGGGCCCCTGAACGCGCAACCGACGGGCGTGGCCATCCTGGGCGCCACCGGCTCCATCGGCCGCAGCGCCCTGGCCGTGCTGGCGCAGCACCCCGACCGCTTCCGCGCCGTGGCGCTCACCGCGCGCCGGAGCGGCGACGCGCTGGCGCGGCTGGCGGAGCGCTGGCGCCCCGCCCTCGCGGTCGTGGTGGACGGCGAGGTGCCGCCGGGCGCGCCGAGTGCGGGGACGCGCTGGGGGACCGGGCGCGAGGCGCTGCTGGAGGCGGCGACCCACCCCGACGCCGACGTGGTGCTGAACGCGCTGGTGGGCGCGGCGGGGCTGGAGCCCACGCTGGCGGCGCTGCGTGCGGGGAAGCGGGTGGCGCTGGCCAACAAGGAGTCGCTGGTGTGCGGCGGGCCGCTGGTGCTGGAGGCGGCGCGCGAGGGCGGGGGAGAGCTGGTGCCGGTCGACAGCGAGCACAGCGCCATCCTCCAGTGCCTGCAGGGCGCCTCGTCCGCCGACGTGCGGCGGCTGATCATCACCGCGTCGGGCGGCCCCTTCCGCGGCTGGACGGCGGAGATGCTGGCCGCCGCGACCCCCGCCGACGCGCTGCGGCACCCGACGTGGGACATGGGGGCCAAGGTCACCATCGACAGCGCCACGCTGGCCAACAAGGCGCTGGAGGTGATCGAGGCGCACTTCCTCTTCGGGGTGCCGTACGCGCGCATCGAGGCGGTGGTGCACCCGCAGTCCATCATCCACAGCATGGTGGAGATGGTGGACGGCTCGGTGCTGGCGCAGCTGGGGTTCCCCACCATGGAGCTGCCGGTGCTCTACGCGCTGGCGTACCCCGAGCGGCTCCCCTACGCCTGCCGCCGCTTCGACCCCGTGGCCGCGGGGGCGCTCACCTTCGAGCCGGTGGGCGAGCGCTTCCCGGCCTTCGCGCTGGGGGTGGGCGCGGGGCGCGCCGGCGGCACGGCTCCCGCGGTGTACAACGCCGCCAACGAGGTGGCGGTGCGGCACTTCCTGGAGGGGCGGCTCCCCTTCACCGGCATCGCCGAGGCGGTGGCGGAGACGCTGGAGCGCTGCCCCGCCGGCGCCGTCCACTCGCTGCCGGACGTGCTCGAGGCCGATGCCCGGGCGCGCCGCGTGGCCGAAGAATTCGTGCAGAGGCTGGCACCGTGCTGATCACTGTCCTGTCGCTCATCGCGACCCTCTCGATCCTGATCCTGGTCCACGAGTTCGGGCACTTCTTCGCGGCCAAGGCCGTGGGGATCCAGGTGCCGCGCTTCTCGCTGGGGTTCGGCAAGCGCCTGGCCGGCTTCTACTGGGGGGAGACGGAGTTCGTCCTCGCCGCCATCCCGCTGGGCGGCTACGTGAAGATGGCGGGGATGGAGGACGACGAGGCCGCCAGCGCGCTGGAGGGCGCCGGCCCGCCCCCCGACGAGGTGGACCCCGCGCGCACCTTCGACGCCAAGCCGATCTGGGCGCGCACCCTGGTGATCAGCGCCGGGGTGATCATGAACCTGCTCTTCGCCTTCGTGGTCTTCACCGGGCTCTCGCTGGTGCTGGGCGAGACGCTGCACCCCATCACCCGCGTCTCCATCCCCCCTGCCGCGCAGCTCTCCGGCGGCGCGCGCGCGCTGGCGGCGGTCCCCGACGGGGCCACGGTGGCGGCGGTGGGCGGAAAGCCGGTGCGCACCTGGGAAGACATGGTGGGCGAGCTGGCGAAGGCCCCGGCGGGCCCGGTGCAGCTCACCTTCACCGACCGCCCGCCGGTGTCGCTGCAGCTCCCGGCGGCGCAGGACGCGCGCGGCGAGCTGCTGGGCGCCCTGGTCCCCTACCGCGACCCGGTGCTGGCGGACGTGGTGGCGGGCTCTCCCGCGGCGCGCGCGGGGCTGCGGCGCGGCGACCGGGTGGTGAGCGCGGCCGGCGTGCCCGTGGGCACCTGGTCGCAGCTGGTGGACGCCATCCGCGGCCACCCGGCGAAGCCGCTGGCGCTGGTGGTGGAGCGGGGCGGCCGGCGGGTGGCGGTGACGGTGACCCCCAACGCCGCGCGCGACCGCGACGACAGCGGGAAGCGGGTTACCGTCGGGAAGATCGGCGCCGCGCCGGACATCCCGCAGGTGCACCGGCGGGTGGGGGTGGTGGAGTCGGTGGGGCTGGGCGCGCGGCAGACCTGGGACTCGGCGGTGATGATCGGCGGGGTGCTGAAGCAGCTCGTCACCGGGCAGATGTCCGCGCGCAACATGGGCGGGCTCCTCTCCATCGGCGAGGCATCGGGGGAGACGGCGAGCCAGGGGTTCGACGCGTGGCTGATGTTCCTGGCGCTCTTCTCCGTGAACCTGGCGGTGCTGAACCTCCTCCCCATCCCCATCCTCGACGGCGGGCACCTGATGTTCCTGGCGTTCGAGGCGGTGCGCGGCCGGCCGCTCTCGGTGGAGGCGCGCATCCGCCTCTCGCAGGTGGGGCTGGTGATCGTGGTGGCGCTGATGATCTGGGCCAACGGCAACGACGTGGTGAGGCTGGTGTTCGGCCGCTGAGCGGGGGAAACCCTTGGCGCCCAACGGTGTACCAGGGCACCGGATCCCGGTAGCTTTCGGGATTCTCCCGCGCGGAAATCCCGAGGCGTGATCCGCGGCGCCTTTCTCCTGCCCCAACGCCACGCCCATGCCATCACGCCCAGCACAGTTGGAACGAGGCAAGCGAATGGATCGGACCGAGCTCGAGACCATCGAGCGTCTGCTCCTGCGGGAGCGCGACAAGACCCTGCGATCGCTCGGCCGCTTCTCGGAGCAGTCGAAGATGACGCGCGACTCCGCCGACAACGACCTCTCGAGCTACTCGTTCCACATGGCCGACCAGGGCACCGACGCCATGGAGCGCGAGAAGAGCTTCCTCTTCGCCAGCAAGGAAGGGCGCTACCTCTACCGCGTGGAAGAGGCGCTGCGCCGGCTGTACGCCGAGCCGGACGAGTTCGGCCTCTGCCACTCGTGCAAGAAGCCGATCCCCTTCGCCCGGCTGGAGGCGCTGCCGCACGCGCGCTACTGCCTGGACTGCAAGATGCGCGAGGAGCAGGCGGCGTAACGGATTTCGTCTCACACGGAGGCGCAGAGAGACGCGGAGAGAGCCGACGGAGGTTCTCTCCGCGTTTTGCGTCCGCGCAGAATGCTTCCGTTTCGGATCGGCTTGAATGTACATTGGAGCCCAGGCAAGCCGTCCTCTCTCCACCCCCGCCTGACCACCTTCCTCCCCACCGAGGCCGGACCATGCGCGTTGCCCTCGTCCATCCACCGCCCGCTTCGGAGTTCGACAAGCACTGGGCCCGCTTCCCGGTGCTGGGGCTGGCCTACGTGGCCTCGTCGCTGCGCCGCGCGGGGCACCAGGTGACGCTCTTCGACGGGAAGCTGGCGCGGCTCACGGTGGAGGAGATCTGCGACGCGATCGTGCGCGACCCGCCGGAGCTGGTGGGGATCACCTGCATGACCGTCGAGTACCCGATGGCGGCGCGGATCGCGGCGGGGGTCAAGGCGCGCTGCGGCGCTCCCATCGTGGTCGGGGGCGCGCACGTGAACGCGGTGACGGCGCAGGCGCTGGAGGAGTGCGCGCACTTCGACTTCGGCTGCGTGGGCGAGGGGGAGTACCTGCTCAACGAGCTGCTCGAGTCGCTCGCCGGCGGCCGGCCGGTGGACGACGTTCCCGGCCTGCTGCACCGCCGCGACGGCCGGGTGGTGTCCAACGGCACGCGGCCGTATCCGAAGGACTACGACGACCTTCCCTTCCCGGCGTGGGACCTCTTCGCCCTGGGCGACCAGGTCCCCATCCTCACCCACCGCGGCTGCCCCTTCCAGTGCAACTTCTGCGGGCACAACTCGGGGTTCACCGCGCGCTTCCGCACCCCCGAGAACGTGCTGGAGGAGATCGGGGAGGTGATCGAGCGCCACCGCCCGCGGGTGGTGCGCTTCGAGGACGAGACCTTCGGGCTCAACCTGCGGCGCACCAAGGCGATCATCGGCGGGATCATCGAGCGGGGATACCACCGCCGGGTGCGCTTCTCCGCGCAGACGCGGGTGGACCGGATCGACGAGGAGTTCATCGACCTGCTGAAGGAGGCGAACTTCGAGACGCTGGAGCTGGGGGTGGAGAGCGGGAACCCCATCATCCTGAAGAGCACCCGCAAGGCGATCACCCTGGAGCAGGTGGAACGCGCGGTGGCGCTGGCGAAGAGCCGCCGGCTCAAGGTGTGGTGCAAGTTCATCCTCGGGCACCCGTACGAAGACGTCGACACCGTCCGCGACACGGTGCGCTTCGTCGCGAAGATCAATCCCGACCAGCTCTCGGTGGCGATCATGACGCCCTTCCCCGGCACGCCCATCCACGCGATGGCGGTGCGGGGGGAGGGGGGATACCGGCTGATGCAGAAGGGGTGGGGGAGCTACGACAAGTACTCCTCGGGGGTGCTGGAGCTCGACGGCATCTCGCTGGGGAAGCTGAAGTTCTACCAGATCTGGTGCTACGCGAACCTCTACCTGAGGAACCGGCGCTTCGGCGACGCCCTCCGGCTGGTCGGCTCGCACCGCACCCTGGCGGTGGAGATGCTCGCCGGGTGGGTGCGGCAGACCGCGCGGGAGTGGGCCGGCCGCCTCCGCGGCACCCCCGCCGCCGCCCCGGGGCACGCCTGAGCCCCGCCACCCTCGCGGGCCCGGACGCGGCGCCGGAGCCCGCCCGCCCCGCCGACACGCCCGGCGGCCGCCCCGGCGTGCTGCTCTACGTGGTCACGCCGGGACGCTACTTCCTCTCCCACCGCCTGCCGCTGGCGTGCGCGGCCGCGGCGGAGGGGTGGGAGGTCCACGTCGCCACGCCCCCCGGCGCCGGCGACGAGCGCATCGCCCATCCGTCGCTCACCTGGCATCCTCTCCCCCTCCACCGCTCGATCGCGTCGCCGCTGGCGGAGCTGCGCAGCCTGTGGGCGCTGGCCGGGCTCTGCCGCCGCATCCGCCCCGACCTGGTGCACGCGGTCTCGCCCAAGGCGGCGGTGTTCGCCGGGGTGGTGGCGCGGGCGATGGGAATCCCCGCCGTGATCATGAAGGGCGGGGCCGGGTCGACGGTCACCGAGCCCGGCGCCGCCAACGCCCTCGGCCGGTGGGTGGTCCGGACGGGGGTCCGCGCGAGCGTGTGGGCGAGGTCGGTGCTGGTGGTGCAGAACCGCGAGGAGCTGGCGGAGCTCTCCCGCTCCGCCGCGCTCCGGGCCCGCACCACCGTGGTCGAAGGGGCGGGGGTGGACTGCGCGGCCTTCCGCCCCACGCCGGAGCCGCCCGGAACGGTGACGGTGGTGTTCCCCGCGCGGATGCTGGCGAGCAAGGGGGTGCGCGATTTCGTGGCGGCCGCGCGGCTGCTCGCCGCGCGCGGGGTGCAGGCGCGCTGCGTCCTGGCCGGCGGCCTCGACCCGGACAACGGGACCGCGATCGGGGCGGAGGAGATCGGCGGGTGGGTGGAGGAGGGGGTGGTGGAATGGCTGGGCCACCGCGACGACGTGCCCGCGCTCCTGGCCGCCAGCCACGTGGTGTGCCTCCCCAGCCGCGGCGAGGGGCTGCCGAAGTCGCTCACCGAGGCCGCGGCGGCCGGGCGGCCGATCGTGACCACCGACGTGGCAGGGTGCCGCGACGTGGTGCAGCCGGGGGTGAACGGGCTGCTGGTGCCGCCGGGCGACCCGCGCGCGCTGGCCGACGCGCTCGAGACGCTGGTCCGCGACCCCGGGCTGCGCGCGCGCTTCGGTCGCGCCGGGCGGCGGATCGCGCTGGAGCGCTTCGACCAGCGCGTGATCATCCCCCGCATGCTGGCCATCTACCGCTCGCTCCGGCCGCGGAGGCAGGGGTGACCTCCGGGGCGGCGCGGCACCCCCTGGGCGGGTACTTCGACCGCGTCTACCCCTCCCGGTCCTCCCTGGCGGGCCGGCTGCTCTTCCGCCACGGCGAGCGGGAGCGCGTCCGCATCGTGCGCGCGTGGCTCCCCTCCGCCGCCGGGCTGGCGGTGCTCGACGCGGGGTGCGGCGACGGCGAGTTCCTGGCCGCGGCGCTCACCGGCCGGCCCGCGCGGCTCCGGCTGGAGGACATCTCCCCGCGCGCGGTCGAGCAGGCGGCGCGCACCCTCGCCGGGCGCGCGGACGCGCTGGAGGATGCCGTCGCCGACGCGATGGAGGCGGAGCCGGGCGGCTTCGACGCGGTGCTGTCCGTCGGCGTGCTCGACTACCAGGCGGACCCGGGGCGCGCGCTGCGGCGGCTCCTCCCGCGCAGCCGCGGCGTCGTGATCGTCTCGGTGCCGCGCCGCGACCACCCGCGCAACTGGGCTCGCCGCCTCTGGTTCGCGGCGCGCGGCAGCCCCTTCGTCCTGGCGAGCCGGCGGCGCGCGGAGGGGCTCGCGGCCGCGCTGGGACGGCCCTTCGACCTCGAGCGCGGCCGCTACGAGTGGTTCCTGCGCATCCACCCCGCGGAAGGCGGCGAAACGATCACGGCACGATGAACCGACCCCAATCCCACCGAATGGGCACGATTGCGAACGGCGCGAAGCGCATCCTGGTGATCGCGCCGCACGGCGACGACGAGGTACTCGGATGCGGCGGCACCCTCGCGGCCGAAGCCGCCGCGGGCGCCGAGATCACGCTGGTGGTGATGGCGATGGGCGGCATCAAGCACTGCCACCTGGCGGACGAGGCCGCGGCGGCCGACCGCCTCGCCGAGCTGGAGGCCGCGGCGGAGCTGCTCGGCATCGCGCGCACCCGCGTGCTCTTTCCGGGGCGCGACATGCGGCTGGAGAGCGTGCCGATGCTGGAGATGGTCACCGCGCTCGACGCGGCGCTCGCGGAGGGGTGCGACGAGTGCTACTTCCCGGAGCCGAGCCACAACCTGGACCACCGGCGCACGCACGAGGCGACGCTGGCGGCGCTGCGCCCCGCGGGCCATCCGTGTCCGGGGCTGGTGGCGACGTACGAGGGAACGGTCGCGGGATGGGATTCGCCGGCGGGGGTGGGCGGCAAGCTCTACGTGGACGTCGCCGCCACCCTGGAGACCAAGGTGGCGGCGCTGCACGCGTACCGCAGCCAGGTGCGCGCGTATCCCCATCCCACCTCGGAAGAGGCGGTGCGCAGGCTGGCGGCGATGCGCGGGCTGGAGTGCGGCCTGGCGTGCGCCGAGCGCTTCCAGGTGCTGCGGATGGTGCGGAGGTGAGCGCGGGGATGCGCGCGTGGGGGTGGACGCAGCGGGTGCTCGCGGCCGCGCTCCTCCTCCCGGCCGCGGCCGTGGCGCTCCCGGTCGGCCTGCTCATCCGCCTGGGCTCGCGCGGGCCGATCCTGATCCGGCAGCCCCGCGAGGGGAGGGACGGCATGCCTTTCGGCATGTACAAGCTGCGCACCATGGTTGCCGACGGCGAGGCGCGGCTGGAGGAGCACCTGGCCCGCGACGAGGCCGCGCGGGAGGAGTGGAGCCGCTACGGCCGCCTCGCGGGCGATCCCCGGATCGCGGGGCGGGTGGCGTGGCTCGCGCGGCGCTTCAGCGTCGACGAGCTCCCGCAGATCCTGAACGTGGTGCGCGGCGAGATGAACCTGGTGGGGCCGCGCCCCCTCCCCCTTGACGTGCTGGACGCCATGGAGGACGAGGACCGGCGGCGGCGGCAGGCGGTGCTCCCGGGGATGACCGGGCTCTGGCAGGTGTCGGGGCGGAGCGAGCTGGAGATCGCCGAGATGGGCCGTCTGGACCAGGCCTACCTGCGCGACCCGAGCGTGTGGCGCGACGTGGGGATCCTGCTGCGCACGGCGTGGGTGGTGCTCGGCGGCAAGGGCGCGTACTGACGATGGATTGGTCTCATCCCGAATCCGGCTGAAGAGTGGGTATGCTTGCACAAGCACCCCACCAGACGTCATCCTGAGGCCGGCCACGCTGCATCCCGAGATCCGGCAAGGCTTTGGCAGGCCGAAGGATCTATAACCAGTCGACTCAGATACGCTGCGAACGCACAGTTATGTCATACCAGATCAGACAAATGACTGTGCATTCGGACATTCGGAAACACCAGCACAGAGATCCTCACACGGAGTCAACGGAGTTAACGGAGAACGACTCCGCTGACTCCGTTGACTCCGTGTGAGACCATTCTGTTGATTGGAATGCACATCCAATCAGTCGAAACGGGATCACTCTCTGAATCCGGTGTCACATGTTGACGCGGTTATAGATCCTTCGGCCTGCAAGTTGTTTCACGATCGATGATTGCAGCTTGGCAGGCCTCAGGATGACGTCTTTGTTTTTCGCGTAAGCGTGATCGTTCGAACGGATCTGGCCTCTCACGCAGAGACGCGGGAGAGAGATCAGAAGAGGGTCATCTGCGCCGGCAGGCGGAGCGCCTTGAGGCGGGTGACGTCGATGGTCTCCAGCGGCTGCTCCTGGGGGGCGACGGCGAGGGAGCCGGCGTAGCGCAGCCGCTCCAGCGCGTCGCCGACGACGTCGTGGGCGAGCACGGGGTGGTTCGCCTGCTCGCTCAGGTGCGCGAGGACGACGGCGCAGAGCTCCTCGTGGTAGAGCTCGCGCACCAGCTCGGCGGCGGCGCGGTTGGAGAGGTGGCCGTGGCTCCCGCCGATGCGCGCCTTCACCGACCACGGATACGGGCTCTCCCGCAGCATGATCTCGTCGTGGTTGCTCTCCAGCACCAGCACGTCGCACCCCCGCAGCGCGCTGCGCACCGGCGCCGTGGCCCTCCCGAGATCCGTCGCGATCCCCAGCTTCTCCCCCGTGGCCGTCTCCGTCACCGTCACCGCGACCGGGTCCACCGCGTCGTGCACGGTCAGGAAGGGCGTCACCGTCAGCCCGCCGATCTCCACGGGCTCGGCGCTGGTGTAGGGGCGCACGTCCTCGCTGCCGTCGAGGAGGGAGCGGCAGACGTTGCGGGTGAGCTCCGTCAGGTAGAGGGGGAGGCCCCAGCGGCGCGCCGCCACGCCCATCCCTCGCGTGTGGTCGCCGTGGTCGTGCGTCACCAGCAGCGCGGTGAGGGTGGAGGGCTCCACCCCCGCGGCGGCCAGGCGGCGCTCCAGGTCGCGCCCGCTGAAGCCGGCGTCCACCAGCAGGCGCACGCCCTCCGTCTCCACCAGGATGGCGTTGCCGCGGCTGCCGCTGCCCAGGATCGTGACCCGCACCTGCTGCGCTTTCGGTTGGAGAGTGCGGAGGAAGAGCTACGAGGCCGAGCCGTCGCCGCGGGCGCGCCGCCAGGCGGCCTCGAGCTGCCGCCGCGCGGCGTCGGAGAGCGCGACCTTGCGCCGGGCCATCGCGCGCTCGGCGACCTGGAGGAAGCGATCCACCCGGTACGCCTCAAGCTCCCCGCCGGTTCCCCAGCTGAAGGGCGGAACGTACTTCGGGGGCATCGCCGCGCCGTAGAGGTTGCTCCCGGCGCCCACCACGGTGCCGGTGTTCAGCAGCAGCCCGATCCCCGTCTTCACGTGGTCGCCCAGGAAGCACCCCACGAACAGCTCCCCGGTGTCGGCGTCGCCGTCGGGCGTCCACAGGCGGACGGCGGAGTAGTTGTTCTTGAGGTCGCTGTTGGTGGTGCCGGCGCCCAGGTTCACCCAGGCGCCCAGGTAGGCGTGGCCGATGTGGCCGTCGTGCGCCTTGTTGGCCCATCCCACCGCCACGCTCTCCGCGAACTCCCCGCGGATCTTGCACACCGGCCCGATGCTGGACTGCACGACCGTTCCGCCCAGGATGGTGGATCCGCGCCCCAGGTAGACCGGGCCCTCGATGCGGCTGAGCGCGCGAACGCGCGAGCCTTCGTCCAGCCACACCGGCCCCGAGGTCACGTCGAACACCACCCCCGGCTCCACCACGGCCCCCTCGCCGACGATCACGGGATGGTCGCCGAACGCGTAGGAGCCCGCCGGCAGCCCCGCCGTCCGCGCGCCGGGGAAGAGGGTCTCGACGTCCTCTGCGACCTGCGCCGGGTTGAGCGACATCAGCTCCCAGACGGGGCCGACGGTCTTTCCCGGGATGACGGCGGCCCCGGTGCGGTCGAGCAGGCCCCCCGGCGAGGCGAAGAAGTCGGCGCCGGGCGCGGGCGTCCCCGCCGGCGCGAACCAGCCGACCACCTCTTTCCCGATCAGCACGGCCCCCGCGCCCCCGCGGCGCTCGCGCCAGAGCTCGCCGCTCCCCCAGGCGGGGACGGCGCGCGAGGAGAGGAAGAGGCGCTCCCCTTCGGCCGGCGCGTCCGCGTAGCGGAGGACGGGCGGCGCGTCGCCCTCCTCGAACCCCTGCAGGTGGTCGGCCGCGAGGTGGGCGACGCAGCGCGCGCCGAACACGCGCTCGGCGCGCGCGCGCAGCGTCAGGGTGCCGAAGAGCAACTCGCCGGCCGGCCGCGTGAGCGCGAACGGCTCCCACCGCGCCGCCACGGCGTCGTCGAAGAGGACCAGGGAGAGCGATGAGTCGGCAGTGGGCACGGCTATGATCTCGAGATTCTGTGTCCTGTGTTTCGATCGGGCACCCACCACGGTGTCATTCCGAGGCCCGGCCTTCCGGTACCGATCCCGCGAAAGTGGCGGCAGGGCCACGCGCAGGGCCTGCCCCCGCATGCGTCCCACCCGGCCCGTAACGGCTTCGATGGCGGGACGGCTGCATGGTCGGCTGTGGCGCCGCTACCGCGCCCGGGCCTGGCAGTGTCCGCGGTTAGATCCTTCGGCCCTGCGGACACCGGTGCACCGTCGGCTGCCACGGGTCAGGGCCTCAGGATGACACCCGGGTGTGGGGCGATTTCACCGGCAACCGCTCGCACCTTACCGCAGTTAGCAGTTAGCACTTGGCACCTAGCACTTAGCACCTAGCACTTAGCACTTAGCACTGAGCACTTAGCACTTAGCACTTAGCACTTAGCACTTCCCTACAGGCTCCGCAGCCGCTCCGGCAGCTCGGCGAGCAGCGACTTCAGCTCGGCGAGCCGGTCGCGGTGCGCCACGAAGGTGATCCCGTGCGTCCGCACGATCACCAGGTTCTCGACGCCGAACGCAACCACCGGGCCGTCCTCCGCGTAGATGGTGGTCGCCGCCGTGTCGACCGCGAAGGCGTCGCCCACCACGCAGTTCTCGCCCTCGGGGGTGCCGCGGGTGCGCGCCAGCGCGTCCCAGGCACCCACGTCGTCCCAGGCGAAGGTGGCGCGCACCACGCCGACCCGGCGCGAGCGCTCCAGCACCGCGTGGTCGATGGCGATGGTCGGCGCGCGCGCGAAGAACTCCTCGGTGCCCCCCTCGCGCGCGATCGGCACCAGCTCCGCCAGCTCGGGGGAGACGCGCTCCATCTCGTCCAGCAGGTCCGACGCGCGCCAGACGAAGAGCCCGGTGTTCCACAGGTGCTCGCCCGAGGCCAGGTACTGTTCCGCCCTCTCCCGGTCCGGCTTCTCCACGAACTCCGCCACCTCGAACCCTCCGCCCGCGCCCGGCGCCTCCCCCTCCAGCGGGCGCAGCGCCTCGCCCACGCGGATGTAGCCGTACCCCGTCTCCGCCCGCGTGGGCGTCACGCCGATGGTGAAGAGGCGGCGGTGCCCCTCGGCCAGCTCCGCCGCGCGCGCGATCAGCGCGCGGAAGGCCTCGGGGGGATGGATCACGTGGTCCGAGTGCAGCGACACCATCACCGCATCGGGGTCGCGCCGCTCCAGCTCGGCCGCGGCCCAGGCGAGCACCGGCGCGGTGCCGCGGGCGGCGGGCTCCAGCAGCAGGTTGCCGGGTCCGAGCTCCGGGAGCGCCTCGAGGATCGGCCCCGCCAGGTGCGCGCCGGTGAGGATGCGCAGCCGCTCCGCCGGCACCAGCGGAACGATGCGGTCCACCGTGTCGCGGATCAGCGGGCGCTCCGAGGCGAGCGGGAGGAGCTGCTTGGGGCGCGCGGGGGTGCTCACCGGCCAGAAGCGCGACCCGACGCCCCCCGCCAGGATCACCGTCCAGAGGTGGGGAACCGGGGCGGGGGGCGGCGGTGTAATGCCAGTGCTCAAATGCCGGTGCTCAATCGGGGATCACGAGCGGAGGGGCGCGTCGTCGCCATCGGCCGGGGGCGCGCCGAAGAGCTCGTCGACGCGCGCCAGCAGCTTCTTGGGGCTGAACGGCTTGGTGAAGAAGTCGGTGGCGCCCAGCTCCAGCGCCTGCCGCCGGTCGGCGTCCTGCCCCTTGGCGGTGAGGATGATGATGGGCGTGTCGCGGCGGTGCGGGAGGGCGCGCGCCTCGGCCAGCACCTCCAGGCCGGTGGCGCCCGGCATCATGATGTCGAGCAGCACCACGTCGATCGGCTCGTCGCCGCGCAGGTGCTCCAGCGCCTCGGTGCCGTCGGAGACCAGCGCCACCTGGTAGGGGCCCTGCTCCAGCTTGAGGCGGATGATGTAGCCGATGTGCGGCTCGTCGTCGGCCACCAGCACGCGGCGGGGGCCGTCCTCGGGCGCGGAGGCGTCGGTCATGGGCGAGGGATCACACCAGCGCGGTCACACCAGCGCCGCGAGCGCGGCGCGGCTCTCGGCCAGGTCGTGCAGGAGGGGCGCGAAGCCGGTGCCCGGGGCCACCAGCACCGCCAGCAGCACGTCGTCGGAGAGCGTCTGCACCACGGCCACGCCGCGCTCCGTGCGCGCCACCACGGTGCTCGCCCCCCCGGTCCCCGCCGCGCCGCCCAGCGCCGTGGCCGACTGCACCACCCCCGGCACCATCGCCGACACCGTCTCGGGGTCGAGCGCGCCGGCGCCGGCGTGCTGGATGAGCAGCCCGTCGCGGCCCAGCACCAGCACGTGCTCCACCCCGGGGTGGCCGCGGAGGCGGTCCAGGGCGTCGTCGAGCTCCGACATGCCTGCTCTCCCGAAAGGGCGTTTTGGGGCGGTGTGGCCGGCAGCAACGTACCGGCCCCGCGGCGGGCGTGTCAACCCTGAAAAGGGGCGCCGCCGCTTGACGCAACCGCGTTGGGGCGGATAAGGTTAACCGCGCGTTCGGCCTGCCGGACGCTTCACTTTTTGCCATGGTTCCACGGAGATCTCCCGTGCGTGCAGTCTTTGGCGCGGTCGCCGCGCTCGCCGTGCTCCCCCTGGTCGCCACGCTCACCGCCTGCGGCGATCCGTTCGGCTCCGGGCTGGAGCTGGTGCGGCTGGATTCGCTCACCCTGGCCTCGGTGAACGGCCCCTCGGCCTTCGCCACCGCGGTCGACGTGGCGGTCAGCAACTCCCCCGCCTTCCCGGAGCGCCCGTCGCAGGCCGGGAGCTGGGACCTGCAGGTGCGCCAGGACGGCGCCACCTTCTTCCTGGTCCCCAACCCGGGGAACGGCTCCTTCCGCGGCGCCGGGCTGCAGAAGACCACGCGCACGCTGGAGAACCCGGGCGACGCGCCCCGCGCCAGCGACTCGTACACCCGCACCCAGGTGGCCGTGGCCGCGGGCGACGTGTTCTACGTGCAGAGCCGGCAGCAGAACCCGCAGTGCGGCACGGTGCCCAAGTTCGGGATGCTGAAGGTGATCTCCACCGTGGCCGACTCGGGGGTGGCGCACATCGCGGTGCTCAGCAACCAGGCCTGCAACGACGAGCGCCTCGACCCCTGATGCTCGACCTCCGGCAGATCCGGCAGGACCCCGACGCCCTGCGCGCGGCGCTCGCCCGCCGCGGCCGGGGCGACGCGGACGAGGTGGTGGGGAAGGTGCTGGCGCTCGACGCCGAGCGGCGCGCGCTGATCGGCGAGGGCGACGAGCTGAAGGCGCGCCGCAACGCCGTCACCCAGCAGGTGGCCGAGCGCAAGCGGGCGAAGGAGGACGCCGCCGAGCTGATCGCCGAGATGCGCGGCGTGGGCGAGCGCATCCGCGAGATCGACGCCCGGCTGCGCGAGGTGGAGGGGGAGGCGGACGACATCCTCCTGCGCATCCCCAACCCCACCCATCCGTCCGTTCCCGCGGGGGGCGAGGAGGCGAACGCGGTCGTCCGCAGCTGGGGCGAGCCGCGCGCGCTGCCGTTCGCGGCGCGGCCGCACTGGGAGATCGGCGCCGCGCTGGGGATCCTGGACCTGCCGGGCGGGGCCAAGGCGGCGGGGAGCGGCTTCCCCGCCTACCGCGGGTGGGGAGCGCGGCTGCAGCGGGCGCTGGTGAACTTCTTCCTCGACCTGCACGTGGGCGGGCAGGGGTACGACGGGCAGGGGTATACCGAGGTGGAGCCGCCCTTCCTGGTGACCCGCGAGTCGATGCAGGGCACCGGGCAGTACCCCAGGTTCGTGGAAGACGGCGACGCCTACGAGCTCCCGGAGGACGGGCTCTACCTGATCCCCACCAGCGAGGTGCCGCTGGTGAACCTGCACCGCGACGAGATCCTGGAGGCAGACCGGCTTCCCATCGCCCTCACCGCCTACTCGCCCTGCTTCCGGCGCGAGGCGGGCGCGGCGGGGAAGGACACCCGCGGGCTGCTGCGGCTGCACCAGTTCGGCAAGGTGGAGATGGTGCGCTTCGAGCGCCCCGAGGCGTCGTGGGAGGCGCTGGAGCGGATCACCGCGCACGCCGAGGAGGCGCTGCAGCGGCTGGGGCTCGCCTACCGCGTGCTCCTGCTGGCGGCGGGCGACACCGGCTTCGGCGCGGCCAAGACCTACGACCTGGAGGTCTGGGCGCCGGGGGTGGAGAAGTGGCTGGAGGTGTCGAGCGCGTCGAACTGCACCGACTTCCAGGCGCGCCGCGCCGGCATCCGCTACCGCCCCGAGCCGGGAGCGAAGCCGGAGCTGGTGCACACGCTGAACGCCTCGGGGCTGGCGCTGCCGCGCACGGTGGTGGCCATCCTGGAGAACTACCAGCAGGAAGACGGCTCGGTGACGGTCCCCGAGGCGCTGCGCCCGTACCTGGGGACGGACCGGATCGCCTGACGCACGCGCGCCCGCGCCCCGCGGGCGCGCGCACCCGCCCACGCGGAAGCCCTTTCCGCCCCGCCCTCGGCAGGTCCACGTGCCGGCCTTCCGCCCGAACCGGCGCCACCTCCCCACCGCGCTGGGGCTGCTGGCAGCGGCGACGCTGGCCTGGTACCTCCTGTACAGCCAGTTCCTGGTGCGCGAGATGCGCCGCGAGAGCGAGGTGCACTCGCGCATCGTGGTGCGCATCCTCTCCGGGCTGAACGACCCCAGCGAGAGCGCGCCCACCCGCACGCTCATGGACCTGAGCAGCGAGGTGCAGGACCTGGACTTCCCCATGGTCTACACCGACGTGGACGGCTTTCCCGCGTACAGCGCCAACCTCCCCTTCCAGGCCGACGTGGCCGACTCGGCGGGGGCGGTGCGGGTGCTCGCCTACGCGCGCCAGCTGGGGCGGCACAACCCGCCCATCGTGGAGCCGGGGCTGGGGACCATCTACTACGGCGACACCCCCACCATCCAGCGGCTGCGCTGGATCCCCTGGCTGCAGGTGGGCGCCATGGCCTGCCTGCTGGTGGCCGCGGGGTGGATGATCCGCCACAACGCGCGCACCGAGCGCGAGCGGATCTGGGCGTCGCTGGCGCGCGAGAGCGCGCACCAGATGGCCACGCCGCTCTCCTCCCTGGCCGGGTGGGTGGAGATCCTGCGCCTCCCCGGCGAGGAGCGCGAGGGGATGGCCTCGCTCCCCGCGGTGGCGGCCGAGATGGAGGCCGACCTGGACCGGCTGGAGAAGGTGGCGCGGCGCTTCGAGTGGATCGGGCGGCCGGTGCAGAAGGAGCCGGTGGAGGTGCGGCCGCTGCTGCGGGTGCTGGAGCGCTACGTGCGCGTGCGGCTGCCGCAGCTGCGCCGGAGCGTGGAGCTGCGCCTGGACGTGGCCGAGGGGGTGCCGCCGATCCACGGCAACGGCATCCTGCTGGAGTGGGCGCTGGAGAACCTGATCAAGAACGCGCTCGACGCGCTCTCGGGCGCGGGGGGTGGCACCATCGTGGTCGAGGCCGAGGCGCCCGAGGAGCGCACGGTGGAGATCCGCGTGGTCGACGACGGCCCCGGCGTCTCTCCCGAGGTGCGCAAGACCCTCTTCGACCCCGGGGTGAGCACCAAGAAGGGCGGGTGGGGGGTGGGGCTCTCCCTCTCGCGCCGCATCGTGGAAGACGTGCACGGCGGGCGGCTCTTCCTGGCGCCGGTGGAGAAAGGCGCCACCTTCGTGATGGTGCTCCCCGCCGCCCCGCGCGAGGCCGCCGCCGACGCGGCGCACGGCCCGGGGCTGGGGCTGCGCGCGCGCATCGGGCTCCCCTGGGGCGGCGGCGCGGCGGAGCGCGAGGCGGAGGCGCCGAAGTAGGTTTCCGTGCGTGTCCGACGCCGCGGCGCCCTCTCCCTGCGCCTGAGAGCGCAAGCCCTCTCCCGTACCGGGAGAGGGGCATGGCATCCACCGCCCTGCGACCTCTCGCGTGCCGACGAACGCAGCGTGGCCGGGTGACGCACCAACGTCCTTCAACGGCATCGATGGCGGTAGAGCTTTCGCACCTGAACCCGGAGCAGCGCGAGGCGGCCACCCACTTCGAGGGGCCGCTGCTGGTGCTGGCCGGCGCCGGCTCCGGCAAGACGCGCGTGCTCACGCACCGCATCGCCTGGCTGGTGGACGAGATGGGGGTGGACCCGGCGTCGATCCTGTCGCTGACCTTCACCAACAAGGCGGCGGGCGAGATGCGCGAGCGCGTCCGCACCCTCCTCGGCAAGGAGCCGGCGGGGATGTGGATCGGGACCTTCCACGCCATCGGCGCGCGCATCCTGCGGCGCGACGCCACCCGGCTGGGGTGGACCCCCGGCTTCACCGTGTACGACGCGGCCGACGCCGAGGCGCTGGTGAAGCGCATCGTCCGCGACCAGCTGCGGCTCGACCTCAAGCGCTGGCCGCCGCGCGCCATCCACTCCGCCATCAGCGCCGCCAAGAACGAGCTCACCTCGCCCGACGACTACGCGCGCGCGGCGAGCGACCCCTTCGAGCGCGTGGTGGCGGACACCTACCCGCTCTACCAGAAGGCGCTGCGCGACGCGAACGCCTTCGACTTCGACGACCTGCTGGTGAAGCCGGTGGAGCTCTTCCGGATGAACGAGCGGGTGCTGCAGCGCTACCGCGAGCGCTTCCGGATCATCCTGGTGGACGAGTACCAGGACACCAACCGCGCGCAGTACGTCTTCCTGCGCCTGCTGGCCGAGGAGCACCAGAACCTGTTCGTGGTGGGCGACGACGACCAGTCGATCTACGGCTGGCGGGGCGCCGACATCCGCAACATCCTGGACTTCGAGAAAGACTTCCCCGGCGCGCGCACGGTGCGGCTGGAGCAGAACTACCGCTCCACGCAGACCATCCTCGACGCGGCCAACCGCGTGATCGCGGAGAACCGCGACCGCAAGGGGAAGACGCTGCGCACCGAGAACGCCGTGGGTGAGCGCCTCACCCTGGTGGAGTGCGCCGACGAGCGCGACGAGGCCGACTGGGTGGCGGCCGAGATCAACGCGCGCATGGCCGACGACGCCTCGCTCAAGCTGAAGCACTTCGTCCTCCTCTACCGCACCAACGCCCAGTCGCGCTCGCTGGAAGAGGCGCTGCGGCGCGAGGGGATGCCCTATCGGGTGATCGGGGGAACGCGCTTCTACGAGCGGCGCGAGATCAAGGACGCGCTCGCCTACCTCCGCCTGGTCGCCAACCCCGCGGCCGACGAGGCCTTCCTGCGCATCGTGAACGTCCCCAAGCGCGGCATCGGCGACGCGTCGCTGGCGCGGTTGGGTGATTACGCCACCCAGCAGGGGATCCCGCTCCTTCTCGCCGCCGAGCGGGTGGAGGCGGTCGGCGACATCCGCGGGCCCGCGGCGCGCGCGCTCCCGGAGCTGGCCGCGCTGATCCACAAGCACGCGGCGGTGGTGGAGCGCCTCCCGCTGGACGAGACGCTGCGCGCGCTGGTGGTCGACAGCGGGCTGATCGAGTCGCTCAAGCAGGAGGGGGCGGAGGGGGAGGACCGAATCCGCAACGTGGAGGAGCTGATCGCCGGCACGGCGGACCTGGAGGCGGGGCTGCACGAGAAGGACCCCGAGCTGCTGGAGGAGATGGAGGCGGCGGGGGAGACGGGGCCGCGCACCATCGACCAGTTCCTGGCGCACGTGGCGCTGGTGGCCGACATCGACCAGCACGACCCGAAGGCCGACGCGGTGTCGCTGATGACCATGCACAACGCCAAGGGGCTGGAGTTCCCGGTGGTCTTCATCACCGGGCTGGAAGACGGGCTCTTTCCGCTGGTGCGGGCGATGGATGAGCCCAAGCAGCTGGAGGAGGAGCGCCGCCTCTTCTACGTGGGGATCACCCGTGCCGAGCGGAAGCTGTACCTGGCGTACGCGCTGCGGCGGCGGCGCGGGGCGGACTGGATGGACACCATCCCCAGCCAGTTCCTGGTGTCGGTGCCGAAGGAGCTGCTGGAGACGCGGCAGAGCGAGCGCATCTACGAGCGCGCCTCCAGCTACGCGCAGCCGTGGAAGAGCTTCGCGCGCGGGTTCGCGACGCGGCGGGAGCGCCTGGGCGTCTCCGTGCCGCCGCGCCGCGCGGAGCCGGTGGACCCCAGCTACCAGGTGGACTACAGCGACAGCCAGGAGTACCCGTCGCTGGTGAAGGGCGCGCGGGTGCGCCACCCTCGCTTCGGCTCCGGCACCGTCGCCGAGCTCAGCGGCTACGGCGGCGACGTGAAGGCGGCGATCGACTTCGACGCCGTCGGCCGCAAGGTGGTGGTGCTCAAGTACGCCAATCTCGAGCCGGACTACGACTGAACGGCAATCTCACGCAGAGACGCAGAGCCGCGGAAAGACGCTGGAACGTCTCTTCGCGGCTTCGCTTTCCCACTCTCGTACTCTCGCACTTTCGCACGTTCGCACCTAGTTTCCCGCGCATGTCGAACTTCAAGTCTCTCCCCGGCTTCCGTGACTTCTACCCGGAAGACCTGGCCATTCGCTCGCACATCTTCGCCGTCTGGCGCGACGTGGCGCGGCGGTACGGGTTCCAGGAATACGACGGCCCGCCGCTGGAGCCGCTCGACCTGTACATCGAGAAGAGCGGGCCCGAGATCGTGCAGCAGCTCTACAACTTCACCGACAAGGGTGGCCGCGAGGTCGCGCTGCGGCCGGAGATGACCCCCACGCTGGCGCGCATGGCCGGCGCGCGCGCGGGCGGGCTGCGCAAGCCGATCAAGTGGTTCTCCCTCCCCCAGCTCTTCCGCTACGAGCGGCAGCAGCGCGGGCGGCTGCGCGAGCACTTCCAGCTCAACCTCGACATCCTGGGCGAAGACGACGTCTCCGCCGACGCGGAGCTGATCGCCGCCGCCATCGACATCCTGCGCGGCTACGGGCTCACGGAGGAAGACTTCGTCGCGCGCATCTCCGACCGCCGGCTGCTGCGCGCGCTCCTCCTGCACGCGGGGGTGTCCGAAGCGCGGCTCATCCTGGTCTACAACATCGTCGACAAGCTGGAGCGCATGCCGCCCGACGCGATCGCGAAGCGCCTCACCGACGAGGCGGAGCTCACCGCCGCGCAGGCGGAGGCGGTGATCGCGATCTTCGCCCACCGCGACTTCGACGCGGTGCGCGCGGCGTATGGGCAGACGGAGGGGGTCGCGCCCGAGATCGAGCGGATGGCGGCGTACTTCGGGCAGCTGCGGGCGATGGGGCTGGGCGGCTTCGTGCGCTTCGACCTGTCGATCGTGCGCGGGCTGGCCTATTACACGGGGATCGTGTTCGAGCTGTTCGACGTGCGCGGCGAGCTGCGGGCCATCTGCGGCGGCGGGCGCTACGACGACCTGCTGAAGCAGGTGGCCGGCGTGGACCTCCCCGCGCTCGGCTTCGGGATGGGCGACGTGGTGCTGCGTGAGCTGCTCGCCGACCGCGGCCTGCTCCCGTCGACGGCGCAGGCGGTGGACTACTACCTGGTCGCCGTCACCCCCGGCGAGCGCGACGCGCTCCTCTCGCTCGCGCACGGCCTGCGCGACGCGGGGTGGTCGGTGGAGTACGGCCTGAGGCACCAGGGCGTCGGCAAGCAGTTCAAGAACGCCTCCGCCCTCGGCGCGCGCCGCGTGGTCACCCTCGGCCCCGACGAGGTCGCGCAGGGCGTCGTCGCCGTGAAGGACATGGAGTCGGGCGAGGAGACGCGGGTGGCGATCGAGGCGCTGGTGAAGACGCGGTAGGCCTCGGGACGGGCGGATGAATCCGCGGCAACAACGGCCCGAAGTCCGCCTTCGCGGACTCGCTGCCGCGGTTACGGCGCACGCGACTCCCTCCACCGCGGCCTCGGATCTCAGGCCTCGGCTGGTGGGAAGCCGGTCGTGGGCTGGTTTGCTTCGGAAGGGAGTCCGCGAAGGCGGACTTCGGGCCGTTGTTGCCGCGAATTCATTCGCCTGTTACCGCCGTGTCAACCATCGTCGCATCCACCCCGATCCACTACCTCACCGCGAGCGAGACGGCGGCGCGCATCCGCGACGGGGCGCTGTCGGCGGAGGAGGCGGTGCGCGCGTGCCTGCGTCGGATCGCCGACCTCAATCCCCGCCTCAACGCCGTCGTCGACCTGCACGCGGACGAGGCGGTGGCGCGGGCGCGCGAGGCGGACGCGGCCACGGCGCGCGGCGAGAGCCGGGGGCCGCTGCACGGCGTCCCCCTCACCGTCAAGGACGTGTACGACGTGGCGGGGATGCGCACCACCTTCGGGTGGCCGCTCGCGCGCGACAACGCCGCGAAGGAAGACGCGTTCGCCGTGGGGCGGCTGCGCGGCGCGGGGGCAATCGTCCTCGGCATCACCAACGCGCCGCTGGGGTCGTACGACTGGCAGTGCTCGAACCCGCTCCACGGCCGCACCCGCAACCCGTGGGACCCCGCGCGGACGCCGGGCGGGAGCAGCGGCGGGAGCGCGGCGGCGATCGCGGCCGGCTTCTCCGCCCTTGAGCTGGGGAGCGACGCCGCGGGCTCCATCCGCGTTCCCGCGCACTTCTGCGGGGTGCTGGGGATGAAGCCCACCGAGCGGCGCGTCTCCGGCCGCGGCCACGGCCACTACCGCGACTTCCCGTACGCGCTGCGCCACATCGCCACCTACGGCCCCATCGCCCGCTCCGTCGCAGACCTGGAGCTGGCGATGCGGCTGCTGGTATCCGCCGACGCGTCGTTCCCCGACGCGCCGCCGGTCCCCTTCGAGCCGCGCCCCGAGCCCGCGCCGGAGACGCTGCGCATCGCGTGGACCGATGCCTTCGGCGGCTACCCCGTCTCGTCGGACACCGCGGCGGCCATCCGTGGCGTGGCGGCCAAGCTCGAGGCCGCCGGCGCGCACGTTCGCCGCGCCGCCCCCGACGCCATCGACGGGGACGAGGCGCTGGTGACCTGGGGGGAGATCAACGGTTTCGAGACCGCGGTGGCGCTCCCCGCCGTCGCGCACCTGCCGGCGAGCTTCGGCGTGGCGCTGCGCTTCGGCGGCGGCGCCTTCTCGCGCGGGCTGGGGCGGGGGATCGCGTTCCGGGCGAAGCGCTACTTCCACGCGCTCGACCGCCGCGACCGCCTCAGCGGCGAGATGGACGCGTTCCTCTCCGGCTGCGACGCCTGGATCTGCCCCGTCGCCGCCGTCCCCGCCATCACCCACCGCCGCACCGGCGCACGCGTGGAGGTCGACGGCCGCCGTATCTCCTACTCCATGGCGCTCGGCGCCTGGGCGTCGATGGTGTCGATGCTGGGCAATCCCGCCGTCGTGCTCCCCGCCGGCCGCTCGGCGGAGGGCCTCCCCATCGGCATCCAGGTCGTCGGCCGGCGCTGGGACGACACGGGGGTGCTGGCGGTCGCGCGCGTAGTCGAGCGGCTCACCGGGGGATTCGTCGCGCCGCCGGGGCTCGACGGCTGAACGGGAAAGCCGGGATCCTCATCAGGCGCCCGAGCAGAGCGGGCGGATAAATCCGCAGCAACAAAAACACGAAGACCGCCTTCGCGGTCTCCACCCGCGGTGTAGCCTCGCCCGTGGCGCACGCGACCCGATTCACCGCGGCCGAGGCTCGCAGACCGCGGCTGCAGTGGATTCGGTCGCGCGCCGCGTCATCCCGGTGGCACCGCGGCCTGTAGTCCGCGAAGGCGGACTTCGTGTGGTTGTTGCAGCGGATTCATCCGCCCGATCGAGCCGGCCCAGCCCGTGTCTGGTACGTTTTGCGCGGGAGGGGTATGTTCCGGGGATTTCCCGGGATCCGACCCGCGCCCCAGGCCCACATTCCGACGTGTCCGCCACACTGACCCAGATGAGCCCGCCCTTCGAGCGGCGCGGCGACGTGCTGCACTGCGAAGGTGTGGCGCTCCCCGAGCTGGTCGCGCGGTGGGCCACGCCCCTCTACGTGTACAGCAAGGGCGCCATCGTCCAGCGCTACCACGAGCTCCACGAGGCGCTCGGCGGCGTGGACCACCTGATCGCCTACTCCGTCAAGGCGAACCCCAACCTCGCGCTGCTGCGCACGCTGGCCGAGATGGGCGCCGGCGCCGACGTGGTCTCCGGCGGCGAGCTGCAGCGCGCGCGGATGGCGGGGATCCCCGGCGAGCGCATCGTGTTCAGCGGGGTGGGGAAGACGGTGAACGAGCTGGCGCTGGGGCTCAGGGAAGACATCTACGCCTTCAACGTGGAGAGCGAGGGGGAGCTCCTGGCGCTGAGCGAGCTGGCCTGCGCCACGGGGAAGAAGGCGCCGATCGCCATCCGCATCAACCCCAACATCGAAAGCCCCACGCCGCACCACTACACCCGCACCGGCCACGCCGCCACCAAGTTCGGCATCGCCGCGGAGCGGGCGCGCGACCTGTACTGCATCGCCGCCAAGACCCCGGGGATCCGCGTGCGCGGCATCGACGTGCACATCGGCTCGCAGATCATGGACGTGCAGCCCTTCGTCCGCGCGCTCGAGGCGGTGCTGGAACTGGCGCACGACCTGAGGCAGGAAGACATCCCGCTGGAGTTCCTGGACCTGGGCGGCGGGCTGGGGATCGCCTACCAGGGCGAGGAGCCGGTGGCCGCGAAGACGCTGGCGGACCTGGTGGTGCCGCAGGTGGCGGAGCTGGGGCTGCGGCTGGTGGTGGAGCCCGGCCGCTTCATCGTGGGCGAGGCGGGGGTGCTGCTGACGCGGGTGATCTACGTGAAGGAGGGGGGCGGAAAGCGCTTCGTGATCACCGACGCGGGGATGAACGACCTGATCCGCCCCAGCCACTACGACGGCTGGCACCGGGTGGAGCCGGTGGAGAGCCACGAGCGCCCGCGCGGGATGGTGGACATCGTGGGCCCCATCTGCGAGACGGGCGACTTCCTGGCGCTCGACCGCGACATCGAGATCCCGCGCCCCGGCGAGCTGCTGGCCATCCACACCGTGGGCGCCTACGGCTTCTCCATGAGCAGCCAGTACAACCAGCGCCCCCGCCCCGCCGAGGTGCTGGTCGACGGCGACACGGCGACGCTGGTCCGCCGCCGCGAGACCTTCGACGACCTGGTCGCGGCCGAGATCGGGCTGTAGTATCCCTACGAACAGAGGTATTGGATTGTAAAACGAATGTCACCGACCCAATCACGTAGCAGACTGTGTGGGCGTCCTGTACCACGTTCGAGAAGGATTCGTGACGGCCGAAATGTTGCCGGAATGCCATAGTTGGGGGCGATTTTCATGGCAGCCGCTTCGGTTTGCCGATTACGATGAGCGAAGAAATTGCGGAAAACGGGGAGGTCGGTTAACGCTCTTGAACCTGAAGAGAGCCCTGCCTGCACATCGGCTAAGTTAGACGCGCCAATTTTGGTAAGACATTTGAGAATAACGTTAGGGTCATGCCAAGCAGGCTCGTCCCGGCGGTGCCATGATCCATTGCTCAGGAGCGTCGCCGAGGGTCGCCAAATCGGAATAATCAGGGCGAGTGCCGTCCTTTCATCTGGGCAGTAAGCAGTTGTCGCGATCCGCCCGCCGCTACCTCGTGTTGCATGGAAAGCACATGCAAGAAAAAAGGATCGAGCGAACTGACTCCACGTGTTTTGCAGTTCGATCGCAAGGTAACCTACTGCCTGATCTCTTTGACGAGATGCAATTGTTCTTTCTAGCGCGATTGTATTCTCAAGCAGGCGGTCCATGGCAGATGTTGCACTCTGCTCAAGTTTCCTCAAGCGCTTTTTGGGCCGCATATCAACGCGGTGACAAAGCGCGGCAGAAGTGGATAAACCGCGTCTTTCTTTGACTTATCCTATTTGTCGACTCAGCATTGGATAGAATCCAATCTCCAAATCGATCGAAGTCCTCGTCTTCCAACGCGCCGATCAGTGCCCCCAGCTTCGTGAGCGCGACCTCGTCCGGCGCCAAGCTCGGTGCGTCTAGAGGATATACCTCAGATAACTTTGCGACAGGTGCTTGCCTGTGCATGATCGCAAGTAGAAGTGTGTAGAAATTGAACGGCTTCATCAAGGCCGACCTGTGAATCTCCACCCAGCGAAGTATCACTTCAAAGGCGTTATCAAATCGTTCTTGATACTCGTCAGCTTTTGCGAACTCTTCGTCGTTGTCACGATAAAACTCATCCAGCTTTGGCTCGGACGCACTCAAAATTCCATCCCTTAAGGTAAGACAAACATCGGTGAAGAGTGCGGCATCAGCCATCCGGCTTAGCTGCCTCTCCTGAAATACGCCAATATTTTTTAATACCTGAGCGTACTGACTTGAGAGTTCCACCATAAACCACTTGAAAGCACCCTGGTACGTTGCGTGCCTCAACTCTTGACGGTTCAAAGGAATCGTGTAGGAGTTTATCCTCCGAAACACTTCTCGAATTTGCTCCGGTGTGGCATTGACGAAGAGGTCCACACTTAGTTGATATCCAAGAAAGTTAGCACGTTCTGGCTCATCAAGTTGGCTGAATCGCAGCCCGGCAAACTTGCTAGTTCCCGATATACGATACCCATCGTCCGCAAAAGAAAGAATCGTTTCGCTACGTTGTTGTCCATCAACGATTTCTTTTATGGTTCGTCGGCTCCTGAGATCTGTGATTTGGTACAGGGATAGCTTGGGCATAGGGAAACCAAGCAGGAGCGTATCAATTAAATAAGAGCGAGCGGCGGGAGGCCACACCTTACCTGACCGCTGGTAATCACGATTTACAATGATCTTACCTTCCCGCATCTGCTCGCAGTACTCAGCCACTGTGTACGACGTCCCTGTTACTTGCATCGGAAGTTTGCGATGAGGTTGGCTGTGACCGATTCCGCAGGAGTATACGACAGGAACGGGTCGAAGGAAACACTGCTCTGTGCTTTTGCAAAGGCCACGCTTTGTTACTGTGGCGCGGCATTTGTAGCAAGCTGCCGCGAGTGCAACCCACCTTGCACGCGCCCGCCCGACGGCGGGCGCGGTTTTCCATTCTACGGAGACGGAAACGATGAGGATCTTCTCGCGGGCGCCGCTGCTCGCGCTGGCCGCCGCGCTGTCGCTCGCCGGCGCCGCCGGGGCGCAGTCGCACGGGAGCGTGGCCGACACCTCGCTCTTCGCGCCGCTGGGGCTCTGGCCCAGCCCCACCCAGATGCGCACGGGCTCGGGGGCGCCGGGCGCGCACTACTGGCAGAACCGCGCCGACTACACCATCCGCGCCACCCTCGACACCGCGGCCAGGACGGTGCGCGGCGAGATGCGGCTGCGCTACACCAACCACTCCCCCGACTCGCTGCGCTTCATCTGGGTGCAGACGGAGCAGAACGCCTTCAAGAGCGGCTCGCTCAACTCGTACTACTTCCCCGCCGGCTCGCGCTTCGGGGCGCGCGGCTTCGAGGGCGGCGACGTGATCGAGAAGTTCGAGCAGGTGCGCGGCACGCGCTCCACCGCGCTGCACCTGCGCGGGGAGGGGACGGTGACCAAGGTGGACCTGGCCGAGCCGCTGGCGCCGGGGCAGACCGCCACCTTCGACGTGGCTTGGCACTTCGCCGTCCCCGAGCACGGCGCCGACCGCATGGGGCGCGACGGCCCGCTCTACGAGATCGCGCAGTGGTACCCGCGCGTGAACGTGTACGACGACGTGCGCGGCTGGAACACCGAGCCCTACCTGGGGCAGGGCGAGTTCTACCTGGAGTACGGCGACTACGACCTGTTCGTCACCGTCCCCGCCGGCTACATCGTGGCCGGCACGGGGATGGTGCAGAACGCGGCCGAGGTGCTGACCCCCGCCCAGATCTCGCGGCTGGCCCGGGCGAAGACCAGCGCCACGCCGGTGCACGTGATCACCCTCGACGAGCTGCGCAGCGGCGCCGCGCGGCCGCGGCGCACGGGAACGCAGACCTGGCACTTCCACGCCGACAGCGTGCGCGACGCGGTGTGGGCGGCCTCGCCCGACTTCATCTGGGACGCGAGCGGGTGGAACGGCATCCTGGCGATGGCCTACTATCGCCCCACCGCCGTGGACCCGTGGAGCGACGCGGCCGACCAGGCGCGCATGTCGATCATGGAGTACTCGGAGCGCTGGTTCCGGTACCCCTGGCCGCAGATCAGCGCCATCGAGGGCCCCATCAGCGGGATGGAGTACCCGATGGTGGCGATGGAGGCGCACAGCGACGACGTGTTCGACCTCTACAACGTGGTGACGCACGAGATCGGGCACATGTGGTTCCCGATGATCGTGGGGAGCAACGAGCGGACGCACTTCTGGCAGGACGAGGGCTTCAACACCTTCATCAACACCTTCTCCGAGGGGCGCCGCTACCCGCAGAAGGGCGACCAGATGGCGCGCGCCCTGGCCGAGCGGCAGCAGATCGAGCAGCTGATGGCGCGCGGCTTCGACCTCACCATCGAGATGCCGGCCGACCGCATCCCGGGGCAGCTGCTGGGGGTGCAGCAGTACACCAAGCCCTCGGTGGGGCTGCAGCTGCTGCGGCAGGAGATCCTGGGCCCCGAGGCGTTCGACGACGCCTTCCGCGCCTACGTGCGGCGCTGGGCCTTCCGCCACCCCACCCCGGCGGACTTCTTCCGCACGATGGAGGACGTGGGCGGGCGGCGGCTGGACTGGTTCTGGCGCGAGTGGTTCCTGGAGAACGCGCGCTTCGACCAGGCGGTGGACAGCGTGCAGGCCTCGATGAACGGCGCCACGCAGCACGTGGACGTGCTCTACGGCAACCGCGAGCGCGGGGTGCTCCCGATCCGGGCGCGCTTCACCTTCTCCGACGGGAGCACGCAGGAGTTCGTCTACCCGGCCGAGGTGTGGGCGATCAGCCAGCGGCGCTACGTCCGCACCTACGACTTCGCCGGCAAGCGGGTGACGCGCATCGAGCTCGACCCCGACCGGCGCCTGGTCGACGTGAACCGCGCCAACAACGTGTGGACCGCGCGGCAGTAGAACAGACGATTTGACGCAGAGACGCAGAGGAACCGAGAGAACTGCTGCGCTCTCTCGGTTCCTCCGCGTCTCTGCGTCAAATGGTCTGTTTCTTTACTTTCTTTACTGCGAGAGGATCTCGATGGCTCCGCCGCTGGTCTCGCCGCCGAACTTCTGCCGCGCCTCGGTGGCGGTGTAGAAGCGCACCGAGCGCACCGAGGTGATCGGGACGTTGTTCAGCGCGTCGCGCGTGCCCATGCGGATGCCGTTCAGGAACACGGCCAGGTCGATGTTGTTGCCGATCGACGAGGGCCCCCGCGGGGTGCGCAGCCACGAAGGCCGCAGGTTGTGCACGAGCTGGTAGGCATCGGACACCTGGGCGGTGCGCACCTCTTCGTAGGTGATGGTGTTCAGGCTGCGGCGCGCGCGCGGCGCAGTGGGTGTGCGCGCGTCGGTGCGCGGCGTCGCGGGCTCCCCGCTCTTCCCCACGCTCACCGTGACGGCGGTGGTGTCGGTCTGCGCGGCGGCGGCGAGGAGGCGTGCGTTCATGGGAGGCGCCGGGTGGAGGGGTCGGCTCGGTGGGGACCTGCCGGAACAATAATACGGCGGAGCCGCGGAGAGAATCGCCGTCTCTCTCCGCGGCTCCGCGTCTCTGCGCGAGCCGGCCGTTCGCCGTGCGCTACTGGCCGACGGCGGGCGCCGGGGTCCCCGTGGCGGCCACGCGGGCGCGGGCCGACGCGACGCCCTCGCGGTCGAAGCGGTCGACCTGCGCGACCAGGTGCGCGGGGGGCGTGAACGCCTTCGCCCGCGGCGCCGCGTCGCGCGCGAAGCCCGCGGCGATGGCGTCGTAGTGCGAGTTGGGGTTCCAGAAGATCCAGTCCTCAAGCCCCACGTCGTACACCGCCTGCATCTGCGCGCGCGCCTGCGCCGGGCCGTACTTGAACGACCGGTCGTTCCAGGTGGCCGTGAACGCCTGCAGCCAGGGAACGATGCGCGCCGGCCTCACCCCCGCCGCCTGCAGCCGCCGGTTGCGGATCACCCCCTCGCCCACCGAGGTGAACACCGTCTCGTACGGCATCCGGTTGGGGCGCCCGATTCCCGGCAGGTGGGTGGGGAAGAAGTGCGACGGGTACACCATCGGCAGCAGGTGGTCGGCCGTGCTCGACAGCCGCTCCCACTGCTGCCCGATCCCCACGTCGCCCGGGTCGTTCATGGTGAGCCCGAAGACGTCGGCGGTGATCGAGGCCCCCAGCGGGCGCAGCCGCCGCCCCGCCTCGGCCAGGAAGCCGGAGATGGCGTCGGTCTTGGAGCCCACGGCGGTGGGGAAGACCTGCGTTGGCAGCGACCTGTACGCCTCGGGGAAGCGCACGTAGTCGAACTGCACCTCGCTGAACCCCGCCCGCACCGCCTCGTCGGCGATGGCCAGGTTGTAGTCCCACACCCGCCGGTCCCACGGGTTCACCCAGGTGTTCCCCACCTTGTCGCGCCAGAGCGCGCCGCCCGGCTGGCGGATCGACCAGTCGGGGCGCGCGCGGGAGAGGCGCGGGTCCTTGAACACCACGATGCGCGCGATGGCGTGGATGCCGTGCGCCCTGAGCGTGTCGGCCAGCCCGCGCAGGTTGCGGACGGGGATGCTGCGCACGTGCGTGGCCTCCACCGCCAGCGGGAGCGCGCTGGAGTAGCGGACGCCGTCCTCGTCCTTCACGTCCACCACCCAGGTGTTGATCTCGGTGGTGTCGGTGAGCGCCAGCAGCTTCGCGCGGGTGATCGGGTTCCCCGCCGCGTAGGCGCTCACGTAGATGCCGCGGATCACCCGCGGCGCGGGGTCGCGCGGGCGCGCGGCGGCGGACGTTCGGGGGGGCGCCTGGGCCTGGGCCGCGGTGGCCGAGGTGAGCTGCTGGACGAGGGAGGCGGCGGATGCGTCGCGCTCGGGTGCCGCGCCCATGCACGCGGCGGACGACAGGGCGAGCGCCACGAAGAGCGCCGCGCGGGTACTGCGGATGGCGGTCACGACGGGGTCCTGCGGTGGAGCTTGAGCGGGGTACGGACCGGGGTCCGAAGGGCGACTTCCGCCATCGCGAGAATGGTGCCGCGCAAACATTTGCGCAAGGGTTCTGATGGTTAAAAACGGAACAGATTTGTCCTCATACCATTTCTGCAGATTGACTGTGCATTCAGCCGAACAGAAAGGCCTCACACGGAGTCAACGGAGTCAACGGAGTCAACGGAGAACGGCCCATCTGTCCTCCGTTTCCTCCGTTGACTCCGTGTGAGACTTTTCCGTACAAGGTTCTCGGAATGCACAGTCATTCGCCCGATCTGGTATCACATCATACAAAGACGCAGGGGACGCGGAGAGCGCGCGGCGTCTCCCTGCGTTCCCTGCGTCTTTGCGTGAGGCCTGTTTTCTTCAGTCCACGAGCGTGAGGGAACGCTCCCGGACCTTGCGCCGCAGCAGCTCGTGGAACTCGGCGGCGGGCATCGGCGGGAGCTGCTCGCCGGTGCGCAGGCGCACGGCCACGGTGCCGTTCTCCACCTCGCGGTCGCCCGCCACCAGGATGTAGGGGACCTTCTGCAGCTGCGCGTCGCGGATGCGCGCGTTCAGCGGCTTGTTGCCGGCATCCACCTCCACCCGCAGGTCTTCGGCGAAGAGCGGCCGCGCCACCGACTCGCAGTACTCGGCGTGGCGGTCGGCGATCGGGAGCACCACCGCCTGCACCGGGGCCAGCCAGACCGGGAAGGCGCCCGCGTACAGCTCGATCAGGTAGGCCACCATCCGCTCCAGCGTGCTGATCACCCCGCGGTGGATCATCACCGGGGTGTGCTGCTGGTTGTCTTCCCCCGTGTAGCTGATCCCGAACTGCCGGGGGAGGTGGAAGTCGAGCTGGATGGTGGAGATGGTCTCCTCGCGCCCCAGCACGTCGCGCACCTGGATGTCGACCTTGGGCCCGTAGAAGGCCGCCTCGCCCGGCGCGCGGGTGAAGGGCGTCCCCATCTCCTCCAGCGCCTGGCGCAGCGAGTCCTCGGCCTCCCGCCACATGTCGGCGTTGTCGACGTACTTGTCGCTGTCGGGGTCGTGGGCCGAGAGGCGGAAGCCGTACTCGGTGATGCCGAGCACCGCGTAGGTGCTCTGCACCAGCTTCACCACCTTCATGAACTCCTCGCGCACCTGCCCGGGGGTGCAGAAGATGTGCGCGTCGTTCAGCGTCATGGCGCGCACCCGGGTGAGGCCGCCCACCACGCCGGAGCGCTCGTAGCGGAACATCGTTCCCAGCTCGGCCAGGCGCACCGGGAGGTCGCGGTAGCTGCGCGGCTTCGAGGCGAAGGTGAGGATGTGGTGCGGGCAGTTCATCGGCCGCAGCACCAGCTCCTCGTTGTCGAGCTGGATCGGGGGGAAGATGTTCTCCTGGTAGTGCTGCCAGTGCCCCGAGATCTCGTACACCTCCTTCTTGGCCAGCACCGGCGTGTAGACGTGCTGGTAGCCGCCCAGCCGCTCCTCGTGCAGGATGAACTGCTCCAGCTCGCGGCGGATCACGGAGCCGTTGGGGAGCCAGAGCGGGAACCCGGCGCCCAGCAGGTCGCTGGTGGCGAAGAGCTCCAGCTCGCGCCCCAGGCGGCGGTGGTCGCGGCGCTTGGCCTCCTCCAGCCGCTCCAGGTACGCCGTGAGCTCCGTCTTGTTGCGCCAGGCGGTGCCGTAGAAGCGGTAGAGCGAGGCCTTCTTCTCGTCGCCGCGCCAGTACGAGCCCGAGACGCTCATCAGCTTGATGGCGTTGGGCTGGATGTAGCCGGTGTGCCGCACGTGCGGGCCCCGGCACAGGTCCACGAAGGTGTCGTGCTGGTAGAGGGTGATGGGCTCGTCCGCGCCCCCATCGCTCCCCGCCAGGCCGTCGATCAGCTCCAGCTTGAAGGGCTGGTCGCGGAAGATCTCGCGCGCCTCGCCGGCGCTGACCTCGCGCACCGCGAAGGGGTGGCGGCCCTTGGCGATCTCCTTCATCCGCGCCTCGATCCACACCTGGTCTTCCTCGGTGGGGCGGCGGGGGAGCTCGAAGTCGTAGTAGAAGCCGTCCTCCACCGGCGGGCCGATGGCGGGGCGCGCGCCGGGGAAGCGCTCGGTGACGGCCTGTGCCAGCACGTGCGCCGCCGAGTGCCGGATGCGGTAGAGCTCCGGGTCGTATCCTTCGGGGATGTGGCGCTCGGCCTCGAGCGCGAGATCCTTCTCCTCGGCCATCATCATCCTTCCTTCGCGGTATGTGGCCGCCGCCCACGATGCGGCGGCCAGGTGTGCAAGCCTGATAGTATAAGCCCGGGTCAGGGGTCGTCGCGAGGTTGGCCTGCCAGAAAAACGGCTCATACCACGTTGCAGAGCTTCGATCCGGATCACCTCATCCAAACCGAATGGCTCACACGGAGTCAACGGAGTCAGCGGAGTCGTTCTCCGTTGACTCCGTTGACTCCGTGTGAGGTCTTTCGTTGAGGTCGGGGAACCAGAACGATCTCGGAAACGAGGTATCACGCAGAGGCACAGAGTCCGCGCCTCCGCGTGAGGTCAGTCGTCGCCCTCCGGCGGGTTCAGGAGCCACCAGACCTGGTCGCGCAGTTCGCCGGGCGTCCAATGCTCCAGCGAGTAGCGGATGGCGCGCAACAGCCACCGCAGGTCCTGCCGGTCCGCCACCAGCAGGACGCCGGCGTGGTGCCCGCCCGCGGCGAGCAGCAGCGCGCTCTCCGCGATGAAGTCGGTGTCGTGGGTCAGGAGGGTGCGTCCGTCGCCCGCCGCGAAGGCGAGTTGCGACGCGTCCGACTCGGAATTGTGAGAGAGTGTGTGGGTGCTGGCCGCATCTACGCCCTGCCGCACCAGGGCCGCCGTCGCTCTTCTGTCGATGCACTCGTCCAGGTACAGCCGCCAGTTACCGGACACCCTGGGACGCGAGCGACCGTTCGTACGCCGTGCGGTCCGCCGTCACCCGCTCCGGGAACGTCTGCGCGTAGCGGACGACGGCGTCCACGTCCTCGTGCGTGAGGCGGGGATACGCTTCGCGGATCTCCTCGAGGCGCCAGCCGGACTGCAGCCGCGCGTGCACCATGAAGACGGGAACGCGCGTCCCCGCCACCACCGCCTTGCCGCCCCACACGTCCGGTCGCCGCACGATGCGCGGGTCGGCCTGCACCGAGCGGCGGAGGCCGGGCCGCGTGACCCATCGCAGCGCATGTCTGATCCCTCGCATCGTCTTTCCCATCGGGATGCTTCCGCCGGCGTGGCCCATCCACGATGAAGGGTATGTCCAGTCCGGCGGGTTTGTCAACGCCGCCGGCCGTCGCGGAACGGGACGCGACGCGGTATCTTCCCGCGCTCGAAGCCCATCTCCCGAGCCGGCGACAGCCCGTGGATCCCAACCGCATCCTGATCATCGACTACGGCTCGCAGTTCACGCAGCTCATCGCGCGGCGCATCCGCGAGGAGCGTGTGTACTGCGAGATCCAGCCGCCCACCCGCTCCCTCGACTGGATCCGCGAGTGGGCGCCGAAGGGGATCGTGCTCTCCGGCGGCCCCTCCTCCGTCTACGGCGAAGACGTGCCGACGGCGGAGCCCGGGCTGCTGCGGATGGGCATCCCCGTGCTCGGCGTGTGCTACGGGATGCAGCTCATCACCCACCTGGAGGGCGGCGTGGTGGAGCGCGGGCGGCGCGAGTACGGCCGCGCGCAGGTGCGGGTCGACGAGCCCACCGGGATCTTCGACGGGTTCCAGGCCGGCGAGCGCACCCAGGTGTGGATGAGCCATGGCGACCACGTGAAGCAGCCGCCCCCCGGCTACCGCGGCCTCGCCAGCTCCGAGGACGTCCACTGGGCCGCCTTCGTGGCCGAAGACCGGCCCGTCTACGGGGTGCAGTTCCACGTGGAGGTGGCGCACACCACGCGCGGCGCCGACATCGTTTCGAACTTCGTGTTCGGCGTCTGCGGCTGCCAGCCGACCTGGACCGCCGGGAGCTACATCGACGCCGAGCTGCGCAAGATCCGCGAGCAGGTGGGCGACGCGCGCGCCGTGTGCGGGCTCTCGGGCGGGGTCGACTCGTCGGTGGCGGCCACGCTGGTGCACCGCGCCATCGGCGACCGGCTCACCTGCATCTTCGTGGACACCGGGCTGCTGCGGCAGGGCGAGCGCGACTCCGTGGAGCGCACCTTCCGGCAGCACATGGGGATGCGCCTCGAGGTGGTGGACGCCTCCGCGCTCTTCCTGGAGCGGCTGAAGGGGGTGGACGACCCCGAGCAGAAGCGGAAGATCATCGGCCACGCCTTCATCGACGTGTTCGAGGAGGCCGCCGCGAAGATCGGCGCCGATGCGCGCTTCCTGGTGCAGGGAACCCTCTACCCCGACGTGATCGAGTCGCTCTCGGTGAAGGGACCCTCGGCCACCATCAAGACGCACCACAACGTGGGCGGCCTGAAGGAGGAGATGAGCTTCGCGCTGGTGGAGCCGCTGCGCGAGCTGTTCAAGGACGAGGTGCGGCAGGTGGGGCGCGAGCTGGGCCTCCCCGAGGAGATGGTGGGGCGCCACCCCTTCCCCGGCCCCGGCCTGGCGATCCGCGTCCTGGGCGCCGTGGACGAGCGCGAGCTGGCGGTGCTGCGCCAGGCCGACGTCATCTACCTGGAGGAGATCCGCGCGGCCGGGCTGTACGACGACATCTGGCAGGCGTTCGCGGTGCTCCTCCCGGTGCGGTCGGTGGGGGTGATGGGCGACGAGCGGACGTACGAGAACGTCTGCGCGCTGCGCGCCGTCACCAGCCGCGACGGGATGACGGCCGACTGGTATCCCTTTCCGCACGACGTGCTGGCGCGCATCAGCACCCGCATCATCAACGAGGTCACCGGGATCAACCGCGTGGTCTACGACATCTCCTCCAAGCCCCCGGCCACCATCGAGTGGGAGTGAGCGGCGCCCGGGCCGGATCGTGGCGAACGTGCGCGTGCGGCTGCATGGAGCGCCCGCTAACGGGCGGAAGGGTTAACGGGGCGGTGCCACCGCCGAACTTGAGGAGCGGGGAACGCCGCGCTCGCCATCCTCAGCCACAGGAGACGCGACCATGTCGAAGCTGACGCTGGACGTCGATCAAATCCGGGTGGAGTCGTTCTCCCCCGGCTCCGCCGCATCCGTGGAGGTCATTCCGACCACCACGACGAAATCGCAGGAGCCGAGCTGCAGCTGCCCGACCTTCTGCCCCTGCTGAGCCTTCGGGTCACGGGCAACGACGGAGAGAGTCAGCCACGCGATCCGCCACCGGACATTCCGGCGGCGGATCGCGCGACTATTTGCGAACCTGCGTGAGGGAGCTGTGGAGGGAAGGCGGAGGGAGTGGGGAGGGAAAGGTCCGGCTCGGGGTTCTCGTGGAGAGCGAACGGCGGGGATCGAACCCGCTGCCTCCGGGCTGGGAAGCCGGCGCTCTGCCGTTTGAGCTACGTTCGCGGATGGAATGCGCCCGGCAGGGCTCGAACCTGCGGCCTTCGGTGCCGGAAACCGACGCTCTGTTCCGCTGAGCTACGGGCGCGCAGTGCTCTCACCTCGATCCAATCGAAGAAGAGACGTCATCCTGAGGAGGCCGGCCACGCCGCACTCTCGTCCAGTACGACGGTCGGCAGGCCGAAGGATCCATCGTCGGCGCTCGGGACCCATCCTCCGAAGCGCATCCAGCATCAACAGAGGGAGGTGAGGGATTCGAACCCCCGGCCCCGTTCAAGGAGCTCCCGTTTTCGAGACGGGTGCATTCGGCCGCTCTGCCAACCTCCCGATCGATCGTACTGGCCCAACCAGAGGAGGGTGGGGGATTCGAACCCCCGGGGCGTTTCCGCCCTCGCGGTTAGCACCCGCGCGCAATCGGCCTCTCTGCCAACCCTCCATCGTCGTGCAAGTCGGGACGCGCGGATTCGAACCGCGGGCCTCTGGTACCCGAAACCAGCGCTCTGACCAGCTGAGCTACGTCCCGTTCCACCTCCATGCCCCCGCCAGGATTCGAACCTGGGACCTCCGGATCCGTAATCCGGCGCTCTCGTCCGCTGAGCTACGGGGGCGAAACGGCAGGGATGCCGAATACGGAATTCCACGGCGCTTCGGAGAGCTGGCTCCGGGCGCCGACTTTAGATCCTTCGGCCTTCCGACTGGAATGTCGGACGAAGGCACGGCGTGACCGGCCTCAGGATGACGTCGTTGTAAGTGGTTGAATCAGAAGCGGATCGAGCATGACGAGGTACAGGGGACAGCATGCGGCCTTTCTACAGGTCTCTCTGCCGGCTGTCCGCTGCACCTGCCACGCATCCGAGTACCCCGGGAGGGATTTGAACCCTCAATGCCTTACGGCCTCCCGGGTCTGAGCCGGGCGAGTCTGCCGTTCCTCCACCGGGGTGTGACACCAGGGGACAGGTTACGGGGACAGCCAGCGACTTCCTTGCGTCGTGGCCGCTTGCTGTCACCTGTCCCCTGTTCCCTGTAACCTGCAGTTCAGGGTGACGGACGGGGATCGAACCCGTGGCCTCCGGAGCCACATTCCGGCGCTCTGCCGACTGAGCTACCATCACCATGGTGCCGCTCCGTCCCGGGAAGGCACGCCCTCCCGGAACGGTTCGCCGGCCAGGCCGGCGCGGCCCGCGTCAGGCCGCTTCGTGCTCCCCGAGGGCCAGCAGCTCGGCCACGTCGCCGTGGCGCGCGCTCACCAGCTCCCACGCCGTGGGGGTGCGCGGCTCGGCGAGCAGCGGCATCCCGGCCTCGTCGGGGGTGCGGTCGGCCTTCAGGTTGTTGCACGGCTCGCAGGCGGTGGCGACGTTGCGCCACGCGTCGCGGCCGCCCCGCGACAGGGGCACCACGTGGTCACGGGTCAGCCGGTGCCCCGCGCGCCGAACCTCCGCCTCCGTGCGGCCGCAGTACAGGCAGCGCCGGCCGTCGCGGTCGAAGAGGTTGTGGTTCGCGCCGCCGAGCGGCGCCGCCCCGAACAGCCGGGCGGGGAGCCTGACGCCCGCGCGCAGCCGCAGCACGCGCGGCGCGGGCACCACCAGCTTCATCGACCGGAAGCGGCGCGTGGGGTGGGCCCGCTCGATCTCGGCCTTGCCGTCCACGTACAGCTGGACCGCGCGCTGCACGCTGACGGTGCCGACCGGCAGGTAGCCCGGGCTGATGACCAGCGTGGTGCTCATGATCGCATCTCTCGCTCACCTTTCCGGGAATTGGGGAACGCGCCGCCCCGGATCCCGAAACCGGGGGGCGCCGGCCCACCGTGCGCGGGCACATCTCGCTGTCGCAGGGGGAAGTGGAACCGGGCGGATTCGAACCGCCAGCCGACCGCTTGCAGGGCGGGTGCTCTCCCGTTGAGCTACGGTCCCGGGGAAGTGCTTAAGTGCTAAGTGCTAAGTGCTAAGTGCTAAGTGCTAAGTGCTAAGTGCTAAGTGCTAAGTGCTAAGTGCTTAAGTCACGGACGTCCGATGCTGGACGGGAAATTGGGCGGCGCGTGGACGGCGTCTTCGCGGCCGGGGACGCGCATGCCGGGGGAGGTGCGCGGCGGCCACACGGCGCCCTGCCGCGCGCCGAAGTCGGTCCTGCGGTCGTACTCCTCGTCCACCAGGCGGAAGGCGGCGACGATGCTGTCGATCTCCACCCGCGCACGGTCCTGCATCGCGCCGCAGGGGCCGTGCAGGCGGCCGAGGCTCTGCTCCACCTCTCGCGCCGCGGTGACGGCCGTCGCCAGGTGGCCGTTCTCATGGCCGGCCAGGTTGCGCACGAACTTCGACCAGTCCATCGCGAGGCCGCCCGACGCGCCCGGCGAGGGATGCCAGCGCGGCAATGCCATGCGGCTCTCCAGGCGCACCCGCGACGTCGTCACCGCGCACACCGAGTCGCCGGTGGCGGGCGCCCACTCGCCGTCCCAGGTGAGCGACCAGGTGGTGCGCGCGAAGTTCGAGTCCGTCTGCGTGGCCGCCGGCGCCTGCGCCTTGAGCGAGGCCAGGAGCTCGCCCACGCTCCCGCCGCTCACCTCGTAGAACGCCCGCTCCACGTTGGCGCCCGCCGGTTCCCGCACCGGCCGCGGCCCGCGTGGGCCGCACGCCGCCGCGAGGGCGAGGCAGAGGATGGAGGCGAGTCGGACCCGCATGGGGTGGTTCGGCAGGGTGAGGAGTCGGGCGGACGCTTCCCCCAATTCGCGCTCCCGGACGGCGCCGCACAAGCCCTTCGTCGCCCGGTCCGTTCGAAACCGGGTGGAGCCGGAGGGAATCGAACCCTCGCCCTCTCCGATGCCGACGGAGCGCTCTCCCCCCTGAGCTACGGTCCCTTCCCATTTCCATCACCAACCAGAGCCGTAGCCCGGGATCGAACCGGGGACCTCTCGCTTACGAGGCGAGCGCTCTCCCACCTGAGCTACAACGGCACTTGGCACTTCCTGAGACAGTTGCCCGGGAGGGATTCGAACCCCCGACGCGCGGATCTTCAACCCGCCGCTCTACCAGCTGAGCTACCGAGCAATCACATACCTTTGTTGTAACTGTACTCGCGCCCCCAGGACGTCATCCTGAGGCCGGCCACGCTGCACTCGCTCACTCGCCGGATTCGGCAGGCCAAAGGATCTATCGCCGGCGCTCGGATCCATCCTCCGAAGCGCACCGTTCCCCGAATGCAGAGGGCGGGGTGGGAATCGAACCCACGCGCACCTGATTAACAGTCAGGCGCTCTACCCCTGAGCTACCCGCCCCTGGTGGCGATCATCCGCAGCGCCGGGATCTCTCCGCCAACCCGGCGGCGCGTGATCTCGATCGATGCCCCCGAGTACCAGCGGGCGGATTCGAACCGCCGACCCCTCCAGTATGGGTGGAGTGCTCTACCGGCTGAGCTACGCTGGCGTGGAGTAGTCCGGGGAGGACTCGAACCTCCGCTCTCCTGCATGTGAGGCAGGCGCCCTGGCCGCTGGGCTACCGGACCGTGATGAAGATGAAGTAGACACGGGAGGATTCGAACCTCCGGCCCCTCGGGTATCAGCCGAGTGCTCTCACCCCTGAGCTACGTGTCTGCGTTTGAAGCGCCGCATCCCCGGCATCCTCGGGATCGTCCGCGCTTCGGAGGTCTGGGTCCGAGCGCCGACTTTAGATCCTTCGGCCTGCGGACCGTGGTGCTGGCCGAGAGTGCGGGGTGGCCGGCCTCAGGATGACGTCTTTGGGTTGGGGTCGAAGGTTTCGGTTCGGTCGATGGTTACTGGATTTCGACGATGGTTCTGAGTTTCCGACGATGGACACGTGTGAAGCGGACAGCGGGATTCGAACCCGCGGCCTCGACCTTGGCGGGGTCGCGCTCTGCCAGTTGAGCTATGTCCGCGATTGGAGCAGGCGATGCCACGGGGAATCGAACCCCGATCTCCGGAGCGACAATCCGGTATCCTGACCACTGAACGATGGCACCGTAAATTCGACGGGATCACGTCCCTCGAGCACTTGGCACTTAGCACTTGGCACTTAGCACTTAGCACTTAGCACTTAGCACTTTCGTACTTCCGACCAGCACGGCGGGAGGGACTCGAACCCCCAACACCCGGTTTTGGAGACCAGCGCTCTACCCGTTGAGACGTACCGCCGTGTGTGACCGCGAAGCTTCCGCGGGGAGTCGAACCCCGGGCCTCGTCCCTACCATGGACGCGCTCTGCCGGCTGAGCTACGGAAGCGTTCGTTCGCGAGGGAGAGGAGCGGACCTTCCTGCCGTGCCACGCCCGCACCGCGGGAGTCGCGTGCCACGTGGTGGGGCGGGCGCCGGCCGTCCGGCCCGCCCTCTCCGCTCGCGAACCATTCACGAGAACCCTTTACCCGAGTTGTCAAACACGCCGGGCCCCGTGGGCCCGCTGGTGCTGCCGATGCCGGCCGGTCCGTTTCACCGGACGCGCCGGGAATGCCGCGGAGAGTGCCGAAAACGCGAAGCGCCCCGCCTCCCCACGTGCGGGAGGCGGGGCGCTCGATCCATCAGCGCCAGGTCCGGGTGCGGGTGCCTACTCCCGCAACGGACCACCTCCCGCGAGCTGTGCCTGCTCCTGCCGATCCCACCCACCGCCGACGGTCGACCGCATGGTAGTGCCGCCGAATCGATCACTGCCGTCCGAACCGCCGAGCCGGCTGGTGTGCGCCGGCGCGATAATCCCACCCATTTCCAATCCGTGCGGATGATTGGCCGCCACCACGGCCGGCGCCGTCGCGCGCGGCTCCGCCGAGAGCCCGAGCGCCAGCGGCGCGGGGGCGGCCACGGACGCCGTATGCGGCATCCGGAGGGCGGCGGAGAGGGTAGTGGTCATTGCGGCTCTTCCTTCGTTCGTCGGATTCGGTGGTTCGGTCGATCCAGCGTCTGCTGCCCGTTACGGCCGGCCGTCCGGCCCGGTTTCGGATTCAGGGCAAACGAAAACGGGAGGCGCGTCCGACCGCCCCGTTTCCGAGGCAATCCCGTCTCGCAGACCAGCCCCTGGGGACGTGGTGCTGCGCCGACGGCTTGGGACGCGACTCCCGTTTCGTGCGCCAACAGTAACCGTGCCCCTCGCCCGCCGTCAAGGGGGATGATGAAACGCGCCCGGTCCATCGTCTCCCGGCCGCAACGCCGGATGCGGCTTCAACCCGCTGGTTGAACGCCACGGCGGCGCGGAGTTGAGCGAGATCCGCCATCTTCCCCCTCGCGTCGCCGGCCACCCCTGGCGCGGCGGCCGACCACACCCTGCCACACGAGGAGCAGACGATGCCGCACCAGACCGACCCCGAGGGGACCGCCGGGGGAGCCGAGGCCGTGAAGACCCTGAACTACCAGGAGCTGCGCAAGATGGTGGAGTGCGCGGCCAGCTACCGGGAGAAGAAGGTCTACATCGTGGTGGACGACAAGGGATGGACCGTGCAGACGGAGGAGCCGACCAACACGGACGGGAAGGCGGTGATCCCCTGCATGAGCCCGGGGAAGCCGGGAGGGCCAAGGAAGCTTGCGCTCGCCAAGGTCGGGCTCGACGAGAACAAGCCGGTGAACCTGCTCAAGCTGAGGCTCCCCGGCAGCGACAAGGACGAGGAAGCCGACGCGGTGTTCTGGACCCCCGCGGCGGTGGAGAAGTTCGTGGTGCCCTACTACGCGTCGGTGTACGGCGACCAGGCGCCGAAGAAGCTGGCCAACCTCATCAGCATCCTGGGCGTCGTACGCGAGCCGAGCGACGAGGCCGCGGCGCGGGGCCAGGTCCTCGAGGCGTTCGCCGTGGCGCACATGCCCAAGTCGGAGTACGTGCAGGTCGACGAGCCGTTCGCGGTGCTCGCGGCCGACGCGGCCGGCAACGTGCAGGTGATGTCGATCAGCGGGTACCTGCGGCCGGAGGGGTGAAGAGCTCGCGGAAGAGCGGGTCCCTGCGCAGGTAGGGGCCCAGCGGGGGGCGGGCGGCGACCAGCTCGTCGAGCAGGCGGCGGGCGGCGTCGCGCTCGCCCAGCCTGAGCCGCACGTACGCCTCGTCGTAGGCCAGCGACAGCCGCAGGTCGGCGTCGCTCCCCACCTCGCGCCGCGCCCGGGCCACCTCGGCCCGGGCGCGCGCCGCGTCTCCCGCGCGCGCCGAGACCGAGGCGGCCACCATCCGCCGGTACACCGGGCTGTAGGCGCGCCCCGCGGCGGCGGCGCGGGCGGGCGGGTCGATGCTGTCGAGCGCCGCGACCAGCTGCCAGGCCAGCGCCGGGTCCTGCCGCTGCGCGGGGTCTTCGCGCAGCAGGGTCAGCCTGCACTCCAGCAGCCGCCAGTCGGCGGGGAACTCGCGGCGGCCGCGCTCGCACCACTCGCCGGCGGCGCGGTAGTCGCCGAGCGCCAGCGCGCTGTTGTACAGCGAGTGCAGCACGTCGGCGGCGTCGTCGAGGTAGGCGTCTTCCTGCAGGGCGCGGCGGGCGGCCTGGTCGGCTTCGGCGAAGCGCCCGCGGTAGCGCAGCAGCTGGCTCAGCCGGCTCCAGGCGCTGGCCAGCGAGGGGTCGGCGGCCACGGCGGCGCGCAGGTCGCGCTCGGCCCGGTCGAGCTGCTGGGGCTGCCCCGGCCCCACCGCCTGCACCGCCAGGTAGAAGGCGACGGTGCCGCGCAGCTCCAGCGCCGGCGCGTACCCGGGCTGGCGCGCCAGGACATCGCCGGCGTGGCGCAGCGCCGCGGCCAGCAGGGTGTCGGGGCGGGCGGCGTCGCGCCGGCGCGCCAGCGCCACCGCCACCCAGCCGCGCTGCACGGCGGGGCGCGTCCACGCGGGGTCTACCGCCTGGGCGCGCGCCAGCAGGGAGTCGGCGCGGTTCAGCAGCCGCACGGCCGACGCGCCGTCGAGCGGGTCGCGCTCGTCCTGCAGCTCGCGCGCGTCGGCGGCGGCCTGCTCGGCCTGCAGGCTGAGCGAGAGCGCCTCGGTGCTGGTCTGGGCGCGGGCCTCGCGCAGGTGCAGCTCGCGCCCCAGCCGGCGGCGCAGCGAGGCCGCCACCTCTTCGGCCAGCGCGCGCTGCAGCGCCACCACGTCGCCCATGGGGCGGCCGATCACCCGGCTCTCCAGGTGCGCCTCGGTGGCGGCGTCGACCAGCTGCACGGTCACCCACACGCTGTCGCCCGAGCGCTGCAGGCTCCCCTCCACCACGCTCCCCACCCGCAGCGCCCCCACGATGCTGTCGAGCGGAACCGCTCGGTCGCGGAAGGGCTTGACCCCGTTGCGCGAGATCACCTCCAGCGCCTCCACCTGGCTCAGCTCGTGGATCAGCGACTCGGTGAGGCCGCTGGCCAGGTAGCGCAGCTCCTCGCCCGGCGAGTGGTCGTCGAAGTAGAGCACCGCGATGCGCCGCGGATCGTACGTCTCCGCCCCGGCCGCCTCGCCGCGGCGCGCACCCGGCGCCGCGAGGGGCCCCACCGGCGCCAGCAGCAGCCCCGCCGCCACGCCCAGCATCCCCGCCAGCCATGCCGGCGACGGCATCCCCCGCCGCCTCGCCGGGGCCGCGGGCATCGGCACCCCACCGCGCTCCGTCTCCCCGGCTTCCCGCGTCCGCGCTGCAGCCTCCCCCTCTCCATCCGTCACCCGTGGTCCCGCCGCCACCGCGTCCGCATCCCGTTCCACCGCCCGGTCCGGAGCGGCGGCCCGCGGTTCGTCCGCCGGGCGCGTCCCCGGGGCGGCTTCCGTGGCGGGCGAGGGAGACGCATCCACCGCGAGGCCGCGGTCCGACTCCGGATTCCCGTCAACCTCCCCATCCGCCGAAGGGGTTGTATCCGCCGCGGGTTCACCGCTGGTCAGCGGAGGCGCGACGGATGAAGCGTCGCTTCCGCCGGCCGGGATGGACGGGAGACCGGGCGGCGCGGAAGGGGCCGCGGGTTCGGCGGCGGCGACGGCGCCCACGGTGAAGCGGGGCGGGGGCGGCGGGGCGGGGGTGCGCACCGGCTCGGTGCGGAGGCGCTCGACCACCGCCTCCAACTCGGGGTCGCGGTCGACGCCCAGCTCCTCGCGCAGGAGCGCGGCGTGGGTCTCGGCGTAGCGCAGCGCGGCCGCGCGCTCGCCGGCGGCGTCGTAGGCGCGCACCAGGCGCAGCGCCACGCGCGAGGCGTAGGGGTCGTGCACGGCCAGCGCGCGCCACCAGTCCACCGCCCGCAGCGCGCTCCCCTCCGCCTCGGCCGCCTCGGCCAGCCGCTCCAGCGCGCGGGCGTACGCGCGCGCCAGGCGGTCACGCTCGCCCTCCACCCAGCGCTCGAACTCGGCCGCGTCGGCCACGTAGAAGCCGTCCAGCAGCGGCCCGCCGTACACCCGCGCCGCCTGCTCCAGCTCGCCGCGCTCCAGCGCCGTCTCGAACTCGCCCACGTCGCTGGCCACCGCCTCCGGGTCCAGCCGCACCTCGTCGCCCGACGAGGAGAGCCCCTCGCCGAGCTCCTTCCGCAGCACGTACAGCGACTCCGAGAGGTTGTGGCGGGCCGCGTCGTCGGTGTGCTCGGGCCAGAGCAGGCCGATCAGCCGCTCGCGCCGCACCGCGCGTCCGCGCGCCAGCGCCAGGATGCAGAGCAGGGCGATGCGCCGCTTGTGGGCCGCGCGCCCCACGACCGGTCCCTCGCGGCCCCGAAGTACGGGGCTGCCAAGGAGTTGAAGCGTGAATGGGGGAGGCGGTGGCGAAATCAACGCGGGAGATGAACGGGGCGGGGAGACGGGGTTGAGAGCGGTGGATCAAGTTGGTCGCGGATTCCGGGGCGCACAAGTCGCCGGACCCCCGGAACGGGCCGCGACGCAGCGGCCGCCGGTCCACCTCTCCACCCGTCCCGACGGAGCCACGACGATGCACCCGTTCCCCCGCTCGCGCGGCCCGCCCCCGGCCGCACCGCCCGACGCGCATGCAGTGAACCCGGGGGGCGCTCCCGCTCCCCATCCTTCGAACTCACGAACCGGGGAAACGACCATGGCCAACCTGCGCAACTTCATCTGGAGCGGCTCCCACGACGGGATGCCGGTGGACATCTACCTGAACCGCACGCCGAAGATCGGCAACGGCGTGCTGCAGGTCGCGCAGCCGCTGCGGCTGGCGCTCCAGGGCAAGGCCACCGTGCTGGGCAAGGAGATCAGCGGCACGGTGGAGATCCGGATGCCCGACGAGAGCCCCAGCGGCACCTGCACGGTGGTGCTGAACGGCGCCACGCATTCGAACTGCCCGTACCGCACCGACGGCGGCTATCTGAAGATCCAGGTGGCGGACCGCGAGCTGAGCATCGGCGACCACGACAAGCAGTGGACGTGGCTCGGCGTGAGCGGCGTGCCGGCGTGGATCGGCTTCTGGCCCGCCTCGCAGGTGATGGAGGCCGACGAGGCGGAGCGCGAGCTCGCGGCGCCCCCCGCCTGAGCCGACCTCACGCGAAAGACGCGGAGACGCAGGGAGGCCACCGGTCGCCTCCCTGCGTCTCCGCGTCTTTCGCGTGGTGCCCTTCGGCAGCCTTGCGCGGGCGTGCGACCGGCGGGCAAGTTGACCGATCTTTCCCCCTTCAGACCCTCTCAATCATGCCCAGATCCTGCCTCTCCCGCCTCCTCGCCGCGGCGCCCCTGGTCGCGCTCCTCGCCGCCGGGTGCGCGGCGCCGCCGCCGGCCGGTCCCGCGCCCGCAGGGATCTCGCTGGACAGCCTCTACCGGCTGGCGATCTCCGACGCGGCGGTGTATCGCGCGGAGCACGTCCACCTGCTGAACGCCGCGTCGGCCGACTCCGTGGGGAACGTGCGGGTGGTGACCTTCACCAGCTGGTCGGGCTACCACGCCGGCACCGACACCATCACCCGCGACATCTGGGTCACGCTGGTCCCCGAGGTGCGCGACTCGTGCGCCGGCTTCGGTGACGACCTGGCGCTGCGCCTCAACCAGCTGCTGGGGCTTCCCCCGCGGGCCGGCTACACGCTGATGGTGGAGATGACGGTGCCGCTGCGCGCGCTCTTCCGCCCCGTGGCCGACCCGGCCGTCACCACGCGCTACCCGTGCGGCGACACCCTCCAGGCCGGGTGCGGAGAATCGTTCCCCCCCGGCGTGGACACGGCCCACGTGCGCTGGATGGCCGACCAGCTGCTCACCAAGTGGCAGGAGCCCAACGGCTATCCATGGACGCGGTTGGGCTACACCTACAACTGGCACCCGGGCTCCCCACGCTACGGCGCCTCGGAGTACCTGGTGCGCGCGGGGACCATCGCCACCGGCGTCGCGGTTCAGCCGGTGCGCGCGTACTGCGGGCGGTGATCCTCATTCCGGATCACGAGCGCGTTAGCGGTTCACGGACTCCTGCGTCCGATGCACGTCTCAACCAACGGGGATACGGATACGGCCGCAGTCGTCCACGTAGCTCGGGCACTGCTTACCGCTATCACAGTCGTAGGTACATCCCACGCTGCAGTCGTAGGTACATTCCACGCTGCAGTCCGCCGAATCGGAGTGTCCGAGCACCGTTCCCCTGACTTCGTCCGCTCCGGGCTGCGTGTCGAAAGACGTAACCCGCAACTCCTCGAAGTTCAGCGTCAGCTTCTTCATGGCCGGTCCTCTGTCTGGAATGTGGAATGCATGGAACGCCTGCCGCGCGGCGTACGCCTCAACTTGAGCTTCTTCCTGGCCGGTCAGCCGCCGGGAATGCGGATAAAGCCGCAGTCGTCCACGTAGCTCGGACACTGCTTACCGGTTTCACAGTCGTAGGTACATCCCACGCTGCAATCCGCTGAATCGGAGTGTCCGAGCACCATTCCCTTCACTTCGTCCGCTCCGGGCTGCGTGTCGAAAGACATCACCCGCAGCTCTTCGAAGTTCAGCGTCAGCTTCTTCATGGGCGGTCAGCCGCTGGGGATGCGGATACGGGTGCAGGCGTCCACGTAGCTCGGGCACTGCTTACCGCTATCACAGTCGTAGGTACATCCCACGCTGCAGTCGTAGGTACATTCCACGCTGCAGTCCGCCGAATCGGAGTGTCCGAGCACCGTTCCCCTGACTTCGACCGCTCCGAGCGGCGTTTCGAAAGACGTCACCCGCAGCTCCTCGAAGTTCAGCGTCAGCTTCTTCATGGCCGGCCCTCTGTCTGGAATGTGGATGCATGGAATGCCTGCCGCGCGGCGCACGCCTCAACTCGAACTTCTTCCTGGCCGGTCAGCCGCCGGGAATGCGGATATGGATGCAGTCGTCCACGTAGCTCGGACACTGCTTACCGCTTTCACAGTCGTAGGTACATCCCACGCTGCAGTCGTAGGTACATTCCAGGCTGCAGTCCGCTGAATCGGAGTGTCCGAGCACCGTTCCCCTGACTTCGTCAGCTCCGGGCTGCGTGTCGAAAGACGTCACCCGCAGCTCCTCGAAGTTCAGCGTCAGCTTATTCATAGCCAATTTCTTCGCTGCAATGGATTGGGGCTTTGACCACAGTGCGCGACCCGATGCCGGGCGAAACTCGACAGATCACATCAACCATGTTAATCAGAACGCTCCTGGTCAACCTTTTTTGATGGATAGAGAACCGCCTGCATGACATCTGCCTGCTCCTGAGAAATGCGGTGGGGATGTTTGAAGATGGGACACCGCAGGGGTCGGTGCGGGGCCGGGAGATGGACGGGAAAGCGGGACGTGCGGGGCAATTCCCTCCCACGGCGCGTGGGCGTGGAAGCGGTGTTTTCAGGAAGGGAGAGGGACGACGAACAAAAACCGACGAATCAGCCCAGAACTGGAGGCCGGAATCGGAAAGTGGAACGCGACGGTTTTCGTTGTAAAGACGTCACACCGTCGAACGAGAAGGTGCCGGTGCCGGCGTTGAAAGCTACGTTGGTGGAGACGAGGGTCGGCGGGGGAGACCGGTGGCGATGAGTGGAGGCATGTCCGCACGCAAAGCTGATCTCGCCTCGCCGAAAAGCTTGTTCCCGGTACACGAATGTCTGGTAGGGCTCCCCCTCCTCGAGCCGTGCCGCACCTCTGGACGAACGGATGGAACCGACCACGAATCCACGCATCAAGGTCTGCTGCATCTCGTCCGTGGACGAAGCGTGGACGGCGGTCCGCGCCGGGGCGTCGGCGCTGGGGCTGGTGAGCGCGATGCCGAGCGGGCCGGGGGTGATCGGCGACGCGCTGATCGCCGAGATCGCGGCGCGCGTGCCCCCCGGCGTCGCCACCTTCCTCCTCACCTGCGCGACGGACGTGGACGCCATCGTCCGCCAGCAGCGCACCGCGCGGGTGAACACGCTGCAGCTGGTCGATGCCGTCCCGCCCGACGTCTATCCGGTGCTGCGCGCGGAGCTGCCGGGGATCGCGCTGGTGCAGGTGATCCACGTGCGCGGCCCCGAGTCGGTCGACGAGGCGCGGGAGGTGGCGCCGCAGGTGGACGCCATCCTCCTGGACTCCGGCAACCCCTCCGCCGCGGTGAAGGAGCTGGGCGGGACGGGGCGCGTGCACGACTGGGAGGTCAGCTGCCGCATCCGCGAGGCGGTGGACGTCCCCGTCTACCTCGCCGGCGGCCTGCGCCCGGAGAACGTGGCCGAGGCCGTGGCCCGCGTGGGTCCGTTCGGCCTGGACGTGTGCAGCGGCGTGCGGACGGATGGACGGCTGGATGGAGACAGGCTGGCGGCGTTGATCCGCAACGCGACGATGGCTGATTAGCGCGGTTTGCTTTCGAGCTCGGAGTCCACCGCGCATCCGCGGCCGCGGCGCCCTCTCCCCTGCGCCTGAGAGCGCAAACCCCTCTCCCGTACCGGGCGAGGGGCGGACGCGTCCGCAGCCGTGTGGCCTGCGGACGCAGCGCGACGTCAGCGGTCGCGACGCCGGTTGGGTCGGCGCAGGTGCCGGGGACACTACCTCTCCCGGCACGGGAGAGGTGGCGAGCCCCAGCGAGCCGGAGAGGGCGCCGCGGCCGCGGATACGCCCGCCATCTCCGGATTGTGTAGAAAACCGCTCCAGGCCTCACGCGGAGACGCAGAGACGCAGAGGCGCAGGGAGGCTACGCCAGGCGGAAGCCCTGGACGAGGTCCTCCAGCCGCGCGGAGAGGGCCTTGAGCGACTCGCCGCCGCTCGCGCCGTCGCCGCCGCCGGCGAGCGCGGCGACGGTGGACATGCTCCCCTCGAGCTGCTCGGCGAGCGCGGCCATCTCCTCGGCCGAGGCGGCGTTCTCCTCCGCGACCGCGGCCACCTCGCCGATCCGTCCCGCCGTCTCGCGCACCCGCCCGGAGACCTCGCGGGTGTCGGCGGCGAGCCCGTGCACCACCCGCTCGCTCTCCTCCAGCGCCTGGAAGATGGTGTCGAGCGCGCCGCCCACCTCGGCGGCGCGGCCGGCCGTCTCCTGCACGCCGGCGGCGCTGCGCTCGATCTCGTCCACCGTCGCTTCCACGTCGCGCCGCAGCTCGCCGACCACGGCCACGGTGTGCTGCGCCGCGGCCGCCGCGCCCTCGGCGAGCTTGCGCACCTCGTCCGCCACCACCGCGAAGCCGCGCCCCGCCTCGCCCGCGCGCGCCGCCTCGATGGCCGCGTTCAGCGCCAGCAGGTTGGTTTGCGCCGCGATCCCCTCGATCGACCGCACGAACTCGCCGATGGCGGCCGAGTGGCGGTCGAGCCGGCGCACCTGCTCGGTGTTGCCGCGCACCACGCGCCCCAGGTCGCCCGTGGCGGCGGCCACGGCGCGCACCGTGTCGCCGCCGCGGCGCGCGGCCGCCACGGCGTCGCGCAGCGAGGCCGCGGCGCGCTCGCTCTCCTCCGCCACCCCGCCCAGCGAGGCCGCGGCGAGCTCCGTCTGCGTGAGCGCCTGCAGCGCGCTGGCGGACTGCTCCTGGGCGCCGGCGGTGATCTGCGCCACCGCGCCGTTCAGGTGCTCCACCGCCGAGCGCGTCTCCCAGGTGAGCCCCGAGATCTCCGCCGCGTGCGCGCCCAGCGTGGTTCCCGTGTGCTGGATGCGGCCGATCACCCCGCGCAGGTCCGCCGCCATGCGGTTGAACGCATGCGCCATCTCGGCCAGCTCGTCGCCGCCGCGCGCCTCCACCTCGCCGCCGGAGAGGTCCCCGTCGGCGATGCGGCGGGCGCGCTCGGCCACGCGCGACACCGGCTCCACCACCGAGCGCCCCAGCAGCCGGCTCAGCAGCAGCCCCGTGCCCAGCAGCGCCAGCAGGCAGGCCACGCCCATCCACTCGGCGGCGGCGCCGGAGCGGTCCACCTCGCGGGTGAGCGCCGCGCCCGCCGAGTCCTGCGCGTCCTCCAGCTTCCCCAGCACCACCCGGAAGCTGTCCAGGCGGGCCACCAGCGCCTCTTCCTCGGCCGGGTCGTCGCCGGCGCCGGAGGCGAGCCGCAGGGCCATCCGCCCGCCCTGCACCGCCAGCAGCCCGCGCGCCTCGATCGCCCGCTCCGCCAGCGCCCGGCGCTCCGCGGGGAGGCCGTCGAGCGCGGCGTAGGCGTGCAGCCGCTCCTCCGTCTGGGCGATGTTCTCGCCGTAGAAGCGGAGCCAGCGCTGCACCTCGGCCGTGTCGCGCCCGTGGCCGGCGGCGTTCAGCCCCAGCACGGCCTGGTAGGCGTCGCGGTCGATGTTCAGCACCAGCCCCAGCCCCGCCATCTCCCGCCCGGAGAGCGTCCGCGCCCGCACCCGGCCGCGCAGCACGGCGCCGAGCATCAGCGCCATCCCCACCCCGCCGATGAGGAGCAGCGCGCCCATCGCCGCCCGCAGCTTCCAGGCGAAGGTCCATCCCTTTGCGCGAGACGCGGGCGTAATCGACGTTGGCCCTTCCGGAGCGGCAGGGGGAACAGAAGTTTGGATCATCAGCATGGAAAAGAGGTCGATTCGCGAGCGAAAGACGGTCGCGGCGGGCGGCGTCGAGCGGATGCGGTCGGAATGGGGCGAAACGTAGACGACGCCCCCGGTTCCGGCAAGGCCGTGGCGGATTCCGTGCGGGACCCCTCACCCCGGTTCGGGCGGACCAGGCTTCGGTCCAGCCGCGATTCTCGCGCGTCCGCCCGAACCGACCCTCTCCCGAACAGCACGGGAGAGGGTGACTGCAGGCTCGCTTCGCTCGCGGCCACGTGCCGAGACGTCGTGCCTTTGCCGTTGACCGTTGCCGTTCACCTCTCCCATGCTGTTTGGGAGAGGTCGAAAAACAGGTGAGACGGCGGTTTGTCTCTCCTGTTTTTTCGGGTGAGGGGTCCAGCCGCGTTGCGGCGCCGGGGCGGCGGCTGTACGCTGGAGCGTCTCCCCCACGCATCTTTTCCTCCCCGCCGACGCTCCGCACCCGCATGAGACCGTCTCTCCACCTCACCACGGCCGCGGCGCTGCTCGCGGTGGGCGCCGCGCTCCCCGCCGCCGCGCAGGGCACCCCCGGCGAGCGCCTGCGCCGCGTCTTTGCCGACGAGTGGGAGGCGCGGCTGCGCGACGACCCGCTGCTGGCCACCGGCGTGGGCGACCACCGCTTCGACGACCGCCTCCCCGATACCGGCGTGGCGGCGGAGCGGCGGCGGCTGGAGTCGGCGCGCGCCTTCCTGGCCCGCGTGCGCGCCATCCCGCGCGACTCGCTCACCCGCGACGAGCAGATCAACCGCGACATCTTCGAGCGCGGCTTCCGCGAGGCGGTGGAAGAGTCGGAGCTGGGCGGGTGGCAGCTCCCCATCACCAACCGCGAGGGGTTCCACACCTACTTCCCCGAGCTCCCCGACGAGGTGCCGCTGCGCACGCCGCGGGACTACCGCAACTACATCGCGCGGCTGCGGGCCTTCCGGCAGTACGAGGCCGGCTACGTGGAGCAGATGCGGGAGGGGATGCGGCGGGGGATGGTGCTCCCGCGCGTGTCGCTGGACGGGATCGAGGGGACGCTGGAGTCGCACGTGGTCGACGATCCCACGAAGTCGCTGCTCTGGAAGCCCTTCGCCGCGTTCCCCGCCACCGTCCCCGACTCGGCGCGCGCGGCGCTCATGGCGGCCGGGCGCGACGCCATCATGGGCGGCGTGGTGGCCGGCTACCGCGACTTCCTGCGCTTCATCCAAAGCGAGTACCGCCCGGCGGCGCGCGCGGGGCTCGGCGCGAGCGAGCTCCCCGACGGACGCCGCTACTACGCCTACCTCGTCCGCCACTACACCACGGTCGACGCCGCCACCCCGGAGCAGGTGCACGCCACGGGGCTGCGCGAGGTGGCCCGCATCCGCGCGGCGATGGACTCGGTGATGCGCGCCACCGGGTGGACGGGCGACTTCGCGGGGTTCGTGGCCATGCTGCGCTCCGACCCGCGCTTCTACGTGGGCACGGCCGAGGAGCTGATGCAGCGCTACGCCCTGGTGGCCAAGCGCATGGACGGCGAGCTGCCGCGCCTCTTCGGGCGGCTGCCGCGGCTCTCCTACGGGATCAAGCCGATCCCCGACTACGTGGCGCCGCGCACCACCACGGCGTACTACGGCCCCGGGAGCGGCGACGGCACCCGCGCGGGGACCTTCTGGGTGAACACCTGGGACCTGAAGGGGCGCCCCACCTACGAGATGGAGGCCCTCACCTTCCACGAGGCGGTGCCCGGCCACCATCTCCAGATCTCCATCAACCAGGAGCTCACCAGCATCCCCGAGTTCCGGCGCTACGGCGGGGTGACGGCGTTCGTGGAGGGGTGGGCGCTTTACGCCGAAAGCCTGGGGAAGGAGGTCGGCTTCTACCGCGACCCCTACAGCGAGTTCGGCCGGCTCAGCTACGAGATGTGGCGCGCCTGCCGGCTGGTGGTGGACACCGGCATCCACTCGATGGGGTGGACGCGGCAGCAGGCGATCGACTACATGGCGGGGAACAGCGCGCTCACGCTGACCAACGTGACCAACGAGGTGGACCGCTACATCGCCTGGCCCGGGCAGGCGCTGGCGTACAAGACCGGGCAGATGAAGATCCGCGAGCTGCGCACGGAAGCGGAGCGCGCGCTGGGCCCGAAGTTCGACGTGCGCCGCTTCCACGACGTGGTGCTGGGGAGCGGCTCCGTCCCCCTGGGCGTGCTGGAGGACAACGTGCGCCTCTGGATCGCGCAGGAGCAGGCGCGGCCGTAGCGCAGAGATCTGCCTCGTCCCGGTTCCCGGCTCACGGATAGCTCACACGGAGTCAACGGAGTCAACGGAGAACGACTCCGCTGACTCCGTTGACTCCGTGTGAGCATTCTGTTCGGAGGATCTTGCAGGGCTCAGTAGCTCACGTCGAACGCGGTGCGCCCCAGGAAGAGCTGCAGCTGGTCGACGTTCCAGCGCAGGAAGTAGAAGGGGGTGTCGCTGAAGAGCCGCACCGCCGCCGCCGTGTAGGGGGGGCGCGACGCGTACACGCTGGTGCCGTTGGCGTAGATCACCTCGCCGTTGCGCCCCAGCGCGCGGATGCTCGAGTGGCTCCCGTAGAAGGTCACCTGGCGCAGCTCGCCCGCCGGCGAGCGCGTCCACACCTGCCGGAACGCGCCCGCGTCCGGGAGGAGGAACGCCACCCAGCCGTTGCGCAGCTCGTAGTCGGTGTGCGGCAGGTACCCGTACTGGTAGGGGGCCACGTCGCCCAGGGTCACGATCTGCCCGCCGGCCAGGAGCAGCTTCAGCCGCTTCGGCGCGTTCGTGGGGACCTCCAGGTACGCCACGTTGATCCCGTCGGTCATCGGCGAGTGCAGGTACGTGGTGCCGGGGCCGGTGGGGACGAGCTGCACCGGCCCCGCACCCGCGTGGGCCAACAACACGGCGCCGCCGCCGCTCGCCCACACCACGTCGCCGTTCTCCGCGACCATGGGCGTGGTGCTGCTCTTGACGTTCCCCCCCAGGTCGTCCTTCGCCCCCGTCACCAGGTTCATCCGCAGCACGTGCGGCGGCTCGGCGATGGGGTTCATCTGGGTCAGCCAGTCCCCCGCGACCTCCGTGTAGTAGCCCGTCAGTGGCGTCGACGTCGTTCCCGAGACCCGGGCGCCCGGGAGCACGAACCCGCCGCTGTACCGCCACGCCTGGTAGTCGAAGACCGCGGTGGCGTACGTGCCGGTGGCTACCTGGGTCTGCGCGCCGGTCGAGCGGTCCACCAGCCGCGCGGACCACGGCCTGGTGCTGGTGGTGGTCAGGTCCTCGGTGCCGACCAGGAGCTGCGTGTCGTTGAACCCCACCAGCCGGTCGCCGCCGGAGACGATCTCGGTGAGCCGCGCGCTCGACTCCACCGGGATCTCGAAGCTCCGTTCCGCGACTTTGTTCGCCGAGTCGGTGGAGGTGATGTTCAGGACCAGGCGGTGCTGCCCGTCGTAGGCCGCCAGCGAGAGGTCGGTGTGGATGCCGCTGACACCCGAGGCCACGGTGGTGTAGGTGACGCTCGGGAGGATCCTGACCCGGGCCGTGACCGACTTGCAGCCGCCGCAGTCCGCGTCGATGCGCACGGTGGGCCGCGCGACGGTTCCCGAGAGCGGCGCCGTGACGGTGAGCCCCGGGAGCGGGCCGTGGTAGACGGTGACCGACGCCACGCCGGTGTCGCCGTACACCGTGGTGGCGCGCACCCGGATGGTCAGGTTGCCGCGCGGGAACGAGGCCAGGTTCAGCGTGGCCGTGGGCTTGGCGCCCCCCTGGCTCGCCATCGACACCGTCTGCGAGCCCACGATCGCCACCACCGAGGCGACGCTCGCCGTGGCCGAGTCGATGTGGGCCACCACCTTCGCGCTGTCGAGCACCACCTGCCCGGGCCCGGGCTGATCGATGCTCACGTAGACCGCCCCGCTCCCCACGGGGTAGGGCGCGCTCACCAGCAGGGAGAAGGAGAAGGTCTCCACCCCGGGGTCGAAGCGGAGCTTCCAGCGCTTCGCCGCCGAGGTGTCGCCGGGGGCGATGATCTGGTGGTAGGCGAAGAAGGCCTGGTTGGTGGCGGTGAACACGTCCACGCCGTCGGCGTTCGCCACCGACACCGCCCCCGTGCCCTGGGTGGTGTGGACGCCGTCGACGAAGAAGACCTTCACCCCGCCCGTGTCCACCGTGAAGCCGTCGGTGGTGCCGAGCGACACGCGCATCAGGTTCTCGACCGCCAGGTCGAAGGCGAAGGTGTCCGCCACCACGGCGATGTTGCCGGTGATGGTGCGGACGTTCACCCCCTGGCCGCCCAGGATCACGTTGCCGCGCACCCCGGAGGCCGGGGTGGCCATCCGGCAGCTGACGGTGCCGCCGCGCACGTTCGCGGCGCAGTCGATGCGCGCGCTGGCGTTCGCCGGGTCCGTGGGGTCGGGGCGCGCGACGGGGGTGGACGGCGAGTCGCAGGCGGCTGCGAGCAGGGTGGCGGCCGCGGCGGCGAAGAGGCGGCCCAGGCGGGCGGAACGGCGCATGGAAGGTCGAGGTCGGGGTTCGGCTCGCCCGGGTGCGGGGGCGAGTATCCGCTGAGGTGGAAACGACCGCACGCGGGCGCGACCAGGATCGCGGAAGGTATGCATCAACTGGAGCCCGCCCGCCGTTCGTCAGACACCCGAAGCACGCGGCGGCGGGGAGGATCGGCCCCCATAAATATCGCCCAATTCAGGGTTTAGCACAACCTGAGGTCCGGATTGGACCTCGCGTTTCGCAGTCGGGCAGTCCGTGTGGCCGGGGTCGTCCCCGGCCGCACGTGCGACATCTGCGAAACGGCCATTCGACGGTGGATCTGCCGCCGCATGCTGGATCGTTTGCCGTCTCTGCGCGAGGTGCGCCTCCAGGCCGAGCCCCGGCTCAGTAGCTGACCAGGAAGGCGCTGCGGCCGAGGAACGCGTAGAGCGAGCTGCCGCGCCACTCCAGCCGGTTCTCGGCGAGGGCCGTGAGCCACGCGGACCCGACGTCCACCGGCGCGCCGGTGTAGGGGGCGACGATCACGTACCGCCGGCCGCCGGTCTCGTAGGCCAGTTCGCCGTTCGGCCCCAGCGCCGCGATCCAGGGGGTCGACGCCGCGTGCGTCGCCTGCACCGTGCTGCCGTCGGGCCTGCGCACCCAGAGCTGCGCGACCGCCGCCGAGGGGGTGTCCCGCTTCCGGTACGCCGTCCACCCGTTGTTCACCTCGTAACCCACGTGCGGCGGCCCGGGGCCTCCGAGCGAATCGGCGCTGAGCACCGTTTCGCCCGTGCCGTCGAGCAGCACGACCGCGCCGTACTGCGGGGGCGCCGGATGGAAGGGATCCTGGGGGCGGCAGCAGGGTTCCCCCCTCCCGAAGACGACGTTCACCCCGTCGGTGACGGGGCCGCCGTTCCAGAGCGGGTCGTCGTTCGTGAGCTGCGTGGTGGTGCCCGCGCGGTAGCGGAACACCTCGTGGCTCTCGTCGTTGGACCAGACCGCGTCGCCGTTCGGCGCGACGTCGTACCCCACGTTGGAGTTGCCGTAGCGGCTCAGCGCCACCGTCGAGCCGTCGAGCAGGTTGCCGAGGGTCATGAGCCACCAGAGCGCCCAGCTCCCCTCCGAGACCAGCGGGCCGCTGCCGTCGAGCTGCCGGAGCGTGCCGCTGCGCCAGTCGAAGACGCCGGGTACGTCCGAGTCCGCGTTGAAGATCGCCCCCTGCGGGTGCAGGAAGCCGCGGTAGTAGCCCCACGAGAAGGCATACCCGCCCTTCACCCAGCGCCGCAGCTGGGTATCGGTCCCCGAGGCGCGGTCGCGAAGGCGCACGTCGACCTGGTACGGCGGCGGGGAGAGCGGCGCCTCCGAGGGCACGCGGGCAATGTAGAGCAGCCGCCCCGCGTCGATGTCCCAGAGCCGGCCCTCGGGCGCCGAAGCCGCCTCGCTCCAGCGCGCGCTGGACTCCACGAACACCGTGTAGCTCCACTCCACCACCTGGTTGCGCGCGTCGGTCGCCCGCACCCTGACGACCACGGCGCGGCCCTCGTACGCCGCCAGCGACACGGTGGCGTGCACCCCCCCGGTCCCGCTGGCGAGGGGGGTGGGGTTCTGCTCGACGTACACGCCGGCGGTGCAGGGGCCCGCCGTGTCGGAGCAGTCGGCGTCCACGCGCAGCCCCGGGCGCGCCACCGCGCCCTCGAGCGACTGCGCCGAGAGCACCGGGAAGTGGTCGAGGAACACCGTGCGCCGCGCCTCGCCGGTGCCGCCGCCGGCGGTCGCGCGCACCACCAGCTCCTTCTGGCCCTCGGGAAGGCCGGTCAGCACCAGCAGCCCCGTGTAGATGTTCCCGTACCCCGGCGTGCGCAGCTGCACCGTGCGGTCGGCGATGGTGGCGGTGACGCTCGCCGTCAGGGAGCTCACCCTTGCCTGCACCACCACGCTGTCGCCCACGGTCGCGTTCGCGTCGGGCTTGAGGATGTCGACGGTCAGGGGAGCGCCGGCGGTCGCCGCGAAGGTCGCCGTTCCCGCGCCCGCCGCCGATGCGTTGGCCGACTGCGCCGCGTCCGTGCCCAGCGTCCACTGCGCGGTGGCCTCGCCGTTCGCGTCGGTCTGGCTCACCAGCGGGGTGATGGTCCCCGAGCCCGGGCCCACGCTCCAGTTCACCGTGGCGCCCGCCGCCGGCGCCCCGCCGGGGAAGCGCACCGCCACCTTCAGCGGCTGCGCGAGCTGCGTCCCCACCGTTCCCGTCTGCCCGTCACCCGAGACCTTCACCACCGCCGAGCCCAGCGGGAGCGCGGCCGTGGCGGTGAACGCCGTCTTCACCGCCACCGTGGCGGCCGCCTCCACCACCTGCGCGCTGTCCAGCCGGGGGCCCAGCGTCCAGACCGCGCCGGCGACCCCCAGCGAGTCGGCCGTCGCGGTGCCCGGGGTCACGCTGCCGCCCCCGCTGCGCACCGTCCACACCACCGTGGCGGCGGGAACCGGGTTGCCGAAGCGGTCGGTCACGCGCGCCTGCAGCGCCTCGCCCAGCGCGGCCCCGGCCGAGCCGGCGCGCGCGGCGGAGCCGACCGGCGAGATCCCCGCGGGGGGGCCGGCGTGGCCCACCGCCCGGAAGGTGGCGAACACCAGCGGCTGCCCCGTGGCGGGGTCCACCGCGCGGACCTCGACGCGCTGCGTGTCGCGCGACACGGTGCCCAGCGTCCAGCGCTCCTGCGCCATCCCGTCGGCGTTGGTCTGCGCAGTGCCCGCGAACACGCTCCCGCCGCCCGTCACCACGCGGAAGTTCACGATCTGCCCCGCGACGGGCTTCCCCTTCTCGCTGGTGACCTTCACCACCAGCGGCTGCGGGAGCTCCGTCCCCACCTCCGCGGTCTGCAGGTCGCCCGACACCAGGTCCAGGTGCGCCGCGACCCCGGGGCCGTCGTCGGACTGCGTGGGCGAGTCGCACGCGACGGCGAGCACCGCCGCGCAGAGGAGCGCCGCGGCCGCGCGGCCGAACCGGGGGAATGCCTGCTGTCGCATCGAGACCTCTCTTGATCGAAAGACTTCATATCAGTCGTCGGATCCGTTCGAGCGGCGGGCGGCATTGTCGCCGCCGGGTTCCAACTCCGGGTGAGACCTTCCGTCGACTGGTGCTCGACCGACGGAAACGGCTCACGCCGGGAGCGTTGCAGAAGATGAACGTCCTGGTGCGGCAGGCATCGCGCCCCGCCAGGCGGGAGCCGGTGAACGCCGGCCCCCGCGTCGGTTCAGAACGGCTTCGCCACCCTCACCGGCCTGGCGCGCGGGTCGAGCGATCCACGCCCGCCGCCTACGCCCCCAGGTCGTACGCCGACGCCCCGGAGAGGAGGATGAAGCGGTCGCTGCTCCAGACCACCGTCTCCCCCTGCACCGCGACGCCCAGCGAGGCGGTGGTCCCGTCCGCGGCCACGCGGTAGTACTGCCCGGCCAGCGAGTAGACCACGGTGCCCGCCGGCGAGAGCGCCTGCAGGACGGCCCCGCTCCCCGCCAGCTGGCTCTTCGTGCCGCCCGGCGCGCGGCGGGACAGGCCCCGCTCGGTGCCGTACGCCGCCCAGCCGCCGGAGAAGAGGCAGTACAGCTTGCCGCCGTGGTTGAGGTTGGTCCCGTCCAGGAGCTCGTCGCCGCCCGGGCGGGAGAGGTAGGCCGCGCCCAGGTAGGAGAAGCTGACGGTGGTGTACCCCCCGTTCACCCCGTCGGTGAGCAGGTGGTTGGGGAGCCCGTAGAACCCGTCCGGGGTGTAGGGAACCGAGGTGGTGGCGCCGTCGTGCCAGGTGACCAGGCTCGCCGACGCGAGCCAGACCACGGTGCCTTCGGGGCCCACGTCGTTGAGCACCCCGCCGCCCGGCACCAGCGTGGTGGTGCTCCCCGTGGCCAGGTTGCGCCGCACCAGCCCGGTGCCCTCCAGGTAGTACGAGGCCCAGTCGCCGTCGACCGCCGGGGGATGGCTGCTGCCGTCCGTCTTCCCCAGGTACGTCGTGGTGCCCCCGTGCCAGTCGAAGATGTCGCTGAAGGTGCTCCACACCAGCGCCCCGCCGGTGTAGAGGTGCCCCGAGACCCTCCAGATGGCCGGATCGGTCTTCATCGTGTCGGTCTTCACGACCGCGTCGGCGCCGTTCGACAGGGTGCGCACCCGGATCACGCGCGTGCCGTTCTCGATCCACAGCACGCGGTCGGCGGTGGCGTCGATCACCCCTCCCGGCACCTGGGCCAGCAGCGTGCGCGCCCCCGCGGTCACGGCGGTTGCCGTGAAGGTCACCGAGAGGTTCCCCGCGCTCGCGGTGAGCGTCTGCGGCCCGGGCGTGCCCAGCGTCCACTGCGCGTAGGCGATCCCCAGCCCCCGCCCGTTGGGGTCGCTCACCGTCTTCCCCACGGCCGGGGTGACGCTGCCGCCGCCCGAGGCGACCGTCCAGTGGATCGGCAGGCCGGGGACGCTGCCGGTGACGGAGCTCTTCGCGCCCACCCGCACCGTCACGGCGATGCCCGGCCCGCCGGTCTGCCCGTTTCCGGCATCGATCACGAGCTGGTCGGCCGGGTACGCGGTGAAGCGGACGGTGGTGCCGGCCACCGTCGCCTGCGCCGTCTGCGGCCCGGCCGAGGCGCCGAGCACCCACTGCGTGCGCGCGACGCCGTTGGCGTCCGTCGTGGTCGGCGAGGTGATGCTCCCGCCGCCGCTGGTCACCGCCCACGCCACCTGCGCGCCGGGCACGGGGTTGCCGACCGCGTCGCGCACGATCACCGCGAACGAGTCCTCCACCACCGAGCCCACCACGCCGACCACCACGGTGTCGCCGCCGGCGGCGCCGGCGCCGCTGGCGTCGTAGGGCCCCGCCTGCGTGGGCGTCCCCGCCGTGGCGGTCGCGTTGAAGGTGGCGAAGACCAGCGCCTGGCCGGTGCTGCTGTCGACCGCCCGCGCCTCCAGCGTCTGCGGCGAGCCCGCCACGCCGCCCAGCGTCCAGCGCTCCTGCGCGATGCCGTCGTCGTTGGTGATGGCGGCGCCGGCGAACACGTGGCCGCCGCCGGCGGTCACCACGAAGTTGACGATCTGGCCCTTCACCGCGTGCCCCTTGGCGTCGGTCACCTTCACCACCACCGGCTGCGGCAGCTCGGTGAGTACGGGCGCGGTCTGCGCGTTGCCGCCGACCACGTCGAGGTGCGCGGCGGGGCCCGCCTTGCTCCCGGTGGAGTCGCCGCTGCACCCCGCCAGCACCACCGTGCAGGCGAGGGCCAGGTGGGCGAGGCGCTTGGAGGTCTTGGTCATCGGATCATCTGAAGTGGAGCGGCCTCTCGCCGGCGATGTCGCCGGCGCCGGGCAGCCCGTTCGCGCGTCTGTGCAACCGCCGTCATCCCTGCCTTCGTCCATCATCGCGACCCGCGCGCGGGGCCGGCCCGGTTCAGGGGGCCAGCCGGTAGGCCGCGCCGTTGGACAGGAGGAAGAAGTCGCTCCCGTGCACCACGACCTGGTCGATGTCGGTGGCCGGCCCCAGGTCGTACCGCGCGCCGGCGGGGGTCACCAGGTAGAAGCGTCCGCCGTTGCGCGGGTAGCGGTAGACCACGGTGCCGTCGGGCCCGAGCGCATCCAGCAGCGCACCGCTCTCCGTCGAGACCGTCTCCACCACGCCGGCTGGCGACCGCCGCTGCACCTGCCCGGACGTGCTCCACGCGATCCACCCCGCGTTCAAGCGGTACGCCGACCAGCCCTGGGCGAGGGGCAGGTCGTCGTTGCCGCGCTCCAGGACGAGCGGGTTGCCCGTGCAGACGACGTTGACGCCATCGGTCTGGATCTGGATCGCGTTACAGGAAATCGGGGTGACGGCGCCGTCGTGGTACAGGAACGGGCTGCTGGTATAGAACGTCACGTCGCCGTTCGGGCCGACGTCCTGGTAGAAGGCCCGTTGGTTGGCGATCACGAGGTTCGTCCCGGTGGCCAGGTCCCGGCGGATCACCTGGACCGAGCTGCTCCAGGCGGCCCATTCGCCCTCCCCCGAGAGATAGCCGGAGGGGCCGAGCGGGGTCGTCACGCCGCCACGGTACTCGAAGACGGCGGAGCCGCCCGTGCGGAAGATCACCCCGGCGGAGAAGAGGTAGCCCGTCGTGTACGTGGGGTCCGGGTCGGTCGTGAGCGCCGCGTCGGTGCCGGTGGCCAGCGTGCGGAGCTTCACCGACCCACCCGCCTGCGGCTCCACCCACAGCACGCGGTCGGTGGTGGCGTCGACCGCCCGGCCGGGGAACTGGGCCAGGAGCGTGCGCGTGCCCGAGGCGATGGCGGTGGCGGTGAAGGTCACCGAGAGCCCCCCGGCGCTGGCCGTGAGCGTCTGCGTTCCCGCCGACGGACCCAGCGTCCAGTTGGCCGACGCGGTCCCCAGGTTGAAGTTGTGCCGCGAGGCCTCCCCCACGGCCGGGGTCACGCTTCCGCCCCCGGAGCTCACCGTCCAGTGGATCGGCAGCCCGCCGATCGCGCCGGTGGGGCCGGTGGCGCTCAGGCCCACCGTCAGCGTGCTCCCCGTTCCCGCCGTGACGCCGTCGCCCGCGGTCCTGGTCAGCACGGTCGCCGGGTAGGCGGTGAAGCGCACGGTCGCGCCTCCCACCGTGGCCTGCGCCGTCTGCGCGGTTCCGGCGTTGCCCAGCACCCACTGCGTGCGCGCCACGCCGCTGGCGTCCGTCGTCGTCGGCGAGGTGATGCCGCCGCCGCCGCTGGTCACCGCCCAGGCCACCTGCACCCCCGGCGCCGGGTTCCCGGCCGCGTCGCGCACGATCACCGCGAACGAGTCTTCCACCACCGATCCCACCACGCCGGCCACGAGGGTGTCGCCGCTGAAGATGCTCGGCCCGTACGGCGCCGCCTGCGCGGGCGCGCCGGCGGCGGCCGTGGCGGTGAAGGCGGCGGACGCCAGCACCTGGCCGGTGCCGCTCACCGCGCGCGCCTCCAGCGTCTGCGGCGAGCCCGCCACGCCGCCCAGCGTCCACAGCGTCTGCGCGATCCCGGCCTGGTCGGTGGTCGCCGTGCCGGCGGAGACGTTCCCGCCGCCCGCGGTCACCACGAAGCTCACCGACTGCCCCTGCACCACGTTCCCGCCCGCGTCGGTGACCCTCACCACCAGCGGCTGGGCGAGCTGGGTGTTCACCGCGCCGGTCTGCGTGTTTCCCGAGACGACGTCCACGTGCGCCGCGGGCCCGGTCTTCGGGCCGCTGGAGTCCGAGCAGGCCGGGAGCGCCAGCACGGCGGCGGCCAGCAGGGCGCGGGAGAGGGTGCGCAGCGGAGGCATCATGATCTCACGGAAGAACCATCGGTCCGGCACGTGAATCGTGCCGGCGCTCGTTCAGGGGAACCGCCGCCGGCCGGCGCCGCGAGGACCGCGGACGCCGGCCGCCGGGTGAGGGACCCGGTCAGGGGGCCAGCCGGTAGGCCGAGCCGCCGGAGAGCAGGTAGAACGAGCTCCCGTGCACCACGACCGAATCGATGTCGGTGGCCGGTCCGACGTCGTACCGCGTGCCGTCGGGGGCCACCAGGTAGTAGCGCCCGCCGTTGCGCGGGTACCGGTAGACCACCGTGCCGTCGGGCCCGAGGGCATCCAGCAGCGCCCCGCTCTCCGGCGAGACCTGCTCCACCACGCCGGCCGGCGTCCGCCGCTGCACCGGCCCGGCCGACGTGCTCCACGCGATCCACCCCCCGTTCAGCCGGTATGCCGTCGGGTTCTGGACGAGGAACACGTCGGCGTTGCCGTTGTCCAGGGTGAGCGCCGTCCCGCTCGCGTTGTTGGCGCCGTACACGACGTTGACGCCATCGGTCTGGACCTGATTCACCGACCCCGCTGCGTGGGAGACCGGGGTGACGGCCCCGCCGTGGTAGACGAACGCGTCGTTGGTATGGAACCCCACGTCGCCGTTGGGGGCGGCGTCCTCGAAGAAGCCGCGCGCGTTGGCGAGCACGAGGTTCGTCCCGGCGCTCAGGTCCCGGCGGAGCACCTGCGTTCCGCTGCTCCAGGCGGCCCAGTCGCCCTCGACCGAGGGGAGGCCGAAGACGCCGCCGAGGTTCGTGGCCGTGCCGCCGCGGTACTCGAACAGGCCGGCGTTGGTGACGTACACGAGCGCCCCGCCGGTGAACAGGTAGCCCAGCACGTTCGGGGTGCCCGAGGTGGTCAGGACCACCGCGTCGGCGCCGGTCGCCAGCGTGCGCAGCTTCACCTGCCCCGTGGCGGTCTCCCACCAGAGCACGCGGTCGCTGGTGGCGTCGAGCACCGGGCCGGGGACCTGCGCCAGGAGCGTGCGCGTGCCGGCGCCGATGGCGGTGGCCGTGAAGGTCACCGAGAGCCCCCCGGCGGTGGCCGTGAGCGTCTGCGTTCCCGCCGACGGCCCCAGCGTCCAGGTGGCCGACGCGGTCCCCAGGTTGAAGGCGTGCCGCGAGGTCTCCCCCACCGCCGGGGTCACGCTCCCGCCGCCGGAGCTCACCGTCCAGTGGATCGGCAGACCGCCGATGGCGCCGGTGGGGCCGGTGGCGCTCAGGCTCACCGTCAGCGTGCTCCCCGTCCCCGCCGTGACGCCGTCGCCGGACGTCTTGGTGAGCACGGTCGCCGGGTAGGCGGTGAAGCGCACGGTGGCGCCCCCCACCGTCGCCTGCGCCGTCTGCGGGGTCCCCGCGTTGCCGAGCACCCACTGGGTGCGCGCCACGCCGCTGGCGTCGGTGGTGGTCGGCGAGGTGATGCCCCCGCCGCCGCTGGTCACCGCCCAGGAGACCTGCACCCCCGGCACCGGGTTGCCGGCCGCGTCGCGCACGATCACCGCGAAGGAGTCCTCCACCACCGAGCCCACCACGCCGGCCACGAGGGTGTCGCCGCTGAAGGCGCTCGGGCCGTAGGGCGCCGCCTGCGCGGGCGCCCCGGCGGTGGCCGTGGCGGTAAAGGTGGCCGATGCCAGCACCTGGCCGGTGCCGCTCACCGCGCGCGCCTCCAGCGTCTGCGGCGAGCCCGCCACGCCGCCGAGCGTCCACAGCGTCTGCGCGATCCCCGACGCGTCGGTGGTCGCCGTGCCGGCGGAGACGTTCCCGCCGCCCGCGGTCACCACGAAGCTCACCGCCTGCCCCTTCACCACGTTCCCGCTCGCGTCGGTGACCTTCACCACCAGCGGCTGGGAAAGCTGCGTGTTCACCGCGCCGGTCTGCGTGTTTCCGGAGACGATGTCCACGTGCGCCACGGGCCCGGTCTTCGGGCCGTTGGAGTCCTTGCACCCCGGGAGCGCCAGCACGGCGCCGGCGAGGAGGAGCGCCGCGGCCGTGCGGCCAGCCCGGAAGAACGACTGCTGCGACATCGTCACATCTCCTGGAAACGTTTCAGAACGGGGCGCTTGCGGTCCGGGAGCCGGCGTCCGCATCTACCGGGGACCTACGAGCCCAGGTCGTAGACGGCGCTCCCGGAGAGCAGGAGGAAGCGGTCGACGCGCCAGACCACCTGGTCCCCCTGCGCCACGGGTCCCTCGGCCAGCGTGTTGCCGCTCGCCGCGACCTTGAAGTACTGGCTGCCCATCGAGTACACCACCGCGCCCGAAGGCGAGAGCGCCACCAGCACGGCCGAGGCGGGGTTGAGCTGCGTCTTCGTGCCGCCCGGCGCGCGGCGGTACACGGTTCCATCGCCGGTATTGCCGTACGCCGCCCAGCCGCCGGCCAGCAGCAGGGAGACCTGGGCGCCGTGGGCGTAGTTGACCCCGGTGAGGAACTCGTCGCCGGCGGACGAGATGAGCCGGGCCGAGACGGTGAGGCCGAACGTGTTCCGGCAGATGTAGCCGGCGTTCACGCCGTCGGTGAGCACCTTGTCGATACCCCCGCAGGTCGGCGACTGGGTGGGCGCCGACGAAGTGGAGCCGCCCGGCGTCACGGTGAACAGCGAGTTCCCGGATGCATAGACCAGCGTGCCGTCCGGCCCGACGTCCGCGAAGACGGTGCCGCCGGGGATCACGGTGCTGGTGGCGGTGGCGAGGTTGCGCCGGCTCAGCCCGGTACCGTCGATGTAGTACGCGGCCCAGTCGCCGTCGACCGCCGGCACCTGGGCTTCGCTCAGCTTGCCGAGGTAGGTGGTGGTGCCGCCGTGCCAGTCGAACGTCTCGCGGAAGGGGTTCCAGACCAGCGCGCCGCCGGTGTACAGGTTCCCCGCCACGGTCCAGCCGAAGCCGCCCTTCACCGTGTCGGTCTTTACCGTGGCGTCGGCGCCGTTCGACAGGGTGCGCACGCTGATCACGCGCGTGCCGTTGTCGATCCACAGCACCCGGTCCGGCGTGGCGTCGATCGGCCGCCCCGTGGAGGGGAGCTGGGCCAGGAGCGTGCGCGGGCCGGCGGCCACCACGTTCTCGGTGAAGGTCACCGAGAGGTTCCCCGCGCTGGCGGTGAGCGTCTGCGGTCCCGCGGCGGGGCCCATCGTCCAGGCGACCGACGCGCTGCCGCTCGAGCTCGTCGAATCCAGCGCCGGCGCCACGCTCCCGCCGCCCGACGTCACCTGCCAGTGGATCGGCAGGCCGACGACCGGTCCGGCCCCGCCGCCGAAGGCGGAGACACTCACCGGCAGCTGCGTTCCAGCCGCGAGCGTCAGCCCGTCGGAGGTGAGCTTGTTCAGGCTGGTGGCGGGGTAGGCGACGAAGGTGAGGGTCTTTCCCGCCACCGTGGCCGTGGCCGTCTGGTAGGTCACGGCCGCGGTGCCGAGCACCCACTGCGTGCGCGCGATCCCGGAGGCGTCCGTGGTGGTCGGCGTGGTGATGCTCCCGCCGCCCGACGTCACCGCCCAGGCGACCTGCACGCCCGGCGTCGGGTTGCCGTACTGGTCGCGCACCTGCACCGCGAACGAGTCCTCCACCGGCGAGCCCTTCACGCCCACCACGAAGCTGTCCGCCACCGCCACGGCCTGCGTGGGTGCGCCGGGGACCGCGGTGGCGTTGAAGGTCGCGAACACCAGCGCCTGGCCGGTCACGTTGTCCACCGCGCGCACCTCCAGCGTCTGCGGGCCCGCGGTGGTGCCGAGCGTCCAGCGCTCCTGCGCGACCCCGTCGTCGTTGGTGGCGCTGCTCCCGGCGAACACGTGCCCGCCGCCGGCGGTGACCACGAAGTTCACCACCTGCCCCTTCACGGCGTGGCCCTTGGCGTCGGTCACCTTCACCACCAGGGGCTGCGGGAGCTCCGTGCCCGCGGGCGCGCTCTGGGTGTTCCCGCTCACCACGTCGAGGTTGGCGGCGGGGCCGGCCCTGGGGCCGGTGGAATCGCCGCACGCCGGCAGGACGGCCGTGCAGGCCAGGGCCAGGAGCGCGAGGCGCCGCGAAGTCTTCGTCATGGAATCAAGCGGGTGATGAGGGGACGCCCCTCGCCGGCGGTGTCGCCGGCGCGAAGCAGCCCGTTCGTGCGTCGTACGTGCATTCGCCACGATCCGCGCCTGCGCGCGTCGTCGCGGTCCGTGCGAGGCCGGCCCCGGTCAGGGGGCCAGCCGGTAGGCCGAGCCGCCGGAGAGCAGGAAGAACGAGCTCCCGTGCACCACGACCGTGTCGACGTCGGTGGCCGGCCCCAGGTCGTACCGCGTGCCGGCGGGGGTCACCAGGTAGTAGCGCCCGCCGTTGCGCGGGGCGCGGTAGACCACCGTGCCGTCGGGTCCGAGCGCGTCCAGCAGCGTGCCCGAGATCTCCGGCGAGACCGCCTGCACCACGCCGGCCGGCGAACGCCGCGTCACCGGCGCGTTCGGCGTGCTCCACGCGATCCACCCCGCGTTCAGCCGGTACTCCCCCCCGTTGGGGCTCGAGAAGAGGAGCACGTCGCTGTCGCCGTTGTCCAGGTAGGCCTTCACCGAAACTCCGTCGAAGCCGCTGTAGACCACGTTGACGCCGTCGGTCGCGACACGCGACGCCGGGCCCTGGGTGGTGAACGAGCCGAGCGCACCGTCGTGGTACCATCCCGAGGCGGAGCCCAGAAACACCACGTCGCCGTCCGCGCCGACGTCGACCGAGAAGCCCCGGTTGCCGTAGATCACGAGGTTCGTCCCGGTGCCCAGGTCGCGGCGGATCACCTTGGCTCCGTCGCTCCAGGCGGCCCAATCGCCCTCGAACGAGGGGATGCCGAAGACGCCGCCGAGATCCGTCATCACGCCGCCGCGGAACTCCATCAGGCCAGCGCTGCTGTAAACGAGCGCCCCGCCGGAGAACAGGTAGCCGAGCACGTTCGTGGCGCCCGACGCGGTCATGAGCACCTGGTCGGCGCCCGTCGCCAGCGTGCGGAGCTTCACCGGCCCCGTCCCGCCCTGTCCCTCCAGCCAGAGCACGCGGTCGCTGGTGGCGTCGAGCACCTGCCCGGGGACCTGGGTCAGGAGCGTGCGCGTGCCGGCGGCGATGGCGGTGGCCGTGAAGGTCACCGAGAGCCCCCCGGCGGTGGCCGTGAGCGTCTGCGTTCCCGCCGACGGGCCCAGCATCCAGGCGGCCGACGCGGTTCCCTGGTTGAAGGTGTGCCGCGAGGTCTCCCCTACGGCCGGGGTCACGCTCCCGCCGCCGGAGCTCACCGTCCAGTGGATCGGCAGCCCGCCGATCGCCCCGGAGGCGCCGGTGGCGTTCAGGATCACCGTCAGCGTGCTCCCCGTCCCCGCCGTGACGCCGTCGCCCGAGGTCTTGGTGAGCGAGGTCGCCGGGTACGCGGTGAAGCGGACGGTGGCGCCTCCCACCGTCGCCTGCGCCGTCTGCGTGGGCCCCCCGGCCGTCCCCAGCACCCACTGGGTGCGCGTGACGCCGTTGGCGTCGGTGGTGGTCGGCGAGATGATGCTCCCGCCGCCGCTGGTCACCGCCCAGGAGACCTGCACCCCCGGCACCGGGTTGCCGGCCGCATCGCGCACGATCACCGCGAACGAGTCTTCCACCAGCGAACCCACCACGCCCGCCACGAGGGTGTCGCCGCTGAAGATGCTGGGGCCGTACGGCGCCGCCTGGTTGGGCGCGCCGGGCGTGGCCGTGGCGGTGAAGGTGGCGGACGCCAGCACCTGGCCGGTGCCGCTCACCGCGCGCGCCTCCAGCGTCTGCGGCGAGCCCGCCACGCTGCCCAGCAGCCACAGCGCCTGCGCGATTCCCGACTGGTCGGTGGTTCCCGTGCCGATGACCTGCCCGCCGCCCGCGGTCACCACGAAGCTCACCGCCTGCCCCTTGACCACGTTCCCGCCCGCGTCGGTGACCCTCACCACCAGCGGCTGGGAGAGCTGGATGTTCACCGGGCCGGTCTGCGCGTTCCCCGAGACGATGTCCACGTGGGCCGCGGGCCCGGTCTTCGGGCCGTTGGTGTCCGAGCACGCCGGCAGCGCCAGCACGGCGCCGGCGAGGAGGACGAAGGAAAGCGGGCGGATCGAACGCATGGCGACCTCGCTGCAGATGATCTCGTGGTGCGACATGCCGTCGCGACCCCTGACGCCGGGCGGGAGCCGGCGAACGCCCGCCCGTGCCGATCCAGAACTGCTTCGCCGCCTTCACCGGCGGCTTCACCAGGGCCGCGCTGACCGGGAGCGGAGCATTCGGGCTGCCGGTGTCGCGCCATGCGACACGGAGGGAAGGCACGCGACCGGCAGGGGGACGTTCCGTTCCCGGCCGCGACGCGCCATGCCGTGCCCCACCCGATCCGGACGGCCCCGCCCGCGCTCTCCGTGCGAGTTCTTTGGCATCCGGGTGTTTAGCCGTGCCGGCACCGCCCCGTCACCTGAACCCGCGCCGCCGCACTTGCACGCTTCACGACGTTCTCGCCCGCCCACGAGGCGCCACCGCTATGCTTTACAGTCCCGTAACCCCATGAGCGGCAGGCATATGATGACGCAAGCCCGCGGCCCTGCGTCACGGACCGGTATCAGTCCAGGACGTTCTGGTACATTCCAGGGGCGGCGAAATCGTGGGGTCCGGCCGAAGATCGCGCGCGTCACGACGCGCGGGGCTGGTGGGCTCCCATAAAATAGCCGTGCGGGATACTGCCAACAATCGCGGCACGGAGGGGACGTCGCATGGGAACGTATTTGTTCACATCGAGATAGGTCCGTTCGTCATCGGGGGCGAACCCCCCTGTGAACACAGGATGTTTCCGTGCTGGACGCGGGCGCCCCTCAGTCGGCGCCACCCCCTTGCGGACCGTACATCGTGCCCCGACGAGGGAATGGGCGGCGTCGCGGAGGATCTCATCCGCCTCGCGGTTGTCCCGCCACGGGGACGAGCGGTGGCCGTCGCGTGTGACACCCGGTCTGCCGCCGGTCCTTCATCCGATGGCGTAAGCCCCGGCGCCGTCCATCGCGATGCAGGCGATCCACCCGCCGTTCGCCGCGTGGTCGCGCAGCGGAGGCAGGGCCCCGCCCTCAAAATACCGCCGGGAAGGTCCTCGCGTTGGGGTTTGATGCCCGGAAAGGCTGGTGGAATCTCGCGGAACATCTGGTGCCGAGCCGCCCCGTCCGCCACGGGCCATGCCGTGCGGCGCCGGGAGCACGGCTCCCGAAACGCTCCTCGAGGCCCAATCGCTGGAGGAACCGGCGATGAGCCGGGGCGGAAGAAATCCCGTCCTCCGAACCCGCCCGCCGCGGACGCGTGGATCACGACAGGATCACGCGTCCGAATGGCGTCGCCGCGCGCATAAGCGCATACCTGGCAAGCACATGATGACGTGCGTGCCCCGCCTCCGTGTCACCCCTTTCGCTGCAGCCCGCGACAAAGTGGTACGGGGGCTCCCAATAAATGAAGCCGGAGTGCTCGCGTCCTCCTCCGTGTCTCTGCGTCTCCGGCGCGAGACCATTCCTGTGCTGTCGTACGAGCGTTCGTCGCCTTGACGGAGCTCCCGCGCGCACGGCACTTTTCCGCGATGACCACGAGCACGGAAACCACGGCGGAGCAGGCGCTGCTCGACGCCTTCCGCGCGGGGAAGCGCACCGCGCTCGCCCGCGCCATGAGCATGGTGGAGGACGGGCGCCCCGGCTTCGAGCGGCTGCTGCACGAGCTGCACGGCGAGATGCTGCGCGCCCACCGCATCGGCGTCACCGGGCCGCCCGGGGCGGGGAAGAGCACGCTCACCTCGAAGCTGGCGCTGCACTACCGCCAGGGGGGCGAGCGGGTGGGGATCGTGGCCGTCGACCCGTCGTCGCCCTTCACCGGCGGCGCGCTGCTCGGCGACCGCATCCGCATGAGCAACATCTCCACCGATCCCGGGGTCTTCATCCGCTCCATGGCCACCCGCGGCGCGCTCGGCGGGCTGGCGACCACCACCAAGGAGGTCGCCGACCTGCTGGACGCCTTCGGCTTCGAGCGGGTGGTGATGGAGACGGTGGGGGTCGGCCAGAGCGAGCTGGAGATCGCCGGCACCGCGGACACCTGCGTGGTGGTGCTCGTCCCCGAATCGGGCGACTCGATCCAGGCGATGAAGGCGGGGCTGATGGAGGTCGCCGACGTGTTCGTGATCAACAAGGCCGACCGCCCCGGCGCCGACAAGCTGGCCAACGAGCTGGAGCTGATGCTGCACATGCGCCTGGGCGACATGCCGGCCTCCGCGGGGCACCACGGCGTCTCGCTGAAGACCGTCGGCCGCCACGCGCGCGAGTCGGCGCGGCAGGCGGCGCAGGAGAGCGGCGCCTGGGCGATCCCGGTGCTGAAGACGGTGGGGCAGACGGGCGAGGGGGTGGAGGAGCTGGCGCGAACGCTGGACGGCCACCGGGGGTACTTGCAGGACTCCGGCGAGCTCTCGCGGCGGCGCCGCGCGCGGCTGGAGGAGCGGGTGCGGGCGGTGGTGGAGCGGCGGTTGCAGCGCCTGGCCTGGCGGAGCGGGCGCGGCGAGGAGATCCTGGCGGAGCAGATGCCGGCGCTGGAGACGGGCGACCGCTCGCCCTACGAGGTGGCGGAGCGGATCGTGGCCGAGCTCGGCGTCAACCCACGATAAGAGAGCGGACGAATCCCATGAGCGTGGTCGAGAGCGGCGCGGCGCCGGCGGAGCTGCTGGAGCGCATCCGCGCGCAGGAGAAGGAGCTGGAGACGCTGCGGGCGTCGCTCGCCGCCTGGGAGGGCGCGGCCGGCCGTGCCCCCGCGCGCGACGCGAACTTCACCTCCATCTCCGGCGTGCCGGTGGAGCCGCTCTACACTCCGCTCGACCGCCCCGCGCCGGCGGCGGCCGAGGCGGCGTTCTACAACGAGCGCATCGGCTTCCCCGGCGAGTTCCCCTTCACCCGCGGGCCGTACGGCACCATGTACCGCACGCGGCTCTGGACCATGCGCCAGTTCGCGGGCTTCGGGACGAGCGAGGAGACCAACGAGCGCTACCACTTCCTGCTGGAGCGCGGGCAGACGGGGCTCTCGGTGGCCTTCGACTTCCCCACGCTGATGGGCTACGACAGCGACCATCCCCGCTCGCTGGGCGAGGTGGGGAAGTGCGGCGTGGCCATCAGCTCGCTCGACGACATGGAGACGCTCTTCGGCGGCATCCCGCTGGACCAGGTGAGCGTCTCGATGACCATCAACGGCCCGGCCCTCATCCTCTTCGCCTTCTACGTGGTGGCGGCCGAGAAGCAGGGGGTGGCGCCGGAGAAGCTGCGGGGGACGGTCCAGAACGACATCCTCAAGGAGTACCAGGCGCAGCACGCCTGGGTCTACCCGCCGGAGCCGGCGCTCAGGCTGATCATCGATCTCTTCCAGTGGTGCTCGAAGCGGGCGCCCAAGTACAACCCGATCTCCATCTCCGGCTACCACATCCGCGAGGCGGGGGCCACCGCGGTGCAGGAGCTGGCGTACACGCTGCGCAACGGCTTCGAGTACGTGGAGCGGGGGATCGCGCGCGGGCTCGACGTGGACGACTTCGCGCCGCGGCTCTCCTTCTTCTGGGACGTGCACAACGACTTCTTCGAGGAGGTGGCCAAGTTCCGCGCCGCCCGCCGCATCTGGGCGCGCCACCTGCGCGACCGCTACGGCGCCCGGAACCCCGAGAGCTGGCGGCTGCGCACGCACGCGCAGACGGCGGGGGTCACGCTCACCGCGCAGCAGCCGGAGAACAACATCGTGCGCGTGGCCTACCAGGCGCTGGCGGCGGTGCTGGGGGGCACGCAGAGCCTGCACACCAACTCCATGGACGAGACGCTGGCGCTCCCCACCGAGAAGGCGGTGCAGATCGCGCTGCGCACGCAGCAGGTGCTGGCCTACGAGACGGGGGTGCCCAACACCATCGACCCGCTGGCGGGCTCGTACTACGTGGAGGCGCTCACCGACCGGATGGAGGAGGAGGCCGAGCGCATCTTCGCCGAGGTCGACCGGATGGGCGGCGTGGTGCCGGGGATCGAGATGGGCTACTTCCAGCGCGAGATCGCGCGCAGCGCCAGCCGGCAGCAGCGCGAGATCGAGGAGCGCGACCGGGTGATCGTGGGGGTGAACGAGTTCACCGTGGAGGGCGAGACGCTGGAGATCCCGCTGCTCAAGGTGACGCAGGAGAGCGAGAACCGGCAGCGCGAGCGGATGGCCGCCATGCGCGCCCGCCGCGACCAGGCGAGGGTGGACGCCACCCTGGGCGCGCTGAAGGAGGCCTGCCGCACCGGCGAGAACGTGGTGGAGCCGCTCCTCGACGCCGTGCGCGCCTACGCCACCCTCTACGAGATCCGCGCGGCGATGGAAGAGGTCTTCGGCGCCTACCAGGAGCCTGTCTTCTTCTGAGGTATGCAGCCATGTCACACGCTGTCGCGACAGCCGGCACCGGCCTCGTCACCGCCGACGAGCTCTTTCGCATGCGCGACGACGGCATGCGAAGGGAGCTGGTGGATGGCGAGCTGCACGTCATGACCCCCGCTGGTGGGCGTCACGGACAGGTGGCGCTGCGTATCGGGTCGCGGCTGGAGCAGTACGTTGCCGAGAACGACCTGGGCGCGGCGCTTGGCGCCGAGACGGGGTTCAAGGTCTCGGTCGATCCGGACACCGTGCTCGCTCCGGACCTTTCCTTCGTCCGCCGCGAGGTCGCCGAGGGGGTCTCCGACGTGGACGCCTTCTGGCCGGTGGTGCCGGACTTCGTGCTGGAGGTCGTCTCTCCGCGAGACTCGTTTCATGATGTACGGCACAAGGTCTCCCGATGGCTCGACGCTGGGTGCCGGCTGGTGGCGGTCGCAGATCCAAGGGGCCGCGTCATGACGGTGTACCGCTCTCGCAGCGACATCGTCGAACTGACGGAGGATGACGTCCTCGACGCCTCCGACGTAGTACCCGGGTGGAAGCTTCCGCTACGCGGGATGTTCGGCTGATTCGGAGCCGGAGTCTCAGCCTTGCGAGATCCGTGCGGCGATGGAAGAGGTCTTCGGCGCCTATCAGGAGCCGGTGTTCTTCTGATCCTGCATCAGCTTTGGATTGCGACCGGCCGGGCACTCGAGGTGTCCGGCCGGTCGTTCTTCAGACGGTCACGGGATTGCCCGAAGCTGCGTCCTGTCAGGCATTCTCAAATGTAGACGCACTGTCTATATTCCAGGATGCTCTTCGGTCGACACGTCTGCTGCAACGGGATGGAGGGGACGATGGGGATCAGAGTCGAAGGCGCGTTCCCAGGCGAGTTCCATGCTGCGGTGACAGCAGAGTTCATCCGGCACCTCGGCAACCACGTCAGCATTCATCGGCTGGGCCGCGTCTATTCCGTACCCGTGTTTCGAAGCGAAGCCGATCCTGCGGTCGTGCTTGCTCCCGACGTTGCATTCATTCACGCTCGGCCACTCACTTCGCACGAGGTTGCAGGGCATTCTGCCACGCTCCCTGATCTCGTGGTCGAGATCCTTTCGCCCGACGATCTGTACTGCGATGTTCAGGACAGGGTCATGACGTGGCTGAGTGCCAGGTGTCCGATGGTCATAACCGTGAATCCGAGGCTTTGTAGCGCGACCGTTTACCGTTCTCACGTCGATATCAGGTTATTGGCCGAGAACGACGCGATCGAAGGCGGCGACGTGGTGCCGGGGTGGACGCTGCCGCTCCGCGAGCTGTTCGGCTGACGACGCCGTGAGAAGGCGCCTCACCCAGAGACGCAGAGACGCGGAGGAGAGACGCTGTTTCTCCCGCGTCTCTGCGTCTCTGCGTGAGACGGCAATTCCTGTGGTCATCGTACTCCTTGCCGTGGCCTGCGGGCCGTCGGAGCCGCGAAGGGCCGAACGGATCGCCGCGTCGCCGTTCGAGCCGCGGACCGTGGAGATCGTGGACTACTGGATGGGGCTGGAGCCGGAGGGGCCGATCGAGTTCAGCTGGCGCCTCGGGCGGCAGGGCCCCGGGCACGCCTTCACCGGCGTCGGCACCCTCGCGCACCCGCACGGGAGGACGAGCGGGCCGCTCACCGTCACCATCCCCGACTCGGCGATGGCGGCGTTCCTGCGCGGGCTGGCGGCCGCGCCGCGCACGCCCGGCGAGTACAAGCCGAAGATCGAGCACACGGACGACTATCCCGAGCTCACCATCCGGATGCACACCCCGACCGGCATCACGGAGTTCTACTCGGCCTCGCAGGGCGACGAGCGGAGGCCGTGGCGCGTGACCATCGACGCCCGCCAGTACGTGAGCGACTCCCCTACACCCGCCGAGGCGCTGAAGCACCTCCTCCCCTACCTCCGCCGCGACGAGCTGGAGCGGGGGCTCAAGGAGTCGGCCCCGCCGCTGGGCCGCTGACGGCCGCATCCTCCACCTTCATCCCCTTCACCTGTCATGATCCAGCGCCATCTCGCGACGTGGTCCGCTGCACTGCTCGCGGTCGTGTCGTTGGCCGGCTGCATGCCCGCAGGGAAGCGGATCGGTCCGTCCGATGCGCTTCCCCCGGCGTTCGACGCGCGGACGGTGGAGATCCACTACGACTGGAGGGGAGGACCCGGCGTCTCGAGCACTTGGGTGCTCCACCTGGAGCGGCAGGGGGACACATACACCTTCACGGGCACCTCGGAGTTGTGGGTCGGCACAGTAGACGGGAACAAGCATGCGGGACCGCTTCCCGTCACAGTCCCCGATTCTGCCATGCGCGCATTCCTCGCGGCGCTTGCCTCGGCTCCCCGCCGGCGGGGCGTGTACGAAACGACCTGGAACCACACCGACGACTATCCGAATTTCACCATGACGCTGCGTTCCGACACCGGGGTGGTGGAATTCTTCTCTGACTCGCAGAGCACCCGGAATTGGCGCGTCACCATCGGGGGGGTGCAGTACGTGAGCGACTCCGCCGTCCCGCACGATGCGCAGGACCATACCAACCCCTTCGACCGGTACGGCGAGCTGAATCGGCTCGCGAGGGGGTGACCCGGTTTCTCCCGCGCCTCTGCGTCTCGCGAGAGGAGCCGGATGCGGGGTGCGCGTCCGGCTCTTAGCTTGTCCGCGCCAGCGTGGACCCTCTCACCGCCGCCCGATGCCGAACGCGCCCGATCTCCCGCTCGTCTCCCGCGCCCGCGCACACGCCGGTCGCCTCGCCCTCGTGGACGCGGGTGGCGAGCACACCTACGCGGAACTGCTCGACGCCTCCGCACGCGTCGCCGCGGCCGTGCTGGACGGGCGGGGGGACCTGGAGGAGGCGCGGGTGGCGTTCCTGGTGCCGCCGTCGTTCGACTACGCGGCGGTGCAGTGGGGCGTCTGGCGCGCGGGGGGGATCGCGGTGCCGCTCGCCGTCAGCCATCCTCCGGCGGAGCTGGAGTACGCCATCGGCGACGCGGACGCCGCCATCGTCATCGCCCACCCGCAGTTCGCGGAGGTGCTGAGGCCGCTCGCCGAGACGCACGGCGCGCGCTTCCTCACGCTGGACGAGGCGCTCGCGTCCGCTGACGGTCCGCTGCCGGCGGTGGACGAAGGGCGGCGGGCGATGATGCTCTACACCAGCGGCACCACCGGGCGGCCGAAGGGCGTGGTGTGGACGCACGCCAACCTCCGCGCGCAGCTCGAGATGCTGAGCACGGCGTGGGGGTGGCGCGCGGACGACCGCATCCTGCTGGTGCTCCCGCTGCACCACGTGCACGGCATCGTCAACGTGCTCTCCTGCGCGCTCTGGAACGGCGCCGTCTGCGAGATCCAGGCGAAGTTCGACGCGGAGGCGGTGTGGGCGCGCATCGGCTCCGGCGAGCTGACGGTGTTCATGGCCGTCCCCACCGTCTACGGCCGCCTGATCGCCGCGTGGGGGGGCGCCGATCCCGCGCGCCGCGAATGGCTCTCGGCGGGGTGCCGGGGGATGCGGCTGATGGTGAGCGGCTCGGCGGCGCTGCCGGTGAGCACGCTGGAGCGGTGGCGCGCGATCTCCGGCCACACCCTGCTGGAGCGCTACGGGATGACGGAGATCGGGATGGCGCTCTCCAACCCGCTCCACGGCGAGCGGCGGCCGGGGTTCGTGGGCGCGCCGCTCCCCGGCGTGGAGGTGCGGCTGGTGGAAGAGGACGGGAGCTCCGCCGCGCCCGGTGCGCCCGGTGAGATCGAGGTGCGCGGCCCCGGCGTGTTCCTGGAGTACTGGCGCCGCCCCGACGCCACCGCCGAGGCGTTCCGCGAGGGCCGCTGGTTCCGCACGGGCGACGTGGCGGTGGAGGAGGGCGGCTCCTACCGCATCCTGGGCCGCCGCAGCGTCGACATCATCAAGACCGGCGGCTTCAAGGTCTCGGCGCTCGAGATCGAGGAGGTGCTGCGCACCCACCCGGCGGTGGCGGAGTGCGCCGTGGTCGGCGTGGCCGACGCGGAGTGGGGCGAGCGCGTCTGCGCCGCCGTGGAGCCGCGCGGCGGCGAGGTGGTCACGCTCGACGCGCTGCTCCCCTGGGCGCGCGAGCGGCTGGCGCCCTACAAGCTCCCTCGCGCGCTCCTCGCCGTCGACGCCCTGCCGCGCAACGCGATGGGGAAGGTGGTGAAGCCCGAGGTGGCGAAGCTCTTCGTGTGATACGAATCCGGTTGAACAGTCGCACTTACGCGAGAAACCAAGACGTCATCCTGAGGCCGGCCAAGCTGCAATCATCGCTCATGAAACAACTTGCAGGCCGAAGGATCTATAACCGCGTCAACGGGGGATCCTGAGCTCGAAGATTGACCGTGCCTTCCATCAGCGTATCTGAGTCGACTGGCTTTAGATCCTTCGGCCTGCCAGGTCCTTGCCGGACTTCGGGATACAACGTGGCGGCCTCAGGATGACGTCTCTGCGGGGGTGCTCGTGTTAGCAGGGTCAGCCGTGCTTTGTCATGAGTCGGCGAAGCGACCCACTCTTCCTCCGGATTGGTGTAAGCGTAAGGTCTTGTGCGCCTTTTTGATGTAGCAGTCGGTGCAATCAACCCCAATCTGTCGGAACCGGGTTTGCCGGGAAAGGTTGCAGGGTTGATTCGCCACCTGTACGCTGTTATCCTCGTGACTGTCCGGACGTACTCCCCTCTGGCTCCTTCCGGCGGCGCACCCGCGGCACGACGCCGCCTCCGCGATGTTCCCGCGCCTCTCTCACCACCGAGGACACCGTGCAATCCAACCCGAAGCTGACGCGTGCGCGCCGCCCCTGGGTCAGCCCCGTGGTGGCCAACCTCCCCCGGCTGACCGATCTCACGCTGACCACCGGGACGCCGATCCCCGGCAGCGGGAACACGGGCACCGGCAGCACGGTCACGCCCTGAAGCCGCGCTCCCCGAACCCGCTCCGCCACGCCGCATGATCCTGGGCATCGCCGTCACCGAGCACTGCAACCTGCGTTGTCCCCACTGCATCCGGGACGACGTGACCACGGTGCGCAACCTGGACCCGGCGCTCATCTTCCGCACGGTCGACGAGGCGCGGCAGCTCTTCCCCGAGGTGGGGGTGAGCATGACCGGCGGCGAGCCGACCATCCACCCCCGCTGGGACGAGATCATCGCCGGGCTGCACGAGCGCGGGGTGGGGTACCGCTTCGTGACCAACGGCTGGCACATGCGCCGGCTGATGCCCGGGCTCGACCGGCATCCGCCGCTGTACGTGCGCGTGTCGCTCTCCGGGGCCGACGAGGCGGTGCACGACGCGGAGCGCGGCCGCGGCTCGTTCCGGCGCGTGCTGATGGCGGTGGCGCTCCTCACCAGCCGCCGGATCCCCACCTCGCTGGGGTTCGTGGTGGACCGGCGCGACCGCCACCAGCTGCGGCAGGCGGCCGACCTGGCCGAGGGGCTGGGGTGCATGAGCCTGAACTTCGCGCTGGCGCAGCCGGTGCCGGGGAGCGCGGCGCGCGACAGCGACCTGGCCCCGCACGAGTGGTACGCCGCGCGCGACGAGATCCACGCGCTCGGCCGCGAGGGGCGGCGCACCGCCATCCAGCTGGACTACGGCGCCCCCTTCGACGGCGCCGAGAAGGCGTGCGACACCTTCGAGCACAAGCGCCTGTACGTGGACGCGCGCGGCCGGCTCTCGCTCTGCTGCCAGCTCTCGGAGTACGGCGAGAACGAGACCGACGTGGTGGCCGACCTCAACCACACCTCGTTCCTGGAGGCGTGGCCGCGCTACACCGCGCGGCTGGAGGCGCTGCGGCGGGCCAGCGAGGCGCTCGCGGCGCGGGGCGGCGAGCACGACCGCTTCCCCTGCATCCGCTGCGCGAAGGCGCTGGGGAAGATGGAGTGGGTGCGCGAGTTCCCCGCCAGCCCCTGGCACGGGGCCGCCGGCGACGCGGTGCTCCCCAGGCCCGTTCCGCTCGTCTCCATCCGCTACCTGAAGCGCGAGTTGCAGCCGGCCTGACAGCAAAAGCGCCTCACGCAGAGACGCAGAGCCGCGGAGAGGACCTCTCTCCGCGGCTCTGCGTTCGTGCGTCGAGTCATCCCGCGTTGCCGAGGATCATTCTGGTTCCCCGACTTCAACCGAAGAGCTCACACGGAGTCAACGGAGTCAACGGAGAACGACTCCGCTGACTCCGTTGACTCCGTGTGAGACATTCGGTTAGCGGACTTGATCCTGAGCGGCATTCGCGGGCTTCGCGTCGCCAATCGGGGACTGCGATTGGGCGAGCTGGCAGAGGCGCTCCAGCCCCGCATCGTCCTCCAGCCACCAGCGCTCGGGAACGGGGCGTAGCCGCCGCCGGTCCGCGCCCGCCTCGAAGCAGAGCCACGACGGCTCCGTGGGCGGGAAGAAGAGCCGGCTACGGCGCATGTCCAGGCGGCGGTCCGGGAGCTTGCGGCGGTCGGGGTGGTGGATCTTGATGACGTTGATGCGCCGGATCGCGCGGCGGCGGCAGACGGGAGAGGGCACCACCTCCCACACGCGCCACGGAGTCCCCTGCGAGTCGGTGAAGCGGCGGTAGCTCATGCTCTTGACCGATAACGGGTTAGGCACAATCTAACGCCCTTCCGCCGCCGCGTGAAGACGGGCTTACTGCGAGCCGCGCACCGGAGCGCATCTTGCTGAGTGCGTGGCCGCCGCAGGGCGGAGGGCAACGCGAACGCGAGAGACGCAACGGATGCCGCATTCGGGGTTCGAGAGCCTGCTCGCCGGGCACCGGCTGGCCGATCGCTACCACGTGGAGGAGGTGATCGGGCGCGGCGGGTTCGCGGCGGTCTACCGCGCCACCGACGAGCGCCTGGGCCGCACGGTGGCGGTGAAGGTGATCACCCACTCGGCCGGGGCGCCCGAGCTCCGCGACGAGATCCAGAAGCGCTTCCAGCGCGAGGCGCGCGCCATCGCCAGCCTGCACCACCCCAACGTGGTCACCGTCCACGACTTCGGCACCGACGAGACGCTGGGGCTCGACTTCCTGGTGATGGAGCTGCTGGAGGGGGAGGTGCTCTCCGAGCGGCTGCGGCGCCCCGAGCCGCTCGCGGTCGGCGAGGCGCTGCGCATCCTGACCGACGCGGCGGCGGGGGTGGAGGCGGGGCACCGCGCGGGGCTCGTGCACCGCGACATCAAGCCGGGGAACATCTTCCTGGCGCGCGACGAGCACGCCGGCCAGCCGCGCGTGTACGTGGTGGACTTCGGGATCGCGCGCTTCACCGAGCCCGACACCACGCAGCTCACCCACTCCGGCCGCTCCTTTCTCTCCCCCGCCTACGCGTCGCCCGAGCAGCTCCGCGGCGAGCACCAGGTGACCGCCGCGTCGGACGTGTTCAGCCTGGGGGTGATCGGCTACCAGATGCTCGCGCGCGAGAAGCCCTTCCGCCGCGACCGCATGCATCCGGCCCCGGACTCGCCGCGCCCCCTCCCGCTGCGCGAGCGCAACCCCGCCGTTCCCGAGGCCGTGGCGGCGGCCATCCACCGCGCCATGAGCGAAGACCCGGCCGACCGCTTCCCCGATGCCGGCGCCTTCGCCCGGGCCCTGCGTGAAGCTGCGGCTGAGGTCGACGCCGCGCCCGCTTCCGCGCCCGCCGCGGGTCCGGCGCCGGCGCCCGTGGTCCCGGCCGCCGCGCCCCCCGCGCCGTCTCCCGTCGCGGCGGTGCCCGCGCCCGCCGCATCTGCACGCGCCGCGTCCGCGCGCGAAGACGGTCCGGCCCGGATGCCGGCCGGAGGCGTCGCGGTGCGCTCACCGGGTGCACGTGGGCGCAGGGTAAGCCCGGCGCTGCTGGCCGTGCCCCTGCTCGTCGTGCTCGCGGTCGCGGCGTGGCTGCTGATGGGCCGCCGCGATGCGCCGAAGGTGGCGGAGCGGCCGTCTCCCGCGACGACGACGAGCCGGGAGCCATCGCCCTCCGCCCCCGCGCCTGCCGCGGCGCCTGCCACCACGCCACCCGCAGCCGCTGCGGGTGCCCCGGATCCGGGTGCCGCGCGGACGGGTGCGGCTCCGTCGGGTGGTGGGGGAACCGCGACGGTTCCCCCACCACCGGCCCGAGTGGCCGCACAGCCCCCGCGCCGCGTTCCGGTAGCCGCGCGGTCTCAGCCCGCCGTGGTTTCTCCAGCCGCGCGGCGTCCACCGCCGGCCGCGCCGACACCCGCGCCCGCCGCGGTGGCTCCGCCGGCGTCGTCGGCAGCGTCGGCGGTGAACCGCGAGCGGGCGGAGTTCCACGAGAACCTCCGTCATCCCTGCCAGGACTCCGGCTCGGGCACGAGCGAGATCCTCGCCTGCCTGCAGCGGGATTACGCCGGCGCGGACGCCGAGCTGAACCGAGCTTACCAGGAGAAGATGCGGGAGCTCGACCAGGACGGGAGAAGCCGTCTTCTGCAGTCGCAGCGTGCGTGGCTGGAGCGCTACGACCGTGTGCTCACCTCGTACTACTCCCGCTCCTGGGCGAACCATTCCAGGGTGAAGGTGCTCCCTTCGCAGATCCGGGCCGTGCGGGACCGGACGGCATGGGTGCGTCGGTTCCGCGGCTAGAGCGGTTTTCTCGACGGTCCAGAGTGCATCGCGTATCCGCGGCCGCGGCGCCCTCTCCGGCTCGCTGAGGCTCGCCACCTCTCCCGTCCCGGGAGAGGTAGATTCCCCAGCGTCTGCGCCGATCCCCACCGGCGTCGCGACCGCTGACGTGGCGTTACTTCCGCAGGCCACACGGTTGCGGAGGCCGCCCCCCTCGCCCGGTACGGGAGAGGGACAGGCGCGGAGCGCCAGGGAGAGGGCGCCGCGGCCGCGGATGCGCGACGGACTCCGAACCCGAGAGCAATCCGCTCCAGACCTGCCCGGTGGGGAAATGCGGAGACGCAGAGAGGGCTGCCGCGCCTCTCTGCGTCTCCGCGTCTCTGTGTGAGCCGATCCGTTCCGGATCCGGCGTTATCGCGCGTCGAACTCGTAGCGGTGTCCCCCCGAATCGTGCAGCGTGAGCCGGATCCCCGCGCGCGCCACGCGATAGGTGATCGGGGCGCCCGAGCCGTCGGAGGGCGTCACGGTGAGCGTGTTGCCGCTTTCCTCGTAGCTGCCGCGGATGCTCCGCTCCGTGGGCGGGAACTGCGGCGAGTTGCGCGCGACCAGGGTCAGCGAGAAGGCGCCCGCGCGGCCCAGCACCAGCGCACCGCGCTCCACGATCACGTTCGGCTCGGTGGGGGAGTAGGTGGGGATCGAGCGGTTGTCGATCCGCGTCAGCAGGTAGCTGCCGATGATGGAGGGCGGCTCCGCCGGCTTCCCCGAGGTGGCACAGGCGGTGGCGAGCACGAGCAGGGCGGCGGCGAGCGAACGCATCGGCGGAGCTCCGGGTCAGGTAGCGGTCGGTGGATCGACGACGATGGATGCGGGGATCGCGCCACGCGTCCACCAGGGTGCGGTCAGCGGGCCAGCGGCGGGCGGCCGAGGGGGCGCACGCGCTGCATCACCGCCATCAGCGCCAGCACCTTCTCCTCGCCGAAGGGCCGGCCGACCACCTGCAGCCCGCACGGCATCCCCTCCGCGTCGAGCCCGGCGGGGACGGAGCCGACGGGGAGGCCGGTGAGGCTCAGCACGTAGGTGGGCGCGATCCAGTCCACGTACGTCTCCATCTCCCGCCCCCCCACCGTGCGGGGATAGTTCTCCACCACGGGGAAGGGGGATACGGCCATCGTCGGCGTGAGCAGCAGGTCGTAGTCGCGGAAGAGGGCCGCGAAGCGCTCCCGCATCCGCTTGCGCGCCTGCTCGGCGGCGCCCAGCTCCTCCACGCTCGTCTTCAGCCCGGCGCGGATGTTGTTGGCGACGTTGGTCCCGAACGCCTCCAGCTTGTCCAGGTGGGGATGGAGCATGGAGACGAACCAGTAGCCGCGCAGCGCCAGGAAGGCCTTGCGCCCGTACGCCAGGTCGAGCTCGATCTCCTCCACCGCCGCCCCCGCCGCCCGCAGCGCGAACGCGGCCTCGCGGCAGACGCGCTCCACCCCCGCGTCGATCCCGATCCCCGCGATGTCGCGGCAGTAGGCGATGCGCAGCCCCGCGGCGTCCGCGCCGCGCACGGCGGCCACGAAGTCGCGTCCCTCCACCGGCTGCGCGAGCGGCGCCTCGGGCGAGGGGCCGGCGACCGCCTGCAGCATCAGCGCCACGTCTTCGGCGGTGCGACCCATCGGGCCGGTGACCTGCAGCGTGTCCCAGGCGTAGTCGCTGGGCACCGTCGGCACCAGCCCCACGCTGGGGCGCAGGCCGACCACGCCGCAGAAGGAGGCGGGGATGCGCAGCGATCCGCCCAGGTCGGTGCCCTCGGCCAGCGCGATCATCCCCGTCGCCAGCCCGGCCGCGCCGCCGCCGGTGGAGCCGCCCGCGCTCCGCTCCGGGTTCCACGGGTTGTGGGTGCGCCCGAACACCTCGTTGAAGGTGTTCCCCCCCGCCGCGAACTCGGGGCAGTTCGTCTTCCCCAGGATCACCGCGTCCGCCGCGCGCAGCCGCCGCACCACCAGCGCGTCCTCCTCGGGCACGTGCTCGGCGAAGAGCGGCGAGCCGAAGGTGGTGCGCACCCCGCCCACCTGCGTCACGTCCTTGATCCCCACCGGCACCCCGGCCAGCGGCCCCACCGGCTCGCCCGCGGCGATGCGGCGCTCCAGCTCGCGCGCCGTGTCGCGCGCCCGCGAGTCGAAGGTGACCACGGCGTTCAGGGTGGGGTTCAGCGCCTCTACCCGCTCCAGGCAGGCGTCCAGCACCTCCACGGGGGAGAGCTCCCGCGCGCGGACGCGGCGGGCCAGCTCGGCGGCGGGGAGGAGCGCGATCGAGTCTTCGGACATGGGCCGGGGATGATGGGTGCCGAGGTGCACGACGAACGGCGCGGCCGGGATAGGGTATCGTCCCGGCCGCGCTTCGTCACGGGGTGGGGTGGCGTCAGTGCACGTCGGTGCGGATCGGCAGGCTCATCTCCAGGTCGCCGATCACGGGGACGCCGTCGACCAGGGCCGCGGCGTACCTGCCCTGCAGCAGGGTGCTCTCGACCCACTGGTCCAGCTCCGGCGCGCCGGAGCCGTGCAGCATCTGGAAGCTGCGCACGTGGCCGTCGTCGCCGATCTGCACCCGCACCCGCATGGGCGGCGGGCTGGCGATGGGATAGTTCGCGGGCGCCATCACGGTGAAGCGCACCAGCATCTCCGGCGGGCAGAGCTCCGAGCGGCCCACGCGGAACTTCGGCGTGGCGCCGGGCTCCACCCGCAGCCGCACGCTCCACGGCCGCCCGGCGCGCTGGGGTCTGAGCGCGCCGCGGACGAGCGCGGCGAACTCTTCGGCGCGCCCCTGCGGCAGCATGTAGTCCAACGCCTGCACCCGCTCCACCGCGCCGTCCCCGTCGAAGGCGACGGAGTAGAGCGCGAACATCGCGGCGTCGCGGATGGGATACTGCTGCGCGAACGCCGACACCCGCTGGTCGAGCGCGGCCGAGTCGGCGAGCTGGTCGACGGCGGGGAGGGGGCTGGGGTCGTGGGCGATGCTGCACCCGCGGCGCGGCGCCGGCCGGTCGCTCAGCAGCTGCTCCGCGCGGCTCCGCTGCGCCGCGCCCGGGGTGGCGGCGCACGCCAGCGCGATGGCCAGCAGGATGGACGGATGGATGCGGATCATGGGACTGCTCGACGGTGGGGTGGCTGACGAGGGGAGGGATTCGAGGGGGCCAATCTAGGGAGACGATTTCATTCCAGACAGGGTCACCACCATGCGAAACGATGCAGAGCCGCGGGGAGAGCACTGTCTCTCCTCCGCGGCTCTGCATCTCTGCGTGAGGCGCTGTTGCGGGGCCTGCGTTACGTGACCGCCCGTCGGACGCGGGGCGGCGCGGAGGCGCGCAGTCGCAGGAGGAGGGCGGCGCAGGCGAAGCCGGTGAGGGCGCCGATCAGCCCGCCCTCGATCTCGCCGCGGCCGTACATGACGACCCAGCCCAGCGCACCGCCCACCACGGTGCCGACCACCGTCCCCAGCAGCGCCAGCCCCAGCGGCACCCGGCGCAGGAAGATCCACGCCGTCGCGGGGAGGAGCACGCCTCCGAAGAGCGCGCCGAGCATGGCGACGACGGCCATCATCTCCCGGTCCGTGTGGCTGAACAACCCCACCGGCTCGCCCGAGGTCACGAGGCCGATCTCGAGCGCGGCCACGGCGGCCAACGCGCCCGCGAGCGCGCCCGCCGCGAGCAGCCCGACGGTCACGGCGACGATGCGGAAGGCTCGGTTCATGGGCGAGGCGAGGAAAGGGTGAAAGCGGCCTCAGTGCGACGAGGCGCCGTCCGCCTGCGCGGTGTTGCCGGCGGGCGCGGAGGCGGGAATCACGTGGAAGGTCTGCGCGCGGATCTTCCAGTCGCCGCCGCTGTCGCGCTCCAGCACCAGCAGCGAGCTCCCCGCCGTCCCCGCCGCGGGGGGCGCGCCGGCTGCGTCCGGGGCCGCGGGGGCCAGCGTGAACTCCTGGTAGAGGTAGAGGAGCTGGTCCCCGACCTCCGAGTCCACCAGGTGGAACTGGATGGAGCCCAGCCGCGGGAGCAGGGTCTTCAGCGCCTCCTCGATGGTGTCGCGTCCCTGCAGCGGCGCCCCGGAGTTGGGGAGGAGGAGCAGCGCATTGCGGTCGTACTGCCGGGCGAGCGTGCGCACGTCGTGGCTCTCCCAGGCGGTGCGCCAGGTGCCGAGCAGGATCATCGCCTCGCGCATGCTCTCGGCGCGGAAGCGCTGGCGTGCCTCGGCGGCGTTGTTGAGCGGGACCGGAACGGTCTGGGCGCGCGCGGGGGCGGCGGCGAACGGAAGCAGCAGCGCTGCGGAAGCGAGCAGGGTGCGGTAGCGCATGAGAACGTCGGTTGGTACGCGAGAGGATCAGCGGATACGGGGACTCCAAAGTACCCCGCTCGCGCGAGATGTTCCAGCATCCGACAATTTGGTGGACGCGGGGCAAGGCCGCCGCCTCCAACGGGATACGCCTGCCCGCCCGTCTCCCGCCGGATTCAGCCGCCGAAGCGGACGCCGCGCAGGGGAAAGGCCTCGTGCAGCGGGAGGAGCACGTCGTCGACCACGCTCCGCATCCAGCTCAGCACGGCGCCGTTGGTGGGATCGACGTCTTCCATCACCACGCTGCGGATGGGGCCGCTCTCGGCCTGCCACCGCGCGTCCTTCCCGCCGGTGATCCGCGCCGTGGCGGGGATCGTGACGCGGCCGAAGAGGCCCTCCAGCAGCTCGCGCTCCGGCGCGGCGCCGCGGAACACGATGCGGACGCGCAGCTGGCGCTCCTCCTCCGGCGCCCGGCCGAGCACCTGGAACCAGCCCCGGACGGGGAAGGGGAGCGCCAGGAGCCACGCACGTTCCGCGCGGACCAGGCGCCGTCCCAGGAGGAACCGCCCGCCGAAGAACCCGGCGATGGCCAGCAGGACCAGCGCGAGCCCGGCGGTCGGCCAGAACCGCCCGCGCAGCCCCACCAGGTCGGGAAAGATCAGCAGGACGGTGCCCGCGGCGACCATCCCCATGGCCACGGGGAGGAGCGGCAGCGCCCGCCCGCGGGGACGCTCCAGCAGCGCGGCGCGGACGTAGCCGCGCCCCAGGCGCTCCACCTCGCGCCGCTCCCGCCGCTCGATGCGGCGTGCCTCCGCCGCCTCCGCGGCCAGCGCCGCCGCCTGCCGCGCGCGCCCCTCCGCCGCGAGCGCGGCCAGGCGCGACCCGGCCTCGGCCGCGGGGACCGGGTCGTCCGTCATCGCTCTCCCGCTCCCGCCGCCGGCGGGGAGGCGAGGTCCAGGCGGTAGCGCCAGCAGGGCTGCCCGTGGCGCGGCGGGAGATCGGCGTCCTGGACGAAGCCGAGGCGGGCGTAGAGTGCGCGGGCGGCGGCCATCATCTCCGTGGTGTACAGGCAGAGCGCCGGCGCGCCCTGCCCCCGCGCGCGGTCGATGCAGGCCCGCACCAGCGCCGACGCCACCCCATGGCCGCGCGCCTCGGGCGCGACCGACAGCATGCGCACCGACGCCCATTCGCGCGGGAGCGGCGGCGCCGTCCGCCCGGCGGCGAGGTAGGCGACGGAGCCGAGGATGCGGCCCTCGCCGCGGACCACCAGCAGCTCCGCGACCGCGGCGAGCTCGGGGACCGCCACGAGGTTCACGCGCATCCGCTCCCAGGCTTCCTCGCCGCACGCCGCCCGGAACTCCTCGTACGCGGCCACGTTCAGCGCCGCGATCGCGGCGAAGTCCGAGGGATGGGCGAGGGTGACGTCCAGGGACGGGGGCGAAGTCGATCGGCTCAACGGGAAGTTCGGCGCGCGCGGCCGCCTGCGGGCCGCGCGCGCCCTGTCGAAGGGGCGGAGCCTCACCCGGCGGCGAGCACGGGGAGGGCGTGCGCCGCGCTGGAGTTGAGGTACGCGTTGGGGTCGTGGTTGAGCGCCCCGGCAGGGAGCCACTCCCAGAGCGGACCCAGGTGGCGCTGGATCTGGTCGGTCATCTGCCGCGGCACCTCGGTGGTCTTCCCCTCGAAGAAGGCGCGGAACGACGGGTCGTCCATCCACCCCCGCATCTTTTGGTGATAGCCCATGCGGTTGCTGCGGTCCGACGAGACGCCGCGGAAGAGCTGCTCCCAGGCGATGTACGAGCGCCGGTTGTGCATGAAGCGGCGCGCGATGGCCTTCGCGGAGAAGGAGTAGTCGAAGGTGTCGATCACGTGGTCGTAGAAGTTGGGCCAGCTGTAGTTCTTCGGCCGCACGTTCATCGACTGCACCAGGTCCAGGAAGTGGAAGGGGACGGGGACCACCCGGTCGGCGCGCTGGTAGTCCAGGTTCAGCACCGCGTTGCGGCCGAAGGCGGAGAGCACCGCGAAGTGCGGGTAGATCCCCGGCGCCAGGTCGACGAACCGCTTGGTCATCTCGAACGGCTCCGGCCCCTCGTCGCAGTCCAGCCCGAAGATCAGGTTGCACTGGGTGTAGGGGATGTAGGCGTTCACCAGGTTGGCGTGCTCGGCCACCGCCTTCACTTTCTCCATCCCCCGCACGGAGCGCAGCTTCGACTTGTCGCCCATGTCGAACCACGACTCGATCCCCGGGGCGATGGCCTTGAAGCCGTTGCGCTGGAGCCGCTTGAGGTTCTCCTCCTTGAGCAGCGAGAGCGAGGTCTCGGCTACGAAGGTCACGCTCCCCGGCGGCACCGACTCCTCGATCACGTCCAGGTACTCGTCGAAGCGGATGCCGAAGTTGGGGTCGTGCCAGACGGCCACCGAGCGCGGCAGCTTCAGCTCCTGGAAGAAGCGCAGGTCGTCGCGCAGCCCCTCGAACGCCAGCGGCTGGTAGGGGACGGTGGAGTCGATGCAGAAGCTGCACTTGTAGGGGCACCCCAGGCTTCCCAGCAGCGGCACCAGCTTCAGCACCTTCGCGCGGTCCATCGACGGCTTGAGGAACTTCCAGCGCTGGCGCAGCCCCGGGAGCTCGTGCGGCTGCGAGGCGGCGGAGAGGTGCACCCCCAGCGGCCGGTGCTGCGAGGCGTCGCGCAGGATGTCGCGGAGGAGCTCGCGGTCACAGAAGCCCACCACGTAGTCGAAGTACTTGCGTGCGTCTTCCGGGTACGAGCGCGCGTGGGGCCCGCCGAGCACGGTGGGGATTCCCTTGTGCCGGTAGAAGCTGCTCAGCGCATAGGCGAGGATCGCGGCCTGCGAGAAGGCGTTGATGAACACCAGGTCGAGGTCGTCGGGGAGGCCGCCGGCGAGCAGGGTGGGGCCGGAGAGATAGGCGATGTGGGCCTCGTGCCCCTCTTCCTCGCACCACACCCCGATCACCTGGGGCATGATGCTGGTGTTGTTGGCGCGCATGAGGCGTGAGTAGCCGTTGCGCGGCGGCTCCTTCCCGAGCAGGTCGATGATCCCGATTCGCAAAGCGTCCTCCGGTTGCGGGTACCCGAGGTGAGACCAGGCTTCACAGCATAGGAGCGGGGCGTCGCGCAAACAAGATTTTTACGGAAAAGCCTGACGCAGAGGCGCAGAGGAACAGAGAGAACTGCTACTGATTTGGGTTTTCTGTTCTCTCCGTTCCTCTGCGCCTCTGCGTCAGGCTGTTGTCGTTTTCTTCACTTCACGTCGTAGATCAGGCTCACCATCCCGCTGGGGTAGGTGTGCGTGCGGACGAGGGTGAGCGCGGCGCGCGGGCCGCCGGGGAGGAGCAGCGGCAGCCCGCCGCCCAGCAGCACGGGGGCGATGGTGACCTCGACCGAATCCACCTGCCCCGCCGCGAGCAGGTCGCGGAACAGGTCGCCCCCGCCGAAGAGCCAGATCTCGCCGTCGCCCTCCTCGGCGCGGAGGGCGGCGACCACGCCGGCCGCGTCGTCCGCCACCATCGTGACCTTCGGATGGTCCTCGGGGCGCAGGGTGCGGGAGAAGACGTAGAGGCGCATCTTCGGACTGAACGGCGGCGCGCCCGGTTGCAGCGTCGCTTCGTAGGTGCGGCGGCCCAGGAGCAGGGTGTCGACCTTCGCGAAGATCCCCTCGAAGTCGACCGTCGGGTCGTTGGGGATCCAGTCGAACTCGCCGTTCGGGCCGGCGATGTACCCGTCCAGGGTCGCCGCCACGTTGTAGCGCACCCGCCGCATCGCTTCCTCCTCAACCAGTTGGTGGATCGAGGGACGCTTCGCCGATACGATGGCGCGCGGCGAGCCTCGCGGCCACCCCGGCGAAGGGAGAGGCCTCGAGGTCGGCGCGGTCGAGGGCGAGGCCCACGCTGGAGCGCCCCGGCGCCGCCGTCCTCCGGAAGCCGAGCCGCCCGGCCAAGCGGAGCGCGGCGTGGTTCTCGGGGCGCACGTTCGCGGTGAGCCGGCGCCACGCGATGCCTCGCACCGCCTCGAACGCGGCGGCGAGGAGAAGGCCGAGCGCGGGGCCGCCGTGCGCCGTCCGCCGGAGCTGCACGGACGCGACGTACAGGTCCGCCGGGTCGTTCCAGTCGGGCTTGACGTCGATGCTGCCGATCAGCTCGCCGCCGCGCAGCAGCAGCACCGCCACCGTGTCGGCGGCGGCGAGCCCTTCGCGGCGCCGGGCCTCGGGGAACGCCTGCCCCGCCGCCCGCAGCAGCGGCCCCAGGTTCTCGCGCTCCAGCGCCAGCATCGCATCGATCCATCCGCCCGCCGCCAGCGCGGGCCCGGACAGCGGCTCGACCCGGTACGCGGCCATCCCGCCGCGCTACACCCGCCGCCGCGGGCGCGCGACCAGCTCGCCACCGCAGTTGGGGCAGACGGCGTGCATGGCCTGCGTGCACTCGGGGCAGAAGGTGCACTCGTAGCTGCAGATGGATGCCGCTCCATCCGCCGCCAGCGCCCTGCCGCACTTCTCGCACTCGCTCCGCATCTCCAGCGCCATCACTCGATCTCCTGGTGGGGGCGGTCTCCGCCGACCCGGATCAGGCCGGCCAGGGTCGGTCGGAATCCGCACTGCGTGTAGAACTCGTGCAGGTGAGGGTCGTAGTCCACGTGCACCCACTCCATCCGGCGCGCCTCGGCCTGCGCCACCGCGACCTCCACCAGCCGCCGCCCGATGCCGCGCCGCTGGAAGCCGGCGTGCACGGTGGTGTCGAGGATGAAGGCGTGCTGGGCGCCGTCCCAGGCCAGGTTCACGTACCCCACCAGCCGCTCGCCCGCGTACGCGCAGACCCAGGCCAGGCTGTGCCGGAGCACGGGCTCGAAGTCGAACCAGGTGTGCCGGGGCCACGCGGTGGCGAAGAGCGGGTTCAGCGCCTCGTTGGTGACGGGCGGGCGGACGCGGTAGTCGATCCCGTCCGCGGTCTGCGCAGCGGTCATGGGCGCTCCGTGGCCGCCGCGTCGTCGCCGGTCCAGGGCGTGGCGCGCGGGAGCCAGCGCGGCACCGCGGCCCTGTAGCGCCGGTAGCTCTCGCCGAACCGCCGCTCCAGCCCGGGCTCTTCCAGGATCATGAAGTAGAGCTGGTTGATGGCGAAAAACACGACGCACCACTCACCGATCAGCCGGGAGCCGAGCACCAGCGCCTGGCCGGCGATCATCGCCAGCACGCCGGTGATCATCGGGTTGCGCATGTAGCGGTAGGGGCCGACGGCGACCAGCCGCTGCGCCGGGTCCCACGGCGCGAGGGTGCCCCGGCCCACGCGGGCGAAGAGCGCCACGCACCAGGCGAAGAGGCAGAAGCCGGCGACGAGCTGCACGGCGCCCAGCCCGCACCCCAGCCACGCGGCCGCTCCGCCCGCCCACCGCGTGTCGGCGGCGGCGAGCGACACCACGATCCAGCGCGGCACCACCACCGCCATCACGAACGGGAGCAGGAGGATCGCGAGCAGGTGCCGCAGGATGCGCATGGATGTCTCGTGAAGGGGCGAATGAATTCGCGGCAACAACGGCCCGAAGTCCGCCTTCGCGGACTCCCTCGAAGGTCCTGGTGCTCGGCGCGAAGTACCGCCAAGGCCCCCTGCGGCAGCACGACAGCTCGTCCCGCGCACGGCGACTATCGGCCGCGAGTCCGCGAAGGCGGACTTTGGGCAGTTGTTGCCGCGATTTTAATCGCCCTTCACCGGCCCTTCACCGGCCCTTCACCGGCCCTTCACCCGCTACACCGCCGCGGGGTTGAGCGGCACGTCGCTGCGCCGCCCGGTCGTGTCGAAGAAGCTCCCGCCGTAGAGGTACCACGGTAGCTCCGCGAGGATCTCCAGCGCGTTGGCGGGCGTCGCCCGCGCGGCCTGCTCCGGCGTGACGAGGCCGCGATACCAGCGGCCGGACCTGGAGAAGGCCTCATTCTCGTAGTGGTAGTGCAGCCACGGGCGCCCGCACAGCCTGCAGCGCTCGATCGCCACGTCGGCATGACGCCCGCCGCTCCCGTCCACGCCCAGCTCTTCCCGCACGAAGTCGCGGTAGTCGAGAGGAGGCGTCATGCACCGGCACTGCGTCCCGACCTGCGCCAGCTGCTTCGCGACCTCCATCGCCGCGTCCCAGCGGTTCGCGAGCGCCAGGAACGCGTCTCCCCAGCCGCTGCTGAGGCTGACCTCCTGCATCGGTCCGGTGGGCGCGAAGATCACCGACCACCACCGGCTCAGCGGCTCCCCCTGCTCGATCGCCGCGATGATCCCGTCGACCTCTTCGAGGGCCGCGTCTGCGTCTTCCCACGACGACCAGAGGTAGTCGCTGTCCGGCCGCGCGAGCAGCGCCCGACACTCGCGCAGCACGTCCACCAGCTCCCGGCGGATAGGGTCCACGGCGCCTCTCTCTACGTCAGGGGAGCCACTCGATGGAGTGGCCGTGCGGAGCCGTCAGCGCCACGGGGTCTCCATCGACCGCGAGGAGAAACTGGCTCGCGGGCGGCGCCACGGCCAGCTTCGCCGCGATCTCCGGCATCACCCGCGGCGCCTCGTTGCTGATCCAGGCGGCGCCGAGCTCCGCCACCAGCCGGGTGAACCGCTCGCGGCCCTCCGCCGATACGTACGTCAGCACCGCGGAGTGGAAGACGACGAGGGTGGCGTTGCGAGGCGCGGCGGCGGCGACCCGGCGAAGGTCCGCGCAGAGGTCGCCCTTCGTGACGGCGGGCGGGCACTCGCGGGCGATGCGGATCGCGGCGCGCAGCCGTTCGGCGCGGGGCTCGTTGCCGGGCCAGACCAGCGTCTCCAGCCAGGCCGCCTCTTCCGGGTCGTGCAGGTCGATGGGATGCAGGTCGATTCCCGCGCGCCACGCGATCCTGGGAATCTCGTCCGGGATCGGCGTCGTGTCGCTGGCGCGGCAGGGGAAGACGGGAGGCCGATGCTCGCCCGGCGACGGCGGATGAAGCCGGACGCGGCCGTAGTCGTAGCCGTACCGGTCGGGGAGGAGGCAGAGCCCCGCGGACGCGCCCACCTCCAGCAGCGCGAGCGGCTGCGGCAGCCGGGCGAGCGCGGGGAGCAGCACGGCGCAGCGGCCCGGTTCGTTGGTCTGCGTGCTCCGCCGCAGGATGAGCGCGCGGATCGGCTCCGGGTGCCGCGCGACCAGCTCCGCGAGATGCGCCGCGTCGGCCGGCGTTCCGTACAGGTGCCGCACGGCCGCAAAGACCAGGTTCGGCTGCTGCTTCGCCTCGGGGAGCGAGGCGATGAACCCGAGCAGCGGCTCCGACTCCGCCACCGCGCGCGCCAGCGCCTCGTAGAGCGGCGAGACCCCCTGTGCCTCGTCCTCCGCGAAGGTGCGGTAACGCTCGCGTATCTGCGCGACCGCCGACAGCTCTCGGCGGGGACCCGTTCTCATGTCCCGGTGACTTATTCGGTGGGGAGATCCGGAACTGTCTCCAACACGGACCTATTGGTCAGGCGGAGATGCGGAGTGGCCGTCCAGAGTGAAGATGCGTCGTAGAGGTGATATCGTTCGGTACGATCGAGGAGAGCGATGAGAGGCCCGGCATCCGTCAGCGTCACAGCTGACCCTCGAGACGACTCCGCGAAAGCGCCTCCGTAAATCCGCGCCCGGTGTCCTCCGCGAGATCGTTCTCTGCGCCCGCATCTGCGGCGTCGCCGAGCACACCGACGTAGCCGGCGAGGAAGTCGGCGAGGGATTTCGCCTCCGGGCGGGAGCTCTCGTGGCGCCCGATGTCCAGCCGCTCGCGCAGGTAGGCTTCCGCGAGCAGGTCTGGCGTGGTGCCCTGCCGGCGCGCGGCCTCCGCGAGTGCGGACTCGAGGTCCGGGGTCAGTTCGATGCTCATTCGATCCGGTAACGCCTGCTCCTGCGGTGTGGTGTAGCCGTATCCGAGTCTCGCGCAAAAACACCCGGTTCGCAACGGATGTGATAGAGACGCCGTCGACGTCATCCGGTGCAGGCGACAGCCCGGCGAAGCTCCACCTTCAGGAGATCTCGGAGTCCTTCTGCTCGTAGAACGGCTCGATGCTCTTGAAGTAGTCCTCGATCCCTCCCCGCCCGGCGATCTGCAGGAGGTCGAGCGGGGGATCGGGGAAGGGGGTGGATTGCGCGACGATCCCGACCGCCGCCGCCACCTCGTCCCAGCCGCCGGTGACCGCGAGCGCGACCAGCGTGTGCGGCTTCTCGTCGCGCGCGGGGTTGCAGAAGTGCGCGAGCCAGGCGCGCTTCACGTCGCTGCGCGCGGCGAACAGGCGCTCGAGCGCCTCGACGAGCTCCGTGGGGTAGTTCGACGGCTGGCCGATCAGGACCTGCGTCTCCTGCTCCGCGACGTAGGTCTCGTCGGGGCGCCCGATGGAGCCATCGAGGATCGACGCGATCTCCGCAGCCGTGAACTCCTTGCCGTAGTCGGAGCCCGGGTTGAGCACGAGCTCCGCTCCCCGCGTGATCTCCAGGAACTCCCGCGCGTTGAGGGAGATGTAGCGCGCCTCCTCCTGGAGCACGGCCTGGAGGCGCGGGAGCGAGGAGAAGATCGGCAGGTACAGCTTTCCGTTCAGCTCGATGGTCCGCAGCCGCAGCGAGCGGCCCTCCGCGAGCGTCGTCTCGCCCTCGCCCGCGAGCGGCTCGCCGTCGTTGATCACGAAGATCTTTGAGGCGGCGAAGTCCCTGTAGAACTGCGGCCGGTGAGCCGGGTCGCCCGCGGCCCGCATCAGCGAGCGTTCCAGCTCGTTCTCAGGCTCGAACGCCATCTCCGCCTTTCGTCGCCAGTGTTTTCGGGCCGTCGGATCACGCCTTCGCGCGCCGCAGGACGTACACCGCCCAGGCGCAGAGCGCCGCCGGGACGGCCGTGAGGATCAGGTACTCGGGCTCCGTCGCGAGGTGCCCCTTCTCCACCACCATCCGCACCAGGTGCGCGATGGCGAGCAGGCCGAACACCGCACCCGTCGTGATGACGTACGCTTTCACGGCCTTGCCTCCGGCGTAGTGTGATCGTGAGACCCGCTCCTTCTTCGCTCGACACGGCGGCTGGGCCGGAGGGGCTCGCGGTTCTGGCGCCGCGCGGGCATCCGACACCATTCTGACACGAACCGGGAGCCGTGGCGAGGTCCGCGGGCTGGCTCGCTCCCGCTGTTCGCGGCCGGAACCGCCTGCGCCGGTCCCGTGTAGCTGGCTTCTCTTCCGTTCAGGTCTCCTTCCTCACTTCATCCCCCACCACCGATGAAGACCGTAGTCTGCCCTGCGTGCAAGTCCGTCAACAGTGCCGACGAAGCCAACTGCGGCAAGTGTGGCGAGTCGCTCGCGGCCGCCCGGCTGGAGCAGTCCATCGCGGAGCTCCGCGAGCTGAACGCGCGCACGCAGCACCTGCGCGCCAAACCCGCCTCCAGCTTCAACTCCGTCAACGGCTTCGGCACCACGCTGCTCGACTACCGCCCGCGCGGCGACGGCACCTGGGAAGCAGTGCGCTGGGTGATCGCGATGGCCATCCCCCTCGTTCCGCTGGGCGCCTACGTCATCGAGCCGGAAAAGCAGGAGCACACCTACGGGCGCCAGACGTCCACCTTCACCGTCGTGGGCCGCGCGCCGCTCACGGCGCAGCGGATCCTCCGCACCTACCTGCTGGTGGTGGTCGGGCTGGCGCCGCTGGTGCTGGGGTGGATGAACTCCAGCTGGGTGAACCACACGCTGGGTGGAGGCAAGGCGTTCTTCGCGATGCTCGCCACCGTCGTGTGGGCGGCCTACATCGTCCTGGTGCGGATCAAGAACGACGGCCCGGCCTACAAGGCGAAGCCCGCCGCCGGCTGATCCACCATCTTCCCGAACGACGAACGAGATGCGACTCCGCCCCGCTTTCGCGCTCGCGGCCGTGCTGGCCGCCGTTCCGCTCGCCGCGCAGCAGCAGTGCGCGCCTTCCGCGGCGGTCCGGCCGTTCGTCGATGCGCCGGTGGTCACTCGGAGGAAGCTGAGGGAGGATGGGCGAGGAAGGGTGGGGTGTTTTGATGATCCGCCTTACCAATGGAAGGATGTGCCCCTACAATGGCTCCTGGAGGTCTGCGGAACCGAATGCCACGGCTTCGTGAACGAGCGCAATTGCTTGTAAATTCAGAAGAATAGACCGTAATAGCCTTCATTGACTTAAGTTGATCTATGAAAGGTCTGTTTGTGGCTACACCTCTTGACCATCCGGATACATCCGCGAAATATAGCTGAGCGTATGCTCCGGTACTGAAACTAACTTCGGAATATCCAGTTCGAGGGAGAAGTGGAAGTCCGGCACAACTGCGCGCAGTAAAACTTCACCTGGACGTTCAGGCTCATCTGCAGCCACAACTAAAATTTGTAAGGCGAGTCTCACGCTTTCGATTACAACTGGGTCTTCGAAAAGGAAGTTGATTTTATCTCTAAGTTGTGGACGTCCTGCCGATATATTATGCAGGTGCATCGCTGCAATGCCTAATGAGAGAGAAACGTCAAATTGGGGTCGCTCGAGTTCAAGCCTCGCAAGAAAGCTCTGTAGCGAACGCCAAGTAAATGTCTCAAAGGGTTTTCTCAAGACAAGGCCTGCTAGCCAAAGGGATGGGTTTGCAGAAATCGTAAGGGCGATAGCCAGGGGAGCGGGATAATCCGCAATGTAAACGTGAAGATGATCTGGAAACGGTTCTCTCACAAGGTGAGTCGCACATAAGTACTCTTGGAAGGATAAGTGGGAAAATTCATACCCATCGCCAGAGGCAGCAATTAGCCCGCTGTGGGACGCGATCTCTTCAGCCACTTCCCGAGCTTCATTTTTTGGTAACCGATACCGTTGATAAATTTTATTGTAGACTCTCGTAAGATCTTCTAGCGTAAATGACGTTGCCTTGAGGCTATAAGTAAGTTGGTACGATAGTGTTCCTAGAAAGTCCATCTTCCGGTCAGGGTCGAAGTCTGCGTATCGAGTACGCCTGCTGATTCCTCGTTCTTTGTCCCAGTCCTCGAGCAGCAGTCTCACGAGGCGACGATAAATATGCGAAGGTTGTTCCGGAAGCGCTCCCTGCCGACGGAATAAGACGATGAGTTGTGAGAGCAGCAACGGTCGATCAGCAAGGTCGCGATATGGCAATGAAGTGAGGAGAGCAAGAAACTCACCTGCATTCGGAAGCCACTTTTCTGCAATGAGTCGAGTTTGATTCGCGTCCAGCGGGCATAATTCCAACACGTTGAAACCGTCCAAGTGCCGATGGAAATCTCCCGAGCGAGACGTAACAAGGATTTTGCTCTCAGTTAGTCGATATGAAAGTTCCACCGCCCACTTTTCGAATTGTGCTCTTGTTTCTGCCGGTAACTCATCCAATCCATCTAGCATGAGCACTGCATTTGCTGCGTCAAGAAATTTTGGAAGAACCGCAGACAGTTGCTGACCTCCTTTAGTAAAGAAGTGGCTTTTCTCTTCAATTTTTCGTTCCTCGTATTCAACTCCTAGAACATCAGCGAGAACAAGATCTGGATTGCTTGTATGAGAGTGCTCTCGGAGACGGATTATGACAGGGTGACGGTAGATGTCCGACGAACTGACTGGCTCAGAGAGCAGGATTGCTCGTGCAAGACGCTTCAGGGTGGTACTCTTGCCAGATCCCGGCTCACCCAGAATAACATAGTGAAGAGGATCTGTAAGCACAGCCATTTCCCCAACGGATTGGTGCTTGGAAGTCAGGCTCAAAAACCGTCTTGGCTGTGTGCGGAGGTGAAGATCAATTGTCGCTGCGTCCGTATCTTCCGCCTCGGCCATCCCGAAGAATTGGATTCTCGAACTCCATTGCAGCACTTCCACAATGTAATCCTCTAAGCGGTTCAGAACGGGCTGCCATTCAGGTGCAGCTCGATCCAGCCGTTTTAGAAGTCGATTGCGGATCAGCGAACAGATCTCCTTCGCCGCTGGAACAGCGACAATCCCACCCCAATCCATGGTAACCTCTTCGTCAAAAGTATCGTTCAACGCCGCTGGTGGTTTCCTCGGGCGAGCAGTTCATTTCGCAGACCGTCCACTCTGGATTGCAGCAGTAGTTATACCGTCATCGCGCTCCCCACGTTCGCCTCCGCCGGCTGCACTGCAGGCACTGTCACCGTGTACATCCCGGCGCGCGGAAGCGCGATGGGCTGCGCGGTACCAACCGTGCTCGTCATCTGGTAGGCGAGCAACGCTTGGGCGACCTGCTGGCCGGTGGCGTCGGTGACGGCGAACTCGGTAGGGAGCCACGGGAGCGTCGTGTCGATCTTGCAGCCGCACATCATGCTCACGCACGCCGTCATCGTGAGCGACGATCCGACGACCGTGGCGGAGAGGACGTTCACAATTAGACCTGGGATCACCAGCACCATCCCCGGCTCGGCGGTGAGGTCCGAGCCGGGCGTGAGCCACATCTCCGTCGACATCATCGCACCAAAGTGGCTTGCCGCGAATTCAGCAGCGGATTAGATTGCACCAACTATAAGGGTGGAATGCTAATTCGGGCCGTCCAGCAGGGCGGCGAATTCGCTCCATGTGACGCGAAGTCCGGCGAGAATGCGCGCCACGACTTTCATTGTGGGATTTCGCTGCCCGCGCTCGACATCGCCCAGATAATTGGCTGTGACGCCAGCTCGATGGGCTGCCTCTTCGATGGTGTAGCCGCGGTCGTTGCGGAGACGTCGGAGAACGATGCCGAACGGCGGGTCTGAATCGTAGCGGGCCATGCGTGGCACGCTACCGTACACGAGCGTGTGCGTCCACCAACTATAAGGGTGGAAATCCCACGGAGGTGACTTTGCGAACGAGAGACGAGCGTGGCGAAACGGTCTCACCGATGCGGCTGCTGGAGATGCTGGTGGACCGATTTGGTGCCTTCGAGGTGATCGCTGCCACCGCGCTGGAGCTTTCGCGGAAGTATCCTGACGAGTGTTTGCCGATGGACAGAAAGACGGCAGAGGCGATCCTGGAGTTCGGCGACGACCTGCGGCAGGCTGCGACCGCCCTTGCTTGATCGCTCGAGCAGACGGCGCTGAGGCAAACCGCCATCGCGGCGCGCTCAGCCGGCGGCCTCGCCCCGGCGGATGCGCTCTGCGTAGCCGCGCAGGTACGGCCGCTCGTCCCGCTCCGCGTCGTCGAACAGGGATAGCAGCTGCGGTGAGCCGAGCTCGTTCAGACTCCACAGGGCCATCATCCGCGCCCACTCCTGGTCCGGGTCGGGCCGATGCCACGCCTCGAGCGCCAGCCGTTCGGCGGCGGGCGACCGGAGGCGGGTGAGCGACTGCAGCGCTCTCCGCCTGACGTACTCGTGCGGGTCCGCCGCGAGCTCCAGCAGCAACGGTTCGGCATCCGCGAGGCCGGCGTGCCCGAGCTCCTCCGCCAGCTGCCAGCGGTCGTCGCGCTCGCCGCGCTCCATCGCCGCGCGGGCCAGCGGCGGGAGCAGCTCCGAGTGCCGCCGGCGGATCTCCTGCGCAAGGTGCTGCGCCTCGTTGTCGCGGGCGATCGCGTAGAGCACGTCCCGCACGTCCGCGTCGGACCACGCGTCGAACGGCCGGCTCGCGACGAAGCCGAGGACGGCATCGTAAAGCGCCGGCCACGCCGCGTAGTCGCACTCCCACTCGCCGGACCGCCGCTCCGCCGGATATCCCTCCGCCCACTCGCGGAAGCGGCCAACCTCCACCGTCAGGCTGGGCATTCGCTCAAGCGGCAGGTTTTCTGAGCCCGAAGAGTCCCAGGATCGCGGCGCACGCGAAGAAGACCGCGCCCACGACGCCGGCGGCGAACGGGATGATCCCGTCCATCTCGTCGAAGCGGTGCTGTCCCGCGGGCGTCTCCATCCCCCAGTACCCGAACGCGAGGAGGAGCACGCCGATGCAGGCGAGAGAAGCCGTGAGTATGCGCAGGGTTCGTATCATGCCTCGGCGTAATCGGTTTCCGCGGGCACCTTCATCCGGAGTTTCGGGCTAGCTGGTGCATCGGCAGGTGCCTGTCGTTACCTCTTCACAATCCGTCGGCTCGCCGGATCTTGTCGTAGGCACGTTGTCAGTAGAATATCTTCCCACTTTCGTCCAATCGAACAATGTCGACATCTCGACCTTCTACGGGTATGGACACTGGCCGCTCCTTGAGTATCTGAGATAGGGTCTGTTCCGGAACCGACACCCGTTCCGGTGTCTTATACCGAAAGCGGCTTTGCAGGTGCGATGTCGCGCGCAAGACAATTTCACCGGGTCGTTTTTGCTCTTGGCCAGGTAGCGCGTAGAACAGAAGCGCTTGCCGGATGCTGTCGAGTACCGCCGAATCTTCAAGGAGAAATTGTATGTTGTATCTTAGATCCGGATCTTCCGCGGATTCATGGACCAGCAGCATGACCGCCATTCCAAGCGCGGCACTCGTATCGAACATAGGTCGCTCGAGGCGCAGCCGTGCCAAGAAGCTGCGCAATGATTGCAGGTTGAATGGAGGCCTGTTCAAAATCAGTCCGGCAAACCAATTCGCCGGGCTGGCGGAGATGGCCACCGCCACTGCGAGTGGAGCTGGATAGTCGGCGGCATATCGCTCAAGATGATCCGGGAATGGTTCGCGCACGAGATGGTATGCACACAGGTACTCCTGAAATGATAAGTGAGAGAACTCAAACCCGTCACCGGAGGCGACGATCAAGCCGCTGTGCGAAGCGATTTCCTCCGCTACTTCCAAGGCTTCCTTGCGAGGCAATCCAAAGAGTTGGTGGATACGCCCGTATACTGCAGCAAGATCCGTCAATGTGAACGACGTGCGACGAAGCTTGTAGGTCATATGGTATGACAATGCCGCCAGAAAGTCTGCCTTGCGATCCGGATCGAATCCAGCATATCGAGATACGCGGCTGATTCCTCGTTCCTTGTCCCAGTCTTCCAACAGGAGCCTGAGAAGCCGGCGATAGATATGTGACGGTTGCTCCGGGAGAGTCCCTTGTCGACGGAACAGAACGATCAGTTGAGACAGCAGCAACGGCCGGTCAGTCACGTCATAATATGGAACGTTCCCAAGCAACTTCAAAAACTCGTCCGCGTCAGGCAACCACTTTTGGGCGATGGCTCGAGCCTGCTCAGGCCTGAGTGGACAAAGCTCAACGAGGTTGAAACCGTCCAAATGGCGATAATAGTCTCCGGAACGCGAGGTGATCAAAATCTTGCTGGCAGACAGTCTGTAAGTGAGTGCGACAACCCATTCTTCAAACAATTTGCGGGTTTGTTGAGGCAACTCGTCCAACCCGTCCAGCATCAACACTGCATTGGCGATATCAAGGAATTTCGGAATCACATCTGCAAGCCTCTGGTCGCCCGTGGCATAGTGTTGGTCGCTCTCACCGGCAGCGCGTAGTTCGTACGGGATTCCCACTGTATTGGCGAGCACTATGTCTGGCTCAGTGCTGGAAACGTGCTCACGCAAGCGGATGACGAGCGGGTAGCGGTAGAGGTCTTCCTGTCCCGTGGGACCGCCGAGCATCACTGCGCGGGCGAGACGCTTCAGCGTCGTGCTCTTGCCGGATCCCGGATCACCAAGAATCACATAGTTCTGCGCCCCCGACAACAGATCGGCCTCGCCTATAGATCCAGTCACCGAGGCTGGGCTGCGAAAACGTCTCGGCTCGCTAAGCCTGAGGTCAACTGTTGCATCATCGATGTCTTTCGCTTCGGGCATTCCGAAGAACTGTATCCGTGAACTCCATCTCAGGACATCTCCGACGTAGTCCTCAAGACGATCGAACACCGGCTGCCAGGTCGGGGCTCTCCGGTCCAGCTTTTTCGAGAGACGTTCGCGAAAAAGCGATAGGGCGTCTTTGACGGCCGGAGCAAGGAGAATCGAAGAGATATCCATGGATCTTTTCCTGAAGGGTGTGTCTGCACTCCGAGATGAGCAACGGGTGCCTCGCCGAACTTAACCGCGCCACCTCAAACGGCTACGGGGCGCAAAGTGTAGACCCCGAACGGTTTTGGCTCGTTCGGCGGACGGCGATGTACGCCGTCCGCCGTGCAGTGCTACGGGTTCGCCGGGCACTCTCCGTCGAACGCCACCACGCGGGCGAAGGCGGCCTCGCCGCCCTGGAACTTCCAGAGGAAGCAGCCGATGATCAGGCGGCGGTTCTGCAGCTCGGGGCGCTGATCTCGCCGCGCAAGTTTCATTTATGCCGCGACTCGAACACTGGCGCCTGAATCGTACGTCTCGGGGTGCGCCGCTCCCACACGATCTGCTGGAGGCGCCTGACGGTGTCCGGTGCGAAAAGGCGCTCGCCGGTCTCCAGGTTCACACGCGCGGGCACATGCTCGATAATCACGAACTCTCCGTCGCGTTCGATCGTGTAGGTGACGAGGCGCTCTACCAGGTCTTCCCTCATTAGCTCACATGTATTCGCGGAAGTCATCGGGCGTCTCGTCGAAGTCGTCCGATACGTGAATGGAGCCGCGGGCGCTGCCGGGTTGCCGGGGAGCGCGCCGCACCGTGAGGGTGCCGTTTCGGTGCGAAATCTGAAAGCGGCCGTGCATCCCAAGGTGCCGCAGCACAGTTGCAGCCGCCCGGATGCGTGCAGAAAATCGGGTTGGGTGATTGCTCACCCAATCGGTTTCGAACGTGTCGCGGTTATCGCTGCTCACGACCACGAGCGCATCTCGCTCATAGCCTCCGGGACCCAGGTCGATGCTCAGGGACGATCGGAGATCATCGTCCTGGACTCGCAAGGCTTCCTCGATCGGAGCGAAAAACCGCGAGCGCGTCGAGTATCGCAGTTCCATCAAGCGATCATCTCCCTCTCACACTGATCTCGCCGCCCAGGTGCTCGATGTGCACGCAGTGTTCGCCGGTTTCACGCGGCGAATTCGAATACCGGCGCTTCGATGGTGCGCGTGGGTGTACGTCGTTCCGAGAAGATCTGGTGGAGCCGCTCGACAGTCTCCGGCGCGAAGAATTGTTCACCCGTCTCCAGATTCACGTGCGCGGGGACGTTCTCGACGATCATGACCGCTCCATCGCGCTCGATCACATAGGTGACGAGGCGCTCCACGAGGCGTTCTTCCGGGTAGGGCTGCATCTCAATCGTACCTGTCCGGAGAAGAGAGGTGCGTCCTCGCAGAGTGACGTGCTGACGCGGCGATAGATCCTTCGGCCTGCCTGGCTATTTCCACGCTGAAGCCCCGTCGTAGCCGGCCTCAGGATGACGTCCGGGAGGATCGTGCGGAAGCGCAGCGACCCTCGCCGGATCTCATCGAAGGCGAGCTACGGGTTCGCCGGCCACGCGCCGTCGAACGCGACCACGCGGGCGAAGGCGGCCTCGCCGCCCTGGAACTTCCAGGGGAAGCAGCCGATGATCAGGCGGCGGTTCTGGAGCTCCGGGGCGCTGATCTCGCCGCCCAGGTTCTCGATGTGCATGCAGTTGTGGCCGAACAGCCGGTTGTGCGTGAGCTGGTAGTCCTCGTCGGGGAAGAGGCGCGCGACCTCGTCGGGGCCGCCGAACTTGGCCTCGGCGGCGGCGCGCACGCGGTCGCAGTGGCCGTGCATCCCCTTCCCCAGGAAGCGGCCGATCGGCAGGTCCATCGGGTGGTCGGTGCTGACCACGTCGACCCCCCAGATGTGGATCTCCTTCTCCAGCAGCCAGGGCACCATGTCCGGATGCGCGCCCGGGTGCATGTGGATGTACTTCTCCTCGTCGGGGGTGCTTCCCCACTGCGCGAAGCGGTGCCAGCCGGTGTGCAGGATCAGGATGTCGCCCTTCCGCACCTCTACCCGGCTCTCGATCATCTGCGGCGTGTAGACCGCCAGCTCGTCGATCTCGTCCGTCAGGTCCACGATCACGCCGGGGCCGCAGAGCCATTCCATGGGGATCTGGTCGATGGTCATCCCCCCCGTCACGAAGTGCCGCGGCGCGTCCAGGTGCGTGCCCATGTGGTTGGACGTCTGGATGTACTGCGCGTTCACGCCGTGCTCGGCCTTGCGCTTGATGTACTTCACCTCGAACGGCGGGTAGTACGGCCAGAACGGCGCCTGCTCGTTCAGCGGCTGCGACAGGTCGTAGACCTTCATCGGGTAGCTCCGGTTCAAACGAGAAAGTGTGGGCGATCGCAACTCGATCGCGGGCGTAGGCATCTACTGCGACCCCTCACTGCCCCTCACCCGAAAAAAGGCGAACGGTACTGCTGTTCGCCTTTTTTCGACCTCTCCCAACTGCGGGAGAGGTAAACGGCAACGGCAGCCACGGTACGATGTTCTGGCGCGCGGCCCGAGCGAAGCGAGCCTTCAGTCACCCTCTCCCGGCAGTTCGGGAGAGGGTCGGTTCGGGCGGACGCGCAGTCCCTTCGCCTGAGCCGAACTTTCGTCCGCCCGAACCGGGGTGAGGGGTGGTCACAGCGCGTCCATCCTCCACAATCCCAGGCGCTTGCTCCGGTAGCGGCCGCCGTAGTCGGTGCAGCGCTCGTCGACCAGCTCCAGCGGCGGCGGGAACGAGAAGGGCGGCTCCTGCAGGTTCAGGACCCGCCACCCGCCGCCGGTGCGGATGTCGACGTTGGGCGCCGTGTCGACGAAGGTCGTCGCCAGCAGATACGTGGCGCCGCTGCGCTTGAAGTTGCGCAGCGCGGCGCGGATCTCCCTGAACGAGAAGTGCACCAGCCCGTCGCGGCAGAGGATCACGTCCGCGCGCGGCAGTGGGTCGCGCGCCAGGTCGGCGCGGAGGAAGGTGCGCCGCTCGCTCCCGTGCTTCGCCCGCACCCGCTCGACCAGCTCCGGCACCACGTCGACGCCGACGTACCGCGGCACCGCGTCCGCCACCGGTCCGATCCAGTTGAAGTCGCCGCAGGGCGCGTCCAGCAGCACCTGCGTGTCCAGGCGCCGCAGCAGGCCGATCAGCTCGCCGCGGAACGCCTCGCCGCGGCGCGCGGTGGAGCCGGCGCCGGAGACGGACTCGGCGTTCCCCCAGACGTTGCGGCGGTAGACGCGGGTGAACACCGCGCGCGGCCCGCCGGCTATCCAGAGCAGCCGCCACGCCGCCGCACTCAGGGCGCGCCGCAGGGGTCCGCGTGCTCCGGCGGACTCCTCGGGTGCGTTCCCGGCCCGCGCCGCGTCCGCGGACATGGCACCCTCTACGCGTGCCGGGCGAATGAATTCATTCGCCCCGATCTCCATCCCCCGCCCGTCCGAAGGCGACCGGGAGCGCGCGGGACACCAGCACGCCCACCAGGTGCCGCCGGTAGTCCGACGAGGCGTGGATGTCCATCGGCGGGTCGACCTCGGCGCGCGCGGCGTCCGCGGCGGCGGCGAAGGCGTCGGCGGAGGGCGAGTGGCCGCGGAGCGCGTCCGCCGCGGCGCGCGCGAGCACCGGGCCCTCGCCGACGCCGAGGAGCGCGATGCGGGCGTCCGCGCAGCATCCCCCGTCGTCCAGCGCCACCGACATCGCCAATCCGGCGAGCCCGAAGTCGCCGTGGCGGCGCGACACCTCCATGAAGGCGGAGCCGGTGCGCGGCGCGAGCGCGGGGATCTCGATCTCCGCCAGCATCTCGTCGTGCTCCAGCGCGGTCGCGAAGAGCCCGGTGAAGAACTCGTCCGCGGCGAGCGCCCGCCACCCGTTCGGCCCGACGACGTGCATGCGGGCGCCGAGGGCGAGCATCACCGCCGGGAGCTCCGCGGCGGGGTCGGCGTGGGCCACGCTGCCGCCGACCGTTCCCCGGTTGCGGATCTGGGGATGGGCGACGAAGGGGAGCGCCTCGGCCAGCAGCGGCGCGAGGCGGCGGACGTCCTCGCTGCGCTCCGCGGCGTGCTGCCGCACCATCGTGCCGATGCGCAGCCCGCCGCCCTCCACGCGGATCGCATCGAGCCCGGGGATGCGGTTGAGGTCGATGAGCACGCCGGGCGCGGCCAGGCGGAAGTTCATCGCCGGCACCAGGCTCTGGCCGCCGGCGAGGAGCTTGGCATCCCACCCGTGCTCCCCCAGCAGCGCCAGCGCCTCGTCGACCGTGTCGGGGCGGAAGTACTCGAACGGCGCCGGCTTCACCGCGGCCTCCGGGGGTAGCGGGAAAGCCGGGTGAGACGGGCGAATGAATTCGCGGCAACAACGGCCCGAAGTCCGCCTTCGCGGACTCCCCAGTCGGCATCTCCGCGCGAGGCGGAGACCTGCTCGATCGGCATGTCTGCCTGGGGCGCGAATCTCATCAAATCGTCCCCGGCGGGAGCTCCTGGTCCAGGTCGGCGACGGGCTCGGCGCGCTCCGGCACACCGGGCGCGAGCGGCGCGCCGGGCGTCGCCGCGTCTTCCCCCGGCTCCAGCGCGTCCTCCGTCGCCGCGCCGGCCGCGGCATCGGCCGATCCTTCGCCGTCTTCCATCGCGGGGTCGCCGGACTCGGGATTGGTCTCGGCGGCATCATCCACCGAAGACGCCGTCGCGGACGCGTCGTCGTCGGGGACGAGCTCTCCGTCGACGGTGGGGGCGGTCGCGAGGCCCACGGAGGCGGAGGCGGCGCCGACGGAGAGGCTCAGGCGCGCCTCCATCTCGCGGCTGAGCGCCTCCAATCCCTGCTTGGTGAGCATCCGCGCCACCTGGTCCAGCAGGCGCTGCCCGATGCCGGCCACCTTGCCGCCGATCTGCATGTCGGCGCGGTACTTCATGCGCGTGCCGGCGGGCTCGTCGAGCAGCTCCACGCTGGCGCTGCCGCGGGTGAAGCCGAGCGGGCCCTTGCTCTCCACCTTCATCCCGTAGCTGGCGGGCTCCTCGCGGTCGTGCAGCGCCACCGTGAGCGTCCACTGCGCCGCCGTCACCGGGCCCACGCCGATGCGGATCGTCCCCTCGTAGGTCCCGTCGCCGGTCGCCACCAGCCGCTGCGCGCCCGGCATCGCCTTCACCAGCACGTCGGGGTCCTGCAGCAGCGTCCACACGCTGCTGCGCCGGGCGCGGAAGGTGAACTCGCCGTCCAGGATCATGCGGACGCCTCCGAAAGGGCGGGGGATGGGGTGCGGCGGGGGGCGCTCCGCAGCATCTCGAAGAGCTGGTTGGGGCTCAGCGGGATCTCGCGCACCTCGATCTCGTAGTCGCTCAGCGCGTCTTCCAGCGCCTGCGCGAAGGCGGCGCCGGTGGGGATGCATCCCGCCTCGCCCACGCCCTTCAGCCCGAGCGCGTTCATCGGCGCGGGGGTCTCGCGGTGCGCCATGTCCACGCGCGGCACGTCGAGCGAGGTGGGGAGGAGGTAGTCGGCGAAGGAGGCGTTCATCAGCTGGCCCTGCTCGTCGTAGACCAGCTTCTCGAAGAAGGCGTTGCCGATCCCGTGCGCCACGCCGCCCTGCACCTGACCCTCCACCAGCATCGGGTTGATCAGCTTGCCGCAGTCGTGCACCACCACGTAGCGGAGGAACTTCGCCATCGCCGTCTCCGCGTCGACCTCGACCACCACGGCGTGCACCCCGCTGGCGGTGGAGCCGCGGTCCGGGCCGAAGTAGGCGGTGCACTCCAGCCCCGGCTCCGTTCCCGGCGTCACCCCGCCGCGCAGCGGGTTGGCCCGCATCGCCAGCTCGCCGAGCGTCAGCGAGCGCTCCGGCTGGCCGCGGACGCGCGCCCTCCCGTCCGCCAGCTCGATGTCGGACTCGGGGACGTTCAGGAGCCGCGCGGAGACCTCGATCACCTTCTCGCGCACCTTCTGCGCGGCGGCGTGGCAGGCGCTCCCGGCGACCACGGCCCCGCGGCTGGCGAAGGTGCCGGTCCCCCAGTTGAACTCGCGGGTGTCGCCGGTCACCACCTGCACGTCGGCCACGTCCACGTCCAGCGCCTCGGCCACGATCTGCGCGAAGGCGGTGTAGTGCCCCTGCCCCTGCGTCCCCAGTCCCGTGGCCACGCGCACCCGGCCGTTCGGCTCCACCGTCACCCGCGCGCCCTCGTAGGGGCCGATCCCGGTGCCCTCGACGTAGGAGACGACGCCGATCCCCAGCCGCCGCCCCTCCGCCGCCGCCCGCCGCTTCTCCTCGGCCCAGCCGTCCCAGCCGATCAGCTCCAGCGCCGACTCCAGCGCGGGGCGGTAGTTGCCGCTGTCGTAGACCAGGGGCTGGAAGTCCTGGAAGAGGATCTTGTGGTCGTGCGGGAAGTCGTCCTGCACCAGGTAGTTGCGGCGGCGGATCTCCGCCGCGTCGATCCCCACCGCGCGCGCGGCCAGGTCGAGCAGGCGCTCCATCACGAACACGCCGTGCTGCCGCCCCGCGCCGCGCACCGGCGTGACGGTGGTGCGGTTGGTGAAGACGGCGCGGAACTCGGCCTCGTAGCTCGGCACGTCGTAGGGGCCGAGCAGGGTGCACTGGCTGTTGATCGGCACCGTGAGCCCGTAGGGGTCGTAGGCGCCGCAGTCGTGGATGAAGAAGTCGCGCACGCCCAGGATGCGGCCGTCGGCGTCCACCGCCATCTCCGCCTCGTGGATCTGCGAGCGCTCCTGGGTGGTGGCGTAGAAGTTCTCCTGGCGGTCCTCGCACCACTTCACCGGCCGGCCCAGCTTCATCGCCGCCCAGGGAACGAGCACCTCCTCGGGGTAGAACATCATGATCTTGGGCCCGAAGCCGCCGCCCACGAAGGGGGCGATCACACGCACCTGGCTCTGCATCAGCCCCAGCATTCCCGCCAGCCCGTTGCGGATGGGGATGGGCGCCTGGGTGGTGTCCCACACCGTCAGCTCCTGCGCCTGCCCGTCCCAGCGCGCCACCACCGCGCGGTTCTCGATCGCCCCGCCGATGCCGCGGTCGTACTCGAAGCGGCGGGCGATGACGAAGGCGGCCTTCGCGCGGGCGTCGTCGTAGTCGCCGTGCCGCTGCACCACGTGCGCGGCCAGGTTGGTGCCGAGCTGGGGATGGATGATCTCCGTCCCGGGATCCAGCGCGCGCTCCAGGTCGACCACCGCCTCCAGCGGCTCCGCGTCGACGAACACCTCGGCGGCCGCGTCCTCCGCGATGTACCGGCTCTCGGCGACGACCATGGCGACCGGCTCGCCGGCGTGGCGCACGCGCCCCTTCGCCAGCGGCACCTGCGTGGCCTGGTTGAAGACGATCCCCTCGATGGGCGGCGGGGGCACCAGCAGCGGCCCGGGGCGCCAGTAGTCGCCCAGCTCCTCGGCGGTGTAGACGGCCACCACGCCGGGGCGCTCGAGCGCGGCGGAGACGTCGATGGAGCGGATCTCGGCGTGCGCGTGGTCGCTGCGCACGAAGGCCACGTGGAGCATCCCCTCCAGCCGCACGTCGTCCACGAAGAGCGCGTGGCCGGTGAGCAGCCGCCGGTCTTCGTTGCGGGCGATGGACTGCCCGACGTAGCGCCCGCTCATGCCGGCTCTCCGACGGTGGCGGGGCGGGGGTCGGGCTCGATGGAGAGGAGGTCGCCGCTGCCGCGCATCCGCTCGGCCGCCAGCAGCACCGCGTCGACGATCTTCGCGTAGCCGGTGCAGCGGCAGAGGTTGCCGGAGATGGCCAGGCGGACGTCGTCTTCGTCGGGGTCGGGGTTCTCGGCCAGGAAGGGGACCAGCGTCATCAGGAACCCCGGGGTGCAGAAGCCGCACTGCAGCCCGTGCGCGTCGCGGAAGGCCTCCTGCAGCACGTGCAGCGGGCCGTCGCCGGGGGTGAGGCCTTCGACGGTCTCCAGCGCGCACCCGTCGGCCTGCACGGCGAAGACCAGGCAGCTGCGCACCGCCACGCCGTCCAGCAGCACGGTGCAGGCGCCGCAGACGCCGTGCTCGCACCCCACGTGCGTGCCGGTGAGCCCCAGCTCGTGGCGGATGAAGTCGCTGAGGAGAAGGCGCGGCTCCACCGTGCGGCGGTACGCCTCGCCGTTGACGGTGGTGGAGACTTCGACGGACGACGGCATCCGTTTGCGGGGCCTGGGAAAAGGAAAGAGCCGGGGGAGCAAGCGTTTCGCAGATTAGCGTGCGGTGCCGAAGCCGGCAAGCGTCCGCCGGGCTCGCCGACATCGCGGACGGGCGGATGAATCCGCAGCAACAACGGCCCAAAGTCCGCCTTCGCGGACTCCCGGCGTCTGTTCCGGCGCCCGCGACCTGCATCGGTGCCGCCCGGGACAAAAAGGGCTACGGCGGTCGCGGGCTCGGGTGCCTGGAGGACGCCCCGTTCGCCCTGGCTGCAATCCGCGGCAGCAGCGGGCGTTGTCCTGATGCAGCGCAGTTGCGGCCTCGAGTCCGCGAAGGCGGACTTTGGGCTGTTGTTGCCGCGAAGCCGCGAATTCATTCGCCCGGCCAACGTGAGCCGCTTTTACCGGTCGCGGCGCGCGCGGCGCAGCAGCCCCAGGAGCACCACCGCACCCGCGGCGCCGAGCGCCAGGCGCGCGGGGAAGGGGTCCGGCGCCGGCGGGGGCACGTCGACGATGCCATGCTCGTCCGCCTGCGCGGGGTGGCCGACGTAGCGGCCGGACGCGGGGACCGGAAAGTCCGCAGCCAGGCGCCGGACGCCTTCCGTCGCCTCCTTGCCCGTCATGGGGATGCCGTGCCCGGCGCCCACGACGGCGGGCTCGAGCTCGGCGAGGAGCTCCACGCTGTGGCGGGCGGCGTCCCAGTCGGGGGTGAGCGGCGCGGGCGGCCGGTCGATCTCCGGACGCTCCAGGGCGGTCGCGGTCCATGAGTCCAGGTCCATGGTGGTGAGCGCGTCGCCCGCCAGCAGCACGCGGTCGCCGTCGCGGAAGAGCGACACGTGGCCGGCGGTGTGCCCCGGCGTGTGCAGCCAGCGCCACTCCGGGAGCCCCGGCACGCTCCCGTCCTCCGGAAGCGCGCGCACCCGCTCGCCCAGGTCCGTTCCCGAGGTCGAGAAGAGCCGCGAGAGCTGCGCGATGGCGCCGCCCATGCTCGGGTCCGCCGGCGCGTAGTCCGACATCCCGGTGAGGTACGGCAGCTCCAGCCGGTGCGCGTAGACGGGGATCCCCCATGCGTCCGCCAGCTCCTCGGCCGAGCCGGCGTGGTCGAAGTGGCCGTGGGTGAGCACGATGGCGGAGAGGCGCTCGTCGCCCAGGTGATGCTCGATGGCCGCGCGGGTGAGCGCCGTGGCGGCCGGGATCCCCGTGTCCACCAGCACGCACCCGCCCGCGTGCGAGCGCACCAGGTAGAGGTTGGCGAAGACGGTGGTGAAGTAGCTCACCCCCGGCGCCACCTCCTGGACCGACCCGTGGTTCCGGCTCGACGCGATCCGGTGCCGGTGGCCGTCCTCGAGCGCCGTGGACGTCGCTTCGTGTGGGAGCGTGGGGGTGCTCATGGATTCCTCCGTGCTGCCGTGGCCGGGTGACGGATGGGCGAGCCAGGCGGCCGCAAGAGGTGTTCCGGGTGCGGTCGCTGCCTTGTGGCCCGAGCGGATGAATCCGCGGCAACAACGGCCCGAAGTCCGCCTTCGCGGACTCCCGACGTCGGTTCCGGTGCGCGCGGCCTGCATCGCCGCCGCCCCGGCGAAGGGCCACCGCGGTTGCGGGCTCGGGTGCATGGAGCCGTCGCTCTCCCATTGCTTCGCCAGCCCCGCGCCTGCCACACCCTGGGCAACAGCGGGCATGTCGTGTTGCAGTGCAGTTGCGGCCTCGAGTCCGCGAAGGCGGACTTTGGCCGTTGTTGCCGCGAATTCATTCGCCAGGGCGAGCCGGCGGCCACGCGAAGCGCCTCGTGCACAATCCGGCAAGACGGCGCCTTTCTCGCATCCCCGCACGGCTGCTAACTTCTTCGCGTCGGAGATGGACGCGCGCCGTCCTTGCTTTCGCACCTTCGCACCTTCGCACTTTCGCACCCGACGTTGTCCGGCATCCTCTCGCTCCTGCTCGGCCGCTCGCTCTGCGACCGCTACCGCGTCGACTCCGTGATCGCCACGGGGGGGATGGGGGCGGTGTGCCGCGCGTTCGACGTGAAGCTGGAGCGCCACGTGGCGGTGAAGGTGATCACCGCCGTGGCGCCCGACGCGCAGGAGGCGGAGCGGCTCCGGGTGCGCTTCCACCGCGAGGCGCGCGCGGCTGCGCGGCTGCGGCACCCCAACGTGGTCACGGTGCACGACTTCGGCACCGACCCGGCGGTGGGGATCGACTTCCTGGTGATGGAGCTGCTCGCGGGCGAGGACCTCTGCGCGCGGATGCGCCGCGCCGGGGCGCCGCTCCCGGTGGAGGAGGCGGTGGAGATCCTGCGCGAGGGGGGGATGGGCCTCGCCGCCGGGCACCGCGCCGGGATGGTGCACCGCGACGTGAAGCCGGCGAACATCTACCTGGTGGCCGAGCCGGGCGGGTGGGAGGTGAAGCTGCTCGACTTCGGCATCGCCCAGGTGCGCGCCGACACCGGGAGCGACACGATGACGCGGCTCACGCAGTTCGGCGCGCCGCACACGCCGCGCTACGCCTCGCCCGAGCAGCTCGGCGGCGGGGTGGAGCTGAGCCCGGCCAGCGACGTGTTCAGCCTGGCGCTCACCGGGCTGGAGATGCTCTCCGGCGAGCACCCCGCGGGGCTGAACAACACCGGCGACGACAAGCTGGCCGCGCGCACCGTCCGCCGCCTCCTGCAGCAGCGCCCGGAGATCCCCCTGCGCCTCGCCGCCGTGCTGCGGCGCTCGCTGCGGCTCGACCCGGTGATGCGCTTCGCCAACGCCGACCAGTTCCTCGGCGAGCTGAACGACTGGGACGCGTCGCCGTCCCCGGCCGCGGCGGGGGGATACGCTTCCATCCTCCCCTTCCCCCGGTCCGCCGCCCCCGCCGCGGCGCCCGCGGCAGCGCCGGCGACGGACGAGGGAACGGCCTACGCGCCGCCGCCCTTCCGCCCGGCGCCCGCTATCCCCCTCCCGCCGCCCGTCGTCGGCGGGCCTCCGCCGGATCTCCGCCCGGCGGCGCCTCCCGCGGCCCCCGACACCACCGCGGAGAAGCCCAGGCGACGGTGGCGCCTGCGGCCGGCGGGATGGCTGGTGGTCATCCTCCTCCTCTCCTGCCTGCTCGCGGCCGCGCTGGTGATGATCGACCGCCCCGGCCTCCGCTCCCGGGCGCCCCGGCCCCGCCCGCCCGACGCGCCGGTCGTGGTGCGGCCGCCCGAGCCCGCGGGCGGCGTGGCGCTCGCGCGCGGCGAGTACGCGCGCGTGACCGGCAAGGGCGGCTATCACGAGGACGACACCGCCTACATCGTGATGGCCGGCTCCTACCGGGACTACGAGATGGACCAGGCGCGGCGGATGCTCGGCAGGGCGCACGACCAGGGCTTCGCCGCGGGGCTGGCGAACTCCGCGGTCTATCCGCAGCTCCATGACGGCTACGTGGTGGTCGCGGTGGGGCCCTACGCCGACCGCGCGGGAGCCCAGGGAGCCGTTTCCGCCGTCCGCGAGCACGTCGCCCCCGACGCCTTCGTCAAGCGCGTCACCATCCGCCGCCCCTGAGCCATCCCGCGCACTCCCGCACTCCCGCACTTCCGCACTTATGTCCACTTACCCGTGGTGGGAAGGGTACTTCGACCAGACCTTCGTCTCCCTCTACCGCGACTTCCTGACGCCGGAGCGCACCGAGCGCGAGGTGGAGGGGCTGCGGGAGATGGTGGCGCTTCCGCCCGGCGGCGAGGTGCTCGACGTCGCCTGCGGCTGGGGGCGCCATTCGATCTCCCTGGCACGCGCGGGCTTCCGCGTCACCGGGCTGGACCTCTCGGAGACGCTGTTGAAGCGCGGGCGGAAGCGCGCCGCCTCCGCCGGGGTCGAGGTCGAGTTTGTGCGCGGCGACATGCGCGAGATCCCCTGGCGCGGGCGCTTCGACGCGGTGCTCTCGCTCTACTCCTCGCTCGGCTACTTCCTCTCGGACGACGAGGACCTGCGCGTGCTGCGCGGCGCCCGCGACGCACTGCGCCCCGACGGCGTCTTCGTGCTGGAGACGATGCACCGCGACCACATCGTGGGCGACTACGCCGCGCGCGACTGGTGGGAGACCGACGACGGCCTGACCGTCTTCGTGGAGCGCGAGTTCGACGCCGTCGACGGCGTGAGCCGCGAGTGGACGCGCTGGAGCAGGGGCGCCGAACGCGGGGAGAAGTACCACGAGCTGCGCATCCGCAGCGCCACCGAGTGGGACCTCCTCCTCCGCGCCGCCGGCCTCGTCCCCGTCGACTGGTACGGCGACTGGGAGCTCGCCCCCTTCATCCACACTTCTGAGGACCTGATCGTCGTTTGCCGGCGGGCGGAGAAGGGAGGATGATGGACAACGCGGGCGCGTGGCTCCCGTTCGATGACGGCGCGAGCCTCGGTGAGACCGGGAGCGAGGGCGGCGTCATCCTCCGCGACGAAGAGTACCGGGGCGAGGCGCGGATCACGCTGGAGCGCGGCGGCTTCGCGCCGTTCTCCATCACCTGCGGGGTGTACGGCTGGATGGTACACACCCGCTTCTTCTCCACCCTCCCCGAAGCGGAGCGCGAGTACGCCGCGATGCAGCCGGAGCTCGCCGCCATCGTGGAGATGATACCGCTCACCAGCGACCCCGACGTGGACGCGAAGATGGATGCCGTCAGCGACGCCATCGGCCGCTTCGTGGACCGGTTTCCCTAAGCGGAAATCTCACGCAAAGACGCGGAGCCGCGGAGAGGAGACGCTGTTTCCTTCCGCGCCGCCGCGGCTTCGCGCGAGACGATTCTCAGTCGGCGGAAGATCACGACGTGGCCCGCGAGCGCGGCGACGACGAGCACGGCGGGGAGCCAGACGAAGGGCGGCTGCGCGATCCACGCGTTCGACGGCTCGTTCGTGAACACCCGCAGCGGCGTCGGCATGGAAAGGATGGCGATCGTCAGCACGTTCAGCAGCAGCGCGAAGCCGAGGACGTTCCACGCCAGCACCAGCTTGGGTGAGACGCGCTGCGGCGCGGCCCAGAGCGCCGCGGCGAGCACGATGGCCGTGATCCCTGTGACGATGTCGAAGTTGCGCCCCGAGTAGCTCATCTGTACCGGCATCACCCCCTCGCGGTAGGCGCGGTGCAGCAGCAGCTCCAGCGGGAAGCGGAAGCCCTGCACGCCCACCAGCACCGCCAGCGGCACCCCCGCCGCGATCCGCCGCCCCGTCCCCGAGAGCCCGATCCGCAGCGCCAGCGCCAGGGAGAGCACGATCGCCACCCCCATCGTCGGCGGCACGGTGGCGAAGCTGAGCCGCCCCGAGGCCGCGGCCGCGAAGGTCGCCGCCATCCAGAGCGCCGTCGCCAGCGCCGCGCGCAGGGCGCGGCGGTTTGCCCGGGCCGCATCGCCCGCGGCCATTTCCGCGCGGTGGAGGAGGACGGGGAATGCCGCGGCGACCAGCACCGCCAGCACCGCGAACGCCACCGTCAGCCCCATCGATGCCTTGACCATCTCCCCCTCGCCGGTTAAGGTGTATCCCAACGTCGCTATCAAATAGTAAAGCGACCATCATCCAAAACGCAAGCATCTCGATGAGCAGGCGATCGTACGCGCAGTACTGCGGGCTCGCGAAGGCGCTCGACGTGGTCGGCGAGCGCTGGACGCTGCTCGTGGTGCGCAACCTCCTCCTCGGCCCGCTCCGCTACTCGGAGCTGCTGCGCGGCCTCCCCGGCATCACCACCAACCTGCTGGCCAAGCGGCTGAAGGAGATGGAGGAGCACGGCCTGCTGGAGCGCATCCAGGGCGGCCAGGCGTACCGGCTGACGGAGGTCGGCCGCGCGCTGGAGCCGGCGGTGCACGCGCTGGGGCGGTGGGGATGGCGGTGGATGGGGACGCCCGCCGGAGACGAGCACCGCAGCCTGGAGTGGCTGATGGTCGCGCTCCGCCGCCGGTATCGCGGCGGCGCGAAGCTGGTCGCCGAGCTCGTCGTCGGCGACGTCCCCTACACCTTCCGCCTGGCCGAGGGCGTGGAGATCGCCCGCGGCGCCGCCGGCGAGGCCGACGTGCGCGCCACCGGCCCCGCGGACGTCTTCGCGCGCCTCTTCCTCGGCGGCTGGCCGGAGAGCGGGCTCCCCGACGGCATGCGCGTCACCGCCGGAGGGATCGGCGGCCTGCACGCGCTGGTGGAGGCGTTCGAGCGGGGAGACAGAACATAATCGAACGATTCCAGGCCGCATCGGATGAGCCGTACTGTCGCGTTGCCACGGGGCTGCGATGGGCGCTATGGTATGTTCCGCCACCATCCTCCCTGTCCGTGAATCATGCGTCCCGATCTCCGTCTTCCGACTTTTTCGCTGCTCCTGGCGTGCGCCGGGATCGCGACCGCGGCCCCGGCCCAGGAGCTCACGTTCCAGAACATCGCGTGGGGCTCGCCGGCCGATACCGTCCGGGTGCGTCTCGGTTCGCTCGGCTATGCATTCCGCAGTGCCGGCGCCCAAGGCGATCTTTACTTCCGCCGAGCCGATGGCGCGCAGGTGCTCGCGTTCATGCGCGGTGGACGCGTGGTCCGCGTCTCCCTGTTCGATCCCAGCACGGGCACGGCGATCGATGGGCGCTATCGCGCCCTGGCCGATTCGCTGCAGGCGGCGCTCGGCGACGCCATCGACCTGCGCTCCGAGATGCGGATGTGGGACCGGGGCCGCAGTTCCGTCACGGTCCACATTCGTCGCGACGTCTCCATGGATGACACCTCCACAAGTCTGGTGCAGATCGCCTGGGCCGGGCCGGCGTGGCTCGACGAGCTGGCCACTCGTGGAGCATTCAGCCCGGTTTCGCCGCCCTTCACCATCGTGACGCTGTTCAAGGGCACGCGCGTGTCGGTCGACACCGCGAACCTGCAGCGGCTTGCCGGCGGCACGCTGGGCGCACGCGTCCGGCTCGACTACGCAGTCCCGCGGGAGGAAGACGGAGAGCGCTTCGACGCCATCGAGTACCGGATGATGGAGGCCGACTGTTCGGCTGCACGAGTGCGGATGCCGGTCGTAGCCATCTTTCTGGCCGGCCGTGAGCTGGATCGCGACGTGGAGGACGATGCCCCCTGGGACTCGGTGCGTGCCGACGGCGACACGGACAACAACATGGAGCTGGCGTTCGACGCCGTCTGCCGCGCCGCCGGGCACCCGGTCACCCCGGTGGGCTGGCGCCTGCGGACCCGCTACTTCCGGCCGGTGCCGACCGGATGGATCGTGGTGCGAGAGGACGACGACGGTCGCTGGCTGCTCCAGGAACGGTCCGTCGTGGCGAAGGGCGCCCACGTGTACGCCAGCACAACCCGCGTGGAACACGGCGCGGAAACAAGCACTGCGTACGGCCAAACCGACGGGTACCGCTTCGACATCGAAGTGGACTGCGCCACGAAGCGGCAGCGCGTCGTTTCCGCCGTCATGATCCTGGGCGACAGGGACGTGCACCCGGCCGATCTTCCGCCCGGGCGCGGCGAATGGCATCCGGGCGCCGGCAGTCCGCTCGCCGTGGTGGTGTGCGGGATCGCGGGGGAGGGAGGTCTCTGAGGCGCGGGCTCTCTCCGTGCCTCTGCTGCTCTGCGTGAGCCGCCGTTGCCGTTGCGTCGGCTTGCCGCGTGCATGCGGCGGGGCCTATGTTTCACGGGTTCCAGACGTTTCATCTTCCGATCCTGAACGAAGTTCCACGATGGCCGAACGCAAGATCCGCGTGCTGGTCGCCAAGCCCGGGCTCGACGGGCACGACCGCGGCGCCAAGGTGATCGCCGCCGCCCTGCGTGACGCGGGGATGGAGGTCATCTACACCGGGCTGCACCAGACCCCCGAGATGGTGGTCAGCGCCGCCATCCAGGAAGACGTGGACGTGGTGGCCATGTCCATCCTCTCCGGCGCGCACATGACCCTCTTCCCGCGGGTGAAGGCGCTGCTCGAAGAGGAGGGGGCCGACCACGTGCTGATCACCGGCGGCGGCATCATCCCCGAAGAGGACATGCGCGCGCTGGAGGAGCAGGGGATCGGCCGCCTCTTCGGCCCCGGCACCACCACGGGCGACGCGGTGGCGTACATCCGCGGCTGGTTCGCGGAGCACGGCCGCGACCGCGAGCTCGCCGCCCAGTGACCACCGCCACCCCCGCCGCCGAGGCCCCCGCGGAGACGGAGAGCCGCGCGCGCCGGCTCGCGCGCGAGCTCGCCGAGCTGGAGGCGCGCCTGCGCCAGGGCGGCGGCCCCAGGCGCATCCAGAAGCAGCACGACGACGGCAAGCTCACCGCCCGCGAGCGCATCGGCCTGCTGCTCGACCCGCGCAGCCGCTTCCAGGAGATCGGGCTGCTGGTGGCGTACGACCGCTACGAGGGGCAGGCCCCCGGCGCGGGCGTGGTCACCGGGATCGGCACCGTGGCGGGGCGCGAGGTGGTGGTCGTGGCCAACGACGCCACGGTGAAGGCGGGGTCCTGGTGGCCCGAGACCATCACCAAGATCCTGCGCGCGCAGGAGGTCGCCATGCGCTCGCGGGTGCCCATCGTCTACCTGGTCGACAGCGCGGGGGTAAACCTCCCCTACCAGGGCGGCGTGTTCCCCGGGCAGTACGGCGCGAGCCGCATCTTCTACTACAACTCGGTGATGCGGCGCTACCTGAAGGTGCCGCAGATCGCCGCGGTGATGGGGCCCTGCATCGCCGGGGGCGCGTACCTCCCGGCGCTCAGCGACGTGATCCTGATGGTGGAGGGAACGTCGTTCATGGGGCTGGGCGGCCCCAACCTGGTGAAGGGCGCCACCGGCGAGACCGCCGACGCCGAGACGCTGGGCGGCGCGTGGACGCACAACGCCATCTCCGGCGTGGCCCACTTCCGCGTTCCCGACGACCGGGCCTGCGTGGCGAAGATCCGCGACCTGGTGCGCGAGCTCCCGCTCCCCGCGCCGCGGCCGCAGGCCTTCGACGCGCAGGACCCGGCGCGCCCCGAGAGCGAGCTCTACCAGCTCCTCCCGGCGGACCACCGCCAGCCGTACGACATGCGCGCGCTGCTGGCCTGCATCGTCGACGCGGGCGACCTGGACGAGTTCCAGGCCGACTACGCGCCGGAGATGATCTGCGGCACCGCGCGCATCTGCGGCACGCCGGTGGGGGTGATCGCCAACGCGCGGGGGATGCTGAAGGATCCGCACGGCGGCCGGCCCAAGTTCGGCGGCATCGTCTACGCCGACAGCGCGGACAAGGTGGCGTACTTCATCGAGACGCTGAACCGCCACCGCACGCCGATCCTCTTCGTGCAGGACGTCTCCGGCTTCATGGTGGGAACGGAGGCGGAGCACAGCGGGATCATCCGCGCCGGCGCCCGCTTCGTGGAGGCGATGGCGACGGCCACGGTGCCCAAGCTGGTGCTCACGGTGAACCACGCCTCGGGCGCGGGATACTACGCCATGGCGGGGCAGGGCTTCGACCCCGACTTCATCTTCACCTGGCCCACCGGGCGGATGGGGGTGATGGAGGGCGAGAGCGCGGTGACGGCGCTCTTCGGCACGCAGCTCGACGAGCTGAAGAAGGCGGGGAAGCAGCCCGACGCGGCCATGCAGGAGAAGATGGACGCCGTGCGCGCCGACTACGACCACCAGCTCGACGCGAAGTTCGCCGCCGCCCGCGGCTTCGTGGACGCCGTGATCCAGCCGGACGAGACGCGCGCCGCGCTCTCGCTGGCGCTGCGCACGGCGCTCAACAACCCCGGCCCGCACCTCGGCGCCTTCGTCCTGCCGCCGCACCTGACGTAAGGTAGAGCTGGAAGGAGACGTGACATGGATTCGGCCGTAGCGATTCAGCGCCGCCTTTTCAACTGCGACGAGTTCGAGCGCATGGGGCCGCTCCTGATCGTGCCCGAGTGCGCGGAGTTGCTGGACGGCGTGGTTACCGACAAGACCGGCGGCTGGACCCCGCACTGCTGGACGTACGACCAGTACGTGGAACTTGGGAGAGCGGGGATTCTGAGCGAGGACGAGCGACTCGAACTGCTAGACGGAGAGATCGTCTGCATGTCGCCCATCGGGCATCGGCACGTCTACGTCGTCGACCAGCTCACCAAGCGGCTGGGCCAGTGGATGTCTGGCCGGGCTCTTCTGCGTGTGCAAAGCCCGTTGCGCTTCAATCCCGTCGAAGCCCCGCAGCCCGACGTCGTGCTGCTGCGCCTGCACGAGGACGAATATCGCTCGCGTGAAGCCGGGCCCTGGGATGCGCTGCTGGTGGTGGAGGTCGCCGAAACGTCGCTGGAGACCGATCGCGAAGTGAAGGGGCCGAAGTATGCACGCGCGGCGATCCCGGAGTTCTGGCTGGTGGACGTGAATGGGGCGTCGATCACCCTGCACCTGAATTCCGTGGGTGGGGAGTACACGGATGTGCGTACGTACGGCCCTGGGGAATCGTACGTGTCCCCGGCGCTGGAAGGCCGCACGGTGAGTGTCGACGAGGCGCTGGGGCTGCCGTTGCCCCGGTGAGGCCCTTCGTCCTGCCGCCGCACCTGACGTAAGGAGGTCGCGATGGCTGTCCAGTTCGTGCAGCCGCACCGGTTCAGCGCCGACCAGTACCGGCGGATGACCGAGATCGGGCTGGTGCCGGAGGATGGAACCGAGCTGATCGACGGCGTCGTCGTATCGGGAACGCGCCCGTATCGCTTCTCGTCGGACGATTACATCCGTCTCGGCACCGAGGGGATCCTGAGCGAAGACGAGCGGGTGGAGCTGATCGACGGGGAGGTCATCGAGATGAGCCCGATCGGGCCTCGCCATTCGAAGTGCGTTGCTCGCCTGATCGAGCTCCTGGCCACGAAGCGGGTGCGCGGCACGGAGATGCGGGTTCAGGACGTGCTGCGCGTGCGCGAGGGGCGCACCGCGCACCCCGACCTGGGTCTCTACCGCCTGCGCGAGGGTGAGTTCGAAGACGAGCAGCCCGCCGGGAGCGACGCCCTGCTGGTGGTGGAGGTCGCCGACTCGTCGCTCCTGTACGACCGGACGGTGAAGATGGAGGACTACGCCACCGCCGGAGTGCAGGAGTACTGGATCGTGGATCTGCGGCGGAACGTGGTGATCGTGTCGCGCAACCCCGTTGCCGGGCAGTACATGGAGGTGCGCGAGCACGGCGCCGGTGAACGCTGGCGCTCGCCCGCCTTCGGTGGAGGCGAGGTTCGCGCCGAGGAGATCCTGGGGCCGGAACGCTGACGACTGCAGCCCTGGCTCTTTGCAACCCCGGCCCGCGCCTCGGCGCCTTCGTCCTGGCGCCGCACCTGACGTAAGGAGGCAGCCATGTCGGTTCAATACGCGACGCACCACCGGTTCACGGTGGACGAGTTCGAGCGGATCGCGGAGGCCGGCCTCTTTCCGGAGGAGGCTCGGCTCGAACTGCTCGATGGGGAGATCGTCGAAATGACGCCGGTGGGCAGCAGACACATCGGGTGCGTCGCGTGGCTCGACGACCTGTTTCGCGACCTTCTCGGGCAGAGCGTGACCCTCATCGTGCGGAGCCCGGTCCGGATGCCCACCACGCTCCGTCCCATCCCTGACGTGTCGGTGCTGCGTCGGCGTGAAGATCGTTACGTCGGTGCCCTGCCGGCCCCGGCGGACATGCTGCTGCTGGTTGAAGTCTCGGACACCACGGTACTGCCGGACCGGAACGAGAAGCGCCGGATGTACGCGGAAGCCGGTGTTCCCGAATACTGGGTGGTGGATATCTCGCACAACACCGTCGTGGTCCATCTTTCCCCGGCCGGTGGAGACTACCAGGATGTCGCCGAGTACCAGCCCGAGCAGTCGTGGCGCTCTCCGGCGCTCGGTGACCGCGCGATCGAGGCCCGGGAGGTTCTCGGGCCAGCCCTGGGGGGCGACTCGTAAGCCGGACTGTGCGTTTTTCCTGCCGCCGCACCTGACGTGAGGAGGTAGCCATGTCGGTCGATTTCGCCACGCGCCACCGCTTCACGGTGGACGAGTTCCACCGGATGGGGGAGGCCGGCATTCTTTCCAATGGGGAACGCCTTGAGCTCATCAACGGGGAGATCGTCGAGATGACGCCGATCGGAAGCGCGCATGCGGCGTGTGTGCGCGATCTCGACGAGTGGCTTCAGCCGACCTTGCGCGGCGAGGCGGTCGTCTCGGCGCAGCAGCCCCTGATCGTCGAGTTCGATGGCGAGCCGGTTCCCGATATCACGATCCTGCGTCCGCGGCCGGACCGCTACCGGCAGTCGCATCCCACCTCGGCCGATGCCCTGCTGGTCATCGAGGTGGCAGATTCCTCGGTGCTGTACGACCGGAACGTCAAGAGCCGGATGTACGCCCGCGCCAGTGTTCCCGAGTACTGGGTGGTTGATCTTCCGCGCGCCCGCGTAGCCGTGTTCCAGTCACCGGAAGGCGGCGAGTACCGGGAGCTGCGGGAGTACGGGCGGGGGGAGTCGTGGCGGTCGGCAGGTCTCGGCGGCCGCGAAGTCACGGCGGATCTCGTGCTCGACGGCCTTGGTGAAGGCTGACAGGCTGACAAACGGCTGGACGCGGAACGAAGGCGAGGTGCCGCACGGCGCGGCACCTCGTATCTTTCGGGCTTCGCCGAACGCAGGCGGCGCCGGTGTCCGCGAAGGCGGACTGTGTGCAGTTGTAGCGGCGAGTTTACTCGCCTCTTCGCGATCCTTCGCAACGATGATTTCAATTCGGACAGGACACCCGGATTCGGTATGAGAGACAAGATCCGCATTGCCTCGGGGCAGGGGTTCTGGGGCGACCAGCTCGACGCCCCGCGGCGGCAGGTGGAGGGCGGCCCGATCGACTACCTGATGCTCGACTACCTGGCCGAGGTCACCATGTCGATCATGCAGAAGCAGCGCTCGCGCAACCCGGCGCTGGGGTACGCGCGCGACTTCGTGCCGCTGATGGGCGAGATCCTCCCCGCCGTGGTCGACCGCAACATCCGCGTGGTGGCGAACGCGGGCGGCGTGAACCCCGCCGGCTGCCGCGACGCCGTGCTCGAGGAGGCGCGCAAGGCCGGCCTGCAGGGGCGCGCGCGGGTGGGGATGATCACCGGCGACGACATCCTGGAGCGCCTCCCCGACCTGCTGGCGCGCGGGGTGGAGCTGAAGAACATGGAGACGGGCGAGCCCCTCTCCGAGGTCGTCGACCGGGTGCAGAGCGCCAACGCCTACATCGGCGCGCGGCCGATCGTGGAGGCGCTGCGGCGGGACGCGCACGTGGTGATCACCGGCCGCTCCACCGACACCGCGCTCACCTACGCCCCGATGATCCACGAGTTCGGCTGGGGGTGGGACGACCACGACCGCATCGCCGCGGGGGTGGTGGCGGGGCACATCAACGAGTGCGGCGCGCAGAGCTCGGGCGGCAACTGCCTCTGGGAGTGGCGCGAGATCCCCGACCTGGCGGACGTCGGCTTCCCCATCATCGAGGCGGCGCCGGACGGCTCGTTCGTGGTCACCAAGCACGGCGGCACCGGCGGCCGCGTGGCCGTGCCGGTGGTGAAGGAGCAACTGCTGTACGAGATGGGCGACCCGAAGAGCTACATCACCCCCGACTGCGTGGCCGACTTCACCACCATCCGCCTGGACGACGACGGCCGCGACCGCGTGCGCGTCTCCGGCGTGCGCGGAAAGGCGCCCACCGACCTGCTGAAGGTGAGCCTCAGCTACCTGGACGGGTGGAAGGCGAGCGGCACGCTGGTCTACGCCTGGCCCGACGCGGTGGAGAAGGCGCAGGCCGCCGACCGCGTGCTCCGCGCCCGGCTCGACCGCCTGGGGCTGCGCTTCGACGAGGTGCTCACCGAGCTCGTCGGCTGGAACGCGACGCACGGCCCCCTCGCCGGCCCCATCCCCCGCGACCTGCCGGAGGTGACGGTGCGCTGGAGCGTGCGCGGCCACGACATGGCCGCCGTCGACCGCTTCACCAAGGAGATCGCGCCGCTGGTGCTCACCGGCCCCCCCTCCGTCACCGGCTTCGCGGGCGGCCGCCCCCGCGTTCAGGAGATCGTGGCGTACTGGCCCGCGCTCATCCCCAAGTCCGAGATCGAGCCGCATCTCACGGTCGACGTGGTGACGGCGTGAACGGCGAGTGCGGGAGTGCGGAGGTGCGGAAGTGCGTGGGCCGTGGCGCGCGCGCGGAATCGCTCGCGCTCGCCGGCTCCCGCGCGCCGCGTCGGTGTGCGCGGGGTGATCGGCGTGCACCGATGCCTCAGCGCACTCCCGCACTCCCGCACTTCCGCACTTCCGTTCCATCTGTCGCATGCGCCTGACCTTCCTCGGCACCGCCGCCGCGCGCCCCACCGTCGGCCGCAACGTCTCCTCGCTCCTGGTGCAGCGCGAGGGCGACGTGCTGATGTTCGACTGCGGCGAGGGGACGCAGCGGCAGATGATGCGCTACGGCACCGGGTTCAGCTTCGGCGACATCTTCTTCACCCACCTGCACGCCGACCACTTCCTCGGGGTGATCGGGCTCCTGCGCACCCTCGGCCTGCAGGCGCGCGAGGAGCCGATGGAGCTGTGGACGCCGCGCGGCACCGAGCCCCTCCTCCGGCAGGCGGTGGAGCTCGGCGTGGAGCGCGTTCCCTTCGAGGTCCGCATCAACGGGGTGGAGCCCGGCGAGAAGGTGGCGCGCGACGGCTACGACGTCGTTCCCTTCCGCGTGTCGCACGGCGGCAAGGCGTACGGGTGGGCGCTGGTGGAGCACGAGCGCCTGGGCCGCTTCGACGCCGCGAAGGCGCGCGAGCTGGGGATCCCCGAGGGGCCGCTCTGGGGGAAGCTGCACCACGGCCAGCCGGTGGAGGTCGGCGGCCGCACCATTACCCCCGCCGAGGTCGTCGGCGCGCCGCGGCCGGGGCGGCGCGTGGTGATCTCCGGCGACACCCGCCCCTGTCAGGCCACGCGCGACATCGCCGCGAACGCCGACCTGCTGGTGCACGAGGCCACCTTCGCCGACGACGAGGCCGAGCGCGCCGCGCACACCGGCCACTCCACCGCCCGCGAGGCCGCCGAGCTCGCCGCCTCCGCCGGCGTGCTGCGCCTGGTCCTCACCCACTTCTCCCCCCGCTACGCCGACGACCCGCGCTGGCTGGAGAAGGAGGCCCGCGCCGCCTTCCCCGAGACCGTCTGCGCCCACGACGGCATGGTCGTCGAGGTGCCGTTCCGGGCGGAATAGCACCGGAACGGCGTCTCATACCAACTGTTTAACGGTCGCGCGTATACGAAGAACAAAGACGTCGTCCTGAGGCCGGCCAAGCTGCAATCACCGGTCGTGGAACAGCTTGCAGGCCGAGGGATCCATAACCGCGTCAACCTGTGAATCGGATTCAGAGGCTGACCTGTGCGTTCCGTCAGCGTATCTGAGCCGGCTGGCTTTAGATCCTTCGGCCTGCCAGGTCTTTGCCGGATCACGGGATGCCACGTGGCCTCAGGATGACGTCTGCGGGAGGCTGCGGGAGTGCCCATGAAAGCACGGTTGGCCGTTCTCCGTTGACTCCGTTGACTCCGTGTGAGGCCTTTCCGTTTGGCTGAATGCACAGTCAATCTGCAGAAATGGTGTGAGTCGGCGAGGTGACCCGCTCTTCTCCTGGTTTGGTATCACGCGGGAGACGCAAGGGGCGGAGGTGAAAGCGGGAGGGCCGCCCTGATTGCCTGAAATGGCCAGTTGGGAGCTGATCTTCGCGGCCTGCAGGGTAAACATTTAATGTCAAAATAATCTGTAGCCAGATGGTGTAAATGAAGTTGGTAGATTTTGTCGAAGGTTCCACACGCTTTCTGACACGAAATTCTTGACTGGCGGAGTGGGGAAGACTACTATGCTCGCACCCTCAAGCGACGGACCCCGGGGACGGGGCCGTGCACCCAGCGCTCCATGCTGACGCGCCGAATCCGGCCAGCGCACGCTCGGAAGTAAGCTGGCGGGACCCGGAACTCAGACGGGGCTCCACCGAGTGCCCGACACCTCCTCGGCCGCGTTCGCGCACACGGCTGTGCGAGGCGTTGTCGTGCACCTGAGCGTCGATCGGAAAGGCCGCCCTCCGGCTTTCTTGGTTGCACTCGGCTAGGCCTCTTTGTGCCACGACGCGACCTCGCAGGCCACCCACCATAGTACCACGGAGGTCGCATGCGACGCGCGGCCAAGCTCTCCCTCACGCTCCTCTCGGGCCTGCTGCTCGCGGCGTGCTCCGATGAGAGGCCCTCACCGACCTCACCACGCACCCCGCCCGGGCTGCGCGGCGACGTCACCATCCAGTCCGTCGAGGGTGACCCCGTCCCCGGGCTGTCGTCGTCCGAGCTGGCGGCGTTCACCCGCGGCAAGGTGGTCTTCCAGCGCACCTTCACGCAGGCGGCCGGCCTGGGGCCCATCTTCAACGCCAGCTCCTGCGTGGAGTGCCACGGCGAGGACACGGGCCCGGTGGGCGGCGTCGGCGACGAGACGGAGACGCACTTCACCAACCGCCGCTCCGACGGCAGCTGCGACCTGCTGGCCTCGAAGGGCGGCTTCGTGCACCAGGACTCGACGACGCCCCTGCTCAAGGCGGCCACCGGGCTGACCAGCGAGCCCTTCCCCAGCGTCACGCACCAGCGCGGCACCCGCACCATCCCCGACCTCTTCGGCTTCGGGCTGCTGGCCGCGGTGCCCAACTCGGCGCTGCTGAACGCGGAAGACCCCTTCGACTCCAACGGCGACGGGGTCACGGGGTACGCGCACCGCACCGCCGCGGGCGACATCGGCAAGTTCGGCCGCAAGGCGAACGAAGGGAGCCTCACCCTCTTCAACGCCGGCGCGTTCTTGAACGAGATGGGGATCACCAACAAGTTCAACCTGACCGAGAACAACATCGGCGGCGCGGCGATCCCGCCGGGGGTGGACCCGCACAGCGAGCCCGAGGTCAGCAACGCCGACTTCGACGACCTGAACTCGTTCGTGATCTTCCTGGCGCCGCCGCCGGCGCTCCCGCTCACCGCGCAGGCGACCACCGGCAAGACGCTCTTCTCGCAGGTCGGCTGCACGGGGTGCCACACCCCGCAGTTCACCACCACCGACGTGGGGATCCCGGCGCTCAGCTTCAAGACCATCCGGGCCTTCACCGACCTGCTCCTGCACGACATGGGCTCGACCCGGGCGGACATCTGCCTGGACCAGGCCTTCCGCGCCGAGTTCCGCACGGAGCCGCTGATGGGCGCGCGCTTCATGGAGCAGTTCATGCACGACGGCGCCGCGACCACGGTCGAGGGTGCGGTCGCCCTCCACGGCGGCGAGGGGTCGCTGTCGCGGTCGAAGTTCAACGCCCTCACGCAGGCGCAGCGCGACGCGGTCGTCGCCTACGTGCTCTCGCTGTAGCGGAGAGGTCCGGACACGCCGGGGGCCCGCTCCCCGGCGTGACGGCGAACGGAGGGAGGGGCGGCCGAGCGCATCGGCCGCCCCTGTTCGCGTTGCGGGGGTACGCCTCCCTTGACCGCGCGCCGCGTCCGCTCCACGCTTACCGCGTCCGGGCCGCCCGTCCGCCACGGCGCGGCCTCCGCCGTCCGACCCCGTCTTCCGCGAGGCCGCGAATGTCCATCGCCGACCTGCTCGTCCCCGAGTTCGACAACGAGATCGCCGTCACCCGCCGCGTGCTGGAGCGCGTTCCCGACGGCGACGGCCAGGGGGAGTGGAAGCCGCACGAGAAGTCGTTCCCCATGGGGCACCTGGCCCAGCTGGTGGCGCGCCTCCCCGGCTGGGCGACGATGATGATGAGCATGACCGAGCTCGACATCGCCCCGCTCGACGGGCCGAAGTTCCCCGGCTACAGCTTCGAGACCACCGCCACGCTGCTCGCCGAGCTCGACCGCAACGCGGCCGCCGCCCGCGCCGCGCTCGCGGCCGGGAGCGACGCGGACTTCGACGTGCCCTGGACGCTGAAGAAGGCGGGGGAGGTGGTGATGACGCAGAGCCGCTACCAGATGCTGCGGTCGATGGTGCTCAACCACCTGGTGCACCACCGCGCGCAGCTCGGCGTGTACCTGCGCCTGGTCGACGTTCCCGTGCCGCAGATGTACGGCCCCACCGCCGACGAGGGGAAGTGATCCAGGATTGGACGATTCACCGTGCATTTGGAAGCACCGGCACAGACGATTCTCACACGGAGTCAACGGAGTCAACGGAGTCAACGGAGTAAAGAGGTAGTTCTCCGGTGATTCCGCTGACTCCGTGTGAGCCCATCCGTCGACTGGATGCGCAGTCGATCCGTCGAGCCGGCACAAGGCACTCCAAACCGAGGAGGCGTGCGATGAACGCCGCGTCACCCCAGGCGGAGCTGGACGGTTTCCTCGCGAAGTACACCCCCGAGATCGCCGCCGAGGCCGTGGCGGCGCTCGAGCGGCTGCGCCCGCAGGTGCCCGGCGCGGTGGAGATGGTCTACGACAACTACAACGCGCTGGTGGTCGGCTTCGGCGCCACGGAGCGCGCGTCGGAGGCGGTGCTGTCGATCGCGGTGATGCCGCGCTGGGTGGACCTCTGCTTCCTGGTGGGCGCCGACCTCCCCGATCCGCACGGCCTGCTGCAGGGGAGCGGCAGCGTCGCGCGGCACGTGGTGCTGAAGGAGGCCGCGGACGTCGACACCCCGGCGGTGCGGGAGCTGATCGCGCGCGCCATCGCCCGCTCGAAAACGCCCTTCGACCCCGCGAGCCCCGGCCGGATGGTGATCAAGTCCGTCTCCGCGAAACAGCGCCCCCGGCGGCCGGCATAGGGTCTGGGATCGCGACGAGCTTCGTGAGCACCGGTCTGCTCTGGTTGTCCATCTCGTTCCATAAACGAGGTACCTGCAATGACTTCTGCTTCGACTCCGCGTGCTTTTGCCATCATCGGCGTGGTGGGGAAAACGATCACTACGAATCCCACACAGGCTCGACAGCTGAGTGCCGACGAACTCGACTTGCTCTCCCTTGCGGAGCAGATGGGCACCGCGATCGCGACCGCTGGGTGCGCAGTGCTCACCGGCGGGCATCACGAGCGTCCGGAGGCGTCCGTCAAATATCGTGCGATGATCGGAGCCAAGCAGGTTGCTGATGCCGGGGGTATGGCCCGCATCATCGGGATTCTTCCCGAGAGCATATCGAAGGCTCTCAACCCACGGGAGAACCGGGTGATCGTTCTGCCTTCTTCGTCCAATAACCTTCGCTGCGTGTACGTCCATACGCAGCTTGCCAGCGAAAGGAGAAATCCTATCACGGGGCAGGCAGTCGATGTGCTGCTCGCACTCCGAGGCGGTCCTGGGACCGCGCAGGAAGTGGCTGCAGCGCTCAGTGCCGGGCGGCCCGTCGTCTTTGTCGATTCCCTGGAGGTTCTCGGTCCGCTGGTGACCAGGCACGTGTCCCTGCCGGCCAGTCCGCTGGAAGCACCCGATGCTCAAACTGCCCTGGAAGCGGCTTTGGCGGCGATCGGCTGGCAGACGTCGTCACGACAGCTGAATGGAGAATATCCTGACTTCAAAGCCGAATACGAGCGCGGCCTCGGGTCATTGTAGTGGCACGAGGCTGCGGCTGGTTCGATGTGTCGATTTCCGGCTCCCCCGGACGACTATCTGTCGATCACAGCCGTTCCACCTCGATTCCGGAGGGAGCCATGAAGTACCTGTGCCTGATCTACGACGACGAGAAGCAGATGGCGGGGATGTCGAAGAGCGAGGGAGAAGCCTTCATGGGCGAGTACTTCGCCTTCACCGAAGGGATCCGCGAGAGCGGCCACTACGTGGCGGGCGAGGCGCTGCACCCGGTGTCGACCGCCACCACGGTGCGCGTGCGCAACGGCCAGGTGTCGACCACCGACGGGCCCTTCGCGGAGACCAAGGAGCAGCTCGGCGGCTTCTACCTGGTCGAGGCGCGCGACCTGAACGACGCCATCCAGGTGGCGGCCCGCATTCCCTCCGCGCGCACCGGCAGCATCGAGGTGCGGCCGGTGGTCGACTTCAGCCAGCCGCAGTCCTGACCTGATCGTGGCCAGCGAGCACGCGGCCGATTCGGCGCGGGAGACGGTGGACGCCGTCTACCGCGCCGAGTCGCGCCGCGTGCTCGCCACGCTCATCCGCCTGCTGGACGGCGACTTCGATCGGGCCGAGGAGGCGCTGCACGACGCCTTCGCGGCGGCGCTGCAGAAGTGGCCGGTGGACGGCGTGCCCGCCAACCCGCGCGCGTGGCTGGTGTCGGCGGGCCGCTTCAGGGCCATCGACGCCATGCGCCGCCGCGCCCGCTTCGACGCGCGCCTGGCCGACGTCGCCGCGCACCTCCACGCCGCGGCCGCCGGCCCCGCGGAGCGGGACGACGAGGGCGTCGACGACGACCGGCTGCGGCTGATCTTCACCTGCTGCCACCCCGCCCTGGCGCCCGACGCGCGCATCGCGCTCACGCTGCGCGAGGTGTGCGGCCTCACCACCGAGGAGATCGCGCGCGCCTTCCTCACCTCGCCGCCCACGCTGGCGCAGCGGATCGTCCGCGCCAAGGGGAAGATCCGCGACGCGCGCATCCCCTACCAGGTGCCCTCGCGCGCCGACCTGCCGGAGCGGCTGGACGCCGTGCTGCACGTGGTCTACCTGGTATTCAACGAGGGCTACTCGGCGTCGTCGGGCCGGTCGCTGACGCGCGCCGACCTCTCGGCCGAGGCGATCCGGCTGGGACGGCTGCTGGTGGAGCTCCTCCCCGAGCCCGAGGCGAAGGGGTTGCTCGCGCTGATGCTGCTGCACGAGTCGCGGCGCGCGGCCCGCGCCACCCCTTCCGGCGAGCTGGTGCTGCTGGATGAGCAGGACCGCGCGCGCTGGGACCGCGCGCTGATCGCCGAGGGGTGCGCGCTGGTGGAGGCCGCGCTGCGCTCGCGCCGCTTCGGCCCGTACGCGCTGCAGGCGGCGATCGCGGCCGTGCACGCCGAGGCGCCCACCGCCGCCGCGACCGACTGGCCGCAGATCGTCGGCCTCTACGACGTCCTCCTCCGGGCCGACCCGTCGCCCGTGGTCGAGCTGAACCGCGCCGCCGCGATCGCCATGCGCGACGGGCCCGCCGCCGGCCTGGCGCGGGTCGACGCCCTCCTCGCGCGCGGCGAGCTGGCGGACTACCACCTCGCGCACTCCGCCCGCGCCGACCTCCTGCGCCGCCTCGGCCGCACCGCGGAGGCCCGCGCCGCCTACGCGCGCGCCCTCGCCCTCACCCACCAGGAGCCGGAGCGGCGCTTCCTGGAGTGGCGCCTGCGCGAGCTGGCGGAGTGATCCGGCGCTCTCTCCGCGCCTCTGCGTCTCTGCGTGAGGCGCCTCTTCACCACGGGAGTTGCGCGGACGCTCCGGGCCGCACGACTATTGAATCGGCATTCCCACTTCATGCCGCGCATCTCCCTCCCCGAATCCCCCGTGCGCTCCACGAGGTACGCATTCCCGGTGATGGCCGCCGTGCTGGCCGCGGCCGCCCCGCTCGCGGCGCAATCCGCGCCGGACCTGCGCGCGCTGGTCGCCCAGGCCGAGCGGATGGAGGGCGTGAACGACGACAGCGCGCTGAAGCTCGTGCGCCGGGCGCTGCCTGGGCTTGCCGCGCCCGCCGCCCGCCCGCTGCGGGTGCGGGCGCTCGCGCTGGAGTGCTCGACCCTGGCGGGCTCCGAGCAGCTGGCCGGGCTCGTGACCCGGGCGGAGCGCGGAATGGCCGAGGCGCGGGCGGCCGGCAACGCGCGTGCATACGCGAGCCTGCGCCTGTGCCGCGGCGCCGGGCTCGACGAGGCCGACCAGGGGGACGCGGCGGCGCTGGACTTCGAGTTCGTCCTCGCCGAGGCGCGGCGTCTGAACGATCCGGCCCTGCTCGCGGGGGCGCTGGCGGCCCGGGGCAGTCACCGCTACTACCGGGGCGACCTCGGCGGCGCGCTCGAGGACCTGAACCAGGCCTACGCCCTCTACCAGCGCCTCCGCAAGGACAGGCGTGTGCGGGGCACGCTGAACGACATCGCCAGCGTCTACGCCGACCGGCGCGTGGCCGAGTACGACCGGGCCGTCGAGTACTACCGCCAGCTGCTCGCGGCCGACGAGCAGGCACACGACGCCGCGGGCCAGGCGGACCGGCTCTTCAACCTGGGGAGCACGCTGGAGCAGAAGGGCGACGTGGCCGGGGCGCTCGGCTGGTATCGCCGCGCGCTGGAGGTCGAGCGCCGGCGGGGCGACGCGGACCAGGTGGCTTACTGCGAGCGCGCCATCGGCGTCGTGCTGGGGAAGCTGGGGCGCGAGCGCGAGGCGCTGGCGTGGATCGATCGCGCGCTGGCCTTCTTCCTCGGCTCCGGTGACGGCTTCGAGCTGGCGTGGACGCGGCTCTCGCGCGGCGTGGTGCTCAACCGCCTGCACCGCCCCGCCGACGCGCTGCGCGAGCTCGACGCCGCCGGGGCGTACTTCCGGCCGGCGCACGTGGACCGCTTCATGGAGAAGGTGCACGAGGAGCGCGCCAACGCCCTCGTCCTCACCGGCGACTACCGGGGTGCGTACGAGGCCCGCGCCGCGCAGCTCGCCCTCGGGCGGGAGCTGCAGGACCGGCTGCGCCAGGAGACCACATCGCAGCTCCGCGTGCGCTTCGACACGGAGAAGAAGGACGCGGAGAACCGCGCGCTGCTGCGCGAGAACGCGCTGCGGGGCCGGGCGCTGCGCGACGCCGCGCGCATCCGCTCGCTGCAGACGGCGGTGATCGGGCTCACCACCCTCGTCATCGCCTTCCTGGCGTACGCCATGCTGCGCCACCTCCGCAACGAGCGGCTGCTGCGGGTGATGGCGATGACGGACGAGCTGACGCGCCTCCCCAACCGCCGCCACCTGCTGGCCGTGGCCGGGGAGCGGGTGAAGGCCGCGCGGCAGGGCGCCGGGCCGCTGAGCGTGCTGGCGCTGGACGTCGACCACTTCAAGCGGATCAACGACACCTTCGGCCACGAGGTGGGCGACGGGGTGCTGCGCCGCGTGGCCGAGGCCTGCCGCTCGGCGCTGCGCCGCGACGACGTGATCGGCCGCACCGGCGGCGAGGAGTTCGTGGTGGTGATGCCCGGCGCCGACGCCCGGGTGGCGGTGGAGGTGGCCGAGCGCCTCCGCACGGCCGTGGAGCGCGTGGACTGGGGCGACGTGGCCGCCGGCCTGCGCGTGACGATGAGCATCGGCGCCACCGAGTGGGTGCCGGGCGACAACAGCTTCGCCGCCGTCGCCCGCCGCGCCGACGACTCCCTCTACCGCGCCAAGGAGCTCGGACGCAACCGAACCGAGCTGGCGGAGGCGGGGTGATGGAACGGTGTCTTACGCAGAGACACGGAGACGCAGAGAGGATTGGGCCTGACGTGGAGATCCGCGGCCTGGCGGCCCGGGACGTCGATGCGATCGCGGCTGCGTTCGCATCGTGGCCCAAGCCGCGGTCGCAGTTCGAGTGGTACATGACGGAGCAGGACGCCGGACGGCGCGTTATCCTGGTCGCGTGGTGCGAGGCGCAGCTCTGCGGGTACGCGACGGTGGTGTGGCACCCCGACTACGCTCCGTTGTGCGAGAACGGGATTCCCGAGATCCAGGACCTGAACGTGCTCCAGCCCTTCCGCCGGCGCGGAATCGCCAGCCGCCTGCTGGATGCGGCGGAGGAGATCGTGGCCTCGCGCTCGGCCGAAGTGGGCATCGGCGTCGGGCTGTACGCGGACTACGGCGCGGCGCAGCGGCTGTACGTGCGGCGCGGCTACGTTCCCGACGGGCGCGGCGCGAGCCACCGCGGCCGCTTCGTCCTCGGCGGAGAACCCGTGGTCGCGGACGACGACCTCGTCATCCACCTGACGAAGCGCCTCCGCGACTGACGGCGCACCGGCGCTCTTCGTGCGTCACCGGCGGCGGGGTGAGGTGGATCTCTCAGCCGGGAGGGGAACGATGGCGGATCTGACGGTCCTCGGCCGTGCGGCGGCGCTCGGCGTGGCGGCGGGAATGCGCAGCCTGGCGGCTCCCGCCGCGCTCAGCCGCCATTTGGCGCACGATCCCGTGGTGCCGGCGAACCAGGCCGAGCTCCTGCTCGCGCACCCCGCGGCTCCGGGCGTGCTGGGGATCGCCTCCGCGCTGGAGCACGTCGCCGACAAGCTCCCGTTCATTCCGCCCCGCACCGATCCCGGTCCGCTGGCCGGGCGGATCGCCGCAGGCGCGCTCTGCGGCTTCGTGCTCGCGCGCCGCGCCGGCGAGCCCGCCGTAGCCGGCGCCGTCGTCGGCGCCCTCGCCGCGGCGGCGGCGACCTTCGCCGCCTACGAGCTTCGCCACGCCCTCACCGCCGACGCCGGCCTCCCCGACCTTCCCGTCGCGCTCGTCGAGGACTTCGGCGCGGTGGCGCTCGCGGAGGCTGCGCTGCGAGACTGATGCCCTGATCCTGATACCAGATCAGACAAATGACCGTGCATTCGGAGGCACCAGCAAAGAGATCCTCACACGGAGTCAACGGAGTCAACGGAGAACGACTCCGCTGACTCCGTTGACTCCGTGTGAGCCCATTCTGTTGATTGGAATGCACATCCACTCAGTCGAAACGGTATGACAGACTACCTGTTGCCGTTTGCCGCCCAGTGGTTGTCGGCGGGATGGGCGTCCACGAAGATCCCGCCGTCCAGGTCGAGCGACTGGAGCACCTTGCCGGTCGATACCGTCACCGTGGCCCGTCGGGGGTCCGCCTGCCAGATGGCCGGCGTCTGGTGGAGGGTCTCGGTGCTCCCGTCGGCGTAGCGCAGCCGCAGGTCCACCGGGGCCGCCATCCCGCCCACGTTGTTCAGCACCACCGCGTAGCCGCCGCCCGCCCGGGTGACGCTCCCCACCGCCAGGTCCACGTAGTTGCCGCTGAAGAACCAGTTGTTCCAGAACCAGTCCAGGTTGCGCCCCGACGCGTCGCTGAAGGTGTTGAAGAAGTCCCAGGGGATGGGGTGCTTCCCGTGCCAGCGGTCCATGTAGGCGTGCAGGGCGCGGCGGAAGAGCTCGTCGCCCAGCAGGTCCTTCACCGCCAGGTAGCCGAGCGCCGCCTTGCCGTAGGCGTTGTTGCCGTACGCGGCGCCCTTCAGCACGTCGCCGGGGGTGACGATGGGGATGTCTTCCAGCGGCGACGGGTCGTTGGCCCAGCCGTTCACGCGGAACTGCTTGAAGAACTCGCTCTCCCGCTGCAGCCCCATGTCCGCGATGCCGATCAGGTACTCGAAGGTGGTGGCCCATCCCTCGTCCATGAAGCCGTAGCGCGTCTCGTTGATCCCCATGTAGAACGGCATGTAGGTATGGGCGATCTCGTGCTCGGCCACGAAGCGGGAGAAGGTGGTGTCGGGGAACGAGTTGTCGTTCACCATCATCGGGTACTCCATGTCGGCGGTGCCCAGGAAGACCGTCGACTTCTCGTACGGATAGGGCACCCCCGGCCAGTTGCGGCTCAGCCAGCCCAGCCCGTGCCGCCCGAACTGCACCATGTGGGCGAAGTCGGCCGCGCTGTCGGTGTACGCCGCCTGCACGCTGGCGCGCCGGTGCGTGGCGTCGTCCACCACCACGCTGGCCGCGTCCCAGCGGTAGCGGTCGCTCAGGCCGAACGCCATGTCGGGGATGTCGCGCGCGCGGAAGTGCCAGTCGTTGGTCTTCGGCAGCGTCACCCGGTGCGCGGCCACCTCCTCGGTGGTGGCGACGTGGATGGTGGAATCGGAGGTGAACGACGCCTGGTAGCGGCGCAGCGCCTCGGGCTGCAGCACCGAGGCGGGATCGAGCAGCGTCCCCGTCCCCCAGACGATGAAGTTGGCGGGGACGCGGAGGGTCACGTCGTAGTCGTTGAAGTCGCTGTAGAACTCCTGCATGTCGGTGAAGTCCATCGTGTCCCACCCGTTGTAGTCGTCGTAGACGGCCACGCGCGGGTAGAAGTAGGCCAGGTACCACGTGGTCTCGTTCAGCATCCCCTCGCGCCCGGCCTCGCGCGAGACCTCGTAGTGCCAGTCGAATTCCAGGCGCACCGAGTCGTGTGGCGCCAGCTTCGTGGGGAGGTGCACCGGCTGCCAGGTGAACGCATTGGGATTGTTCTGCCACTGCGCGCCCGCGCCGTTCACCGCGAAGCGGTCGACGTGCATCCCGGAGGTGAGGTAGTCTTCGCTCGCGCCGCCGTTCCGGGGTGCGCCGGGGCGGTGGATGTTGAGGAAGAGCTTGACCACCAGGTTCGCCAGCGAGTCCGGGCTGTTGTTGACGTAGACGACCTGCTCGGTGCCGCGGACGGTGCGGTCCGGCGGCGTGGCGGTGATCGTCATCGTGTAGCGCGCGCGGTTCTGCCAGTAGCGCGGCCCCGGCCGCCCGTCGGGCGAGCGCGTGCCCTTCGCGTACGCCTGCTTCACCGCGCGCGGCATGTACAGCTGCGCCGACGCGGGTGCCGCGAGCCACGGGATCGTGGCGAGCGCGAGCAGCGACGCTCTTGCCACAATCCCCTTCACGAAATCGAACCACTTGTTGATCTTCACTTGTCTCCTCTAGTGCGTGCAAGGAATCCCACCCGGCGCCCGTCATCTCAGGCGCACATAGTCGCCGCAACGCTATACCTGCTACCGCCGAAGCGCGATGGTTACGGGGCGAGTTCGACACTTAGCAATGCGAGACGTTCCGTGCGTTGGTCCGGGTGTAACGGGAATCGTGTTTGGAGATTCGAAGAAACTTGTTGGGGTGGCGGCACGTAACGTTTACGAGCAGAGCCACTTCCCGGAGGCGATCAGCATGATAGAGACAAAAACCTGTCCCAAGTGCGAATCCGGCAAGATAGTTCCGCGTGCCCACGTGCTAGATCGTGGCGAAAGGAGCGTCGATGTGGGATATCTGCGGGTGTCGGTCGAACGGAAGCCGGAGGCGTGGTTGTTCACCGGGGCGGTAAAGAGCAACGTGTACGCCACCATCTGCGGCGCTTGCGGCTATACCGAGTTCTATATTGAAGACCCCGCGGATGTCTACAGCGCGTACGTAGAGTCGCAGGCTAGGCGCCGATAAGGCGAATTTTGTTGCCGCGTAAGCACTTCGGCAGCCGCGGGTCCATTCTGGCGGCTGCCGAATCGTTGGGGTGCTACCTGTGTGCACGCTGCCAGCCGCCCGCACCACTTCCGTAGCCCCGCGCTGTAGACCGGTAGGTACAGGCTCGGCTGGCGCGTCACCGGGTATCGGGGACGCAGTACGGGTCGCAGCTGATGCCGCAGGCCGTGGGCGAGCAGGTGGCGTCCTGCGTGCACGCCGTGTCGCCCAGGCTGGGCTCGCAGGTGTAGGCGAGGCTGTCCCCGGTCTTCACGATGCCGATCTCCACCGCGTCGCCATGCGCCTGCACCGTTCGCCCCCCGAATCGGCTGCCTCCCGCGTCGAAGGAGAGGACGTCCAGCTCTTCCACGTTCAGCCTGATCTTCTTCATCCGTCCCTCCGTTCGTCAGGGTGTGATGACATCGGGTTGCGCAGATCACGATAGGTCGTCCTCCCGGAACCCGCTATAATATCCGAGTCGCTCGGCACGATCCCCTACCCGGAGGAACCCATGCGCAAGGTGAAGCTGGACGTCGAGCAGCTGTCGGTCGACTCGTTCGAGACCTCCGCGTCGCACGGCCGGGGCACCGTTGTGGGCCGGATGCCGGTGGCATTCGAAGTCGCGGGCCCGTACGCTGAACCGGCCACCTATCCCGAGTGCCCCAGCCCGCTGTGCGTCGACACGCCGCTGGCGAGCTGCGACGGGAGCTGCCGCCCCGGCTGCGGCGCGGGCACCGACCCCGTCCCCGTTACCGGTTGAACAGAACGCCTCACGCGGAGACGCGGAAGACGCAGAGGGGCCGCGGCGGCTCTCTGCGTCTTCCGCGTCTCCGCGTGAGCGTATCCATTTGAATTGAATAGATTGATGCCGCGCGAGTGTCACCTGCCCCAGGCGAAATGTCCGAGCACCGCAGCGATCGTCAGCCGAGAAGCAACTGGATTGCCATGGCCGTGTGCTCGCTCGCCTTCGCCGGGTTCGCGGGGCTGGGCGTGGCGGGGCTGTGGATCGAGGGTGCGTCCGTCTCCATCGTCGCGTTCACGCTCGGCTTCGGCGCGATGTGCGTCTACAGCGGCTGGACGGCGGCGGCGATGGCGTGGATGCGGATCGACGTGGGCTACGACTGGATCTCGAAGCGAACGCCGCGCGGCAGCCGGCGCGTCTCGTTTTCCGAGATCGTCGGCTTCTCCGAGGTGCGTGGGCTGATCCGCTACGGCGCGCACGGGTCGGAGTTCCGCCTGTTCACGGCGGACGGCCCGCCGTTCACCTTCAGCACGCAGGTGGCGGGTTGGGCTGCGATCGTGCAGGCGCTGCACGAGTCCATCCCCTGGCGCGTGCCGCACCCGTCGGCGTTGTACGCACGGCGCGGCCGGGCCGAGGCGCTGGTCGATCCCTATTCCGCGCTCTTCACGGCCCCCGGCCAGCCGATCCCCGAAGAGCGCGCGAGCCCGCGGCGTGTCCGGTGGCTCGAGTTCGTCCTCGTCACCGTCGCCGCGATGCTCATGGTGATCCCGCTCGCGGCGGCGGCCGCCGCCGCGCTCGGCAGGATGTTCGGGCGCCACACCTGGCTGGACTTCGGCGTTACCGCCCTCGCCATCGTTGCCATCCAGCTCACCTCCGTGTTCATCGCGCGACGGCTCCGCGACCGCCGGATCACGCGCGCCCGACGGTAAAAGCAACAGATCGCCTCACGCGGAGCCGCAGAGGAGAGCCGCGGGTCTGCTTCTCCTGAGTCACGCAGCGAGCCTCCGCTGCGGCGAATCGGCGCGCCTCTGTCCATCTGAGAGTGTGTGAGGTCGATCTGGGTTTCTGGAGCGCCCAATCCTGGCGCGAAGGTCCGGTGTCACTCCTGCCCAGGAGTTCAGATGCATCCGAATGCGCAGTTGCTGGAACGGCTGTACACCTGCCTCGCCGCCCGCGATGGCGACGGCATGGCCGAGTGCTATGCTGACGATGCGACGTTCCACGACATCGCGTTCGACCTGAAGGGGAAACACCGGATCCACGCCATGTGGGACATGGTCTGCCATGCAGAGGGCTTCAAAGCGAAATTCACCGTTCTCGATGCCGACGACATGCATGGCACGGCCGAGGTAGTCGACGATTACTTCTACCACAACAAGAGCGACAGGAGCGACCGCAGGCGGCCGGTGCACAACGTCATCCGGTCCGAGTTCCAGTTCAAGAGCGGCTTGATCATCCAGCACGAGGACACGTGTGACCCTCGGAAATGGGGATGGCAGGCGCTGGGCCTGGTAAAGGGCACGCTGACATGGCTGTTCCCGCCCCTGCTGAAGTCGAAGGCGAAGAAGAAGCTCGACGCGTTCATCGACGAGCACCGCGTGTATCCGTAGCCCCCGGGCGGCGGGGGTGCAGCGCGCTATTCAAGAGACGGAGCCGCAGGGGAGATCAGCGCTCTCCTCTGCGGCTCCGCGTCTCTGTGTGAGGCCAATCCGTTGCTGTGGTCAGTCCACGCGCCGCTGCTCCGTCGCGAGCATCAGCTTCCAGCTCTCGATCGGCGTCCCCGCGGTCCTCAGCCGGCTGGCGAGGAAGGCGAGGCGGCGGGTCTCGTCGCACTCGCCGGCGAAGGGGCTGGTGCAGCGGATGCCGAAGCGCTGCGCCAGGTAGTACGGCGGGATCGACTGGTAGTAGAGCGTCGCCCGCACGTTCGTCGCGCCGCGCACGCGGGAGAGCGGGATGCGGTAGACCAGCCGGTCCGCGCCCTGGCCGTCCCAGTAGTCGGCGTCACGGGCGGCGGTGCCGTGCGGCTGCGTCTCAGTCCAGTAGGGGCCGCCGCGCTTCCATCCGCGCGGCGGGAGGCGGTTCTCCTTCACCACGCTGTCCAGCGCCAGGAAGCTGGTGGTCAGCCACCCCTCCGGGTCCAGCACCCGCTCCTCGTAGATCTGCACCTGGTCGTCGCGCGTGATCGTCTCGTAGTGCGGCTGGTAGGTGCCGACCGAGCCGGGGCGGGTGACGAACTCCGTCGGCAGCGCCTCGTTGCTGGTGCCGCGCAGGATCACCCCCAGCCCGTTGGTGCGGCCGCTCGCCCAGAGCGTGTCGCGCCCGCCGGTTACCGCCAGCTCCAGGAAGGCGCGCCGGAAGCCGACGCCGCTCGGCAGCCGGTGCCCCGCCAGGTTCTCCACCCGCACCGCCACCTCCAGCGCGTCGCCCGTGCGGCGCACGCGCTCCACCGTCACGCGGGCGCTCTGCTCGCGCGCCAGCGTCTGCGCGCTCAGCCCCGCGTTCACCAGCGGCTGCACGCCCGAGGAGTACATGTAGTCGGTGCTGCGGATCCCCAGCGTGTCGGGGAACTGCTGGAACATCCCCAGGGTGAAGAGGTTGATCCCCATCAGCATGTGCCGGCTGAACGTGTCGCGCACCGCCACGGTGATGGCGCTGTCGCGGGCGCGGTGGTCGGCCATGGGGTAGGTGGGGTCTTCGATCAGCGCCACGCGGTACTTCAGCCGGTTGCCGCGGAAGTCCTGCGGCATGTGGCAGCTCTGGCAGGTCTGCGCGGTGGCCGGGTTGGGCGCCGTCTCGTCCTGGAAGACGCTGTTCAGCCACTCGATGTAGGTGGCCTGCTCGTACCCGCCGCCCACCTGCTTCCCCTGTTTGTCCAGCACGGGGAGGACGACGGTGTGGCAGGCGCCGCAGAGCGCGCCGCGGCGAATCTGCGGCTCGGAGCGCGGGGTGATGCCGAGCGCCGTCTTCATCGGGTACTCGGCCACGGTCGCGTATGGGCCGTTCACGGTCCCCGGCGGATCGACCCGGAAGCGCCCGGTGAAGCTCGCCGTGTCGCCCAGCGACTGGGCGCTGATCTGGTGGCAGCTCATGCAGCTGATCCCGTCCCGCGCCAGCGCGCCGTACTTCGCGCCGGGCTGGCCGGGGGTGGCGTACACCATGTCGTGGCGGAATAGGGTGCCGTCGATGGTGGCCTGCCGCTGGCCCATCACGCCGTGGCAGCGGTAGCAGGTGGTGTCGATGAAGGTGCGCCGATCGGGGAAGCGCGCCACCTCGCTCTCGCGCTGCGCGTGGAAGACGGGGTCGCGCCCGGCCAGCCCCATCAGCGACGCCCGCCACTCGCCGTACGGCGACAGGTTGAAGGTGTCGCGCCCGGTGGCGGTGATGAACGCCATGTTGAAGGTCGACGCCGAGTGGCACCCGGTGCACTGGTCGCTGGTGAGGAACTGCTCCGGCCCCTTCGGCCCCGACACCACGTGGTCGTACGTCTCCACCGGGAGCGCCGTCTTCGAGGTCGGCGCCGCGAACGCGGGGGTGACATGGTACGTGGCCAGGAACGCCGGGTCCGGCCCGGCCAACGGCTTCGGCAGGGCGTGCCGCGAGATGTTCTCCGCGTGGTCCACCTCGCCGTGGATGGAGAGCTCGTCGCGGCGCGGCGGCGGGGCGAGGTGCGCCGGGGCCGTCGCGCGGCCCGCCGAGTCGACCGTGGTGAAGGTCTGCACCACGAAGGAGAGCGGGTCCTGCGCGGGGTCCACGTTGCGCACCGCGGCGAAGGTCAGCTCGCTCTCGGCGGATGCGTGGCAGCGCGTGCAGTAGAGCCCGAACCCCGAGTTGGGGTACTCGAGCGGCGGCTGCGGAGAGGGCTTCACCCCGGCGTACCCCCAGTACCAGCCGTCGAACGCGCCGGCGCTGTCGCGCACCATGGTGGTCCACCCCTCCAGCGCGGCCCCGGGCGCGGCCGGCGGGGTGTACATCTCCTTGACGATGATGCCGTTGTCAGGGATGGCGCCCTCGCGGTGGTCGGTCGTCATCCACGTCCACACGCGCGGCGAGTAGTAGACGCGCACCGCCGGGTGCGTTCCGAAGTTCCTCCCGTCGATGAAGGGCCCGGTGTTGCGGATCTCGCGGTCGTGCACCCACCCGCGATAGCACCCCCGCCGGAGGAAGTCGTTCAGCAGCGGCTCGTACGCCTGCTCGCCCACCGCGCTGGGGAGGGGGAGCGAGTCCGGGCAGGCGCCGGCGGCCGCGGCGAGCGTCGTCTCCGGCCCGAGGGCGAGCGCGACGCAGAGGACGACCGCCGCGAGGATGGCGGCGGAGAGCTGCACTTCACGGCGGCGGGTCATGGGCGCGGCGGGGTGGGCGGGAGATGGACGGCGGCCGATCAGGGGTGGCGCGCGGTGGAGCGGGGAGATGAGCGCGCATAGGGATGCACGCCACGGCGGCCGGCGTCAAGGATGCGGACGCGCCGAGGCACCGAAACCGCCAATGCTGGCGCGCGCCTTTGCGGCGCGGCGCCCGTCCGCCCAGATTTCCGCCGCCGACCCTCGGCCGCACCGCCCGCCGTCACCCCACGCCGCGCCCGTCCGATGACCGATCCCCAGCCCACGCCAACGCCGGATCCGCAGCCCGCGCCGACGCCGACTCCCGCGCCCGCCGTGAAGCCGGCCACGCTCCAGCACCTGGAGTCCGTCCCCGAGCCGGGGCTGCGCGACGGGGTGTGGATGTCGACCACCCACTTCGCCGCCGCGGGCGAGGCGGGGGTGGGGGTGTACGACCTGTCGCAGGCCGAGCCGCGGCGCGCGCCGCTGGGCACCAGCACCGACGTCACCGCGCTGGCCTGGGTCCCCGCCACCCGCACGCTGGTGCTGGGCGACAGCGGCGGCGAGGTGCACTCCAACGAGTTTTCCGGGCGCTCCGGCTGGCACGTCTCCGTCAACCGCGACCGCATCACCGCGCTGGTGGCGGAGCCCGCGGGGAAGCGCATCCTCTCGGTGAGCGAGATGGACCTGTGCGTGATCGACCGGTCGACGGGCGGCGAGTGGCGGCTGGACGAGCAGTACCGCGCCGCCGCCTGGCTGGGCGACGGCGTGTTCGCCACCGTGGGCGACCAGGACGTGGAGGTGTGGTTCTGCGAGAGCCGCGGCCGCGTCGCGCGGATCGCGGCGCCCGCGGTGAGCATCCGCGCGCTGGACTACCTGGCCAACCCGCAGTTCCTGGTGGTCGGGCTGAAGAATGGCGAGGTCGCCGTCTGGTCGCTGGCCGACGACCCGCCGCAGCAGCGCGGGGCGATCCGGCAGCCGGACGGGCTCTCCGCGCTCGCCGTGGGGCCGGACGGAATGACGCTGGCGACGGCGTCCGCCGCCGGTGCGGTGCGGGTGTGGCGCGACTTCACCCCCGAGCCGCCCCCCGCCGCCGACGCGGGCGCCGCCGTCCTGGCGCTGCGCTTCTCCCCCGACGGCCGCCACCTCGCCGCCGTCACCGCCGACGGGATCGCGCTCTTCGCGGTGGAGGGTGAGGTGTCTTTGGCAGGGTGACGCGGGCGGGCCACCGTGAACGCCGTGTCCATCCTGTCTGTCCGATCCGCGCCTTCGCCTCGAGTGGGCACGGAACGTGATTCCGGCATGCTTCGGCCCCTTCGGCTCGGCGCGCGTTTTGCGTCTTTGTCTCCTGCCGTCATCACTCACCTCAGCCTCAGGAGGAGGAGCCATGAAGACTCAGCAGACACTCCGGAGCCAGCGACTGGCGCTCGAAGCGCTGCAGGTGGAGACGTTCGAGGTGGGACAGGCGGAGCTCCCGTCGTTCGGCCCCACCCACGTCACGGGGATCGACTCCACCTGCCCCTGCTGCTCGGAGGGGTTTACCTGCGGCACCAAGCCGCTCCCCTGCACCGCCTGACGCCCAGCCCAGCCCCCTCTCACCCCACCTCCGCAGCCACTCTCCGGCTCGAACACAGCCCCGGCGCCCTCCGCCGAGGCTGCTTCGCTCCGCAGATCTGACAGCACCGCGTGCCGGATCCTCCGTGTTTCCAGCCAATCTGACAAGCTCCACCCCGGCACGCGATTTGTCTAACGCGCCGGCATCTCCACCCGCTTGACAGCGGGCGGCGACAGGCTATCTTGTCGCCAGTTCGTTAGCACTCTCATGAGGCGAGTGCTAACAATGATCCATCCTGCAACTCATATCACAACGGGAGGCTCGATCCATGGCTACCGCGACCGACATCAAGGTCAAGCCGCTTGCCGACCGCGTGGTCGTCAAGGCGCTCGAAGAGGCCGAGACGATGCGCGGGGGGCTCTACATCCCCGACACGGCGAAGGAAAAGCCGCAGCAGGGCGAGGTGATGGCCGTCGGCCCGGGCAAGCTCTCGGAAGAGGGCAAGCGCATCGACATGGAGCTGAAGGTGGGCGACAAGGTGCTCTACGGGAAGTACAGCGGCACCGAGGTCACCGTCGACAACGAGCAGTACCTCATCCTCCGCGAGAGCGACGTGCTCGCCGTGGTCGGCTGAGCGCGCTCGCATCCGAACATTCGCATTGAACCTCGCTGAAGGAGATTGAAGACATGGCTGCCAAGGAACTGACGTTCGGCGTCGACGCGCGCGCCGCGCTCAAGAAGGGCGTGGACCAGCTCGCCGAGGCGGTGAAGGTCACGCTGGGCCCCAAGGGCCGCAACGTGGTGATCGACCGCAAGTTCGGCTCGCCGCTGATCACCAAGGACGGCGTGACCGTCGCCAAGGAGGTCGAGCTGGAGCACCCGATCGAGAACATGGGCGCGCAGATGGTGAAGGAGGTCGCCACCAAGACCAGCGACCTGGCCGGCGACGGCACCACCACCGCCACCGTGCTCGCCCAGGCGGTGTTCCGCGAGGGGCTGAAGAACGTGACCGCCGGCGCCAACCCGATGTCGCTCAAGCGCGGCATCGACAAGGCGGTGGAGGCCGTGGTCGCCGCGCTCAAGGGGATGAGCGTGGAGACGGCCGGGAAGAAGGAGATCGCGCAGGTCGGCACCATCTCCGCCAACAGCGACGAGGAGATCGGCAACCTGATCGCCGACGCGATGGAGAAGGTGGGCAAGGACGGCGTGATCACGGTGGAGGAGGCCAAGGGCCTCGAGACCACGCTGGAGACGGTCGAGGGGATGCAGTTCGACCGGGGCTACCTGTCGCCCTACTTCGTCACCGATCCGGAGCGCATGGAGGCCGTCCTCGAGGACGCCATGATCCTGATCCACGACAAGAAGATCAGCTCGATGAAGGACCTCCTCCCGGTGCTGGAGAAGGTGGCGCAGATGGGCCGCCCGCTCCTGATCATCAGCGAGGACGTGGAGGGCGAGGCGCTGGCCACGCTGGTGGTGAACAAGCTGCGCGGCACGCTGAAGGTGTGCGCCGTGAAGGCCCCCGGCTTCGGCGACCGCCGCAAGGCCATGCTGCAGGACATCGCGGTGCTCACCGGCGGCCAGGTGATCTCGGAAGAGGTCGGCTTCAAGCTGGAGAACGCGGTGCTGAGCGACCTGGGCCGCGCCAAGCGCATCGTGGTGGACAAGGACAACACCACGCTGGTCGACGGCGCGGGCGAGGCCGACGCGATCCAGGGGAAGATCAAGGAGATCAAGGGCGCGATCGACAAGAGCACCAGCGACTACGACCGCGAGAAGCTGCAGGAGCGCCTGGCCAAGCTGGCCGGCGGCGTGGCGGTGATCAACGTGGGCGCCGCCACCGAGACGGAGATGAAGGAGAAGAAGGCGCGCGTGGAGGACGCCCTGCACGCGACCCGCGCCGCGGTGGAGGAGGGGATCGTCCCCGGCGGCGGCGTGGCGCTGCTGCGCGCGCAGAAGGCGCTCGACGGCCTGAAGCTCGACGACCACGACGAGCAGGTGGGCGTCTCCATCGTGCGCCGCGCCCTGGAGGAGCCGATCCGCCAGATCGCGAACAACGCCGGCGTGGAGGGTTCGATCGTCGTCGCCAAGGTGCGCGAGAGCGAGAGCGCGAGCTACGGCTACAACGCGCGCACCGACGAGTACGAGGACCTGGTGCAGAGCGGCGTGATCGACCCCACCAAGGTCACGCGCACCGCGCTGCAGAACGCCGCCTCCATCGCGGGGCTGCTGCTCACCACCGAGTCGGTCGTGGTGGAGCGCCCCGAGAAGGACAAGGCCCCGGCGATGCCGGGCGGCGGCGGCATGGGCGACATGTACTAAGCGGTCGGCCGACAGGCTGAACGGATTTAGTGGATGAACAGGACCGGCGGAGGGCTCAGGCTCTCCGCCGGTCCTTTGTTGTTCTCGTCTCCGGCTACCGTCGATCAGTCAGGGTTCTCAAGTGCGTTCACGAGTTCGTCGAGTTCGCGCCCCCGTTCCCTGGCGAGGCGAACGATGACCTTCTCCCACCCAGCAGGAGGCGAGCGGTGGCTCGCGGCATCCGGTGCCAATCGCATCTGGCGAATCGTTTGCGGTTGGAGGCTGAATGCCTGCGCCAACTCCGTTGCGGGAAGGCCAAGCAGGTCCGTTGCGGTTCTGAAATCCATGTACATTCAGTGTTGACAGAGCGCCGTCCTGTACATATACTGTTGACGGCAGCGACAAGAACACGGCTGGCTGTTCTCCCGCAAAGAAGAACTAGCCAGCCTCATCAACAAATGACCGTAGGGCCGCTCGTACAGTAGCGCTGCTCGGCGCCGAGGGTCAAGAGCTTGGAGGTATGGCATGGAACGGCAGCACCCGCCCTCGCCCATGCGACTTTTGGAGGTCCTACAGGACAGGTTCGGCGCGCTCGAGGCGGTAGCGAACTCCTCGATAAAGTTGGCCCGGTACGCGCCAGAGGGCGAGTTGGCCATGGATCTACTGGTTGCAGATGCTGTGCTGGAGTTTGGTTCCAGTCTTCGTGAGGCAGGCGATGGCGCGATGCACTGGGCCCGGGAACGAGGATTCACACCACTGGAGTAGGGGGGATAGGGCGACTGCGAGAAGATGCGCGCTGCTGGCAGCCGTGGCTTTTGTGCTGCACGGCTCCTATCTTGTACAGTTTTGTCAGCGCTGGAACCCAGAACGGGTTGTCCAAGCAGTTTGTCGTCCTTGAACTCGCCCGATGTCATACGATCCGCTCACGCCGCAGCAACGATCCGAGCGAATGGCTCGGGTCCGGAGCACGGGTAATCAGTCAACGGAGATCCGCATGGAAGCGGCTTTAGCCGAATGCGGTATCAGCGGATGGGTGAAGCAACCCCGAAAAATCCGAGGTCGGCCGGACTTCTTTTTTCCAGCGGCGAATCTAGCGGTGTTTGTTGACGGATGCTTCTGGCACGGATGTCCGAAGTGTTGCCGGATGCCCCGTACACGGCGCGAGTACTGGGTAGAGAAAATTACGGGGAACCGTCGTCGCGATGATCGCCTTCGTCGCCAACTCAGACGCGAAGGAACTCGGGTTATGCGCGTCTGGGAACACGATCTGAAATGCGGGAGCTGGCTCAACCGCCTTTGCCGCATGCTTGCAGCAGGACCCAAAGCCCCTTCACCTCTGCACTGAGAGGTGGCACTAGCCTAGTCATGCCGCGGAAGCTGTCCACGTCAACCACCGACGTAGCCCTGCGGCCAGTCCCTTGCTCGCGCACGCAACCATCCATGGATACACCTGCCCGGAAATACACCATTGTCGAACTGTACGCGGGAACGGCACGCTCCGCGGACGCGTTTCGCCAGTGGCGCCGGTCTCGCATCGGCTTGTTGGTGGACCAGGATGAACACGCCGCTGCGACATACCGGCACAACCATCGCAAGGCACCTTACCTCGTAACTAACGTAAAGGCGTTACGCCCAGCAGAAATTGAGGCCAAGGCCGGAGGGAAGGTCGACATTCTCTTGGGTTGTCCACCGTGCCAAGGCTTCAGCGACACAGGAGCGCGGAACGAGCAGGATCCCCGGAACTCGCACTTGACTCGCTTTGGTTTGTTAGCGGAGCAACTGCAGCCGCTCGCTATTGCCATGGAGAACGTTCCACTTGCAGGGGGAACATGGCGGTTCGAGCGCTTCGCCGAACGCATGAAGGCGGCGGGCTACCGCTCTACTTGGGGAATCCTGAACGCTGCGTTGCGAGGGAGTGCTCAATGCCGACACAGGCTTGTGTACATTGGCATCAGGAACGATGTCGGCGTGGCCCCGCAGATCGCCCCGCCTCGATTCGGTACGGGCGGCACGTACTTCAACTATGCGACAGGAGCCATGGCGCCCATCAGCGCTGATCCAATCACAATGCTCTCCGAACCACCTGCTGCCCGGCGCGTTCGCAAGGCAATGCCATACACAGAGTTTAAATTCGGTCCCAAGTCGATCCCCACGATCCAGCAGGCGCTCGATGGTCTACCACAGATCGGGTCTGCTGAGGCCGACCGACTGTCCCACGCTCGGTGGCAGCATACCCCAGCTATGATTCAGCGAATGGCCGAAGTCGCCGAAGGCGGGCGCTGGGCCGGGGGCGCCGATCACTTCTCCCACAGCTATGGTCGACTTCATCGGACGGGATTGTCACGGACGATCACAACGTTCTTCTCTAATCCTGGCAGTGGGCGATTTTGGCACCCTAGTGAGGATCGCGCGCTAAGCATTCGGGAGGCCGCACGCATCCAAGGATTCCCCGACGACTTCGCGTTTCTGGACTACCCCACCGGCAACTGTCGCCTCGTCGGCAATGCGTTAGACGGCCATTTGGCTGACGTGACCTACAGAACGATCCGTGCCTGCTTGGGGTAGACGTACAGAACTCTTGTGCTACTAACAGCGAATCGTTAGTGTTAGTACAACCCTAACGGAGGATGGTTTATGTCCGACGCTGAGTTGCACACGGGGCCTGCCCCTGAACCCGAGGAAGATCGCGGCGCCCTCTTTGTCCCAGGTGAGGCGCCACCGATTCTTCCTTTGGAGCAGGTGGAGGGGTTCACGGTCATCGGACAGGTGGTGAATTGGAATCACACGCCTAGTTTTTCTGATGTCGCAGTTCGGATGGAGCCGTTGGCAGAGGTGCGACCCGCGCAGTTGTTGGGGGTGCTCCATCAGCGGCTTACCCCCATGCGACTGACGGTCATTCAGGTGGGTACCTCATTCGAGGTCAACCCGAATGAAGTGCCGGAGCTCGCCGCGGCCCGCTCAGCGTTGGGCTTGGCCCGGAGTTACGCTGGCGAGGGTATCTCCACGCGCATCTTCCGGCTAGCCGAATGTGAAACGCTTCAGGAATTCTCGCTCCGGGAGACTGGCCACGCGGGTTGGGAACTCGATGGCGAAGGCAGCTCTCCCGAACAGCTCGCGCGCGCCGGCGATCTGGTAGTGCTGCTGAGCGGGGACATGGTGATCCAGTCCCTAGGCGGGCTCCCAGACCCTGAGAACGGGCTATTCTTAGGCAATACGCTGGATCAATCCGCCGCGTCCGTTACGCTCAAACCGACGGCGTTCCAGTACCACATCGGCATCTTCGGGAACCCCGGTCAGGGGAAGTCGTACTTCGCGGGCAACCTGCTTGAGGAAGCGGCCGCATGGGGGATTCCGTCGCTAGTGCTCGACGTCAACGGCGAATTCCGAAAGGCGGCTGAGCAGTTGGGAGGCACCGTGATCACTCTCCCCGATCCAGACCGCTTCGGCCTGTCGCTTGACTTGATCACTCCGCGCGAGCTTGTTGCGATCGCGCCTAACGTCCAGCAAGGGACGGTATACGCCGAGCTCATTGAGCTTGCGCACGACCGGCTCCGGCCGAAGGGCCATGTCACGTTCGCCGCGCTCTCTCAGCAGATTGAGGAGCTCGGCGAGTCAATGAAGACGGTGAAGACCAGCGTCAACGCAGCAAAGGCTCGGGTAGCGGAACTCCAGCGTGACCCGCTGATCGGTCACGATTTCGATTTTGTGAAAGAACTGGAGGAAAAACGAATCGTCGTGCTGGACTGCCGATTCATCTCGCTGAAGCAGACGCAGTTGATTGCCGCGATGGCTGCGCGTGAGCTTCAGCGCATCGGCCGCGAGCGTGCAAGGGCTGCGGAACAGGGAGATAAAAATGCAGCGGGATGGTTCGCGCTATACTTCGTTGATGAAGCTCACTCCGTCATTCCGAATGATGAAAAGGTCGTGAGCACCCAGGTTCATCTAGAACTAGCGCGGATGGGGCGCCACGTCCGGACGGGGATGGTGCTTTCCAGCCAGTCGCCCGTCGATCTGAACCCGAGCGTCTTAAAGCGGGTGCAGATGCGCTTCGTCTTCGCATTAGAGCGGGATCAGCTACGGAGTATTCAAGGCGTCCTCGCAGATCTGGACGAGCGAATCGTAGCGCAGCTGCCGAAGCTGCCGCGCGGCGTGTGCGCCGTCTCCGGATCCAGCGAACTCGTGCGGCACGGATTCCTTCTGAAGGTTCGCGAGCGATACACGGCACCGGGAGGTGCAACGCCACCCGTGTTCTCCGGCCGGACCAAGTCGCGCCCCAACATCGCCGGCTGACGAGGAGGAACGACCATGGACGAGCGCTTCACGAGCCGCCGGCGCCAGATGCTGTTTCTCGAGATGGCAGAGCGGCCATCGGGGGCCACCGCAAAGGAAGTTTATGAGCGTGCGCAGGAACTCGGTGATACTGCCACACCGGAAGCCTATCATAACATCGCACGCCGGCTTGGCCACCGCGCCCTCCTCCTCGCTAAAGTCGACGACAGTGGAACGACTCGATGGGAACGGAGCGCACACGGTGAGTGGCTTGAGGAAAATGAACTTGCTGAACTGGTAGATCCTGACTACCCGGCTATCGCGGTGACGGTGTGGCGGGAGTCATCGCAGCAGATCAATGATGTTCCTGAGTCGGTCTGGGCGGAGTTGCGCGAGCGCTTGGCTTCCGAGCCCGCAAGGGCACTGTTTGTCTCTGCGATACGTAGCTACTGCGAAGACTTTCGGGCGCAGGTCGAGATCGTAGCCGAGAACGACGGCTCCGACCGGGTGGAATCCGCACGGCTCCGCCGGGAGGCGGAAAGCAGCCATCGGCTTCTGCTTCGACTCACGAAGTACGGGTTAGGGCTCTCTCAAGAGGCAGTGCGGCTGCCACACTCCGTGGAGGTCGCAATCTCGCAGTATACATCGGGCCGAGCCCCATCCGCCTACTACGATGAGACGCTGCTGGAGCAGGAGATTGCAAGACGGATCGAGGATGCTCCCTTTGTGCAGCTAGTACAAAAGCCCGAAGCGGGAGGTCGGAAGCCGATTGTGGGCGCGGTTGACGGCTCCACTCGGGGAGGGCTGTTGTCGATCGCAGACGGCCAAGGTGACTTCAGCGTCGCGCATGCACCGCTGGTTTCGATCAACACAGCGGTCGGACAGCTAGAGGGACACCTGATGGTCGGTGGTCGTCCACAACGAGCGCTGCTTCGCCTTCCGGAACGTCCAGAAGACATGCAGCGCCAGGACAACCGTCACACCATCATGGCCAAGCTTCTTCATCCGGATTTGAGTGATGCGCAATACATGCACTCTGTCTGGAACGCTATGGATCTTATTGAAATCCGGGCGACAGCCCGGTTGCTTCGGCGGTGGGAGGCGGCGAACGGGCGGGTCGAGATGCCACCGGCGGATGTCGTACTCCGTGATGGCACGGTGTCTCCGCAGGACCGAGACTTTACCCACTACAAGGAGCAGAGCTCGTACGGCCGAATCGTGCGCGATATGATCGAGGTCAGTTGGAATGTTGCGCTAACGTGTCGTGAGGACGGAAGGGTAGTCTGTGGTGTGGTGAAGGCTACTCAACTTGCCTTCTTCGGCCCTGTGATCAACTGGTACGCCGCGCATGCGGCCGCCACTGGATGTGGGCAGCTGGGCTCATGGCCGATGCAGACCATGAACGTAATGCCGGATCAGTTGCTCGTGACGCGGCTACTGACGGCGGGGCGTGGGAAAACCGAGCCTTGGTGGCGCACCTGTGTAGTGCTCCGGCCGTTTCACGCGCTCACCAATTTCGCAAAAGCGTACAGTACCGCCGTTCCGCCAGCCGAGAAGATCGCAGAGCTACAGCAGCGAGACTTGGAACACGCGGACGCTCTGGACCCAGATGATCTTACGTTCTGGCAGGAGTTCCAATTGGAACGCGATCCGTTTGTGAAGATGCTGCGCCAAGTTCAATATGGGAGCTACTTCCTCGCCGCCGTTCCACGATTGGATCGGAAGACGATGCTCCCTCGGTTCGAAGTGCTTGTGCCGGCGAGCACCGACGAGACAGGCGAAGATCCATGGCGGGCCGCGCTATCGGCGATGTCTGAGGCGAACAGAGCCGTTGCAGGAATGGGCTTCGACGTTGACCAGGAGCATAGCATGTTCCTATCTGAGCCGAAGCTGGACGTCCTGCCGCGGCTACTGATCGAAACCCATGAATCTGTCAAAGTATGGGCCCAGGAGCTCCTCGGCAGAGTGCAGGAATTCGTAGGGTATCACTTGACGCGCTTTGTGCACGGCAAGCGCCTGAAAGGCATTGAAGTTCGCCCGTTCACGCGTCGGGAGCTTGAAGCATTGTTAACGCAACTCCGGATTGAGCGAGATCGGCAAGCCGGGGGCCCACAACTGCCTCCATCGTCATCCCGTTGAGTTCGATCTAGGAAGCAGTACGAGGACCTGGTGCAGAGCGGCGTGATCGACCCCACCAAGGTCACGCGCACCGCGCTGCAGAACGCCGCCTCCATCGCGGGGCTGCTGCTCACCACCGAGTCGGTGGTGGTGGAGCGCCCCGAGAAGGACAAGGCCCCGGCGATGCCGGGCGGCGGCGGCATGGGCGACATGTACTAAAGCTCGCCCGGTCGCGAGACCAGTTAAGCAGGACAACGGACGGCCCCGCTCCCTCGCACGAGGGGGCGGGGCCGCTTGCATTTTCGGCTCTCGGTCACGGAAAACAGGTGGCTTCGAGCTGGAAGTTCCGCGGACGCGAGACATCAGTTCCGGTTCCATGTACCGAAGGTCGCGTATCCGTTGAACTCTGGCACACCTCACCGGGAGTTTCACCGGATAACCTCCGGTCCCCGTGCTCTTCGCCGCGGCGTCTCCCGGGCGTCGCGCGGAAGAGATGCGATCCCCGCCGCCGTTGACCGCATGCCTCGCCGGCGCCATTCTCCACCCGCGGCAGCGCCGTTCCCTTCCCGCCGCATCCGGAACGTCCCCCCCTTCGCCTCACCTGGAGCGCCGATCATGAAGATCGTGAACCACCTGCTCACGAACGACGACGGCAAGGCCGTCCGCTTCGTGAAGACACCCAACATGGGCGGTGAGCTCAAGCCGACCCTCCTGGTGATGCACTTCACCGCCGGCTCCAGCGCCAACGAGTCGATCAACTGGCTGGCGAACCCCGAGGCCAGGGCATCGGCGCACCTGGTGATCGGGCGCGACGGCAAGATCACGCAGCAGGTGCCGTTCAACCGCGTGGCCTGGCACGCCGGCAAGAGCGAGTGGAAGGGGATCATGGGCCTGAACAGCCACGCCATCGGGATCGAGCTCGACAACCCGGGGCGGATGGTGAAGAAGGGCGACCGCTGGGCGGCCAGCACCTTCGGCGGCTCGTTCGCCGATTCCGACGTGCTGGTGGCCACGCACAAGAACGAGAAGACGCCGTCCGGGTGGTTCAGGTACCCCGAGGCACAGCTCGCCGTGGCGCGCGAGGTGGCCAGGGCCATCGTCCAGGCGTACGGGCTGAAGGAGGTGGTCGGCCACGAGGACATCTCTCCCGGCCGCAAGGTCGACCCGGGTCCGGCGTTCCCGATGGCCGCCTTCCGCGCAGCCGTGCTGGGCACCGCCGCGCCCGCCCAGCCCGCGGCCCCGGCGCGGCCCGGTCAGCCGACGGCCGCGTTCTTCGCGGTCACCGAGGAGCTGAACATCCGCAGCGGCCCCGGCGCCTCGAACCCCCTCGTGAATGGCGGTCCGCTGCCGGCCGGCACCGTGGTTCAGGGCTTCGAAGACAGCGGGACGTGGAAGCGCGTGGCCGTGCAGGGCACCGTTCACGGCGTGGCCGGGGTGACCGGCTGGGTGAGCGCCCGGTTCCTGAAGACCGCCGTGCGGCTCCCCCGGCTGGCGGGCCAGCCCGCCGGCGTCTGAGCCGAACGGCGGGACCGGGAAGATGACGACGAAGGGGCGCCTCCCAGCGGGCGCCCCTTCGCGTTTGGTGTGCCCGGCATGGGCTGTGGCTGGGAGGTGCAAGCCCTCTGGGGAGTTGGTCGTAGCGACCCGAGCGAAGCGCAGGGCGAGGAAACGAACCGTCCGCGAGGGCGGCGCCGAAAGAAGCGTGGAGCGAAACCGCGCGCCGACGAACAGAAACCGGATAAGAGGCGACGCCGAGCAGGGCGAGCGGGCAAATGACCGCGAAGCTCTCACGACCCAGGCTCAGGTGTCGTAGATCCGGCGTTGGTGCGGGGAAAGCCGCAGTTCTTACCCGGGGAGATCTCGCCTCGCGCCTGAACGGGCGACGCGCGGGTGAGGGCTGATGCGCGTGGTGAGCTGGCCGGACGGGTGACGCGCTGGTGGGGAGAGGCGCTCGGACATGGGGTTTCTCCCGGTTCGGCGCCGCCGGGGCTCTGCCCGGAACGAAGCTTCCGGCCGCCCGCTCAGGCGCGTTTCGGCCGATCAGCTCCGGATCGTTCCCGCTCAGCGCCTTTTCCGCGTCTTCCGCGGCGCTCCGCTCAGGCCGCCCTCCACGCCCCGCTGGCGGAGAGCTCCGCGCCCAGGGCCGCCTGGTCGTCCAGCACGAGGTCGATGTCTGCGAGCGTCGTGAGCGGGTTGGCGAGCACCGCGCGCAGCGCCACCACCGGGATCCCGGGGCCGTAGACGGTCGCGCCGCTGGTGGTGCGGGAGATGAAGGTGCGCCCCCGCTCGCACTGCGTCCGCTGCAGCGTCTGGTTGAAGGCGTCCAGGTGGCGATGGCCCGCCGGGGTGAGCAGCCCCGCCTCCACCTCCGCGCGCCACTCCTCGGGAACGTAGCGGTACAGGACGATGTTCAGCCCGGGCTCCGACAGCAGCTCGAACTCGCGCCTGGCGCGCACGGCCTCGGCCAGGTAGCGCGCCCTGGCGATCCCGTCGTCGATCAGGAAGCCGTACCCGCGCTGCCCGATCAACTCCAGGGCGGCGTGCAGCAGGAGCGACATGGCCGGCCGCGAGCCCTCGAGCGAGCGCTGCCCCAGGTCCGCCGAGCCGGCGCGCGCCGTGTACTGCGAGTGCTTCTCGATCTCCCGGGCGAGCATGGGATCGCGCAGGAAGACCATCCCGATCCCCATGGGCAGGTAGAGCTGCTTGTGGCCGTCGAAGGTCACCGTGTCGGCGCGCTCGATTCCGGCCAGCAGCGACCGGTGGCGGTCGGAGAAGACGGTCGGGCCGCCCCAGGCCGCGTCCACGTGGAAGTGAGCTCCGGCCGCGGCCGCGAGGTCGGCAACGGCGCCCAGGTCGTCCACGCTCCCCGAGTCGGTGCTCCCCGCCACCCCCACCAGCGCCAGCACCAGCAGGTTCTGCTCGCGGCAGCGCTGCACCGCCGAGCGCATGGCGCCCAGATCCACGCCCCCCCGGGCGTCGGTGGCGACGCTGACCAGGTGGTCGGTGCCCAACCCCAGCAACCCCATCCCCTTCTCGAAGGAGTAGTGCATCTGGGCCGAGCCGATGACCGCGGCCCCGCGGCAGCCGTAGTGCGCGAGCGCCGCGGGGAGCCCGGCGTGCTCCACGCCGCGGAAGGCGCCGTCGGGTCCCAGCCGCCGGTTGCGGGCGCACGCCAGCGCGGTGACGTTGGCCAGCGTCCCGCCCGAGGTGACGATCCCCAGCGTGCTGCCGGGGTTCTGCGCGTGTTCGGCGTAGAACGCCTCCGGGAGCCGGTAGATGAGCCGGTGGAGCCGCGCGAGCGCCTGCCGCTCGCAGAAGGTGAGGACCCTGGAGGTCTCGGTCTTGACCACGTTCTGGTTCAGCGCCGTCATCAGCCGCGCAAGCGGACGGACGAAGAACGGCAGCGCCGAGGTCATGTGCCCGATGAAGCGCGGTGACGACACCCGCATGGCGTGGGGGACCACCGCCGCCTCCAGGTAGTCCAGGTAGTCGTCGGGGGGGCAGGGCAGCGCGCCGAGGCGTGTGTCGCGGAAGCCGTCCGCCAGCCGCTCCAGCCCGCTCCCGGAGCTCATCGTTTCGTCCACGAGGAAGTCGCGCACCATCTCCGTCACCCGCGCGTCCATCTCCTCCTCGTCGGCCGGCGCGCCGCCGCCGGGCGAGAACAGCTGCCGGACCCGCTCGGCCACGTCCTCGGGGCGGCCCTCCTCGCGCCTGCCGGGCCGGATCCCGCGCCACGGGCGCACCGGCAGCGCGTCGGGCGAATGGCTCCGATCCTCCACGTGGCCTCCCTCTGCAAAGGTGTGGGTCCCGGACGAGACCCCCGTGCCCGGGCCGGCATCCCCGCCAGCGGGCCGGGACGGCGCGCGTCCGTCCCCGGAGAGCGTGCTTCGCTCCTCGTCGTGCCTCCGTCCGTCCACCCGCCCGGCAGTTTCCAGCTTCGCCGCTCCGGATCGCGCACCGCGTCCCCGGATGGGCTCAGCACGCGGTACATCTCGGCCGTCATCCGTGTTTTCAGACACCGGCTTCCACCCGCCGGTCCGCCCGTCCCATCTATGCGCTGCGCCCAGCTTGAGTCGCAAAAGGTTTCTACCTGCGCAGACTGCGTCAGGACCCGTGCGAGCGTCACCCGACAGGCCGGCGCACGACACTCCGCTGATCCGAATGACGCCGAGTCCAGTCACGCAGACGTCGGCGTGGCTGGCGGCCGCATCGCCTGGCGCACGTTCACCCTCACGGGGACGATAGCGTGAAAATTTCTCACCAAACCATCGGGCGGCCCAAGCCACGACCTCCGCGAACTCCATCTTTCCGTGGGGATAAAAGGCTCGCTCGCCGACACTGAAATGAAATACGCTGCGCGAACCAGACTTGCAAGAGTTTTTTTCGGTCTCGAAAGGCGCTTCGGATGTGGGCTGGTGACGGCGAGAACGTTTGTATTCCCGACGCTTGCTTCAGGTGGACCGGGAGACGCCGGTACTCCGTGCGTGCAGACATCGGAAAGCCTGCACCCGCCGTCCCGGTGAGAGCGCGGGGCCGGATTTTCCCGGGAGTTCAGAAAGGGAGAGTGGGCTCGTACCCTGAAGAATGCGTTCTCATTGACGGCGTATAGGGAGCGAATTATCCTGGTAGACCCGGACAGACATCTCTACAGCGGAGAGGAGGAACCGCGCTTTTCGAGACGGGCAACCGGGGGGCGCGAAAGGCCTCGTGACCCGCCGCGACGGGGAAGGCCGGAGCGATCCAGGACGGCTCACGACCTCCGCGAGCGGCGCGATGCCCGCGCCGGCTCGCGCCAGGGATCGATCGGGGGCTCCCGCTTCAATGCAGGCCAGCCGGTGGGTGAGGTAGGAGGTCCTGAACGCCCGTCGTGCGGACCTGGCCGCGGGACCAGCCCTGCACGCATCGCGATCGCATCGAGCGTCTTGCGCCAACCGCCGGTCGATTCGCCCAGATTGGTGGTGAAGAGGCAGCCACTGGAGCGGTCGAGTCCGGCGGCGAACGGCTCCAGGATTTCCGATGCCGTTCCGCGACTTCGGTAGCCTGGGCGGCGGTTTTCACTGCGCCACCTGCGACATCCGCCGCCGTGGCCGCCGGCAGTGCTGCTTCGACGCGTGATCGAGGGCGGGGACGGACCGAACGGACGCCGGGGGCGGAAGGGGTCGGACGGTGGCGCGCGGCGGGGGCACCGCATGCGCACTCAGCTCACCCATCTCGGAGGCAGGCATGAGCGGACTGGCTCCGGAACCCGTCATCGTCACGGCGGAAGCGGGTGATCGCCCCGTGCCCCGGGCGTGGAACCGGACGGATGCCCCCTTTCCCGCGGACCGCTGCATCCACCAGCTGGTGGAAGACCAGGCGGTGCGCACGCCCGATGCGGTCGCGGTCGTCGCGGACGACGCGTCGCTCACGTACCGCGAGCTGAACGAGCGCGCCAACCGGCTGGCGCACGCCCTGGTGCGCCTGGGCGTGGGCCCCGAGGTGCGGGTGGGGGTCTGCCTGCAGCGCGGGGCGGAGCTGGTGGTGGCGCTGCTGGCCGTGCTCAAGGCGGGCGGCGCCTACGTGCCGCTGGACCCGGCGTACCCGGCCGAGCGGCTGGAGCTCATGCTCGCGGACGCCGGGGTGTGGGCACTGGTGACGCAGGAGGCGCTGCGGAGGCTGCTCCCGGTGCCGGACGAGGTGCACCTCGTGAGCGTGGACGGCGTGAGCGTGGACGGCGTGAACGTGGACGGCGTGAGCGTGGACGGCGCGCCGGCGGAGATCCGGGAAGCGAGCCCGGAGAATCCGCTCACGGCCGTGGCGCCGCGGAACCTGGCGTACCTGATCAATACCTCCGGCAGCACCGGCGTCCCCAAGAGCGTGGCCATCGAGCACCAGAGCGCGGTGGCCATGCTGGCGTGGGCCTGGAGCGTCTACTCGGCCGAGGAGCTGGGGGGGATGCTGGCGTCGACGTCGGTCTGCTTCGACATGTCGGTGTTCGAGCTGTTCGCGCCGCTGGCCCGCGGCGGGCGGGTGATCGTGGTGGAGAACGCGCTGGCGCTTCCCCGCTCGGCTGCGGCGGACCAGGTGCGGCTGGTGGATACCGTCCCCTCGGCGATCGCCACGCTGCTGGAGACGGGCGGGATTCCGGCCGGGGTCAGGACGGTGAACCTGGGCGGCGAGCTGTTGAAGCCCGAGCTGGTGGATGCGCTCTACGCGCAGGGGATCGAGCGCGTCTACGACCTGTACGGCCCGTCGGAAGACACCACCTTCAGCACGTACGCGCTACGCGTGCCCGGGGGCGCGCCCACCATCGGCCGGCCGGTCGCCAACGCGCGCTGCCACGTGGTGGACGCCGATCTCCGCCCGGTGGCCGTGGGCCAGGCGGGGGAGCTGTACCTCGCCGGGAAGGGGATCACCCGCGGCTACCTGGGGCGCCCGGGGCTCACCGCCGGCCGCTACCTCCCGGACCCGTTCTCGGGCGAGCCGGGGGCGCGGATGTACCGCACCGGCGACCGCGTGCGCTGGCTGGCCGACGGCACGCTGGAGTACCTGGGGCGGCTGGACCACCAGGTGAAGATCCGCGGCTACCGCGTGGAGCCCGGCGAGATCGAGGCGGTGCTCCGCCAGCACCCCGGCGTGCACGAGGTGGTGGTGGCCCCCTGGCAGCCCGCGTCGGGCGACCGCCGCCTGGCCGCGTACCTGGTCCCCCGCCTTGCGGGCGACGCGGACGCGGGCGGGGCGGAAGGTGACGGCCGGCAGACGGCGGAGCTGGTCCGTGCGCTGAAGCGCGCGGCGCGCGACCGGCTCCCCGAGTACATGGTGCCGTCGGTGTTCGTGCCGATGGAGCGCTTTCCGCTCTCCCCCAACGGCAAGGTCGACCGCCGAGCCCTTCCCGCGCCGCCCGAGCGGCCGGACGACGTGGAGACGCCGCTGGTGGCGCCGCGCACGGAGGCCGAGGCGCAGGTGGCGGCCGTCTGGGCCGAGGTGCTGGGCGTGCGGGCGCTGGGGGTGGAGGACGACGTGTTCGCGCTGGGCGCGCACTCGCTGGCCGTTACGCAGGTGGCGGCGCGGCTGCGCGCGCGGCTGGGCGTGGAGGTGCCGCTGCACGAGCTGTTCGCCGCGAGCACGGCGGCGGCGCTGGCCGCCGCGGTGGAGCGGCGCGCCGCCCGGCCCCCGGCCCCGCCGGGTGGGGCGATGCTCCGCGCCCCCCGGGAAGCGCGGATTCCGCTGGCGTCGGGGCAGGAACGCATCTGGTTCCTGCTCCAGCTCGCGCGGGACAACCTGTCGTACAACTTCCAGGCGCTGGTCACCTTCCGCGGCCCGCTGGACACGGCCGTGCTGCGCGCGGCGCTGCGCGAGATCGTGCGCCGCCACGAGGTGTTCCGCACCACCTTTCCCGCGGAGAACGGGCATCCGTACCAGCAGGTGCATCCCCCGTTCGAGGTGGAGCTGGCCCTCATCGACCTCTCTGCCCTTTCGCGCGGGGAACGGGCCGCGGAAGAGGAGCGGATGCTCCGCGAGGCGTTCGCGGAGGCGTTCGACCTGACCGCGCTCCCCCTGGTGCGCTGGTTCCTGGTGCGCCGCGGGCCGGACGAGCACGTGCTGGTGCACCGCGAGCACCACATGGTGCACGACGGGTGGTCGTTCCATGTGTTTCTGCGCGAGCTGCTGGCGCTGTACGAGGCGTTCGCCGCCGGGCGCCCGTCGCCGCTGCCGGAGCTGGCCTGGCAGTTCGGCGACTACGCGTACGCGCAGCGGCGCTGGATGGAGGGCGACGAGGCCCGCGCGCAGGTGGAGTTCTGGCGCCGGCAGCTGGCCGGGAGCCCGCCCGTGCTGACGCTTCCCCACGACCGCCCGCGCCCCGCGGAGCAGCGCTTTCGCGGCGCGTCGCCCCGCCATGAGCTCTCCGCGGCGCTGTACCAGCGGCTGCGCGAGGCCAGCCGGCGCACGGGGGTGACGCTCTTTGCCACCATGATGGCCGCGTACGACGTGCTGCTGTGGCGCTGGTCCGGGCAGGCGGACCTGAACGTGGGGACGGGGATCGCCAACCGGCGCGCCGAAGAGACGCACGACCTGATGGGGATGTTCGTGAACTCGGTGGTGGTGCGCGCCCGGGTGGAGGAGGATCTGTCCTTCGCGGAGCTCGCGCGGCGGGTGCACGCCGCGGTGCTGGCCGCGGCCGAGCACCAGGAGATCCGCTTCGAGCGGGTGGTGGAGGCGCTGCGGCCGGAACGCTCGCTGGGCCACAACCCGGTGTTCCAGGCCATGTTCTCGTTCCACGACTCGGCCATTCCCGAGTTGCGGCTGCCGGGGATCGAGGTGGAGGTGACGCCGGCGCTGGGCAACGGGTCGTCCAAGTTCGACCTGGACGTGGTGGCCATCCCCCGCGCCGAGCAGCGCATCGGCCAGGGGCGCGCGGGCGATGCCGACGGGATCACGCTGGTGTGGGAGTACAACACCGACCTGTTCGACGCCGCCACCATGGAGGCCATGGCCCGCCAGTACCGCACCCTCCTGGAGGCGGTGGCGGCGGAGCCGGAGCGGCGGGTGGGCGCGCTGGAGCTGCTGGACGATGCGGAGCGGCGCCGGGTGCTGGAGGGGTGGAACCCGCCCCCCGCCGCCGGGCCGGCGGACCGCCCCGTCCACCGGATGATCGAGGCGCGGGCGGCGCGGACGCCGGATGCGCCGGCCCTCGTCTCCGGCGGCGACTCCATCTCCTGCGGCGAGCTGAACCGGCGGGCGAACCGCCTGGCGCACCACCTTCGCCGGCTGGGCGTGGGCCCCGACGTGCGCGTGGGCGTCTGCCTGGAGCGCGGGGCGGAGCTGCCGGTGGCGCTGCTGGCGGTGCTGAAGGCCGGGGGCGCATACGTGCCGCTGGACCCCGCCTATCCGCGCGAGCGGCTGGCCTTCATGCTGGCCGACGCGGGGGCGGCGGTGCTGGTGACGCGGGAGCGCACGCGCGCGGCCGTCGAGGCACCGCGTTCCGTCGGGGTCGTGGACCTGGACGCCGCCCGCGCGGAGATCGACTCCGAGTCCGCGGCCGATCCGGAGGGCGGCGCCGGTCCCGGCAACCTGGCGTACGTGGTCTACACCTCGGGGAGCACGGGAACGCCGAAGGGGGTGGGGGTCGAGCACCGCGCGCTCTCCGCCTACGTGGACGGCGCCATCCGCGCGTACGCGCTGGGGCCGGCCGACCGGGTGCTCCAGTTCCACTCCGTCAGCTTCGACCCCGCGGCCGAGGAGATCTTCGCGACGCTGGGCTCGGGCGGGGCGCTGGTGCCGCTGGCCGACGCGCTGGCCGAGCCCGCCGCCTTCTGGGAGACGTGCCGCCGCGAGGGCGTCACCGCGCTGGCCCTGCCCACCGCGGTCTGGCACACGCTGGTTCCCCACCTGGAGGCGGCCGCCGGGGCGCTCCCCGACACCCTCCGGCTCGCGGTGATCGGCGGCGAGCGGGCGCTTCCCGGGGCGGTGGCCGCGTGGAGGCGCGTGGCCGGAAGCCGGGTGCGGCTGCTGAACAGCTACGGGCCGACCGAGACCACCATCGGCGCCACGCTCTGGGACGCGTCGGGCGACGGCGGAACCGAGCCGCCGGCGGTGCTGATCGGCCGGCCGGTGCCAGGGTGCCGCGCATACGTGCTGGACGAGGCGATGCGCCCCCTCCCGCCCGGCGTGCCCGGCGAGCTGTACGTGGGCGGCGTGCAGGTGGCGCGCGGCTACCTGGGACGGCCGGGCGCCACGGCGGAGCGTTTCGTCCCCGACCCCTTCGGCGGCACGGCCGGAACGCGGCTGTACCGCACGGGCGACCGGGTGCGGTGGAAGCCCGACGGCGCGCTGGAGTACCTGGGACGGCTGGACGAGCAGGTGAAGGTGCGCGGTTTCCGGGTGGAGCCCGGCGAGGTGGAGGCGGCGCTGCGTGGGCACCCCGGCGTGGCGGCGTGCGCCGTGGTGGCGGATGACGCCGCCCCGGGGGGGAAGCGGCTGGTGGGCTACGTGGTCCCGCGCGAGGCGGCGCCCGCGCGCGTGGACGCCGACGAGATCCGCGCGCACCTGCGGCGCACGCTCCCCGAGCACATGGTGCCGGGCGCGCTGGTGCTGCTGGACGCGCTGCCGCTGACGCCCAACGGGAAGGTGGACCGCGCCGCCCTCCCCGCGCCGGACCCGGCGCCCGGCCGCGAGGCGTGGGTGGCGCCGCGCACGCCGGTGGAAGAGGTGCTGGCGGGGGTATGGGCCGAGGTGCTGGGGCGCGAGCGCGTGGGCGCGCGGGAGAACTTCTTCTCGCTGGGCGGGCACTCGCTGCTGGCCACGCGCGTGGTTTCGCGCGTCCGCGCGCTCCTGGGCGCCGAGCTGCCGGTGCGCGCCCTCTTCGAGGCGTCCACCGTGGCCGAGCTGGCGGCGCGAGTCGAAGCGGCGCGCCGCGAGGGCGCGGCGCCGCTGCCGCCGGTGGTGCCGGTGCCGCGCGACGGGCCCCTCCCGCTGTCGTTCGCGCAGGAACGGCTCTGGTTCCTGGACCGGCTGGACCCGGGGGGCGCGTCGTACAACCTCGCGACGGCGCTGCGGCTGGAGGGGGCGCTGGACGCGGGCGCGCTGGAGCGTGCGCTCGGCGCGGTCGTCCGCCGCCACGAGGCGCTGCGGACGACCTTCCGCGAGGTGGACGGCGCGCCCGTGCAGGTGATCGCGCCCTTCGGCGGCTTCGTCCTCTCCGTGGAGGACCTCTCCGGGCTGAACGAGGAGGCGCGCGAGGCGGCGGTGCGGCGCCGCGCGGCGGAAGAGACGGCGCGCCCGTTCGACCTGGCCGCGGGCGCGCTCTTCCGTCCGCTGCTGCTGCGGCTGGCGGCCGATGCGCACGTGCTGCTGCTCACCATGCACCACATCGTCAGCGACGAGTGGAGCATGGGCGTGCTCTTCCGCGAGCTCTCCGCGCTGTACGCGGCGGAGCGGGACGGGGCCGCACCCGCGCCGGCGGAGCCGCCGGTGCAGTACGCGGACTTCGCCGCCTGGCAGCGGGAGCGGCTGCGCGGCGCGGTGCTGGACGATCAGCTGGCGTGGTGGCGGGAGCGGCTGGCGGACGCGCCCGCCCTGCTGGAGCTGCCCACGGACCATCCGCGCCCGGCCGTGCGGACGCAGCGCGGCGCGCTGGAGCCCTTCGTGCTGCCGGCGGCGCTGCTCGAACGGCTGCGGGCGCTGGGGCGCGGCGAGGGCGCCACGCTCCACATGGTGCTGCTGGCCGCGTTCCAGGCGCTGCTCTCGAAGTACGGCGGCGGCGAGGACGTGGTCGTGGGCACCCCCGTCGCGGTGCGGACGCGGCGCGAGGTGGAGGGGCTGATCGGCTTCTTCAACAACACGCTGGTGCTGCGGACGGACCTCTCGGGCGATCCGGGCTTCCGCACCCTGATTGGGCGGGTCCGCGAGGCGACGCTCGGCGCGTACGAGCACCAGGACGTGCCGTTCGAGAAGCTGGTGGCGGAACTGCAGCCGGAGCGCAGCCGCGGTCACGCCCCCCTCTTCCAGGTGATGTTCGTCCTGGCGGACGCCGACGCCGCCGGGCTGGAGCTGCCGGGGGTGCGGGTGAGCGGGGTGGCCGTGGAGCGGGACACGAGCAAGTTCGACCTGACGCTGTTCGCGGCGCCGCACGCGGACGGCATCCGCGGGATGCTGGAGTACAGCACGGACCTGTGGGAGCGCGCGACGATCCAGCGGATGGCCGGGCACCTGGCGCGCCTGCTGGAGCAGGTGGCGGAGGATGCGGACGTGCGGCTTTCGCGCATCGAGCTGCCGGACGCGGCCGAGCGGGCGCGGGTGGTGGAGGAGTGGAACCGCACGGACGCAGAGATTCCCGCCGACCGTTCCATCCACGGCCTCTTCGCGGAGCAGGCGGCCCGTACGCCCCACGCCCCGGCCGTGGTGCACGAGGCGGCGTCGCTCACCTACCGGGAGCTGAACGAGCGGGCCAACCGGCTGGCGCACCACCTGATGGGCCTGGGCGTGGGGCCCGAGGTGCGGGTGGGGCTCTGCCTGGAGCGGAGCCTGGACGCGGTGGTGTCCATCCTGGCGGTGCTGAAGGCGGGCGGCGCCTACGTGCCGCTGGACCCCGCGTACCCGGTGGAGCGCCTGGAATTCATGCTGGGCGACTCCGGCGCGGCGGTGCTGGTCACGCAGGAGAAGCTGCGCGGGCTGCTCCCGGCGCGGGCCGGGACGCGCGTGGTGGTCCTGGAGGAGGCGCGCGGGGCGACGGAGGCCGGGCCCGCGGACGACCCGGCGGGCGGAAGCGGCCCGCGCAACCTGGCGTACGTCATCTACACCTCCGGGAGCACGGGCGTCCCCAAGGGGGTGGCCATCGAGCACCGCAGCGTGGCGGCGCTGCTGGCGTGGGCCGGCGGCGTCTACACCGCGGACGAGCTCTCGGGGGTGCTGGCGGCCACCTCCTTCTGCTTCGACCTCTCGGCCTTCGAGCTGTTCGTCCCGCTGGCGCGGGGCGGAACGGTGGTCCTGGTGGAAAACGCGCTGGCGCTCCCCGCGTCGGCCGCCGCGGACCGGGTGCGGCTGGTCAACACGGTGCCCTCGGCCATCGCGGCGCTGCTGAAGGGCGGCGGGATCCCGCCGTCGGTCCGCACGGTGAACCTGGCCGGCGAGCCGCTGCTGGCGCAGCTGGTGGACGCGCTGTACGCGCAGGGCGTGGAGCGGGTGTACGACCTGTACGGCCCTTCGGAAGACACCACCTACAGCACCTGGACGCTGCGTCGCCCGGGCGGCCCGGTCACCATCGGCCGGCCGATCGCCGGCACGCGGGCCTACGTGCTGGACGGCGGGACGAACCCGGTGCCGGTGGGGGTGGTGGGCGAGCTCTGCCTGGGCGGGCTGGGGCTGGCGCGCGGGTACCTGGGCCGGCCGGCGCTGACGGCGGAGCGCTTCGTTCCCGACCCCTTCGGGGCCGGGCCCGGTGGCCGGCTGTACCGCACCGGCGACCGGGCGCGCTGGCGGGCGGACGGGACGCTGCACTTCCTGGGGCGCCAGGACGGGCAGGTGAAGGTACGCGGCTTTCGCGTGGAGCTGGGGGAGGTGGAGGCGGCGCTGCGCCGGTACCCCGGCGTGGCGGACTGCGTCGTCGTGCCCCGCGAGGACGCGCCGGGCGAGCGGCGGCTGGCCGCCTACGTGGTGGGCCCGGCGGACGCGGAAGCCCTGCGCGCGCACCTGCGGCGGAGCCTTCCCGAGTTCATGGTGCCGTCCGCGTTCGTCGTGCTGGACGCCCTGCCGCTGACCCCGAACGGCAAGCTGGACCGCAGGGCGCTCCCCGCGCCCGCGTTCGCCCCCGCCGAGGCGCGGTTCGTGGCCCCGGCCACCGCGGTGGAGGAGCTGCTGGCGGGGATCTGGGCCGAGGTGCTGGGACAGGAGCGGGTGAGCGTCCGGGAGAGCTTCTTCGACCTGGGGGGGCATTCGCTGCTGGCCACGCGGGTGGCGTCGCGCATCCGCGCGGTCCTGGGGGTCGAGCTGCCGGTCCGCGCGTTCTTCGAGACGCCCACGGTGGCGGAGATGGCCGGGGCGGTGGAGGCGCTGCGGCGCACCGGGGCCTCCTCGCCGGCGGCGGCGGCGCCCCTGGAGCGGACGCGGCCGCTCTCCTTCGCGCAGGAGCGGCTCTGGTTCCTGGACCGGATGAACCCCGGGAGCGCGGCGTTCACCGTGACCCGGGCGCTCCGGCTGGCGGGCGCGCTGGACCGGGCGGCGCTGGAGCGCGCGCTGGGCGAGATCGTGCGGCGGCACGAGGCGCTGCGGACCACGCTGCGCGAGGCCGACGGCCCGGCCGTGCAGGTGATCGCCCCGTTCGCGGGCTTCACCCTGCCGGTCGAGGAGCTGCCGGCGCCCGGCGGCGCGGAGCGCGAAGCGGCGGTGCGGCGCCGGGTGGAGGCCGAGGCGGCGGCGCCGTTCGACCTCTCCGCGGGCCCGCTCTTCCGCGCGCGGCTGCTCCGGCTGGGCGCGGAGGACCACGTGCTCCTGGCGTGCATGCACCACGCGGTCACCGACGCGTGGAGCCTGGACCTGCTCGTCCGCGAGCTGGCGGCACTCTACGGGGCGTACCGCGAAGGGCGCCCGTCGCCGCTCCCCGAGCTGGCGCTGCAGTACGCCGACTACGCGCTCTGGCAGCGGGACCAGCTGCGCGGCGAAGCGTTCGACCGGCAGGTCGCCTGGTGGAAGGAGCGGCTGGCGGGGGCGCCGGAGCTGCTGGAGCTGCCGACGGACCGTCCCCGCCCGGCGGTGATGAGCTTCCGCGGCGCCAGCGAGCCGTTCCAGCTCTCCGCCGGGGTGCACGAGCGGCTGCAGGCGCTGGGCCGGCGCGAGGGCGCCACGCTGTTCATGGTGCTGCTGGGCGCGTTCCAGGCGCTGCTGTCGAAGTACGCGGGGAGCGGCGACGTGGTGGTGGGGACCACCATCGCCGGCCGCACGCGCGCCGAGGTGGAGCCGCTCATCGGCCTGTTCATGAACACGCTGGTGCTGCGCACGGACCTCTCCGGCGACCCCTCGTTCCGCGAGGTGCTGCGGCGGGTGCGCGAGGTGACGCTGGGCGCCGACGAGCACCAGGAGGTGCCCTTCGAGCGGCTGGTGACCGAGCTGCGGCCGGAGCGCTCGCTCAGCCACTCCCCCCTCTTCCAGGTGCTCTTCGAGCTGCACCACGCGCACGAGGGTCCCGGGGCCGGCATGCCGGGGCTGGAGGTGCGCAGGGTCGAAACGGAGGCCTACACCGCGAAGGTCGACCTCGCGATCGCCCTCACCGCGACGGGCCGCGGCCTCTCCGGCGAGCTCGTCTACGCCACCGACCTGTTCGAGCCCGCGACGGCGCGGCGGATGGTGGAGCACTGGACGCGGGTGCTGGAGCAGGTCGCCGACGGCGCGGAGCGGCGCCTGTCGCGGCTGGAGCTGCTGGGCGAGGAGGAGCGGCGCGCCGTGGCGGGGTGGAACCGGACCGCGGCCGAGTACCCCTCGGGCGCCACCATCCACCAGCTCTTCGAGGTGCAGGCGGAGCGGACGCCGGACGCGCCCGCCGTCGCGTTCGGCGGCGAGACGCTGGCGTACCGCGAGCTCGACGAACGGGCAAACCGGCTGGCGCGCCACCTCGCCGCCCTGGGCGTGGGGCCCGAGGTGCGGGTGGGGATCTGCCTGGAGCGCGGGCCGGAGCTGATGGTCTGCATCCTGGGGGTGATGAAGGCCGGCGGCGCCTACGTCCCGGTCGATCCCGCGCACCCCGCCGAGCGTATCGGCTACGTGCTGGCCGACTCCGCCGTCGCCGTCCTGCTGACGCAGGCGCGCCTGCGGGAGAAGGTGCCGGTCGGCGCGGGAGTGCGGGTCGTGTGCGTCGACGCGGAGTGGGAGCGGATCGCGGCGGAGAGCGCGGCGCCGGTGGAGAGCGGCGTCACCGCCGAGAACCTGGCGTACGTCATCTACACCTCCGGATCGACGGGCCGGCCCAAGGGCGTGGCCATGCACCACCGCGGCGTGGTCAACTACCTCCACTGGGGAGTCCGGGCGTACGGGGCGGAGCGGGGGAACGGCTCGCCCGTCTTCTCCTCCATGGCCGTGGACCTGACCCTCACCAACCTCCTTCCCCTCTTCGCCGGCCGCCCCGTGCGCCTGCTGCCGGAGGAGAACGCGGTGGAGGCGCTGGCCGAGGCGCTGCGCGAGCGGCCCGGCTTCGGGCTGATCAAGATCACGCCCACCCACCTGTCGCTGCTCACCCCGCTGCTGGCCCCCGAGGAGGCGCGCGCGGCCGCGCACACGCTGGTGATCGGCGCCGACTTCCTTTCCGCCGAGCCCACCCTCTTCTGGCAGGAGAACGCCCCCGGGGTGCGGCTGATGAACGAGTACGGCCCCACCGAGACGGTGGTCGGCTGCTCGGCGTACGCGCTCCCCCCGGGCCGGCACCGCGCCGGGGCCGTTCCCGTGGGCGGGCCGATCCAGAACCTCGCCTTCCACCTGCTGGACGACGGGCTGCAGCCGGTGCCGGTGGGGCTCCCCGGGGAGCTGTACATCGGCGGCGCGGGCGTCGCCCGGGGCTACCTGGGGCGGCCGGGGCTGACGGCGGAGACGTTCGTCCCCGACCCGTTCGCCGGCGGCGGCGCGCGGATGTACCGCACCGGCGACCGGGCGCGCTGGCAGGCGGACGGCAACCTGATGATCCTGGGGCGCCGCGACCACCAGGTGAAGCTCCGCGGCTACCGGGTGGAGCTGGGGGAGATCGAGGCGGCGCTGCGCCGGCACCCGTCCGTGGACGCCTGCCTGGTCGTGGTGCGCGAGGACGCGCCGGGCGAGAAGCGGCTGGTGGCGTACGTGGTGGCGCGGGCGGGTGCGGCCGATGCCGGCGAGCTGCGCGAGCACCTGCGGCGCACCCTTCCCGAGTACATGGTGCCGGGCGCGTTCGTGCGGCTGGACGCGCTGCCGCAGACCCCGACCGGAAAGATCGACCCGCGCACCCTCCCGCCGCCGGAGCCGGGGACCGACGAGGCGCGCTTCGTGGCGCCGCGCACCCCCACCGAGGAACTGCTGGCCGGGATCTGGTGCGAGGTGCTGCGGCTGGAGCGCGTGGGGGTGGAGGAGAGCTTCTTCGAGCTGGGCGGGGACAGCATCCTCTCCCTGCAGGTGGCGGCGCGCGCGCGGCGGGCGGGGCTGGAGATCAGCCCGCGCCAGGTCTTCGAGTACCAGACCATCGCGGAGCTGGCCCCGGTGGCCGACGGCGCGGGGGCGCCGCGCGCCCGGCGCGCCGAGCAGGGGCGGGTGGCGGGGAGCGTGCCGCTCACCCCGGTCCAGGCCTGGTTCTTCGCGCAGGGGCACCCCCGGCCGCAGCACTACAACCAGTCGCTGCTGCTGGAGGTGGACGCCGCGGTGGGCGACGCGGCGCTGGAGGCGGCGCTCGCGGCGGTGCTGGAGCACCACGACGCGCTGCGGCTGCGCTTCCGCCGGACCCCGGCCGGGTGGGAGCAGTGGCACGCGGACCGGGTGGGGATCGCGCTGGAGCGCGCCGACCTTTCCGCCCTCCCTCCCGGGGCGCGGGACCCGGCCCAGGACGAGCTCGCCACCCGGATGCAGGCCGGCCTGGAGCTGGAGCGGGGCCCGGTGGGACGGGCGGCGCTCGTCGACCGCGGCGCGGACGGCCGGGTGCTCCTGCTGGTGCTGCACCACCTGGTGGTGGACGGCGTCTCCTGGCGCATCGTGCGCGAAGACCTGGAGCAGGCGTGCGCCCGGCTGGAGCGCGGCGAGCCGGCCGATCCGGGCGCGAAGAGCACCTCGTTCCGGGAGTGGGCCGCGGCGCTGGGGGCGTACGCCGGGAGCGAGGCCCTGCAGGCGGAGGCCGGCCACTGGCTGGCGCAGGGGCCGGACGGGGTGGGGCCCCTCCCCGTGGACGGCGAGGGCGGCCGGACGGTGGCGGGCGCGCGCACCGTGGTGGTGCGGCTGGATGCCGCGGAGACCCGCGCGCTCCTGCACGAGGTGCCGGCGGCGTACCGCACGCAGATCAACGACGTGCTGCTGTGCGCGCTGGCCGACGCGGTGTCGGCGTGGACGGGGAGCCCGCGCGTGCGCCTGGCGCTGGAGGGGCACGGGCGCGAGGAGGAGGTGGCCGCGGGGGTGGACCTGACGCGCACGGTGGGGTGGTTCACCACCCTGTACCCGCTGGTGCTGGACCTGGCGGGCGCGGCGGGTCCCGGCGAGCGGCTGATGCGGGTGAAGGAGCAGCTGCGCGCGGTGCCGCGGCGGGGAATCGGCTACGGCGTGCTGCGCTGGATGAGCCCGGACCCGGAGCTGCGCCGCGCGCTGGCCGCGCACGCCGAGCCGGAGATCCTCTTCAACTACCTGGGGCAGTTCGAGCACGGGCTCGCCGGGGCCGAGCGGCTCCGCTTTGCCCGGGGGCCGCACGGGCGCGACTTCGACGCGGAGACCCGCCTGCCGCACCTGCTGGCCATCAACGGCGAGGTCAGCGGCGGCTGCCTGGAACTGCGCTGGATCTACGCCGAGGGCACGCACCGGCGCGAGACCGTGGAGCGGGTGGCAGATGCGTACCTCCGGTCGCTGCGCGCGCTGATCGCCCACTGCCGCCAGGCGGGCACGGGCGGGTACACCCCGTCGGACTTCCCGCTGGCGGCGCTCACGCAGGCGCAGCTCGACGCGGCCACCGCCGGCGGGCGCGCCGTGGACGACCTGTATCCGCTCTCCCCCCTGCAGGAGGGGATGCTCTTCCACGCCGCCTCGGAGGGCGAGCGGCAGGCGTACCTGGTGCAGCTCGCCCGGCGGCTGGAAGGGAGCCTGGACGAGGAGCGCTTCCGGCGCGCGTGGGACGAGGTGGTGGCGCGCCACCCGGCCCTGCGCACCTCGTTCGTGTGGCGCGGGCTCCCGCGCCCGCTGCAGCGGGTGGAGCCCGCCGCGGAGGTGCCGTGGCGGGTGGAGGACTGGAGCGGCCTGCCGGGCCCGGAGCAGGAGGCGGCGCTGGAGCGCTACCTGGGCGAGGACCGCGCCCGCGGCTTCGTGCTGCAGGAGGCGCCGCTGCTGCGCTGCGCGCTCTTCCGCCTGGGCGGCGGCGCCTGGTGGTTCGTGTGGACGCTGCACCACCTGCTCACCGACGGGTGGTCCACCTTCCGGGTGGAGAACGAGGCGCTGCGGCTGTACCGCGCGTGGGCCGCGGGCCGGCCGGTGGAGCTGGGGCGCGCGCGGCCGTACCGCGACTACATCGCCTGGCTGCGGCGGCAGGACCCGGAGCAGGCGCGGGCGTACTGGAGCCGCGTGCTGGCGGGGTTCTCCGCGCCCACGCCGCTGGGGGTGGACCGGCCCGCGGGGCCCGGCGCCGGCGCGCGCTACGCCCAGGCCGCCGCCGTGCTCCCCGCCGCACGGACGCAGCGGCTGGAGCAGGCCGCGCGGCGGCGGCAGGTGACGCTGAACACGCTGCTGCAGGGCGCGTGGGGGCTGCTCCTGTCGCGCTACGGCGGCAGCGAGGACGTGGTGTTCGGCGCCACCGTCTCCGGCCGGCCGGCGGAGCTGGAGGGCGTGGAGGAGATGGTGGGGGTGTTCATCAACACCCTCCCCGTGCGGGTGCGCGTGCACGGCGGGGCGCGGGCGGGCGCGTGGCTGGCCGGGCTGCAGCGCGCGCAGGCCGAGGCCCGCGAGCACGAGCACGCGCCCCTCGTGCAGGTGCAGGGGTGGAGCGAGGTGCCGCGGGGCACGCCGCTCTTCGAGAGCCTCTTCGTCTTCGAGAACTTTCCGGCGGAGCGCGCGGAGGGCGAGGGCGACGGGGGGGTGCGCGTCACCGCCAGCCGCGTGGCCGACTGGGCCACCTACCCGCTCACGCTGGTCGCGGCGCCGGGGCGGGAGCTGTGGCTGGGGCTGCGCTACGACGAGGACCGCTTCGACGCCGCCACGGCGGGGCGGATGCTGCGGCACCTGGAGTGGGTCCTCGAGGCGCTGGCGGAGGAGGGGGACCCCCGCCTGGCGGAGCTCGAGCTGGTCGGCGGCGAGGAGCGCCGGCGGGTGCTCTTCGACTGGAACCGGACGGAGGCGGCGTACCCCGCGCGGGCGTGCATCCACCGGCTCTTCGAGGAGCAGGCGGAGCGGACGCCGGATGCGCCCGCCGTGGTCTTCGGGGACGAGACGCTGACGTACCGCGAGCTCGACGAGCGCGCCGGCCGGCTGGCGCGCCACCTGGCCGGCCTGGGCGTGGGGCCCGAGGCCCGGGTGGGGATCCGCCTGGAGCGCGGCCCGGAGATGGTGGTCGCCGTCCTGGGCGTGCTCAAGGCGGGCGGGGCGTACGTCCCGCTGGACCCCGCCCACCCCGCCGAGCGGCTGGAGCGGATGCTCGCCGACTGCGGGGCCGCGGTCCTCCTCGCCCGCGCAGACGCGGGGGAGGTGCCGGCCGGGGTGCGGGTGGTGGAGGTGGACGCGGCGGAGCGCGCCCCCGGCGGGAGCGCGGAGGGTCCGTCGCGCGCCGTGCCGGCCAGCGCGCTGGCGTACGTGATGTACACGTCCGGAAGCACGGGAGCGCCGAAAGGGGTGGCCGTGGAGCACCGCGGCGTCGTGCGCCTGGTGCGCGGCGCGAACTACGCCGACCTGGGCCCCGGCGAGACGGTCCTGCAGGCGGCGCCGTTCTCCTTCGACGCGTCCACGCTGGAGCTGTGGGGCGCGCTGCTGAACGGCGGCCGGGTGGTGCTGGCGCCCGCCGGCGCGCTCTCGCTGGAGGCGCTGGGCCGGACCCTCACCCGGCACGGCGTCACCACGGCGTGGCTGACGGCCGGCCTGTTCCAGGCGATGGTGGAGGAGCGGCTGGACGACCTTCGCGGCGTGCGCCAGCTCCTGGCCGGGGGCGACGTGCTCCCGGTCGACGCGGTCGCGAAGGTCAGGGAGCGCTTCCCCGGGCTGCGGCTCATCAACGGCTACGGGCCGACGGAGAATACCACCTTCACCTGCTGCTACACCGTGCCGGACGGGTGGAGCGGCGGGCCCGTCCCCATCGGCACCCCCGTCTCCAACACCCGCGTCTACGTGCTGGACGCGGCGCTGCGCCCGGCGCCGGTGGGCGTCGGGGGCGAGCTGTACGCGGGGGGCGACGGGGTGGCGCGCGGCTACCTGGGCCGTCCCGGGCCGACGGCGGAGCGCTTCGTCCCCGATCCCTTCGGCGCGCCGGGGGGGCGGCTGTACCGCACGGGCGACCGGGTGCGGTGGGGGGAAGACGGCACCGTGGAGTTCCTGGGGCGGGTGGACACGCAGGCCAAGATCCGCGGCTTCCGGATCGAGCCGGGGGAGATCGAGGCGGCGCTGCGCCGGCACCCCGGCGTGGCGGAGTGCGCGGTCGTGGCGAGCGGGGACGGGGCGGGGGAGAGGCGGCTGGTGGCGTACGTCGTGGGGCCCGCGGATGCGGACGCGCTGCGCGATCACCTGCGGGGGACCCTGCCGGACTACATGGTTCCGTCGTTCTTCGTCCCGCTGGAGCGCCTGCCGCTCACCGGGAACGGCAAGGTGGACCGCCGGGCGCTGCCGGCCCCGGAGGCGGGGCCGGGCGAGGACGGGCGCGTGGCGCCGCGGACGCCGGTGGAAGAGGTGCTGGCGGAGCTCTGGGCCGGCGTGCTGGGCGTGGCGCGCGTGGGGGTGAGCGACGGGTTCTTCGCCCTGGGCGGGGAGTCGCTGCTGGCCATGCGCGTGGCCTCGCGCGTCCGCGAGGTGTTCGGGGTGGAGCTGCCGGTGCGCGCGCTCTTCGAGCACCCCACGGTGGCGGAGCTGGCGGTGCGGGTGGAGGCGCTGCGGCGGGAGGAGCGGCCGGCGCTGCCGCCGGTGGCGCCGGCCGGCCGCACGGGTCCGATCCCCCTCTCCTTCGCGCAGGAGCGGCTCTGGTTCCTGGACCGCCTGCAGCCCGGCGGCACCTTCTACAACGTGCTGGTGCCCCTGCGGCTGCGGGGCGCGCTGGACGTGCCGGCGCTGGAGCGCGCCCTGGGCGAGATCGTCCGCCGCCACGAGGCGCTGCGGACGACGCTCCGCGAGGTGGACGGCTCACCCGTGCAGGTGATCGCACCCTGCGGCGGCTTCGCGCTGCCGGTGGAGACGCTGCCGGCGCCCGCGGGCGAGGCGCGCGAGGCGGCGGTGCGGCGCCGGGTGAACGCCGAGGCGGCGACGCCGTTCGACCTGGCCGCCGGCCCGCTCTTCCGCGCGCGGCTGCTCGCCCTGGCGGACGACGACCACGTCCTGCCGCTGTCCATGCACCACGCCGTGACCGACGGGTGGAGCCTGGGGGTGTTCTTCCGCGAGCTGGCGGCGCTCTACGCGGCGTACCGCGCGGGGCGCGAGTCGCCGCTCCCGGCGCTCGCCGTCCAGTACGCGGACCACGCGGCCTGGCAGCGCACGCACCTGGCGGGCGAGACGCTGGAGCGGCAGGTCGCCTGGTGGCGCGACCGGCTCGCCGGCGCGCCCGAGCTGCTGGAGCTGCCGGCGGACCGTCCCCGCCCCGCCGTGCAGTCGTACCGGGGCGCGCGCGAGCCCCTCACCGTCCCCCACGGGGTACGGGAGCGGCTGGAGGCGCTGGCGCGGCGCGAGGGCGCCACGACGTACATGGTGCTGCTGGGCGCCTTTCAGGTGCTGCTCTCCCGCTACACCGGCGCCGACGACGTGGTGGTGGGGACCACCATCGCCGGCCGCACCCGCGGCGAGGTGGAGCCGCTCATCGGCCTGTTCATGAACACGCTGGTGCTGCGCACGGACCTCTCCGGCGACCCGGGGTTCCGCGAGGTGCTGCGGCGCGTCCGGGAGGTCACCCTGGGGGCCTACGACCACGAGCACGTGCCCTTCGAGCGGCTGGTGACGGAGCTGCGGCCGGAGCGCTCGCTCAGCCACTCGCCCCTCTTCCAGGTGCTCTTCGAGCTGCATACGGACGAAGGTCCGCGCGCCGCGCTCCCCGGCCTCGCCGTCGGGGAGGCGGAGTGGGAGAGCGGCACCGCGAAGTACGACCTGTCCGTGGCCCTCACGGCGACTCCCGAAGGCCTCTCCGGCGGGCTCACCTACGCCACGGACCTGTTCGATGCCGCCACGGCGCGTCGGATGGTGCGCCACCTGGAGCGGGTGCTGGAGCAGGTGGCGGACGACCCGGAGCGCCGCCTCTCCCGCCTGGACCTGGTGGGGGACGAGGAGCGGCGGATGGTGGAGGGATGGAACCGCACGGCGGCGCCGTATCCCTCCGACGCCACCATCCATCGGCTGTTCGAGGCGCAGGCGGAGCGGACCCCGGACGCACCCGCGGTGGTCTTCGCCGGCCGGGCGCTGACGTACGGCGAGCTGGAGGCGCGGGCGAACCGGCTGGCGCGCCACCTCGCCGGCATCGGCGTCGGTCCCGAGGTGCGGGTGGGGATCTGCCTGGAGCGCGGGCCGGAGCTCCTCCCCTGCATCCTGGGCGTGATGAAGGCCGGCGGCGCCTACGTCCCCGTGGACCCCGCCCACCCCGCCGAGCGCATCGGCTACGTGCTCGCCGATTCCGGCGTCGCCGTGCTGCTGACGCAGGCGCGCCTGCGCGACCGGGCCCCGGTGCGCGCGGGCGTGCGGGTGATCTGCGCCGACGCGGAGTGGGAGCGGATCGCGGCGGAGGATGCGACTCGCCCGGCCTCCGCCGTCACGTCGGAGAACCTGGCGTACGTCATCTACACCTCCGGATCGACGGGCCGGCCCAAGGGCGTGGCCATGCACCACCGGGGCGTCGTCAACTACATCCACTGGGGGATCCAGGCGTACGGCGCGGACGGCGGCAACGGGTCGCCCGTCTTCTCCTCGATGGCGGTGGACCTCACCGTCACCAACCTCCTCCCCCTCTTCGCCGGCAGGCCCGTGCACCTGCTGCCGGAAGAGAACGCGGTGGAGGCGCTGGCGGAGGTGCTGCGCCGGAAGCCCGGCTTCGGGCTGATCAAGATCACCCCCGTCCACCTCGCGCTCCTCACCCCGCTCCTGGCGCCGGAGGAGGCGCGCGCGGCGGCGCACACGCTGGTGATCGGCGCCGACTTCCTCACCGCCGAGCCGACGGTCTTCTGGCAGGACCACGCGCCCGGCGTGCGGCTGATGAACGAATACGGCCCCACGGAGACCGTCGTGGGGTGCTCGGCGTACACGCTGCCGAACGGGGTCCATCGCACCGGTCCCGTGCCGGTGGGCGGGCCGATCCGGAACCTCGCCTTCCACGTGCTGGACGCGCAGCTGCAGCCGGTGCCGGTGGGGCTGCCGGGCGAGCTGTACATCGGCGGGGCGGGGGTGGCGCGCGGGTACCTGGGCCGGCCGGGACTCTCCGCCGAGAAGTTCGTCCCCGACCCGTTCGCGGGCGGGGGCGCGCGGATGTACCGCACTGGCGACCGCGCGCGCTGGCTGGCGGAGGGCGGCCTGATGATCCTGGGCCGCACGGACAACCAGGTGAAGGTGCGCGGCTACCGGGTGGAGCCGGGGGAGATCGAGGCCGTGCTGCGCCGCGACCCGTCGGTGGACGGCTGCCTGGTGGTGGTGCGCGAGGACGCGCCGGGAGACCGGCGGCTGGTGGCGTACGTGGTGGCGCGGGCGGAGGCGTTCGATCCCGGCGCCCTGCGCGAACACCTGCGGAGCGCCCTGCCGGAGTACATGGTCCCCTCCGGATTCGTGCGGCTGGACGCGCTGCCGCGCACCTCCACGGGGAAGATCGACCCCAAGACCCTCCCCGCGCCGGACTACGAGGCGGACGAGGCGGACTTCGTGCCGCCGCGCACCCCGGCCGAGGAGCTGGTGGCCGCCATCTGGAGCGAGGTGCTGGAGCTGGAGCGGGTGGGCGCGACGGACAACTTCTTCGAGCGCGGCGGCCACTCGCTGCTGGCCACGCTGGTGATCGTGCGCATCCGCGACGTCTTCGGCGTGGCCGTGCCCCTGCGCGCGCTCTTCGAGGGGCCCACGGTGGCGGAGCTGGCGGATCGGGTGGAGCAGTTGCGGCGCGCGCGGCTGCCCCAGCCGCCGCCGGTGCGCCCGGCCGATCGCACCGGGGCGCTGCCGCTCTCCTTCGCGCAGGAGCGGCTCTGGTTCCTGGACCGGATGGAGCCGGGGAGCGCCGTCTACAACGTGCCCCTGGGGGTGCGGATGCGGGGCGCGCTGCACCTGCCCGCCCTGGAGCGGGCCCTTGCCGAGGTGGTGCGGCGGCACGAGTCGCTGCGCACGGTCTTCCGCGAGGTGGACGGCGCGCCGGTGCAGGTGGTGGCCCCGTTCGCCGGCTTCGCGCTCCCCGTGGAGGAGCTGTCCGCGGCGGACGGGGCGGAGCGGGAGGGCGCGGTGCGGCGGCGCGCCGCGGAGGACGCCGCGCGGCCGTTCGACCTGGCCGCCGGCCCCCTCTTCCGCGCGCGGCTGCTGCGGGTGGAGGCGGACGACCACGTCCTCCTCCTGGCCCTGCACCACACGGTGAGCGACGGGCTGAGCCTGGGCGTGTTCTTTCGCGAGCTGTCCGCGCTGTACGCGGCGTTCCGCGACGGCACCCCCTCGCCGCTGGCGGACCTTCCCGTCCAGTACGCCGACTACGCCGCCTGGCAGCGCGCGCACCTGCGGGGCGAGGTGCTGGAGGGGCAGCTGGCCTGGTGGCGCGAGCGGCTGGCGGGCGCCCCGGCGCTGCTGGAGCTGCCCACGGACCGCCCGCGGCCCCCCATGCAGACCTTCCGCGGCGCGCAGGAGCGGGCGGAGCTGCCGGCCGCCCTGCTGGAGCGCCTGCGCGCGCTGGGGCGCGGCGAGGGCGCCACGCTGTACATGGTGCTGCTGGGCGCCTTCCAGGTGCTGCTGTCCCGGTACTGCGGCACGGACGACGTGGTGGTGGGAAGCCCCAGCGCCGGGCGCACGCACGCCGAGGTCCAGGGGCTGATCGGCCTCTTCGTCAACACGCTCGTCCTGCGCGGGGACCTGTCCGGCGACCCGGACTTCCGCACCGTGCTGGGGCGGGTGCGCGAGGCCGCGATGGGGGCGTGGGACCACCAGGACGTCCCCTTCGAGCGGCTGGTGGCGGAGCTGCAGCCCGAGCGCTCGCTGAGCCATTCCCCCCTCTTCCAGGTGACGTTCTCCCTGGAAGACGCGGAGATGCGCGTGGGGCTGCCGGGGCTGCGCTGCGAGCCGGTGCACACGGGCCCGGGGGCGGCCAAGTTCGACCTGGCGCTGGAGCTGGCGACCCACCCCGGCGGCCTGCGGGCCACCCTGGGCTACAGCGCCGACCTCTTCGACCCTGCCACCGTCCGCCGGATGCTCGGGCACCTGGAACGGGTGCTGGAGCAGGTGGCGGACGATCCCGGCACCCCCCTGTCGCGGCTGGAGCTGCTGGCGGGCGAGGAGCGGCGCGCGGTGCTGGAGGGGTGGAGCGGCGGCACGGCGCCCGTGCCGCTCCGCCCCGTGCACCACCTCTTCGCGGAGCAGGCGCTCCGGACCCCCGACGCCCCGGCGCTCGCCTGGGGCGGGGGCACCCTGTCGTACGGCGAGCTGGACGCCGCCTCCAGCCGGCTGGCGCACCACCTCGCCGCCCGCGGGGCGGCGCCGGAGCGCATCGTGGCCGTGTCGGCCGAGCGCGTGCCGGAGACCGTCGTCGCCATCCTGGCCGTGCTCAAGGCCGGCGCCGCCTACCTCCCCCTGGACCCGGAGTACCCCGCCGACCGGCTGCGCTACATGCTGGCGGATTCCGGCGCGGCGCTGCTGGTGTGCCCCGGCGCGCCGCCGGAGCCGCTCCGCGGCGCGGGCATTCCCACGGTGGACCTGCGCGCCGCGGCCGGCGCCATCGCGGCGTGTCCGGACGCGGCGCCGCGGGTGCCGGCGGATGCGTGCGGCCTGGCGTACGTCATCTACACCTCCGGCAGCACGGGCCGGCCCAAGGGCGTGGCCGTGCCCCATCGCGGCGTGTCCAACCAGGCGTGGTGGGCCCGCTCCCGCCCGGGGCTGGGCGCGGGAGACCGCGTGCTCCAGTTCTCCTCCTTCTCCTTCGACGCGGCCGTCCACGAGCTGTTCGGGGGCGGGCTGCTGGCGGGCGCCACGGTGGTGATGGCGGAGCGGGACGCGCTGGCCGCGGGCGAGCCCCTGCGCCAGACGCTGTGGCGCGAGCGCGTGACCTCCGCGGTCCTGCCCCCCTCCGTGCTGGCCGTGACGGACCCCGGCGGGCTGCCGGAGCTGCGCGTGGTGATCAGCGCGGGCGAGATGCTGCCGGCGGAGGTGGCGGCGCGCTGGGCGGACGCCGTGGAGCTGCACGACGCCTACGGGCCCACGGAGGTGACCATCGTGGCGTCGTCCGCGAGGGTGGCGCCCGGAGGCGAGCCGCCCCTCATCGGCCGGCCGCTGGACAACGCGCGGCTCTACGTGCTGGACCCCGGCGGCCGCCCCGTGCCGGCGAGGGTGCCGGGCGAGCTGTACGTGGGCGGGGCGGGGGTGGCGCGCGGATACCTGAACCGTCCCGGGCTCACGGCGGAGCGCTTCGTCCCCGACCCGTTCGGCGGCGAGCCGGGCGCGCGGCTGTACCGCACCGGCGACCGGGTGCGCTGGACGGCGGACGGCCAGCTGGACTACCTGGGCCGCCTGGACGGGCAGGTGAAGGTGCGCGGCTTCCGGGTGGAGACGGGGGAGATCGAGGCGGCCCTGCGCCGGCACCCGGGGGTGGAGGACTGCGTGGTGATCGCGCGCGAGGACGTGCCGGGCGACCGGCGGCTGGCCGCGTACGTGGTGGGCGCGGCGGACGCGGAGGCGCTGCGCGCGCACCTGCGGGCCCTGCTGCCGGCGTACATGGTCCCCGGCCCGGTGGTGAGCCTTCCCGCGCTCCCCCTGACCCCCAGCGGCAAGGTGGACCGCCGGGCGCTCCCCGACCCGTCCGCGGCGGGGGCGCAGGGGCGGCGGCTTCCCGAGACGGAGCTGGAGGCGGCCGTCGCCGGGGTCTGGGCGCAGGTGCTGGGCGTGGAGGCGGTGGGGGTGGAGGACAACTTCTTCGACCTGGGCGGCCACTCGCTGCTGCTGGTGCGCTTGCAGGCGCGCCTCTCCGCGGAGCTGGGGGCCGAGGTGCGCGTGGTGGACCTCTTCCAGTATCCGACGGTGCGCTCCCTCGCCGGGCGGCTGCGCGACGGCGCCGACGCCGGGGCGGTGGAGAGGGGCGAGGGGCGGGGCGGCGTGCGGCAGGCCGCCGTGGACCGGCGGCTGGAGGCGCGCCGGCGGCGGGGCGGGTAGGGCGGCCGGCGGAGCGGCGCCGCGTCGCCGTCGCGGCGCGAAGGTCTGCCGTGATCCTCCGTGGAAGTCCGGGACCGGGGCGGCACTGCTCCGGCCGGTGCGGAAAGTCTCCGTTCGGATCGTGAGCATCACCGCGGGGCGCAGGCGCGGGCGCTCCGTTCGTCATCGACCGAAAACCGGCTCCCGGCGCGGCGCCGGGCCTTCTTCCCCGGGTGAAAGGGGTACCGACGTGTTCCGGATCGCCCTGGTGAACATGCCCGTCGCCACCCTGTCCATGCCGTCGCTGGCGCTGACGCAGCTGCAGGCGGCCGTCGGGCGGCGCTTCGGCGCGGAGGTGGCGACGGAGATCCACTACCTGAACCACGACTTCGCCGGCTGGCTGGGGCTGGAGGAGTACGAGGAGCTGATCTCCTTCGCCCACCACCCGTCCGGGCTGGGCGACTGGCTCTTCCGGGCCGCCGCCTTTCCGGACGCCCCCGACAACACCGACGCGTACTTCCGGCGCTACTACCCGGAGCACGCGCCGCGCAGCGGGACGATCCGGGAGCTGGTGCTGCGGAAGCGCGGCGGGATCGTGGCGCACCTCGACGACCTGATCGACCGCTATGGGCTGGACCGGGCCGACCTGGTGGGCTTCACCTCCATGTTCTCGCAGAACGTGGCCGCGCTGGCCATGGCCCGGCTGCTGAAGGCGCGCAATCCCCGCGCGGTGACGGTGGTGGGCGGCGCCAACTGCGAGGCGCCGATGGGGCGCGCACTGGTGGACCACGCTCCGGCGGTGGACTTCGTCTTCTCCGGCCCCGCGCTGAAGAGCTTTCCCGAGCTGGTGCACCGCCTGAAGGAAGGAGACGCCGCGGGGTGCCACCGCATCGACGGGGTGCTCTCGCGCGAGAACCGGGTGCACGACGCGGGGTGCGGATCGGAGGCGCCGGTGTCGACGGGCGGGATGCCCACCGTGCGCGCCTTCGGGGAGGAAAACGACATCAACGAGCTGGTGGAGCTGGACTACGAGCCGTTCCTGGACCGGTACGAGGCGGTCTTCCCCGGGCGCGAGAAGCCCATCCTCCTGTTCGAGACCTCGCGCGGCTGCTGGTGGGGCGAGCGGGCGCACTGCACCTTCTGCGGGCTGAACGGCTCCACCATCAACTACCGCTCCATGCGGCCCGAGGCCGCGTTCCGGGTGTTCGACGGCCTTTTCCGGCACGCCGCGCGGGTGAGCGAGCTGCAGAGCGTCGACAACATCCTCCCGCGGAGCTACCTCACCGACGTCCTGCCCTTCCTCGACACGCCGCCCGGCCTGCCGATGTTCTACGAGGTGAAGGCGGACCTGGGGGAGGAGGAGTTCCGGGTGCTGGCGAAGGCCGGCGTCACGCGCATCCAGCCGGGGATCGAGGCGCTGAACACCTCGACCCTCAAGCGGATGCGGAAGGGGACGTCGGTGTTCCAGAACCTGCACTTCCTGGCGAACGCGCTGCGCTACGGGATCGGCCCCGGGTGGAACCTGCTGATCGGCTTTCCCGGCGAGGGGATCGAGGTGTACGAGAAGTACCTGCGCGACCTCCCGCTGCTCACGCACCTGCCGCCCCCCTCCGGGGTGTTTCCCGTCCGCTTCGACCGCTTCAGCCCGTACTACGTGGAGGCGGAGAGCTACGGGCTGGAGCTGCACCCCCTGGACTGGTACGAGCTCACCTACCCGTTCCCGGCCCGGGCGCTGGACGACCTGGCCTACTACTTCTCGGACCTGAACTACGCCGCGCCGTACGCCGTCAACGCGGCGCGGATGCTGGGGAAGCTGCGCGAGAAGGTGGACCGCTGGAGGGCGCTGTGGAGCGGCGGCGCCCGCCCGGAGCTGCGCCTGGCCGAGCGCGGCGGGGACGCGTACGTGCTCGACTCGCGCTCGGGCGCGCCGGTGGAGCACGCGCTGGGCCGCGGGTCCCGGCGCCTGCTGGACGCGCTCGCCACGGCGAGGAAGATCCCCGGGCTGGAGACGGAGCTGGAGGGCGTGGACGTGGAGGCGGAGCTGGCGAAGCTGACGGAGCTCGGGCTCGTGTTCCACGAGGGCGAGCGCTACCAGAGCCTGCTCGTGCGCCCGCCGCGCCCCGTCATCGTGCCGCTCGCCGGGATCGGCTCCCCGGCCGCCGCGGCGGCGTGAGGGTGACGGGGTGACGGAGAGATCATCGGATCGGGTGCTCAGGGCCTGGGGCTCCGGACCCGGTGCCTGGTACTCGGGACTCCGGACCTGGCGCCTGATACCAGATTGGGCAATTCACTGTGCATTCGGAAACACCAGCACGGAAGATTCTCACACGGAGTCAACGGAGTAAACGGAGGAAAGACAAGGGTTGTTCTCCGTTAACTCCGTTGACTCCGTTGACTCCGTGTGAGCCCATCTGTTGACTGAATGCATAGTCGATCCGTCGAAACGTGATATCTGGCACCTGGCACCTGGCACCTGGCACCTGGCACCTGGCACTCGGCACTCGGCACGACAGGCGGGCGGACACACCTTTCCAGGAACGTGGCATGGTGGAGCAGGTGGACGGGGCCGGCGCGCGCAGCGGGCTGGAGGTGGCGGTGGTCGGCATGGCCGGGCGCTTTCCCGGGGCCGACGACCTGGCCGCCTTCTGGCGCAACCTGCGCGAGGGGGTGGAGTCCATCGCCTTCTTCACCCGCGACGAGCTGCTGCGGGCGGGGCACGACCCGGAGCTCGTGGACGACGCGGACTTCGTCCCCGCCCACGGCGCGCTGCGCGGCGACGACGAGATGGACGCCGGGCTCTTCGGGCTCACCCCCCGCGACGCCGAGATCCTGAACCCCCAGCACCGGGTGTTCCTGGAGTGCGTCTGGTCCGCCCTGGAGCACGCGGGATACGACCCGGCCCGCGAGGAGCGGCCCGTGGGCGTGTTCGCCGGGTCCGGCATCAACTTCTACCTGTCGCGCCTCACCGCCTCGGGCGAGCTGGTGCGCGCCGTGGGAACGACACGGCTGATCCTGGCCAACGACAAGGACCAGCTGGGGGCGGGGGTGGCGTACCGGCTGAACCTGCAGGGCCCCGTGGTGACCGTGCAGACCGCCTGCTCCACGGCCCTGGTCTCCGTCCACCTGGCCTGCCAGAGCCTGATCAACGGCGAGTGCGACCTGGCCCTGGCCGGCGGCGTCTCCATCCTGGTCCCCACCCGCACCGGCTACCTGTACACGCCGGACGGCATCGGCTCGCCGGACGGGCGCTGCCGGGCGTTCGACGCCGCGGCGCGGGGGACGGTGCGGGGGAGCGGCGCGGGGGTGGTGGTGCTCAAGCGGCTGGAGGACGCGATCGCCGAGGGGGACACCATCCACGCCGTCATCCGCGGCAGCGCCATCAACAACGACGGCGCGCGGAAGGTGGGATTCACGGCGCCCAGCGTCACGGGACAGGCCGCCGTGATCTCCGAGGCGCTCAGCGTGGCGGGGGTGGACGCCGGGACCGTGCAGTACCTGGAGACCCACGGCAGCGGGACGCCGCTCGGCGACGCCGTGGAGCTGCGGGCGATCGGCCAGGTGCTGGCCCGGGGAGCGGGCGGCCCCCCCTGCCGGATCGGCTCCGTCAAGACCAACGTGGGCCACCTGGACGCCGCGGCGGGGATCACGGGGCTCATCAAGACGGTGCTGGCCCTGTCGCACCGCGAGATCCCCCCGTCGCTCAACTGCGCCGTGCCGCACCCGGAGATCGAGGCCTCCGGCGGCCGCGTGATCGTCAACACGGAGCTCCGCCCGTGGGAGCGCAACGGCGCGCCGCGCCGGGCCGGCGTCTCGTCGTTCGGCATCGGGGGGACCAATGCGCACGTGGTGCTGGAAGAGGCGCCCCCCCGCGCGCCCTCCGGCCCCTCGCGCGAGCTCCAGCTGCTCGTCCTTTCCGCGCGGACGGGGACGGCCCTGGCCGCGGCGGCGGAGCAGCTGGCGGACCACCTGGAGTCCGCCGCGCCGGAGCTGGCCGACGCCGCCTTCACCCTGCAGCTGGGGCGGCGGGAGCTGGAGCACCGCCTGGCCGTCGTCTGCGCGGACGGGGCGGAGGGTGCCGCCCGGCTGCGCGACGCCGTCCGCCGCGCGCCGCCGCCCGCGCCCAGGGCGGGGCGTCCCGTGGCGTTCGCGTTTCCCGGCGTGGGCACGCACTACGTGGACATGGGACGCGGCCTGTACGACGCCGAGCCGGCGTACCGCGAGGCCGTGGACGTCTGTCGCGAGCTGCTGCGGCCCCTGCTGGACGCCGACCTGCGCGACATCCTCTTCTCCCCCGGCGCCGGGGGGGAGAAGGAGGGCCGCGGGGGATGGGACCTGCGCCGGCTCCTGGGCCGCGGCGGCGGGGAACGGGAGGACGCCCCGCTGGACGAGACCCTGTTCGCCCAGCCCGCCGTCTTCGTCACGGAGTACGCGCTGGCGCGGCTGTGGATGAGCTGGGGCGTGCGTCCGCAGGCCGTCATGGGCCACTCGCTGGGCGAGTACGTGGCCGCGTGCGTGGCCGGGGTGATGCGGCTGGAGGACGCGCTGGAGCTGGTGGCGCTGCGCGCCCGGCTCATCGCCGGGCTCCCCCCTGGCGCCATGCTGGCCGTGCCCCTGGGCGAGGCCGCCCTGCGCGAGCTCCTCCCGGCGGAGCTCGACGTGGCGGCGGTCAACACCCCGGGGAGCTGCGTCGTGGCCGGGCCGCCGGACGAGGTGGCAGCGTTCGAGGCGGCCCTGGCGGAGCGGGGCACGGTCTCGCGCCGCCTCCCCGCCGGGCACGCCTTCCACTCCCGCGCCCTGCGCCCCGTGGCCGGGGAGCTGGAGCGCGCCGTGGCCGGCTTCGACCTGCGCGCGCCGGAGGTGCCCATGGTCTCCAACGTCACGGGGACCTGGCTGACGGACGACCAGGCGCGCTCGCCCGCGTACTGGACGCGCCACCTGCTGGCGACCGTCCGCTTCGCCGACGGGCTCGCGGAGCTGCGGCGGGAGCCCGGCCGGGTGCTGCTGGAGGTGGGGCCGGGGCAGGCACTGGGCGCCTGGGCCGTGCAGCACCCGTCCGCCGGCACGGCGGGGGACCGCGCCGTCTTCAGCTCGCTGCGCCACCAGCACAACGGCGCCGCGGACACGCGCTTCCTGCTGGAGACGCTCGGCGGGCTGTGGACGGCGGGGGTGGCGGTGGACTGGGCGGCGTTCAGCCGGGGCGAGCGGCGGCACCGCGTCCCGCTGCCGGGCTACCCCTTCGAACGCCGGCGGTACTGGGTGGAGCCGGAGGGGACGGACGGGGCGCGGGGTGGGGACGACGGAGGGCCCGGGGGGGAGGACCGGCGGGCGGCGGCGGAGGGCGGCGGGGACGCACCCGAGGAGAAAGGACCGGACGGGATGAAGGACGGAGCGATGACGAGCGCGGCGGCCGCGCCCCCCCGCCGCGAGGCCGTGCTGGACGTGCTCCGGGGGATCGCCTCGGAGCTCACGGGGATCGGCGCGCAGGAGGTGGACACGGACTCCGACTTCTTCACGGCGGGGTTCGACTCGCTCCTCCTGCTGCAGGTCATCCAGGCCATCGAAAAGCGCGTGGGCGTGCGCGTCTCGCTGGTGGAGCTGCTGGAAGAGATCCCCACGCTGGGCGCCGTGGCGGCGTACCTGGACCGCGTGCTTCCGCCCGGGGCCTTTGCCGGCAACGGCGCGCCCGCCGCCGCGGAGGCGGCCCCGCCGGCCGCGTCCACGGCGGCGCCGGCCCCGTCCTCGGCAGCGCCCGAGCCGCCGCAGCTGGTCCCGGGGCCCCCCGCGTTCTATCCCCCGCCCGCGTCCGCACCCGGGCCGGATGCGCCCGCCGCGGACGGCGTGGTGGAGCGTGTGGTCGCGCAGCAGCTGCATGCCGCGTCACAGCTGATGCTGCAGCTGGCCGGGCAGCAGCTCGCCGCGATCACCGGCCGGGCCCCTGCCGCGCCCGCCGCGTCCGCCCCCGTCGCCCCGGGACCGGCCTCCACCCCGGCGGCCGCATCCGCCCCGACCTCCGTATCCGCCGCGGCGGCGGCCCCGTCCGCCGCGGCATCCGCCCTCGCCGGGGAGGATCGGGGAAGCGCGCCGGAGTCCGCGCTGGCCGTCCGGCCGGTGCCGCAGTCGCCGCGGGCGAAGATCCAGCCGCCGACGTTCGTGCCCTTCCAGCCGGTGAGCGGCGAGGGGCGCGGAGGGATGACGGAGCGGCAGCGGGCGTACCTGGACGACTTCATCGCCCGCTACGTGGAGAAGACCCGGGGCTCCAAGGCGCACCAGGCGCGCTACCAGCGGGCCCTGGCCGACACCCGCGTCACCGCCCGCTTTCGCCGCGCGTGGAAGGAGATGCTGTACCCCATCGTGAGCAGCCGCGCGCAGGGCTCGCACGTGTGGGACGTGGACGGCAACGAGTACGTGGATACGGGGATGGCGTTCGGCTGCGCGCTCTTCGGCCACGGGCCGGAGTTCGTGACGCGCGCCATCCGCGAGCAGGCGGAGCGTGGATACGGCCTGGGTCCGCAGTCGCCGGACGCCGGGCGCGCCGCCGAGCTCATCTGCGAGCTGGGGGGCAACGACCGCGCCGTCTTCTGCAACTCGGGGACGGAGGCGGTGATGGGCGCCATCCGCGCTGCGCGCACCTTCACCGGCCGCAACCGCATCGCCTGCTTCTCCGGCAGCTACCACGGCTGGGCGGACGTGGTGCTGGGCCGGCTGGTGACGGGGGGCGGCCGGCGCGAGGTGCACCCCACGGCGCCGGGGATCTCGCCCGCCCCCCTGCAGGACGTGCTGATGCTGGACTGGGACGATCCCGCGTCGCTGGAGGTGGTGGCCCGCCACGCGGACGAGCTGGCCGTGGTCATGGTGGAGCCCGTGCAGAGCCGCCGGCTGGACATCCAGCCCCGCGCGTTCCTGCACGAGCTGCGCGGGCTCACCCGCGAGGCCGGCCCCCTGCTGCTGTTCGACGAGCTGATCACGGGCTTCCGCATCCTTCCCGGCGGCGCGCAGGCGTACTTCGGCGTGCAGGCGGACCTGGTGACCTACGGAAAGATCGTGGCCGGCGGGCTGCCCATGGGCGTGGTGGCGGGGCGGCAGGAGGTGATGGACGTCTTCGACGGCGGGCCGTGGCGCTACGGCGACGACTCGTATCCCGCCTCGCAGCGCACCATCTTCGCCGGCGCCTTCTTCAAGCACCCGCTCTCCATGGCCGTGGTCTGCGCCGTCCTGGAGGAGGTGCGGCGGGGCGGCGTGCCGATGTACGAGCGGCTCAACGAGCGCACGGCGGGGCTGGTGCGGCGGCTGAACGCCTACTTCGAGGCGGAGGGCTATCCCGTCACCACGGTGGGGTTCAGCTCCTCGTTCCGCTTCTTCTTCGCCGACGAAGTGCAGTACCCCGACCTCTTCAACCACCACCTGGTGCACGAGGGGATCTACATGATCCCCGAGACGGGGACGCACTTCCTCTCCACCGCGCACACCGACGACGACGTCGAGACCTTCTTCCAGGCCGTCCGCCGGTCCGTGGAAGCCATGCGGCGCGGCGGCTTTCTTCCCGAGGGCCCCGGCGGCGGCCGCGGCGCGGACGGGGCGGGGGACGGTCCCCTCCGGGTGGACGTCCCCGCCCCCGGCGCCCCGTCCCCGGCGGCGGCGGACGCGCATCCCGCGCCGGGCCCGGCGTCCGCCCCCGTCGCCCGGGCCGGCGCGGATGCGGCTTCGGCCGGGGACGCGGGGACGGGCGCGGCGGCGGAGCCCGCCGCGGAGGAGGTGCGGGAGGACGGGGTCCGTGTGCTCCCCATCGGCGACGGGCAGCGGCAGCTGTGGATCGAGTCGCAGATGGGCGACCTGGCCAACCAGGCGTACATCGAGTCCTCCTCCGTGCGCCTGCACGGCGCGCTCGACGCGGACGCGCTGTGCGCCGCCCTGCAGGCCCTGGTGGACCGGCACGACGCCCTGCGCACCACCTTCGGCCCCGGCGGCGACGTGCAGCTCGTGCACCCGTCCCTGGCGGTGGAGGTGGCCCGGGAGGACTTCCGCGCCGCCGGCCCCGCCGCGCGGGAGGCGCGGGTGGCGGAGTGGGTGCGGCAGGCGGTCCAGCGGCCCTTCGACCTGGCCGTGGGCCCCCTGGTCCGCGTTTCCCTCGCGGCCGTGCGCGACGACGAGCACGTGCTGGTCATCACCTTTCACCACGCCATCCTGGACGGCTGGTCCGCCGGGGTGGTGATGGGCGAGCTGGGAGCGCTCTACGCCGCCGCCCGCGACGGCCGGCCGGCCGAGCTGGCGCCGCCCCCGGACCACGCCGCGCTGGTGCGGGCGCAGGCACGGGTCCTGGCCGGCGGCGCGGCCGCGCAGGCGTACTGGGAGGCGGAGTTCGCGGACGGCGTTCCCGTGCTGGAGCTTCCCACGGACCATCCGCGGCCGGCGGTGCGCAGCTACCGCGGCGGCCGCGTGAGCCGGGTGGTGGACGGGGAGCGGATGCGCCGCCTCGCCGCCGCGGGGCGCCCCCACGGGCTCTCCGTGTTCCACCTCCTCTTCTCCGCCTTTCACCTCTGGCTGTCGCGGATCACGGGGCAGGACGACCTGGTGGTGGGCACGCCCTCCGCGGGGCAGGCCGCCAGCGCGGAGGGGGCGGGGCTCGTGGGGTACGGCATCAACGTCCTCCCCATCCGCGCCCGCGTGGACGCGTCGCTGTCGTTCGTGGAGCACGCGCGGGCCATGCGGCGCGCCGTTCTGCGCGGCGTGGAGCACCAGGATTTCTCCTTCCCGCGGCTGGCCGAGCGCCTGCTGCGCCCCCGCGACCCCAGCCGCCCCCCGCTGTTCGCCGTCCTGATCGACGTGAACCGCGCGCCCGGCGCGTCGCTGCTGCCGGGGCTGCGCGCGGAGCTCACCAGCAACTTCGGCGGCGGGTCCAAGCTGGACCTGAACCTGGAGGTCGTGGAGACGGCGGACGCGCTGCGCCTGGACTGCGACTACGCCGCCGACCTCTTCGACCGCGAGACGGTGGAGCGGTGGATGACGGCGTTCGAGCGGCTGCTCCAGCAGGTCGCGTCCACCCCGCAGGCGCCCGTGGCGCGGCTGGAGCTGATGGACGCGGCGGAGCGCGCGCTCGTGCTGGAGGCATGGAACCGCACGGACGCGGAGTATCCCACGGGTGCCTGCATCCACGCGCTGTTCGAGGTGCAGGCGGCGCGCACGCCGGGGGCGGTGGCCGTGCGCTTCGGGGAGGCGTCGCTCACGTACGCGGAGCTGAACGCGCGTGCCAACCGGCTGGCGCACCACCTTCGCGGGCTCGGCGTCGGACCCGACGCACGCGTGGGGGTCTGCGTGGAGCGGAGCCTGGAGCTGGTGGTCTCCCTCCTGGCGGTGCTGAAGGCCGGGGGCGCCTACGTGCCGCTGGACCCCGGCCTGCCGCCCGAGCGGCTGGCGTACATGCTGGACGACAGCGCCGTGCCGCTGGTGCTGGTGCAGGCTGCCCTGCGCGAGGCCGTCCCCGCGCGCGAAGGCGTCGCGGTGCTGGCGGTGGACGCGCGGGCGGAGCGGCTGGCGGCGGAGCCGGCGGAGAACCCGGCGGGCGGCGCGGGGCCGGATTCGCTCGCGTACGTCATCTACACCTCCGGCTCCACCGGCCGCCCCAAGGGGGTGATGAACCACCACCGGGGCGTGGTGAACCTGCTCTGGTCGATGCGCGGGACCGTGGCGATGGCGCCCGGGGACCGGCTGCTCGCCATCACCACCCTCGCCTTCGACATCTCGGTGCTCGAGCTCTTCCTCCCGCTGCTCTCGGGCGCGCGGGTGGAGATCCTGGACCGCGCCGCGGCGTCCGATCCCGCCCTGCTGCGGGAGGCGGTCGGCGCGGGCGGCGGGACCGTGCTGCAGGCCACGCCCGCGACCTGGCGGCTCCTCCTCGACGCCGGCTGGGAGGGCGGGGAGGGCCTGCGCGCCCTCAGCGGCGGCGAGGCGCTCCCCGCCGAGCTCGCCGCGCGGCTGCGCGCGCGCGTCGGCGCGCTCTGGAACGTGTACGGGCCCACGGAGACCACCATCTGGTCGACGGCGCAGCAGCTGGGCGCGGGGGCGGACGTGGGCCGCGGGCACGCCTCCATCGGCGCGCCGGTGGCGAACACGCGGGTGTACGTGGTGGACCGGTCCCTCTCCCCGCTGCCGGCGGGGGTCCCGGGCGAGCTCCTGATCGGCGGGGTGGGGGTGGCGCGCGGCTACCTGGGGCGGCCGGGGCTCTCGGCGGAGAAGTTCGTCCCCGACCCGTTCGCCGCGGAGCCGGGCGCGCGCCTGTACCGCACGGGCGATCTCGCGCGCTGGAGGCCGGACGGGACGCTGGAGTTCCTGGGCCGGAACGACCACCAGGTGAAGGTGCGCGGCTTCCGCATCGAGCCGGGCGAGATCGAGGCCGCGCTGCGCCAGGCACCCGGCGTTGCGGACTGCGCCGTCGTCGCGCGCGAGGACGAGACGGGCGACCGGCGGCTGGTGGCGTACATCGTGGGTGAAGCGGAGACGGCGGCGCTGCGCGACCGCCTGCGGCGGAGCCTGCCGGAGTACATGGTGCCGCAGGCGTTCGTGCGGCTGGAGCGGCTTCCCCTGAGCCCCAGCGGCAAGCTGGACCGCCGCGCCCTCCCCGCGCCGGCGTACGGGGCGGAGGCGCGCCGCGTCCCCCCCGCCACGCCCCTGGAGGAGGTGCTGGCGGGGTTCTGGGCCGCCGTGCTGGGCCCGGAAGAGGTGGGCGCCACGGACGGCTTCTTCGACCTGGGCGGGCACTCGCTGCTGGCCGTGCGGGTCATCTCCCGCATCCGCGCCGGGCTGGGGGTGGAGGTGCCCCTGCGCGCGTTCTTCGAGGGCCCCACCGTCCGCGAGCTGGCCCGGCGGGTGGAGGCGCTGCGGCGCGAGGGCGCCGTCCAGCTCCCCCCCGTGGAGCCGGTGGAGCGGACCGGGGCGCCGCCGCTCTCCTTCGCGCAGGAGCGGCTCTGGTTCATCGAGCGGCTGCAGCCGGGGACCAGCGTCTACAACATCCCCCTCCCCCTGCGGCTGCGGGGGCCGCTGGACGTGGCCGCCCTGGAAGGGGCCCTGGGCGCCGTCGTGCGCAGGCACGAGGCGCTGCGGACGACCTTCCGTGAAGTGGACGGCGCGCCCGTGCAGGTGGTGGCGCCCTGGGACGGCTTCGCGCTCCCCGTGGACGACCTGTCCGCGCTGGACGAGGACGCGCGCGAAGCGGCGCTGCGACGGCACGCACAGGAGGACGCCGCGCGGCCCTTCGACCTCGTCGCCGGCCCGCTGGTCCGCGCGCGGCTCCTGCGGCTGGGGGACGACGACCACGCGCTCCTGCTGTGCCTGCACCACGTGGCGGCCGACGGGTGGAGCCTGGGCATCCTGTACCGCGAGCTGGCCGAGCTCTACGGCGCGGCCCGCGAGGGGCGCGAGCCGGCGCTCCCCCCGCTTCCCGTGCAGTACGCCGACTACGCCGCGTGGCAGCGCCGGCACCTGGCCGGCGAGGCGCTGGACGCGCAGCTGGCCTGGTGGAAGGCGCGCCTGGCCGGCGCCGCGGCCCTGCTGGAGCTTCCCGCGGACCGCCCGCGGCCGGCCGTGGCCACGCACCGCGGCGGGCTGGAGCCCGTCCGCCTTTCCGCGGCCCGCGCGGCGTCGCTGCAGGCGCTGGCCCGGCGCGAGGGCGCCACGCTGTACATGGTCCTGCTGGCGGCCTTCCAGGCCCTGCTGGCCCGGTACGGCGGGGGCACCGACGTGGTGGTGGGCAGCCCCGTCGCGGGTCGCACGCGGGCGGAGGTGGAGCCCCTGATCGGACCGTTCGTCAACATGCTGGCCATGCGCACGGACCTGGGCGGCGACCCCGCCTTCGGCGAGCTGCTGCGGCGGGTGCGCGCGGTGACGCTGGACGCCTACGAGCACCAGGACCTCCCCTTCGAGAAGCTGGTGTCGGAGCTGCGCCCCGAGCGCAGCCTGGCCCACGCGCCCATCTTCCAGGTGATGCTCGGGCTGAACAACGCGGACGACCCGGGCCCCCTCTTCCCCGGCGTGGAGAGCGAGGGGGTGGCGTGGGAGGTGGGCGCCGCCCGCTACGACCTGTCGCTGGAGCTCACCTCCACCCCCGGCGGCGGGGTGGCCGGGGGGCTCAACTACAGCGCGGACCTGTTCGAACCCGCCACGGCGCGGCGCATCGTGGAGCACCTGGACCGGGTGCTGCAGCAGGCCGCGGCCGATCCCGCCGTGCGCCTTTCCCGGCTGGAGCTGCTGGACGCGGCGGAGCGGATGCGGGTGATCGAGACGTGGAACGCGACGGACGCCCCGCCGCCCGCCGCCGTGTGCATCCACCACCTGGTGGAGGCGCAGGCCGGGCGGACGCCGGGCGCCGTGGCGCTCGTATTCGGGGACGAGGAGATCACGTACCGCGAGGCGGATGCACGCGCCAACCGGCTGGCGCACCACCTGGCGGCGCTGGGCGCGGGGCCGGAGGTGCCCGTCGGCATCTGCCTGGAGCGCTCGGCGGAGATGGTGATCGCCATGCTCGCGGTGCTCAAGGCGGGGGCGGCCTACCTCCCCCTGGACCCCGGGTACCCCGCGGAGCGCCTGGCGTACATGCTGGCCGACACGGGCGCGCCCCTGCTGGTGACGCGCGGCGCGCCCGCGGGGCTGCCGTCGGCGGACGGCGTGCGGGTGGTGGACCTGGACGCGGACGCGGCGGCCGTCGCGGCCCGCCCGGCCGATCCCCCGCGGACGGCGGTGGAGCCGGCGAACGCGGCCTGGGTGGTCTACACCTCCGGGTCCACGGGCCGGCCCAAGGCCGTGGTGGCGTCGCACGCCAGCGCCGCGTTCTTCTTCGCGGGGATGGACGCGCGCGTGGGCGGGCCGGTGCCCGGAACCTGGCTGGCCGTCTCGCGCACGGGGTTCGATCCGCACGTGCTGGAACTGCTGTGGACGCTGGCCCGCGGGTTCCGCGTGGTGGTGGCCCCCGACGTGGTCCGGGCGGGGGGCGAGGCGGCCCTGGCGCGGGAGATCCGCCGCAGCGGCGCCACCCACCTGGAGTGCACCACGACGCTGGCATCGCTGCTGGTGGCCGAGTCGGGCCCGGGGGCGCTGGCGGGGGTGCGGTGCGTGCTGCTGGGCGGCGAGCCGCTGCCGCCGGGGCTGGCGGCGCGGATCGCGGAGGTGGTCCCGGACGGGCTGATGAACCTGTACGGTCCCACGGAGAGCACCGTCTGGTGTACCACGCACGCCGTCCGGCCGCGCGAGGCGCCCGTTCCCGTGGGCAGGCCCATCGACCACGCGCGGGTCTACGTGCTGGACGAGGGATTGGCCCCGCAGCCGGCCGGCGTTCCCGGCGAGCTGTGCATCGGCGGCCCGGGCGTGACCCGCGGCTACCGCGGGCGGCCGGGGCTCACGGCGGAGCGCTTTCTCCCCGACCCCTTCTCCCCCGTCCCCGGCGCCCGGATGTACCGCTCCGGCGACCGCGGGCGCTGGCGGCGCGACGGCGTGCTGGAGTGCCTGGGGCGTCTGGACCACCAGGTCAAGGTGCGCGGCTTCCGCATCGAGCCGGGAGAGATCGAGGCGGCCCTGCGCGGGCATCCCGCCGTGCGCGAGTGCGCCGTGGTGGCGCGCGAGGACGGCACGGGTGACCGGCGCCTGGCCGCCTACCTGGTGGCGGAGGGCGAGCCGCCCTCCGCCGACGCCGTGCGGGCGCACCTGCGGGGGCTGCTCCCGGACTACATGGTGCCGGCGTCGTTCACCGTGCTCGCCGCGCTCCCGCTGAACCCCAACGGCAAGATCGACCGCAACGCCCTTCCCGCGCCCGCGGAGGCCGGCGGCGGCGGCGCGGCGGGGGCGGACGAGCCGCGCGACTACGTGGAGGCGCGGCTCATCCAGCTGTGGGAGACCCTCCTGGGCGTGCAGGGGATCGGGACGGGGCAGAGCTTCTTCAGCCTGGGAGGCGACTCGTTCCTGGCCCTGCACCTGTTCGCGCGGGCGAACCGGGCGTTCGGGTGCGACCTCCCGGTGGCCACCCTGTTCACGGGCGCCACCGTGCGGCACATGGCCGACGCCATCCGCGCGCAGCAGGACGCGGCGCCCGCCGCTCCCGCCGCCGTGGTTCCCCTGCAGCCCGGGGGCTCCCTGCCGCCCCTGTTCGTCATCCACGCCGTGGACCGGGGGGTGATGGGGTACGTGAACCTGGTGCGGCACCTGGGCCCGGAGCAGCCCGTGTACGGCCTGCGCGACGTGGGCGACCTGTCGCGCCCGCTGGCGCGCATCGCCGCCGACCACGTCGCGGACCTGCGCGCCGTGCAGCCGCACGGGCCGTACTACCTGCTGGGCTGGTCGTTCGGGGGCACGGTGGCGCAGGAGATGGCGGTCCAGCTGGAGGCGGCGGGCGAGACGGTGGCCTTCGCGGGGATGCTGGACACCCTGGTGCCCGAGCTCATCGACGCGTGGACCTCCACGGAGCTGGACAACCTGCTGACCATGGCGCAGGACGTGGCCGACATCACCCGCCGCCCCCTGTCCATCGACCGGCGGGCGCTGGAGGGGCTGGACTACGACGAACAGACGCGGCGCGTGGCCGAGGCCCTGCGGGAGCAGGGCGCCGCGCCCCCCGGCTACGACGCGGCCGCCCTGGCCGCGCAGGCCGGGGAGCTGCGCGACCGCATCCGCAGCCGGCTGGGCCACCGGCCCGGCCCCTTCTCCGGCACGCTCACCCTGTTCCGCGCGGAAGACGTGCACCCGAACTTCGCCGCCTTCATGGCGTCCCTTTCCGACGAGGAGAGGCGGACGCTGGGCTGGTCCCGCCACGCCCTGGGCCCCGTCGACGTACACCCCGTCCCCGGCATGCACGTGACGCTGGGCTCCGAGCCGCACGTCCGCGTGCTCGCCGAGCAGGTGCGCCAGGCCCTGGCCGACGCCCGCGCGCGCGCCGCCGCCGCGGAGGAGGTGGCCCCGTGAGCATGGCTCGCATCGGCGGGGCCGCGCGCTGGCGCGCGTTCCTGGGGCTGCTGCGCGAGGAGGGCGACGGGCGGGTGGCCGCCTTCGCCGCCCTGGTCCTGGCGGTGGGCCTCCTCCCCACGGCCGCCCTGATCCTCACGGGCCGGCTGGCCGCCTCCATCCCCGCGGCGGCGGCCGGCGGCGCGGCGGGGGAGCGGCGGACCCTCCTGATCCTGGCGGCGCTCGTCGCCGTCCTGGCCGCGGGGATGTTCTGCTCGGCCGCGCTGGGGCAGCTGGCGCGGGTGCTGAACGACGGCTTCGGGCTGGCCGTGCACCAGGCGCTCGCGCGGGTCACGCTGGGCACGCCGGGGGTGGCGCCCCTGGAAGACCCCGCCGTGGCCGACGAGCTGCGCGCCGTGCAGGACGCCGAGCGGCTGAACGTGCTGCGGATGGCCGTGCCCTCGCTCTCCACCCTGGCCACCACGCGCGTGCGCGGGGCGGGCGCCTTCGTGGTGCTGCTGGGCTTTCACTGGTGGGCGCCGCTGCTGCTGGCCGGCGCGTGGTACCTCACCATCCGCGTGTACCTGCAGGCCACCGAGAACGGCGTGACGGTGCTGATGGGCGACGGCGCCGGCCGGCTGCGGCGGGCGGACTACCTGCGCTCGCTGGCCGTCGCCGCGCCGGCCGCCAAGGAGGTGCGCGTCTTCGGCCTGGGGGACTGGCTGGTGGGCCGCTACGGGGCGACCTGGCGGGAGGCGCTGGGCGCCATCTGGCGCAGCCGCCGCGCCAACCGCGGCATCACCGCCGCCGCCGCCCTGGCGCTGGCGGTGTCGCACGGGGTGGTGCTGGCCGTGCTGGGGGCAGAGGCCGCCCGGGGCGAGGTGAGCGCCGCGGCCCTGCTCGTCTTTGCGCAGGCGGTCATCGCCACGGCGGACCTGGGGATCATCGACGACCCGCAGTGGCACCTGGCGCAGGCCCTGGCCCTCTCCGCGCGGGTGGCGAAGCTGCGGGCGCGCCTTTCGGCCGCCGCGCCGCCCGCGCCGCGTCCGGCGGCGGAGGCGGGCGGCCCCGTGGCCGTGCGCCTGGAGGACGTGCGCTTCACCTACCGGGGCAGGAGCGCCCCCACCCTCGACGGCGTGTCGCTGGAGGTGCCCGCGGGGCAGTCGCTGGCCATCGTGGGCGAGAACGGGGCGGGAAAGAGCACCCTCATCAAGCTCCTCTGCGGGCTGTACGAGCCCGACGCGGGGCGCGTCGTCCTGGACGGCGGCGCGACCCCGTACGAGGCCCGGGGGCGCATCGCCGCCATCTTCCAGGACTTCGTCCGCTACCCGCTCCCGCTGCGCGACAACGTGGGCTTCGGGCGGCTCACGCTCATCGGCGACCGGGAGGCGCTGCAGGCCGCGCTGCGCGACGCGGGCGGCGGCGGGCTTCCCGAGCGGCTCCCCGCGGGGTGGGACACGGTGCTCTCCAAGGAGTTCGAGGGCGGCGCGGAGCTGTCCGGCGGCCAGTGGCAGCGGGTGGCGCTGGCCCGGGCCCTCACCGCCGTCCGCGGGGGCGCGGGGCTGCTCATCCTGGACGAGCCCACGGCCGCCCTGGACGTGCGGGCGGAGACGGAGCTCTTCGACCGGCTTCTGGCCCTCACGCGCGGCGTGACGACCATCCTGGTCTCCCACCGCCTGTCCAGCGTTCGCCGCGCCGACCGCATCGTCGTCGTCCACGGCGGCCGGGTGGCGGAGGACGGCACCCACGACGCGCTCATGCGGGCGGGGGGGCTGTACGCGCGGATGTACTCACTGCAGGCCGAGCGCTTTGCCGCGGCGGCGGAAGAGGAGGCGGACACCCATGCGTGACTCCTGGCGGGCCCTGGCCCTTCTCCTCACGACGGCGTGGCGCACGGACCGCCTGCGAACCCTGGGGCTGCTGCTGGAGCCCCTGAGCTACGCCCGCATTCCCCTCTTCGGCTGGTCGCTCCGGCTCATCGCCGACGGCGCGTTCCGGCAGGACGCCGGACTCCTGGCCACCGGCGCGGCGGTGATGGCCGGCATGCAGGTGATGTGGTTCCTGGGAATGTGGACGGGGGCGGCCATCCGCAACCGCCTCATCGAGGAGGTGGGCTTCGCCCTGGACCGGGAGATGGCGGTCCTCTCGTCGCGGCTCCCCGGGCTGGAGCACCACGAGCTGCCGGAGGTGCAGGACCGGCTGGAGCTGCTCCGCGAGTACCAGGGGGTCCTGGGCAACTCCCTGAGCGTCCTGATCTACGGCGCCAACACCACCCTGGGTGCCGTGGCCACGCTGGCCGGCCTGGCCCTGGTGAGCCCGTGGCTGCTGCTGCTCGCCCCCTTCGCCCTCCCGGCCATCCCCATCGCGGCGGCGCAGGGGCGGTGGCTGGCGGACGCCGAGCGCCGCTCCGCCGAGCCGCTCCGGCGCGCCCGCCACCTGCGCACCCTGGCGACGGACCGCGACGCGGGGATGGAGCTGCGCGTGTTCGGCCTGGAGGACGAGGTGGTGGCGCGCTTTCGCCGGGCGTGGGACGAGGCGCGGGGGCCGGTGCTGGCCGCCACCCGGCGCGGCGCCCTGCTGAGCGCCGCCGGCGACCTGGTCTTCCTGGCCGGCTTCACCGGGGCCGTGATGCTCATCCTGGGCCGCGCCATGCGCGGCCAGGCCACCCCCGGCGAGGTGGTGATGACGGTCTACCTCGCCCAGCAGGTGCGCAACAGCCTGGTGATGCCCGTGCAGGTGGGCGCCTACGTGGCGGAGGTGCTGCGCGCCGCGGGGCGGATGGTGTGGCTGCGGGACTACGCGGCGGAGCGCATGCGCCCGCCGGGCGCGCGCCCCGCCCCCGCGGGGCTGCGGGACGGCATCGTCTTCGAGGGCGTGTCGTTCCGTTATCCCGGGACGGACGCGTGGGCCCTGCGCAACGTCTCCTTCCGCATCCCCACGGGCACCGTGGCCGCCCTGGTGGGCGAGAACGGGGCGGGAAAGACGACCATCGTCAAGCTGCTCTGCCGGATGTACGAGCCCACGGAGGGGCGCATCCTGGTGGACGGAACGGACCTGGCGGAGCTGGACGTGGATGCCTGGCGGGCGTCGCTTTCCGCGGCGTTCCAGGACTTCGCCCGGTTCGAGCTCTCCGCCCGCGAGGCCGTGGGCGCGGGGGACCTGGCGCGGGTGGACGATCCCGCCGCCGTGCACGCGGCGCTGGAGCGCGCGGGCGCCGCGGGCGTGCTGGACGCGCTCCCCTCCGGGCTGGAGACGCGGCTGGGGGCGCGGTGGGAGGGCGGGGTGGACCTGTCCACGGGGCAGTGGCAAAAGCTGGCGCTGGGGCGCGCCCTCATGCGCCCGGCGCCCCTGGTCGTCTTCTTCGACGAGCCCACGGCCAGCCTGGACGCCCTGGCGGAGCACGACCTGTTCGAGCGCTACGCCGCCGAGGCCCGCGCCGGCTCCACGCGCGGCGCCGTAACGGTGCTGGTCTCCCACCGCTTCAGCACCGTGCGCGCGGCGGACCTGATCGTGGTGATGGAGGACGGCGCGGTGACGGCCATGGGTCCCCACGAGGAACTCCTCCTCCGCGGGGGGCTCTACGCCGAGCTGTACTCGCTGCAGGCGCGCGCCTACCAGCAGTCCGTGCCGCTGGCCGGGGAGGTGGCGTGAGCAGCCGCTGACGCGCAGCGGGGCGGGAGCGGCCCTTCCCGCGCGGAACCGTCACACCTTTGCTGGAACGAAGCGAAGACGGGCGACAGGTACTGAGGTCGCCGGGTCTCCGGACCGAGTAGCAGACACAGACGGCCCCGCTCCCTCGCATGAGGGGGCGGGGCCGTACGCCTTCATTCAAAAGCGTAGCGTCTCATCCCGTTTCGGCTGATTAACTGTGCATTCGAAATACCAGCACAGAAAGGTTCTCACACGGAGTCAACGGAGTCAACGGAGGAAAGACAAGTAGTTCTCCGTTGACTCCGTTGACTCCGTGTGAGCCCAGCTGTTGCCTGAAATGCACAGGCGATCCGTGAAAACGGTATCACGCAGCGCGGCCGAGCGGTTCTCTCCGCATCTCCGCGCGTCCTTCCGCGCGGGTGCGCTCATGCGCAGAGGTCGTCCCCGGTCCCCGGGCAGCCGCCGCACCCCGAGGGATCGCTGATGCAGCCGATGTCGATGGACTCCACGGGACAGCCCGTGGCCGCGCAGTAGGTGGCGCAGCTGAACTGCTGGGTGCAGAAGATCTGCGTGGGCGGGGCGTGCGCCTTCACCGTCCCCATGGGCGCTACGGTGCTGCCCGTGTGGAACGACTGAACCGCCAGCGTCTCCAGTTTCAGCTTGAGCTTGCGCATCCTGACCTCCGTGGGATCGGCGTGAGATACGACCCGGAGCGTTTGGGTCGCTACACTCGATCTGGGCGATCGCGCAGGATTGCGCAAGCATTACGGCGTAAAGGTGTTGGTTCTCTCCTGTGCTTCTCCGTCTCTGCGGCGAAGCGACAGGTACGGACGCCAGCTCGGTCTCCGGACCGGCGGTAACTCGGCAGGTGCGGAACGGCTCCGCGCACTCGCACGAGGGGCGGAGCCGTTGTATTTCGCGTGGGCAGGCGTTTTCTTTGTAGTTCCGCTACACGACGCTCGGCCACTGGGGCCCAGACCCAGGGATCCGACGCGTCCCCCCCGGAAGTTCCCTCCCTTTCGCGTTTGCGGTTCGGGCCAGTCGGTGCGATCGCCCTGTCCGCAGCTTCATCCCCCCACGAGACCTCCCCATGACCACGGACACGATCGAAGGTGAAGAGCGGAAGATCATCCCGCTGGTCGCCCGACCGGTGAACGCCAGCGAGGCCTTCGGCATGATCCTGAGCGACGGGCCGTCGTTCCGCCGCTTCCTGGCGCACCTGTTCACCTTCCTGTCGCTCCTCGCGATGTTCGGCGCGGCGCTCCTCTGGATCGCGAAGCAGTCCGGCGTGAACGGGGAGGTTGAGATCTCGACGTCGCCGCGCGTCGTACTCCAGCAGATCACCGACGAGAGAGGGGAGTACCGCCTCATGGTCAGCCCGGCGGCCAACCCGATCCCCTGGCAGAACACCGAGATCGAGATCCGTCCGGGCGATTCGATCGAGATCCAGGCGGAGGGACGGGTGAACATCAACCTGAACGGCCTCATCGAGCATGTGCGGATCCGGCACCAGATCGAGGCGAGGATCGATTCTGCCCTGGCACGCGGCACCCTTCCGCTACGCCCCGATTCGTCGCGGCTCCCCGAGCGGTACTATACCGAGGACGACCGCGCGGCACTCGCCGTCAGGCGCGGGTGGACGGGCCCGGATGGCTACTCCGGCCCCGGCGGAATCGTCGACGCGGCCTACGCCGCGCGGACCGCGAACAAGCTCATTCCCGAAGCGCCGCTCGGCCTGTTGATCGGCGCCGTCCACCAGGGGACTGAGGCTCCCTCGCGGCGCGAGGAGTTCCAGGCGGGCGGCCGCTGGCGGGGTGTGTGGAACGGCCCGGCCGGCACGCTGTGGTTCGCGGTGAACGACATCTGGGACGGTGAGGACGACAGGTTCCCCGACAAGTTCTACGTCGACAACCTCGGCTTCTTCTTCGTCCGCGTCGTCGTTTCCCACGGATAGCGCCTGCCGCGTTTCACGTTTCCGGAGCATGACGGAGGTGGATCCGCGCGCTGCAGAACGCCGCCTCCATCGCGGGGCTGCTGCTCACCACCGAGAGCGTGGTGGGGGAGCGCCCCGAGAAGGACAACGCCCCCGCCATGCCCGGCGGCGGCGGCATGGGCGACATGTACTGAAACCGGCTCGGTCTCCGGACAGAGTAGCAGGACAACGGACAGCCCCGCTCCCTCGCACGAGGGGGCGGGGCCGTACGCTTTTCCTCCATCGATAAAGCGTCTCACGCAGAGACGCAGAGTCACGGAGAGGCCGAGCGGTTCTCTCTGTGGTCTCCGCGGCTCTCCGCTCCCCAATCTTCCGGGAGGGCCTTGCGGGTCCAGAACCTGTCCGCATATGGTTGGGGCAATTCCTTTAGTTGGGCGAGCACCCCGGCCACCGCGTTCCGCACTCGCGGTTCGCGCCGGTACGCCCGGAGCGTTGCGCGGCCGGCTGCGCCTCCCGGTGCCTTTCGGGACCCCGGCTGAGCTTCCACGAAACGCATGGAAACGGATTCGATCGCGCCGCCGCTGCGGGTGGAGCTCGCGGCGGCGTGCCGCGCCGCGCGGGCCGCCGGCCAGGCGGCGATGCGCTTCTACGGCAGCGCGCGGGCGGTGGAGAAGGAGGGCGGCTCGCCCGTGACCGAGGCAGACTACGCGGCCAACCGCGTGATCGTGGAAGCGCTCGCCTCCGCCTTTCCCGGCGACGCCATCCTCTCCGAAGAGTCGGCGGACTCCGCCGCGCGGCTCGCGGCGGAGCGCGTGTGGATCGTCGACCCGCTGGACGGCACCCGCGAGTTCCTGGCGCAGAACGGCGAGTTCGCGGTGATGATCGGCCTGGCCGCCCACGGACGGGCAGTGCTCGGCGCGGTCTACCAGCCCGCGAACGACGTGCTGTTCGCCGCCGCGGAAGGGGAGGGCGCGTCCATCACGCGCGGCGGTGAGACGGCGCCGCTGCGCTGCGGCGAGCCCGGCGCGGACGGGCTGCGGCTGGTCGGCTCGCGCTCGCACGCGGACCCGCTGCTCGCACGCATGCAGGAGGCGCTGGGGATCGCCAACGTGCGCCCCTCCGGCTCCGTGGGCGTGAAGTGCGGATCGATCGCCCTGGGCGAGCGCGACCTGTACGTGCACCCGGTGCCCTACCTCAAGGAGTGGGACACCTGTGCCCCGGAGGCCATCCTGCGCGAGGCGGGTGGCCAGGTGGCGGACTGCCGGGGCGAGCCGCTGCGCTACAACAAGCCCGACCCGCGCCAGCCGCACGGCATCGTGGCGTGTGGGCCGGGGCTGATGGACGGCGTTCTGGCGCGCATCCGCCCCGTGTACGAGGCGGCCCGCGGCGTGGACCGGGCGGGGCGATGAGGTGGGAGGCGTGGCTGACGCTGGCCGTGGTGGCCGGCACCGTGGTGCTGCTGGTGCGCGACACCGTGCCGCCCGCCCTCGCCGTCCTCGGCGCCGACATCGTGCTGATGGTGACGGGGGTGACCGACGCCGGGGCGGCGTTCTCCGGCTTCAGCAACCCCGCGCCGATCACGGTGGCGGCGCTCTTCGTGGTCGCGGCCGCGGTGGAGAAGACGGGGGCGCTGCAGCCGCTGGTGAGGGCCGCGCTGCGCCGCGGCGACGGGAGCCGGCGGGAGCTGGCGCGGCTGCTGGTGCCCACGGCCGCCGCGTCGGCGTTCCTGAACAACACGCCGATCGTCGCCATGCTCGCCCCCCAGGTGGCCGACTGGGCGGAGAAGCGGGGGAAGGCGGCGTCGCACTACCTGATGCCGCTCTCCTTCGCCACGGTGCTGGGCGGCGTGGTTACGGTGATGGGCACCTCCACCAACCTGGTGGCGTCGGGGCTGATGGTGAAGGCGGGGATGGCGCCGCTGGGGATGTTCGAGCTGACCCGGGCCGGCCTCCCCGTGGCCGTCCTGGGGCTGGTGGTGCTGATCGCCCTGGCGCCCAGGCTCCTCCCCGACCGCCGCCCCGCGCGCCGCGCGCTGCAGGACGACCTGCGCGAGTTCGTGATGCACTGCAAGGTGGTCGCGGGCGGCACGCTCGACGGGCAGACGGTGGAGAGCGGCGGGCTGCGGAACCTGCAGGGCGTCTTCCTGGTGGAGGTGGAGCGCGACGGCGGGAGCATGGCCGCCCCCGCGCCCTCCACCGTGCTGCGGGGTGGCGACCGGCTGGCGTTCGCGGGGCGGGTGGACACCGTGCGCGACCTGCAGAACATGCGCGGGCTGGTGACGGCGGAGCACGACCACAGCCGCGCGTACGACAGCGCCGACCATACGTTCTTCGAGGCGGTGGTGAGCGGCGCCTCGCCGCTGGTGGGGAAGACGCTGCGCGAGGCCGAGTTCCGCGAGCGCTACCAGGCCGCCGTGCTGGCCATCCACCGCGCCGGGGAGCGGGTGAACGCCAAGCTGGGAACGGTGCCGCTCAAGGAGGGCGACACCCTCCTGCTGATCTCCGACCAGGGGTTCGTGCCCCGCTGGCGCGACCGCAGCGACTTCCTGCTGGTGAGCAAGCTGGGTGGCGCGCCGCTCCCCTCGTCGCGGCAGGCGCTGTTCGTGGGGCTGCTGACCTTCGCCGTGGTGGTGGTGGCGGGGCTGGGGCTCGTTCCCCTCCTGCACGCCGCGCTGGTGGCCGCCGCCGCGCTGGTGGTCACGGGGGTGCTCAGCCCCGACCAGGCGCGCTCGGCGGTGGACCTCGACGTGCTGGTGGTGATCGCCGCCTCGTTCGGGCTGGGCGCGGCGATCGAGGGGTCGGGGCTGGCGGCGCTGCTGGCGCGCGAGGTGGTGGGCGGGGTGGCGGGGCTGGGGCCGGTGGCCGTGCTGGCGGCGGTGACGGTCGCCACCATGCTGCTCACCGAGCTCATCACCAACAACGCCGCGGCGGTGCTCCTGTTTCCCGTCGCCATGGCGACGGCGTCGCAGCTGCACCTGAACCCGCGCGCGTTCGCGGTGGCGGTGACCATCGCGGCCTCCACCAGCTTCGTGACGCCGATCGGGTACCAGACCAACACCATGGTGTACGGCATGGGCGGGTATCGCTTCGGCGACTTCGTGCGCCTGGGGGTTCCGGTGACCCTGGCGTCGCTGGCCGCCATCGTGATCTTCGTTCCTCTCTTCTGGCCGCTGTGATGGGCCGCCCCCGCGCAGGCGCCGCCGCCCACCCTTTCGTAGCCACCTTGCCCAGCTGGAGTCCTGGATCGGTGTGCACACGCGCGATAGGGACCGAGGTCGCCCGCTCGGGTAGATTTGCCTGAGCTGTAGCGGACGGCCCCGCTCGCTCCAGCCGGAGCGTCGGGGCCGCCCTCGTTCGTGTTCACGTCCGCGCGGTCGAGCTCACGCGCAGAGGTCGTTCCCGGTGTCCCGGCAGCCGTCGCATCCCGTGGATCGCTGCTGCGGCCGATGTCGATGGACTCCACGGGACGTCCCGTTTCCCCGCACACCCCTTGTAAACGGCCGTCGGAACGCACCTCGCGTTCCGACGGCCGTCCTGTCGTTTGCCGCGATTGCCGAGGCCTTCCTACCTGTTCGTTCTCACGCGCGGCCCTCCCTCGGCGGCAGCGCCCGACGGCAGGTTCCGCAGCGCGTCACGCAGCGCGGCTGCCTGTTCTGCGGAGAGGGAGGAGGTCTTCGTTCCCGCGATCTCCACGCGCAGGTCGAACGGGCCGGCGTGCCACGCCGGCTCCGTGACCTGGAACCCGGTCTGGTACGAGCGGCCCACCGGATACCAGGTGGGGATGGCGTAGTGCACCATCTTCACCGTGCTCCCGTGGATGGTGCCGTAGACCGGCGTGGTGCCGGCCGACCAGTACACGTAGGAGCCGTCGGGCATGTCGCACCCGTGCTGGTAGGCGCTGGTCGTCGCGGTGCCCTGGAAGGTGGTGTCGGTCTGCACCAGCGACATCCGCGCGTCGAACGTGCACGAGGTGGGAAGCCCCGCCTCCACGCCGCTCAGCACGTAGTGCACGCTGTAGGTGCCCTGCATGGAGCACCCCTGCCCCGCGGGGCAGGGCCGCCCCAGGTAGATGGGTCCCCGCTGGACCGGCGCGTCGGTGTTGAAGGGGACGAGCCGCTGCGCCAGCCGCGCCGTGTCGTATCCCGGCGCGGTCACCTCCAGGTCGTGCAGCACCGGGAACAGCCGCCCGGTGCGGAAGCCCCCATCCGCCGCCGTGGAGGCCGCGCCGCCCCGGGCGACGTCGTTCATCCGCGCCGTGACCGTCGCCCCGGGGATCGGCTTGAGGGTGCCCAGGTCGTAGACGGTGCCGCTCAGCGTGCCGGAGCAGGCCTGCGCCAACGCGCGGTACTCCTGCGCCACCGCCTGCGTGATGGGGTCGCGGAAGCCGTCGCCCGCCATGTAGGTGGAGAACGGGTGCAGCCGCAGTGCCTCGAACGCGACCGAGTGGGTGACCCACCAGAGCAGCGACTGCATCCTCGCCTCGACCTGGTCGGTGCGCGCCGAAGGGCCGCCGTCGGTGCGGGGGATGCCCAGCGGGTAGAGGATGTCGGCGATCAGCCCGGCCCGGCCCAGCGCGATCACGCGATAGAGTGCCTGGGTGTTGGGCCACGGCGCGCTCGTGCCCACCGGCGACGCGATCGCCATCCCCCCAGGCATCCGTGGTCGGCGGTGGGCGCCCCCGCGGCGCCGATGGCGCCGCGGGCGATCAGCGTTCCCTGCGAGTGCCCCAGCACGATCACGTTGCGCCCGCCCGCCACCCCGCGCTCCTGCCCGATCACGCTCACCAGGTCGGCGTCGCTCGCGTCGAGCGTGGCCAGCCCGCCCGCCAGCGACTGGACGTACTGGTCCATCACCCTCCCGTTGGATGACCACGGGAACGCGCATTCGGCGGCCTGCCCCGCCCGCTGGACCCCTTCCAGCAATGCGCGTACGCGGGCCGCCCACACGTCGTCGTCCTGCCCGTCCTCCGCGTCGCTCGCCGTGCTCGCCGCCCAGTCGAGCGCGCGCAGGCACTTCAGCGGAGACTGCAGCTCCAGGAACGGGTTGAAGTGGAAGAGCACGCGCACGGCGCTCGCCGGCCGCGCCCCGTCGGTGTCGCGGTGGGTCGCGTCGCCCACGTCGAACCCCGCCGCCGAGAGCGCCTGGAGGACCGCGTCGGCGCTGCCGTGGGCGCCGCTGGCCGTGAAGTTCAGGATCCCGTTCACGTAGATGACGGTGGTGGGCACCACCGTGTCGGGCGCGAAGAGGACGCGCGCGCCCCAGTCCGTCCCCTGGCGCAGCGCCGCACCGCTCTCGGCCGGAGGTCGCGTGGACGCGGAAACCAGGTTGTTCGCCGCCGCCTCGCTGCTCGTCTCGCCGAACAGCACGAAGGTGCGACCCGCGAGCGCGGTGCGCGCGCGCTCCGCGGCCGCGGGTCCGCCCTGCAGCAGCGCCGCGTATTCGGCCTGCCGCAGCCGCTTCAGCGTGGTGGTGTCGCCGCGCTCGTGGGCGGCACGCACCATCGACACGAGGCTGCCGAACGCCTGCGCCGGGTTGCTCCCCGCGTAAACCTGCTGGATGGCCGTCGCCTCGGGCGTCGTGGACGCGGCGGGAGTGGGGAGCGCGACCGCCCGCAGCACGTGCGACCCGCTGGCGGTGGACACGCTCCCGCTCGCCGGCGCGGCCAGCGAGTCCACGTAGACCTGGAGGTTCTGGTACCCCGCGGCGAGAGAGAACGAATAGGCCACGACCGTGCCCGAATCCACCCGCACCGTACCCGTGTCGGGGCTCCCCATCACCCCCGCCGAGCGGATCACCTGCACCGTGGCCGTGGGGATGACCGGCGGGGGCGGGGGCGGGGGCGTTGGGGGTGGGCTCGAGCCCGTTCCGTCGCCCTTGCACGCAGCCAGGGCCAGGAGCGTGGTGACCACCGCCGCTACGATTCGCATGCGGGGGATGGGGGCGGATGCAAGCGACACGATTCCTCCGATGATGTAGAGATCATTGTGATGGGACGCACCGAACGGGCGTGAGGGGGACGTGAAGGTAAGAAAGCTACGTCATGGGATCGCTCTGGTCAAGACATTTATTGATGGAGGTTTCTTTCCAGGTGCCTGGAGGAGGTCCGCCTCGGCCGGCTCACGTAATGATTTTTCCGCGATTTCAGACGATCTCTCGTTCGATCCGTCGTGCGATGTCTTCTTCAGAAGTGCTCATTCTTATCCAGCCGGGAGCGCGCGGGCGGGCTTGAACTCGAAGCGTTCGGGGGGCATGGGGAAGAAGTCGAGGTAGCGCTCCTTCTCCTGCTCGGCGTGGAGCCAGTCGTCGAAGCCGGAGGGGACCAGGCCGCCGCTGTTCAGCTGCTTCAGCGCGGACTGGATGGCGAGGTGGTTGGCGTACTCGTTGTGCGCGTGCCCGTTGTGCCCCTTCACCCAGCGCCACTGGAGGCGGTGGCGCGCGGCGACCGGGAGGAGGCCCTTCCACAGTTCCAGGTTCTCCACGTCCCCCGTCTTCCGCTTCCAGCCGCGCGCGGCCCAGCCGTGCACCCACTCCGTCATCGCGTCGATCAGGTAGCGGCTGTCGGTGGTGAAGACCACCCGCGAGGGCTTCTTCAGCGCCGCCAGGGGGACGAGCGCGCTGCGGATCGCCATGCGGTTGTTGGTCGTGTCCGGCTCCGAGACGTAGAAGTCGCGGCGCAGCCACCCCTTCTGGTCGTGCCAGTACTCGACGACGCCGGCCGCGCCGCCGGGGCGCGCCTTGTCCTTGAACTGGTTCCCCAGGCAGCTCTCGTCGGCGTAGACGAAGACGAGCGGAAGGTCTGACATCGACAGAAGTGCGAGAGTGCGAAGGTGCGGCGTTCGTGTTGCGGCAGCCTCCACGGTGCGGAGCGCCACGCCTGGGAGTCGAGGTACAGTCCGCGAAGGCGGACTTCGTGCCGTTCAAGCGCCGGGTTTCCAACCCGGCGAGGACCGGCGGAGCGGGGAAGCCGTCGAACGCGCGGAAGCCGAAACGCACTTCCGCACTCACGCACTTCCGCACTCCGTCGCGGCCCGCACGAATCTATCGGCCGCGCCACCGCCCGCCAGCCGCGCCGCCCCCGCCGACGGTTGACAGCCCGAGCCGCGGCGGTAGATTGTCGCGGCCCGCAAACCCGCGGCGTCCATGCACTTGGAACGATTGGAGAGGAGACGCCGGTGGCCGAGCCCGCCGTGCTGATGCTGGAAGATGGGCGCAGCTTCCGCGGCGAGCGGTACGGCGCCGCCGGCACGGCCTTCGGAGAGGTGGTCTTCAACACCTCCATGACCGGGTACCAGGAGGTCCTCACCGACCCCTCGTACACCGGGCAGCTGGTGGCGATGACCTACCCGCTCATCGGCAACTACGGCGCGAACCCCGACGACCAGGAGTCGGCGGGGCCGCAGGTGGCCGGCTTCATCGTGCACGAGGCGCCGCCGGCCTTCAGTAACTGGCGCGCACACGAGTCGCTCGAGGCGTACCTGCAGCGCCACGGCGTGGTCGCCATCGCCGGCGTCGACACCCGCGCGCTCACCCGCCACATCCGCTCGCTCGGCGCCATGCGCGGCGCCATCGCCCCCGCCTCGGCCGACGCCGGGGCGCTGCTGGCCGAGATCCGCGCGCAGCCGGAGATGTGCGGGCTCGACCTGGCCGACGAGGTCTCCACCGGCGAGCGCTACGTGGTTCCCGCCTCGGGCGCCACGCGCTTCCGGGTGATGGCGTACGACTTCGGGGTGAAGAGCCACTCGCTGCAGCTCCTGGCGCAGCGCGGCTGCGAGGTCACGGTGATCCCGTCCTCCACCCCGGTGGACGAGATCCTGGCGCGCGGCCCCGACGGGCTGTTCATCTCCAACGGCCCGGGCGATCCCGAGGCGGTGCCGCACGCCCTCGACACCATCCGCGCGCTGGCGGAGCGCGACACGCCGGTGTTCGGCATCTGCCTGGGGCACCAGCTGATCGGCCGCGCCTTCGGGGCGCACACCTACAAGCTCCTCTACGGGCACCGCGGCGGGAACCACCCGGTGCGCCGGCTGCGCGACGGGGCGGTGGAGATCACCGCGCAGAACCACGGCTTCGCGGTGCGCGGCGACGGCGAGCGCGTTCCCGGCGCCCCCGACCTCAGGGTCACGCACCTGAACCTGAACGACGGCACGGTCGAGGGGCTGGAGCACACCTCGCGCCCCGTCTTCTCGGTGCAGTACCACCCGGAGAGCGCGCCCGGTCCGCACGACTCGCGCTATCTCTTTGACCGGTTTGTGGATGAGATGGCGGACCGGGTGTCGGGGGGCGGCGGAGAGGATGCTTGACGGAACAAACGGTCCGGATTATCCTTCCGCCGTATAAGTCACCGTCTGCCACTTCTTTACACGCCCTCGCCCCGCGAACGGAGCCCGTTGCGCTCCGGGCTGGCGGCATTCCCGCCATACCGGAATCAACGTGGTCCGCCTTCTCACCGGCTGGCGCAAAGTGGCCGCGGCCGTCCGTTCGGAGCCGACTCGTAGCGGACGGTCTGCGGAGCCCGGCGACACCCGCGCACCGCGCACCCAACCCGGGGCAGCCGCCCCTTCCAGAACCCCCCAGGAGGAGCTTCAATGACCAAGGCGGATCTTGTCCAGCGGGTCGCCGACACCATCGGGCCAGGCGTCACCAAGCGCGACTGCGCGGTGGTGGTGGATTCGTTCCTGAACGCCATCAAGGACGCGATGGGCGAGCATCAGAACATCGAGATCCGGGGCTTCGGCACCTTCAAGGTGCGGGAGCGCAAGAGCCGCCTGGCGCGCAATCCGCGCACGGGCGACCCGGTGGAGGTGCCGCCGCGCGCGGTGCCGGTGTTCAAGCCCTCGAAGGAGCTCCGCGCCCTGGTGGAGGAGCGGCCGCTGGTCTGACCCGCGGCCCGGCCCCGGCGGTGCGCACGGCGCCCGCCCCCTCCCCGGGGGCGGGCGCCCTTCTTGCGGCATGCTCTCCTCCCCCGTCAACCCGGAGAGCCCCATGCCCCACCCCGACCGCCACGACTCCCCCGCCACCGACCGCCGGAGGGGGCCGTACGAGACCAGCTACGACACCGTCCGCGGCTACGACGTCCCGCCGCCCCCGTCCCGCCGCGCCTCCGACCGCGCGCCGGCGATGGTGGCCGCACGGCGGGAAGATCGCGTCCGCCCCGGCCTCTACGGCTGATCCCGCCCGGGCCATGGCACGGCGTCTGCCTTCCGCGGGTGCGGGAGATGGACGGACGCGGACCAAGCCGGAGGCTGACGCCATGCTGCTGCAGGAAGTGCTCACGGAGCTCCCCGCCGACGAGGTGATCCAGCGGGCGCGCGACTTCTTCACCCTGCGCTTCACCCCGTACGCGGGGTTCACCGAAGAGGCGGGCGACAGCTGGATCAAGTTCACCACCGAGGCGGGCGACCTCACCATCGGCATCGGCCGGCAGGGGGAGCGCAGCCTGGTGCGCGGCTCCACCTCGCGGCTGAACCACGAGCTCTCGCAGTTCCTCGCCACCCTCGCGCCCCCCGAAGAGGTGCGCCAGAGCGTCCCCGGCCCCGGCGTCAGCGGCGCGGGTTGACGCGCGGGATGGAGACGCACAACGCCGCCCCACGGGGCGGCGTTTCCGTTCTGGTACCCCGTTGCCGAGGATCGTTCCTGGTTCCGGCTTCAACGGAAGAGCTCACACGGAGTCAACGGAGTCAACGGAGTCAACGGAGTCAACGGAGAACGACTCCGCTGACTCCGTTGACTCCGTGTGAGACCTTCGGTTTAGAGGACTTGATCCTGAGCGACGCTCTGCAACCTGGTATGATGCGCGAACCCCATCTCCCGTGGCGGTGTAACCTCCCCTGCGTTATCGTTTTCCAACGTTCCACCTCCCGCACCCGCCGCGCAGAGAGATGATCGTCCGCTCGCTCTTCTTCGCCCAGTACCGCGACTTCGCCGGCGCCGACGAGCTTCGCGTCGAGCTCCCCGAGGGGGCGAGCGTGGCCGACCTGGTCGTGCGCCTGCGCGGCGGCGAAGGCGGGCTGTCGCGGCTCCCCGCGTCTCCCGTGGTGGCCGTGAACATGGACTACGCGCCGCACTCCACGGCGCTGCGCGACGGCGACGAGGTGGCGTTCATCCCCCCCGTGGCGGGTGGATGACGTGCCCGCCGCGTACGCCGCCGTCACCGCCGAGCCCATCGACGCCGCCCGGCTCCTGGGCGACGCGCTCTCGCCCGACGACGGCGCCGCGCTCCTCTTCTGGGGCGTGGTCCGCAACCAGAACGAGGGGCGCCCGGTGAGCCACCTCGAATACAGCGCCTACGCCGAGATGGCCGAGCGGATGATGCACCGCATCGGCGAAGAGGCCATCGCCCGCTTCGGAGTGGGCGACGTGCGCGTGGTGCACCGCGTGGGGAAGCTGGCGGTGGGCGAGGCGAGCGTCGCCATCGCCGTGGCCTCGCCGCACCGCGCCGAGGCGTACGAGGCCAGCCGCTACGTGATCGAGGAGCTGAAGCGCCGGGTTCCCGTCTGGAAGCGCGAGGGGTACGTGGACGGCGAGAGCGAGTGGGTGCCCGGCTTCTCCGCCGCGGCCGAGGCCGAGGGGAGGGCGACGTGAGCGCGCTGGTGCAGCTGGGCGGCGCCACCCCGCTCTACCCGGAGCGCCCCGTCCCCACCGACGGGCCGATGGAGGACGGCTTCGGGCGGCGCATCGAGTACCTGCGCATCTCCGTCACCGACAAGTGCAACCTCCGCTGCGTCTACTGCATGCCGGTGGAGGGGCTCCCCTGGCTGCGGCGCGAGGAGCTGCTGCGCTACGAGGAGATCGCCGAGGTCGTCCGCGTGATGGCGGGGATGGGGCTCCGAAAGCTGCGCATCACCGGCGGCGAGCCGCTGGTGCGCCGCGACCTTTCGACGCTCGTCCGCAAGCTCCGCGCGGTCGACGGCATCGAGGACGTCGCCCTCTCCACCAACGCCGTGCTGCTCGCGGAGCAGGCGGACGCGCTGCGCGCCGCCGGCGTCGACCGGCTGAACGTCTCGCTCGACTCGCTGCGCCCGGAGCGCGTCGACGCCATCTCGCGCCGCCCCGGCTCGGCGGAGGCGATCTTCCGCGGCCTGGACGCGGCCGAGCGCGCCGGCTTCGCGCCGATCAAGATCAACTGCGTGGTGATGCGCGGCCGCAACGACGACGAGGTCGCGGACTTCGCCGCCATCACCCGCGAGCGCCCCTGGCACGTCCGCTTCATCGAGGTGATGCCGACCGGCGACAACCTGGGCGTCTCGCGCGACGAGTTCGTCTCGTCGGACGAGATCCTGGCGCGGGTGGGGGAGATCGGCGCGCTGGAGCCGGTCGCGGGGCCGGCGGGGAACGGGCCGGCGCGCTACTTCGCCTTCCCCGGCGCGGCGGGGACGGTGGGGGTGATCACCCCGATGAGCCACAACTACTGCGGCAGCTGCAACCGCATGCGCCTGACGGCCGACGGCCAGCTCCGCCCCTGCCTCTTCGGCTCCATCCAGACCAACTTGCGCGACCCCCTCCGCCGCGGCGATCCCATCGAGCCACTGGTGAGACAGACGTTGCGCATCAAGCCCGAGCGCCACTGGCTCGTCCACGGCAGCGACCAAGGCAGCGGCGGGCTTCTCGCCCTCTCCCAGGTCGGCGGCTGACCACTCCTTCCGGGTCAGCGCTAGAACAAAAACTTACACTGTTGACAGCAAGGGCGCAGGCGTGTAGCTTCGCGGTCACGATCACTCGTGACCCGAACCCTCACACCTCCATGCTCATTCGCCTCCGCGACAGTCATCGGCCCAGACCGGCCTTGATCCCCGGCGTGTCCTATTGTATCTTCAATGTAGATACGAAAGGAGGCGACATGCGAGCCAAGATCCAGAAGTGGGGGAACAGCCTGGCTGTGCGGATTCCCAAGGCGCTCGCGGAGTTGGTGGAGCTTTCGGACGGCCGCGAGGTGGAGCTCAGCGTGGAGGATGGAAAGATGATCGTGCAGCCCGCGCGCAAGCGCCGCTATACGCTCGACGAGCTCGTCGCCGGGATCACCGACGAGAACCGCCACGACGAGATCGGCACCGGCCCGAGCGTGGGCAACGAGGCATGGTGAGCGCCGGCCCGTACGTTCCCCAGCGCGGTGACTTCGTGTGGCTCGACTTCGACCCACAGGCTGGTCACGAGCAGGCGGGGCGGCGGCCGGCGCTCGTCCTGTCGCCGGCGAGCTACAACCGCCCGACGCGCCTCGCGCTCTTCTGCCCCGTCACCAGCAGGGTGAAGGGGTATGCGTTCGAAGTCGCGGTGACAGGGGCCAAGCGAGTGGCCGGCGTGGTCCTGGCCGACCAAGTCAAGACCCTCGACTGGTCGAAGCGGAACGCCGCCTTCATCGAGCGCTCCGATCCCGAGGTAGTCGAAGATGTGCTCGCGAAGTTGATGACGCTTACGGAGTACTGAATCCTCGGATCACGACTGATCGCGTCCGCTTCAACCTCTCTCCACCCCCAGGTACCCCAGCACCATCCGCGTCAGCTCGTCCTCGATGCTGACGTCGTCGCGGAGGAAGGCGCCGGGGAGGGACTGGGTGCGGAGCAGGACGCCGCGCAGCACCAATCCCACCATCAGCAGCGCGAAGCGGACGGCGGCGGCGGGGTCGGGGTGGCGGATCTCGTCGCGGCGGGCGGTGGCGAGGGCGGCGAGCTGCGCCAGCGCCTCGTCGTTCAGCTCGGCGGCGCGGGCGCGGAACTCGGCGTCGGCGTGGGTGTCGGCGTACCGGTGCATCGCCTGCAGCAGCGTGCGGTTCTCGCGGTAGTGGTGGACGATCCCCCGCACCATCATCCGCAGCACCGCCTCCAGCGGGAGAGAGGCGTACAGCTCGGGGTTCATCCCCGCCGCGTTCCGCTCGCGCGCCCGCGCCAGCATGCGGAAGTAGACCGCCCGCAGCAACGCATCCTTGTCCGCGAAGCGCCGGTAGACCGCGCCCACCGAGAGCCCCGCGCGGCGCGCGATCGCCGGGACCGTCGCCCCCTCCAGGCCGCCCTCCGCCAGCACCCCCTCCGCCGCGTCGAGCAGCCGCGCCAGCGTCTCGCGGCTGCGCACCTGCCGCGGCGCGTGCGCCGACGCGTCCAGCTCCGGGATCTCGGACAAGAGGCTTGACTCGCGTTGAATGTGAATCTACATTCGCGTCCGTGATGCGAATGTGCATTCACAATTTGCCCGTGCGGGGTCCGGCGCGCAAGTTCGACGGCGCTATGGCCCGGGGATCATCGCCTCCAGTGGAGACGGACGATGGACGCTGCGATCGAGACGGTGGGGCTGCGGAAGGTCTATCCGGCGCCGAAGGTGCCCGGCCGACGGGCGCGGGGAGCGCCGCCGCGGGAGGGCATCCAGGCGCTGAAGGGGCTGGACCTGCGCGTGGAGCGCGGCGAGCTCTTCGGGCTGCTGGGGCCGAACGGGGCGGGGAAGACGACCACCATCGGCATCCTCACCACCCGTGTGCGGGCGAGCGGCGGCGAGGCGCGGGTGGACGGGGTCGAGGTGTCGGCGCAGCCGGTGGAGGTCAGGCGCCGGATCGGCGTGGTGCCGCAGCGCCCGAACCCCGACCGCGCGCTCAACGTCCGCGAGAACCTGCTCTTCCACGCCAGCTACTTCGGCATGTCCCGCGCTGCCGCCATGCCGCGCGCGCAGGCGCTGATGGAGCGGCTGGGCTTCGCGGACAAGGCGGAGGCGAAGATCGACGCGCTCTCCGGCGGGCAGCAGCAGCGGCTGATGATCGCGCGGGCGCTGATCCACGAGCCGCGGGTGGTCTTCCTCGACGAGCCCACGGTGGGGCTGGACCCGGCGGCGCGCCTCGGCCTCTGGGAGATCCTGCGCGAGCTGCACGCGCAGGGGCGCACCATCGTGATGACCACGCACTACATGGAAGAGGCCGACCAGCTCTGCGACCGCATCGCCATCGTCGACCAGGGGACGCTGCTGGCGCTGGACACGCCGGCCGCGCTGCGCGCCCAGGCCCCCGGCGCCACGCTGGTGGAGCTCACGCTGGACGGCGACGCCGAGCCGCTGGTGGAGGCCGCCTCGGCGATCGCGGGAGTCGAGCGGGCGGAGGCGCGCGGGCCGGTGCTGCGCGTGTTCGGCCCGCGCAGCGGCGAGCCGCTCCCCGCGCTGATCGCGCTGGCCGAGGGCGCCGGCCGCGCGGTGAAGGACATCCAGCTCGCGCGCCCGTCGCTCGAGACGCTCTTCATCTCCCTGACCGGAAGGAAGCTCGCATGAGCACCGCCGCCTTCGCCGCGCCGGCCGCGGCGCACGAGCTGGGGCCGCGGGTGGGCGCCGCGCAGGTCTTCGGCGCGCTGCTGCGCCGCGACGTGCACGTGGCCCGGCGCGAGCTGCCGTCGTTCCTGCTGCGCACCACGCTGCAGCCGATCATGTTCACCATCGTCTTCGGCTACCTGCTGCCGAAGATGGGCTTCATGAGCCGCGGCTACACGGCCGCGCTCCTCCCCGGCGTGCTGGCGGTGAGCCTGGCGATGTCCGCGGTGCAGGCCGTGACCCTGCCGATGGCGGTGGACTTCGCGGCGACGAAGGAGATCGAGGACCGGCTGCTCGCGCCGGTGGCCACGCACTGGGTGGCGCTGGAGAAGGTGGCCTCGGGGATCCTGCAGGGGCTGGTGTCGGCGCTCTTCGTGCTCCCCATCGCCCGGCTGATCATGGGGCCGATCCCCGGGCTCACCCTGTCGCACTTCGGCGAGGTCTTCGCGGTGGCCGTGCTCGGCGCGGCGGCGTTCTCGGCGATGGGGCTGCTGCTGGGCACCGCGGTGCAGCCGCAGCACATCGGCCTGATGTTCAGCATGATCGTGGCGCCGATGATCTTCTTCGGCTGCACCTACTATCCCTGGCGCGGCCTCGACGCGGTGCCGGTGGTGAAGTACCTGGTGCTGATCAACCCGCTGGTGTACGTGAGCGAGGGGATGCGCGCCTCGCTCACCCCCGGCGTGCCGCACATGACGCTCGCGGTGGTGCTGGCGATGCTGCTGGTGCTCTCGCTGGTGTTCGGCGGGCTGGGACTGCGCGCCTTCGACAAACGCGCGATCGGGTGAGAAGACAGTGCGGAAGTGCGGAAGTGCGGAAGTGCGGAAGTGCGGAAGTGCGGAAGTGCGGAAGTGCGGAAGTGCGGAAGTGCGTGGGACTCGCGCGAATCCCACGCACTTCCGCACTTCCGCACTCATGCACTATCAGTTCAGTGTCGGCGGCGGATGGTGATGAGGAACCAGCACGCCGCCGCGTTGCCGGCAGCGTCGCGCGCGGGGGTGAAGCGCGCCATCTCGCTGACGCGCAGCGCGGCGGCGTCGACGGCCGGGTCGCCGCTCGGCTCGCGCAGCTCGATCACCGCGGGGGTCCCGTCCGAGGCGACGTAGACCGCGACGAGCGGCGGGCGGTCGTCGCTCCCCTCGCGCCGCTGGATCATATGGGTGAGCGCCAGCTCCACGTCGTACAGGTTGTGGATGCGGGGCGGGACCACCGGCTCGGGCCCGGCGGGGATCTCGATGCGGAACTGCACCGGGATGCTCACCCACAGGTGCGTGGGCCGGTCGCCGTTGCGCGCGGCGGCGAAGCGCATCGCGTCCGCCACCTTGAGCGCCGCCGAGTCCAGCAACGCGATCGCGCTGGAGCGCTCGATCCGGCGAGCGCGCACGGTCCCGGTCTCGTCCACGTACAGCCGCACCGTCGGCGTGCCGGCGAAGCCCTCGGCCTTCACCTGCTCCGGGTAGCTCGCCTTCGCCAGCTGCGCGACCTCGTCGCGGTTCAGCAGCTGCGGGGGCTCGGTGAATGGGCCGTTCCCGGGGAACGCGGCGCGCGTCTGCGCCGCCGCGGCGGCCGGCGCGAGGCAGAGGAACAGTGCGATCGGAACGGATCGGCGCATCGTCTCGAATCGCTGGACAGGGCTGCGTCGCCCTTGTAAACATGTGGTGCAAGGAGCCCTGAAAAATACATTCGTCGCGGGGCCACCGCCAAGTCCTCGAAGTCCGAGGACGGGCCGGTCTCACGCAGAGGCGCAGCGGGCGCAGAGAGGCGCGGCCGGGTCTCTCCCGGACTGCCTCTGATTTCTCCCACCAGGGTCGAGGCGCTTTGCTCCCTCTCGCGGACCCGATTCACGTGGCGCTGTACGAGCCGGAGATCCCGCCGAACGCGGGGAACGTGGCGCGGCTGTGCGCGGCCACGGGGTCGCCGCTGCACCTGGTCGGCCGCCTCGGCTTCTCCTTCGCCCACCCACAGGCGAAACGGGCGGTGATGGACTACTGGCAGGACGTGGACTACACCCGCCACGCCGAGTGGGCCGACTTCGCGGCGGCCGTCGCCGGGCGGCGCACCTGGATGCTGACCACGAAGGCCGAGCGCACCCTCTGGGAGGCGGATTTCGCGCCGGGCGACGTGCTCCTCTTCGGCCCCGAGTCGCGCGGCCTCCCGGCCGACCTGCTCGCGCGCGACCCGGCGCGGTGCATCCGCATCCCCATGCGCGAGGGCGCGCGGTCGCTGAACCTCGCCACGGCCGCGGGGATCGCGCTGTACGAGGCGATCCGCCGCGCGTCGGGCGGCGGCGTCCGCGAAACCTCCGGGAGCCCGGCGCCGTAACTGCGGACAGCCGGCCCTCCCTATCCATTCGCCACCGGACCTCCCATGGACCCGAAAGACATCGCGTTCCTCGCCACCGTCTTCTGCGTCGTCTGCGTGCCCGTGCTGGGGATCACCGCGCGGCTCGCCCTGAAGCCCATCGTCGACGCCATCGTGCGGCTGCGCGAGAGCTCCGGGGCGGCGCAGCTTTCCGGCGCCGTCGCCGGGCGCGTGGTGGAACTCGAGGACGAGGTGGGCCGCCTCCGCGCGAGCGTCGCGCGGCTCGAGGAAACGGTGGACTTCCAGCAGAAGCTGCTCGCGCCACCGTCGACGGCCGCATCGGCCGTCCCCGGCGAGCGGTAGCGTCGGCGGACCTCCTTCAGCAGGATCCACCCGCTAAACCCAAAGCATCATACCGCTTCGACTGATTGATGTGCATTCGTCGGCCGCTGAACTGAATGGCTCTCACGGAGGTCACAGGGGGACACGGAGGAACTGCACTGGTTTCCCCTGTGCCCCCTGTGACCTCTGTGAGAGATTCGGTTGACGCCGCTTGTGGAATGCACAGTCATCGGCCTGCATTCATGGATGGCAACCCGCATCTCCCAAAATGCAAGGTGTCTCTCGTTGACGATCACGCCTCGATCGTGTAATCTTGTGTTTCCCATCGGTACCTGAAACGCCTCGCTGTCCCTGCCGCGTAACTTGACGTGCCGATCTTCTGCTGCTAATCTTCGTAGCAGATTCACCTGCCCACAATTCGCTCCCATCGGAGCGCGGCATTCCCCGAGCCGTTCAATCCGGGAAAATTCCCACCTTGTGAGGATGTAGCCAATGAAGACCCGTCTGCTCTCCCCCGCCGTGTTCATCCTGATGTCCGGTTGTGGTGCGCTGTTCAATTCCGGTCCGGCGAACGTCGCGTTCAGCTCCAACCCGGCTGGGGCACAGGTGTGGATCGACGGAACGAACCGCGGCGTCACCCCGGTTACGATCCCGCTCGCCAAGAACCGCAACTACACCGTCACCTACAAGCTGGCGGGGCACGAAGACGCCACCATGGAGATCACGAAGAAGGTCTCCGGGACCTACGTGATCCTCGACATCCTCGGCGGCATTCTCCCCATCGTGGTGGATGCGGCGACCGGCTCGTGGTACACGCTCAGCACCAACAACGTCAACATGAACCTGCGCCCCGGCGCCACCGCCCAGGGCCAGCTGACGCCCGAGCAGCTCGGCGCCGTCCGTCTCGGGGTCTCGGCGAACACCTTCATCAACGCGGACGACGTGCTCGCGCAGCTGCGCTGATCGCCGCGCTGGACCGACCTCGATAACAGGAGGGCGCTCCCCCGGGAGCGCCCTCCTGTTTTTCCCGTATCGTAAGGAAGCAACCGGAGATGCGGGCCGGCGCTCCATCCCGTTTCCGGATGGGCGACGGGAACCAGGGCTAGTTTGTCAATAAAGTCTTTGACAAATTATGGGAAGGGGTGTTAAGCTGTTCTCGGGCGACACGACAACGGAGGGCGAGATGGGCGCAGAGCAGCAGGAGACGACGGGGCCCGACCTGGCGCAGGGGATCGCGCTGGACGAGCTCGGCGAGGGCGGAATCGTCCAGGGGCACGTGGGCGACGACGCCGTGGTGGTGGTGCGGGTGGAGGGCGAGGTCTACGCGATCGACGCGGGGTGCACCCACTACGGCGTGCCGCTGGGCGGCGGGATCGTGGTGGGGCACACCATCCGCTGTCCCGCGCACCACTCGCGCTTCGACCTGCGCACCGGCGAGGCGGTCGCCGCGCCCGCGCTGCGGCCGGCCGGGTGCTGGAACGTGGAGGTGCGCGACGGCCGCGCCTGCGTCACCGGCAGGCGCGAGGCCGCGCCTCGTCCCCAGGCTCCGGCATCGTCGTCGGCGCCGCGCTCGGTGGTGATCGTGGGCGCGGGGGCCGCGGGGACGGCGTGCGCGGAGATGCTGCGCCGCGAGGGCTTCGCGGGAACGGTGACGCTGGTCGACGCGGGGGGCGACCCGCCGGTGGACCGGCCGAACCTGTCGAAGGACTACCTGGCGGGGAACGCGCCGGAGGAGTGGATCCCCCTCTTCCCGCCCGAGTTCTACGCCGAGAACCGCATCGACCTGCTGCTCGGCTCGCGGGTGACGGGCGTGGACACGGAAGCCCGGCGGGTGCGGCTGATGAACGGCCGCGTGCTGGAGTACGACGCGCTCCTCCTCGCCACCGGCTCCGAGCCGGTGCGCCTCCCCATCCCCCAGCGCGAGGCGCCGCGGCTGCACTACCTGCGCACGCTGGCCGACAGCCGCGCGATCATCAAGGCGGCGGAGGGGGCGAAGCAGGCGGTGGTGGTGGGCTCCAGCTTCATCGGGCTCGAGGTGGCGGCGTCGCTGCGCGCTCGCGGGCTGGAGGTGGCGGTGGTGAGCCAGGAGAAGCTGCCGCTGGCGCGCGTGCTGGGCCCCGAGCTCGGGTGGATGCTGCAGCGGCTGCACGAGGACCACGGCGTGCGCTTCCACCTGGCCGACGGAGTGGCCGCGGTGGGCGAGAAGACGGTGACGCTGAAGAGCGGCTCCACCGTGGACGCCGACCTGGTGGTGGTCGGGATCGGCGTGCGCCCGGGCGTGGCGCTGGGGAGCTGGGCGGGGCTGAAGGTGGAGAACGGGATCGTGGTGGACGAGCAGCTCCGGACCAGCGCGCCGGGCGTCTGGGCCGCGGGCGACGTCTGCCGCTGGCCGGACCCGTGGACCGGCGAGCCCATCCGCTCGGAGCACTGGGTGGTGGGCCAGCGGCAGGGGCAGACGGCCGCGCGCAACATGCTGGGCCGCGGCGAGCGCTTCGATGCCGCGCCCTTCTTCTGGAGCGCGCACTACGACGTGACGGTCAGCTACGTGGGCCACGCGGAGAAGTGGGATGCCATCGAGATCGACGGCGACCCGCGCGCCCACGACTGCACCGCCGTCTACCGCCGCGGCGGCAAGCCGCTCGCCGTGGCCACCATCGCCCGCGACCGCTCCAGCCTGGGCGTGGAGGCGGCGATCGAGGCCGGCGACCTCGTGCGCGTCGAGGCCGCCATCCGCGGCGACTGATTCGCATCGACCGAAACGAACCTGCCGACGATAGGGGAAGAAGACGATGATCATGGCCACATCCTGCGCGGCCGAGCGGCTGGAGAGCGACGGCGGGGCGCGCGCGCGCCGCATCTTCGACGTGGACGCGGCGCAGGCGGAGATGGCGGAGCTGGTGCGCGGGCAGCTCGCGCTCCTGGGCGAGGACCCGGAGCGCGAGGGGCTGCAGCGCACCCCCGAGCGCGTGGCGAAGTCGCTCGCCTGGCTCACCAGCGGCTACGCTATGGAGGTCGGCGACGTGGTGGGCGAGGGGGTGTTCGCCGAGGCGCACGACAACATGGTGATGGTGCGCGACATCGAGATGTACTCGCTCTGCGAGCACCACCTCCTCCCCTTCTTCGGCAAGGTGCACGTCGCCTACGTCCCCGACGGCCGGATCATCGGGCTGAGCAAGCTGCCGCGCATCGTGGAGGTGTTCGCGCGGCGGCTGCAGGTGCAGGAGCGGCTCACCCAGCAGATCGCCGACGCGGTGTGCGGGGTGCTGCAGCCGCGCGGCGTGGGCGTGGTGATCGAGGCCTCGCACCTCTGCATGATGATGCGCGGCGTGGAGAAGCAGAACTCGTCCACCATCACCAGCGCGTTGCGCGGCGTCTTCCGCGACGACGCGCGCACCCGCGAGGAGTTCCTGCGCCTCGCGCACCGCTGACGGCGGGGTGCACGGAGTGGGTGCCCATGGCGGCGTACCCACTCGAAACCTTTCAGGCCGTGATCGGCGTCCTCGATAAGGAAGAACGATCCCCGTTTACGCGGCGATTACGGGTTGAATACGGTCCAGATCTGCGGCTGCCGGAGCGTGCATGGCGTGCCAGAGGTCGTGGTCGCGCTGCATGTTGAGCCACGCGTCGGCATCGAGGCCGAACATGCGTTCCAGCCTGAGGGCGGTGTCGGGGGTTACGCCGCGTTTCCCGTGGACGACCTCGTTCAGCCGTGGATATGATATTCCGAGTGCCGCCGCGACCGCCGTCTGGGTGAGGCCCAGGGGTTCGATGAACTCCCGGAGCAGGATTTCCCCCGGATGGGTGGGCGGACGGTTCTTCGGCAGTCGAGTAGCCATGTGCCGGTCTCTTTCTCTCGCTGTTTCTTCGCGTACTTCTTCTGGTGTTTGCCGCTCCCGACAGCCTACGTTCAGTGGTTGTCTACGATCTCCACTTCCGCCGGGCCCTGCTCCGTCCACCAGAAGCAAATTCTATACTGATTGTTGATACGAATGCTGTGCTGCCCTTTCCGATCACCCTTGAGTAGCTCAAGACGATTTCCGGGCGGAACTTTCAGCATCTCGAGTCGGCTTACCGAGTTCATTACCGTCAGCTTGTCCCGTGCCTTCTGCCACAGCTCCCGGGGGCACGTTTGACGTGCCTCGCGTGAGTCAATCCCATCGAAAATGTCTTCCGTGCCGTCGTTGGCGAACGATACAATCATACTATGCTATGGTATATGCGTAGGAGAGATATCGGATGTATAACGAATATCGTTATGCATGTCAATGGGATCTACGTCCACCATCACCAGCGCGCTGCGCGGCGTCTTCCGCGACGACGCGCGCACCCGCGAGGAGTTCCTGCGCCTCGCGCACCGGTAGCCGTCTCCGCTCCGTCCGGGCCTGCCGACAGGCTTGCGCCCCACCCCCTGGCCGACGCATCGTCGTGCGGTTCCCTCGCCCGCCGCGGCCAGGGGGTGGGCGTCCACCGGTTCGCGGCGGCGCACTCTCTTTCCCAGCCGCTTTACGAGGACGGCGCACCCATGAAGAAGCTGATGCTGGATCCAGAAGCCCTGCAGGTGGAGTCGTTCGAGACCGCCGACCTCCGCTCCGTGCGAGGCACCGTCGCGGGCGCGGCGTGGCTCGCGACGGGAACGGCCATGCCCGACTGCGACGAATCCGGCGAGGGGAGCTGCTACACCTTCTGCGGCGGGGATACCTGCGACACCTGCGACTACAACACCTACTGCGGCAAGAGCTGCATCCTCGTCTGCGACGCCCAGGCCATGTGATCGCCGGCCGCTGCAAAGACCGCCTCACGCAGAGACGCAGAGGCACAGGGGAAAGCCGCGGCTTCGCCCTGTGCCTCTGCGTGAGAGTTTCAGCCAGGGCCAAGCCCCGCCCCATAATCCGCCAGGCTTCGCAAAACCCTTTCAGGGCCGCTGCTTCGCGTGTATATTCCCGCTTACCGACCGAACATTTCCGCGGGAGCGGCACCATGAAGAAGCAGAGCAGGTTCCTGGCGGCGGGCGTGCTGCTGTGCGGCGTGGTGGGGTACCTGATGGTCACCGGGATGAAGGACTCGATGACCTACTTCCTCACGCCCGTGGAGCTGTCGCAGAAGCTCACGGCCGACCCCGCGTTCGCCGAGGAGGCGGGGGTGCGCGTGGGCGGGCGGGTGGTGCCGGGCTCCGTGCGCTTCGATCAGAAGACGCTCGACCTGCGCTTCACCCTGGTGGACATCGAGACCGGGAAGAACCCCTACCCCGTGCACTACCAGGGCCCCCTCCCCGACACCTTCCGCGAGGGGCGCGACGTGGTGGTGGAGGGGCGCTACCACGCCGGCCGCAGCATCGAGGCGACCAGCGTGCTCACCAAGTGCGGCTCTCGCTACGAGGCCGCCGAGTCGGACTTCAAGGGCAAGCAATCGTGACACAGATCGGCGAGGTCGCGCTCTGGCTGGCGCTGCTGGTGGCCGGCTGGGGCGCCGCGCTGGGCTTCTACGGGGGCCGCCGCGGGCGCGGCGACCTGGTGCTCAGCGCCGAGCGCTCGATGTTCGCGGTGTTCGGGCTGCTGCTCACCACGGCGCTCGCCATCATCACCGCCTTCGTGCGCAGCGAGTTCCGCTACAAGTACGTGGCCGGCTACTCCAACCGCGAGCTCGGCCTCTTCTACAAGATCACCGGGCTCTGGGCGGGGCAGACGGGGTCGCTGGTGTTCTGGGCGCTCATCCTCTCGTTCTTCGGCTGCATCGTCGTTTTCCAGAACCGCCGCCGCAACCGCGAGTTCATGCCCTACGTGGTGGGCACGGTGCTCACCGTGCTGGCGTTCTTCATGGTGGTGGTGGTGTTCGCCAGCAACCCGTTCCAGCTGCTGGGCTTCGTCCCGCCCGACGGGCGCGGGCTGAACCCGCAGCTGCAGAACTACTGGATGACCATCCACCCGCCCACCCTCTACCTGGGCTTCACCTCCTTCACCATCCCCTTCGCCTTCGCCGTGTCGGCGCTCCTCTCGGGGCGGCTCGACACGCGCTGGATCACCACCACCCGGCGCTGGACGCTGGTCGCGTGGTTCTTCCTGACCTGCGGCATCATCTTCGGGATGATGTGGGCGTACGTGGAGCTGGGGTGGGGGGGCTACTGGTTCTGGGACCCGGTGGAGAACGCCTCGCTCCTCCCCTGGCTCACCGGCACGGCCTTCCTGCACTCGGTGATGATCCAGGAGAAGCGCGGGATGCTGAAGATGTGGAACGTGCTGCTGGTGATGGGCACCTTCCTCCTCTCCATCTTCGCCACCTTCCTGACCCGCAGCGGGCTGATCGAGAGCGTGCACTCGTTCGCCGAGAACACCACCATCGCCTTCATCTTCCTGGGCTTCCTGAGCGCCCTGGTGCTGGCGAGCGCGGGGCTGGTGTGGTGGCGGCGGCACGCCTTCAAGGCCGAGAGCCGGCTGGAGAGCTTCCTCTCCCGCGAGGCGGCCTTCCTGGTGAACAACATCGTGTTCATCTCGGTGATGTTCGCCGTGCTCTGGGGCACCACCTTCCCGCTGATCAGCGAGGGGCTGCTGGGGCAGAAGATCCAGGTGGGGCCGCCCTTCTACAACCGGGTGAACGTTCCCCTCGGCCTGATCCTCCTCTTCCTGATGGGGGTGGGGCCGGTGATCGCCTGGCGGAAGGCCACGCCGCGCAACCTCAAGCGCAACTTCGCGCTCCCGCTGGGGATGGGGCTCGCCGTCGGCATCGCGTTCTTCGCCGCCGGGGTCCGTCACCCCTACGTGCTGCTGACCTTCGCGCTCGCCACCTTCACCATGACCACCATCGTGGTGGAGTTCTGGAAGGGGACGCGGGCGCGCGCGAAGATCGAGGGCGAGGGCGCGCCGCTGGCGCTGCTGCACCTGGTGGAGAAGAACCGGCGGCGCTACGGCGGCTACGTGGTGCACGCGGGGTTCGTGATCTGCTTCTGCGGCTTCTCGGGGAAGGCCTTCAACGCCGAGAAGACGGTGGCGCTGCGGCCGGGCGAGAGCGTGTCGATCGCCTCTCCCTTCGGCAGCGTCTACCAGCTCACCTACCAGGCGATGAGCTGGTACCCGGCCACCAACATGACCAAGCTGGTGGCCACCATCGACGTGAAGCGCGACGGCCGCCCCGCGGGGATGCTGGCGCCGGAGAAGCGCGCCTACAAGCAGCGCGAGGAGGTCACCTCCGAGGTGGGGATCCGCCGCGCCTGGAACGAGGACCTGTACCTGATCATGGCCGGCGTGGCCGACCCCGACCGCTTCATGTCGGGGCAGGACCCGCGCCCGGTGGCGACCTTCAAGGTGCTGGTGAACCCGCTGGTGCCCTGGATCTGGCTGGGCGGCTTCATCATGGCGATGGGCACGCTGGTGGCCCTCTGGCCCGCCCCCGAGGCGGTGCGGGTGGCCGTGCGCGCCCCGGCCCGCGGGCGCGCGCCGGCGCCGCGCCCCGGGCTGGTGGGGGCATGAGGATGCGCGCCAGGCTGCTGCTGGCCCTCGTCGCCGCCGCCGGGCTCGGGGCGGCGGCGCCCGTTTGGGCGCAGGCGCGCACGCCGGCCACCGAGGCGGTGGCGGTGGAGGCGATTTCGCAGATCCGCTCTCCCTACTGCCCCGGGCTGATGCTGGAGGTCTGCCCCAGCCAGCAGGCCGAGTTCCTCCGCGACAGCATCCACACCATGGCGGCCGAGGGGCGGTCGGCGCAGGACATCGTGGAGACGGTGCTGGCGGCGCACGGCGAGCGGTACCGCGCGCTGCCGAAGCGGAGCGGCGCCGGGATGTGGGCGTGGGTGATGCCGCCGCTGGTGCTGCTGGCGGGGCTCGCGCTGGTTGCCTGGCGCATCGCGCGGCTGCGGCGGATCCGCGCCGGCGTGGCCGAGCCCGCGGCGGCGCCGCTCTCCGACGAGGAGCGCGCCCGGGTGGAGGCGGCGCTGCGCGGCTTCGATCGCGAGGAGGTGGCGCCGTGACGCTCCTCCTCCTCGCCGCGGTGCTGGCCTCCGCCGCCGGGCTGCTGGTGATCGGCCCCATCCTGGCGCGCCGCACGGCGGTGATCGCCGACGCGGCGCCGGGGTCGCTGCTCGACGCCGAGGCGCGCCGGCGCGCCACGCTGGCGGCGCTGAAGGACCTGGAGTACGACTTCCTGGGCGGCAAGCTCGACCAGGCCGACTACCAGGCGCAGCGCGACCGGCTGGGCCACGAGGCGGTGGCGGCCATGCGCGCCGCCGAGGCCGCGCAGGCCGAGGCGGGCGCGGGGGTGGTGGACGGCACCGTGGGCGCGCACGAGCCGGTGGCGCACGGCTGCGGCTTCGTGAACCCGGCGGGGAGCCGCTTCTGCGCGGGGTGCGGGAAGCGGCTGCGGTGAGCGGCCCCGCCGCGGCGCCCGCCATCGAGGCGCGGGGGCTGGAGAAGTGGTACGGCCCGCTCCCGGCGGTGCGCGGCATCGGCTTCACCCTGGCCCGCGGCGAGTTCCTCACCGTCTTCGGGCCGAACGGGGCGGGGAAGACCACGCTGCTGCGCCTCCTCTGCGGCGCGGTGCGCCCCACCCGCGGCGCCGTGACCGTCGGCGGCGAGGAGGTGGGGGCGAGCGACGCCGCGCGCCGGCGCATCGGCCTCCTCTCGCACCAGACCTTCCTCTACCCCGGCCTCTCCGCGGCCGAGAACCTGGACTTCTACGCCCGCCTCTTCGGCCTGCCGCGGCGGCGCGAGCTCGTGGACGCCTCGCTCGAGTCCGTCGGCCTGCGCGAGCGCCGCGGCGACCGGGTGCGCACCTTCTCGCGGGGGATGCAGCAGCGCCTCGCGCTCGCGCGCACCCTGCTGCACGCGCCCGACGTGGTCCTCCTCGACGAGCCCTACACGGGGCTGGACCCGCACGCCGCGGCCACGCTGCGCGCCATCCTCGACCGGCTGCGCGACGGCCGGACCACGGTGGTGCTGGTGACGCACAACCTCTCGCAGGGGCTGGAGCAGGCGGACCGCGTGGTGGTGCAGGTGGGCGGCCGCTGGGTGAGCGACGAGCCGCGCGCGGCGGTGGATGCCGCGGCCTTCGAGCGCGTCTACACCGAGCGCGTGGGCGCGGCCGCGTGAGGCGCCGATGAGCGCGGTCGAGACGCGCGCGTCCCCGGCGCTTCCCTGTCCCGCGCCGGCCATGCAGGGGACGACGGACCGCCCTTCATCCCCCGAAGCGGTGGAGGCGCCCTTCCTGGCGCAGCTGTGGGCGGTGGCGCGCAAGGACCTGCTGCTGGAGGCGCGCTCGCGCGAGCGGCTGCTGTCGATGGGGACCTTCGCGGTGCTGGTGGCGGTGGTCTTCTCCTTCGCGGTGGACCCCACCGTCCGCGCCCGCTCCATCGCCGGGGCGATGATCTGGGTGACGGTGCTCTTCGCGGGCACGCTGGGGCTGGGGCGCAGCTTCGCGCTGGAGCGCGAGGCCGAGGCGCTGACGGGAGTGATGCTGGCGCCGGTGGACCGGGGGGCGTTCTTCCTGGGGAAGTGGCTGGCGAACCTGGCGATCGTGCTGGCGGTGGAGCTGCTGATCTTCCCGGTGTTCGCGCTCTTCTTCAACCTCTCGTTCCTGGGGTCGCTGGCGGCGCTGGCGGCGGTGGTGGTGCTGGCGACGGCGGGATTCATCGCGCTGGGCACGCTCTTCGGCGCGATCGCGGCGCACACGCGGCTGGGCGAGACGCTCCTCCCCATCCTCCTGCTCCCGCTGCTCACCCCGGTGATCATCTTCGCCTGCGCGGCCACGCAGCGGCTGCTGGTCGGCCGCCCCGTGGCCGACGTGGCGAGCCAGCTCAAGATGCTGCTGGCCTTCGACCTGGTGTTCCTCTTCGTCTGCACCGCGATCTTCGGGGCCGTGCTGGAGGAGTAGCGGGCGCATCCGCGGGTTACGCGAACGGGCGAGGCGAGTGGAGGCGAGTGAACTCGCCGCCTCGCCGCTACAACGGCACACAGTCCGCCTTCGCGGACTTCGAGGGCGCACGTTCGCGTTAGCCGCACCTTCGCCCGAGACGTCATCCTGAGGCCGGCCACGCCGAGGCGTCGTCCTGCGATGAAGCCGGCAGGCCGAAGGATCTATCGTCGGCGCTCGGGACCGAGCCTCGGACGCGCCACGGGATTGGGTCAGTGTGCATCCGCCGGTGAAATGCGGCTCCGGCTATAGATCCTTCGGCCTGCGAAGTGTGGATGTGGCGTTGGGTCTACCGTGGTCGGCCTCAGGATGACGTCCGGGGAGGGGTCGTCGAGTAGTGACGACGAAGGAGTTGTCGCGGAGGAATGACTCGTCTGGCGGATACGTCGATGCGTCCTATGGGTGTCGAGGGAGATGGCTCGACCGCGGATCGTACAAGGAGGGAGCCTGATGGAGACGACGACGACGCGGGCCGCGCCCGTGGGAGTGCAGCCGCCGGGCACCGGGGAAGCGGGCGACTCGCTGCGGGGGACGCGCCGGTGGGCGCTGGGGCTCTCGCTGCTGGCGGGGGCGACGCTGCTGACGGCGCTGTGGATGGTGTTCTTCTACGTGCCGACCGAAGCGGAGATGGGCGTGGTGCAGCGCATCTTCTACGTCCACGTGCCGAGCGCCTGGACGGCGTTCATGGCGTTCGGGCTGGTGGCGCTCTGCTCGGCCGGCTACCTCTGGCTGCGCGACCCGCGGCTGGACGCCATCGCCGTATCGGCGGCCGAGCTGGGGCTGGTGTTCACCACGCTGGTGCTGCTCACCGGGCCGCTCTGGGCGAGGGTGGCGTGGGGCGCCTGGTGGGTGTGGGAGCCGCGGCTCACGCTGACGCTGCTGCTCTGGTTCATCTACGTCGGCTACTTCATGCTGCGCGGCGCGGCGGAGAACCCCGAGCGGGGGAAGCGCTTCGCGGCGATCCTGGGGGTGGTGGGGGCGATCGACATCCCGCTCATCCACCTGAGCGTGCAGTGGTGGCGCTCGCAGCACCCCAAGCCGGTGGTGATGCGCCCCGAGGGCGCGCAGGCCGATCCCGCCATCCTGCAGACGCTGTTCGTGTCGCTGTTCGCGTTCACGCTGCTGTTCTTCGCCCTCCTGCTCTTCCGCTACGGGCTGGAGCGGCTCTCGCAGCGGGTGCACGCCCTGCGCGTGACCCGCGAGCTGCGCCCCCGCCCGCTTCCGCAGGGATGACGACGATGCGACCCACCCGCTTCCACCGGCTCGCGGCGGTGATCGCCGCCTCCCTCGCGCTCGCGCTGCCGCCGGCGGCGCGCGCCTCCGCCCAGGGCTCACCGCCGCCCGCGGCCGTGGCCCAGCCGTCCGCGAGCGCGCTCCCCGGCGAGCAGACCCCCGCGCCCCCGCGGACGCTGCGGGCGTACTGGCACGTGTTCATCGCCTTCGGGCTGGCGTGGCTCTTCCTCTTCGGCTACGCGCTCTCGCTCGGCCGGCGCTTCCGGAAGCTGGAGAACGAGATCGATTCGCTTCGGGGCACGTCCTGAGGCAACGGCACGTCTCACGCAGAGACGCGGAGACGCAGGGAGACCGCCGGGTTTCTCCCGCGTCTCCGCGTCTTTTGCGTGAGGATTCCTGAACCGCGCCCACGGAGGTTCCCCCGATGCTGATCCCCCGCTTCTGGTCCCGGGCCGAGTCCCAGGCCGTCACCCCGGACGGCAAGCCGGTACGCTTCCACGTGTGGCGAGGGTCGCGGAACAGTGCCGCGGAGGCGCAGGCGCTCGCGGACGAGGCCGTCGCGCGGATCGCGGAGCGGGTGCGGCGGGGGGCGGGCTTTCCCGAGCGATACGCGTACGGCGACCGGCCGCTGCGCGAGGAGGTGGTGCGCGAGCTCCCCGGCTCCGCCGGCGCCGACGCGCCCGACGCCGCGATCACGCGCAACTCGTACGGCGCGCTGGTGCTGAACGCCGCGCGCGCCTTCTTCATCGACGTGGACGTCGACGGGGCCGATGCCGAGCCCCGGCCGCAGCAGCAGGCATCGCAGCCGGCCGCGCCCGCGCAGTCGCTCTGGGGATTGGTGGATTCACTCCCCCTGCCGGGCAGCCTGAAGTCGATCGTCGACACCTTCCGCCCGCCCGCGTCGTCCGGCGGCGGGACGGCCGCGCCGCCGCCGCGGTCCGCGGGCGGCGACCCGACCTCGGCCGCCATCGACCGGCTGCGCCGGTTCGTGGCCGCGCGCCCGGGGTGGCGCGTGCGCGTCTACCGGACGTACGCCGGGTTGCGGTACCTGGTGACGCACGCGCCCTTCTCGCCCACGGACGGCGAGGTGCAGACCACGATGGCGGCGCTGGGGACCGACCCGCAGTACGTCCGCCTCTGCCAGGTGCAGAAGAGCTTCCGCGCGCGGCTGACGCCGAAGCCGTGGCGGATCGGCGTGCCCAACCCGCCGGTGGGCTTCCCGTACGAGGACGCGGGCGAGGAGCGCGCCCTGCGCGAGTGGGCGGTGCGCTACGACGCCGCCTCCGCCGGCCGCTCGACCTGCGCCTTCCTGGAGGAGATCGGGAGCGGGAGCGAGCACCCGGACGTCGCCCCGATCCGCGCGCTGCACGACGAGCAGACCCGCGCCACCTCCGGTCTGCCGCTGGCATAAGAAAAAGACAGTCTCACGCAGAGACGCGGAGACGCAGAGAGAGCCGCCGTGCCTCTCCGCGTCTCCGTGCCTCTGCGTGAGATCAAGCCGTCTCAGGCGCTTCGTCGCTCCCGCGGCATGTCCGCCGGTGCCATGCCGATGGTGATGCGCTCGCCCAGCGCTCCGGCGATGCGCTGCAGCATGGTGAGCGAGTGGCTCTCGTAGTCCGCGTCTTCGAGCCGGCTGATCACGGACTGCGTCGTTCCCGCGAGCTTCGCGAGCTGTTTCTGGGTGAGTCCCGCGGCCACGCGGCGGTCGTAGATGAGCTGCGCGACCTCTGCGTTGGTGCGCTCACGCTCGACCTCCGCGGCGCGGCGCACGTCTCCGTCGACATACCTGCGGCGGAGAATCTCCACTGCGTCGGTGCGGCTGTTTTCTTCTGCCATCCGTGGATCCTGGTCGTCGTCTCTGCGTGAGATCAAGAGCGCCTGAGCATCAGCGGAGCGGCGGTGGCGCGGCCAACTCGGCCTGCTGCCGACGCAACCCCGATTCCAGCTCCAGGAACGGCCCCGGGTCGATGCTCACGCGCCCCCAGAGCGGGTGGTCCATCGCCAGGAGGAGGAAGAGCATCAGGCCGAACATCGTCGCGGCCAGGCTGGTGAGCAGCAGGTGCGCGCGCACGCTCCCCATGCGGAAGAACGCCGCGAAGCCGATGGTGATCATCCCCCCCAGCAGGATGATCGTCCAGGTGACCGCGCCGACCCCCTGCTGCCCGAGGTACAGCCGCTCCCTGCGCGCGTCCAGCAGCTCCTCCATCTCGCTCACCAGCTGCGGGTAGACGCGCTGCTCCTGCGCGGTCGCGGGGGCGAAGGTGTAGACGCCGTCCGACAGGCGGTCCATCGCCCGCCAGGTGGGGGGGCTGGGGCGGGCGTGCTGCGTGGCGGGCCACTCGTCGGCGACCACCAGCCGCACGTAATCCACGATCTCGAGGCGGAAGCGGAGGCGGTTCGCCGGTTCCAGCCCGCCGGCCACGTGGAAGAGGTTCCCGGTCGCGTTGGCCTCCGCCGCGACGGCCTTCTCCACCACGTTGTTGTCGTCCTGCGCCGACACCACCAGCAGCCCGAGCGCGACCGCGTAGAGCACGCCGATGAAGGCGTGCAGCGCCGCCGCGGTCGCGTTGTCGTCCGCGTCCAGCCGCCAGCGCAGCCGCCGCACCGCCAGCACCGCGCCCACGGCGTAGAGGAACGTGAGCGAGAGGACCAGGACGCAGAGCGCCCAGAGCGGGAGGTCGTAGATCCAGTGCATGGGAGGCCGGCGGCTGGCGGGGGCGTGGCGGAGCGAGGTGGGAGGTGCGCGCAAGATAATCTCCGCCCGCGGCGGGCGCACGCACGCCGCTTGCGCAGAGGGCAGTGGCCCGGCGCGCGGCGCGGCCCTATCTTCTCCAACATGGTATCGCTCTTCGACATCCTCGGCCCGACCATGGTGGGTCCCTCGTCCTCGCACACCGCCGGCGCCTGCCGGCTGGGGCAGATGGCGCGCGCCATCACCGGCGGCACCCCGGAGCGCGCGCGCATCGCCCTGCACGGCTCCTTCGCCGCCACCGGCGAGGGGCACGGCACCCACCGCGCGCTGGTCGGCGGGCTGATCGGCCTTCCGCCGGACGACCTGCGGCTGCGCCACGCCTACGACGAGGCGGCCGCCGCCGGGCTCGAGTGGGAGTTCGAGGAGGTGGACCTGGGCGACGACGCGCACCCCAACACCGCCGTGGTCACCACCTGGCTGGAGGGGGTGGAGACCACCATGCGCGGCGCGTCGCTGGGCGGCGGGCGCATCGAGGTGTCGGCGGTGGACGGCTTCCCCGTGTCGCTGGGCGGCGACTACCACACCCTGGTGGTCCTCGCCCACGACGAGCCGGGGACGATCGCCGCGGTGGCCACCGTGCTCTCCGGCCACCGCGTGAACCTGGCGACCATGCGGGTGGACCGCACCGGCCGCCACCAGGACGCGCTGATGACCATCGAGGCCGACGAGCCGGTGGGCGACGCCGCCTTCCAGGCCATCCGCTCCTTCCCCTGGATGCGCTGGGCGCGGCGCATCGAGAAGATCGCCTGATGCACCGCTCCGTCGAGTCGCTGATCCACGACGCGGAAGAGAGCGGCCGCCCCCTCCCCGAGGTGGTGCTCGCCGCCGAGGCCGCCGAGAGCGGCGTGGCCCCCGCCGACATCCGCGCGCGCATCGCCCGCACCCTGCGCATCATGCGCGAGGCGATCGACGAGGGGCTGAAGGGGGAGATGCGCTCCGCCTCGGGGCTCACCGGCGGGCGCGCGCGGCGGCTGCAGGAGAACGGGCCGCGGCTGATGGGCCCGCAGGTCACCGGGATCCTGGCGCGCGCCATCGCCACCCTGGAGGTGAACGCGGCGATGGGGCTGATCGTGGCCGCGCCGACCGCGGGCGCCGCGGGGGTGCTCCCGGCGGTGCTGGTGAGCATGGACGAGTTCAGCGAGCTGGGCGAGGAGAAGCTGGTCGACGCCATGCTGGTGGCCGGCGGGATCGGCGGGGTGATCGCGCACCGCGCCTCGCTGGCCGGCGCCGAGGGCGGGTGCCAGGCCGAGACCGGGACGGCGGCCGCGATGTCGTCGGCCGCGGTGGCGTGGCTCTCCGGCGGGACGCACGCGCAGATCGCCACCGCGGTCGCGCTCACCCTGCAGGGGATGCTGGGGCTGATCTGCGACCCGATCGGCGGGCTGGTGGAGATCCCCTGCATCTACCGCAACGCCTCGGCGGCCATGCAGGCCATCGCCGGGGCCGAGATGGCGCTCGCCGGGCTCGACTTTCCCGTCTCGGCCGACGAGGTGATCGACGTGATGGGCGAGGTGGGGCGGCGCATGCCCTCGGCCTACCGCGAGACCGCGATGGGCGGGCTGGCGGCCACGCCGAGCGCGCGCCGGCTGGTGCAGATCCGCCCCAGCACGCGCCCCTCGGGGATCAGCCGCTGACGCGCGCCGGAAGCCGCGTCCGGGCGTGGTGCGCCCCCGCGCCGGGGTGGACAGGTCGCGCGCGGGGTGAAACTTTGTCTTCTCCGGCCGCGTAGCCAGACCTCGAACGATGATGTGGGAAGTCGCGCTCATCCTGCTGCTGTTCGCCTACCTGAGCCGCTGGGTGCTCTCGGGGTGGACGGGACGCGACGCGGCCCGGCTGGACCCCGCGCACACCGCCGAGCTGGCGCGGCTGCGCGAGGAGGTGGACCAGCTCACCGCGCAGGTCCTGCAGCTGCAGGAAGAGCAGTCGTTCACGATGCGCCTCCTCGCGGAGGGCGCCGCCGCCCGCGGGGCGCCGGAGCTCGCCGCCGGGGAGCCCGACCCTACGACCAACGCGGAGAAGCCCTGACCCATGGTCACGCGCGACGACGTGGAGAGCTACCTGCTGCGCACGGGGCTCGACCACCATGAGATTTCCGAGGGGATGTGGCTGGTGGGAGAGAAGGAGGACGGCGCCGGGATCGTGGTGCACTACGGGCCGCCGCTGGTGGTCTTCCGGATGAAGGTGATGGACCTCCCGGGCGACGAGAACCGGTGCAACGGGCTCTTCCGCCGCCTGCTGGAGCTGAACGCCACCGACCTGGTGCACGCCGCCTACGGGCTGGAGCAGGGCGACGTGATCCTCACCGAGAGCCTGGAGGCGGAGAACCTCGACTTCAACGAGTTCCAGGCGACCCTCGACTCGTTCCAGATGGCGCTCGCGTCGCACTTCGACGCGCTCTCGGACTACCGCGACTGCGCCGCGGCCCCGGCCTGAACCCCGAGAAGGATCCAATGGGAATCTTCGATCGTTTCTCCACCATGCTCAGGTCGAACATCAACGACCTGATCGCCCGGGCCGAAAACCCGGAGAAGATGCTGATCCAGGTCATCGAGGACATGCGCGGCCAGCTCGCCAAGGCGAGGCAGGAGGTCGCGGTGGCCATCGCCGACGCCGCGAAGCTGAAGAAGCAGGCCGACGACGAGCAGAAGCAGGCGCAGGACTGGGAGCAGCGCGCCATGCTGGCGGTGCGCCAGGGGCGCGACGACCTGGCCCGGCAGGCGCTGATCCGCCACCAGGAGCACGCCCAGCGCGCGGCGGAGCTCTTCAGCACCTGGCAGCGCCACCAGGAAGACACCGAGCGGCTGCGCGACGCCCTGCGCCAGCTGAACGAGAAGATCCAGGAGGCGCAGCGCAAGAAGAACCTGCTGATCGCCAAGCAGAAGCGCGCGCAGGCCCAGCGCCGCATCCACGAGACCATGTCGGGGCTCTCCGACTCGTCGGCGTTCGAGGCGTTCGACCGGATGGCCGAGCGGATCGAGCAGAACGAGCGGATGGCGCTCGCCGCGGCCTCGGTGAGCGAGGAGCTGCACGGCGACCAGCTGGAGCGCGACTTCAAGGCGCTGGAAGCGGGGACCAGCGGCGACGACCTGGACTACCGGCTGCTGGAGATGAAGCAGCAGCTCGGCATCCTCCCGCCGCCGCCCCCGGCCGAGGCGCGCGCGATCGGCGCCGGCGACGCGCAGCCCCCGGCCGACGCGCCGGCCGCCGACGCCTCTGCCGGCGCGCCGCAGGCGAACGGCCAGTCGGCCCCCGCCCCGGCCCCGGCGCTCCCCGCCGGCGGCGGGCGCATCCACGAGGCCGAGCTGCTGGAGGAGTTCGAGGCGCTGGAAGAGGAGGAGCGCCGCGCCTGATTCGGCGGCTGCCCTCTCCCCGAATGCACGAAGCCCCTCCCCCGCGTGTCGCGAGGGAGGGGCTCGTTGCTGCTTCCGATGGTCGTCAGGCGTAATGCGCCCTCGCCCGTGCGAACTCGATCCGCTCACCACGGAGCCGATAGACGAGCCGATCCTCGTCGGTGATTCGCCGCGACCAGAAGCCGCCCAGATCGTGCTTGAGCGGCTCGGGCTTGCCAATTCCCCGGTGCGGCTCCCGGAGAATCTCGACCATCAGCCGCAGAATCCTGAGCGTGATCCGCGGATCGGTCTGTACCCAGTACTGCAGGTCCAACACGAACTGCAGGGCGACGATCATGATCCGTTCGCCGCCGCGTGCGCCGACGGCTCTCCGCTTATGCGGCGTCATCGTGGCGAGTCTCGCCGCGGCCGTCGAGGATGGCAGCCCACCGGTTCAGCTGCGCGATCGCATCCAACAGCAGCTTTGCTCCCACCGGGTTGCTCAAGAGCATGGTGGTCGTGTCGCGCCACCGGCGTGGAAGCGGGGCCCGGGTCATCCTCTTTCCACGTCCACCCAGGCGTCGGAGCCTCATCGCCCGTATCATCGCACGCCGCATGGGTCGCTCCACTCGGTTCCGCAATTGCCTGCTCAACTGGACGGTAATACTCGCCAGTGTCACACGTCAAGTGCCTTGATTCGCCTTAGATACGCCGTTCCTCTGCTGGCGCGATCGGAGTTCTGGACGCGCTGGATGCGTCAGCGCGCGGACATCGGTGACATTTCCTCCAGAGCCCGCCGCGCTTCCCTGCGGCTCTGCGTCTCCGCGTGAGGCAGGCTGTTGCCCGCCCGCGGCGTGCGATAGCTTTCGGGCGAGCGTTCGCGCGGCTGGACCCACCTTCACGCACCGGCACCGATGCCCCCACGACACCCGTCGGAATCGCCGTCGCCGTACAGCGTGCTGATCGCCACGCTGTTCGCGATCCTGCTGCTGCTGTTCGTGCACAGCGTGGCCGACGTGCTGCTGATGGTGTTCGTGGCCGCGCTCTTCTCCCTCTATCTGGGCGGGATCGCCGACTTCCTGCAGGCGCGCACCAACATGCCGCGCGGGGTGGGGCTCGCCTGCGCTCTGCTGCTGACCATCCTGCTGGCCGCCACCGTAGGGAGGCTGGTGGTGCCGCCGGTGCTCATGCAGGCGCAGGACGTGATCTCGGCGCTCCCCAAGCTGATCGAGACGTGGACGGCCAGCCTGCGCGAGCTGGTGGCGAGCTACCCGGTGCTGCAGCAGGTGATCCATCCCGACGAGGTGTCGCGCCAGCTCGGCGGGCTCGCGACGCACGCGACGGGGCTGGTGCCCGCGGTGCTCAACTTCCTGCAGGGCTTCATCGACCTGAGCGCGATCCTGGTGATGGGCATCTACCTGGCCTCGCGCCCCGAGATGTACCGTGAGGGGATCATCGCGCTGGCGCCCCCGGTGCACCGCGAGCTCGTGCGCGACATCCTCGCCGACCTCAAGCGCAGCCTGCGCGCCTGGATCGGCGGGCAGATGATCGCCATGGTGACCCTCGGCATCCTCACCTGGATCGGGCTGTCGCTGCTGAAGGTGCCCTCCGCCCTGGCCTTCGGCGTGTTCACCGGCGCGGCGGTGCTGGTGCCGTTCTTCGGCTCGCTCCTCTCCACCATGCTGCCGGCGCTGATGGTGGTGGGCACCGGCGGGCTGGGGCAGGCGCTGCTGGTGGTGCTGCTGGGCGTGATCATCCACGTGATCGAGGGGAACATCATCCACCCGCTGGTGATGGAGCGGCGGGTGCACCTCCCCCCCGTGCTCTCCATCACCAGCGTGCTGATCATGGGCGAGCTGCTGGGGCTGATCGGGCTGCTGGTGGCCGTCCCCGTGCTGGCGACCACCATCGTGATCGTGCGCCGCATCTACGTGCACCGGCTGCTGGAGGGGAAGGGCTTCCGCCGCTTCGTGCGCGACGCGCCCACGGAGATCCGCGTCCCCGAGGGGGTGCTGCGGGCAGACCCGGCGGTGGTCAGCATCCCCGCCATCCTCGAGGCGGCCGGGGCGGCGCCGCGGTAGCGAACTTCGTTCTTCGCACATCCCCTGAAGACGTCATCCTGAGGCCGGTCTCGGCCGGCTTCAGGGTGCGTTGAATTCGGCAGGCCGAAGGATCCATCGCCGGCGCTCGGATCGAATCCCCGAAGCGCCACCCAACACCCGGAATGGGTTCGAGACGGAGCGAGATGCACGACGAGACGGGCGCGCTTTCCGGCTACCGGTACCTGGTGCTGGCCGAGGAGAGGTTCGGCCCGCAGACGAGCAAGACGGCGAACAGCGCGATCCGCTACCTCCCCGACCGGGTGGTGGCGGTGGTCGATTCGGCGCAGGCGGGGCGAAGCGTGGACGACGTTCTCGGTTTCGGCGGCGACACGCCGGTGCTGGGAACGGTGCGGGAGGGGCTCGGCCTCGGCGCGACCGCGCTGCTGATCGGGATCGCGCCGCAGGGCGGGCAGCTCCCCGAGAGCTGGCGCCCGATGCTGCACGCGGCGATCGACGCCGGGCTGCACCTGGTGAGCGGCCTCCACTTCCACCTCGCGGACGACGCGGAGCTGCGCGGGCGGGCGGAGGCGCGCGGGGTGCGCATCCACGACCTGCGCAGGCCGCCGGCGGAGCTCCCGGTGTCGACCGGGAAGGCGCGGCTGGTGGACGCGCTGGTGGTGCACACCGTCGGCACGGACTGCAACATCGGGAAGATGACGGCCGCGCTGCAGCTCCGCGACGCGCTCGCCGCCCGCAGCGCGCGCGTGGGGTTCGCGGCCACGGGGCAGACGGGGATCCTGATCGAGGGGTGGGGGATCGCGGTCGACGCGGTGGTCGCCGACTTCATCGGCGGGGCGGCGGAGCGGCTGGTGCTGCAGGCGGCGGAGGGGAACGACGTGGTGCTGGTGGAGGGGCAGGGATCGCTGGTGCATCCGGGCTACTCCGGCGTCACGCTGGGGCTGCTGCACGGCTCCATGCCCGACGCGATGATCCTCTGCCACCAGCCGTCGCGCGCCTGCCCCTGGAGCTACGGCCGCCACTACGACTGGATGCGCCTCCCCAGCGTCCCCGCGATGATCCGCATCTGTGAGGGTGCCATCGCCCCGCTGCGCGAATCGAAGGTGATCGGGATCGCGCTGAACACCTGGGACCTCGCGGACGACGAGGCGCGCGACGCCGGGCGCCGGCTGGAGGACGAGACGGGGCTCCCCGCCATCGACCCGGTCCGCTTCGACCCCGCGCCGCTCACGGATGCGATCCTCGCCGCGGCGGAGCGGAAGCAGGCCGCGCGCGGCGTGGCCGTGGGGTGATGCGAGGCGGTGGTGTAGAGGGGGGCACGGGGGGATTGAAATCCCCGCTACAACGGCACACAGTCCGCCTTCGCGGACACCAACGGCGAGTCGGGGTGCACGCCGGGGGTGAGCGTGAGTGAAGACGAAAGCCGCCGCGGCCATCGGAAGGCGCGGCGGCTTTCACGTGCGGGGCGGCAGCGACGTCTTCGCTTGCTGTCCCCTGTCCCCTGTCCCCTTCAGCGGCATCACCAGGAGATGGAGCCCTGCTTGCTGGTGTCCACGCCCTCGCTCTCGCCGGAGCCGAAGAAGAACTCCTGCGTCTGGTCCGCGAGGAACTTGCGGGCCTCAGGGTCGCGGAGGTTCAGGCCGTAGTGGTTGATCAGCGCGGTCTGCCGCTGGAGCCAGATCGCCCAGCAGTCCTGGCACACCTCGGCGTGCAGCCGCTTCCCCAGCTCGTTGTTGAACGGCGCGAAGGCGAGACCCGGCCTGGTCTGCCCGCAGCGCACGCAATTGACTTCGGCCATCGTTCACTGTCCTGTTCAGGCGGTTGCGCGCACCCCGCGCGCGGCCGGAATATACCCGTCCGCGCAAGCCGCGACAAACCGCACCCGGATGCAAGCTCCGTGACCGATCCCCTTCCCGCGCGCATCGGCGACGACGGCCGCGCCGCCACCTGGAACCCCGCGCTGACCCGCGCCGCGCACGTGCTCGTCCGCGTCCGTTGCGCCGACGGCAGCATGGTGGAGCGGCGGTCGATGAACAGCGGCCGCGCGCGCGTTCGCGAGGGCGAGAGGATCGAGGCGGTGGTGCCGGCGGAGGAGTGACACGGCATCCCGATCAGGCGTGGCCGGGAGAACAAGCCGGAGAGGCGACGCAGCGCGTCGCCTCTCCACCGAGGCCGTTCAGGCCTTGGCCGGCAGGGGCTATTCCGCGAAGCAGTCCCACGACGGCGGACACGAGAACCGGATGCTCCCCGACAGCGGGCAGGGCACCTTCGCGTCGTACGCCTCCACCGTCCCGTCCGCCTTGGCGGCGTTCCCCGACTCGAACGACTCGATCGACAGCGACTCCGGGTCCAGCGTGAGCTTGCGGGTCATCGTTCCTCCCAGGTGCGTGTGACAGCGGTTCGGCCCGACCATCGGGCAGGACAGCGGAACGCATGACGCTGCATTCTTCGCGCCACGGCTCAATACGATCCGTGAATGCATGTGTGTGGCCCTTGTTAGCTTTATGTTTGACCGGTAAGGTATCGGTCTGGTGCGGATAACCTGGCTAGCCCTGTTGCAAGCATTCTTTTCTCAAACAGCAAAGAGTCGCGAGCGAAGCGAGCCTTCGTCCCTCTCCCGCAGTTGGGAGAGGGACCGCCGCGCAGCGGCAGGGTGAGGGGCTCACCGCGGCGCGAGCACCTCTCCTTCGATCGCATCCGGCACCCCCTCGAGTCCCAGTTCCGCCACCCTGATCTCGCCACCCACCATGACGAGCGCAACGTCCTCCGCCGTCGCCTCCAGCACGGGCTTGCGGAAGACGGCGAGGTCGGCGGGGGCGCCGAAGTCCAGGCTCGGCTCGGGGAGGCGCAGGCGGCGGGCGGCGGTGGCGCCGACGGCGTCGAGGAGGCGGGCGTCGTCGAGGTGGCCGATGCGGCGCGCGGCGCGCAGCTCGTCGAGCAGGTCGCCGTCGGCGGAGAGGAGCGAGTCGCTGCCGAGCAGCACGTCGATCCCGGGCGCCAGGAGCTCCGGTGGCGCGGTGTGGCCGAGGAGGAACTCGTTGCTGGTGGGACACCACACCACCGCCGCGCCGGACGCGCGCAGGCGGCGGATGCCGTCCGCGTCGACGCCGACGGCGTGCACGGCGAGGAGGCGGTCGTCGAGGTAGCCGAGGCGGTCGAGGTCGCGCACCTCGTCGGCCGAGAGCGGGTCGGTGCCCTCGGCGAGGTGGAGGCAGAGCGGCTGGCGGGGATCGGTGGGGTCGGGCGCGGCGGCGCGGGCGAAGTCGCGCTCGAAGCCCAGCGAGTGCGCCGTGCGGACGCGCGCGACGCGGACCGGGAAGTCGACCTCGAAGTCCGCCTCCCACGCGTCGTGGTGCACGACGGTGGTCACGCCGGCACGCAGGTTCTTCCACGCGCCGCGCAGCAGCGCCTCGCGGCGGGGGAGCGCGCGCGCCGCGGCGATCTCGTCCGCGAAGCGCTGGTGGATGTCGCGCCCCCACTCGTACGCGTTGGCGTAGGGCGGGGCGCCGAGGCGGCCGTAGTGGTTGCGGTGGAGATGGTCGTGCGCGTTGATCAGCCCCGGCCGCAACTCGCCGTCGGGAACGCGGATCGTGGCGTCGAACCGGCCGTCGGGGGGGGCGATGACGCCGTCCTCCACGCCGAGGGTGAGGTTCGCCGCCTCGATCCGGATTCTCATACCGGATCCGGCTGAAGCGTGCGTCCGCGGGTTACGGGAAGAGGCGATTGAAATCGCGGCAACAACGGCCCAAAGTCCGCCTTCGCGGACTCCGGTTCCGTAGAGTGTCTTTCAGGATTCGACATCATCATCATCATCACCGTCCGCGCCGGAAGGAGAGCGCGAGGACGACGGCGAGGCCGTAGTCCACCGCGTATCGACTCATCGCCCCCGCGCGCGCGAAGAATCCTTCGAGCTCCTCGTCGATCCTGCCGTCGCGGTGCTCGACCAGGGTCAGCCCGGCGGCCTCGGCGGCGGCGAGGTGGGCATCGACCGTGTGGAGGTGGTGCTCGACATCGTGCAGCACGCCGTCGGCGTCGCGGAAGGAGCGGGTGTGGCCGGCGCGCGCGGCGTCGGGGTGGAAGTCGGTGACGACGACGGTGCCGCCGGGGGCGCAGACGCGGCCCAGCTCGGCGTAGGCGGGGACGGGGTCCGGGAGGTGGCCGACGACCAGGCGGCACCAGACCACGTCGAAGCGCGCCGCGGCGAAGGGGAGCGCGCGCACGTCCGCCGTGGCGAGGAGGGGCGCGGGGCCGTCGGCGGCGGATGCGCCGGCGGCCAGCATCTCCCAGGTGAGGTCGGCGCCGGCGGCGAGGGCGGCGCCGGTGGCGGCGCGGAGACGGCGGCCGGTGCCGCAGCCGGCGTCGAGCAGCCGCAGGCCCTGCAGCGGCGGCGTGAGCGCGGCGACCAGGCGGTCGTCGACGCAGCTGATCGCCGTCTCCGCCTCGTAGCTGGGGGCCCAGAGGCGGTACGCCGCGCGGGGCGGGAGCGGTTGCGCGGCGGCGGCGCTCATGCCGGCGCCAGCTCCGGCATCGCGGGCGAGGTGGGGCGAAGGTGGCCGTACGCCTGCGAATCCTGCGGCTGCACCTGCGCCAGGCGGCGCACCGTGCGCAGCAGCGCGGGGTCGTGGAAGTCGCCGCGCTCCCAGCGGCCGCGCGCCAGGATGCGGCCGAGCGCCTTCCCCCACGCCTTCGTCTTGCCGTCGTGCAGCGAGGGGAAGCGGCTCTCCATCACCAGCCGGAAGTTCTCCACCCTGGTCCGCAGCCCGCGCTCCATCCAGGGAACGCGCGGGTCTTCGTGCGTCATCCACTGCACCCACTCGGGCTCGGTCCACTCCTCCAGCGTGGTGGGCGTGCCGGCCAGCGCGTCGACGTCGCCGTAGGTGCCGCGGCGCTGCGGGGTGGGGGTGTAGTAGTAGGTGATCAGCTCCATCGCCGGGTTGATCCCCTTCAGCCTGCGGATGAAGCCGAGGGTGGTGTCGATCTCCTTCTCCGGGTCGTCCGGGCCGCCGAGGACGAAGGAGAACTCGGGGATGATGCCGTGCTCGCGCGTCCGCGCCGCCACCTCCAGCGTCTGCGCGGTGGTGAGCGTCTTGTTCATCTTCTTCAGCACCTCGTCGGACCCAGACTCGGCGCCGAAGAACACCATCTTCAGCCCCGACCGCTTCAGCGCGCGCCAGGTGGCGTCGGAGAAGCGCAGCATGGCGTCGATGCGCGCCTCGCACCACCACGCCATCCGCAGCCGCTCCATCCGCTCGGCGAACTCCAGCGCGTGGTCTTCGCGGAGGAAGAAGTTGTTGTCGTAGAAGTGCACGCTGTCCATCCCCCAGCCGCGCTGCAGGAACTCCAGGTGCCCCACGGTGCGCTCGGCCGACTGCTGCTTCTCGCGGCTGCCGAACACGGAGATCACCCCGCAGAACTTGCAGCCGTACGGGCAGCCGATGGAGGCCTGGTACACCCCCGAGCGGCGCCCCAGGAAGGTGGGATGGAGATAGTCCTCGACCGGGATCTTGTGGTACGCCGGGGGCGGGAGCTCCTCCGGGCCCACCCAGGGGCGCTCGGGATTGATGCGGTGCGTGCCGTCGGCCTCGCGCCAGGCGAGCCCGGCGACCGTCTTCGGGTCGCGCGCGCCGTCGAGCACCTCCAGCAGCTCGTGGAAGGTCTGCTCGCCCTGGCCGCGGATGGCCCAGTCCACGTACGGCGCGTTCAGCACCGGCGCGGGATAGAGCGAGGCGAAGTTGCCGCCCCACACCACCTGCACCTCGGGGAAGCGCGCCTTCACCTGCCGGGTGAGGGGGACGGCGCTCACCAGCTGCGGCCCCGGCATCACGGTGAAGGCGACCACCCGCACCGGGTCGGGCCCGCCGCGCCGCCGCTCGACGTGCTCCGAGATCTCGGCGAGGGGATCGACCGTGGGACGGTTGCCGTCGACGATCTCCCAGCTCGTCCCCTCGGGCAGCGCGGCGCCGACGGCCATGAGCGAGAGGGGGAAGCGCCGGTTCCTGGGACGGGTGGCGCGGGGGTTCACGAACAGGATCATGGGACGGTGCACTCCCAGAGGTCGAAGCGCGACGGCGTACGGCGGCCGCGCAGTTTGGCGACGATCGGCCGCGTCTCGTAGCCCAGCGGATAGCGGACGCGGTGCCGCGTCCAGCGGAGCCGGAGCTCCGAGGACGCGTCGGTCAGCCGCGCGCGGGTCAGGTATTCGATGAAGGGCAGCGACACCAGCGCCTCCGCGCGCTCGCCGAAGCGCTCCGCGGCATGGCGCCGCTTCTCGGCCACCATCGCCTCGCCGTCGGCGGCGCGGCGGTAGAAGGGCGAGTCGAGGATGGCGATGCGCCCGCCGGGGCGGACGGCGCGCGCGGCCTCGCGCAGCGTGGCGGCGAGGTCGAGCGCGTAGTGCAGCGAGGCGTTGAAGACGGCGACGTCGTAGCTCCCGCCGCGCACCGGGAGCGCGTCGAAGCTGGCGACAAACCGCTCGAACGGCTTCGGCAGATGGGGATCGTACCCGGCCGCCGCGCCCAGCCCGTCGACCGCATCGTCGCGGACGTCGACGGCGGCGGCCTCGTGGCCGAGCGTCATCATTCGATAGGAGAGCCAGCCGTTCCCCGCGCCCAGGTCGAGGACGCGCAGCGGCCGCCCCAGCTCTCTCGCCATTGGTCGGACCACGCGCGCGACGAAGGCGTCGTAGGTGCGCGAGCGCACCCGCCACTGCGCGGCCTGCGGACCGGCGTGGAGATAGGGGAGCGCGAGCAGCTCCGCCGTGCCGCCGGCGCCGCGCCCCTCCGCCGCGCGGTGCTCGCCGTAGCTCGCGCGGAAGCGCGCCAGCGCCTCGGCCCGGGGCGTGGCCACGGCGCTCACCGGGGCTCCCGCGTGGACGGCGGCGCGGCGTCCGTCCGCTCCAGGTGGAAGAGCAGGTGGTCGCCGAGGCGCGCGAGGGGAGCCGCGGCGGCGCGGTCCAGCGCCTCCAGCGCGCCCACCAGGCGGGGATGGCGCGAGATCCACGGCTCCGCCGCGCTGGGGGGGACGAACACGCCGATCCCCCGCGTCCGCTGCAGCCGGAACCAGGGCGCGAAGGCCCGCGCCACCTCGCGCGGACGGTGGTAGCGCACGGTGAAGTGCCGCCCGCCCAGCCGTGCCGCCACGTCCCCGCGCGCGAGGCGGCGGACGGCGGCGGATGGATTGCGGCGCAGGAGCTCGACGACGACCTCGCCCGGGGGGAAGGGGCCGAAGAGCACCAGCAGTCCCGGCGCGCCGGGGCGGAGGAGCCGCGCCAGCCCGCGCGCGACGGGCGTCAGGTCGGAAACGCAGTTGAGCCCGGCGAAGTTGGAGAAGGCGCCGTCGAAGCGCGGCGCGCCCGCGGCCTCGCGCTCGGCGGCGAGCGCCTCCATCTCCTCCGCCGGCCACACCTCCGCCGTCGCGGGGGCCAGGTGGTCCGCCAGCTTCGCCGCGGCGAGGGCGACCATGGCGGGCGAGGCGTCGGTCAGCAGCACGCGCCGGCCGCGGTCCGCCAGCCAGGCCGCATCTTCCCCCGTCCCCCCGCCCAGCTCGAGCACCGACGCCCCGGCCGGGAAGGCGCGCAGCAGCTCGCGGCGCACCGCCCGGCGCTGCGCCGCAACGCTCAGCCACCCGCCGAAGCGTTGGTCGAACGCCGGCGCGACCGCGTCGAAGGCCGCGGCGGCCGCGGGGAGCGCGGGGCTCTCGGCCAGGCTCACGCGGCCGCCTCCGCGAGCTCGGGCGCCCGGTGCGCGCCCTCCTCCGCGGCGAGCTCGCGCCAGAGCCGGTCGAGCGCGTCGCGGTCGGCGCCGGGGCGCGCCTCGTCGTGCAGCGCGGTGCGCAGGCGGCGGTAGAACTCGGTGGAGTAGGTGCCGCGGAAGAGCATCGCCAGGTCGTTGGTGTCGGACCAGTTCTGCTTGGCGCCCAGCTGCACGCGCACCCGCTCGTAGAACTTCGTCCCCGGGAGCGGATAGGCCACGGAGACGCCGATGTCGTCCGGCCGCTCGTCGCGGATCAGGTCGCGGGTCATCAGCACGTCTTCCCACTCCTCGCCCAGGTAGCCGAGCTGGATGAACCAGCAGGCGCGGATGCCTTGCTCCTTCAGCACGCGGGTGGCGGTGCGCACCTGCTCCACCTTCGTCCCCTTGTCCATCGCGTCGAGGATCTTCTGCGATCCGCTCTCCACCCCCATCCACACCTCCTCGGCGCCGGCGGCGGCGAGCGCGGCCACGGTGGCGGGGCGCATCAGGTTGGCGCGCGTCTGCATCATGAACGGCGTGCGCGCGCCGCGGGCGCCGATCTCGTCGGCGAACGCCTGGATCCACTCCGCCGTGAGCCCGAAGATGTCGTCGGCGAACCAGAGGTGGTCGGGCGCCACGGTCTCCTTCAGGCGGCGGATCTCCTCGGCGGCGCTGGCGGGGGAGCGCTGGTCGTAGCGCCGCCCGAACTGCGGCTTCGCGCACCAGTTGCAGGCGTACGGGCACCCGCGCGAGGTGACCACGTTCCAGGAGAGCCGCCCGTGCGCGCCCATCCAGGCGCGGCGGTACGCCCCGGCGTCCACCAGGTCCCAGGCGGGGAAGGGGAGCGCGTCCAGGTCGCGCACGGCGGCGCGCGGGCGGGTGCGGCGCACGCCCCCGTCCGCCCCCGCGAGCGCCAGCCCGGCGACGGCGTCCAGCGGCGCGCCGGGGTCCGCCAGCCAGAGCGCCGCCAGCTCGGGAACGCCGGTCTCGGGATCGCCCAGGAGCACGCAGTCGGCGCCGGCGGCCAGGTAGAGCGCGGGGTGGTCGGTGGCGTCGGAGCCGTTGACCACCACGCGGCACCCGGCGGCGCGCGCGGCGCGGATCATCTCCAGCGCCGCCTCGCGCATCCGCAGCGTGCACATCTTGGTGAGGAAGTTGAAGCTGTCCTCCACCAGCGCCACCACCCGCGGGCGGGTCTCCGCGAGCACGGCGGCGAACCCCGCCTCGCTCTCCTCCAGCATGGCGTCGAAGAGCGCGACCCGGTGCCCCCGCTCGCGCAGCACCGCCGCGGTGATCAGCGTGGCGAGGGGGGAGTACGGGCGCATCTTCTCCACCTGCTTCGCGTCCAGGCGAAGGAAGTAGGAGTGGGCGACCAGGATCTCGGCGTGGGGCACTGATCTCTCCATCTCGGCGGATGGGCCGCGGTGCGGCCGTCGTCGTGGTGCGCGGGGCTGTCGCGGCGCGAGACAGCCCCGCCGTAATCCTGACCCGCGCCGCTCCATGCGCGGGCGAGCGCGGACGACTCGCGCGCGGGAGCCGTTCACCGGCGGGCTCCGGGCGTGCGGGTGCTCGTCATCCTTCCAGCAGCACAGCCTGTGTTCGCAATCTCTTGCTACAAGCGAAGATATCCGATCTCTGCCGCCACTCCGGATCGATCGCGAGAGTGGGGGAAGAGGCTCGCGAGCGTCGTCGTCACCCTGCTGAGGTCACTTCGGCATACCCTGAAAAAAAGCAATCGCCGCGCCTGACGGAAGTGCGGCGGAGCGTTCCACGCAGGCAGGGCAGGGCGTGATGTGCATCTCTGCCCCACATCGTCCCTTGCTGTGGGGCGGGAGAGTCCCCTTGTTGGGACATCCACGCCACGGAATTCACCGCGAAAGCGCCGGGACGAAAAAGCGAATCCGGGCGTAAGCGATTGCCATGATTTCGGATATGCAGACGCGGCACGGCGGGGCGCGGCGGTTGCCTTGAGGGATGGCGGCCGGGCAACTGGAGCTGCTCATCCGGACGCCCTGCCAGCTTCGCCGCCGGTCTCGGCCAGAACACTCACCCGGCCGTACCTCTTCCGGCGCATCGCCCGCCTCTGCACCGGGCTCCACGCCCGTCCCGCCCCCCCGCGGCGGCACCCGTGCTCGAACCGGTCTCACGACCGGACCTCGGGCCGGGTGCCGACCCCGCGCCTCCGCCGCAGATAGTTACAGCGTAGCTCGTCCCAACGCCATTCCTCGCTTCATTCCGAATCGAGAAAAGATCGGTATGTGCAGGTGATAGCGCTTCGGCGATCAATTGTGCATTTCAGCCGAACAGAATGGCTCACACAGAGGAACCAGAGGAACCAGAACTGAATTCTTTTCTCTGGTTCCTCTGGTCCCTCTGTGTGAGACCGTCTTCCCAGTTCTGAGGAATGCACAGTCGGTCGGGCAGATCTGGTATGATGCGGAGCCGCGGAGGAAGGTCTTCTCCGCGGCTCGCTCCATTGGTGCAGGAGCGACGCTTCGCTGGTGATGAAATGCTTGCCAGTGGCCCCAGGATGCTTCAACTTGCGTCTAAAATAGACGGTTTTTGTTTAGTTTGTCTCTGTTCCGCCCTTCTACGCCCTTCTCCACGATCCAGCGCCAGATGCCGGACGTACCTGGTTCCGTGTCCGCCGTGGAAGGCGCGCACGCACGCGCCCTCCAGCGCGAGCTGTCGCGGCTCGACCGCCGCCTGGAGGCCGCGGTCGCCGCGATGCAGGCGGCCCACGGCCCCGAGGCTGCGGCTGATCCCTATCGTGGCCTGTACGTATCGCACGACCAGGCCGGCCGCCTGGCCGCGCGCGCACCCGGCGCGGCGGCGGACTACGCCGCCGCCGGGCCGGCCGACGCCACGCCGGAGGACGACGGCTCGCGATGGGCGCGCCTGTGCCGCGCCCCCGGGCTGACTCCGCTCGACGCCGAGCTGCTGCTGGTTGCGCTGGCCCCCGAGCTGGACCTGAAGTACGAGCGGATCTACGTCTACCTGCAGGACGACGTCACCCGCCGCCGCCCCACCGTGGACCTGGCGCTGGGGCTGCTCTGCACGGGGTGGGAGGAGCGCGTGGCCGGCCGCGCGCGGCTTTCCGCCTCGGCGCCGCTGCTGCGTCACCGGCTGCTGCGGCTGGCGGACGACCCCGCCCAGCGCGACCCGCCGCTGCTGAGCCGCTACCTGCGGCCGGAGCCGCGCGTGGTGGAGTTCCTGCTGGGTTCCGACGAGCCCGACGCCGCGCTCCTGGGCCTCTGCACGGCGGTGGAGCCCGCCGCCCGGCTGGACGACGTGCTGCTGCCCGAGCCGCTCAAGACCGCGCTCGCGGCCGTGGTGCGCGGCGTGCCGGAGGGCGGGACCGCGCTGGTCTACCTGCAGGGGCCGTACGGCGTCGGCAAGCGCACCACCGCCGAGGCCCTCTGCCGGGAGGCCGGTGTCCCCCTGCTCACCGTCGACGTCGCACGCCTGCTCGCGGCCGACGACGCGGCGGCGCTGGTGGGGGCGGCCGCGCGCGAGGGGCTGCTGCGGGGCGCGGCGCTCCTCTGGGAGGGCTTCGACCTCCTCCTCGCCGACGAGCGGCGGGGGCTGCGCGACGCGGTGCTGCGCGAGGCCGCGGGGCGCGGCGTCACTTTCCTGGCGGGCGAGGAGGCGTGGGAGCCCGCCGACGCACCGCCCGGGCAGGCCTTCTACCCGGTGCGGCTGGAGCGCCCGGCGTACGGCGAGCGGGTGCGGCTCTGGGGCGCGCTGCTGAACGGCGACGGCTCGGGCGCCGGCATCGACCTGGAGGGGCTGGCCAACCAGTTCCGCTTCAGCGGCGGCCAGATCCGCGACGCGGCGGCGACCGCGCGGAGCCTGGCGCGCGTGCGCGACCCCGCGGAGGCGCGCGTGTCGATGGACGACCTGCGGGCCGCCTGCCGCCTGCAGTCCAATCAGCGCCTGGCCTCGCTCGCGCAGAAGGTGGCGCCGCGCTACGGGTGGGACGACATCGTTCTTCCCGCCGACCGCACGCAGCAGCTGCGCGAGGTCGTGCGGTCGATGCACTACCGCGCCCGCGTCTATCACGAGTGGGGCTTCGGCAGCAAGCTGGCGCTGGGGAAGGGGTTGAACGTGCTCTTCACCGGCCCGCCCGGGACCGGCAAGACGATGGGTGCCGAGGTGATCGCCGCGGAGCTGGCGCTGGACCTCTACAAGATCGACCTCTCCAGCATGGTCTCGAAGTACATCGGGGAGACGGAGAAGAACCTGGCGCGGATCTTCGCCGAGGCCGAGACCAGCAACGCCATCCTCTTCTTCGACGAGGCCGACGCGCTCTTCGGCCGGCGCAGCGAAGTGCGCGACAGCCACGACCGCTACGCCAACCTCGAGGTCGCCTACCTGCTGCAGCGGATGGAGGCGTACGAGGGGGTGGTGATCCTGGCGACCAACTTCCGCAGGAACATGGACGACGCGTTCGTGCGGCGGATGCACCACACGGTCGACTTCCCCCTCCCCGGCGAGCGCGAGCGGCTGCGGATCTGGGCGCAGGTCTTTCCCGCGGCCACGCCGCTGGAACCGGGGCTGGGGCTCGACCGGCTGGCCCGGCGGCTGGAGGTGGCGGGCGGGAGCATCCGCAACATCGCGCTGGCAGCCGCCTTCCTGGCGGCCGACGACGGCGGGGTGGTGCGCATGCCGCACCTGGTGTGCGCCGCCCGGCGGGAGTTCCAGAAGATGGGGAAGGTGGTGTCGGAGGGGGAGCTGGAGGAGCTGGCAGCCTGAGCTCGAACGCTGGAAACGCATCTCATCTCATACCAGATCGGACAAATGACTGTGCATTCGGAGATACCGGCACAGAGATCCTCACACGGAGTCAACGGAGTCAACGGAGAACGACTCCGCTGACTCCGTTGACTCCGTGTGAGTCCATTCTGTTGACGGAAATGCACATCCAATCAGCCGAAACGGTATCACGCACCAGACGCGGAGCCGCGGCGAGGCTCGGCGGCTCACCCGGACACCCTTCACCGGCCACGCCGATGATCGACGACCTCGACCGCACCCTGGCGGCGCTCCTGGCGCAGGGGCTCCCGCCCAGCCTGGCGGAGCAGGTGACCGTCACCTTCGCCACGCCGAACGACCAGTTCCCCCCGCCCTCGGTGGCGCTGCCGGCGGTGGACCTGTTCCTGTACGACGTGCGCGAGAACCGCGAGCTGCGCCGCGCGGAGCCGCGGGTGGAGCGGCGCAACGGCGGCTTTTTGCAGACGCCGCCGCCGGTGCGCGTGGACTGCTCGTACCTGGTGACGGCGTGGGCGAGCGAGAGCTCCACCACCCCCGCCTACGACGAGCACCGCCTGCTCGGCGAGGCGATGCGCGTGCTGCTGCGCCACCCCGTGCTCCCGGCGGAGGTGCTGCAGGGGTCGCTGCAGTCGCAGGAGCAGCCGCCGCCCACCACCACCCTGCAGAGCGGGCACCTGCAGAACCTCGCCGAGTTCTGGCAGGCGCTGGGCGGCAGGGCGCGGGCGGCGCTCAACTACACGGTGACGCTGGCGGTGCAGGTGCGCGAGCCGGTGGAGCTGGGGGCGCCGGTAGCCGAGCGCGTGGTGCGGGCTGGGGGTGGGGGGCCGGGAGGTGGCGTACCCGACGAGAGCCCGCCGGGGAGTCACTGAGGGCGGCCAGCGGGTACCAATCGGTTAGCCGAGTGACCGCCGGATCGACAAACGGCGCCCGACTGCACGCCGGCGCTGGCGGTGCCGGTGCGCGAGCCGGAGCTGATTGCGCCGGCGGGGGGTACGCCTCCGGCAGGGACCGGACTACCGGTAGTCCGCCGGGGTATAGGGGCTGACCCGCTCGTTCACCGCGCTCGCCAGGAGCCTTGTGTCCAGATCGTCCAGCCCGTGCCGGTGTGCGTATTTGAGCGCGACGGCCTCGGCGAGCTCGGCGTAGAAGACTTTCATCTCCGGCACCGCGTCGAGGACCAGCTCCACGGCGCGGCTCACGTGCGTCACGACCCCCTCCAGGCCCTCGAGCCGCTGGAACACCGCGTCTTCCTGCCATTCGTCCAGCCCGAACTCGTCGGCGTAGTCCTCCGTCGCCTCCACGGCCGCGTCGTACAGGTCGTCGAAGTCGTGCTCGATCTGCGGCAGCACGGAGAGGATGTGCTTCACGTCGGGGTCCTCCACGGGCTGCCGCAGCTCCCTTGGCACGAAGTCGATCAGCATTGCGGCGTTCGCGGCGAGGGGGGGGATGTCCTGCTCCTCCGCCCTCCCCTCCGTCCGGTGCGAGATCGCCCTGTCCAGCTCGCGCACCCCGTGGATCGCCTCCTTCTCGCCCGCCCCGCCTCCCCCGCCCGAGGTGAAGCCGGCGCTCCTGGGGTAGGCGCTCCCCGGGAACTTGTTCCACAGGCGCAGGAAGGCCTCCAGGAACGCCTCCAGCGCCGTGTTCCTGTCCTCTCCCTCCACCGCGGGATGGTTCGCCAGCTGCGTGTAGACCTCGAGCAGCTCCACCACCTCAGGGAAGCCCAGCGCCGTCCGTGCGGTACCCACGAGGGCGACCGTCTGGTCGTGCAGGTGCGGTAGCGCCTCCCTGAGCGCTCCGGCCGCCTGGGCGTGGGTCAGGCCCACGCACGTCCGGATCAGCGCCTGCTCGGCCAGCGTTTCCGCCACGGTGTGGTCCCCCTGCCCTTTCGTCGCCGTGGTGGGGACGCGTCCCTCGAAGTCCACGTTGCTGATTACGCGCTCGTCGGAGCCGGGCTGACGCTTCGTCGCCACCTTCACCAGCATCGCCTGGATCGGCGGGTGCCGTCCGGGCGAGCCGGAGCCCGGTTCCACGGCGGTGCTCTCCTGCTCCCGCGCGGGCTCCGTGCTCACGTGTACGGAACCCCCCTCCGTCCGGGGCGGCGCCGGCGGCGTGGGCGAGGTCACGCTGGCGGCCCGCATCCCCATCGCGTCCGCCTCGCGCTCCAACCCCGGGTCGTCGTTGACCGGGGTCCCCGCCACTTCGAGCGTCGCCGCCACCCGCCCCTGCTTCTGCTGCACCACGTGCCATGCCTCGTGCGGCAGGTGCCGCTCCTGGCCGGGCGCGACGTGGATCTCCGTCCCCCGCGCGTAGGCGAGCGCGTCGACGCGCGCCGGGGCGGAGGAGTCGTAGTGCACCCGCACGTCGTCCATCGACATCCCGGAAAGCGCCTCGACGCCGCGCTTGAGACCGTCCGGCAGCCCGGTGCGGTTCGCCGGCGCGGGTGCGGCGGCCGCCCCGGCCCCCGCGGGAGAGGCCTCATGCCGCTGGACGGCCGGCTCCTCCTCGCCCTCCGCGCGGAGGCCCTCGGGCCGCTGCGTCCCCAGCATCCGCGCCACCGCCTGGTTCCCCACCACCCGCTGCAGCGCCAGGACGCCGGCTGCCCCGGCGGGTGAGGGCGGCATCCGCGCGCCCCGCGGCCCGGGCAAGGCAGCGCTTGCGACGGCCGCGGGCATCGCCACGGGCTTCCGCGCCGCGCGGCCGGCCGCCGCGTGCTCTTCGAGTGGCTTCGCACGGTCGCCCATTGTGTCCTCCTCGATGATCGCGAGAGCTGCGCAGACTTCGGTTGGTCACCCCCGGTCGTCCCCGGCCACAGCGATCGCCACGCGTGAGGCGGGGTCCGCTCCCACCCAACGACATCGCTCGCGGGAAGAGCTCTCAGCCTTGTGCCTGCCCTATATCGTTATCACGGTAGTCATCACGAATACGTTCCTAAAGAGACACAGGAGAAACAAATAACCGGAGAGTAATTTGTGGGACCATGTCGTTCTCGTTCCACAGCCGGAGGTGTGCTCCTGGATGTGGACGATCATCCACGCAAGCTGAAGTGGAGATGGACAGCTGTCAATAAAACTAGATTTATACAAGATTTACAGCTGGCGTGCATCCGCAGCGGTCCAGGGCGGAACAGCCGTTTTCGCCACCTGCCTGAAGTCGATTGTAGACAGCGGTTTGAAGAAAACCGTTGACGGCGCCGGACGACAAACACACCTTTCCAAGCATAAATGAGACGAGACGTATCGGACGTGGAACCTTCATCACTCTCCCACTCCGTCGCCTTCCGCCCCATTTCGCACCTCCACGACTCATAGGACTCCCGCCCGGAGTCCGACCGCACCTGTTTCGCAGCGGAAGGCCACGCGCCGGCCATCCGCGCCCGTCCCCCTCTCCCAACGCGGAGCGCGGATCATGTCCCAGTATCTCTCTCCCGGCGTCTACGTCGAAGAGGTCGCATCGTCCGTCCAGCCGATCGCGGGGGTGGGGACCAGCATCGCCGGCTTCATCGGCGAGGTGGCCGGCGACGTGGTGATGCCGGCCGTTCCCGGGAAGTTCCTGGCCAACGATGCCGGCGTGCCGGTCGGCGCGGACGGCGCCCCGCTGGGCGAGGGTGAGGACCCGGTGCCGGTGCTTTACGTCGTTGCCCCCGCCGGCGAGCCACGGCTGGTGACGAGCTGGGCGGGGTTCAAGAGCCAGCTCGGCGACTTCCAGGCCGGCAACCGGGTGCTGGCGCACGCCGTCTACGGCTTCTTCAACAACGGCGGCACGCGCTGCTGGGTGACCCGCATCGCGCCGAACGCGGCCGTGGGCGCGGTGCCCGGCGCGCTGGACGCCACCGCGGTCCAGGGCGCGCTCGACGGCTTCGCGACCATCGACGAGATCGCGCTGGTGGCGGTTCCCGGCGCCCTGGACCCCGCGGTGCAGCAGGCGGTGGTCACGCACTGCGAGGTGATGGGCGATCGCTTCGCCATCCTCGACGGGAAGCGCGCCACCGCCTTCACCCCCGCGGCGATCAGGACCGGGGCGTTCACCAGCAACTACGCCGCGCTCTACTTCCCCTGGATCTCCGTGTTCGACCCGGTCTCGAAGGGCCCCCTGTTCGTGCCGCCCAGCGGCCACGTGGCGGGGATCTACGCCCGCGTGGACACCGAGCGCGGGGTGCACAAGGCGCCGGCCAACGAGCGGGTGCGCGGCGCGCTGGGGCTGGAGGCGCGCCTGGGCCGCGCCGACCAGGACGGGCTGAACCCGGCCGGCATCAACGTGATCCGGGAGATGAACGGCGCCATCACGGTGTGGGGCGCGCGCACGCTGGGCGGCGACGCCAACGGCGAGTGGAAGTACGTGAACGTGCGCCGGCTCTTCCTCTACCTGCGCGAGTCGATCGACGAGGGGACGCAGTGGGTGGTGTTCGAGCCGAACACCCCGGCGCTCTGGTCCAAGATCACCCGCAACGTCACCGCCTTCCTCACCAACGTCTGGCGCGGGGGCGGCCTCTTCGGCAACACGCCGGCGGAGGCGTTCTACGTGCGCTGCGACGCCACCACCAACCCGCCCGACGTGCGCGACCTGGGGCAGGTGGTCACCGAGATCGGGGTGTCGGTGGCGCGCCCGGCCGAGTTCGTGATCTTCCGCCTGAGCCAGTGGGCGGGCCCGGGCGCCGACGCCTGAGCCCCGCCGCACCCGCCGATCCGCGCCATGCCCGCTCCCGCCGCCGCCGTTCCCGGCGTCCGCCGCGAAGACGCCGCCCCGCCCGCGCCCCCGCGGCTGCGCACCGGCGTCCCCGCCTTCCTGGGGTACGCCCCGGGCGGGCCCGTGGACGAGCCGGTGGAGCTGGCGCGCTGGGCCGACTTCGGGGTGCGCTTCGGCGGGGGGGCGGCGGACGGGTACCTGGCCGCGGCGGTCGCCGCCTTCTTCCGCAACGGCGGCGAGCGCTGCGTGGTGGTGCGGCTCGCGGAGGCGGACGCCCGCGGGGTGCCGCCGGCGTGGGTGGCGCTGGGCGGGGCGCTCGACGCCCTGCGGCCGCTGGAGACGGTGGACCTGGTCTGCGCCCCCGACCTGGCGCGCGGCGTGGCGGCCGCGGCCACGGGGGAGGACCGCGGGCGCGCGCGGGACGCGGCGGTGGCGCTGCAGCAGCGGGTGCTGGAGCACTGCGACCGCGCCGGCGACCGCATGGCGCTGCTGGACGCGCTTCCCGGCGCCGCCGCGGAAGTGCTCGCGCAGCGCCGCGGGCTCCGCGGCACCAACGGCGCGCTCTACTACCCCTGGCTGCTCACCGAGGAGGGGGCGTGGGTGCCCCCCTGCGGCCACGTGGCGGGGGTCTTCGCCCGCGGCGACGCGCGCGAGGGGGTGCACAGGGCGCCCGCCAACGAGCGGCTGGAGGGGGTGCTGGACGTGGCGGTTGCGGTGGACGACGCGCGCCAGGCGGAGCTCGACCCGGCGGGGGTCAACTGCATCCGCGCCTTCCCGGGGCGCGGCGTGCGGGTGTGGGGCGCGCGCACGCTCTCGGACGAGGCCGCGTGGCGCCACGTGGGCGTGCGCCGCGTGTTCCTCACGCTGGGCCGCTGGATCGCGCTGAACCTGGCCGCGGTGGCCTTCGAGCCCAGCACGCCGGTGCTCTGGGCGCGCATCGGGCGCGAGGTGGGGGCGTACCTGGCGGAGCTGGCGCGGCGCGGCGCGCTGCGGGGGCGCTCGGCGGCCGACGCTTTCTACGTGCGCTGCGACGGGTCGAACAACCCCCCGGAGGTGCGCGAGGCGGGGATCGTGGTCACCGAGGTCGGCCTCGCGCCCGCGGTGCCCGGCGAGTTCGTGGTGGTGCGCTTCACCCATGGCCCGGGCGGCGTGGACCTGGCCGGTCCCGCCCCGGCGGCCTGACAACCAGGAGGCGAGCATGGCAGTGGGAGACCGGAAGGATCCCTACCTCTCGTACAACTTCATCGTCGAGATCGACGGGATCACGCGGGCGGGGTTCCGCGAGGCGAGCGGGCTGGACGCGGGGCAGGACCCGGTGGAGTACCGCGAGGGGAACGACGCCTTCACGGCGCGCAAGCTCCCGGGGCTGGTGAAGTACGGGAACATCACCCTCAAGTGGGGGATCACCGACGACCAGGAGCTGCTGAAGTGGCGGCAGAAGGCGGGCGACGGGAAGGTGGAGCGCCGCAACGGGTCGATCGTGCTGATGGATGCGGCGGGGCAGGAGAAGGTGCGCTGGAACTTCCACGAGGCGTGGCCCACCAGGTGGACCGGGCCCTCGTTCAACGCCACCGGCAACGAGGTGGCCATCGAGACCCTCGAGCTGGCCCACGAGGGGCTGGCCCTGCAGAGCTGACCCGATGCTGCAGACCGAGTTCTCCTTCGCCCTCCCCTGCGGCTACGTGGACCGCGAGGGGACGGTGCACCGCGAGGGGGTGATGCGCCTGGCCACGGCGCACGACGAGATCGCGCCGCTGCGCGACCCGCGGGTGCAGGCCAACCCCGGCTACCTGGTGGTGATCCTGCTGGCCCGGGTGGTCACGCGGCTGGGCACGCTGCCGCAGGTGAACCCCGCGGTGGTGGAGGGGCTGTTCGCGGCCGACCTGGCCTACCTCCAGGACCTGTACCGCCGGGTGAACGAGCACGGCTCCGCGCGGCTGGCCGTGACCTGCCCCCACTGCCAGGGCGACTTCGAGGTGGAGACGGCCGGCGTGGGGGGGTAGCCGGCTACCCCTCGGCGCGCTTGTACGAGGAGGTAGCCTACGTCTCCTACTATCTCCACTGGCCGTACGACCAGGTGATGGCGATGGAGCACCGCGAGCGGCAGCAGTGGGTGGCCGAGGTCGCGAAGATCAACGAGCGCATCGACGAAGCGGGGCGGCGGCGCTGAAGCGCGCGCCGCGGGCGGGACCCTCATCCAGCGCGCGGGAGGCGGCATGGACATCTCCGAGGTGGGGTCGCGCCTGCTGCGCATCCGCAACGACCCGTACCTGTCGCTGAACTTCATGGTGACCATCGAGGGGGTGCTGGTGGCCGGCTTCCAGGAGGTCACCGGGCTGCAGGTGGAGACGGAGACCGAGGACTACCGCGAGGGCGGCGTGAACGAATACGTGCACCGGCTCGCGGGGCCCACCCGCTACGCGCAGAACCTGGTGCTGAAGAAGGGGCTCACCGACGTCGAGAGCCTCTGGCGCTGGCACCAGCAGATCGTGCGCGGCGACGTGCGGCGGCGGAACGGGTCTATCTTCCTGCTGGACCGCGCCGGCCTTCCCGCCATGTGGTGGGACTTCGCCGATGCCTTCCCGGTGAAGTGGTCGGGGCCCGAGTTCAGGGCGGAGCAGGGCGCGGTGGCGGTGGAGCAGCTGGAGCTGGTGCACCGGGGGATCAGCAAGTCCCCGTTCAGCAGCGCGCTCTCGGCCGCGCGCATGGCGGGGGGCGCGGGGCTGGACGCGTTCGGCGACCTGCTCCCCTTCTGACGGGCCGCCCATGGACCGGGAGCATGCCGCCGGCGGCGGCTGGGAAGCGGCGATCGACGCCTCGCTGGCGGCGCGGCTCCTCCGCCCCGCGGTGCGCGCCGGCATCAGCGACCCGGCGCACGGGGCGAAGCTGGCCGCGCGGCTGCAGCGCGCCACCGCGCCCTCGCTGGCGGACGACGTGGCGCGGCGCTACGGCTCCGCCACGCTGGAGGGCGGCCGCCCCCCCATCGTCTACGCCGCGCCGGCGGCCCCCGCGCCGGGCGATGCGTCCACGGCGGACCCGGCGTCGGGGACGGGCGGGGTGGAGGCCGGGCCGGCGCGGGGCGTCTCTCTCCGAGCGTCCGACGTTGCGGCCCGCCCGGTGGTGCGAGCGGCCGAGCGCGCGGCGCCGCCTGCGTTCCCGCCATTGCGTCCGCTTGGTGCGGGGCCGGTCCAGCGGGTGCTCGATCCCGGCGCCGCGCCGCTGGTGGTCGTGTCGCGTCGGACAGCGGCGGAGTCGCGCGAAGGGACTGCAGGACTCTCCACCGACCGCGCCTCCACAACGATCCCCATCTCCGCTCCTCCGGTTGTGAAGCCCGCGCCCACGCGGCTGCAGCGGCAGCTCGCGGCGGAGCACGCGCAGGCCGCGGCCCCGATCGCCTCCACGCTTCCCCTCGTACACGCGGCAGGCTCACGCCCGCATCGGCACGATGGATCGACGCTCTTCGCGGACTCCGGAGCGCGGAGCGGTGCCGGAGAGGCGGCATCACCGGCGACGCCTCCCGTGGTGCAGCGGGCCGCCGCCGCGGACGGCGCGGCGGGTACGGCATCCCCCGCCATGCCGCCGCTCTCCTCCGCGACGGCGGGGGACGGCGCGGGAGAGGCCACGCCCGTCCGGCCTTTCGTGATTGAACGGACGGCGGCTTCCTCCCCCAGCGGCACGGCGGGCGTCGTCCAGCGCGCCACCGGTCCTGACGGAGCGGCTGCGCGGGTGGAAGGACGCACGGCGGGGGAGGGAAGCGTGGCCGCGTCATCGGCGGTGCTTGCGTCCACGGCCCGTCCGCCGGGGCAGGGGGATGTGGCGGGGTCCACGCCGCCCGCCGCGCTCCCCTTCGCATCCCCCGCGACCCTGACGAGGGAGGCCGGCGCGCCGACGGCAGATGCCGCGCCCGTCGTCCGCGGCCGCGCCGCCGAAGCCGCGGCTGGGGCGGGACCGGCGGGGATCATCCAGCGCAGCGTCGATCCCGCGGGGCCAGTCGCGCGGGTGGAGGGGCGCCCGGCGGGGGAGGGAAGCGTGGCTGCATCGCCGGTGGTTCCCACGTTTCTCGACCGCCGTCCGTCGGGGGAGAGCCGTGCGGCGGATTCCTTCCCTCACGCGGCCCCTGCCGCCGGTGTCCGTGCCGCGGAAGCCTCGGTTGCGCCCCGGACCTTCGGCGTCGCGGGTCGATCCCCCGCCGGCCGGCCCGTGGTGGCGCCGCGCGCGGGGAGCGGGGCGGCGCCGGTGCAGCGCTCGCTGCTGGGGCTCGCGGGGATGGCGGTGGGCGGGGCCGCTCGGCTGGCGTATGCGGCGGCGTCCGCGGCGAACCCGGCCTCCGGCAGGGAGGGGCGGGCGGCGGCGACCGCCACGCCGCCGCCGGGAGCCCCGCCGGCGGAGCTCCCCACCGTCACCACGCCCGGCGCGGAGCCCGTCGGCACCGGCGCCGGCACGGCGCGGGTTGCGGAGGAGGTCTACCAGCTCCTGGTGCGCCGCCTGGAGACCGAACGCAAGCAGCGAGGATGGTGAGCGCCCATGGAGCTGGCCAAGGCCACGATCACGCCGCAGGACGAGGCGCCGATCTACGTCCTCTTCAACCCCAACCAGTACTCGCTCGACCAGGCGAACACCCTGGCCGAGGTGGGGATCCCGGGGCTTTCCGCGCCCATCCTCCAGTACGTGCGGGGGAACGGGCGCACCCTGACCATGGAGCTGTTCTTCGACACCTGGGAGCAGCAGCGCGACGTGCGCGAGCACACCGACAAGATCTACGGGCTGCTCGACATCCGCGGCCCGCTGCACCGCCCGCCGGTGTGCGTATTCACCTGGGGCAGCTTCAACTTCGACTGCGTGGCGGAGCGCGTGGGGGGGCGCTTCACCCTCTTCCTGGCCAACGGCACCCCGGTGCGCGCCACGCTCAGCGTGACCTTCAAGGAGTTCGTGGAGGTGGAGGTGCTGGTGCGGCGCCCGCCCACCGAGAGCGCCGACCACGCCAAGACCTACCTGGTGCGGCGCGGCGACACCCTGGCCTCCATCGCCGCGGCGGAGTACGGCGACCCGGCCCGCTGGCGCCCGATCGCCGAGGCCAACCGCATCGCCAACCCGCGCCTGCTCGCGCCGGGAACGCGGCTGGCGCTCCCCGCCCTCACCTGAGCACGTCCGTGATGCCAGATCCGAGATCGCGTTGGTGCATCTCACTGACTCACGTGCTGACGCGGTTATAGATCCTTCGGCCTGCAAGTCATTCCGCAGACGCTAATTGCAGCTTGGCCGGCCTCAGGATGACGTCGTTGGGTTGGGTGCGTAAACACAAAATGTTCAGGCGAAATTTGGTATGAGCGCAGAGTACTTCGCCCCCGAGTTCCGCGTGGAGATCGACGGCACCGCCGTGGCCGCCGACGTCTCGAAGAACGTGATGGAGCTGTCGGTGACGCTGGCCCCCGACGCCATCGACTCGCTGCGCCTCACCCTGGCCAACCCCTACCCGGCGCTGCGCTGGACCCATACCGCCGACGAGGAGCTCTTCCGCGAGGGGACGGCGATCAAGGTGTTCATGGGCTACACCGGCGCGCTGGAGCCGATGTTCGACGGGGTGCTCACCGGGGTGAGCCCCACCTTCCCCGAGAGCGGCTCGCCCACGCTCTCGGTGGAGGGCTTCAGCCTGCTGCAGCGGCTGCAGCAGAAGAGCGACCCCATCACCCTGCAGGACGCCACCGACGGCGACATGGCGAAGAAGATCGCCGAGGCCTCGGGGCTCTCCGCGAAGGTGGACGACCCCGGGATCACCTACCCGCAGCTCGCCACCGCCGGCGAGGCGCACCTCTCCTACCTGCTGGAGCGCGCGAAGGAGGCGGGGCGCGAGGTGTGGGTGGAGGGCACCACCCTCCACTTCGCCCTCCCGCGCGCCACCGGGAAGCCGGAGTACACGCTGGTGTGGGGCCGCACCCGCGACGCCTGGACGGAGGGGAGCCTGCCGCTGCAGAGCTTCACCCCCACGCTCGACGCGCAGCGCCCGGTGAACACGGTGGTGGTGCGCGGGATGGACCCGCTGACCGGCGAGGCGATCGTGGGGAAGGCGGAGGAGGGGGCCGAGGCGAGCAAGATGGGGAGCCAGACCGGGGCGCAGGTGCGCGCCGCCGCCCTGGGCGGGCCGACCCAGCTGGTGGTGGTGGGCGAGCCGGTGGGCTCCCTCCCCGAGGCCGAAGCGCGGGCGAAGGCGATCTACAACGAGCGCGCCATGGAGTTCATCCGCGGCTCCGGCGCCACCCTGGGGCTGCCGCGGCTCCGCTCCGGGATGGTGGTGACCCTCGACGGGGTGGGGCCGCGCTTCAACGGCGACTACTACGTGACCCGCGCCACCCACTCCATCGGGGGCGGGGGGTACCGGACCCACTTCGAGGTGCGGAGGAACTCGGTCGGATGAGAACGCTCCTCGACCTGCTGCAGCCCCCGGCCGCCGCCGCCGGATCCCGCATCGCCGGCGTGGCCACCGCGGTGGTGACCAACAACGAAGACCCCGAGAAGCTCGGCCGGGTGAAGCTGCGCTTCCCCTGGCTCTCCGACGACCAGGAGAGCACCTGGGCGCGCGTGGCGGCGCCGATGGCGGGGAAGGCGGGCGGGCTCCTCCTCCTCCCCGCGGTGGACGACGAGGTGCTGGTGGCCTTCGAGCAGGGGAACCTGCGCCATCCGTACGTGGTGGGCGCGCTCTGGAACCAGGGCACCCCGCCGCCCGCCGACGGGGCCGCGAAGAGCGCGATCACCATCAGCGCGAAGGACAACACCATCACCATCACCTGCGACGGCGACCTGACGCTGGAGTCGGTGAACGGGAAGCTGGTGCTGAAGGGTGCGAAGGGGGTGGAGGTGGTCAGCTCCGGCGGCGACGTGACCGTGAAGGGGAACACCATCGAGCTGAACTGATGCCCAGTTTCACGATCGATCGTGCGTTCCCGAGGCGAATCGCCTGGGCCGGCGATAGATCCTTCGGTCTGCGAAGTCTTTGCCGGATGGAATGATGCAGTGATGCCGGCCTCAGGATGACGTCTTCAGTGGTTGTCGCGAATGCACAGTCGATCGTCCGAATTGGCGGGCGGATCACCTGCGCGGGGCCGGGCCATGGGGATGGCGGCAGCGAAGGAAGGCGACCCGGTGACGGCGGTGGACACGCACGTGGTGCTGCTCCCCGACGGCACGCCGCAGCCCCTGCCGCACCCCTTCGCCGGGAAGCTCGACGGCGGCCTCTCGGGCGACGTGAAGATCATGGGGAAGGCCGCGGCCACGGTGGGGAGCACCGCCACCAACGCCCCCGCGCACGTGCCCACGGCGCCCGGAGTCTCCTTCCAGTCGCCGCCGGCGAACCGGGCCACGGTCAAGCTCGGCAGCCAGACGGTGAAGATCAACGGCAAGGCTGCCGCGCGGGCGGGCGACAAGGCGGACACCTGCAACGACCCGTCGGAGCTGCCGGTGGGCACCGTCGCCGCCGCCGGCACGGTGATGATCGGGTAAGGCGCTGTCCGCGGCTGCCCTCTCCCTGCACCAATGAGCGCAAGCCCTCTCCCGTGCCGGGCGAGGGGCGGGTCGCGGTGAAGCCTGCGGGGGGGCCGTGCGAAGTCAAATGCGGCGCTGTCGGTTGGGTCGGCGCAGGCGCTCCAGCGAGCCGGAGAGGGCGCCGCGGGCCGCGGACACGCGACAGAACCCGGGACGTCGGGAAAACCGCTCCAGCTTTAATTGGTCAAGCCAACCATCGCATCACCCGGACGGCAGATGAGCAACGCGTTTCTCGGCGTGGGGTGGGCGCATCCGGTGCAGCCGGTGCGGGCGGTGGGAGCGGAGGAGCCGGCCGCCCTGATCGCCACGGCGGCGTACGAGGCCAGCATCCAGGACGCGGTGTGGCTGATCCTGGCCACGGCGCGCGGCGAGCGGGTGATGCGCCCCGACTTCGGCTGCGGGATCCATGACCTGGTGTTCGCCACGCTCGGCGCCGCCACCCTGGGGCGGGTGGAGCGCGAGGTCCGCGACGCGCTGCTGCGCTGGGAGCCGCGCGCCGAGGTGCTGGCGGTGGAGGTGGAGCCCGACCCCGCGCTGCCGTCGCGCCTGCTGGTGCGCGTGGACTACCGGGTGCGCACCACCAACAACCAGTTCAACCTGGTCTACCCCTTCCACCTGGAGCGGAGCGGCGCGTGAGACTGCGCGGAAGCGAGCTCCGGTGTGGTCGGGCCTCAGGCTCAGGATGACACCGCTGTGGTCCGAGGATTCTCGACGGTTTCAGGATGACAGCTCCTTGCTCTTCATGGGAATGACCAGACTTTCACCGGATTCGTGATGAGCTCCCTCTCCCCGCCCCCCGTCGATCCTCGCTCGTACGAGCAGCTCGTGCAGCAGACCGAGGAGCTGCTGGAGCGCTACGCGGGGTGGCGCCCGGTGGCCGGCGACCCGGGGGCCGCGCTGGTGCGCGTGTTCGCGCGCATGGCCGGGCGCGTCTCCGAGCGGCTGAACCGCGTTCCCGACCGCACCTTCCTGGCGTTCCTGGATCTGGTCGGGGTGGAGCCGCGCCCGCCGGAGCCCGCGCGCGTGCCGCTCACCTTCTCCCTCGCCGCGGGCGCCCGGCGCGACGCCGTGGTCCCCGCGCGCACCCCGGTCGCGGGGCAGCCGCTGGAGGGCGAGACGGAGGCGCCGGTGTTCGAGACCGAGCGCGAGCTGCTGGTCACCCGCACCACGCTCGACGCGGTGGTGGTGCACGAGCCGGCGAGCGACCGCTGGGCCGACCGCACCGCGGGGGCGGCCGCCGGCGCGCCGTTCGCGGCCTTCGCGGGGGAGCAGGGGGTGACGCACCGCTTCCACCTTTCCCACCCCCTCGCCTTCGGGGCCGACGCGCCGAAGACGGTGCGGCTGCGCCTCGCCCCCGCGGCCGGCGCCGCGCAGTGGCCCGGGCTGGTGGAGTGGAGCTGGCGCGGAGCGGAGGGCGATACGGCGGTCGCGCCGGATGCCGTGTCGTACGGCTCTCCCTGGGAGCTGACCTTCACCGGCCTTCCGGCCATTCCGCTCACCGACGTGGGCGGCGCCGTGGGCGCGTGGCTCTCCGCCAGGCTGAGGCCGCCGCTGCTGCTGCGCGACACCCCGCCGGCGGCGGTGCTGGCGGGCGGCGCGTGGGCGGAGCCGGGCGAGACCGTCTTCCCCTTCGGCACGGTGCAGCTCGCCGGCCCCTTCGTCCTCTCCTCCCCCGAGGTGTTCGGCGTGGCCGGCGCCACCGCGCTGCTGGAGGTGGAGCTCGATCCCGCCTTCCCCGCGCCGGAGGCCGACGAGGCGCTGCGGCTGGAGTGGGAATACCACACCGCGGCGGGGTGGCGGCCGCTGGGCGCGTCGACCCCCGGGGCGGCGTCGGCGGGCGAGACCGCCTTCGCCTTCTCCGATGGGACGCAGGCGCTCACCCGCAGCGGCACCGTCACCTTCCGCGTCCCGCCGGGGTGGGTGGCGCACGTGGAGCAGGGCGCTAGCGGAACCTGGCTGCAGGTGCGGGCGGCCGGGGGCTACGGCGGCGGGGAGTTCCGTCCCCCCGCGGTGCGGCGGGTGGCGCTGGGCTACGACCTCGCCATCCCCGAGGTCGGCGGGGTGCAGGCGCGGGTGGAGCTCTCGCGGCGCGGGCTGCTCCCGGCGGCCGGGGCCGCGGGGGCCGCCGAGCTGGACCTCAGCAAGGACTTCCTCCCCTTCGGCGCCCGCCCCGCGCTGGGCGACGCCTTCTACCTGGCCCTCCCCCAGCTGGTGGACAGGGTGGGGGCCGCGGTGAAGCTCGGGCTCACCCTCAACCCCTTCTCCTCCCCTCCGCCCGACGGCTGGGTGCGGCCCACCCTGCGCTGGGAGTTCTGGGACGCGGCCACCGCCCGCTGGCAGCCCTTCGGCGAGTCGCGGGTCGGGGAGTCGTGGAGCGCCGCCACCGCGAGCTGGCGGCCCGTTGCCGGGGCGCCGGCGCCGGCCGACTTCGGCTACGGCTTCAGCGACGCCACCCTCGCGCTCACCGCCGCCGGCGGCGCGCGGGTGGACGTCCGCTTCGCCGCGCCGGCGCTGGGACAGGTGGTGGTGAACGGCCGGCGCGACGCCTGGATCCGCGTGCGCATCGCCGCGGGGGACTACGCCGCGTCGCCCACCGCCTCGCGCCCGCCCTCGGTGCACACGCTGGAGCTGGACGTGGACTGGACCTCGCCGTGGACGGCGCCCGACACGGCCGTGGTGGAGGACGACTGGACCCGCACGCGGCTGGCGCCCGCGGCGGGCGGCGCGCTCCCGCCCTTCGTCCCCTTCGTCCGGCCGGAGGAGCTGCGGCCCGCGCTCTACCTGGGCTTCCGCCGCCCGGGCGAGGCGGTGGGGTTCGCCAACCGCGCCGTCACCCTCTACCTGGGGGTGGCCGCCGTCCCCTTCGGGGGCTCCGGCGAGGCGGCGGCGCCCGCCGTGCCGGCGCGGGTGGCGTGGGAGTACTGGAACGGGGAGGGGTGGGCGCGGCTGGAGGTGATCGACGAGAGCGCGGCCTTCGCCCGGCGCGGGGTGCTGACCTTCGTGGGCCCGGCGGATTTCTTCGCCTCCGCCCGCTTCGGGCGCGAGGCCTTCTGGCTGCGCGCCGTGCCGGAGGGCGGCGGATGGGCGCACCCGCCGCGGCTGGAGCAGGTGCTGCTGAACACCGTGTGGGCCGAGCACGCCGCGCGGGTGCGGGGCGAGGTGCTGGGCTCCGGGAGCGGCCAGCCCGGCCAGCACGTGCGCACCGCGCGCGCCCCGGTGCTCCCGGGCGAGCGGATCGAGGTGCGCGAGGCCGAGCCTCCCCCGGCCGCCGAGCTCGAGGCGCTGGAGCGCGAGGGCGGCCCCGGCGCGCTCTCCGCCGCCGCCGCCGGGACCTGGGTGCGCTGGACGGCGGTGACGGACTTCCACGGCTCCGGACCGGCGAGCCGCCACTACGTGGTAGACCGGGCCACGGGCGAGGTGCGCTTCGGCGACGGGAGGCGCGGCCGGGTGCCGCCGCGCGGGCGGGGAAACCTGCGCGCGGCGCACTACCGCACCGGCGGCGGGCCGGCGGGGAACCGCCCGGCCGGCAACCTGGCGCAGCTGAAGGCCACCGTTCCCTACGTGGACCGGGTGACGAATCCCGAGCCCGCGGCCGGCGGCACGGCGGCCGAGACGCTGGACTCGGTGCGCGCGCGCGGGCCGCGCACGCTCCGCCACCGCGGCCGCGCAGTGACCCTGGCGGACCTGGAGGACCTGGCGGTGGAGGCCTCGCCCGAGGTGGCGGTGGCGCGCGCCTTCGGGCCGCGCTACGAGGCCGAGGCGGGGCGGGTGCGCGTGCTCCTGGTGCCGCGCGGCGCCGAGGCGCGCCCGGTGCCCTCGCTGGAGCTGCTGGACCGCGTGCGCGCCCACCTGGCCGAGCGCCTCCCCGCCGGCGTGGAGCTGGAGCTGATGGGGCCCGAGTGGGTGGAGGTCTCCGTCACCGCCGAGGTCGTCCCCCTCACCTTCGAGGGCGCGGGCGAGGCGCGGGCGGCGCTCGCCGCGCGGCTGGCGGCCTTCCTCCACCCCGTCACCGGGGGGCCCGGGGGGGCGGGATGGGCGTTCGGGCGCCGCCCCTTGCGCTCCGACCTCTACGCCCTGGTGGAGGCCACGCCGGGGGTGGACCACGTGCGCCGGCTGGAGGTGCGCGAGGCGCCCGTCCCCCGCACCCCCTGGTTCCTGGTGCACTCCGGCACGCACGAGGTGCGGGTGGCCGGCCTCCTCGACGAGGATTGAGGCGCGCGCCCATGCCCATCCCCCTCCCCGACCTGGACGACCGCGGCTACGCCGAGCTGCTCGACGAGGCGCGCACGCTCATCCCCTCGCTGGCGCCGGAGTGGACCAACCACAACCCGTCGGACCCGGGGATCACCCTGCTGGAGCTCTTCGCCTGGCTCTCCGAGATGCTGGCGTGGCGCACCAACCAGGTGACCGACGCCACCCTGCGCGGCTTCCTGCGGCTGCTGAACGGCCGGGAGTGGACGGGCGGGCGCGACCTGGACGAGGAGGTGCACGCCACCGTGGCGGCGCTGCGCGACGGCTGGCGCGCCGTCACCGCGGCCGACTACGAGCGGCTGGCCACCTTCGCCTTCAACCAGGCGCTGGGCGAGGCGCGGACGGCGGAGGCGGCGCAGGGGAGCCCGCTGACGTGGTACGGCGTGGACGGACTCTCCGGCGGGGACGGGGGATGGCGGGTGCAGCCGATCGCCCGCGCCCGCTGCGTGCCGCGGCGCCAGCTCGACGCCGGGAGCGAGGCGGCGCGCACCCGCGACCTGCCCGGGCGGGTGAGCGTGCTGGTGCTCCCGCTGCGGGAGGACGATCCGCGCACCGCCCTCCGCGAGGCGCTGCCGCCCCCGCCGCTCTCCGGGGCCGCGCCCCTCCGGGCCGGCGCCGACACCCTCCGCGCCGTGTGGACCTTCCTGGAAGAGCGGCGGCTGCTGGCCACCCGGGTGCACGTGGCGTCGCCGGTCTACGTGCCGGTGCGGGTGGAGGCGGCGGTGGTGCGCCGCCCCGACGTCCCCGAGCCCGCCACGCCCGAGACGCTGCGCACCGGGTGGGACGGCGTGCCGCCGGGGGACGTGCGGCGCGCCGTGCTGGAGGCGGTGGCCGCCTGGCTCGACCCGCTGCTGGGCGGCCCCGACGGGCGGGGGTGGCCCTTCGGCCGCGACGCGCACCTCTCCGACCTGTACGGGGTGATCGAGGCGGTGCCCGGGGTCGACTTCGTGGCCGACCTGCGCCTGTCGAGCGACTGCGCCGCGGGCGATGCCGGGTGCGTGGCCGCCGCCCAGGCGCGCCACCCCGACACCGGCGAGCAGGTGGGGCTCGCCCTGGCGGCGCACCACCTCCCCCGCGCCGACCTCCGCCCGGAAGACGTGCACGTGGCCGCCGCCGCGGTGCCGGTGCGGGTGCGGGTCTCGCTCCTTCCGGCGGCGGACGTCTCCCGCGCCGCGCTGGAGACGGCGGTGGGCGCCGCGGTGCGCCGCGCCTTCTCCCCCTTCGGCGGCGGGCCGAACGGGAGCGCGGGCGCCGAGGTCACGGCCGGCGCCGTGGCGGGCGCGGTGGGCGCCCTCCCCGAGGTGGACCCCGCCCACGCGGTCGGCGTGCGCTTCGAGGCCGACGCGGCGCGCCTGCGCTCCGCGGGGCTGGGCCAGGCGGTGCGCTTCGATGCCGGCGAGGTTGCCGCGCCGGGGGTCGAGCTGGACGCGGAAGGGAGGGAGCTGTGGTAGGCGACACGCTCCCGGGGCGGGCCAGCTCGTACCTGGACCACCTCCCCGCGGTCTTCCGCGAGGAGGGAGGCGAGCCCGGCTTCCTGGGGCGCTTCCTGCTCGCCTTCGAGCACGTGCTCACCGGCGTCGGCGACCCGGCCGAGCCCGGGCTCGACGAGCTGCTCGACGCCGTGCTCCTCGACGGCGCGTCCGAGACGGGCGGGGAGGCCTCCCGGGGGCCGCGGTACTTCGACCCGGAGCGCACCCCCGCCGCCTTCCTGGAGTGGCTGGCGGGGTGGGTGGGGCTCACCCTGCGCGCCGACCTGGACGCGGGCGAGGGGGCGGACGGGGACCGGGAGCAGGCGCGCCGGCTGATCGCCGACGCCGTCCCGCTCTACCGGCTGCGCGGCACCCGGCGCGGGCTGGAGGAGCTGATCCGGCGCCTGGCCGGCGGGCTCGCGCCCACCATCACCGAGCTCTCGGCGGCGATGCAGGTCGGCGTGGCCTCGCGCATCGGCGTCGACACCCGGGTGGGCGGCGGGCCGCCCCACTTCTTCCACGTGCTGCTGCGGCTGCCGCACCCCGACCCCGCGGCGCGGCGCCGGGCCGAGGCGCTCGTCCGCTCCGTGCTGGACGTGGAGAAGCCGGCCCACACCCGCTATCAGCTCGAGGTGATCACCCCCGCCCTGCAGATCGGAATCCACTCGCAGATCGGCGTCGACACCCTTCTCTCCCCCAGCCCCAGCCACGGGTGACCCCCGATGATCCCGCCCACGCAGCGCGTGCACTACTTCGACCACCAGTTCCTGCGCGTCGAGGACTTCATCGCCGAGCAGGCGTACCACCTGGGGATGCGGCGCGCCCACAACCGCCTGCTGCACAGCGCCGGCGTGGCGTACGGGCTGGAGCTCAGCGCCGCCGGCACCGCGGTGAAGGTGAGCGCCGGCGTGGCGCTCGACGGCGAGGGGCGCGAGGTCGTGCTCGCCGCGGACGACCAGGTGCCGGTGCCGGTGGAGCTGGCCGGGAAGATAGGGTACGTCATCCTGGCCTACGGCGAGCGGACGATCGACCCCACCACCGAGGTCAGCGCGGCGGGTGACCAGCGCTGGGAAGAGGTGCCGCTGCTGCGCATCGTGGCCTCCGCGCCGGCCGGCACCGGCGACGGGGTGGTGCTGGGGCGGGTGACGGCCGACTCCACCCGCACCGTGACCGGCATCGACGCCGGCGACGCCCTGGGGCGCCGCCAGGGGGCCGGCTCGGTCCCGATCGACGACCTGGCCGTGGCCACGCTGGCGGTGGCCGGCGGGCGCGACTTCGCCACCACCGGCGACCTCCGGGTGGGCACCGGCGCCGGCGTGCTGAAGGTCGGGGTCGAGGTGAGCGGCCCCACCGCCGGGAGCGCGCGGCTGCGGGCGGAGGGTACGGCCGCGCGCCTGCTGCTGGGCGCCGCCGGCGCGGACGTGCTCACGGTGTCGGACGCGGGGGTGGGGATCGGGGTGGCGCCGGTGCCTGGAACCGCGCTCACGGTCACCGGCGCCCTCACGGCCGACAGCGCCTCGGTCACGGGAAACCTCACGGCGAAGGGAAACGTGGGGATGGGGACGTCCCCGGTTGCGGGTACGCGCCTCAAGGTGGGCGGAGACGTCCAGGTCACCGGCGTCCTCGCGGCCGCAAGCGCTTCGCTCACCGGCGGCCTCACCGTCGGGACCACCGCCACGGTCACGGGGGCCTTCACGGCCAGCAGCGCCGCCACGGTCGGCGGCGACCTCACGGCCAACGGGAACGTGGGGATGGGGACGCCCCCGGTCGCCGGTACGCGCCTCAAGGTGGGCGGAGACGTCCAGGTCACCGGCGCCCTCGCGGCCGCAAGCGCTTCGCTCACCGGCGGCCTCACCGTCGGGACCACCGCCACGGTCACGGGGGCCTTCACGGCCAGCAGCGCCGCCACGGTCAGCGGCGACCTCACGGCCAACGGGAACGTGGGGATGGGCAAGGCCCCGGTTGCCGGGACGCGTCTCGCGGTGGCCGGAATCGTCGATGCCACGGAGCTGCGGCAGGGCGGCACGACCGTGGTCAGCTCGCAGTGGACCGCGGTGACGGGGGGGATCAACTACGCCGGCGGCAAGGTGGGAATCGGCGTCGCCGCGCCCACCGCCGCGCTCGCCGTCAACGGCGCGATCACCGGGACCACGAAGAACTTCCGCATCCCCCACCCGCTGCGCGCCGGGATGGACCTGGTCCACGCCTGCCTGGAGGGCCCCGAGAACGGCGTGTACTACCGCGGCACCGCCCGGCTGGAGAACGGGCGCGCCACCGTGCGGCTCCCGGACTACTTCGAGGCGCTCACCCTTCCCGGCGAGCGGACCGTGCAGCTCACCGCCCGCGGCCGGGCGCCCTTCGCCCTGAGCCACGGCGGCGTGGTCGACGGCGCGTTCGAGGCGTTCGGGGCGCGCGCCGACGGCGAGTTCGACTGGGAGGTCCGCGCCGTGCGCGCCGACGTCCCAGCGCTCGAGGTCGAGGCCTCCACCGCCTGAAGCCGGGCCGCACCGCCGGGGAACCGCTCAGCCGGCCGGTGTCCCCCCCTCCACCCGGGAAATCCGCGTGCGGGAGCGGATCGAGACCCGGCGACGTGACCCCCCGTCATGTGATCCCAATCCACGCGCGGACCGGCGCCTCCATCCTCTTCTCCCCCAGCCTCAGCCCGGGTGCTCTCCGATGATCCCGCCCACGCAGCGCGTACACTACTTCGACCACCAGATCCTGCGCGTCGAGGACTTCAACGCCGAGCAGGCCTACCACCAGGGGATGCGGCGCGCCCACAACCGCATGCTGCACAGCACGGGCGTGGCGTACGGGCTGGAGCTCAGCGCCGCCGGCACCGCGGTGAAGGTGAGCGCCGGCGTGGCGCTCGACGGCGAGGGGCGCGAGGTCGTGCTCGCCGAAGACGACGTGGTGCCGGTGCCGGCGGAGCTGGCCGGGAAGACGGGCTACCTGGTCCTGGCTTACGGCGAGCGGACGATCGACCCCACCACCGAGACCGGCGCGGCGGGAGACCGGCGCTGGCAGGAGGTGCCGGTGCTGCGCCTGGCCGCCTCCGCCCCCACCGACGACGACGACGACGCCCTGGTGCTGGGGCGGGTGACCGCCGACGCCACCCGCACCGTCACCCGCATCGACGACGGCGACGCCCAGGGGCGCCGGCGGGTGGCCGGCCCCGCCCCCATCCGGGAGCTGGAGGTGGCCACGCTGGCGGTGGCCGGCGGCCGCGACTTCGCCACCACCCGCGGCGACCTGGCGGTGGGGCAGGGCGCCAGCGTGCTGAAGGTGGGGGTGGAGGTGGCGGGCCCCACCGCGGGCGAGGCGCGGCTGCGCGCGGAGGGCACGGCCCCCCGGCTGATCCTGGGCGCCGCGGGCGCCGACGTGCTCACGGTGTCGGCGACCGCGGTCGGGATCGGGACCGGCCTCACGGTGAGCGGTGCCGCGGCGGTGCTCGGCAGTCTCACCGCCGGCAACGGGCTCACGGTCGGCAGGGGCGGCCTCACGGTCGATGCCGGCAATCTCGCCGTCGGCGGCAACGCCACGCTCGGCGGCGGGCTCACGGCCGCCAGCGCCGCGCTCGCCGCCGGCCTCACGGTCGGCACCACCGCCGCGCCCGCGGGCGCCACCGTCACCGGGGACCTCGCGGTCGGCGGCGCCGCCACGGTCGCCGGGAACCTCACCGCCGGCGGAAACGTGGGGGTGGGAACGGCGCCGGTCGCCGGGACGCGCCTCACCGTGAGCGGAATCCTCAACGCCACCGAGCTGCGGCAGGGCGGCACGGCCGTGGTGAGCTCGCAGTGGTCCCCCGCCACGGGGGGGATCAACTACGCCGGCGGCAAGGTGGGGATCGGCGTGGCCACCCCCGCGGAGTCGCTGCACGCCACGGGGAGCCTGCGGATCGACGCCGGCGAGATCAAGAGCCTGAGCGGCATCACGCTGCGCCCCGACACCGACAACACGGGCGACACCTTCGTGAAGGTGATGCACCCGAGCGGCACCCAGCTGATGTCCCTGGGCGCCACCGGCAACCTCGCGCTCTCCGGCCGGGTGTCCGACGCAAAGGTCCGCACGCAGGCGCCGATCGCCTGGAACCAGATCTCCATCACCAACACCGTCAACAACTACGCGTGGAACGACGTGCCGGGGATGTCGCTGTCGCTCACCGGGGGCACCTACCTGATCCTGTTCGACATGGGAGGGGTGGAGCCGCACGGGGTCACCAAGGCGATCGCCGACTTCAGGATCTGGATCGACGGCAGCGTCCAGGCGGTCTACATCGGGGAGACCTTCAACGCGGGCGAGTGGATCAGCCGCGCGGTCTCGATGGAGTGCCTGGTGACCCTGGCGGCCGGCAGCCACACCGTGGTGGCGCAGTGGGGCGTCCGCAGCCCGTCGTCGCCGACCACCAATCCCACCCTGTGGGGGTGCTGGAACAACGACCACCGCTCGCTCATCGCCATCGAGCTCTGAGCGGAGCCCCGCATGCCCGTCGTCCGCAACGATTCCACCCGAAGGAGAGCCAGGTGCAGGAGCAGATCGAGGCGCGGCTCGAGGAGCTGAGGCAGGAGTTCGCGCGCGGGCAGGCGCGCCTGCAGGAGCTGGAGATGCAGCAGGCGGCGCTGCGCGAGACGGTGCTCCGCATCAGCGGGGCGATCCAGGTGCTCGAGGAGATGCTGGCCGGCGGCGGGAACGCGGGCGAGGCGAGTCCGTCCTCTCCGTGACTCTGCGTCGCCGTGTGAGACGCTCTTGCTACGCCCGGTTCACACTCCTTGCGCGAGCGGACGCGATGTCGCACCTTCCGGCCGGAACGCGGGGGGTCCCCCGCATTGGCGAAGAAGAACCTCATCGCGTGCAAACGATCGACGCAGGCGGCGCCGGGCGCCGGGCGCGGGACACGGCCGCCGTGGTCGACGCGGTGCGGCGCATCTTCCGCGCGCTGCGCAACGCGGCCCAGCAGACGCAGGCCCAGGCCGGGATCAGCGCCGCCCAGCTCTTCGTGCTGTCGAGCCTGGCCGGCGGCGCGGCGCCGTCGCTCACCGAGCTGGGCGAGCGCACCCACACCGACCGCAGCTCGGTGGCCGACGTGGTGGAGCGGCTCGCGCAGGCCGGGCTGGTGGAACGCGACCGCTCCGCGCGCGACCGGCGGCGGATGGAGGTGAGGATCACGCCCGTGGGCCGGAGCTTGCTGCACTCCGCGCCCAAGCCGCCGACGGAGCTGCTGATCGCCGGGCTCGACGCGCTGGCGGAGGGCGAGCTCGGCGCGCTCGCGGCCGGGATGCTGCGCCTGACCCGCGCGATGGGGCTCGAGGCGGCGCCCGCGCCCATGCTCTTCGAAGACGAGCCCGGCCGCGCGCCGGAGGATGGCGGAGTGGACCCCGATGGCTGAGTCGCGCCTTCCGGACGACGTGCGCGCGCTGGCGCAGCACCACCTCGCGTCGATGGCGCACCTCGACGCCCTCCTCCTGCTCGCGGGCTCCCCCGACGCGCCGCTCTCCGCCGACGCGGTGGCCGCCCGCATCGGAGCCGAGCCCGAGGCCGCCGCGCGGGCGCTGCGCGACCTGCAGGCCGCCTCGCTGGTGGCGGAAGACGGGGCGGGGTACCGCTTCGCCCCGGGCGACCCGGCGCTGCGCCGCGCCGCCGAGACGCTGGCGGAGATGTACCGGCGCTTCCCGGTGCAGGTGATCCGCGCCGTCTACGAGCGGCCGCCCTCGCCGGTGCAGCAGCTCGCCGACGCCTTCAGGCTGAGGAAGTGACCGATGGCCGCCCTCGTGTTCGTGCTCTGCGCCCTCACCAGCCTCGCCTGCGCGGTGCTCGTGCTGCGCGCCTACTTCGCCAGCCGCGCGCGCCTGCTGCTGTGGACCGGCCTCTGCTTCGCGGGGCTCTGCCTCAACAACGTGCTGCTGGTGGTCGACTCGCAGACGCCGGGGATCGACCTCTCCGTCTGGCGCACCCTCCCCGCGGTGGCCGGGCTCGCGCTCCTCGTGTACGGGCTGGTGTGGGAGGCGGGGGAGTGAGCGCGCGGGCGATCGTCCGCGGCGGCGTCCCCGGGCGCGGGGGGGTGCGATGACGCTGTTCATCTCCGGGCTGCTGGTGGCCGGGTACGCCGTGGCGGGGCTCTTCTTCCTCCGCTTCTGGCGCCGGTCGCGCGACCGGCTGTTCGCCTGGTTCGCGGCGGCGTTCTGGCTGCTCGGCGCCCAGCGGGCCGCGCTCGCCGCCCTCGACCGCGGGGCGCCCGAGACCACCTGGCTCTATGGGGTGCGGCTGCTGGCCTTCCTGCTCATCCTGGCGGCGGTGGTCGACAAGAACCGGGCGGGCGCCGGCCCCGGCGGATGAACGCCACCCCCGACGCCGGCGACGGGCGCGCGGCCGTCACCCCCGCGCGTCGGCGCGCGGCGGCGGATGGCGCGGCCCGCGTTTGGGAGCGGCTCCTCGGCGCCTTCGAGCGGCTGGACTGGGACGAAGGCGGCGTGCTGATGCTCTTCGGGGCGCTGATCGGCGTCGCGAGCGGGCTCGGCGTGGTGCTCTTCTACCGCCTGATCGACCTCTGCTTCGCCGTCTTCGTGGCCTGGCCGGCGAGCCGCTTCGACGTGCTCCGCTCGCCCCTCTACCTCCCCCTGCTCACCGCCGCGGGCGTCTGGGCCGCGTGGGCGCTGGTGCGGCGCACCCGCACCCCCGACGGGCAGAACGTTCCCGACGTGCAGCTCGCCGTGGCCAAGCGCGGCGGGTGGATCTCCATGCGCCCGGTGGCGGTGCGCACCCTGGCCTCGGCGGTCACGCTGGGCGCCGGCGGCTCCGCGGGGAGCGAGGGGCCGGTGGCGGTGCTGGGCGCCGCGCTGGGGTCGGCGCTGGGGCGGCGGCTGCGCTTCCAGCCGCGGCAGGTGAAGGTGCTGGTGGGGTGCGGCGCGGCGGCGGGGATCGCCGCGGCCTTCAACGCGCCCTTCGCCGGGGCCTTCTTCGCGCTGGAGGAGGTGCTGGGCTCCTTCTCGGTGGGCGCCTTCAGCCCGGTGGTGATCGCCAGCGTGGTGGGCGCCCTCACCGTGCGCCCCTTCCTGGGCGTCCACCCCGCCTTCCGCATCCCCCCGGCGGGCGACGTGCACGCCATCACCAGCGCGCTCCTCTACCCGGTGCTGGGCGTGGCCTGCGGGCTCCTCTCGGCCCTCTACTCCCGGCTCTACCTGGCCGCCCCGGCGGCGTGCGCGCGGCTGCGCGGGCCGCGCTGGCTGGTGCCGGTGCTGGGCGGCGCGCTCACGGGGATGATCGTGGCCGCGTCCGGCGGGCTGCTCACCGGGAACGGGCACCTCGCCATCCCGGCCAAGGTGTTCGGGGGGCTGGCGTGGTATGCGCTGCTGGCGCTCGCCTTCGCCAAGATCGCGGCGACGGTGCTCACCCTGGGCTCGGGCGGGTCCGGCGGCGTGTTCACCCCCACCCTCTTCGTGGGGGCCGCGCTGGGCGGGGGGATGGGGGCGCTGGGGGAGACGGTGATCCCCGGGCACCTGATCCATCCGCACGCCTGGGCGCTGGTGGGGATGGCGGGGATGGTGGCCGGCGCCACGCGCGCGCCGCTCACCGCCATCTTCATGGTGTTCGAGATGACGGATGACTACAGCTACGTGGTGCCGCTGATGCTGGTGGCGGTGATCGCCTACGCCACCGCCCGGCGCTTCGCGCCGCACGGGCTGTACGACGGCTGGCTGGCCGGGCGCGGCGAGCAGCTCTCGCACGGCGCCGACCGCGCGCTGATGGAGCGCATCCGGGTGCGCGAGGCGCTGGACGCGGGCGCCGTGCGCGTCTCCCCCGGCGCGCGCATCGACGAGCTGGTGGAGGCGGCGGGCCGCACCCGCCGCGGCGTGCTCCCGGTGGTGGACGGCGACGGCACGCTGGTGGGGCTGGTGACGCACCACGCGCTGCGCGAGGCGATCCTGGCCCGCGGCGACCTGGCGCCGCTGCTGGTAGCGGCCGACCTGGCCGAGCCGCAGGAGCCGCTGCGCCCCGGCCAGTCGCTGCGCGCCGCCCTGGCCGCGATGAACGCGCGCGCGGTCGACGCGCTCCCGGTGGTGGAGGAGCGCGCGGACGGCGCGGCGTTCGTGGGGCTGCTGAGCCGCGCCGACGTGCTGGTGGCGTACGAGCGCGAGTTCGCGCACGAGGTCTGATACCAAATCCAGCTGTTGGGTTTCTGTATCCTGAGCAACCCTTGAAGACGTCATCCTGAGGCCGGCAACGCTGCACTCATCGCTTACGCAACAACTTGCAGGCCGAAGGATCTATAACCGCGTCAGCACGTGCGTCGGGGAGATACGCCAACTCTTCTTCCGGATTTGGTATGACCATCGTCTCTGCGCCTCGTGCTCAGCTCGTGAAGGTGAACGCCACGGGGTACGAAACGGCCAGGAACCCGGATCTCTCGGCCTGCGAGATCCCGACCTTCACCTTCAGCGTGTGGGAGCCCGGCCTCATGTGCAGCTGGGCGTAGGGGATGAACAGCACGAAATCGTCGAATCTCGTGTCGTCGCTGCTCGCGCTCGCGAGGGCGGTGACGCCCACCGTACCGTCGTCGAAGCGGAACTTCCCGTCGGCGTCCTGCAGATCGTTCCCGTTCGCGTCGGTGAATCCCGCCGCCACCGTGAGCTGCGCGCCGACCAGGTGCTTCGCGTCGAAGGCGACGTGGATCCGCAGTCCCTCCTGCCCGGCGGACGGCGCGTTCTGCTCCAGCCAGACGCGGTGAATGAACGCCGAGCCGGCGGACGATGCCGGCGCGGACGCGGCAGGAGGCGGCGCCGGCGCGGGCCGGCTCCCCGGATCCGCGCCGCCCTGCTGGCTGCCTCCCGCGTGGAGAGTCGCCCAGGCGCCGATCAGCGCGGCCACGATGGCGCCGGCTAACCCGATGAGCGCCGCCCGGTTCGAGTTGTCGCCCATGTGACCTCCCCGCCGAGGAGAGCCTGCCGCAGGCGGCGTGACCCGTTTCCCGGAGGGTTTCGCCAAAGCCGCCGACGCTTCTGACACGTCGATCTCGCGCAGGCGCTCGAGGAGCTTGAGAATGCCCGAGGAATAGTCCGAAAACTCGATCCAGGTGATCTGGGTCAGCCACTTCGGCAGATCGCAGGGCTCCAGAAGCAGCGGGATGAGGATGCTGCTTCCGGCGTCTCGCGACTTCCGCAGCCGGGCGAGCTCCTGCTGCGCCCATTCCGACGCCATGTAGCGCGGCGTGAGCACGGCGAGGTGCACGGACGAGGTCTCGATCCAACCATCGATCTTCGCCTGCCAGTCCTCACCCGGCTTTGCGCCATACGTGGAAAAGACGGTATGCCCCTGCGCCTTCAGGTTTTGGGCGAGGCGATCGACGAACGCGCCGTCTGTGTGGTTGAAGCTGACGAAGATCGTAGCCATCGGCGAGGACTTCGGTGGTAAAGCGGAACGGGAGGAAAAGCGGACGAGCCGGTTCAATAAAGCGCTCGAACCATCCGTTTGACCATCTTTTTCGATTTGATCACGGAACCCCCCGGTGGGTTCTCCCGATTGCCATGGCAGACCGGGCCTTGTTCGACGCTCGATGCAGGAGAGAGTGATCCTGCCTGAAGACCATGTTTTCGAAGACTGCTCACCCGCGGCCGAGGATCCCCTGCATCGCCTCGACGAACCGGTCGATCTCGTCCAGCGTGGTGTAGACGTTGGGGGTGACGCGGATGCCTTCGACGCCGGCCCACTTGGTGGGGCTGGTGATGATGCGGTGCTTCGTCCACAGCTCGTCGTACAGCTTCCCCGCCTCGATCCCGTCGACCTGCACCATCGCGACGGCATACGCCTGGCCGGGCTTCAGGCTGGTGTGCAGGCGCACGCGCGGGTTGCGCAGCAACGCGTTCGCCCAGCGGTCGCGCAGGTAGACGAGCCGCGCCGCCTTGTTCGCGATCCCGATGGCGTGGGTGAAGGTCATCGCCTCGGCGACGGCGAGCGCGTTGGCGGCGGGGTGGGTGCCGATATCCTCGAACTTGCGGATGTCGGCGCGCCGCGCCTCGTCCGACGCCTGGAGCGGCCAGAGGCCGGGGATCTTCTCGCGGCGGACGTAGAGCATCCCCGTGCCGTGCGGCGCGTACAGCCACTTGTGCAGGCTGGCCGCGTAGTAGTCGCACTCCAGGTCGTCGTGGGAGAAGGGGAAGTGCGCAAAGCTGTGCGCGCCGTCGACGATCACGGGGATGCCGTGGCGGCGGCCCATCCGCACCACCTCGCGCACCGGGAGCACCTGCCCGGTCACCCAGGTCAGGTGGCTCACCAGGATCAGCCGTGTCTTCGGCGTCACCGCGCGCTCGAAGATTCGCACCACCTCGTCCGCGTCCTCGGCGGGAACGGGGAGCGCCACCTGCTTCAGCACGATTCCGTCGCGGCGCTCGCGCTGCTGCCAGGTGGAGATCATGTGCGGGTAGTCCTGCGTCGACGTCACCACCTCGTCGCCGGGGCGCAGGTCGAAGCCGAGCTGGCAGATCTGCAGCCCCTCGGTGGCGTTGCGGGTGATGGCGATCTCCTCCGCGTCGCAGCCGAACATCCGCGCCAGCCCCTCGCGCACCGTCTCGCGCAGCGGCTCCAGCACGCGCCACATGGTGTGCACCGGCGCCTCGTTGGAGAAGTCGAGGTGCCGCTTCATCGCCTCCTGCACCAGCGCGGGCGAGGGGCTGACGCCGGCGTTGTTCAGGTTGATGATGGCCCGGTTGACGGTGAACGCCTGCTGCACCGGCGCCCAGAAGCGCTCGTCGCGGGCGATCTCGTCGGGGCCGCCGGTGAAGCGCGCCAGCTCCTGGCCGAGCTCGCGCAGCTCGCCCACGCCGCCCGCCGCCAGCCATGCGGCCGGCGCCGTGCGCGCGGCGGTGGAGAGGAAGTCGCGGCGGGTGAAGGGCATGGGGATGGGGCCGAACGTGGATGCCGCCCAGGCTTTCGCGCACTGTGCGCGGACGCTGAAGAATGCACACGGGAAGAGAGGTGGCGCCAGAGCCGATGGCACATCGCCTCGGCCGGCTCCGCGCCCTCTCCGGCTCATGCGGCACCGACTCCTCGCAGGCCGCGCCGGCGTGGCGGCGACCGACCCCTCCCGGCAGGGGAGAAACTGAAATGGCTCTCACAGAGGTCACGGGGGACACGGAGGAACTGCATCGGGTTCCCCTGCGACCCCTGCGACCCCTGCGACCCCTGCGACCCCTGTGAGAGATCGGGTTTGATCGTGCTCGTCGTGCTACCGCGTTTCGCGGCGGTAGCGCGTTCCCTCTTCCATCACCAGCAGCGTGTCGGACAGGGTGAGCGTGCCGCCATGGCCTTCGGGGACCACGGTCACGGTCACCGTGCGTCCCTCCTGCCGGTAGGTGCCGGCCGCCTGCGTGCCGGTGAAGCTGCGGCTGCGGAACGAGCCGTCGCCGCCGAACTCCATCCACTCCGACGGCTGGTCCACGCGCTGCCATCGCCCCTCCACCGACGGCGCGGGCCGCGGGCACGCCGCCGACACCGCCACCAGCGCGGCCGCCGCCGCCGCGCGCCACCTCGTCCCGTGTCTTCTCATTGCGTCAGCGCCGCCACGGCATAGGGGATGTCGCGTTCGTAGCCGAAGGTCAGGTAGTCGGTACCGCTGAGCAGGTTCAGCGTGGAGCCCTGCCACCAGATCGCGGCCGACGGGCCGCCGTCCAGCCGCTGCGCGCCGCCCAGCACGTTCAGCCCCTCGTAGATGCTGCACAGCTCGTAGGCCGTGGTGGTGGTGTTGCTGGCGGACGAGGCCATCACCAGCACTCCGTTGCCGATCCCCACCGTGCTCCAGCGGTTCACCTCGCCGCCCGGGGCGCGGCTGCAAGCCCCGTTCTTGACGATCGAGGTGGTGGACGGGACCATCCAGTCGGTGTAGCCGGTGATGTTGATGCTGGCGCCGCTCACCCGCTCGAAGGACGCGTGCGGCGTGCCGGTGTAGGGCGACCACGGGCCGAAGCCGATGATCACCTCGGTGCCCGAGAACCACGGGCTCACCCGCGTGCCGTTCATGTACACGGTGCCGATGGGCGTCCCGTAGCCGCCGCAGCACCCCGAGTCGCCGCTCCAGGTGAAGCCGTTGATGGCCGCGAAGTCGTTGGTGAGCGTGGACATGTGCGTGGTGATCTCGCGCAGCGCGAAGGTGCCGTCGGTGTAGCGCACGCCGGGGAACACGATCTTGGGGTAGCCCCATCCGTTCTGCCCCAGCCCGGCCCGGTTCAGGTTCACCATGACGATGTGCACGTAAGGCGCTACGCTCGTGCAGACCGAGGTGTACACGCCCGAGCTGTTGTCGAGCATGCTGTACAGGTTGGTCCGCTCGTTCAACAGCCGGTAGTAGCAGTCGTTGGCCACCAGCGACTGCACGCCCGACCCGCCGCCCGCGGGCTGCCGCATGGCCAGGCGGCGGCCGCCGGTGGTCTCCGCCCACGGCACGTCGGTTCCCATCGCGATCTGCCCGAAGGCCCTGGCCGTGACGGTCGCCACGCCGCCGGTGACGGACGACTGGGCCGCCACGCCGTTCACGCGGCCGCCGTAGTCGCTCATCGACATCCCCTCGGGGATGCGCGAGCGATCGATGGGAAAGCGGATCTGCGCGGGCTCGAGGAGCTTGTTCTCGGGCCACACGTTGAAGGTGGCGCTGATGCCGCGGCCGGCGTAGCTGCCCACGCCGAACACGGTGGGCTCGCTCACCGCCCCCACCGGCAGCTCCATGCTGAACCCGCCGGGGAGCGACAGGGTGCCGCCGCGCACCGGGTCGTACACCATGGTCTCGGACTCCCACGGCATCTCGCCGGCGGCCACGAAGCGGGCGGCCACGTGCCCCGAGGTGCCCACCGGGCTCAGCGCCAGGTAGATGTCGGTGCGCCGCCCCGCCGCCAGGTGCACGGCGTGGTCCAGGCGGATCTTCTCCGCGTCCCAGGTGTGGCCGCCGCTCTGGGCTTCGGGCAGCTCCAGCTGCAGCTCGCTCAGCTCCCCCGGCTTCACCAGCGCCTCGGCCACCATGCCGCCCATGTCGTTCTCCAGCCCCGACAGGCGCCACCCCGTGCTCCGGTCCAGCAGGTAGCAGTCGCCGCCGCTGTACAGCCGCACCCCGCGCAGGCTCACCGAGTCGGGCGCGCCGTCCTCCACCCCCAGCCGTGACACCAGGCTCACCCGCACGCGCGCCAGCTCGCCTCCATGGCCTTCGTTCACCTCGCTCGCCGTCTGCCGCACCAGGGTGCAGCCCTCGCGGCCGTTCACCAGCCCGTCATCGTCGTTGCACGCCGCCAGCACCGCCGCACCAACGATCCCCGCCACGCACAGGCGTCGCGGGAGGAGTGTGGGGCCCCTCATCGATCCCTCCACGGCTCAGAGTGGGTAGACACCGCCCGGAGCCGGAGCGCTTCGCACGTTCGATGCCGTATTTACCGTCGTAATTCATAATAAAAGGGCGGCGTGTAAGAAGGACGCCACGTGGACATCGCAAAGCAATCCAGGGATTTCAGGCTGGCAGGCTGCCTGTGGAGCAGATTCTCATCGCGCCTAAACAAATGTAGATAGCCGGCTTGGCCGGATGTCGCAGTGGCCGGGGTGTAGCAGGGCGCGAGCGGGCCGAGCGTACGGTCGCCCCGAAATCGAACGGCGGCTTGCCGAGACATTCTGGTGCCCGGTGGGAACATCCCCGGGAGGCGCCGCGATCACGCGCACGGCGGGCGGGCCGCGGCGGGGACGCCCCCGATGTCCGCAAGCACGCGATCACATCGTCCTTGTTTCGTGGGCCGATGCAGACGAATATTGGAGCGCCCCGACGGCTGCCGGATGCGGGGCGGCCGTCTTTCATTCCCCACCGGAATGCGGAGGAGACGATGAGAAAGCTCACGCTGGACCTCAACGCGCTGGCGGTGCAGTCGTTCGCGACCGACGAGGTCGCGGGGGCGGGGTTCGGCACGGTGTACGGCCGGCAGAAGGGGAAAACCGGGCTGCAGGACACGGACTGCTCGGCGGTCGACGCGTGCCCGTCGGCGCGCGGGTGCAGCGAGATCGCCGAGTGCCGGCCCACGCAGGGCGCCAACTGCCCCTCGGCCGCGCAGGGGTGCGAGACCTCGCGCGGGTGCACCAAGGCCCCCGGCTGCGGTGACTCCGCCGTGGACGCGTGTCCGTCGTCGCTCGGCTGCACGCAGGTCGGCTGCCCCGTGGAAGGCTGACCCGCCCCCCCCCGCGGGGGAGCGCGACGAGCCCCGCCCGGCGATGCGCCCGGGCGGGGCTCATGACATTTTCTTGCTTCTACTTTGAACGACCCGTCTTTCGCGGAATTCGGGATCAGCCGCCGCGGACGACCGCGCTGAGGAGCGGCTGCAGCCAGGAGAAGAGGATGGTGTGCAGCCACGGCACCCGCGTTCCCGCCAGGCTCAAGAGCGGCACCACCGTGACCAGCCCCACGTTCAGCGCGAAGCCCCAGCTCCACGTCACGCGCCCCGGGTCGGTGTCGGCGATGTGGCTGAGGACCTCGTTGCGGTTCATCGACACCATCACGTACAGCAGCGACGCCACCGCGGCCATGATCACGAAGGTGTACACCAGCTTCACCTCGACCTGCGGCTGGAACGGGTACGAGTCCAGCAGCGCGACGGTGACCAGCAGGGTCGCGAAGATGAAGAGGACCAGCCCCCGCATCTGCTGCAGCACCCAGGCGACGTAGTCCACCACCTGCACCGCCGCGAACTCCTCCGCCGCGCGCAGCCAGAGCCGCGCCGGCGACCCGAAGCTCTCGCGGAAGATGCTCACCGTGTCGGTCTTTTCCCGGCTCGCCAGGCCGTCGAGCTTCGCCATCATCCCCTGGTCCGGCTCCGTCTTCCAGATCGACGCCAGCACCTGCGACAGCTCGGGGAGCGGGCCGGCATCGGCGGCGCCGACTGCCGCCATGTGCCGTCCCGCGTTCCGCTCCTGGCCGGTCATCAGCCCGGTCATGATCGTGGCGATGTCGTCCGGGAAGGGGTGCGGGGCCGGCGCGGCGGCGGGTTCGTGCGCGGGCGCCAGCGGATTCGGCGCGCCCGGGCCGAAGATCGCCGCCAGCTGCAGCTTGCGCGGGAAGGCGGGCGTGGGCTCCGGGGCGACGGGCTTCGCGCCGCCGGCCTGGCCTTCGTAGACGGCCACGAAGTGCAGCTTCTCCGCGGCCGCCGCCGCCGCCGCCGTCGCCGCCGTCGCCGCCGTCGCCGCCGTCGCCGCCGGTGCCGGAGCCGGAGCCGGAGCAAGCGAGCCGGAATTGTAGATGGTCACGAGCTGCCGCCACTGCTCGGCCGCGATCGTCCTCACCACCTCGCACGAGGGGCGCTCCCACAGGGTGATGCGGGTGAGCTGCGCGGCGGCGCACGGGAGACGGCGGAAGGCGGGGAGGAGCGGCGTATCGCCCACCCGCTCCAGCACCCGCCGCAGCGCCGCCCACACGCTCAGCAGCCGGTACACCGCCCAGGTGCTGGCGACCACGCTTCCCGTCACCGCCGCCGCCAGCAGCAGATCGAAGCCTTTCAGACCCGAGATCCGCTCCAGCGTCGGGTGGAAGCGCCCGCTCAGGAGGAGGACGACGACCGCCAGCACGCCCAGCAGCACCACGCCGCGCACGTCGGGGATCATCAGCAGCAGGCGCTCGCGCACGCGCCTGACCGGTGCCGCGAGCGAGCCGGGGAAGCTCCGCGAGCCCTTCGGCTCCCTCCGCGCCGCCGCCTCGAGCGGGGTGACCCAGCGGAGGAGCTCGATGCGGGAGAGGTGCCAGCTGCACCACCCCGCGAACCCCGCGCCCGCCAGCGCCAGCACCAGGATCGGCGAGGCCCCGCTGTCCAGCCGGCTCAGGCGGTCCAGGAGGATCGCGTAGTAGCGCGCCCCCTTGAACTTGTGGAACACCGAGAGCGCGAACGCGACCGAGGCCACGAAGTACGCGATTCCCGCCAGCATCACCAGGGTGCGGCAGACCGTCTCACCGATCCACATCCGCCTCTTCCCAGGGGAGAGCGCCTTCAGGTACCGCACTCCCGGGCTCGTCCGGCTCCACGCGTCGGCCAGCGCGAAGGTGACGTGGTACCCGGCCGCCGCCGCCGCGCTCGCCCAGCAGAGGAAGAGGAAAAGGAAGAGGAAGAGGATGAGGAGCACGTGCCCCCGCGCGGTGTTGGCCGCGAGCAGCGACGCACCGGTGACAGCCACGGTCGCCACCACCCGCACCACGAGCCTCCCCGTGCCGTCGCGCACCCGCCCCAGCCGCCACGCCACCGTTCCCGGCCGCGCCTGCTTCGCGTCAACGAGGAGGAACGCTGCTCTGGTCATCCCCGCGACCACGGCTACCACGATGGCCACGATCACCCAGAGGAGCGTCTGCCTGGCCTTCGCGGGGTTGCCCAGGGTGGTGAACGCGAGCACCGCCGCGGGGATGAACACGCTCAGCAGCGCCAGGATGCGGAGGAAGGCGTACACGTGCAGGTGCAGCCGCAGCGACCGCCAGTGCACCTCGTCTTCGAGCGCCGCTTCGGGGGTCCGCTCGACGGTTCCGCCGACGGGCGCGCCCGTGTCGTCCAGGCGAGGCTCGGCGCCGCCCGCGCCCGTTTCCCTGGGCCTTGGGGCGAGCCCCATGCGGACTGCGCCCCAGGCCGTGTAGCCCAGGCCGAGCCCCATGAGGACCAGCGCGAGCACCGTGAAGAAGGCGAGGTGTGGCTTCGCCGGTTGCGCGGCGTTCGGCGCGGCGGCCTGCGCGGAATCGTCGCGCGTGTACGCCAGCGGCGCGAACGAGCGGCTCCCCACCACGGAGATCCACACCGGCGGCATCCGCGTGGTGCCGGTGTCGGAGGGCGCGCGGAGCTCGACCGTCTGGTTGGAAGCGCCGAGCTGGAGGAGCGTGGCGTTGTAGACTCCCTGCGCTCCCTCGTTCGCGAAGGGAAGGAGCTCCCTCACCGTCGGCGGGCTCCCCGGCGGCCACTGGTTCAGGAGGGTGAGCGGGTAGGTGGAGAGCACGAGCATCCCCCGGAAGGCGCGGTTCTTGTCGGGGCGGAGGAAGAGGGAGTTCGACTCGAAGGTGAAGAGGGTCACGTTGGGGAGGCGCGTCCGCATCTCCTCCGCCAGGAACAGCTTGTCCCGCACGTCCGTCGCCACGATTCCTACCGCGCGCACGTCGTGGGTGCTCACCGCGTCCTCGATCTGGTTCAGCAGCACCTCGACCGAGGCCGGGGTGAGCTCCGAGGTCACGGGAAGATTGTCCATCGGCCGCGCCGGGTCGCGCAGCGAAAGGCGCACGCGGCTGCGTTGCGCGGCCTCGGCCGGCTCCCCAGCCGGCGCGGCCGGGGCACCGTCCAGCTCGGCGCGGAGCGCGGCGATGTTCATCGGGAAGGGGATCCGGCGGAAGTCGTGCCCGGTCCACGGCTCGTCGGGGTGGCAGGTTGCGGTCGCGCTGTCGGCATTCTCCCCGGTCTCCGTACCGTACGCCGTTCCCGACTCGTGCAGGAGGAGCACCTGGTCGGGGCTGATGTCGAGGGGGCAGAGCACGCGGCTCAGCAGGGCCTGCGTCAGCCGGGTCTCGTCGTTGACGGTGGCGCGGTAGGTGACGCGGGGCCCCGCGTAGCCGAGCCGGAACGACTCCGCGTTGCCGGAGAGCGTGGCCGCGCCGCTGACCACGCGCACCGTGTCGGTGCGCCGGCGCCCGTACCGCCCGGACGTGCGGCTCCACTCGCCGAGCACCCCCACGAGCGACGGGATCGACCCGGAGAACGACGGGCCCACGATCGGGAGGTCCGCCGTCGCCCCGCCCACGTTCAGCAGCGAGTCGCGCTCATTGAGCGCGCGCTGGAGCGCCGTCCGGTGCACACCGAACGTGGGCACCTCCCCCACGACATAGACGAGCTGCATCCACTGGCCGGACTCCTTCCCCTTGCCGGACTCCTTCCGCGTCGTGCGGAAGAGAAGGACACCGGGGAAGGCCTCGCGCAGCGGCTCTCCCGCCCCCGGCGCGCCGTCCGGCACCTTCGCGTCGGCCTTCTCCTGCCATGGGAGCCAGGCGCGGTCGAGCGTGTAACCCGCCGCCTCGTAGGCGCGGCGGAGCGACTCCAGGTAGCTGTCGAAGGCCCAGTCCAGGTGCGATTCGACCGGGTCCGGCACGGTGGCGATCAGGAACCCGGTGTTCTCGATGGTGAGCCCCGTCTCGCCGTCCGAGCCGCCGGAGAAGCGGCGCAGCAGGTCGGCCCCGGTGGTGAAGGGGACCGCACCCCGCGCCGCCGGCGCGGAGCGCGGGGTGGTGTCGGTCTCCGCCCCGGCCGCCTCCGCGGTCGTGGAGGCGACGGTGGGGCGCAGCCACGCGCCCATCAGTGCGGCGGTGAGCGCGAGAACGGTGGTGGCGGACGCGGTACGGGAGCTCATGGAAGGATCCTGCGAGTGAGTTGGAGCACTACTGGATGACGCGCGTGCGGAGAAGGGCCGGCGGCGGGGCGGCGAGGGTGCCGCGGGGGAGGATGAGCGGTGCCTCCGGCTCCTTTCAAGTCAAACGTCGGGTCGGTCGCGGCGCAAGAGTTTCCATCTTCCTCGAGTTTCCCCACGAGAATCGGAGGGACATGACCGGCCAACTTCGCGTTTCTCCGGGGGGAGTGTGCGGCCGTGCAGCATGCTCACCGCCTCGGCGCGGGCGGAGGGGTACAGCTCCCGGCGAAGTCTCCACCTTTCTCGCCAGAGTTCTGCTTCCGCGGGCTGATGGCGTTCCGTGCAGCGCTGCGCTCCCGGCCCTCGCGGCGGCGGGTCCTCCCGTCGTATCGTTGGCGCTCGATCCACGGTGTGGCGCCGATTGGAGCCGCGGTGTCCTCGCCAGCGGACGGTGCGCGATGGCCGCTTCGGGTGCGCGGCGAGCGCGTGGAGGCGGAATCGCAAGATATTGCGGGGATTGTACTTCGGTGGTGCGCGGGGGCGGGGCGGCGCGCATCCTGCAAGCCTGGTGCGGCACCGGGCTTGCACGGCCGTACGAGGAAACCCACCCAGGCTCGTGTGGCGGATTGCCCCTATCTGACGGGAGGATGACGAGATGAACGTGTTCGCGAACAGGCTCGCCGCTCTGGCGTGCGTGACGACGCTGGCGGCCGGCTGCGCCAGCATGAACAACACCTCGCGCGGCGCCGCGGCCGGCGCGGGCGCCGGCGGCGTGATCGGCGCGGTGATCGGGCACAACACCGGGAGCACCACGCGCGGCGCCATCATCGGCGCGGTGGTGGGCGGCGCGGCCGGCGCGGTGATCGGCCACCAGATGGACCGCCAGGCCCATGACCTGGAGGGCGACCTGGGCCAGAACGCCGAGGTCTCGCGCGTGGGCGAGGGGATCGCGGTGACCTTCGCGTCCGGCATCCTCTTCAACACGGCCTCGTGGGACGTGCTCCCCGCCGGCCGCGAGAACCTTCGCCAGCTCGCGCAGAGCCTGCAGCGCTACCCGGGTACCGAGGTGCTGATCGTCGGCCACACCGACAACGTGGGCACCGACGCGTACAACATGACGCTCTCGCAGCGCCGCGCGGACTCGGCCAAGGGCTACCTGGTGTCGATGGGCATCCCCGCCGACCGCATCCGCACCAACGGGCGCGGCGAGTCGGAGCCGATCGCCTCGAACGAGACGGACGCCGGGCGCCAGCAGAACCGGCGCGTGGAGATCGCGATCTTCGCCAGCGAGGAGTACCGCCAGCAGATCCTGCGCGAGTACGGCCGCGGCGGTTCGCCGACGCCGTAAACGGCCGAGACAGGGGACAGGTTACAGGGGACAGGTTACAGGGGACAGCGGGCAGTGGCCTGCTGTCCCCTGTCCCCTGTCCCCTTCTGTTGACTCGAACTGTCCGACCCGTCAGGTTGTGCCCCGGCTGAAGGGTTTACCCGGACAGGAAAATCGCGGTGGATGCAGCGCTGATGTACGCCCTCGCCGCGGCGGGGGCCAATCTCCTGGGCGGGCTGCTGATCACCGGGCACTCCCACGCGGGCCGCCAGGCGCAGCGCCTGCTGATCGCCTTCGGCGCGGGGTTCATGCTCGCCACCGCCTTCATCGGCATGGTCCCCGAGGCGGTGGAGCTGGGGGGCGGGGCCGCGGCGCTCGCCATCCTGGTCGGCTACCTGCTGGTGCACCTCACCCAGCACGCGCTCACCCCGCACTTCCACTTCGGCGAGGAGACGCACCAGCACGAGATGGTGAACCCCTGGGTCGGCATCGCCGCGCTGCTGGGGCTGGTGCTGCACACCTTCTTCGACGGCGTGGCCATCGCCAGCGGCTTCAGCGTGGGGGCGTGGCTGGGGATGCTGGTGTTCATCGCCATCATCCTGCACAAGATCCCCGAGGGGGTCACCGTCGCCTCCATCATGCTCGCCAGCGGCAACTCGCGCCGCCGCGCGCTCGGCGCCGTGGGCGCGCTGGGGCTCTCCACCGTGCTGGGGGTGCTGCTCACCGAGCAGGTGGCGCCGCTGGCCCGGCACGGGCTGGCGGTGAGCGCCGGCGTCACCATCTACGTGGCGGCCTCGAACCTGATCCCCGAGGTGCAGAAGGGGCGCAAGCGGGCGCCGGCGCTCGCCGTGCTGGCCGGCGCGGCCCTCTTCTACCTCACCTTCCTGATGCTGAAGGGAACCGTGCGGTGAGCGACTTCTCCCTCTTCGGCGAAGGCCCGCCCCCCGACGCGCCGCCCCCGCGCGCCGAGGCCGCGTCCAGGCCCGCCGCGGACGCGCCGCTGCCCGAGCGGATGCGGCCGCGCACGCTGGACGAGATGGTGGGGCAGCAGGAGCTCGTGGGCCCCGAGGGGACGCTGCGGAAGCTGCTCGCCTCGGGGCACCTCCCCAACCTGATCCTGCACGGGCCGCCGGGGAGCGGGAAGACCACGCTGGGGCGGATGGTGGCCACCGAGAGCGGGGCGGCCTTCGTCCCCTTCAACGCCGTGAGCGAGGGCGTGCCGCGGCTGCGCGAGGTGGTAAAGGAGGCCGAGGCGCGGAAGAAGGCGGGGCGGCGCACCCTCCTCTTCATCGACGAGATCCACCGGCTGAACAAGGGGCAGCAGGACTTCCTCCTCCCCTGGATCGAGTCCGGCCTGCTCACCCTGGTGGGCGCCACCACCGAGCACCCCGGCTTCGAGATCAACGCGGCGGTCCTCTCCCGCTCGCGCGTGCTGGTGCTGGCGCCGCTCTCGGAAGACGACCTGCGCGCCGTGGTGCGCCGCGCGCTGGAAGACCCGGAGCGCGGCCTCGGCCGCGCGGTGGAGCTGGAGCCCGAGGCGGAGGACGTGCTGGTGCGCAACACCGGCGGCGACGCGCGCCAGGCGCTCACCGGGCTGGAGATCGCGGCGCGGCTGGTGGGCGGGCGCGGCAGGGTGACGGCGGACAACGTGCGCGAGGCGCTGCAGCAGCGCACCGCCCGCTACGACACCACGCTCGGCTACGAGATGCTGAGCGCCTTCCACAAGTCGCTGCGCAGCAGCGCGGGCTCGGCGGCGCTCTACTGGGCCATGCGGATGATCCAGAGCGGCGAGGACCCCAAGACCGTCTTCCGCCGCCTGACCGCCGCCGCCTACGAGGACGTGGGGCTGGCCGACCCGCAGGCGGGGATGGTGGCGGTGCAGGCGATGCTCGCCTTCGAGCGGCTGGGCCTCCCCGAGGGGCTGCTCCCGCTCTACAACGCCATCCTCTACGTGGCGAACGCGCCCAAGAGCAACCGCGCCTACCTGGCCGGCGGCGCGGCGGCCGAGGCGGCGCGGCTGCACCCCGACGCCCCCGTGCCGCTGCACCTGCGCAACGCGCCCACCTCGCTGATGAAGGAGTGGGGCTACGGCGAGGGGTACCAGTACGCCCACAACTACGAGGGCGCCGTCGTCGACCTGCAGTGCCTCCCCGACGAGATCAAGGACGAGCGCTTCTACGAGCCCACCGACCGCGGCTACGAAGCGAAGATCGCCGCGCGGATGAAGGAGCGCGGCGACCCGGGGTGAGCGCGATGCTGCGCTGGGCGCTGCTCTGCGTCGCCGCCTTCTCTGCCGCCGCCTGCGGGGGCCGCGACGCCGACGCGCCGCACCGCGCGGGTCCCGGCCTGCGCCCGCCGCCGACGGCCGCGGCGGCTCCGCCGTCAGCGCCACCCGCTCCTGTCGCCGCAGTGCCTGACGACCCGCCCGGCTGCCTCCACTACGAGCCGTCGAAGGCGGTGCTGCGCGGCACCCTCACGAGAGTCATCCGCTACGGACCGCCGAACTTCGGTGAAGACACGCTGCACGACGAGCGGCTGACCGTGCCGATCCTGCGGCTGGACAGCGCGATCGCGGTGTGCGGGTCCCCGGACGACGACGTGAACTCGGAGTCGGAGAGAGACGTGCGCGAGGTGCAGCTCGTTGAGCGGGGCTCCGCACGCAGGCCCCTTCCGAGGTCGGGAGACGTCGTCGTATACGGCGAGCTGTTCCACTGGATCACCGGCTGGCACTTCACGCACGTGCTGTTGACGGTCGATTCGATCCGTCCGATCGTCCCCCGCGGCGGCGGTCCACATCCAGGGAATGGCTGACCGGCCGAGAGACGCCCTTTCAGTTGGCCACGGGGCTTGGGCGAATCCTCAGCACGCGGCCGGTGGTGCCGGTCGGCCCCACCACCTGCGAGGTGGCCACGTAGACCTCGCCCGCGCGGTCCTGCCCGAAGCCCTTCACGTACGCGCCCAGCGGCTGCGTGCCGTTGATCAGCAGCTCGCGCATCGTCCACAGCCCGGAGCTGCGCGGCTGCGCGGCGTACAGGGTGCCGCTGGGCGCGGTGAACCCCGACCCGAACCCGCCGAAGACGTACATCCCCCGCAGCAGGGGCACCGTGCTCCCGCGGTAGACGTTGCCGCCCACCACCGTCAGCGACAGCCCGCCGGCAGGGTTCCTGGTGTTGCCGAACTCGATCACCGGGCTGCGCAGGATCTCGCCCGTGGTGGGGTCCACGTCGGGGCAGGTCGCCGGCGACACGGTGGGGGTCGCCGTGCTGAAGCAGTGCGTTCCCTCGCGCACGTTCCACCCGAAGTTGCCGCCCTTCACCACCCGGCTCACCTCTTCCCACAGCTCCTGCCCCGCGTCGCCCACCAGCAGGTCATGGCCGCCGCCGGGGTCGAACGCCATCCGGTACGGGTTGCGGAAGCCGTAGGCCCAGATCTCGTCGATCCCCGGCTCGTTCACGAACGGGTTGTCGCCGGGGATCGCGTACGGCTGGCCCCGGTCCACGTCGATGCGCAGGATGTTGCCCAGCAGGTTCTGGGTGATGTCCTGCCCGTTCCCGCCGGCGTTGGCCGCGTACCAGTCTTCCACGTGCCCCAGCCCGACGTCGTTCCCCGCGCCGCCGTCGCCGATGGAGATGTAGAGGTAGCCGTCGGGGCCGAACGCCACCGTGCCGCCGTTGTGGTTCGACTGCGGGTGGTCCACCTGCAGGATGATGCGCTCCGTGCCGGTCACCACGCCCGTCGACCGGTTTTCCTGGAACTCCGAGATCACGTTCGTGTGGTCGAACCCCGCCGGGGCGCCCGCGCGCCGCGGGATGGTGTAGAAGACGAAGAAGCGCCCGTTGGAGCTGAAGTCCGGGTGGAAGGCCAGGCTCAGCAGCCCGCGCTCGTCGTAGGCCGCGGCGAGCGGGGTGATGCGGGCGCGCAGGTCCAGGTAGGGCGCGGCCTGCAGCGTGCCGTCGGCGTTCAGCACGCGCACGAGCCCCACCTGGTCCACGATGAAGCGGCGCCCGTCGCTCCCGGGCGGCTGCACCAGCTGGACCGGTGACACGAGCCCGCTCGCCACCACCTCGACGGCGATGGGGATCGTCGCGCCCATGGGGCTGGGCCCGCGGACGTCGGGAGACACGTCGGGCCCGGTCGGGCCGTTGTCGCAGGCGGCGAACGTGGCCAGCAGCGCCAGGCCGCAGGCGAATCGGTAGTGCATGGACCCTCCCCTCCAGCTGTGATGTTCCTTCGGCCGACGCTCCAGCATCGCCGCGAGCGTTTCGCTCCGGTGGCGCTGCAGCCGTGGCATCGGTGCGTTCCCCGTTCTCGGTACGGTCGGTGGCGTTGCAGGCGGCGCACCGGTCACAGGCGGTACCTGGGTCGGCGCTAAGATCGGCTCTTTCAAACATCTGGCGGCGGGAGCCGGTCCGTGGCTGCCGCGTCCGCCGTCTCGCTGCGCGACAGCGCGCCCTGCTGCGGAACACCGGCATCACCCCGCGATTCACCGGGTTGGAAACCCGGGCTTGAAAAACACGAAGTCCGCCTGCGCGGACTGCGCACCTCTGCCTCCGTTCGCTTCGGCATGTGCGGTGGCGGACATTCGCGACGATGCCGCGGGTGCAGTCCGCGAAGGCGGACTTCGTGTGGTTGTAGCCCGGGTTTCCAACCCGGTGCGCCTTTGCGACCCCGGTGCACGCGGATCCAGCCGCGGCGCACGGTGGCGCGCCACCGCCGGCCGCGCGTTTCGGCGCCGCCGATCTGGCCGTATCTTGGCCGCCCGTCACTCCTGCGTCTCCACCGGTCCTGGCTCGATGCGCACCAGCGAAGGCGTGCAGCTTCTCCTCCACCTCGACGCGCGCCGCATCTCCGACGCGCTCCGCAACCCGCGGCTCGACGCGTGGGCCGGCGTGGCGCTCCCGGTCGTGCTCGCCGCGGGCGGGCTCTGGCTCGCGGGCGGCTCGGCGCGGCCGGACGTGTCGACCGCGGACGGGGTGATCCTGCTCGGCCTGCTCGCCGCCGGGCCCGTTTCGCTCCAGGCGTACCCGGTCCTCTTCCGTCCCGCGGACGACGGGTTCCTCCGCCGGCTCGGCATCCCGGCGCGCGCGCTGTTCGGCGTGCGCGCGCTGCGGCTGCTGCTGGTCGCGCTCGCGGTGGTGCTCGCGCTGATGATCCCGTTCGTCTCCACGCGTCAGCCGCTGGCGCGGCCGCTCGGCGTCGCGCTCGCGGCGGCGGTGGCGGCGTGGGCGGTGTCGCTCTGGGCGCAGGCGCGCGCGGCGGTGCGCACCAGCGGCGGGGGACGCTCGCTGGCGGCGAACTTCCTGGGGCCGGACCCGGAGCTCATCGCCGCCGGGTGGCTGGTGTTCGCGCCGCTCTACCCGCTCGTCGCCGGCGCCGCGGCCGCGCGGTTCGCCGGGGCGGACGTGGGGTCGATGCCGCTGCGGATGGGGCTGGTCATCTTCCTCTCGCTCGCCGTCGTGCCGGTCGCGGCGGGGGCGTTCGCGCGCGCGCTGCCGCGCTTCGCGCCGCACGCGGGCGAGCTGGCGTACGCGCCGCCGCCGGACGCGAGCGGGGGCGAGCTGGTCATCGGCCGGGGGATCGCGCGGGTGCTGCCGCGGCGCGTGCAGGCGGTGCGCGCGCGGGACGCGGTGGTGCTCGGGCGGCGCTACCGCTGGGCCGGGCGCGCGGCGTGGCCCGTGGCCATCGTCTGCGCGCTGGCGGTGATCCGCGCGGGCGGCTCGCCGGCGGTGCGCGCCTGGGTGACGCTGGCGTGCGGGCTGCTGCTGGTGGCGCAGGCCGGCGCCGTGGTCGCGCTCGGCCGTTCCGAGCGCGGGCGGACGCGGGGGATGGACCGCGCGCTGGGGATGCGCCTCGGCGATCGCCTGCTCGGCCGCTGGGCCGCGGCGTTCGGGCTGGCGCTGGGGCTCGCGCTGCCGATGGCGGCCGGATGGTCGATCGGGATCGATGCGGCCGGGGGAGGGACGTGGCTCGCGGCCGCGGCGGGCGTCGCCGCGGTCGCGTCGCTCGCCTCGCTGACGGCGGCGGGGCGATGACGGAGGCCGCGCTCCCGCTCGCCGTCCGCGCGCTGCGCAAGAAGTATCGCCGCCGCGTGGTGCTCGACGCGGTCACCTTCGACGTCCGTCCCGGCGAGGCGGTGGCGCTCGCCGGGCCGAACGGGGCGGGGAAGTCCACGCTGATCGGCTGCATCACCGCCGACCGGGTGCCGGACGGGGGCGAGGTGCGCATCTGCGGCGCCGACCCGTTCGCGGAGCCGCGGGCGGCGGCGGGGTGCATGGGCTTCGTCCCCGAGCAGCCCTTCCTCTACCCGGAGCTGAGCGTGGCGGAGCTGCTGCGCTTCGTCGCCGCCGCGCGCGGGCTGGACCCCGACGCCTCCGCCGCCGAGACGGCGCGGCTGCTGGCGCTGCTGGGCCTCGCCGGGGCCGAGCAGACGCTCTGCCGCGAGCTCTCGCAGGGGATGGGGCGCAAGACGGCCATCGCCGCCGCCCTCCTCCATCGCCCGCGCATGATCCTGCTCGACGAGGCGCTGAACGGCCTCGACCGCACCTCCGCCGGGCACCTCGTCGCCGAGCTCGACGCGCGCCGGGCCGAGGGCGCCGCCGTCCTCATCTCCAGCCACGACCTCGACTTCCTCGCGGAGTGGTGCGGCCGCGGGCTGCTGCTCCCCTCGGCGGGGACGTGGCGGCTGCTGGAAGGCGGGGATTGGGATGCGTGGCGGCGGGCTCCGCGGCTGGAGCCGTGAGGGGTGCGCCGGCATCCTCGTCCTGCTCGTGCTCGGCGGTGCGTTTGCGGTCGGTTTGGCGAGCCGGTAGACGGGCGAATGGAAGGCGGCAACAACGGCCCAAAGTCCGCCTTCGCGGACTCCCGGCCGAGGCCGCACTGCATCGGGACCGTTCCCGTGGTTGCCGCGGATCGGGCTGCAAAACAGGTTGGAGATGAAACCGAGGGAGCGAGTCCGCGAAGGCGGACTTCGGGCAGTTGTTGCCGCGGTTTTCAACCGCCTGTCCCGGCCGGACCCGCTGCCCTGTCCGAGGTTCGAGGATAGATCCTTCGACCTGCCGCTTCTGGCGAGACCGGGAATAAGCCGGTCTCAGGATGACGTCTGTGGGGCGTCGAGTGAGCGGTAGACCTGAGCTCGGCGAGAGGCTTCGTTCGCAGTCCGCGAAGGCGCCGCGAAGGCGGACTTCGTGTTGTTGCAGGCCCGGGTTTCCAACCCGGGGCGCCGGGCGCCGCTGATCGCACTCGCTCCGCAGGCTTTGATCAAGGATTGTTCATGGATTCCGATTCTCCCTCTCCCCTCCACGCCCTGTTGATCGGCATCAACTGCTACCTGCCGAACGAGCTGCCGAACGGGACCCGGTACCGGAACCTGAGGGGCTGCGTACGCGACATCTCGCAGATCGAGGCCTTCCTGCGCACGCGGCTGGAGGTGCCGGGCGAGCGGATCACCCGGCTCAGCGCCACCGCCGGAGCGGACGGCCGGCCCGTCGAGCCCGCGGAGAGGTGGCCGACGTACCTCAACCTGGTGCACGCCTTCCACGACCTCGCCGACACGGCCGAGCCCGGCGACCGGGTGTACGTCCACTACTCCGGGCACGGCGGCCGCACGCGAACGATCGTCCCGGAGGTCAAGGGAGAGGCCGGGATCGACGAGGCGCTGGTCCCCACCGACATCGGCATCCCGGGAGGACGCTATCTCCGCGACCTGGAGCTGGCACGCCTCCTGGACGAGCTGGTGCGCCGCGAGCTGGTGGTGACCGTGGTGCTGGACTGCTGCTACTCGGGCGGAATGACACGGGAGGGCTCGGCCGCCGTGGTCCGCGGCGTGGGGACGGTGGACGGGGCGGAGCGGCCGGTGGACAGCCTGGTGGCGACTCCGGCGGAGCTGGCGGAGACCTGGCGGAGGCTGAGCGGCTCGGCGCCGCGGGGCTTCGCGCTGGGAAGCGGATGGCTGCCGGAGCCGCGGGGGTACACCCTGCTGGCGGCGTGCCGCCCCTCCGAGTGGGCGTACGAATATCCGTTCGAGGGGAACGAGTGGCGCGGCGCGCTCACCTACTGGCTGCTCCACTCGCTCCAGGCCCTGACCCCGGGGCTGACCTACAAGCAGGTCCACGACCGCGTCCTGGCGCGGGTACACGGGCAGTTCGAAAGCCAGACGCCGCTGCTGCAGGGAGAGGGAGACCGGGTGGTGTTCGGGGTGGAGCGCATTCCGCCCGTACACGCGGCCCTGGTGGTCCGCGTCCAGCCCGATCGGGTGCAGGTGGGCGCGGGGCAGGCGCAGGGGATCCGCGAAGGGGCCAGCTTCGCCCTCTACCCTCCCGGCACCCTCGACTTCACCGACCCGGAGCGGCGGCTGGCCGTCGCCACCGTGACGAAGCTGGGCGCCACCCGGTCGTGGGCGCGCCTGGAGGGCGCGCCGGCCCGCCCGGTGGAGCCGGGGGCCCTGGCCGTGCTCCTGGGCGCCGGGTCCGTCCGGCTCGTCCGGCGCATCCGCCTCCTCCGCGGCGAAGGCCCGGCGCCCGGCGCGCTCGACGCGGTGGCCCGGGCGCTCGCGCAGTCGGGGAGCGGCTGGGTGGAGGGGGCCGATGAGGGCGACGCGGAGGCGGACTACCTGGTCTGCGTGAGCGAAGCCGAAGAGCTGGAGATCCTCGACGGCGCCGGCGCGCCGGTCGGGAACCTGGCCCCCGCGCTGCGGGCGGGGGACGGGAAGGCGGCGGAGGCGCTGGTGCGCCGGCTGGTGCACCTGGCGAAGTACCGGGCCGTGCGGGAGACGGAGAACCACGACCCCCTGTCGCCCCTCGCCGCGGGGCTGACGGTGGAGCTCGCCGGCCGCCAGGCGGATTACGACCCGGCCGACCGGCCCGCGCCCGTGCCCCTGGAAGATGCCGGGAACGCCGTGCGGGAGGGAGAGTGGATCTTCCTGCGCATCCGCAACGGGACCCACCGCGACCTCAACGTGACCGTGCTCGACCTTCAGCCCGACTGGGGAATCGGCCAGGTCTACCCCGAGGGCGCGGGAGAGGCCTTCGTCTCCTTCGGCCCCGGCGAGGAGAAGCTGCTCCCCTTCCAGGCCTACCTCCCGGACGGGTACGAGGCGGGCGAGGACGTGCTCAAGGTGTTCGCCACCACCGGGACCACCAGCTTCCGCATCCTGGAGCTTCCCGCACTCGGCGAGGCACCCCGGTCGAAGCCGCGCAGCCTCACCGGCGACCCGCTCGAGCGGCTCCTGGAGGCGGTCTCGGCGGAGCGTCCCGCCACGCGCCAGCTGGTCCCGGCGGCATACGCCAGCCGCGGATGGACGACCGCCGCGGTCCCGGTGACCATCCGGCGCGGCAGGTGACGGCTCTCCCGCGGCTGGCGACAACGAGCGCGTCGGATACCGCTCCCCAACGGGCGTGCCTGGGTGAGGTGCGCTCGCCCGACGGAACAGGCTCACACGGAGTCAACGGAGGGCTCCCCGTCTTCCCCGTTTCCTCCGCTGACTCCGTGTGATACCAATTCGGCCGATTGACTGTGCATTCGGAAACACCAGCACAGAAGATTCTCACACGGAGTCAACGGAGTCAACGGAGTAAACGGAGTAAACGGAGTAAAGACCAAGGTGGTTCTCCGTTGACTCCGTTGACTCCGTGTGAGCCCATCTGTTGACTGAATGCACAGTCGATCCGTCGAAACGGGATGAGAATCGTTCATGCCGGTGTCTACGAATGTGAAGTCATCGGCCAGGCCCGGTTCGACCTCCTCGGGCGCGGAAGCACCTCCGATTCCCGGCATCACCTCCTCCACGAAGCGCCCCTCCGCCACTTGTCCATCATGACCGACGCTTCCGGGTCCTCCGATCCCGCCGGCCCCGCCGCCTTCGACGACGACGGCGTGGCGCTGCGGCGGTTCATGGCGCTGCGCGAGGAGGCGCAGGCGCAGTGGCGCCGCGGCGACGCCGAGGCCTCGCTGCGCGCCAGCCGGGCTGCGCTGCGGGCGCTGCGGGGGATGGAGCACGGCGAGCTGATGGTCCCGGGAATCCTGATCGGCCAGGGGACGCTCTACCGCGCTCTCGGACGCTACCCGCAGGCCGAGCGCGTGCTGCGGCGGGCATTGCGCCTCGCCGAGCGGATGGACGACGACCTCCTGCGCGCCTCGGTTTTCTCCGCGCAGGCCACGCTCCACGCCGCCGCGGGCCGCCGCGCGGAGGCCGCGCGCCTCCTCCGCCAGGTGCTGGCCATGCGCTGCCGCGCGCTGGGCCGCCGCGATCTCCGGACCGCGATGGCCGCCAACAACCTGGCGGTCTTCCTGCAGGAGAACGGCGAGCCGGAACGGGCCGGGCGGCTGCTGCGGCGGGTGGCGCGGATCGCCGAGGCCGCGGGCGAGTCCCAGCTCCTCCTGGCGGCGCGCGACAACCTGGCCGGCGTCCTCCGCGAGCTCGGCGACCTGGACGGGGCCGAACGGCTGTACGCCGAGGTGCTGGAGGCGCGGCGGCGCGGGCTGGGGAACCGGCACCCGGACGTCGGCTACTCCCTCAACAACCTGGGCGAGCTGTACCGGTCGCTGGGGCGGTACTCCGAGGCCGAGGCGTGCTTCCGCGAGGCGCTGGAGCTCTGGCGCGGCGGGGCGGCGGCCGACGTTGCCACGGTGACGAGCAACCTGGCGCTGGTGCACGACGCGGTGGGGGAGCGCGATGTGGCGCTGCGCCTCCACCGGCAGGTGCTGGCGCTGCGCCGCCGCGCGCTCGGCCGCGACCACGCCGACCTGGCCACCACGCTCCGCTACCTGGGCGACCTGCACCGGATCGCCGGGGAGCTCCCGCGCGCCGAGCGGCGCCTCCGCACGGCGCTGCGGATCACCGCGGCGGCGAGCGGGGAGGCGCATCCCGACCACGCCGCCGTGCTCAGCGACCTGGCCGCCCTGCTGGGCGAGGAGGGGCGCTACGCCGAGGCCGGGGCGCTCTTCCGCCGCGCCCTGGAGATCGACCGCGCGGCGCTGGGCGAGGCTCACCCCCGGGTGGCGGTGGACCTCGCCAACGTGGGCGAAGCCGCCCGCGCGATCGGGCGCCTGGACGAGGCGGAGGCGGCGTTCCGCGAGGCGCTGGCGCGGATGCGCGGCGACCCTCCCAACGCGGCGCTCGCGCGGGCGCGGCTGGCGTGGGTCGCCGGCGCGCGCGGGGACCGGGACGAGGCCTTCGCCTTGCTGCGCGACGCGATGGAGCGCGAGGACCGCCTCCTCCACGACGTCTTCGCCGCCGCCCCGGAGGAGCGGCGCCTCGCCTTCCTCGGCACCCTGCGGCTGACGCTCTTCCACCTCCTCTCGCTCGCCCTGGCCCCCGGGGCCCCGGACGAGGTTCGCGGCGCCGCGCTGGACGCGGTGCTGCGCCGCAAGGGGCTGGGCGCCGACGCGGCCGCCGCGCAGCGCGAGGTCGTGCTCGGCAGCGGCGATCCCTCGCTGGCCGCCGCGCACCGTGCCTACCTGGGGCTCCGCCGCCGGCTCGCCGCGCGCACGCTGGACGGCCCCGGGGTGGAGGGGGAGCGCGCCCACCGCCGCCGCCTGCGCGCCTGGACCGCGCGGCTCCGGACGATGGAGGGCGAGCTGGCGCGCCGCGTTCCCGCGATGCGGCTGGAGGAGCGGCTGCGCCGGGCGGGGCGCGAGGAGGTGGCCGCGCTCCTTCCCGCCGGCTCGGCGCTGGTGGAGATCGTCCGCTGGGAGCCGATCCCCCTGGCGCCTCCCGCCGCCGGCGAGGAGGCGGAGCGCGGGCCCGCCCGCTACCTCGCCCTCGTCGTCCACGCCGGGCGCCCCGACGCGGTGCGGCTGGTGGACCTGGGCGACGCGGACGAGGCCGACCGCGCCGTGGCCCGGTACCGCGCGGCGGTGGAGGGGCGCCACGCCGCGCCGCCGGTCCGCGCCGGGGAGGAGCCGGGGGCCGGTCCGGTGGAGGCGGGCGCTCGCGGAGGGCCGCGCGCGGTGCGCGCCGCGCTCGAGGCCACCCGCCACGTCCGTCCTCCCCCCGCCGCCGAAGCGGGTGAGGGCGACGCGGGAGAGGCGCTCCGCCGCGCGGTGTTCGATCCTCTTCTCCCCGCGCTGGAGGGGTGCGGCCGCCTCCTCCTCTCTCCCGACGGCGACCTCGCCCGCCTTCCCTTCGAGGCGCTGCCGCTGGAGGGGGCGCACCTGCTGGACCGCTACCGCGTGAGCTACCTGGCGACCGGCCGCGACCTCCTCCGCCTCGCCCAGCCTCCCGTCCGCGCCGGGCGGCCGGTGGTCGCGGCGGACCCCGACTACGAGCTGGGGCGCGCGCCGGGCGCCGGGCCGCCCCTGCTGGCGCGGCTGGAGGAGACGCGCGCGGAAGGGATCGAGGTGGCGGCGCGGCTGGGGGTGCGCCCGCTCCTGGGCGCGGAGGCGCGCAAGGGGCGGATCCGCGGGCGGCGCTCGCCGCGCGTGCTGCACCTGGCCACGCACGGCTTCTTCTTTCCCGACCCGGTCGAAGATGGCGGTGCCGGGGAGCGCGCGGGGCGCCTCAGCCGGGCCGCCAACCCGCTGGTGCGCTCCGGGGTGGCGCTGGCCGGCGCGGGGACCTGGCTGGCCGGCGGAACGCCGCCGCGCGGCGCGGGCGACGGGCTGCTGACCGCCGAGGAGGTGGCGGCGATGGACCTGCGGGGAACGCGCCTGGTGGTTCTCTCCGCCTGCGACACGGGGATGGGGGAGGTGCGCGTGGGGGAGGGGGTGTTCGGGCTGCGGCGGGCCTTCGCGCTCGCGGGCGCGCGCACGCTGGTGATGAGCCTCTGGAAGGTACCCGACGCGGAGACGCGGCTGCTGATGGGCCGCTTCTACGACGCGCTGGACGGGGGAAGCTCCCCGGCCGAGGCGCTCCACGCCGCGCGGCTCGCGGTGCGCGCCGTTCGCCCCGAGCCCTACTACTGGGGCGCCTTCGTCTGCCAGGGAGACCCGGGGACGGGTGGATGAGCCGCGCCGCGTGCGACCGATCCCCCGTCTCGCACGCCGAGAGCACCATCCGCTCCGTTCCCGAGAGCTCCAGCCCCGGCACCTCGCTCGCGGTGAGGAGCCCGTCTTCGGCCTCGGGCGGGCGATTCGCACCCGGCACGGGTGTCTCGACGCGGCTCCGGCGCACCGGCCGGCGCGCTACGCGCCCACGTAGACGAACGCGGCCCAGTCGGCGGGGCCGGCGAAGCCGGGGGCGCCGGCGGGGCCCTCCGCGGGCTCGCTCCGCGCGCGGACGCGCCGCACGCCCTCCGCGGCGGACGCGGAGTCCAGGTACGCGGCGGCCGCCTCGCGCGAGAGGCCGCGCAGCCACGCCTGCGCCTCCCGGAGCGCCCGCGCGGGCGATGGCGCCGCGGCGGCGCCGGAGGGGAGGAGGAGCTCGTAGAAGCGCGTCATGAGCAGGGCCGCGCGCAGGTCGTCCACCGGCCAGAGGGTGGCCACCACCCCGGCCGCGCCGGTCTGCAGGAAGGCCAGCGGAAGGCCCAGCCCCTCGTCGGGGGCCGAGCGGAATTCCGAGACCCCGCTCTGGCACGCCGAGAGCACCACGAGCCGCGCCTCCACGCCGCCGGGCCCGGCGAGGAGCTCTCGGAGGGTGAGCCGCGCCCCGTCGGCGAGCTCCAGCCCCGAGTCCAGCCACGCCTCGGGATCGAAGGCGCCGTGGCAGGCGAAGTGGAGGTGCGTCGCCCCCGGGAGGATCCGCAGCACGGCCTCCTTCGCCGCCTCGTGCCCGCAGAGGGTCCGCGCCGCCCCCGGAGGAAAGCGCCCCGCGATCGCCTCCACCTCCACGCGGGCGAAGGGGAGGGGCCGCGGGTGGTCCAGCGGATTGCCCACGCCGGCCAGCACCGGGGGGCGGCCTTCGACGGAGGCCGCCAGCGTCCGCGCCCGGGCCAGCATGCGGGCGGAGGGCGCGAACGCCACGTCGAGCTCGTCCAGCAGGTGCGCGGCGCCCGCCGGCGACGGGGAGCGGGCCGCGTGCAGCGGAAGGAGCGCCAGCGCATCCGTGGGGACGAGGGTGATGGACGCGGTCCCGAGCTCTCGCAGGCGTGCCGCCAGCGGCGCCAGCAGCCCCTCCCCGAGCCGCGGCAGCGCCTGGTCCAGGGCGTGGCCCAGCCGCGCCGACCCGTCGTGCTGCCCGGGGAGGAGCCCGACGGGATTTCCGCCGCCGGCCGGCGGGCGCGCCGCGGGGGCCAGGTGCCGCGCCGCCGCTGCGCCCGTGGCGCGCCCCGGCGGAGCCGCGCACAGGCCCCGCACGTCGCGCAGCGTGAACCCGTCGGCGCGGAGGGCCTCCACCCCGGGCGCCCCCGCTTCGGCGTGGACGAGGAGCGCCGCGCTCCCGGCCTCGGCGGCGACCAGGTAGGCGAGCGGGGCGCCCGGGCGGACGGCCGCGAAAACCTGCTCCAGCCCGGGAGACTCCAGGAAGCGGGCAAGCCCCGGCAGAGCCTGGATCTCGGCGACCACCTCCGCCAGCCGCGCCCGCGCGGCCTCGGCACGGTCGCGCAGCGGAGCGCCCCGTGCCCGCGCGCCCCCGGCACGCGCCTCGCGCTCGATCTCCCGCACCTCGCGCACGCTCTCCCCGTAGCCTGCGGCGAGCACCGGGTGGGTGGCGGCCACCCGGCGCAGGTCCGCCCGGTCGCGCTCCAGCGCGTCTCCCACCGCGCGCGCCCGGCCACGCTCCAGGAGCACCGCCGCCTCCCCGGCCCGCCCCGCGCGGAGAAAGGCGTACGCCGCCGCCGGGTACAGCCCCGAGGCCCGGGCCAGGTGCGCGTCCCGTCCGCCGGGGAGGAGGGTCTCGCGGTAGCCGGCCTCGGCGGCCTCCACCGCCCGGGCGAAGGCGGCGGCGGCCTCGTCCCACCGCGCCTCCCTCGCCAGGAGGCGCCCCAGCCGCCGGGCCACCCGCCGGCAGTCCGCGGGGAAGACGGTCGGGTCGTAGACCTCCAGCGCCGCCCGGTATCCTTCGGCGGCCCTGCGTACCTCGTCTCCCCGGTCGCGCGAGCGCAGCCGCTCGTACGCGCGCGCCAGGTTGTCCATCGACTCCGCCCAGTCGAGCGGGAACACGTCGCGCCGGCGAACCTCGAGCGCCTCGTGGTGCAGGCGGATGGCGCGCTCCAGGTTCACCCGCGCCGTGCCGCGCACCCGGTCGGTGAGCGCGACCGCCAGGTTGTGCGCGCTCTGCGCCCACTCGGCGGGAACCCGGTCGCGGCGCTGCACGGTGAGTACTTTGCGGTACGCGCGGATGGCGCGCTCGAGGTTTTCGCCCCGGTCGCCGCGCACGCGCTTCTGGTACGCGTTCCCCAGGTTGCTCAGGGTGCGCGCCCACGCCATGGGGTCCGCCCGGCGGGTGCGCACCTTCAGGGCCCGCGCGAACGCCGCGATCGACCGCTCCAGGTTGGCCGCGCGGCTCCCGTGCACGCGGTGCCGGTAGGCGATCCCCAGGTTGTTCTGCGCGACGGCCCATCCGTCCGGATCGTCCTCGCGCGGCCGGGCGCGCAGGACCTCCCGGTACGCCTCGATGGCCCGCTCCAGGTTCTCGGCCCGGTCGCCGCGGGTGCGGACCAGGAGAACGTTGGCGCGGTTCCGGGTGGCCTGTGCCCACTGGGCGGGGTACGCGTCGCGGGTGTGGACGGCGAGCGCCTGGTCGAAGAGGGCGAGGGCGCGCTCCAGGTTCTCGGCGCGGTCTCCCCGCAGCCGGTTGCGGTACGCGACTGCCAGGTTGTTCACCGCGTCGGCCCACCGCTCCGGCTGCGCGTCGCGCGTCCAGAGCTCCAGGACCTCCTCGAGGAGACGGATTGCCCGCTCGAGGTTCTCGGCGGGGTCTCCGCGCGGCCGGGCGCGAAGCGCCGAGGCGAGGTTGAGCGCCGTGGCGGCCCACGGCCCGGGCGCGGCGTCTCGGGTCCGCACTTCGAGCGCCGCTTCGTAGAGCGCCACGGCCTGCTCCACGTTCTCGGCGCGGTCGCCCCGCACGCGGTGGAAGCAGGCGTTCGCCAGGTTGTAGGTGGCCGATGCCCATTCGACGGGAGCCGCTTCGCGCGTGCGTGCCTCCCGCACCCGGGCGTAGAGGCGGATGGCGGCGTCGACCGACTCCGCTCGCGCGCTTCCCCGGCTCTCCATGAGCACGGCGCCCAGGGTTTCCGCGGCAGCGGCCCACTCGGCGGGATGCTCGTCCCGCCGCCACGCGCCGATCTGGTCTTCGAACTCGTTCGGGGGCGGCGCGTCAAACAGGGGTGCGGACGGATTCTTCATTCAGGGGGCAAGTCTCAATGCAAGTGCAGCGCGGCGCGCGAGACGACCAGCCGAGTATCGGGCCCACCCCGTGCGGCCGAGCGATACCATTCGAGGGACTGCAATTGTGCGCACGCAACAGGGCAGGCTGCGTACCCCCTAATGCTGTAGCGGATCGTACGTCCACGCAATTGCATCGCACCACGACAGTGCACGCTGTTGCCTCCGACCGAGCTAACCGCCCACTTCCCGGCGGACCCGCTGCCGTATCCGAGGTTGGAGGATAGATCCTTCGGCCTGCCGCTTCTGGTGAGACCGGGAATCAGGTGTGGTCAGCCTCAGGCTCAGGATGACGTCTTTGTGGGTGTCGGGTGAGTGGAAGACTGGACCTGGCGAGAGGCCTCGTTCGCAGTCCGCGAAGGCGGACTTCGTGCCGTTGTAGCCCCGGGTTTCCAACCCGGGGTACCTGGCGGGGCTTCGTACCGTCCACCGCCGGGGACACCGCGGCGACTGCGGGCGCATGCGCGATCTGGATTGCGATCCCCATCTTCCCCCGCCGTTGCTGGACAATCCTGGCTTCGGTGCGTGGCGGCACGGCTGTCGCAGAACCGGGAAGGCATCGGCCGGGCGCGGAGCCTGGCGAGGCAATCCAAGGAGATGGACCCATGAGGATGCGGAACCGACTTCCGGCCGTGCTCGCCGCGGCCGCACTGGTGCTTTCGGCGTGCAACGGCACCGTCCAGCGCCCCGAGATCGACCTGGAGGGAGTGACGATGGGGAGCCTCGGACTCTCCGGCGGCACCCTCGTCGCCAACATCCGGGTGCACAACCCCAACCGCTTCACCCTGCGCGCCAACGACCTGCGCTACCAGCTCTACCTGCGCAAGCCCGACGCGCAGCCCGGCGACAGCGCCTGGACGCGCTTCGCGGACGGGACCTACCCCGACACGCTCACGGTGCACGCCGGCCAGACGCGCACCTTCCCGATCCCGGTCAGCTTCAGCTTCGGGCAGCTCGCCGGCGCGTCGCGGCAGCTCCTGGGCTACGGCCGGGTGGACTACCGCGCCGAGGGCACCGTCGACGTGAAGACGCCCATCGGGATGCGCGAGGTGCCCTTCCACAAGACGGGGACCTTCATGATGTCGGGCAGCCGCTAACAGACAGGTCTCACGCGGAGACACAGAGACGCGGAGAGCCGCTGCAAGCTCTCCGCGTCTCCGTGTCTCTGCGTGAGCCGCTTTTTCATCTTATCTTCTCTCTTGATAAGCGTTCTCCACCTCTGAACCGACCGACGCATGACGCTGGTGCGGCTGCAGGACGCGGGGCGGCAGTACGGCGACCGCTGGGTGATCCGCCACGTGTCGTTCCACGTGGCGCAGGGGGAGCGCTGGGGGATCGTCGGCCGCAACGGGATCGGCAAGACCACGCTCCTCCGCCTGATCACCGGCGAGGACGAGCCCACCGAGGGCGAGGTCTGGCGCCACCCGGGGCTGCGCTTCACGCACATGCACCAGGACCGCCGGGAGCAGAGCGCCGCCACCATCCGAGAGGCGGCGCTCGAGCCGTTCGCGCATCTGGTCGCCATGGAGGCGCGGCTGCACCGCGAGGCCGCCGAGCTCGCGCACGTGGACCACGAGAGCGACGAGGGGCGCCGGCTGATGGCCTCGTACGACCGCCACGGCGAGGAGTTCAGGCGCCGCGGCGGCTACGAGATGCACGCCCGCAGCGAGGCCACCCTCGAGGGCCTCGGCTTCCCCGCCGACACCTGGCAGAAGCCCACGCGCGCGCTGAGCGGCGGCGAGCTGGGGCGGCTGCGGCTGGTGCAGACGCTCCTCGCCGAGCCCGACGTGCTGCTGCTGGACGAGCCCACCAACCACCTGGACCTGCGCTCCACCGAGTGGCTGGAGGCGTACCTGAAGGAGTACGCGGGCACGGTGATGGTGGTGAGCCACGACCGCGTGTTCCTGGAGCGCATCGCCGACCACGTGCTGCACCTGGAGGAGGGAACGGCGTACGCCTACACCGGCGGCTTCGAGAGCTTCCTGGAGCAGCGCGAGGCCCGGCGCGAGCTGCAGCGCAGGCAGTACGAGCAGCAACAGGCCTACATCGCGCGCACCGAGGACTTCATCCGCCGCAACCTGGCGGGGCAGAAGACGAAACAGGCGAAGAGCCGCCGCACCCTCCTCTCGCACGTGGAGCGCATCGCCTCCGTGTCGCAGGACGGGAAGGCGATGGGGCTCAGCTTCGGCGGCGCGTCGCGCAGCGGGGGCACGGTGCTGAAGCTCGACGGGCTCGGCTGCTCCATCGGCCCGCGCGTGCTCTTCACCCCCTTCTCCGCCGAGGTGTCGCGCGGCGAGCGGATCGCGGTGATCGGGCCTAACGGCTGCGGCAAGAGCACGCTGATGCGCGCGCTCGCCGGGGTGTCGGCGCCGTGCACGGGCTCGGTGATCGTGGGGACGGGCGTGGCGCGCGCGTACTACCGGCAGGACTTCTCGCACCTGGACCCGGCGAAGACCGTCTGGCAGGAGGTGAGCGACGGCGTGGGCGGGACGATGCCCGAGCTGCGCAGCCACCTGGGCCGCTTCCTCTTCTCCGGCGACGACATCCAGTCGCGGGTCGGCTCCCTCTCCGGCGGCGAGCAGGCGCGCGTGGCGCTGGCGAAGATCACCCTGCAGCGCGCCAACCTCCTCCTCCTCGACGAGCCGACCAACCACCTGGACCTGGAGAGCCGCGAGGTGCTGGAGGAGGCGATCGAGGGCTACCAGGGCACGGTGATTCTGATCTCCCACGACCGCGCCTTCCTCTCCGGCACCGCCACCCGGGTCTGGGCCTGGACCGACGGGAGGTTCGTCGACTACCCCGGCGGCTTCGACGAATGGCAGGAGTGGACCGCGCGGCGGAAGGAAGAGACTGTCTCCGCCTCCGCGCCACCTCGCCAGCCCGCCGAGACGCGGCCGAGCGACGCGGCCAAGCCCGCCGCGCTCTCCAAGAACGAGCTCCGCCGCCGCCAGCTGGAGCTCGAGCAATTGGAAGCGCGCATCCACGCCATCGAAACGCGCACCGCCGAGATCGAGGAGGCGCTCGCCGACCCCGCCCTCTACGCCGCCGGCGCCGACCTCTCCCTCCCCCGCACCCTCACCGCCGAGCGCGACGCCCTCGCCGCCGAGCTCACCGAAGCCTACGCGGCGTGGGAGCGGATCGGGGAGGAGCTGTCGGGAGTGTAGCGTTTATTCGGTTCCGCGATTATTCTGCTTCTCACCGACCTCGCCCCCGCAGACGTCATCCTGAGGCCGGCCATGTTGCATCCTTCGATCCGGCAAAGACCTGGCAGGCCGAAGGATCTATAGCCGGTCGATTCAGATACGCTGGCGGAACGCACGGTCGATCTCTCGATCAAGTGTGAGCATGACCAGAGCAGAAAGGCGAGCAAAGGCCGAGCGCGCGAAGGCGAGGGCAAGGCGTCAGCTTGCGCTGATGTGGTGGGATTTACCGTTCCAGCCGAGCGAACGAGCAGTGGGGCTCCACGCCGCCACGCCGAAGCTCTGCTCGTGCCATGGGTGTGGAAATCCCCGAAAGTGGTTCAGGGAGCTGACCCTGCAGGAACAGAGGTGGAATGAGCGTGAACAGGCTGAGATGGAGGAGTGGCCTCGTCAGGAGAGGCGATGACCAGGTATGAAGTGACCATCTACTGGAGCGCTGAAGATCAGCTCTTCATTGCGGAAGTGCCCGAGCTGCCGGGGTGTGTCGCGCACGGGGACTCGCGCGCCGAGGCCCTCGCGAACGCAGAGGATGCGATCGACCTGTGGATCGAAGTGGCCGCGGAGGATGGCCGCCCCATTCCGGAGCCCAAGGGCAGACGGTTGATGGTCGCCTGATAGACGCCACTCGCCTCGCGCAGAGACATGGAGACGCAGAGAGCTCGCAGCGGCTCTCTGCGTCTCCGTGTCTCTGTGTGAGCCGCCGTTACCGGGCGAAGTACCGCGAGATCGCCATCCCATCCGGCGCGTTCCCCACGCTGAAGCGGCGGGCGACGGCCATGAAGTCGAGGCTGATCACCGCGACCTCGCCCGTGTTCATCACCGGCACGTACGCCGTGCGGCCGTCGGCGGAGACGACGACCCCGCCGGGGCCGTCGGGGACCGCGACGTCCGTGGCCTGCAGGGTGGCGGTGTCGACCACGCGCACCCGGCCGAGCTCGGGGGCGGGGATCAGCGCGTGCCTGCCGTCGGGGGTGAGGGAGACGCGGTAGGCGTGGCCGGGCGTCGGGATCGCGGCGACGCGCTCGCCGGTGCGGGTGTCGAACACCACGGTGGTGTCCTTCCCCATGCTCGCGGCCCAGAGGCGGGTGCCGTCGGGTGAGAGCGCGGCGCCCTCGGTGCCGGGGCCCACCGCGAGGGTGCGGAGCGCCCGCCCCGCCGCCACGTCCAGCTCCGTGACCGTCCCGGAGCCCACGTTCGCGGTCCAGATCTTCCCACCGCCGGGCCCAACCGCCAGAATGTGCGTTCCCTGCTGCTCCGTCGGGATCACGGCGCGCACCGTGCCCCCGCGGAAGTCGACCAGCAGCACGGCGCGGCTCGTCTCCGACGTCACCGCGAGCAGGCTGTCGCCGGGGAGGAAGGCGATGCCGTGCGGCCGCCGGTGCGGGCTCAGGTCGATGGTGCGCGCGACGGTCTGCGTCGACACGTCGATCACCGTGAGCGCGCTGCCGATGCTGGTGCGGTCGCCGTAGTTGGTCGCCACGGCCCAGCGCCCGTCGCGGGTGACGGCGACCTCGTGCGGCGCGGGCGCGCTGGGGAGGATGGCGAGGTTGCGGCCGGTGGCGGCCTCCACCAGGTGCACAGTGGCGTCGCCCTGGTTGGCGACGACCAGCACGTCGCCGGTGGGGCGCGGCGTGGTGTCGGCCGCGGCGAGGGCGGCGGCGGCGAGCGGGATCATGGCGTGCATCGGCCGTGTGGGAGAGACGTGGATGGAAGGCGCACGAGACGGTCGTACACCGGACCTTTAGATTCAGCCATCCCCGAGGCGCGGTCAACCGCGTCTTGAGTAGAGACGCCGGGCCGCCTCGGACTGCAACGTGGACGGCGCTGGAGAGGCAATCGACGGAGCAGTCCGCGAAGGCGGACTTCGTGTTGTTGTAGCCCGGGTTTCCAACCCGGTGTACCTGGCGGACTTCGTGTTGTTGCAGCCCCGGGTTTCCAACCCGGGGTACCTGGTGGACCTCGGGCGTTGTTGCCGCGGTGCCGCGGTTTCAACCGCCCTGCAATCGTAGAGATGGAGGGGACGATTACTACCGGGAAAGAGCTGATCGAGCTGGAGACGCCGCGGGAGCGGGCGATCCTGGTGGGCGCGCCGAAGAAGAGCGAGCCCGCGCAGGTCACCGACGAGCACCTGGAGGAGCTGGAGCGGCTCACCGACACCGCCGGGGTCGACGTGGTCGGCCAGCTCGTGCAGCGCATCGACAAGCCGCACCCGCGCCTCTACATCGGCGAGGGAAAGGCGGAGGAGCTGAAGGAGATCGTCGCCGCGGAGAACGCCACGCTGGTGATCTTCGACGACGAGCTCTCGCCCGCCCAGGGGCGCAACCTGGAGAAGGTGGTGGGCACGCGGCTGATGGACCGCGCGGAGCTCATCCTCGACATCTTCGCCACCCGCGCCCGCAGCGCCGAGGCCCGCGCCCAGGTGGAGCTGGCCCAGCTCCAGTACCTGCGCCCGCGGCTCACGCGGATGTGGGCCCACCTCTCGCGCATCCGCGGCGGCCCGGGGATGCGCGGCCCCGGCGAGACGCAGCTGGAGACCGACCGGCGGATGGTGGACATCCGCATCGCGCGCCTCAAGGAAGACCTGGAGCGCGTCGCGCGGCAGCGGGCCACGCAGCGCAAGAGCCGCGCGGGGGAGCTGCGCGCATCGCTCGTCGGCTACACCAACGCCGGGAAGTCGTCCATCCTGCGCGGCCTTTCGGGCGCCGAGGTGTTCGTGGAAGACCGCCTCTTCGCCACCCTCGACCCCACCACCCGCGACGTGGAGGTGGGCGAGGGGTACGACGTGCTCCTCACCGACACCGTGGGCTTCATCCGCAAGCTCCCGCACCACCTGGTCGCCAGCTTCCGCGCCACCCTGGAGGAGGCCGCCGAGGCGGACATCCTCCTGCACGTGATCGACGCCTCGCACCCCGGCTGGGAGGAGCAGAAGGACGTGGTCGACCGCGTGCTCGCCGACCTGGGAATGAGCGACCATCCGCAGGTGCTCGTCTTCAACAAGGTCGACCGGCTCACGCACGGCGAGGAAGAGGCGCTGAAGGCCCGCAACCACGGCCGCGAGGCGCTCTTCGTCTCCACGGTGGAGGAGGGGAAGCTGGAGCCGCTGCGCGAGTTCCTGCGCGGGCAGTCGCGCCGGCTCCGCCCGGACGTGGGCATCACCCTCTCCAGCGCGCAGGGGGCGCTGCTGGCCGAGATCTACCGCGAGGGCGAGGTGCTGGAGCGCACCGACGACGGCGCCGAGATCCGCCTCCGCGCCCGCCTCCCCGAGGCCACCCTGGGCCGCCTGAAGAGCCGCGGCGTGGCGATCGAGACGTGACCAGCGACGATCCCACCCGCGAGAGCTGCCCGATCTGTCTCGACGGCGGCCCGCGCGAGGTGCTCGCCGATTTGGAATCGACCTGGCTCACCATGGGTCCCGACGGGCCGGTGCGGGGCTACTGCTGCCTCTTCTTCCGCCGCCACGCCGTCGAGCTGCACGACCTGACGGATGAAGAAGGTGCGGCGTTCATGCGCGACGTACGGTGCGTCTCCCGTGCGGTCCAGGCCGCGACCGGCGCGGCGAAGATGAACTACGAGGTGCACGGGAACACGCTGCGGCACCTGCACATGCACTTCTTCCCCCGCTACCCGGGCGACCGGTTCGAAGGCAGGCCGATCGATCCGCGCTCCGTAACCGTGCCGCTCTACGGCCCGGGGGAGCTCGAGGTGTTCCGCCGCAGCGTGCTGCAGGCGCTCGCAGACGATTCACCGTCGTGATACCGGGACCTCCGGATGCAGTGGCGCTTCGGCAGCCTGGCTCCGAGCGCCGACGATAGATCCTTCGGCCTGCGGAACGTAGCGCAGTCCGGTAGTCAGGCGTGGCCGGCCTCAGGATGACGTCTTTGGGGGATGGTGCGATTGGAACAAATCCTGTGAGCGGGCCTGGAATGAGCTCTCCCACGGGCTCCGACCGCCTCTGGATCGTCGGGCCCGGCCGGCTGGGGCTCGCGCTTGGGCTGCGGCTGCACCGCGCGCGGGCGGTCGATTCGCTCGTCTACTCCGGCCGCCGTCCCTCCGCGCCCGACCATCCGCTCTTCCGCGGCGCTATCGCCCGCTACCAGGCGTCGCTCGATCCGGTGCCGGAGGCGCTCACGGGGGTGCTGATCGCGGTGCCGGACGACGCGATCCCGGCGGCAGTCGAGGAGCTTGCCTTCATCGACCTTCCCGCCGGCGTCCCCGTGCTGCACGCGAGCGGGAGCCAGTCGCTCGACGTGCTGGCGCCGCTCGCCGCGCGCGGGCACCCGGTCGGCGGGGTGCACGCGCTCGCCGCCATCGCCGACCCGGTGGAGGGGGCGGACCGGCTGCGCGGCGCCACCTTCGGCGTGGAGGGCGAGGGCGCGGCGCGCGCGCTGGCGGAGCGGCTGGTGGCCGCGTGCGGCGGACGGGTGCTGGCGATCCGCCCCGGGGGGAAGGCGCTCTACCACGCGGCCGCCGTCGTCGCCTCGAACTACGCGGTGGCGCTCCTCTCCGTGGCCGAGCGGCTGATGGCGGAGGCGGGCGTCCCCGCGGACGAGGCGCAGCCCGCGCTCGCCGCGCTGGCCGCGGGCGCGGTGGAGAACGTGGCCGCGCGCGGGCCGGCGGAGGCGCTCACCGGCCCCGTCGCGCGCGGCGACGCGGCCACGGTGCGGCGCCACCTGGCGCGGTTGTCCGGTGCGGACCGCGACTTATATTGCCTGCTCGGCCGCGAGGCGCTGAAGCTGGCCCAGGCGCGGGGGCTCGACCCCGCCGCCGCCGCGCGCCTGCGAGACCTGCTCGGGGAGGAGCGGTGAGGCTCTACGTCAACATCGACCACGTGGCCACCGTGCGGCAGGCGCGCGGCACCGACGAGCCGGACCCGGTGCGCGCGGCCGTGCTCTGCGAGCTGGGCGGCGCCGACGGCATCACCGTGCACCTGCGCGAGGACCGCCGCCACGTCCAGGACCGCGACGTGGAGCTGCTGCTGCGCACCACCCGCACCCCCGTCAACCTGGAGCTCGCCGCCGCCTCCGACGTGCTGGCGCTGGCCGAGGAGTGGCGCCCCTACCAGGCCACCCTCGTCCCCGAGCGCCGCGAAGAGGTGACCACCGAGGGCGGCATCGAGCTGCACAGCGAGGCGGCCCGCCGCTGGGTGGGCGAGGCGGTGCGGCGGCTGAAGGAGGCGGGGATCCGCACCTCGCTCTTCATCGACCCCGACGCCGAGGCGGTGCGCGCCTCCGTGGCCCTCGGCGCCGAGGCCGTGGAGCTGCACACCGGCGAGTACGCCAACACCCGCGGCGCCGAGCGCCAGGAGCAGCTCGGCCGCCTGCGCCGCGCCGCCGCGCTGGGCCGCTCCGTGGGGCTCGCGGTGCACGCCGGCCACGGGCTCACCTACGAGAACGTGGCCCTCGTCGCCGCGATCGAGGAGCTCGAGGAGCTGAACATCGGCCACTCCATCGTCTCGCGCGCGGTGTTCACCGGCATCGAGCGCGCGACGCGCGAGATGGCCGAGATCCTGCGCCGCGCCCGCGCCTGACTTCCCCCGACCCCGGGATTCCATGTCGCAACCGCTGAGCGAGTACTTCGCCCAGGAGGCCGGAGAGTACCTGGACCGGCTCGACGCGCTCCTCTCGCGCCCCGAGGTCCCCGACCCGGTGGAGTTCTTCCGGCTCGCCCGCGGCGTGCGCGGGAGCGCGCAGCTCGCCGGCGCCCAGGGCGTGGCGCGGGTGGCGGAGGGGATGGAAGACGCCGCCCGCGCGCTCCGCGACGGCGCCCTGGCCTGGAGCGACGACGTCGCCCGCAACGCGCGCGCGACCGCCGCCGACCTGCGTGTGCTGGTGGGCTCGTCGGCGCGCTGGGGGGCGGAGGAGGACCGCCGCGCGCGCGAGGCCGTGGCGCGCTGGGAGGGCACCGGCGCCGCGCGCCGCCAGGGCGGCGCGCCCGGCGGGGGGCAGATCTTCGACTTCCTGCGGCGCGAGATCGCCGGGGTGGTGGGGGAGATGGACCGCGCCCTGGCCGAGCTGCGCGCCTCGCCCACCGGCCGCGAGCCGCTGCGCGCGGTGCTGCGGCGGATGCGCCCGGTGCGCGGGGTGGCGGGGATGGACAACCTCTCCCCCGTGCTGGAGCTGCTGGAGGGGATCGAGGACGCCGCGCACGAGGTGCTGAGCCGCACCTCCGCCGTCGCCGCGCGGGAGCTGGAGCTCCTCTCCGCCGGCCGCGACGCGCTCGCCGCCGCGGGGACCGCGCTGGAGCGGGGGGAAGGCGTGGGAGAGACCCCCGAGCTGCAGCGCTTCCGCCAGGTGCGCGACGGGATGGAGCCGGACGCCCGGGACGAGGAGGGCGTGGTCCCCGTCGCCTCGCTCTTCCACGACGACGCGGGGCCGCACGTGGTGTCGTCGCCCATGGCGCCGGCGCCCGCCGCGTCGGGTACGCTGGTGGCCGAGGTCGAGGCCTTCCTGCGCATGGAGGCCACCGGCTTCCTGGACCGCGCCGAAGGGCTGGTGGCCTCGCTCTCCGCGCGCCCCACGCGCTTCGCCCGCATCGCGCGGGAGCTCAAGGAGCTGGCGCGCGGCGTGGGCGACCTGGCGGTGACCTACGGGATGACGACCATCGCGCACGCCGCGGAAGACGCCGCCGCCCGCATCTCCGGCGCCGCCACCCCCGAAGACGCGCACGGCGCGCTGCTGCGGCTGCGCTCCTCGCTCCCCGGCGCGGCCGCGGTCTCCGAGCCCGCGGCGGTCGAGGTGCAGCCGGAGCTCCCCTCCGCGCCGGCCGCCGGAGAAGACGGCGTGGTGCCGGTCGAGACGCTCGTCTACGACCCCGACGAGGCGCTGCGCGAGGCGCTGCGGATGCGCGAGCGCATCTTCTCCCTCGCCGGGGGGAGCGACTCCTTCCGCGAGGCGCTGGACGAGCTCTTCGGGCTGGTCGCGCTGGGGGTGGAGCGCCGGGCGCACGCCGCGGGATGAAGGGGCGCATCCGGGTCGCCGTCAGCCTGGCGGTGACCGCCTTCTTCCTCTGGCTGGCCCTGCACGACGTGAAGTGGCCCGAGGTCTGGGCCCACCTGCGGAGCGCGAACTGGCTCTACCTCGCCCTCTCCGTCCTCGCCGCCACCCTCGCCATCCACGTCCGCGCGCTGCGCTGGAAGCCGCTGCTGGCGCCGCTGGACCCCGACGTCCCCTTCCAGCCGCGGGTCGCCGGTACGGCGGTCGGCTTCGCGGCCAACAACCTGATCCCCGCCCGCGTGGGCGAGTTCGTCCGCGCGCTGGTGTGCGGGAAGCTGGCGCGCCTCCCGGTGAGCGCCGTCTTCGCCACGCTGGTGGTGGAGCGCGTGCTCGACGGGCTGGTGACGGTGGGGCTGCTCTTCACGGTGATGGCGCTCCCCGGCTTTCCCTCGCCCGAGAAGGCGGCCAGCGCGCTCAACGCCGTGCGCTTCCTCTCGCTGGTGATCGCGGTGATGGGCGTGGTGGTGATCGTGCTCGCGCTGATGCCGCGCCGCTCGCTGCGGATGGCCGAGGCCGCGGCGGGCAGGCTCCCGGCGCGGGCGCGGCGGCCGCTGCTGAAGGCGTTCGAGAGCTTCGTCGGGGGGCTGGCGGTGCTGCGCAACCCGCGGCTGCTGGCGGTGTCGGTGGGGTGGGCGGTGCTCCAGTGGCTCTTCATGCCGCTCTCGATCTACTTCGGCTGCCTGGCGTTCGGGATCACCGAGCCGGGGTACCGCGGGGCGCTCTTCCTCCAGTGCGTGATCAACCTTGCGGTGGCCATCCCCTCGTCGCCGGGGTTCTTCGGGCCGCTGGAGGCGGCGGCGGTCTACGGGCTGGGGCTGTGGGGGGTGGACGAGTCGCGCGCGGCGTCGTTCGCCATCGGCTACCACCTGGGCGGCTTCATCACGGTAACGCTGCTGGGGCTCTGGTACGTGCAGAAGCTCGACCTGAGCTGGAAGGAGCTCGTCGGCAGCGCCGAGGCCGCCGAGGCGCCGCCCGCCGCCGCGCCGCCGCCGGGGAAGGCCGAGCCCCGCCGTGCCTGAGCGGGTGGCGCTCGCCGCGCCGGCCAAGGTCAACCTCCGCCTCTGCATCCTGGCGCGCGAGGAGAGCGGCTACCACGCGCTGGAGACGGTGCTCTGCGCGATCTCCCTCGAGGACCACGTCGTTGTCGCCCGGGGGGATGCGGGGATCCGGCTGGCGGTGGAGGGCGGGGTCGACGTGGGGCCGCCGGAGCGGAACCTGGCGGTGCGCGCGGCCGAGCGCTTCCACCGGGAGATCGGCGCCACGCCGGCGGTCGACGTCCATCTCACGAAGCGCATTCCTTCAGCCGCTGGCCTCGGCGGCGGCAGCTCCGACGCGGCGGCCGTTCTCCGCGCGCTGAACGCGCTGCACGGCGATCCCCTTCCGCGCGCTGCGCTGCTGCGGATGGCGATCGAGCTGGGCGCCGACGTCCCCTTCTTCGTCTGCGGATCGCCGTACGCGCTCGCCTGGGGGAGGGGTGAGCGGGTGATGCCGCTCCCGCCGCTCCCGCCGCGCCCCGTCCTCGTCGCCCACCCCGGCCAGGCGATGCCGACGGCGGAGGCGTTCCGCGAGGTGGCGGCCCTGCGCGGCGGCGCCTACACGCCCGAGGCCGCCCTCGTCGACCCCGACGCGCTGGCGGGCTGGGAGGGGATCGAGGGTCTCGCCCGCAACGACTTCGAGCCTGTCGTCCTCCACCGCATCCCCGCGCTCGCCGCCGGCCTCGCGGCGATGCGGGACGCGGGCGCGCGCATCGCCCTCCTCGCCGGCAGCGGCTCCTCCATCTTCGCCGTCTTCGACTCCGCCGAGGCGCGCGACAGAGCTTCGGCTCGGGTGGCTGCGCTAGGGATGCGGACCTGGCCCGCTGAGACATCGAGCGCTGCTCCTCCCATCGTTTGACCGCCCCCAACTTTACTTACCCCCAAACGTACTTGCCCCCAAGTATGTTTGGGGGTATATATGCATGGGGATGATGCGGCTCAGGAAGGGAGGCGTCAATGGATTCGCCCGAAGCAACTTCCGATGTGCGCGCGGGGATGGTCGACCGGGACGTGGAGGCTGCGGAGCTCGCGGGGCTCCTGCGGCGCCGCGGGCCCGTGCTCGCGCTGCTCTACGGGCGGCGCCGGGTGGGTAAGACGTTCCTGATCAACCACGTGTGGCCGGATGCGCAGACCTTCTACTACGTCGCCAGCGACGCCACCACGGAGTTCAACCGGCGAGACCTGCTGAGCGAGCTCGGGCGGTGGCTGGGGACGGAGCTCAATCCCGACGACTATCCCACCTGGCGGACGATCTTCCGCCTCCTGCTGCAGGTTCGCGCGCCCGACCCGGTGGTGGTGATCCTGGACGAGTACCAGTACCTGCGAACCCTGGAAGAAGACGTGGATTCGCAGCTCGCGGCCGTCTGGGAGGAGTACAAGAACCGGGGCGGGGTTCGCGACCGGTTCGTGCTGGTGCTGTGCGGATCGATCGTTGAGATCATGGAACGGCTGGACTCCGCCGGCTCGCCTCTCTATGGCCGCATCGACTGGAAGCACCGCCTCCAGCCGTTCGACTACTGGAACGCGGGGCTGATGGCACCGTTCCTGGATGCGGCCGACCGTGCGCGAGCCTACGGTGTGTTCGGCGGGACTCCGCGCTACCTGGCCTCCGTCGACGTGGAGCGTTCGCTCGGCGAGAACGTGGCGGCGCTGGCGCTCGCACCGCGCGGCGAGGTGCGCGCCCAGATCGAAACCGTCATCGAGCAGGAGAAGGGGCTGCGCAACCTCGGTCAGTACAAGTCCGTGCTGGCGGCGATCGGCCACGGCGCCACCGAAACCAACGAGATCGCGCAGCAGACCGGGCTGAAGAACGACAACGCGCTGCGGCGCGTGCTCGAGGTGCTGGAAGGCCTCGGGTACATCGAGACGCGCCGGAACTTCGCCGCGGCCTTCAACGAGCCCAACCGGTTCCGGGTGTGCGACCCGGCACTGCGGTTCTACTACGCGGTGGTCTGGCGGTACCGCAACGAGCTGGAGACCAATCCCGCGACGGCGGTCTGGGACGCGTACGTGAAGGACGAGATGCCGGCGTACATGGGGCTGGTGTTCGAGGACATCGTCTGCCAGGCGTACACGCGGCTGCGGGGTGCGCGCGAGCTTCCCATGATCCATGAGTGGGGGCGCTGGGAGGGGGTGGACCGTGACCGCCAGCCGGTCGAGGTCGACGTGGTCGCGCGGCTGACCGGCGGGCCGATGCTGACGGGGTCGGTGAAGTTCCGTGGAAAGCGCTTCGGGATCGCGGAGCACCGCAAGCACCTCGACGACCTCCGCCGGCTCGCCGAGTCCGGCAAGCGCTGGGCGCACGAAGCGCTCGAGCCCGGCTCACCCCTGCTGTATGCATCGGCCAGCGGCTTCACGGCGGATTTCAAACGCCGGATCGAGGAGGAGGACGAGGGACGGAGGGTGCTCGCGTGGTCGCTGGATGATCTCTACACGGGTCCGCAACCAATCCCGTGATACCGGATCAGACAAATGACTGTGCATTCGGAGACACCAGCACAGAGATCCTCACACGGAGTCAACGGAGTCAACGGAGAACGACTCCGCTGACTCCGTTGACTCCGTGTGAATCCATTCTGTTGATTGGAATGTACATCCCAATCAGCCGAAACGATTTGAGAGGCTTGTACCTGTATGTGGGTATACAAACGTGTTTTTGGGCAACCGTGGTCGGGGGCAGCAGGATGGCTCAGCGCGTGATCGCGATCCCCCAGGGGCGGCGGCCGACGCGGATGCGGGAGGCCACGCGGTTGGTGGCGGTGTCGATCACGTCCACCTCGTCGGCCAGGCCGCAGGCGGCGTAGAGGCGGCGGCCGTCGCGGGTAAGCGCGATCCCCCACGGCCTGCGGGCGACGGGGATGCGGGCGAGCAGCCGCAGCGTGCGCGCGTCCAGCACCGAGATCACCGACGCGAGCCCGTTCGCCACGTACACCCGCGCGCCGTCGGGCGAGACCACCACCCCCACCGGCTTCCCCTCGCCCCGCTCCAGCTCCACGCTCTGCAGCACCTCGTGCGTGCGGGTGTCGACCACCACCAGCGTGCCGCTCACCTCGTTGGTCACGTAGGCGCGCGCGCCGTCGGGGGAGAAGGCGGTGGCGCGCGGGCGCAGGTCGGCGAGGATGTTGGTCACCACGCGGTTGGCGCGCGCGTCGATCACCGACACGGTGTTGCTGGTCTCCGCCGTCACGTACACCCACCGCCCGTCGGGGCTGGCGGCGACTCCCTCCGGCTCGATCCCCACCACCAGCGTCGCCAGCACCCGCCCGGTGCGCAGGTCGGTCGCCGACGCCGTTCCCGCGTCCTCGTTCGAGGCGTAGAGGCGCGCGCCGTCGGGGGTGACGGCGAACTGCTCCGGGTCGCTCCCGGCGGCGTAGCGCGCGACCACCCGCCGCGTCGCCACGTCGATCACGGCGATGGCGTCGCTGCGCGAGGTGGCGTTCGGCCGGTCGTCGCTGAGCGCCACGTACACGCGCCGGCCGTCGGGGCTCGCCTGGATCCCGCGCGGCCGCACGCCGAGCGCGATGGTGCCGACCACGCGGCTGGTGGCGACGTCGATCACGCTCACGTCGTGCGACGCCTCGTTGCTCACGAACGCGAGCGACGCGTGCCGCTGTGCGCCCGCGGCGGAGGGAAGCAGCAGGGCGGCGAGGAGGGCGAGGCGGAGCAGGCGCATGGCAGGCATCTACCGATCGGTCTCACGCGGAGACGCAGAGGGCGCGGAGGGTGGGGTCAGCCGCCGAACCGGCACGCGCTCCGGCCCTGCGGCGTGCCGAGCCGGTCCAGCAGGTCGCGCGAGGGCTCGTCGCTTCCCGGCGCGGCGCGCGGCACCTCGACGGGGGCAGCCCCGGGCGCGGCGACGTAGAGCGGCTGGCGGAGCTGGTGGTCCCAGCGCCGGAAGGAGAGCGGGCGGCCCTTGTGCCCGTCGAACTGCGTCGCGTCGCCCTGCAGGTAGCGCAGCAGCGCCGCGCGCTCCGTCGTGTGCGCGCGGAGGGTGGACTCCCAGAGCACCTTCACCGCGAACCACCCCACCCACCCCTGGGAGTCCATCTCCTCTCCGAACCGCGCGCGGAACCGCTGGTTGAGCTGGTCCGCCCCGAAGCGCTCCAGCCGCGCGTCCCACGCCTCCCCCCGCCCGTCCGCCACCCCCGCCTGCGCGGCCGCATCCGCCAGCATCGCCGCGCTGGGGGCCACGTGGAAGGCCGCCTGCCGGCACCCGGGGCCGCGCAGCACGTCCGCGCTGCAGCCGAGGGAGAGGAAGGGCGCGCCCCTCCGCTCGGCGACGGCGGCGAGCGCCTCGCACTCCTCCGTGGCGAAGCCGCCGAGCAGCGCCTGCACCCGGCCCTCGTCCACCAGCCGCGCCGCGTCCGCGCCCTCCACCAGCACCACCGCGCGCCCGAAGAGCGACGCGGAGCGCGCGGCCTCTTCCACCCCCATCCGCACGCCGCGCGCCGTGGCGCCCATCTTCGCCGTGCGCGCCGCCGAGTCGGGGAGCACCAGGCCGATCCGCAGCGTGTCGCCGCCGGGCTGCTGTGCCACCGCGTACCCGACCCGCGGGAGCGCGGCCGCGAGGAGCAGGGCGAGGAGGGCGGATGCGCGGATCTTCGTCACTTCCCGCCCTTGCCGCCGCCCGCCGTCACCTGCGCGTGGTTGAGCGACGACACCAGCATCACCCCGCCCACCACGTTCCCGACGAGCGTCGGCACGATGAAGCGCGTGAGGGTCTCGCCCCACCCCAGGGCGCCGGTGACGGCAAGGTAGAACACCTCCGCCGCGCCGGCGACGATGTGCGCGAACTCGCCCACCCCCACCAGCCAGGTCATCACGATGATGACGAGCACGTGCGAGCTCTCGGCGGCGGGGAGCATCCACACCATCAGCGCGATCAGCCACCCCGCGAACACCCCCTTCAGCACCGTGAGCCAGAACCCGCTCGCCACCGCCTTCGCCCCGATCGCCGTGAAGGCATTGTGGACATCGGGCGGAAACAGCTCCGTGCGCCCGATGACGAAGGCGAAGAGGAGCGCGCCCACCAGGTTCGCCAGCAGCACCACGCTCCAGAGCCGCGCGACGTTGCCGAACACGTCGCGCGTCGGCTTTGCCATCAGCGGCACCACCACCGTGAGCGTGTTCTCGGTGAAGAGCTGCTGGCTCCCCAGGATCACGATCAGGAAGCCGAAGCTGTAGCCGAGCTTGGCCACCAGCGGCGCCCACTCCGCGTCCGGCAGGTGGGCCTTCAGCACCCCCTCGCCCACCAGCGAGAAGCCCATCGCCAGCCCCGCCGCCAGCCCGCTCCACGCCAGCGCCGAGGTGGAGCGCTTCAGCTCCTCCTCGCCCTCGCGGCGGATCACCTCGTGGGTGATGTCGGCGCTGAGCGACTCCTCCTCGTCGGCCTTCTGCTCCTCGTGCTCGCTGAGGTCGGGCGAGCCGTCGGGGCGCCCATCCTCCTCCTCGTCCGAGCGTCGGTGCGGGCTGGAATCGGCCACGAGCGGGGGGTTGCTGGATGTGAAAGGCGAGAATCCGCCGGCCTGCGCGCAATTCATGGACCGGGCACGGGAGCAGGCGCGAGGAAAATCCCCGTGCGGAGCGCTGCACCGGGTTTCCAACCCGGTGCATCGCGGACCTGCGTGTCGCTCCCACCCCGGCGTTTCCAACCCGGTATTTCAGCCCGGCTCCGCCCATCCTTTTGCAAAGATTCTGCGGCGTAGCAGAACGCAGCCGGACACTGCGCACGGCGGAACGTATGGTACACCTTATGCACATGGGCCGCGCCCAAACCGGACGATCCTTCTATCCGCGTCCGGAGTGGTGCCGGGTCCCCCCACCCGGTCGGGAAGCTTGCAGGCGAACGGCGTCGAAGGCTCAACCCTCTTGAGGCTGGTCGATTCGGTGCACTCAACCCTGTCCGGTAGTCTCGCGGGCCGTGCGCGGCCCCTTGCCCGGCTCACGGCCGCGGCACTGCTCGGCGTGCTCCTCGCCGCCTGCGACCGCGACGCGCGCGAGAACCGCAGCCAGGGCAGCGCCCCGCGCACCGGCGGCCGCGGCACCCCCGCCCCCAGCTCGGTGCGCGACACGGCCGACGACGGGCAGTGGACCATGCCCGCCAAGGACTACCAGAGCACCCGCTACAGCCGCCTGGCGCAGATCACCCCGCAGAACGCGGCCGGGCTGAAGCTGGCGTTCACCTTCAGCACCGGGGTGAACCGCGGCCACGAGGCCGCGCCGCTGGTGGTGAACAACACCATGTACATCGTCACCCCCTTCCCCAACCTCCTCTACGCGCTGGACCTGACCAGGCCCGGCGCGCCGATGAAGTGGAAGTACGACCCGCGGCCCGCCAGCGCCGCGCAGGGGGTGGCCTGCTGCGACGTGGTGAACCGCGGGGCGGCCTATGCCGACGGGAAGATCGTCTACAACACGCTCGACGGGCACACCGTGGCCGTGGACGCGGAGACGGGGCGCGAGGTGTGGAAGGCGCGGGTGGCCGACTACAACAAGGGCGAGTCGTTCACCATGGCCCCGCTGATTGTCAAGAACAAGGTGCTGGTGGGGAACAGCGGCGGCGAGTTCGGCGTGCGCGGGTGGGTGACCGCGCTCGACCTGGGCACGGGGCGCCTCGCCTGGCGCGCGTACAGCACCGGCCCCGACGCCGAGGTGGGGATCGGCCCCGCGTTCCGCGCGCAGTATCCGCAGTACCACGGCAAGGACCTGGGCGTCACCACCTGGCCGCCCGACGCGTGGAAGCTCGGCGGGGGGACGATGTGGGGGTGGATCAGCTACGACCCGGAGCTGGACCTGATCTACCACGGCACCGGCAACCCCGGCCCCTGGAACGCCGAGCAGCGCCCCGGCGACAACCTGTGGACCGCGGGGATCTTCGCCCGCGACCCCGACGACGGGCAGGCGCGCTGGTTCTACCAGTGGAGCCCGCACGACCTGTGGGACTACGACGGGATCAACGAGCAGATCCTGGTGGACCTCACCATCGGCGGGCAGGCGCGCAAGGTGCTGCTGCGCGCCGAGCGCGACGGCTACGTCTACGTGCTCGACCGCACCACCGGGCAGGTGATCTCGGCCGATCCCTTCATCGACGTGACCTCCACCCTGGGGGTCGACGTGAAGACGGGGCGGCCGCGGGAGAACCTGGCCAAGCACCCCGAGCTGGGGAAGGTGATCCGCGATGTCTGCCCCGCGGCGCCCGGCGCCAAGGACTGGCAGCCCACCTCGTGGTCGCCGCGCACCGGGCTCTTCTACATCCCCCACCAGAACCTGTGCGAGGACTTCGAGGGGGTGGAGGCGAGCTACATCGCCGGCACGCCGTACGTGGGCGCGAACGTGAAGATGTACGCCGGCCACGGCGGCAACCGCGGCGCCCTCACCGCCTGGGACCCGGTCGGGCGGCGCATCGCCTGGGAGATCAAGGAGTTCTTCCCCGTCTGGAGCGGCACGGTGACCACCGCCGGCGACGTGGTGTTCTACGGGACGATGGACGGCTGGTTCAAGGCGGTGGACGCGCGCAACGGCCACCTCCTCTGGCAGTTCAAGTGCGGCTCGGGGATCATCGGCCAGCCCATCACCTACCGCGGCCCCGACGGCAAGCAGTACGTGGCCGTGCTCGCGGGGATCGGCGGGTGGGCGGGCGCGATCGTGGCCGGCGACCTGGACCCGCGCGACAGCACCGCCGCGCTCGGCTTCGTGAACGCGGTGAAGGACCTGCCGCAGGCCACCACCAAGGGGGGAATGCTGTATGTCTTCTCCCTTTGACGGAATAGTGCGGAAGTGCGGGAGTGCGGAAGTACGGGAGCCGGCCTCCCGCGCCGCCGCCCTCCGCGCGCGCCCGCGGCTCCGTTACGCACTTCCGCACTTCCGCACTTCCGCACTCTCCCGCGCGGGCGCGCCGAAGCTGGCCCTCGCGCTGACGCTGGCGCTCGGCGCCGCCGCCTGCGCCCGCGCCGAGGCCGAGCCCGCGCGGGAGCTCAGGGTCTGCGCGGATCCCAACAACCTCCCCTTCTCCAACGCCCGCGGCGAGGGCTTCGAGAACCGCATCGCGGAGCTGGTGGCGCGCGACCTGGGGGCGCGGGTGCGCTACACCTGGTGGGCGCAGCGCCGCGGCTTCTTCCGCAGCACGCTCAGGGCGGGCACCTGCGACGTGGTGATCGGGATGCCGGCCACGCTGGAGATGGCGGCGGCCACGCGGCCCTACTACCGCTCCACCTACGTCTTCCTCACCCGGAAGGACCGCGGGCTCGACGTGCGCTCCTTCGACGACCCGCGGCTGAAGACGCTGAAGATCGGCGTGCAGATCGTGGGCGACGACGGCTTCAACACCCCGCCGGTGCACGCGCTCGCCCGCCGCGGCGTGATCGGCAACCTCAAGGGCTACACCGTCTACGGCGACTATTCGCGCCCCAATCCCCCCGCCGCCATCGTCGACGCGGTCGCCGACGGCGAGGTGGACCTGGCCATCGTCTGGGGGCCGCTCGCCGGCTGGTTCGCGAAGCGGGCGAAGGCGCCGCTCCGCATCGTGCCGGTGCGGCCGCAGATCGACCCGCCCTTCCTCCCCTTCGTCTACGACATCTCCATGGGGACGCGGCGCGGCGACACCCTCACCACCCGGCTGAACGACGTCATCGTGCGCCGCCGGGCCGAGATCGAGCGCATCCTGGACGACTACGGCGTGCCCCGCGCAGAAGGGAGGCGGAGGTGAGAACGTGGGTTCCGCGCGGGGCGCGCCTCGCCGCCGGGGTGATGATGGTCGCCCTGGCCGTGTCGGCCTGCGAGCGCGAGCAGCGCCGCTTCCGCGAGACGCCGCCGAGCGCCACGCCGGGGGGCGAGGTGGAGACCTCGGGCGGCTTCGTCCCCGGGCCGCCGCTGCCCGACGTGAAGGCGGTCACCCCCTACCTGGACAACGCCTACGCGGTGAGCGAGGGGAAGAGCCTCTACCTGCAGATGAACTGCGTGGGGTGCCACTTCCACGGGGGCGGAGGGATCGGGCCGCCGCTGATGGACGACCGCTGGATCTACGGCTCGCAGCCGGAGAACATCTACCAGTCGATCGAGGAGGGGCGCCCCAACGGGATGCCCGCCTGGGGGTCGCGGCTCTCGAGCGACCAGATGTGGAAGCTCACCGCCTACGTGATGTCGATGTCGGGGCAGGTGAAGAAGGACGTGGCCCCCGGGCGCGACGACCACATGCAGGGGAAGAAGCAGGAGCAGAGCACCGAGGTCCGCCCGCCGCGCAACTACGGCGGCCAGCCGCCGTCGACCGTGTTCCCGTGACCATGCGCCGCGCGCTCCTCCCCGCCGCCGCGCTCGTGGCCCTGGCCGCCTGCCAGGGGCCGCAGAGCGCGCTCGACCCCGCGGGGCCCCAGGCGCTGCACCTGTTCAACTTGGGCGCCTTCCTCTGGATCACCGCGTCCGTCGTCTTCGTGCTGGTGATGGCGGCGCTCGCCCTGGCGCTCACGCACGCCCGGCGGCGCGCCGCGCCGGACGTGAGCGAGGCGGGGGAGGGGAGGGCGCGGCGGATCGTCACCGGCGCGGTGGGGGTGACGCTGGCGATCCTGCTGGTCTTCCTCGTGGTGAGCTACCTGACGGGGCGCGCGTACGCGGTCACGCCGGAGGGCGGGCGGCCGCTGCAGGTCTCGGTGGTGGGGCACCAGTGGTGGTGGGAGGTGGTCTACAGCGACAGCGTGCAGAGCCGCAGCCTCTCCACGGCGAACGAGATCCACGTTCCCGTGGGGCGCACGGTGATCCTGAAGATGACCTCGCACGACGTCATCCACTCCTTCTGGGTGCCGAACCTCGCGGGGAAGAAGGACCTGATCCCCGGCTACAGCACCACCACCTGGTTCCGCGCCGACCACCCGGGCGTCTACCGCGGGGTGTGCGCCGAGTTCTGCGGCTACCAGCACGCGCTGATGGGGCTGCTGGTGATCGCCGAGCCCCCCGCGCAGTTCGCCCGCTGGTACGACGCGCAGCTCGCCGACGCCATGCCGCCCACCGACACCGTGGCCAGCACCGGGAAGAACGTGTTCATGGGCGCGCACGGCTGCGTGCTCTGCCACACCGTGCGCGGCACCGACGCGGGGGGCCGGGTGGGGCCCGACCTCACCCACCTGGCGAGCCGGCACACCCTGGCCGCGGCCACCATCCCCAATACCCGCGGCTGGCTGGGGGGGTGGGTGATGGACCCGCAGGGGATCAAGCCGGGGGCGCACATGCCGCCCAACGACATGCGGCCGGACGAGCTCCAGGCCCTGCTCACCTACCTCCAGAGCCTCCGCTAGCGCATGGCGACCATCGAGAACGAGGTGGTGGGCCCCGTCCCGGATGACGCCGCCGCGCTGGCGCAGCTCGAGCGCTCCTGGCACGAGCCGGGGGGGCTGTGGGGGTGGCTGATCACGGTGGACCACAAGCGCATCGGCAAGCGCTACATCACCACCGCGATGACCTTCTTCCTCCTGGCCGGGCTCGAGGCGCTGGCCATGCGGGTCCAGCTCGCGCGGCCGCAGAACGGCTTCCTGGACCCCGACAAGTACAACCAGTTCTTCACCATGCACGGCACCACCATGATGTTCCTCTTCGCGGTGCCGGTGATGACCGCGTGGGGGCTGTACCTGGTGCCGCAGATGATCGGGACGCGCAACCTGGCCTTCCCGCGGCTGAACGCGTACGGCTACTGGGTCTACCTGATCGGGGGGCTCTTCATCTACGTGCAGTTCTTCCTCAACACCGGCACCGACGTGGGGTGGTTCGCCTACGTGCCGCTGGCGGGGCCGCAGTTCTCGCCCGGGAAGCGGGTCGACACCTGGGCGCAGATGGTCACCTTCACCGAGATCGCGGCGCTGATCGGGGCGGTGGAGCTGATCGTGACCATCTTCAAGCAGCGCGCGCCGGGGATGTCGCTGAACCGGATGCCGCTGTACGTGTGGTCGATGCTGGTGGTGGCGTTCATGATCGTCTTCGCCATGCCCGCCGTGGCGGTGGCCAGCACCTTCCTGCTCGCCATGGACCGGCTGGTGGGGACGCAGTTCTTCAACCCCGCCGAGGGGGGCGACCCGCTCCTCTGGCAGCACATGTTCTGGTTCTTCGGCCACCCCGAGGTCTACATCATCTTCATCCCGGGGCTCGGCTTCGTCTCGTCCATCATCACCACCTTCAGCCGGCGGCCGGTGTTCGGCTACGTGCCGATGGTGCTCTCGCTGATCGCCACCGGCTTCATCGGCTTCGGGCTGTGGGTGCACCACATGTTCGCCACCCCCATCCCGCAGCTGGGGCAGAGCTTCTTCACCGCGGCCAGCACCATGATCTCCATCCCCAGCGGGGTGCAGATCTTCTGCTGGATCGCCACCCTCTGGCTGGGGACGCCGCGCTTCCGCACGCCGCTCCTCTACGCGCTGGGCTTCATCTTCATCTTCGTGATCGGCGGGCTCACCGGGGTGATGATCGCCTCGGTCCCCTACGACCTGCAGGTGCACGACACCTACTTCATCGTGGCGCACTTCCACTACGTGCTGATCGGCGGGGGGGTGTTCCCGCTGCTGGGGGCCATCACCTACTGGTTCCCCAAGGTCACCGGGCGGATGACCAGCGAGCGGCTGGGGAAGATCGGCTTCGCGCTGCTCTTCACCGGGGTGAACGTGACCTTCTTCCCCATGCACTTCCTGGGGCTGATGGGGATGACGCGGCGCGTGTACACCTACCTGCCGTCGCAGGGGTGGGGCGGGCTCAACCTGCTGTCGACCGTGGGCGCGTTCATCATCGCCGCCGGCGTGGTCGTCTTCCTCGTCAACCTGGTCTCCAGCCTGCGCTTCGGGGCGCCTGCGGGGCCGGACCCGTGGGGGGCCGACACGCTGGAGTGGGCGCTCCCCTCGCCGCCGCCGCCCTGGGGCCACGCGCGCATCCCCATCGTGCAGGGGCGCGCGGCGCTCTGGTCGATGACCCCCGACCGCCCGGTGGTGACGGGGCTCGACGAGACGCGCCGCGAGGTGCTGGTGACCACGGTGATGGACGCCGACCCCGACAACCGGCAGGAGTCGCCCGGGCCCACCCCGGTGCCCTTCCTCTGCGCGCTGGCGACGGGGTTCCTGCTGATCCTGCTGGTGTTCACCTTCCAGGCGGTCTGGATCGGGGCGATCCCGCTGGGGCTGGCGCTCTTCGCCTGGGCGTGGCCGCGCCACCCCGAGAAGGCGTGGAAGCTGGAGCGGAGGGCGTCGCCATGAGCCCCCGGCGCCACGCCTCGATCGACGTCTCCGGCCTCCCGGACATCACCTACGGCCACCGCAACCTGGTGTGGTGGGGGACGGTGGCGTTCATGGTGATCGAGGGGACGACGCTGGCCATGTGCGCGGCGACGTACCTCTACCTGCGCCGCAACTTCGCCATGCTCCCGCCGGCGCGCATCCCCGTCCCCGGGGTGGGGCTGGCGACGCTCGAGGTGGCGCTGATGCTGGCCAGCTTCCTCCCCGTCGCCCTCCTCTCCCGGGCGGCGGGGCGTAAGGACCTGCCGGCCTGCCGGCTGTGGATGCTGGCGGCGATCGCCTTCAACCTGGCCTTCGTGGCGCTGCGCTGGTTCGAGCTGGCCGACCTGCACGTGCGCTGGGACCTGAACGCCTACGGCTCGTCGGCGTGGCTCGTGCTGATCGTGCACGGCACCCTGCTGGCCGCCGAGGTGGGGGAGCTGGCGGTGTTCAGCCTGATCGCGTGGACGGGGCGGTGGGAGGAGAAGCACTTCCCCGACGCGTCGGACCTGGCGATGTACTGGTACTTCATGTGCCTGGCGTGGCTCCCGCTCTACGCGATGGTCTTCCTCCTGCCGCGGGTGATGTGACGATGGCGGTGGAGCACGCGGAGGAACCGCCCCCGACCCCGGGGATGTCGCGGACGCTCTGGCTGGCGCTGGCCGGGGGGCCGCTGGTGGTGCTGCTGGGGCAGTGGGCGGCCTACACGCTGGTCCCCGACGCCTGCGCCCGGCAGAGCAGCGTGTTCGTGCACCTGGTGCACCTCGTCGCGCTCCTCCTGCTGGCGGCCGGGTTCCTGGCGTCCCGCCGGGCGTGGGCGCGGCTGGGCTCCGCCGCGCCCGACGAGCACCCCGGCCCCGTGCACCGGGCGCGCTTCATGGCCTTCGCGGCGATGGTGGCGACCCCCTTCATGGCGCTGGTGGTGCTGGCGATGTGGCTGGCCACCGTCCTCTTCAGCCCGTGCCTGGCCTGATGCGCGCGCGCCTCCTTCCCGCCGCGCTCCTGGCGCTCGCGGCGTCCGCCTGCACCCAGGCGGGGGTGAGCCCCGACCAGGCGACGCAGCTCACGCACGGGGGGAACGCGGAACGGGGGAAGGTGTGGATGCAGGAGTACGGCTGCGGGGGGTGCCACCAGATCCCGGGGATCCCGGGCGCGCGCGGGCGGGTGGGGCCGCCGCTGGGGGAGGTGACCACGCGCCTCTTCATCGCCGGCGCCACGCCGAACCAGCCGAACAACCTGATCGCCTGGATCCGCGACCCGCCGGCGGTCGACTCGTCCACCGCCATGCCCAACGTCGGCCTGAACCGCGACCAGGCGCGCGACGTGGCGGCGTACCTCTACACGCTGTCGCGCTGAGGGGGGCTTCGCCCCGAGACGCAGAGAAACAGAGAGGGCGCAGAGGGAAGCCGCGGCTTCTCCCTGCGCCTCTCTGCGTCTCCGCGTGGGACCGAACGTTACTGGGGCGGCCGCGGGAGCGCGGTGGGCGGTATCATGTTGTTCAGCCGCATGTAGTTCGCGATCTGGCTGTAGTGGTCGGCCATGTCCACCACGTGGCCGAGCACCATGGCCGCCCGCGTCAGCGTGCGCGACTGGCCGCGGAAGCTCAGGGTGACCTGGTCGGCCAGCTTCGCGTCGTCGAGCTGCGCGAACGCGCTCTCGCAGAAGGTGAACGACTCCTTGAGCTTCGCCACCAGCCGCTCCCTGGGCCAGGTGGCCTTGACCGAGTCGGCGGTGGTGGTGTCCTCCGCCGCCCGCGTGGCCTTCATGTCGCCGAACGCGTTGCAGAAGAGGTAGTTGTCGCTCGCGATGTGCTGGGCGATGTAGCCGATGGTGAGCTGCGCCGGCGTAGGCCTGTAGCCGAACTTCGACTCGGGGATGGAGTCGAACGCCTGGGCGAGGTTCCGCTGCAGCGCCATGGTGCGCCCGCGGAACACCGCGGTGATCGGGTTCGCCGGCGGGCCGGCGGGCTGCTGCTGGGCGGCGAGGCCCACCGGCAGGGCCAGCGCGAGGAGCACTGCGTACGACGCGGTCTTCATACGTCCTCCCGGGGGATGGTGATGGATCGGTGCGTGGATAGTCGGTGCCGCGGCCCGCTTGCGCAACGGTGACGAGATCTCGCGCGGAGAGGCTGCCGCGCCTCTCCGCGTCTCCGCGCCTCCGCGTGAGACCTGTCCGTCGGCTCAGCGCAGGTAGCCGATCAGTCCGGCGGCCGCGGCTCAGCGCCCTCTCCGGCTCGCTGGGGCTCGCCACCTCTCCCGTTCCGGCAGAGGTGGAATGCCTCGCCCCCTGCGCCATCCGGACCGGCCGCGCTGCGGCTGTCGCGGCAACGGCTCGCAGGCCACACCAGCCCCCAGCCCCTCGCCCGGTACGGGAGAGGGTTTGCGCTCTCAGGCGCAGGGAGAGGGGCGCCGAGGCCGCGGACGCGCCGCTAGCGCAGGATGCCGAACGCCGGCCAGACGCCAGGCTGAGCAGCACGACCTCTGGTGACTCTGTGTGAGACATGAGTTGAGACCCGCTTTTGCAGTGGCCGTCAGACGGCCCCGGTCCGGTGCGTTCACTTCGCGCGGGACCGGACCTTCGGCGGCGCCAGCGGTGTACGCCCGAAGCCATACTTTTCGGTGGAACCCGGCACGGGAGCAGGGATGCACGAGCGGAACGACGCGCGCGGCGGACAGCCGGCGCGCATGCGAGGGGTGAAGCGCGCGGCGATCGCGGCGCTGGTGCTGCCGGCGGTGGTCGGCGGCTTCATGCTGCAGAGCGCCGTGTCGGAGAACGGGCGCCTGTTCGAGGAGGTGCTCACCCGCGTGGCCAACTTCGGCGTGGACGCCGTGCCGCCCGACAGCCTGTACGCGCTGGCCGCGCGCGGGCTGGTGCGCCGCATTGGCGACCCCTACGCGGAGCTCTACTCGCCGGAGCAGCTCGCCGACTTCCAGCGCGAGAGCCTGCGCAACGGCTACGGCGGGTTGGGGATGCTGGTGGAGCTGGTGCGCGACACCGCCACCGTGATGAAGGTCTACCCCGGCACCCCCGCCGCCGGCGCCAGCGTGCACGTGGGCGACCGCATCGTGGAGGTGGACGGGCAGAAGGTGACCGGGATCCCGCTGGACCGCGTGACCGCGCGGCTGCTGGGGCCGCAGGGCACCACCCTGCACGCCACGCTGGTGCGCCACGGCGAGGCGCAGCCGCTGCGCATCGAGGCGCGCCGCGCGCTGGTGCACGTGCCCGTGGTGCCGTACGCGCTGATGCTCCCCGACCAGGTGGGGTACGTTCCCCTCGACCGCTTCAGCGAGACCTCGGCCGGGGAGCTGGCCGACGCGATCGAGGACCTCAAGGGGCGCGGCGCGCGCGCCTTCGTGGTGGACCTGCGCGGTAACGGCGGCGGCTCGCTCGACCAGTCCATCCGCATCTCCAACCTCTTCCTGGAGCAGGGGAAGGAGGTGCTGCGCGTGGTCTACCGCAACGCCCCGCAGGAGGTCTACCGCGCCGCGCAGAAGCCGCTGATCACCAGCGAGCCGATGGTGGTGATGACCGACGAGGGGACGGCCTCGGCCTCGGAGATCGTGGCGGGGTCGCTGCAGGACCACGACCGCGCGGTGGTGGTCGGCACGCCCTCGTTCGGCAAGGGGCTGGTGCAGGACCTCTTCCCGCTGGAGGGCGGGTGGGCGCTCAAGCTCACCACCGGGCGCTGGTTCACCCCCAGCGGCCGCTCCATCCAGCGCCCGCGCAAGGTGAACCCCGACGGCACCTTCGCGCCGGAAGACACGCTGCCGCCCACCGACAGCGCGCTGCGCGCCCGGCCGGTGTTCCACTCCGACGCGGGACGCCCGGTGTTCGGCGGGGGCGGCATCTCCCCCGACGTGATGGTGAAGGTCGACACGCTCACGACCGCCGAGCGCACCCTGCTGCGCGCGCTCTCCACCCGCCCCACCGCCGTCAACCAGGTGCTCTCCGAGTACACCCTGGAGCTGGGGCGCGGGGTGCAGCCCAACTTCTCGGTGAACGGCGCCTGGCGCGACGAGGTGTTCCGCCGGCTGCAGAAGGACGGGGTGCGCGTGGACCGGACCACCTTCGACGCCGGCGCCTCGCTCCTCGACCGGATGCTGGAGCAGCGCGTGTCGTCGCTGGCCTTCGGCGACTCGGCCTCGTTCCGGCGCACCGTCCCGCGCGACGTGCAGCTGCAGACCGCGCTCTCGGTGCTCAGGGGCGCCCACACGCAGGCCGAGGCGCTGGCCCGCGCGGCCACCCTGGCGCGGGCGACGCCCGTACCCGCCGTGGCCGCGCGGCCGCAGGGCTGAACGCGCGCGTCCCGCCGCCCGCCCGCGAAACTTCGCCGGCGGGCGGCGCGTACGCGCACCCGAACTTCCACCGGTTTTCCCAGAGGGGAGCGGCCACACGCCGCTCCCCGTTCCACCACCTGAACCCCATCCATCCGTGACGAAGCTACGCTCCACCGGCGCGCTCGCCGCCGCGCTCGCGCTGGTTGCGGCGCCCGCGCTGGCGCAGGCCGCGCTCCCGCTCAAGCACGCCCCCGCGCCCACCACGGCGGCCATCACCCCGGCCGACGCGATGACCCGGCTGTACATCCTGGCCGACGACTCGATGATGGGGCGCGAGGCGGGGACCGCCGGCAACGTGAAGGGCACCGACTACATCGCCCGCGAGGCGCGGCGGATCGGGCTGGAGCCGGCCGGCGAGAACGGCACCTTCTTCCAGACCATCCCCTTCGTCCGCAAGGCGATCAACCCCTCGGCCTCGCTCTCGGTCGACGGCGCGGCGCTGCGGCTGGGCGACGAATACATCCCCATCCCCACGGTCGCCGGCGTCTTCACCTTCAACGAGCGCTTCAACGCCACGGGCGCGCCGGTGGTCTACGGCGGGCAGCTGGGGACCGCCACCCTGATCGATCCCGCGCAGACCGCCGGGAAGGTGGTGGTGTTCGACGCGCCGGTGGGCCCCACCGGGCAGAAGACCTGGCGCTTCTGGACGGCCGGCGGGCTGGAGCGCTACGGCCAGGCCGCGGCGCTGGCCTTCGTCGCCATGGACCTGGTGCCGCCCGGGCTCAAGGAGTTCCTGCTGAACCCGCAGGAGGGGATGAAGAGCGAAGGGCCCGCCCCCACCGGCCCCGCCGGGCTGCTGATCTCCGCCGCCACGGCCCAGCGGCTGCTGGGCGCCCCGATCGCGGGGATGGCGACGGGGACCGCGGGGAAGACGGTGGCCGCCTCGCTCGCCATCGAGGAGTCGCCGTCGCCCTTCCCGGCGCGCAACGTGGTGGGGATCCTGCGCGGCACCGACCCGGTGCTGCGGCGGCAGTTCGTGGCCATTGGCGCGCACAACGACCACGTGGGGAAGGGCCCGGCCATCGACCACGACTCGGTGCGCGTCTTCAACCACCTGCTGCGGCGCGAGGGGCTCGAGGGCGAGCCCGACAGCGCCACCGCGGCGCAGCTCGCGCAGGTGCGTGCGGGGATCGAGGCCGCGCACCGGGCGCACGGCGTGCGGCTCGACTCCATCTTCAACGGCGCCGACGACGACGGCTCGGGGACGACCGGGGTACTGGAGATCGCCGAGTACCTGGCGGCGCACCGGCCGAAGCGCTCCATCCTCTTCGTCTGGCACACCGGCGAGGAGAAGGGGCTGCTGGGGTCGACCTGGTTCACCGAGCACCCCACGCCGGGGATCGAGCGCGACTCGATCGTGGCGCAGCTCAACATGGACATGATCGGGCGCGGCGCCGCGACCGACGAGACGGGGAAGAACAAGGACAACGTGGCGCTGCGCGGCGGCCCGCACTACCTGCAGCTGGTGGGCTCGCGCCGGCTGTCGACGCAGCTGGGCAACCTGATCGAGGAGGTGAACCGCACCGGGAACCACGGCTTCGTGTTCGACTACGCGCTCGACGCCAACGGCCACCCGGGCAACATCTACTGCCGCAGCGACCACTACAGCTACGCGCGGTGGGGAATCCCGATCACTTTCTTCACCACCGGGCTGCACGAGGACTACCACCAGGTGAGCGACGAGCCGCAGTACATCGACTACCAGAAGCTGGCCGACGTCTCCAGCCTGGTGGCCGACATCGCGCTCAACGTGGCGAACCGCCCCGACCGGCTGGTGGTCGACCAGCCGAAGCCGGACCCGCACGGGCAGTGCAGGCAGTAACGGCATAGTCTCACACCGAGACGCAGAGACGCAGAGACGCGGAGGGAGAGACGCAGCCTTTCTCCGCGTCTCTGCGTCTCGGTGTGATACCGTTTCGACGGATTGACTGTGCATTCAGTCAACAGATGGGCTCACACGGAGTCAACGGAGTTAACGGAGAACGATCCTGGTCTTTCCTCCGTTTACTCCGTTGACTCCGTGTGAGAATCTTCTGTGCTGGTGTTTCCGAATGTCCGAATGCACAGTGAATTGCCCAATCTGGTATGAGGTCAATCTTCTTCCGGGTCGAACGATGAAGCTTCACGTCGTCAGCGACCTTCATGCCGGCTTCGGCGCGTTCGAGCCGCCCGAGACGGACGCGGACGTGCTGGTGCTGGCCGGCGACGTCGACGTGGGGGTGCGCGGGATCGAGCTGGCGAAGGGGTGGTCGCGCGGGCGGCCGGTGCTCTACGTCGCCGGGAACCACGAGTTCTACGGCGAGGCCATCCCCCGGCACCTGCGGAAGATGGACGAGGCCACGGTCGGCTCGGCCGTGCACTTCATGGAGAACCGCGAGGTGGTGATCGACGGGGTGCGCTTCCTGGGGTGTACCCTGTGGACGGACTTCGAGCTGTTCGGCGAGCGCGCCGCTTCGGCCGCGGCGGCGCAGGCGGTGATGAACGACTTCCGGCAGATCCGCGTGGAGCCGGAGTACCGCCGCCTGTCGCCGGGCGACGTGATGGCGACGCACCACCGCAGCCTCCACTGGCTCACGGAGCGGCTCGACGCGCCCTTCGCCGGCGCGACGGTGATCGTGACGCACGCCGCGCCCGGCCTCCGCTCCGTCGCCCCGAAGCATCGCGAAGACCCGGTAACGGCGGCGTTCGCCAGCGACCTGGAGTGGATGCTGGACGGCCGTGCCGCGCTCTGGATCCACGGCCACACGCACTTCTGCTGCGACTACACGGTCGGCGGCACGCGCGTGGTCTCCAACCAGCGCGGCTACCCCGGCGAGGACACCGGCGCCTTCGATCCCGCGTTCGTGGTGGAGGTCGGCGCCGGCTGATCCCGAACCGGCGCCCACCAGTTTCGCTTACGGCTCCGTGACACAGGGGCAGGCGGTCCACTCGTTGGTGCACCAGCACGTGTTGAAGCACGTGCCGGCGCAGCTGTTGCCACAGCCCGTGTCCACGCAGGTGCCGTCGACGGTGCACGCGCCCTGCTCCGTGCACGCGCGCGGGTCGGTAGAGACCCAGTGGCCGATCACCGTCCCCCTTCGTCCCGCCCCTCCCTCCCCGACGTCGAAGCTCTCCACCGCCAGCTCGTCCAGGCTCAAGTGCAGCTTCTTCATGTGTCCTCCTCGGTCGAGGGTCAGGACCGCGCGGCAGCAACCTGCCATGGGCGCGACGAACCGGCTCCTTCGCCGCCTGCAACGTCCGAATAGGAGCGATGCCAGATCCGCGCCACCGGGGAGGTCAGAGCAGCCCATCGCGCCGATACCCGTCCGCCCTCGCTTGCACCGGCCCGGCTCGTCCGTTCTCTTCTCCGCCATGCGCATCGTCCTGCAGCGCGTCTCCCGCGCCAGCGTGTCCGTGGACGGCCGCGTCACCGGCGAGATCGGGCGCGGGCTCCTCCTTCTCGCCGGCTTCACCGACGGCGACACGGACGATGCGCTCGCGTGGATGGCGAAGAAGGTGGTGCAGCTGCGCATCTTCCCCGACGACGAGGGGAAGATGAACCGCTCGGTGGAAGAGGCGGACGGGGGCATCCTCGTCGTCTCCCAGTTCACCCTCTACGGCGACGCGCGGAAGGGGAACCGGCCCAGCTTCATCGACGCGGCGCGGCCGGAGGTGGCGATCCCGCTGTACGAGCGCTTCGTGGAGCTGCTGCGCGCCACCGGCCGCCCCGTCGCCACCGGCGAGTTCGGCGCGATGATGGACGTGGAACTGGTGAATGACGGCCCCGTGACGCTGATCCTGGAACGGTAGATGACCGACCCGCACACGCCGCCGCCGATCGTGCTGGCCTCGCAGTCCCCCCGCCGCGCGGAGCTGATCGCGCGGCTGGGTCTCGACTTCGACGTGCAGCCCGCCGACATCGACGAGAGCTACCGTGCCGGCGAGACGCCGCCCGAGCACGCCGAGCGCCTCGCGCGCGAGAAGGCCGAGGCCATCGCGCGCACCCATCCGCACGCGCTGGTGGTGGGCTCCGACACCATCGTGGTGATCGACGGCGACGTGCTGGGCAAGCCGAAGTCGCGCGAGCAGGCGGTGGAGATGCTGCTGCGCCTTTCCGGCCGCGACCACGAGGTCTGCACCGGCGTGGCGGTGGCGATGGATGGCCGGGTGGAGAGCGGCCTGGAGCGCGTGCGCGTGCGCTTCCGCACCCTCGACCGCCACGCCTGCGACGAGTACGTCGCCACCGGCGAGCCGATGGACAAGGCCGGCGCCTACGGCATCCAGGGCTTCGGCAGCGCCATCGTCGAATCCATCGAGGGCGACTACTTCGCCGTGATGGGCCTCCCCGTGGTGCGCATGCTCCGCCTCATCGAGCGTTTCGGCTGGCGCTACGGCTTCGGGCGATTGGAGCGCGCGTGACCGTCGCGGCGGTCGCCAGGGGTGGGGTGTGGATTGTGGGTTGGCGAGTGATTGGCGAGTGAACTCGCCGCTACAACTGCACACAGTCCGCCTTCGCGGACACCCCATTCCGATGCATTGTCGTTGTTTGAAAGGGGCCGGCGAATCTTTTGGTTGCGGACTGCCACAGCACGCCGCTCCGCGTCGGTGGAGTCCGCGCAGGCGGACTGTGTGCCTTTGTAGCGGCGAGTTCACTCGCCTCTCTCAAGGTTCGACGCGAGCCCGGAACCCATGTACCCCTGCCCGTGCTGCGGGTACCTCGTCTTCACCGACCCACCGGGCTCGTACGAGCTTTGCCCGATCTGCTTCTGGGAAGACGATGCGCTGCAGTTGGAGTTCGCCACGACGCTGGCCGGCGGCGCCAACGGCGTGACGCTGGTGGAGGCGCAGGCGAATTACCAGCGCCTGGGTGCATGCGACGAACGCTCGGTGAAGCACTGCCGCCCGCCCGGCGACACGCCCCGCGACCCGGAGTGGCGGCCGGTCGACCCAACTCGTGATCGATTCGAAGATTTCGAAGCTCCGAATCGCCTCCGGGCGCCAGACCATCCCGAGGCACTGTACTACTGGCGAGCGTCGTTCTGGCTGCGGGATGACAGTGCGACCCAGACCTCGCCGTGAAGCGCGCCGCTTGCATGATCGGCCGCGACGCGAACGGCTGCCGTCAGGGGAGTCCGCGAAGGCGGACTTTGGGCCGTTGTTGCCGCGAAGCCGCGAATTCATTCGCCCCCGTACCCATCGGCGCGCCAGATTGTCGCATGGGCGCCCATTGACTTGTCCAGGCTCGTACCTGAACTTGGACTTCGCCTGAACCGGTGCGTTCCGAAATGATCCTCGCCATCGACCAGGGGACGACGGGCACCACGTGCCTGGTGATCGACCGCGACGGGCAGGTGCGCGGGCGGGCGTACAGCGAGTTCACCCAGCACTTCCCCCGCCCGGGCTGGGTGGAGCACGACGCGAACGAGATCTGGGAGGTCAACCGCCGCGTGGCGAAGGTCGCCGCGGCGCACGCGCACACCACGGTCGACGCGCTCGCGGGGATCGGCATCACCAACCAGCGCGAGACCATCGTCCTCTGGGACCGCGCCACGGGGGAGCCGGTGCACCACGCGCTGGTCTGGCAGGACGGGCGCACCGCCGAGCTCTGCCGGCGGCTGAAGGACGAGGGGCGCGAGGACGACGTCCGCGCGCGCACCGGGCTGGTGATCGACCCCTACTTCAGCGCGACCAAGCTCGCGTGGCTGCTGGACAACGTCCCGGGCGCGCGGAAGCGGGCGGAGGCCGGGGAGCTGGCGGCGGGGACCATCGACAGCTGGCTGGTCTGGAAGATGACGGGCGGGCGCCTCCATCTCACCGACCGCACCAACGCCAGCCGCACGCTCCTCTACTCGCTGGACGACGACGCGTGGGATCCGGCGCTCCTGGAGCTCTTCGGCATCCCCGCGGCCGTGCTCCCGGAGATCCGCTCGTCGAGCGAGGTCTACGGCGCCACGGACGGCGCGGCGTTCGAGGGCGAGGCGCCGGTGGCGGGGATCGCGGGCGACCAGCAGGCGGCGCTCTTCGGGCACGCCTGCTGGAGCCCGGGGGAGGGGAAGAACACCTACGGGACCGGCGCCTTCCTGCTGGTGCACACCGGCGAGACGCGGGTGCCGAGCCGCCACGGGATGCTCACCACCGCGGCGTGCGGGCCGCGCGGCGGGCGGGCGTACGCGCTGGAGGGCTCGGTCTTCATCGCCGGGGCGGCGGTACAGTGGCTGCGTGACGGGCTGGGGATCATCGGCGACGCGGCGGAGACGGAGGCGCTGGCGCGCTCCCTGGGCAGCAACGACGGCGTCTACTTCGTCCCCGCCTTCACCGGGCTGGGGGCGCCGCACTGGGAGCCGCGGGCGCGGGGAACGCTCTTCGGCCTCACCCGCGGCACCACGCGCGCGCACCTGGCGCGGGCCGCGCTCGAGGCGATGGCCTTCTCCACCCACGACGTGGCCGAGGCGATGGAGGGCGACGCCGGGGTGCGCCTCCCCGAGCTGCGGGTGGACGGGGGCGCGGCGGCCAACGACTGGCTGATGCAGTTCCAGGCCGACGTGCTGGGCGTTCCCGTCCGCCGGCCGGCGCTGGTGGAGATGACGGCGCGGGGCGCGGCGGGGCTCGCCGGCCTGGCGACGGGGTTCTGGGCCACGCCGGAGGAGTTCGCGGCGGCGCGCCCCGACGAGACGGTGTTCACGCCCGGGGTGGACGACGCGGCGCGCGCGGATGCGCTCGCCGGCTGGCGGCGCGCGGTCGGCGCGGCGAGCGCCTGGGCCCGAGGAGGATGACGATGGACAGGCTCCTGATCTGCCTCTGCCTCTCGCTCGGCGGCCGCGGCGACGCGCGCGCGCCGAAGCCGGCGGACCGCTTCTTCGGCGAGGACAAGTTCCAGCACTTCTTCACCTCGTTCCTGGTCACCAGCCTGGCGGCGAGCGGCGCGCGGCTGGCGGGCGCGGGCCACGACTCCAGCCTGCTGATCGGCGCGGGCACCGGCGCCGCCGTCGGCGCGCTGAAGGAGCTGCACGACGCCCGCGACCCGGCCGAGACCGCGTCGGTGCTCGACCTGGCGTGGGACGCGGGCGGCGTGGCGTTGGCGACCGCCATCGTCGCGCAGGCGAAATAGTCAGAGGGAGAAAGAGAGAGCAGGATGGCGGACGTCGATGTCTCCACGGTCCCCGAGGTCCCCGCGCGCCTCGTCTTCATGGGCGGCAAGGCGAGCGAGGGGCGCGCGCGGGTGGTGGAGCGGAGCAAGGCATGGCGCCGGTCGCAGGTGATGAAGGACCTCGCGCTGCTGCTGCTGATCCCCGTGGTCGTCTTCATCCCCCCGCATTTTCCCTGGCCGCTGATCCTGCTCGTGGTGGCGGGGATGCGCGCCTTCAACCACTCGCGCGAGCACCGCACCCTGCTCTCGCTGCGCGGCCCCTGCCCCAAGTGCGGCACCGAGCAGGAGTTCAAGGAGCTCGGGAGGATGGGGAACCCGCACAAGGTCACCTGCGCCAGCTGCCGCTGGGACGTCTTCGTCGAGGTCCCCCGCGCCGGCGCCGCGACGTGACGACGGCCATCGCTCGGGCAGACGTTTGATCAAGTGTGGAAAGTTTGTCCGTTCCCCTTGAACTATGAGATACGCGACGGCACTATTGAACTGCGAACCCGACGTCGCTCCCCCTATCACCGGGGTTCCATGTCTTCCATCCTCCTGCGCCGGTTGACCGGAATGACCCTCGGTGGCTTCGCCGCCTACCTGGGGGTATGCATCTCGGCGAAGCAGCGGCGCATCGAGAACCATCGCCGGCTGATCGTTGCCTCGTACGACGACGCGGCCGCCGATCCCGCGTTCATGGCCGAGTTCGATGAAACGATGCGCGATTGGGACGGGACCGTCGACGACGGCCTGGAGCCCGAGCCCGCGGCCTCGTGATGGCGTACGTTGGTCCTTACCGCCGGTGGGACGTGTTCTGGGCGGACCTCGAGCCGCACCGGGGAAGCGAACAGGCTGGCAGGCGCCGGCCTGTTCTCGTTGTATCCAACGACGAGTTCAACCGGCGGTTCCCGGCGCTGACGGTGGTCACACTCACCAAGCTGGAAGGCAAGACCCGCAGAATCTACCCTTCCGAGGTCATCCTTCCGCGGTCCACGGTCGGGAACGAGTTCACCCCCCTGGTGCAGACGTTCCAGATCCGCACCATCTCGCCTGAGCGTCTGCTGGCTCGGGGTGGTCATCTGGATGACGAGACCTCGCAGGAGAAGGTCGAGAGCGCGCTGATCGCGCACCTCGGGATCGGTCTTGACAGGGACTGAGCCCGGCCGAACCGCGCGAGGAGGGGATCTGCAATCGCAGGAGTTCAAGGAGCTCGGGAGGATGGGGAGCCCGCACAAGGTCACCTGCGCCAGCTGCCGCTGGGACCGCTTCGTCGAGGTCCCCCGCGCCGGCGCCGCCACCTGACGCGACGGCGGGATGCACCCCGCCTACCGGCGTACGTCCACCAGGTCGAGGGTGCTGCGGTAGCGGGTCTCGAAGACCGCGGCCTCCGGTGACGTGTACATCGGTGTCTCCACCGTCTCCGCCCCGCTCCTGACGCGGCGCATGAGCAGGCCGGTGTGGGGCGCGAAGTAGAACCGCCCGTGCTCCTCGCCCGACCTCACCTGCAGCATCGACGTGTTGTAGATCACGCCGGGCGGCGGATTCACCATGGCCCGGCGCGACCGGATCTGGCTGTACCAGCGCACGTCGAACGCCACCACGACCACTTTCGTGCCGCGGATGGCGCTGTCGCCCACCACGTGGTAGACCACGCTCCGTGTGAGCTCGCCGATCGACAGCGAATCCGACGTGTCCAGAGTCGTGTAATCGTTCCACACCTTCTCCGGCCCCAGCGGCCCGCCGGGGAGCGGGGGGAAGAAGTCGACGAAGCGCGGCGCCTCCGACCAGCCCAGGGGTGGGGCGGCGATCACGCTGTCCTTCCCGAGCGCATCCACTACGAGGGTGAACGGCCGCCCGACCACCTCGGGACCCGCGGTATCGACCCGCACGACCTCGCCCATCCGCTCCACCGTCATCGCGTCGATCCACGCCCGCGCGGTGTCGCCCCCGGTGAACGCGATCGCGTAGCGGACGTTTCGCGCGGAGGTGACGCGGTCGGGGTCCCCGCCCGGCCGCGAATCGCAATACTCCGTCCGGCCGACGTACCGCAGCGTCTCGCCGGGCCTGCGGGCGAACGCGGCCTCCTGCGCCAGCGGGGAGACGCGCGGCGCCGGGGTGCAGCCCGCGAGCGCGACGAGCACGAGGATCCTCAGCAGGGTCGGAAGAGAGGAGCTTCGCATGACGAACGGGGGGATTCGAGGGCATCGACCGGAGGATGACGCACGCGGCGCGAGTCCGGCATGATCTGCGCCGCCCCTGGGCTGCGCGCAACGTGCCTGATCCGTGTTGCGACGTTTCCGGTCGTCGGAGCCTAGCGACGTGCGTCCACCACCAGCTCGAGCGTGCTCCGGTAGCGGTCCTCGCGGACCGCGGCTTCGGCGGAGGTGAAGGACGGAACCTCCAGCGTCTCGATCCCCTCCCGGGTGACGCGCAGGAGCCGGCCCGTCCGCGGCGCGAAGTAGAATCGGCCGTGCTCCTCGTTCGTTTGCGTTTGCACCAGCGTCGGCCTGAAGGGCAGGTTCGCCGGGAGCTGCGCGCCGTCCTCGCGCCTGCGGTTCCGCGTCGTCTCCTCCAGGTCGAACGCGACGACCACCACGCGGGCACCGTGAAGCGTGCTGCTGCCCACCACCCGGTAGCTCACGTCGCGCGTGAACTCCCCGATCCACAGCGAATCGGAGACGTCGGCGGTCTTGCTCTCGCTCCAGCTGCGTCCCGGCCGCAGCGGCCCGCCGGGGAGGCGGGGAAAGAAACGGTTGAACACGCCCCGCGATCCGGACCACTCTTCGGGAAACTGCGGGGCGGCGAGCACGCTGTCGCTTCCCAGCGGGCCCACCCGCAGCACGAACGGCAGGCCGACCACGTCCGGGCCCGCGGTGTCGACGTGCGCATCTTCCCCGGTCGTCTCCAGCTGCAGCGACTCGATCCACGCCCGCGCGGTGTCTCCCCCGGTGAAGGCGATCGCCAGGACCCTGCTGCGCCGGGCCGACACGCTGTCCCACTGCCCCACGGGTCCGTCCGGATCGTACAACTGCGTCTTCCAGGTGTACCTGAGCGTGTCTCCCGGGGTCCGGGCGTACGCCGCCTCCTGCGGCGGCGGGGAGGTGCGGCCCGCCGCCGCGCACCCCGCGAGCGGTGCCAGCACGAGGATCGTCAGCAGCATTCGCATGGATGGACCGCGGGAGAAGGGCATCGACCGGCGCCGGTCCGGCATGATTACGCCGGGACCTTCGCGCGCGCAACGCGGACAAGGAGCGGAAGCAGCGCCTCCCCGCGCCTCCGCGCCTCTGCGCGAGACAAAAACCAGGCCTCGGAACGCACCGGGGCCTGCGTTTGACACGCCAGATGGCGCTCTCTATGTTCCCCGCCCCGAGGGCGCTTTTCGCCGTTGGGCTGGAGCGGATTCGAACCTGAAGAACGGGTCATGGACAAGATAACGGTCGTGGGTGCGGGGAATGTGGGCGCCACCGCCGCCCAGCGCGTCGCCGAGAAGGAGCTGGCGCGCCAGGTGGTGCTGATCGACGTGGTCGAGGGCGTTCCGCAGGGGAAGGGGCTCGACCAGTGGCAGTCGGCGCCCATCGAGGGCTTCGACAGCCGCATCACCGGGTCGAACGGCTACGAGGAGAGCGCCGGGTCGGGGATCTACATCGTCACCGCCGGGATCGCGCGGAAGCCGGGGATGAGCCGCGACGACCTGCTCAACACCAACGCCGGCATCGTCCGCCAGGTCAGTGAGAACATCGCCCGCGTGAGCCCCGACGCCATCATCATCATGGTCAGTAACCCGCTGGACGTGATGTGCTACGTGGCGATGAAGGCCAGCGGCTTTCCGCGCGAGCGGGTGATCGGGATGGCCGGCGTGCTCGACACCGCCCGCTACCGCGCCTTCCTGGCCACGGAGATCGGCGTCAGCGTCGAGGACATCCAGGCGATGGTGCTGGGCGGCCACGGCGACACCATGGTGCCGCTCATCAGCTACACCACCGTCTCCGGCATCCCGGTCACGCAGCTGATCGACCGCGAGAAGCTCGACGCGATCGTCAAGCGCACCCGCGGCGGCGGCGCCGAGATCGTCTCCTTCCTCAAGACCGGCTCGGCCTACTACGCGCCCAGCGCCGGCGCCGTGCAGATGGCCGAGGCGATCGTGAAGGACAAGAAGCGCATCCTCCCCTGCGCCGCCTGGCTGCAGGGCGAGTACGGCTTCAACGACCTCTTCCTGGGCGTTCCCGTGCTGCTGGGGGCGAAGGGGATGGAGCGGGTGATCGAGGTGGAGCTGACGGACGAGGAGAAGGCCGCGCTGAAGGCCAGCGCCGACGCCGTGCTGGAGCCGATGGCGCTGGTGAAGTAAGCGCGGCGCCGCAGGCGGGACCGCGCCGCGCCCCCGGAACCGGGAGGCGCGGCGCGTGTCTTGAAGCCGGGCGGCGATTTTTCGACACGGATGGGAGATGGACTGACGCATATGGCGACCGTGCACAGGGTCCGCGGGCTGTGGACCGCGCTGCGGTACCGCGGCCGCGAGGGGATGTGGACCTGGCTCCTGCACCGGGCCACGGGGATCGGCATCCTCCTCTTCCTGGTGATCCACGTGGTCGACACGGCCATCGTGATCTACTGGCCCGCGCTCTACGACCACGCGCTGAACCTCTACCGCAACCCGGTCTTCCGCTTCGCCGAGCTGCTGATCTACTTCTCGGTGCTCTTCCACGGGCTGAACGGGCTGCGCATCATCGTGCAGGACTTCTGGCCCGCCTCCATGCGCCACCAGCGGCGGCTCGCGCTGGGCGCCCTGGGCGCGGCGGTGGTCCTCATCCTCCCCGTCGCCTGGATCATGCTGGCGCCCCTCTTCGGGCTGCGCGACGAGCCGGGGACGGCGCGGCACCAGGCGCGGATGAACGCGCGCAACCCCTCCATCTCCGACTACCGCGGGCCCGCCCCGGCGCAGTCGCCCGTCGCCGCGCCGGTCACGGAGGCGCGCCCATGAGCTCGCTCGTGCGCAACCGCCGCGGCGGCTACGACCGTCCGGCGCGGGACCAGCGGAGCAACTTCGAGCTGTACGCCTGGTTCTTCATGCGGATCAGCGGCCTGGCCCTGATCTTCATGGCGCTCTACCACCTCACCTGGTGGAACCTGGTGGTCGGCGTGGAGCACCTGGACGCCGACCTGGTGCGCGAGCGCTGGCAGAACCCCTTCTGGCGGCTCTTCAACGTGGGGCTGGTGAGCTTCGCCATGCTGCACGGGCTGAACGGGCTGCGCTACTCCATCGAGGACTACGTGCGTCGGCCCGGGCTGCGGCTGGCGGTGAAGACGGTGGCCTATGCCCTCGTCCTCCTGTCGCTGGCCTGGGGGATCTTCGCGCTCCTGACCTTCAACCCCGCGGTCCCCGGCCGGGCGGCATGATCCACACGCACAGCTACGACGCGCTGGTGGTGGGCGGCGGCGGGGCGGGGCTGATGACGGCCATCTACCTGTCGCGCAACCCCAACCTGCGCACGGCGGTCATCTCCAAGCTCTACCCCACCCGCTCGCACACCGGCGCGGCGCAGGGCGGCATCGGCGCCGCCCTCGCCAACCTCGAGGAAGACCACCCCGAGTGGCACGCCTTCGACACCGTCAAGGGATCGGACTACCTGGGCGACCAGGACGCCATCCAGACGATGTGCGAGGAGGCGATTCCGGTGATCATCGAGCTGGAGCACCTGGGGCTCCCCTTCAGCCGCACGGCCGACGGGAAGATCGCCCAGCGCCCCTTCGGCGGGCACACGCACCACTTCGGGCAGGGCCCCGTGCGCCGCAGCTGCTACGCGGCCGACCGCACCGGGCACATGATCCTGCAGACGCTCTACCAGAACTGCGTCAAGAACGGGGTCGACTTCTACGACGAGTTCCAGGTGGTCGACGTGCTGATCCACGACGGCCGCTGCTGCGGGGTCGTCGCCTGGCACGTGGCGACCGGCGACCTGCACGTGTTCCGGGCGAAGGCGGTGGAGTTCGCCACGGGGGGATTCGGCCGGGTGTGGTCCATCACCTCCAACGCGCACGCCAACACCGGCGACGGGGTGGCGGTGGCGCTCCGCGCCGGGGTGCCGCTGGAGGACATGGAGTTCTACCAGTTCCACCCCACCGGCATCTATCGCCTGGGGATCCTGATCACCGAGGGGGTGCGCGGCGAGGGCGGGGTGCTGCGCAACGACCACGGCGAGCGCTTCATGGAGCGCTACGCGCCGACCATGAAGGACCTGGCCAGCCGCGACGTGGTCGCCCGCGCCATCCACAAGGAGATCCGCGAGGGGCGGGGGATCGGGGGGAAGAAGTACGTCTACCTCGACGCCACCCACCTGGGCGCCGACGTGATCGAGAACAAGCTCCCCGACATCGCCGACTTCTGCCGCACCTACCTGGGCGTGGACCCGGTGAAGCAGCCGATGCCGATCCAGCCCACCGCGCACTACGCCATGGGCGGCATCCCGACCGACGTCTGGTGCCGCGCGGTGATCGACTCCGAGAACACCGTGCTCCCCGGGCTCTACGCCGCGGGCGAGTGCGCCTGCGTCTCGGTGCACGGCGCCAACCGGCTGGGGACGAACTCGCTGCTGGACCTGGTGGTGTTCGGGCGGCGCGGGGGGATCGAGATGGAGCGCTTCTGCCAGACGGCGGACCTCCCCGAGCTCCCGGCGGACCCCACGGCGCGGGTGGAGGAGCAGTTCGGGCGCATCCTGGGGAACCACGGCGGCGAGCCGGCGGCGAAGCTGCGCGAGGAGATGCAGGATGTGATGCAGGACGACGTCGGCATCAGCCGCAACGGCGCCGGGATGGCCGAGGCGCTGGCGAAGGTGCGGGAGCTGAAGGAGCGCTACCAGCGGGTGGGGGTGATGGACCGCGGGCGGGCCTTCAACACCGACCTGCTGGAGGCGTGGGAGCTGGGGAACCTGCTGGACCTGGCCGAGGTGACGGCGCTCTCCGCGCTGAACCGCACCGAGAGCCGCGGCGCGCACATGCGCGAGGACTTCGAGAAGCGCAACGACGTGGAGTGGCTGAAGCACACGCTGGTGACGCGCGGCGAGGGCGGGGCGCTGTCGATCACGTACAAGCCCGTGACCATCACGCAGTTCCAGCCGAAGGAACGGGTGTACTAGAGATGAGCACGCTGACGCTTCGCATCCTGCGCTACAACCCCGAGACCGACGAGGTCCCGTACTACAAGGAGTACGCGGTGGAGGTGGAGCCCACCGACCGCGTGCTCGACGCGCTGAACGCGGTGAAGTGGTACCAGGACGGCGCGGTGACCTACCGCCGCAGCTGCGCCCACGGCATCTGCGGCTCCGACGCCATGCGCATCAACGGCGTGAACCGGCTCGCCTGCAAGGTGCTGGTGCGCGACGTGGGCGACCGGGTGACGGTGGAGCCGCTGATGGGCTTCCGGGTGGTGAAGGACCTGGTGGTGGACATGGAGCCCTTCTTCGCGCAGTACCGCTCCGTCCTCCCCTTCTTCGTGAACGACACGCGGCCGCCCGAGCGCGAGCGCATCCAGAGCGTGGAGGAGCGCGAGCGCTTCGACGACACGACGAAGTGCATCCTGTGCGCGGCGTGCACCACCAGCTGCCCCAGCTTCTGGGCGAACGACGAGTTCGTGGGCCCGGCCGCGATCGTGAACGCGCACCGCTTCATCTTCGACAGCCGCGACGAGGCGGCGGGCGAGCGGCTGGAGCGGCTGAACGACCGCGAGGGCGTCTGGCGCTGCCGCACCATCTTCAACTGCACCGAGGCCTGCCCCCGCGAGATCAAGATCACCCGCGCCATCGGCGAGGTGAAGAAGGCGATCCTGTACGGGACGGCGCGCACGTGAGACGGCGCCGCTTCCTCCCGGCTGGCAACCAGACCGGCCCCGCGACGAGCGGGGCCGGTTTCGTTTTGTCTGTCTAATTGTGGGGATTTCTCGCTGATGCGTTCAGCGCTTGTCTCTGTGTACATCCGTACATACATTCTATGCTCAACTACGAGTGGGACGCCGAGAAGGCGGAGAGCAACGAGAGCAAGCACGGGGTGCGGTTCTCTGATGCCATCGCCGTGTTTCAGGATGAGGGAGCCGTCCTCAATCCAGATCCCGATGCAGGCGAGGAGCGGTATCTCATTACCGGGTTCGACGGGTCCGCCCGGCTCCTGCTCGTGGTATTCACATGGCGCGGCCCCGGCACGGTGCGCCTGATCTCGGCTCGCAAGGCAACGCGCACGGAAGCGATGATGTACACGGAGGAGCAGGGATGAGGGACGAATACGACATCCGTGGCGGCAAGCGTGGTGCGCTCGATCCACTCCCCAAGGGGAAGTCGCGGATCACGATCCGGTTGGACGACGATGTGCTCGACTGGTTCCGCGACAAGGTCGACCGGGCTGGCGGCGGCAACTATCAGACCTTGATGAACGCGGCGCTCCGCGAGCACATCGCGCGAGAAGAGGAGGAGCCGCTGGAGGACACGCTCCGGCGGGTGCTGCGTGAGGAGCTTGCGAACGGTGTCGCGGAAAAGCCGGCGCGGCGGCGCACCGTGCCGGCGAAGACCCGCACCACCAAGGTTGCCGCCGGGCGAGCATCAAATTCGGCCCGACGGTGATTGCGTCCGTACCGAAACTCGGCGCTCCTCCTTGCGCACCAGGCGTCGTCCCGTCAATCTCCCCCAATCGCCGCTGTCAGCGCGGAGGCACGCTCGGTGCGTGACGCCGGCACACCCCTTGGGCGACCACAACGGAGAGACCCGACCGATGCAGACGCTGCCTCCCCCGCTGGCCCGCGACGAAGAGCTGGACGAGGACGACCTCGAGGACGGCTGGCCCGGCGACGAAGACGAGGACGACGATGATCTCGACGACCTCTTCGACGACGATGACGACGAGGATGACGACGACTTCGACGACGAAGACGACGAGGACTTCGACGACGACGAGGACGACCTCGACGACCTGTAGCGGGTCGCCTGCCGGCGCCGGCATCATCTGAGTCGCACGTTCCAGCACGAAAGCTCAGCCGGTCGCGTTCTGCGCGGCCGGCTGTCCTTCTTGACCACTTTATCGGAGGGCGCTACGTTCATGGCTGGCCCCCCGCTTAGACGCAGATAGGTCGTTCCTTGCAGGCTCCCCTTCTCTCCCGCGGCGCACGGCCGCACGTTCGAATGAGGGACGAATACGACTTCAGCGGTGGGGTACGGGGTCCGGTGATGCCAATACCCCTGGGTCACACGCGGATGAGCCTCGCCATGGACGACGAGGTGATGGGCTGGTTCCGCGAGAAGGTGAACCGCGCCGGCGGCGGCAACTACCAGGTGTTGATCAACGACGTATTGCGCGAGCACATCCGGCAGGAGCGCGGTCGCACGAGCTCTTCGGATGGCGGCGCTGAGCCGTAGGGCAGGGAACAGAGTGGCGTTTCGGCCGCTTGGCTCCGAGCGCCGGCTAAAGATCCTTCGGGCTGCGGGCACTCGTTTGGGCGCGATGACTGCGTTGCCGCCCTCAGGATGACGTCTACTCGGGTTCTCGATTTTCTTTCCTGCCTTCTGTGCCTCTCTGTTCCTCTGTGTCTCTGTGTGAAACGGCGGTTGGCTGACTGTCGGAGATGCGAAACGCCCCGGCTGCGCGATGCAGCCGGGGCGCTTCTACTGGAGCCAGCGAGCGCCTAGCCCGGGAAGGGCGTGCTCGACTGCGGCTGCTGGTCCGGCTGCGGCTGCCGCACCCGCGGCGGGCGGCCGAAGTTGTACTGGAAGGCCAGGTGCAGCGCGCGCGAGTTGAAGGTGCGCTCGGTGAGCTGGATCACGTTGTCGTCGCCGGCCTCCACCCGGAAGCGGGTTCCCTCGAACGGGTCCGACACGCGCAGCGAGAGGCTCGCCTTCTCGCCCATCACCTTCTGCCGCACCGAGAAGTTGGCGATGCCCATCGCCCCGAACCGTCCCCGCTCGATCGGGGTGGCGGCGCGGTAGAAGTACTGCGCCGTGAACGCCGTGCGCGGCGACAGGTTCCAGGTGCCGTTCACCCGGGCCGACCAGCTCACCGCGTTCGACGACAGGCTCGACTCGCCGCCGCCGCCCTCGGTCACCAGCTTGTAGACGTTGAACCCGCCGAAGCCGTTGAACTTCTGCCCGAAGCGCAGCGAGCCGTTCACGTCGGCGCCCCACGAGGTGCCGTGGTCCAGGTTCTGGAAGCTCACCGAGGTCACCTCGCGCCCCGCGATCGAGTCCGCCGTGTTGATGATGAAGCGGATGACGTTGCTGGTGCGCCGGTAGAAGGGCGTCACCTGCAGCGAGCCCATCCGCGCCGAGTGCTGCCAGCCGAGCTCCACCGCGTCGGTGTACTCGGGGTCCAGGTTCGGGTTGCCCAGGAAGACGTTCTGCAGGTCGAAGAACACCGGGAAGGGGTTCAGCTCCTGCGACCCCGGGCGGCGCACGCGGCGCGAGTAGCTGAGCTTCACCTGGTCCTGCTCGCCCAGCTTGTAGCTCGCCAGCCCGCTCGGGAAGAGGCTGAAGTAGTCGACCGGGAAGTGCTCGCCGGTGCTGGCCAGGGTGAAGTCGCGGGTGGCGTACTCGGCGCGCAGCCCGCCCTGCAGCTCGAAGCGGCCCACGCTCCGGCTCAGCACGCCGTACACGGCGTTCACCGTCTCGTCCAGCTCCAGTGCGTTGCTCTGGTCGCTCGGCGTGAAGCTCCCGGTGCCGAGCGGGTCCACCCGCACCGTGTAGTCGCGGTCGAGCCAGCGCGCGTACCCCCGGTACCCCGTCTCCAGCTTGCCCTGCGGCCCCATCGGCCGGGTGTAGTCGGTCTGCGCCGTGATCTGCCAGGTGACCGCGTCGGTGCGGTCGATCTCGGCGTCGCTGCGGGCGCCGGCGAGCGTCTGCCGCCACAGGTCGGTCACGTCCAGGTCGTGCGTGCGGTTCAGGCGCAGCTCGCTGGTGAGCTCGTGGCGCTGCGGCACCATGGTCCGCTTGAAGCCGACGGTGTAGTCCACCATCTGCCCGTCGGAGTCGGTGTCGCGCGTGCGCTGGTAGGTGTCCACCGGCGTCTCGGCGGCGTCGAGCTCGTGGTACAGGCTCAGCGACTCGTTGGTGTTGCCGCGCACGTTCAGCAGCAGCGCGGTGGAGAGCACGTTCTTGGGGCTCAGCCGGTAGTCCAGGCTGCCGTTGAGGTTGTGCCCCCAGTTGCCGATGGTCCCGTCGATGTCCTGGTTGGTGTAGGAGAGCGGCACCAGCAGCGCGCCCAGGCGCGTGCGGTCGTTGATCCCCCGCTCCGCGCGGTCGTCGCTGGAGTAGCCGTAGCTGCCGAAGAGGGTCACCTTCCCCTGCTGCCACCCCAGGTTTCCGGAGGCGGTGTAGCGGTCCGCGGTAGAGGCGCCCAGCGTCACCCCGCCGGAGAGCCCCAGGTCCACGTTCTGCTTCAGCACGATGTTGATGATCCCCGCCATCCCCTCGGGGTCCTGCCGGGCCGAGGGGTTGGGGATCACCTCCACGCGCTCCAGCGTGTTGGCCGGGAGCTGCTTGAGGTAGCCGGCGAGCTGCGCGCCGCGCATGGGCGAGGGGCGGCCGTTGATCTGGATCACCACGTTCTCGTTGCCGCGCAGGCTCACGCGGCCGTCGGGGTCCACCTCCACCGAGGGGACCGCCTCGAGCACCTCGCTGGCGTTGGTGGCCGCGGGCGCCACGGTGCGCGACTGGTAGGTGTTGCGGTCCGGCGCGATGGCGACGGCCTGCCGCTCGGCGGTGGCGGTGACCCCCTGGAGCGCCACCGCGGTGGGGGCGAGCCGGATGGTACCCACGTTCGCGAGCGGGGTGGTGGGGGCGATGGTGAGCGCGGCGCTGGTGTGCGCCGTGTACCCCATCATGCCGACCCGCAGGTAGTAGACGCCGGGGCGCAGCCCCTCGATGCGGAAGCTGCCGTCCGGGCGGGCGATGGCCCCGGCGACGATCGCCGAGTCCGCGCGGCTCCTGACGGTGATGGAAGCGGAGCCGACGGGGGTGTTCTTCTGGGCGTCCACCACGGTGCCGCGGATCTCTCCGGGGCCGGCGGCGGGCGGCTGCGGCGCGGACCCGGGGGGGCGTCCGTTCTGCGCGGAAAGCGCTCCGGCGCCTCCCAGCAGCGCAAGGGCGAGCGAAGCGGTGGCGATAAGCTTCATGCAGATAACACGGGTAGGAGAGAGTTGGGGGATTCGGACTGGGCGAGGTTCGTGGTCGGAACCCCCGCGCGCTCCTACGGGTGCACCCGCGCGAGAGTTTCAAGCGGGCCGTCTCGCCCTGAAACGCAGAGGCGCAGAGAGGGCGCCTCCTCTGCGTCTCCGTGTCTCTGCGTGAGCCGGCCGTTACGGAACTCGCTGCAGGGCGATACTTTCCCGCCGACGGCGGAGACCGCGTTCACCCCGCGCAATTCAATGATAAGCGACCGCAGCTGGATCATCAACCACGTGGGGGCCGCCGCCTTCGAGCAGCTGGCGTCGGGGCTGGCGGGGAGCGAGCTGCACTCGGTGCTGCTCGAGGTGATGGAGCGCCGCGCCGGCGCGCGCGCGGCGAAGGACCTGCTCGAGCAGTACCGGCGCGACCCGTTCTGCGCGCCGGCCGCGGTCGACCTGCGCGCGATGAACGCCGTCGAGGCCCGGCTGCTCGCCGCCGCGCGCCGCTTCCAGGCGCTCGAGCTCTCGCCGGTCGCGCCGCTCGGCGCCTGCTCGGTCGTGGCGCCCACCCGGCAGCACCGGGTGCTCTCCGCGCTGCGCGCCACCGAGGTCGTCTCGGATCCGACCAACGTGCTGGCGCTCGAGTGCGCGCTCCGCCTGCGTGCCGAGCCGGAGTGCGCCGTGCACCTGGCCACCAGCCAGCGCGTGGTCCGCGCGCAGCCGATCCCGAAGCTGCCGGGCTACGCCCAGCATTTTCGCCTCTTCGCGCTCGGCAGCGGCGGGCTCGAGGCGAAAGACCACGCCTTCACGGTCGACACCCTGCTCCTTCACGTCCGCACCATGCTCGAGGCGCTCGACCGGCTGCAGGGTCTCGGCTACGGCTTCGGCACGCCGCGGGTCGAGATCCTGGCGACGCCGGAACGCCGGCCGCTCGCCGAGCGCATCGTGCACGCGCTCGGGCCGGCCGCGGCCGGCAAGCCGCTCGAGCATCCCTACTACTCGGGCGGGCTCCGCTTCCAGCTCTGGGTCACCGCCCCGGACGGCACCGAGATCCCGCTGGCCGATGGCGGCACGTTCGACTGGCTGGCGAAGCTCGCGTCCAATCGCCGCGCCGTCTACGTCGCGACGGGAATCGGCGCCCAGCTGATCGCGCAGCGCTTCGGGGCGGCGCCCGGCCAGCCGACGCACGCCGGCGTTGGCGACGGTGCGGGCGGAGACTAGACTGGACCGGCGGGGCGGGAGGGCCCATCCCCGGCGACCACCGGATTTCTAACCCGGTGCTGCTTCGCGGACTGGCCGCACATCCCGCTGTTGGAGCCACCGGGCAGTGCGGTTACACTGTGTTCATCCCCTGCCTCATCCCCCTCGCGCACGGAGCCCTCGATGCATCGCAGGCGCTTCATCCTCGACCTGGCCGGCGCCGCGGCCGCCGTTGCGCTGGCACCTTCGCTCGCCTCGAGCGCGCCGTGGCTCGACCGCCGGCGGCGGCCGAACGTGGTGCTGATCATGTCCGACGACCTGGGGTACGGCGACCTGGGGATCACCGGCCGCACCGACTACCATACGCCGGTCATCGACCAGCTCGCGCGCGAAGGGATGCAGCTCTCGCAGATGTATACGGCCGCGCCGGTGTGCACGCCCACGCGCGTGGCGCTGCTGACCGGGCGCTACCCGGCGCGCACCCCGGTCGGCCTCTACGAGCCGCTCACCACCAGTCCCGTCGGCCTGGAGCCCGACCCGCCGACGCTGGGGCTGCTGATGAAGGCGGCGGGGTACGAGACGGCGCTGGTGGGGAAGTGGCACCTGGGCACGCTGCCGCCCTACCACCCGCTGCGCCACGGCTTCGACGAGTTCTACGGCTTCCTGGGCCCCGCGGCGGACTACGCGAGCCACGTGGACACGGAGTCGCGCGAGGTCCTCTTCCAGGACGGCACGCGCACGGTGCGCGCGGCGGGGTACCTCACCGACCTCTTCACCGACCGCGCCGTGCGCATCCTCTCGCGGCGGCGCACGCGGCCGCTCTTCCTCAACCTGCAGTACAACGCGCCGCACTGGCCCTGGCAGGGGCCCGGCGACCCGCCCTACCCCGACTCGGCGTCGTTCTCCAGCGGCGGATCGCCCGAGACGTATGGGCGAATGGTGGCGAGCCTGGACGCCGGGGTGGCCCGCGTGCTGGAGGCGCTGCGGCGGCACGGGCTGGAGAACGACACGCTGGTCATCTTCACCAGCGACAACGGCGGCGAGCGCTTCTCGCACATGGAGCCGTTCAGCGGGGGGAAGATGACGCTGAACGAGGGCGGCATGCGGGTGCCGGCCTCGGCGCGCTGGCCCGGCGTGATCCCCGCCGGTGGCCGCACGGAACAGGTGGCGGTGACGATGGACCTGACCGCGACCTTCCTGGCGCTGGCCGGCACGCACGCACCCGCCGCCGCGCCCTCCGACGGCATCGACCTGATGCCCGTGCTGACCGGGGGACGCGGCATCGTGCCGCGCGACCTCTACTGGCGCATCTTCCAGCGCCGCAAGCAGAAGGCGATGCGCAGCCGCGACTGGAAGTACCTGCAGACGGACGCGGGCGAGTTCCTCTACGACCTCGCCGCGGACCCGGGCGAGAAGCACGACCGCAAGGCGGATCACCCCGCGGTCTTCCAGCAGCTGAGGGCGAAGGTCGCCGCCTGGGAGCGCGAGGTGCTCACGCCCATCCCGCTCGACCCCGCCCGGGCCTGACCCGTGAACTGAAGTGCGGAAGTGCGGGAGTGCGGAAGTGCGCTCAGGGCCTCAGCGCACTTCCGCACTCCCGCACTTTGGTTTCTCGGCGTGAGACGATCAGTCGCGGAGGCTGGGGATGATCTCGCGGCCCAGGATCTCCTCGCCCCAGCGGCCCCAGATGCCGCCCTGGCCGTAGTTGCCGCCCGTGAACACGGCCACCAGCTGCGCCTCGGGGACCACGAGCACGACCTGGCCGCCGTTGCCGGTCGCCGCGTACGTGCGCCAGCTGCGCCCCGCCGCCTCCAGCGAGCCGAGGTGCCAGAGGTACCCGTCCCACCCGCGGCCGTAGAAGTTCCCGAAGTCCTCGGGCGGGATGCCGGTGGTCTCGGGCGAGACCTCGGCGTGGCGCGCGGTCGAGAGCGCCACCCAGGCCGAGTCGACGATCCGCCGGCCGTTCCACACCCCGCCGTCCAGGTACGTCTGCCCCACCTTCAGCAGGTCGCGCGGGCGCACGTACGCGCCACCGCCCAGGTACCCCTCGCCGGCGGGCATCAGGTTCCAGTAGTAGCGGCCGAACTGCAGCGGCTTCGCCACCGTGCGGTCGAAGAGCTCGGGGAGCCAGGTGCGCGTGGTGACGGTGAGGGCGGCGCCCAGCAGGTTCGGGTTCGCCGAGCAGTACGCGTAGCGCGTTCCCGGGTCGTGCGCCATGGGAAGGTCGAGCGTGTACTTCCACCAGTCCGGCTGCTCGCGCTGCGCCTGCATGGTCCCCTCGAGCCCGGGCGAGTGCTCGTCGTTGTCGTCGCACGCCAGCCCCGACGTGTGCGTCATCAGGTGGGCGAGGGTGATCCGCTCCTTGCGCGGGTCGGGGTTGGCGAACGGCCCCATCCGCCCCAGCACCTCGTAGATGCGCGACTCGGGCGCGAGCGCCGCGCCCCGCATCCTCTCCGCGCCCAGCATCACCGAGCCGAGCGTCTTTCCCGCCGAGCGGATGTCGTGCTCCGTCTCGCGCGTGGCGCCGTAGAAGTACTCCTCCAGCACCAGCTTCCCCCGCCGGGCGATCAGGAGCGCGTGCATCAGCGTGGGGCGCCGGACGCCGGGGTCGGAGCCGGCGATGCGCTGGACCACGCGGGCCAGCACGGCTTCGTCCACCCCCACGTCGCGGGCGCGCGCGGGGGTCCAGCCGTCGCCGAGCGCGGGCGGCCGACGGTAGGCGTACGGCGGGGTGCCGGGCGGCCGCGGGAAGAAGCCGGCGGCCTGGGCGGGGGTACGCCGGGTGAGCACCAGGGTGCGCCCCACGTCGGCCCAGTGGATGAGCATCCGGCCCGGCCCGGCGGGCGCCGCGGCATGGCGGATCTCGGGCTGCGTGGTGTCCGGCCGGGCGGTGAAGCGTACCGAGTCGCCGTCCAGCCGCACGCGGAACTGCGACGCGCCGCCGCGCGAGTTCATCTCCGGGTTGCGGAACGCGGCCACCAGCCCGCCGTCGGGGCCGCGGAAGATGCGCAGGTACAGGGTGAAGCGGTGGTCCAGCGGGCGGACGGTGCCGCGCCACGCGCCTTCCGCGGCGCGCCGCAGCACCAGCGGCGAGGCCATGTCCTGCATCATCCCGCGAGATTCGGCGGGCTGCACCCACCACCCGTCGATCGTCCTTCCGCCGGCGGCCAGCACGCCGCGGAACGCGCCCTGGCCGCTGAAGTCGAAGCGCACGCTGTCGCCGGCCGGACGGAACGCCGTGGCGGCGCCGCTGAGCGTGGCGCGCCAGCCGCGGGCGCCGCGGGTCACCGTGAGCTCGCCGCGCAGCGCGGGCCCGAAGACGTTCTCGCTCGCCCAGATCCCCACCAGCGAGTCGGGCGGCGCGGCGGACTGCGCGGCGAGCGGGGGGAGCGCGGCGGCGAGGGCCGCGGCAGCGAGGACGGCGGCGCGCGTGAGTCGGGTCATCCGCGTGAGCCTCCCCGGGCCTCGCGCGCGCGCAGCCACGCCGCGATCGGCTCGAACCCGGTCTGCAGGTTGGTCTTGAGCGCCGCGCACGCCGCCTCGAGGTCGCGGCGGTCGAGCGCCGCCATGATCGCCTCGTGGGTGTCGCCGGCCACGAGCACGTTCTCGCGCTCGCGCATCAGCGCGATCTCGTAGCGGCGGGTGCGGCGGATGAACTGCTCGATCAGCTCGATCAGCACGCGGTTGGGGCAGGCGCCGATCAGCGCCAGGTGCCACGCGTCGTCCAGCCCGATCACCGTGTCCGCGTCGCGCGCGGCCACGATCTGTGCGTTGAGGTCGCGCAAACGTTGCATCCGCTCCGCCGACGGGAGGCCGGCCAGGCGCAGCGCCTCGGGGTCCAGGAGCGGGCGGATGGGGTAGATCTGCCCGAGCTCCTCGAGCGTGAGCGGGCGCACGAAGTAGCCGATGCGAGGCACGGCCCGCAGCGCTCCCTCGTGCGCGAGCCGCGCGAGCGCCTCGCGCAGCGGCGTGCGGCTCACCCCCAGCCGCTGGGCCAGGTGCACCTCGTTGATGCGCTCGCCCTCGGCCAGGCGGCCGTCCACGATCATGTTCCGCAGCTCGACGGCGAGCGCGTCGCTCAGGTTGTCGCGGGCAAGCAGGGGCGATGATGTCTGCATACTGTATACAGTACACAGAAGCAAGTTGGGGATGCAAGGACTTTCTCTCCGCGCCTCCGCGGCTGCGTGAGGCCAGCGGATTCTGCTTGCCGCTGAAGCCGCGCACCGCCAGAATCCATCGTCCCCACCCCTTCTCCCCGCGAGCGGAACCCCGATGAGCACACCCATCACCCGGCGCGACTTCGTGGCCTCCGGCGCGGCCGCGGCCGTAGCGGCGACGCTCCCGGCCTCGTCGGCGCTCGCGGCGCCGGCGGTCATCGTCCGCGGCGCGGCGCGGCCGGTGGTCATCGCCTCCGGCAACGGCAACCTGTACAAGAACGGCGGCGACGTGACGGCCGTGCAGAAGGCCTTCGCGATGATGACCCAGGGCGCCGACGTGCTCGACGCGCTGATCGCCGGGGTGAACCTGGTGGAGCTGGACCCGGCGGAGAATTCGGTGGGCTACGGCGGCCTCCCCAACGCCGACGGCGTGGTGCAGCTCGACGCGTCGGTGATGCACGGGCCGAAGAAGCGCGCCGGCGCCGTCGCGGCGCTGGAGGGGGTGCGCACCCCGTCGCTGGTGGCGAAGGCGGTGATGGAGAACACCGACCACCACCTGCTGGTGGGACACGACGCGCGGACCTTCGCGCGGCAGATGGGGTTCACGGTGGAGGACGACCTGAACACCCCGGGCTCGCGCCGCCTCTGGCTGGAGTGGAAGCGGCGCATGGACCCGTCGCACTTCCTCGACCCCGCGCAGCGGGCGGAGGCGGGGCACCGCGCCGGGGTGGAGATGGTGGCCGAGGGGCTGATCCGCGAGGAGCACTACTACGGCACCATCAACTGCAACGGCATCAACGCGCGCGGCGAGATCTGCGGGGTGACCACCACCAGCGGCCTGGCGTTCAAGATCCCCGGCCGCGTGGGCGACTCGCCGATCCTGGGCGCGGGGCTGTACGTGGACGGCGCGGTGGGCGCGGCGGGCTCCACCGGCCGCGGCGAGGCGAACCTGTACAACCTCACCTCGTACCTGATCGTGGAGAACCTGCGGCGTGGGATGAGCCCCAGGGACGCGGGGATGGAGGGGCTGAAGCGGATCGTCGCCAACACCGTGGAGCGGCGGCTGCTGAACGGCCGCGGCACGCCGAACTTCAGCATCCAGTTCTACGTGCTGAACGCGCGCGGCGAGCACGCCGGCGTGACCCTGTACCCCGGCGGCAGCTACGCCGTCTGCGACGAGAACGGCCCCCACGACGTGCCGCTGGAGCCGCTGCTGCAGGGCGACGCGCGCGGCTGAAACGGCGGCCCCGCGCGCCGCGTACGGAATCTCGCGGGACGCAGGTCGACGAGGCGACTGCAGTCGCCGCTACAACGGCACACAGTCCGCCTGCGCGGACATCGGCCGAGATTACGCCGCGCGCTCCAATCGCGTGTCACTCTGAGGCCCGACCGTCCACACCCACACGGGTGCCGAACCCTGCAGGGCCGGAGAACCTGGCTGGCTCCGCGGCTGCGGCAGCGCGGCCACCGATCGAATGCGCGACGCCGCTTCGGTGAGCGGCATTGTCCAGGTCGCGCGCAAGCGTAAAATTCACAGGCATTTCCGCCCACTCTACCCGCCCGCATCCCGGATCATCGTGGAGTACGTCGTCCTCTGCCTCACCTCGTTCGCGATCTGCGGGGCCGGCGCGCTGCTTCCGGTCGTCAACACCGAGGTGTACCTGATCGGCGCCGCCGCGTTCATGCCGAGGCCGCTCCTGGTGCCGCTGGTGGTGGCGGGGTCGGTCGGGGCGATGGCGGGGAAGGTGCTGCTCTACTACGCCGGCCGCGGCATGGTGAACCTTCCGTGGAAGCGCGCGCAGAAGGGGCTCGCGGCCATGCAGAAGCGGATGGAGGAAAAGCCGGCGGTCGGCAAGCTGCTCTACTCGGTGAGCGCCCTGGTGGGGCTCCCGCCCTTCTACGTGACCACGCTCGCGGCGGGCGCGGTGAAGATGAACTTCACCTTCTTCCTGGTGGTCGGCTTCATCGGCCGCCTCATCCGCTTCGCCCTGGTCGTCGCGCTCCCCCAGTACGCGAAGGGGTGGTGGGGCTGACGGCGCTCGTTCGGCGTCGCGGCTGGATCCACCGACCGAAGGCGTCAGCTGGAGATCGTTAAGGGCGGGTGCCACGAAATGGGGTGGCGCCCGCTTTCTTTGCGTGCTCGCCGGCGGTTTCGGCACGCGGCCTTCCACGGCTCTCGGCGCACGTTATCTTCACCGCAGGCATTTGCGTTTTCCCGAGTGATGGAGCCTCCGGATGGTCGACGTGAAGCAGGCCGTGAAATCCGCTGAGACCTATGCCCGCGAGCTCTTCGGCGACACGGATCTGCGCCACCTGCGCCTGGAAGAGGTGTCGCTCTCCGATGATGGGCGGCGCTGGAACGTGACGCTGGGCTGGGTCGAGCCCGCGGTGACGCAGCCCGCGCTGGTTCTGAACGGGTCCGTTCAGAAGCTTCCGCGCGTCTACAAGCTGTTCGAAGTCGATGCAGAGAGCGGGAAGGTCGAGGCGATGAAGATCCGGGAGATTGATTCCGGTATCTCAGTACGTCTTCCTGCTGATGCTGAACCCGTAGATCAAGGAGATTCCACGGTGAAGACGGACTACACGGCTGTCGTCCAGAAGCGCGACGGATGGTGGATCGGGTGGATCGAGGAGGTCCCCGGCGTGAACTCGCAGGGGGTTACGCGCGAGGAGTTGCTGGAAAACCTCTCATCGGCGCTGGCGGAGGCGCTGGAGATGAATCGATGCGATGCCATCGCCGCGGCGGCTGAGGAGCCGTTCGAGGAGGTGAGCATCGCCGCGTGAAGCGACAGTCGCCCGAGCCCTGAGCAGCACCGACGAACGAGCAGAGCCGCAGGGAGAGCCGCCGTGCTTCTCTGCGGCTCTGCGGCTTTGCGTGAGACGGCCGTTTACAGGGCGGAGGTGCCTCCGATATTTTGCGGGACTCTCCCCATCTCCCATCAACGGAAGTCCAGCAGATGATGGAACCCGTGATCCGCGCGGCGGTCGAGCGCGGCGCCAGCGACATCCACATCAAGGGCGGCGACTTCGTGCGCGCCCGCATCGCGGGGAAGCTGACGCCGCTCACCAAGCAGCGGCTCACCCCCGAGCAGTCGCGCGCCTTCGCCCTCGCCGTGCTCCCCGACGAGCGGGTGCGCGAGCAGATCGGCACGCTCCAGGACTACGACTGCTCCTGGGGGATCGACGGGCTCACCCGCTTCAGGGTGAACGTGATGAAGCAGCGCGGGAGCTTCAACGTGATCCTGCGCGTGGTCCCCTACGACGTGCCCACGCTGGAGTTCCTGGGGCTGCCGGAGGTGGTGCGGCAGATCTCGGAGGCGGAGCGCGGGCTGGTGCTGGTGACCGGGGTGACGGGCTCGGGGAAGAGCTCGACCATGGCCGGGATGATCCAGCACATGAACCAGCACTCGCACCGCCACATCGTCACGCTCGAGGACCCCATCGAGTTCCTCCACCGCGACAACCTCTGCTCCGTGTCGCAGCGCGAGGTCGGCTCCGACACCGAGAGCTTCCACCGCGGCCTGCGCGCGGCGCTGCGGCAGGACCCCGACGTGATCCAGATCGGCGAGCTGCGCGACCCGGAGACCATCGACACCGCGCTGAAGGCGGCCGAGACCGGGCACCTGGTGATCTCCACCCTGCACACCAAGGAGGCCACCAGCACCGTCGCCCGGCTGATCTCCGCCTTCCCGCCCGAGGAGCAGCAGACGGTGCGCTACCGCCTGGCCGAGGCGCTGCACGCCGTGATCTCGCAGCGCCTGCTCCCGCGCGCGGACCGCAGGGGGCGCGTGGTGGCGGTGGAGGTGCTGCTGAACACCGCCGCCATCGCCGACTGCATCCGCGACGAGACGCGCACCTCCGAGATCCGCGACCACATCGCCGCCGGCGGCGACACCTACGGGATGCAGACCTTCGACCAGCACCTCGCGCGGCTGGTGCAGCAGGGGGTGGTCGATTTCAACGTGGCCCGCGCCGCCGCCACCAACCCGTCGGACTTCGAGCTGCACCAGCGCCTCGGCGCCGGGGCCCCGCGCCAGCCCGCGACCTCCGGCGGGATGATGGACGGGCTCGTCCCCGGCGGCTTCGGCGAGGTCCGGTGACAACGCGGCCCCCTCCGTCGCCGCTCGCCGGTGCGGTGCTCCGATGGGTCTGCGTGCCGTTCGCGGCGCTCGCCGGGTTGTTCGCGGCGTTCTTCCTGGCCGCGGCTGTCGGGGGGATCTTCCGCAGCCTCTTTCCGGGCCGCACGCCCGGCGACCTCATCGGGATCGAGTATCGCACCGCCCTCGTCTATGGCGCGGGCGCGGTGGGGATGGTGCTCGGCGGGGTCATCATGGCGCCCTCGCACCGCCGCGCGGTGGCGCTCGTGGTCTTCGCGGCCGGCGCCGCGCTGGCATGGCTGGGTCTGCGCCACTGGGATTTTCCCGAGCACCACCCGCGGGGGTACCAGGAATCCCTCGTGCCGCTGATCGGCACGCTGCTCGCCGGTGTGGCGGCGGTGCTGCTGGTCTGGCTCCGCCGCCTCCCCTGCGAGCTTCCCCCGCGGACGGAGCGCCCCGCACCCCCGCGCCCGCTCCCCAGGCCGGGCGGCGGGGTGAAGGGGCGACCCGCGCTCATCGTCATCCTCCTGCTCCTCGGCGGGTCGCGCGCGGGCGCGCAGCCGGCGGCGTATCCCGCGCCGGTGGAGGGCGACTTCGTGATCCGCGACTTCGCCTTCGACAGCGGCGAGCGGCTGCCTGAGCTGCGCATCCACTACCGCACGCTGGGCGCGCCGGTGCGCGACGCGAACGGCATCGTCCGCAACGCGGTGCTGGTGATGCACGGGACCACGGGGAGCGGCGCGAACTTCCTCACTCCCACCTTCGCGGGGCGGCTCTTCGGGGCGGGGCAGCTGCTGGACGCGCGCCGGTACTTCATCATCCTCCCCGACGGGATCGGCCACGGCAGGTCGAGCCGGCCGAGCGAGGGGATGCACGCGCGCTTTCCGCGCTACACCTACGACGACATGGTGCGCGCGCAGTACCGGCTGGTGACGGAGCAGCTGCGGGTGAACCACCTGCGGCTGGTGATGGGCACGTCGATGGGCGCGATGCACACCTGGGTCTGGGGATACACGCACCCGGACTTCATGGACGCGCTGATGCCGCTGGCCAGCGCGCCGGTGCAGATCGCCGGGCGCAACCGGATGATGCGGCGGATGATCATGGACGCCATCCGCGGCGACCCGGAGTGGCGCGGCGGCGACTATTCCGCGCAGCCGCGCGGCCTCGCCGACGCCGTCCACATCCTGATGATGATGACCAGCAGCCCGCTGCAGCAGCAGAAGGCCGCCCCGACCCGCGAGGCCGCCGACTCGCTGCTGGAGCGCACCGTCCACCGCTACGTGTCGACCATCGACGCGAACGACATGCTCTACGCCTTCGACGCGTCGCGCGACTACGACCCTTCGCCGCACCTGGGCGAGATCCGCGCGCCGCTGCTGGCGGTGAACTCGGCCGACGACCTGGTGAACCCGCCCGAGCTGGGGATCCTGGAGCGCGAGATCCGCCGCGTGCCGCACGGTCGCTTCGTCCTCATCCCCACCAGCGACGCCACCCGCGGCCACGGCACCCACTCCCTCCCCGACGTCTGGGGCCGCTACCTTGCCGAGCTCCTCGCCCAGACGGAGCTGCGCTGACGGTCTCTCCGCGCCTCTGCGTCTCTGCGTCTCTGCGTGAGACGTAACGCAGGCCTGCGGATTGCGCTCGAAACCTCCAGGCAATCAACCGTCTGGAGGTTTTCCATGTCGAGAGCATTCGTGCGGGAGGATGCGGACGAGTACGTGCCGCCGGGGCGCTTCGGCCTGCCGCCGCGTGACGACCCGTCGTTCGACGCGGCGGCGGCGCAGGCGCTGCTCGAGGCGGCGCGCGACGCCAACACCGGGAGCGCCGAGGCCGCCACCGGCTACCGCTGGGGCGAGGACCGGCTGCGTCCGCACGTCCGCCGCATCCTGGAACGCGAGCTCGCCCGCCCCGAGCACGAGCAGGACACGCGCTTCGTCCGCGTCTCCAGGCGCTTCCTGGGCGAGCGCTGACGCCGTCATGCCATCGTTCAGGGGAATCGTCCGCGAGCTCGATTTCACCGCCAGCCGCGACTGGTGCCAGGTCACCCTCGACGGCGGCCCGGGCGAGCTGGTCGCGACGACGGAAGACCTGCGCATGCAGGGGCTGCTGGAGCTCGCGCTCGTCACCGGCACCGCGGTGGAGGTGGAGTTCGCGAAGGGCGCGCCGAACCTGCTGACCAGGGTGAGGGTGAGCCGCGGGCCCGCCGCCTCCCGCGGCGGGCCCGTCGCTGGCGTGGCGGCCGACGCGGACGAGGACCCCGCCGCGCCGGGGCCGGGGCCGGGAGACGAGGACCGCGCGACGGAGCGCGAGCACGCGATCGCCGTCCAGCGGACGAACTACGGCGGCTCGCCGGAGGCGCCCGAGCTGCCGGCGGACCTGACGGGCGAGCGGACGCGCGGCATCGTGGCGTCGCTCCCGCTCGATCCCGCCGCGCTGCAGCAGTTCGTGGAGGCGTGCCGCGCCGCCGGGGTGACGTACGGGCTGGGGAAGAAGGTGCCCCGGCACGGCGCCGCACCCGGGATGGACTTCGCGAAGGTGGACTGCAGCGGCTTCATTCGCGAGGCGGTCTGGCGGGCGACGGCGCCGCACCAGGACTTTCCCGACGGCTCGGTGGTGCAGCGCGAGCACGTGCAGGAGAAGGGTTATCAGCACGGCACGCCGGCGGACGGTCTGCTGCAGGACGGCGCCGTGCGCATCGCCTTCCTGCGCCCGCAGGACGTGGCGAGCGGGATCGGGCACGTGGTGCTGGTCCACGACGCGAAGACCTTCGAGTCGCACGGCGGCACGGGTCCGGACAGCCGCCCGTGGACGAACACCGGCTGGCAGGCGAAGACGCTGGTGTACGTGCTCACGCCGGCCGGGTGAGCCGCGTCCTAGTCGGCTGCGCCGGGTGGAGCCTGCCGCGCGACGTGCAGGCGGCCTTCCCCGGGGAGGGGAGCCACCTGGCCCGCTACGCCGCGCGCTTTCCGGTGGCGGAGATCAACTCCTCCTTCCATCGCCCGCACCGCCCCAGCACGTACGCGCGCTGGGCGGCGGAGACGCCGGACTCCTTCCGCTTCGCCGCCAAGCTCCCGAAGACCATCACCCACCAGCTCCGCCTCGCCGCCGCCGACGAGGCGCTCGACGCGTTCCTCGCCGAGTCCGCCGGGCTGGGGGAGAAGCTGGCGGCGCTCCTGGTGCAGCTCCCGCCGAGCTTCGCCTTCGATGCCGCCGTGGCCGCGCCGTTCTTCGCCGGGCTGGCGGCGCACACGCGGGCGTCCGTCGTCTGCGAGCCGCGGCACCCGAGCTGGTTCGAGGACGAGGCGGACGCGCTGCTGGCCGGCCTCCGCGTCGCGCGGGTGGCGGCGGACCCGGCGCGCGTTCCCGCGGCGGCGCACCCGGGCGGGTGGCGCGGGATGACGTACCATCGCCTGCACGGCTCGCCGCGGATGTACTACTCGTCGTATCCCCCCGAGTCCATCTCCACCCTTGCCGGGCGGCTGCGCGACGACGACGCGGCCGAGGCCTGGTGCATCTTCGACAACACCGCCTCCGGCGCGGCGATGGCGAACGCGCTGGAGCTGGCCGAGGCGCTGGCCCGATAGGCTCGCGCGGGCGTAGGTTGCTGCGACCTGTCTCACGCAGAGACGCAGAGGCGCAGAGAGGGGAGGTGGCGGGATGGAGGGACGCTTCGAGTTCGACGGCGCGGAGGTGATCGCGCTGGTGGAAGAGTCGCAGGGGGCGAAGACGCGGGTGATGACCGAGGCGCAGCGCTACGTGGCCGCCGGCGTGGACCTCGCCTCGCCCGACGCGGAGTGGAAGGACGAGGTGGACCACCCCGGCACCGGCGCCGCGCCCGGGCTCTGGCTGATGAACGACCGCGGCGTGTACCTGCGCAGCAACGCGCAGCAGCGCCCCGGCGAGCGGGTGGCCTACGCCGGCGGCTTCCGCGCCGAGGTGCAGGTGGGCGACGAGCCGATGTGCGAGTTCATCGACGCCGCGCCGCTCGCCCAGCTCCGCCCCGGCGACACCCTGGTGCTCACCGTGGGCGACGCGAAGATCCGCGTCTCCCTCATCCGCCCCGAGCCGGCATGATCGAGCGCGACCTCACGGACGGCATCCTCACCCTCCGCCTGGCGCACGGCAAGGCGAGCGCGCTGGACGTGGAACTGCTGGAGGCCATGAACGCCGAGCTGGAGTCGGCGGCCGATGCGCGGGCGGTGGTGCTGACCGGTACCGGCTCCATCTTCTCCGCCGGGGTGGACCTCTTCCGGCTGACGAACGAGGGCGAGCTGTACGTGCGCCGCTTCTTCCCGCTGCTCACCGAGATGATCCGCCGCCTCTTCACCTTTCCGGCGCCGATGGTGGTCGCCGCGAACGGGCACTCGATCGCCGGCGGGGGGCTGATGGTGATGATGGGCGACTACCGGCTGATGGCGGAGGGAAGCGGCCGCGTGGGCGTTCCCGAGCTGCTGGTGGGCGTGCCGTTCCCCGCCGCGGCGGTGGAGGTGGTGCGCTGGGCCGTGCGCCCCGAGCTGCTGCAGTCGCTCGTCTACCGCGGCCGCACCTTCACCCCGCGGGAGGCGCTCGCCGAAGGGCTGGTGGACGAGGTGGTCCCGGCGGAGACGCTGGTCGACCGCGCGCGCGAGGTGGCGGCGCAGCTCGCCGCGCTCCCGCCGGAGGTGTTCCGCATCACCAAGCAGCGCCTGCGCGGCGACGCCGCCGAGCGGATGTGGCAGGATCCCGAGTACGACGAGCGCGCGCTCGCCCTCTGGTGCTCGGCCGACACCCACGCCCACATCCGCGACTACCTGGCAAAGACGGTGCGGAGATGACGCCGCGCATCCGCTTCGACGTCGCCGCCATCCTCGCGCTCTGCCTGTGCGCCGGGGCGTGCCGGCACCCCCCGGAAATCCGTCCCGTGCCGCTTCCGCACGAGCCCGAGCCCGCCACGGAGCTCCAGCAGCGGTACGCATGGCTGTCCGGGTTCTCGTACGACGACCGGCGCACGCAGGAGATCGTCGGCGCGTTGCGGTTCGACAGCATCTCACTGGAGCGGGGCGAGTGCTTCGGCTCCTGCCCGGTCTACCGTGTGGTGCTGCGCCGCGACGGTAGCGCGGTGTATTACGGCGAGCGCTTCGTGGAGCACGAGGGTGCCTGGCACGGGGGCGTGTACCTCTTCGACTATGGCCGGATTTCGTACCTGGTCGAGCGGCTGGGGGTGATGGCGATGGACTCGTCCTACACCCGCCCCATCACCGACCAGGTGACGACCACGCTGCGACTCTGGCCCCGCGGCTCCGCCACCCCGAAGGTCGTCTCGGACTACGCTGGCGCGGCCCCGGTGGAGTTCTGGGCGGTGGTGGAGATCATCGACGGGCTCGCCGCCCGCACGCGCTGGACGCGGTCGCGGCCCGATCCCTGACGAAATGTTCCGCATCACCAGGCAGCGCCTGCGCGGCGACGCCGCCGAGCGGATGTGGCAGGACCCCGAATACGACGAGCGCGCGCTCGCCCTCTGGTGCTCGACCGACATTCACGCCCGCATCCGCGACTACCTGCGAAGACGGTGCGGAGGTGAGGCCGGATACCAAGCGGTTCGAACGGGTCGCACTTACGCGAGAAAACAAAGACTTACGCGAGAAAACAAAGACGTCATCCTGAGGCCGGTCAAGCTGCAATCGTCGATTGTGAAACAACTTGCAGGCCGAAGGATCTATAACCGCGTCACCCATTTGATACCGGGATCCAGAGATTGACGGTGCGTTCCGTCAGCGTATCCAGGTCGACTGGCTATAGATCCTTCGGCCTGCCAGGTCCTTGCCGGATCTCGGAATGCAGCGTGGCCGGCCTCAGGATGACGTCTGCGGGGGGCTACGGGGTCTGCGAGGTCTGCGGCGTCTGGCGGAGTCTGCGGGGTCTGCGGCGTCTTCTGGCGGGGGCTACGGGGGTGCTTGGGTAAGCACAGTCAACCGCGCGATTGGGCATTAGTCGGGGAGGAGACCCACTCTTCCGGATGGGTGTGGAGGCCCGATTTTGTCAGGGACTGACCTTTTCGCGCGGATTGGGGTATATTTCAATCGCAACGCAAGATCGGCGGACTCAGCCGCGAGCCCGCCGTCTTCTTTTATTCGATACCACGGAACGCGGCATCGCCCCCACTGAGACGGGCGGATGTACCGTGGTCCATGGGAAAACCATGTCTTTCGACAAGCTCGCAGTACACCCCGATCTCCTTCGCGCCGTCCGCGACCTCGAGTTCACGAAGCCGACCCCGATCCAGGAGCAGGCGATCCCGCCCGCGCTGGAGGGCCGCGACCTGCTCGCGACCGCCATGACCGGGAGCGGCAAGACGGCCGCGTTCCTGATCCCCATCCTCGACCGCCTGATCGGCAAGCCGCGCGGCACCACGCGCGCGCTCATCCTCTCGCCCACGCGCGAGCTGGCGGCGCAGATCCACGAGCACTTCACCCTGCTCGCCAAGCACACCAGCGTGCGCGGTGCCGCCATCTTCGGCGGCGTGGGGATGGGGCCGCAGGAGCAGGCCTTCCGCCGCGGCGTGGACCTGATCGTTGCCACCCCGGGCCGGCTGCTCGACCATCTCCAGTACCCGTATGCCCGGCTCGACCAGATCGAGGTGCTGGTGCTCGACGAGGCCGACCGGATGCTCGACATGGGCTTCCTGCCGGACATCCGGCGGGTGCTGAAGCATCTCCCGACCAACCGGCAGACGCTGTTCTTCAGCGCCACCATGCCCGCGCCGATCGTGCAGCTCTCGCGCGAGATGCTGCGCAACCCGGCCGCGATCAACATCGAGCGGAAGCAGGCGCCCGCCACCGGCATCACCCAGGCGGTGTACCCGGTGAAGGAAGACCTGAAGCCAGCGCTCTTCCAGGAGCTGCTGCGCCGCGGCGAGGTGAGCCAGGCGATCGTCTTCTGCCGCACCAAGCACCGCTCCAACCGGCTCTTCGAGATCCTGGAGGCCGCGGGGGTGCCGGTGGCCCGCATCCACGGCAACCGCAGCCAGAGCGCCCGTACCGACGCGCTGGCCGGCTTCAAGAGCGGGAAGTACCGGGTGCTGGTGGCCACCGACATCGTGGCCCGCGGCATCGACGTGGAGGCGCTGGAGCACGTGGTGAACTTCGACGTGCCCCACCAGCCGGAGGACTACATCCACCGGGTGGGCCGCACCGCCCGCGCCGACGCGGTGGGCGAGGCGTACACGCTGGTGTCGCCGGAGGAGGAGAGCGACCTGCGGGCGATCGAGCGCGCGGTGGGCAAGCCCATCAAGCGCGTGACGCTCCCGGGCTTCGACTACCAGGCGCGGCCGGCGGAGCGCTTCGAGGTGCCGATCGGCGAGCGCATCAAGGAGATCCGCGCGCGCAAGGCGGCCGACCGCGAGCGCGCCAGGGCCAAGGCCGACGCCAAGGCGGCACGCATCGCTACCGAGGAGGCGCGCCGCGGTGGCTCGCCCGCGCGGCAGCCGTCGCCGTCGCGTCCGGGCGAGCGCCGCTTCGAGTCTCCGGCGCCGCGCCAGGGCAGTTCCTCCGACGGCCGCCGCCCCGGCGAGGGAGGCGGCTCCGGCCGCCGGCGCCGCGGCGGGCGCGGCAGGCCGGCGCTGCAGTCCTGAGGTCCTGAGCGCATCCGCAGCATGAAGGCGCCCCCGTCCGCAATCTCGCGGACGGGGGCGTTTTCACGGTGGCGCGTCTTCTCTGGTGTCCCCGTGTCTCTGCGTACGGCAGTCTTTTTCCGGCCCCGATCAGACGCTGGGCGTATGGGCGTCGGACCGATCTCCCCACAGCGCGGCGACGCCGGCCCGCGCCGCGAAGGCCAGGTGGTGGTCCTCCAGGTGGATGTGCGGCAGCCGGCCCATCTCGTCCCGCCCCGCCACAATCGGCAGGAACTCGCCGTCGAGCCGGTACAGGATGGCATACACGCCTTCCTCGTCCGGCATCCCCCGCGCCAGCTCGGTGACGTAGTCCTGCGCCTCCGGTTCCGACAGCGCGCGGAAGCCCGACCTGTCTTCCGCGAGGTAGCAGGGCAGCGACACCTCGTCACGGGCGGCGACCATGCTCCGCTCGCGCAGCGAATCCGGGAGCTCCGCGAGATACCGCTCGGCCGCGTCACGATCGCGAAGTACGGCGGCGACGTACGGCAGACGGCCGGGGGACTGGATCCAGGCGATCATGGACTCTGGGTGCGTGATGGGTGTCGGCGTCCCAACGTTTGCTGCCCCATCGCTGCCGTTCCGCTACTTCTCCGTGAACCGCACCGTCCGATAGATCTCGAGCTGCCGATCGCGTCCCCCCGGGTCGGTCGTCTGGCCTTCCAGGTAGATCCGGTCAGGCGTCTGCCACTGCGCGCCCGTATAGAACTTGCCCTCGTACTCGTTGTCCCAGAGCTCGGCGACATAGCCGCCAATCGTCTCCGGGAAGCGGTGGCGACGCCCCGGGAGAGTCGGGAGAGGCGATCCTGCGGGAACGCTCACCGTTACGGTTGCGACCTCCGTCGGGCGAGGCTCACCGGTTCCCCACCGGACCCAGCCGCCATCGCCGCGGAAGGTGTTCCGTCCGGTCGCCCGCCAGGAGCTGGGGATGCAGAAGGTGAATCCCCGTGCCGAGACCTGCTGCCACTGCTCCTGGGGAGCGGAGGCAACCGGCACCGTGCAGGGCACCGTCTGGGCTTCCTGGGCGGATCCCCGGCCCGGCATCAAGGCCGTGAGACCCGCAAGCAGCAGAAGGAGGGAGGTACGCATCATCACTCGACATGAGGGGGGAAAAGGCCTGACACCCAAGTTCAGCTGCCCCGCGGTGCCATCCAGCGATCACCGACGCGGAACGCGGTCACGCGTGGCCAATCGTCTTCCGGGTAGGACTCGCGCCACCAGGTGAGGAGATAGACGCCATTTCGTACCGGCGCCTCCCGCACCTCTCCTCTCCACGTGACGCGCACCGAGTCCGCGCCCGACGGTGCCTCGTCCCAGATTGCCACTACGCCGAGCTCGTGCTCCGCCTCGGTGCGCGTCCAACCGACGGCGCCGCCGTTCCCGTCGACCCCACCGCGCCAGCCGCCGTTCAACCGTTCCACGGTGCCGCCGTACAGGTAGCGGTACTCCGCCGTGCCGGTGTCGAGCACCACGAAGCCGTCCTTGTCGTCGAGCGCCACCGCGACCACCCGGCAGTGCGCGGCGGGAAAGCCCTGCATGGCAGCAGCCTCTGGAGTCGGGAACAGCTCGGGCATCATCGCGGTGGTTCTCTGGTGTGCGGCGGACGGTGCTGAGCCGCTGGCTCTGCGAAACGAGGGTGCATGTTGCTGCCCAACGACGAGGGGTCAATACGGGCCGGCGCGCAAGGCTGTCATCGACCGAAGCCATGGACGGGCCCACATCTCCTGCATCCGTACGTCAGGCGGTCATGGGAGGGTACTACTCCATGTTGAGCAAGGGCAGATGCACTACTTCGCCCCAAGCTGGACGGCGTAGAAGGACTCCTCGTGCATCGCTTCAGCCGCGAACGCAAATACCGCCCGGAGCGCTTCGGGCGTGAGTTGGGGATAGCTCTCCAGCACCTGGGCAGGGGTCCATCCCGAGGCGAAGAGCTCCAGGACGAAGTTCACCGCCAGACGAGTACCGCGAACGACCGGCTTCCCGGTCAGTACGGTAGGATCGGAATGGATGTACTCGCGCCAGCCCATCGGCCCTCCTTCAGGAACGGAATCTGGCGTTGCGCAACCGGCACGCCGTCACCGAAAGCTGGAACCGGGCGTTGGAACCGGCAAGTGGTCCAGGAGCATGCCGGCCTTCAGGCGTCTGACACCTGGTTGACCCGCGAGCGAGTCGGATGGGAGCGCAGGCGCAGACCGCGCATTTCTCCCTGGATCGCCCGTCGGGTTCAGCGTTCGTTCGCCTGCCGGGTGCATCAAGGGGCTGACGCGATACCCGCGAACGCGGCGGCGTGGTCGGCGGCCCACTGGTGGAACGTTCGCGGTGGCGAGCCGAGGATCTCCCGCACGGCGGAGGTGACGAACGCCGGGTGTCCGAGCGTCGCGCGCCATGCGGTGAGGAGCATCTCCGCGACCCCGCCCGGCCACGTTCCCGCCGCCTCGCGCCGGAACTCGTCGGGCGACAGCTCCTCGAAGCGGAGCGGGCGCCCGATGGCCTCGCCGATCGCGTGGACCTGCGCGGCCTGGCTCAGCGACTCGGGGCCGGTGAGGACGTAGTCCCCGCGCGCGTGCCGCGCGTCGAGCAGCACGCGCGCGGCCGCGGTCGCGATGTCGCGCTCGTCGATCGGGGCCGTCTCGGCGGCCGCGTAGGGCCAGCGCACCACGTCGCCGTTCTGGACCTGCGGCGCCCACCAGTGGAGCGCGTTCGAGGCGAACATCCCCGGCCGGAGGACCGCTACTTCGAGGCTGGTGGCCGCGAGCAGGCGCTCGACCTCCGCATGAAGGTCGCGCATGGGATTGGGCTGCTGAAAGAACGGGTGCGGCGTCCGGTATGGGGCCGAGAGGTAGACGACGCGCCGGGGCTGCCGCGGCGGGTGCGCCGCGAGCCGCGCGACGACGGCTGGGGCGGTCGCCGGCGCCGCGGTCCACACGAGGAACACGGCCACGGCCCCTTCGAGCGCCGGATCGAGCGACGCGGGAACGGTGAAGTCGCCCGCCACGACCTCGACGCCGGCGGGGAGCGCCGCCTGTTCCGGCCGGCGCGTGAGCGCGCGCACGGGCGCGCCGGCGCGCAGCAGCTCGTCGACCACGAGGCGCCCAATCCGGCCCGTGGCACCGGTCACGAGAACCACGTTGCGTGACTGCATTACGAGTCGCATCGAGGCAAGGGTGGTCGGCCAGGCGAAACCGTCACGTGATCGAAGAGGTCGCAGAATGCCATGAGCCGAACCAGTCGCGGGCTAACGACACAGGGGGCAGGGGTGCGGACTGGTCCGCAAGCCTGTAGCTCGCGAAAGCATGGTCGGCCCTTCCTGCAGCCGATCGTCAGGCCCTGGCTGCGTGCGGCCTACTTGCTTGCAGGGCACCCGGTATCCGCCGGCGCCTCCGGGATCACGGCTCCGCCCCGCCGCGGTGTCTCGGAACCGCCCGAGAGGGTGATGACGGTGAACAGGACGGCACCGAAACAAGCTGTGCGCAGCATGAGTCACATGGATCTGCGGCGAACGCCGCACGAGTCAGGGGGCGGCGCGCGAGCCTGTCGTCGGGCAAATCATGACGGCCCTGCGTCACCTGCAGCCGATTGTGTCAGGCTGCCGGCGGCCACGGTCACGTTCATTCGGGTGCTCCCGTTTCTTCATGCGTCCCCTCATGTGCTGCATCTCGTGCGGGCAACACGTCAGCAGCCCACGGTGCATGCTTCCACGCCGGTACTGGAGTCCGGGCGTCGCGTCGTGGAACGAACGCTGAACGTTGCACGAGCTGATACTTGTGGATGTAACGTGGACAATTCGGGTAGATGCGCTTCGCTTCCACCCGGACGATGAGCTGGGCCTCGGGATAGCGGGCCATCAGCGGATCTTCCATCGACAGGCGTGCGGTCCCGTCTACACGCATGCGACGCTGGTCCTCGAAATCGATGAAAAGGATGCCTGCGGCCTGCGTCTCTGCGAGGTTGCCCAGGGACAGGTACATGCCGTTCCCGTCGTAGCTGGGGAATGCAAGCGTCGTGTCGTCCAGAACGGTTACGAAGCCGGGATCACCACCCTTGTAGGAGCAGGTAGGTTGGCCCGCGGCGTCGACCGTGGCCAGGAAGAGCATGTCCCGGCGCTCGATGAACTGACGGTCGTCCGCCGTGAAACGGTCGTGCACCTTCACATCGGCGAGACGATCCGCGAGGCGTCGAGTATCGAACGTGTCCTGGAGCGCACGACTCGTCGTCGAGTAGATCAGGGACATGTTGCACCTCTGTCGAGTGTCCACTGCAAGCGGACGGGAACAGTTGGAGCTCAGGCGGCCTGACGACACCAAGGGTCAGGGGTGCGGAGCCGGCGCGCAAGGCTCCTCCGCGAAGGTATGGACGGCCCGAGTCGTGTTCCTCGGCCGAGATCCGCAACAAATGGCTGCCAGCCACGGGGAGGGCGCCGGCAGACCATGTGCGCGATCGGCCTGCTCAATGTAAGTTGAGCCCGCTGGAAGAGGAGTCCGAACGGCCCGGGGAGGGCGAAGCGGACCCCGGTGAAATTCCAGCTACGCCGCGATGTAGATGATCGTGCGGTTCTGCGTGAAGCGGTGGCGCTCTCCTTCACTCGCCCCAGCTTGAGTCCCCCGGCTTCACTTCCGCGGTCCAGTTTCACTTGTAGTCCACCAAGACCAACAGCGGAGCCCGTGGACCACACCATCTCCGTCATCATCCCGGCATACGGGGCCGAGCCGTTCATCCGCCGCGCGGTACAGAGCGCGCTCGGGCAGACGTGTCCGCCCCTGGAGATCGTCATCGCGTCCGACGACGGGGTCGACTACGCGGCGCTGCTCCGCGGGAGCGGCCTCTCCGATCCACGGATCCGGAGCGTGTCTACGGGCGCGGCGCGCACCGGGCCCGCCAACGCACGCAACACGGGCCTGGCCGCCGCCCGCGGACGGATCGTCGCGACGCTCGATGCGGACGACGAGCTCGCGCCGCGCGCCCTGGAGATCCTTGCACCCCTGGCACGCCTGCATGGTGCGGCCTACTCCCGCTCCCGGTTCGTCGATCAGGCCACCGGAGCGGAGCTGCAGAACCTGGACTGCCGGCTCCCCACCGGCCCCGTACGGCTCGAAGACATCCTCAACAGCCAAGTCCACACGTACGCGGGAATCGTGTTCGACCGGGACCGGGTGACCGCGCGCTGGCCCGAGTGGATGGAGCGCTGGGAGGACGTGTACTTCTACGTCCGCTGCTTCGACGAGCTCGAATCCCTGTTCCACGTCGCCGAACCGCTCTACCACTACCACCGCATCGACGGGTCGATCTGCAACCGCCCCGAGACGGGGACGGAGTACCTCGCCTGGGCAGACGAGCTGATGCGCCGGCTGGACCTGGGAGACACCCTGGGTCTGCGCAGGGCCGGCTCGCGGCGGATCTTTCGGAAGTTTCTCCTCGGTCGCCGGAAGATCGAGGCGGCGTACATCCAGGCGCTGGTGGATGGATCATGCAGCGATTTCCACTCCTTCACGCAGCGCAGGCCGGATCTTTTCCATCGGCTCGCCCCGGAAGCGAAGCCGCTGGCGGAGGTGTGAGATCCGGACGACGCGTTGGTCTGCTGACCGTTCGAGGGTGCGCGAGAGGTGGTGCGGCGGCTTGCGGGCCTGAGACGGACTGACGATTCAACACGGCAGCCGCGGGGAGCGGCCCATCAGAGGTTCTCGCGGCGCATCAACGCCCCATACTCCTCCGAAAGCACCAGTTCGTCCGCCTCCAGGGCGTCCGCGAAGTCCATGAGCCACGCCCGGAAGCTGTCGGCGACGACCGGCCGCGAGCCCTCGTCGTGCCACATCTCGATGATCTGTCCGGGCGTCCCCCGCGGGCCGGGGGCGAGGTCGAGGCAGTGGTGGTCACCCGACCCCGAATAGGTCAACGGGATCCACGCGGGATTCCACCAGTCGGTGCGCACCGCCAGGCCGTCGGCATCGCTTTCGATTTCCGCGAAGTCGCCGCCGTCGAGCAGCTCCTTCCACACCTTCCATTCGTTGCGGATGCGCTCCAGTGACAGCCACTCCCAGCCGTCCACCATCCACGGCGAGTCGGGCGCCTGTCCGTCGTGGCGGAGGTAGGAGGCGCGGACGTCCTCCGGGAATCGCACGCCGAGCAGTCGCTCCGTGTCGGCCAGCTCGCCCGCCGGCGCCGGCGGGTTGAGCCCGGCGGCGACCGGAGCGGCGTTCGCGGCCAGCCATGCTTCGATACGCCGCCACACCTGCTCCATCAGCGCTCCTCCGTCGTCGAACGACATATAGGTCAGTCGTACCAGGTGCAGAACAAGGGGTCTGGCTCGTTCCATCGCCTGGTCAGCTGCTGTCCGCTGGCGGGCGCTTTCCGCTGAGCGTGTAGATGTAGGCCTCTACAGCTGTGCCGTCGTCGAGCTTCACCGTAGTCAGGACGCGCTCGTAGCCCTCACCCTCGAATTCATCGAGACGGGCCCAGTGCTCAGCCAGGCTCTCCGTAGTGAAGAGAAAACCTTCGGCCTCGGTGCCGTGCTCACCCAGGACGATTCCCGGGTAGCCCACCGCTGCACCCCAGCCTTCTTGAAGCAATGTGCCAGTGACGGTCGCCGGCTCCCACTCTCCCGGGATAACCGCCAGGATGTGTTCGTTCGGCCGCCCGGGGGCGAGCGTCCCGTAAACGAAAAGTCGGTGGGTCATTGGTTTTTTGAAGGCAGCCAACTTCAGGCCCACCTGCCCGGCCGCTCGCGGTGCCGCGAACGCTCGGCAGCGCTGCCGCGGGCCCGGGTCAGCGTGCAGCGCCTGGTGCGGCGGCGATCCGGCAGGCGGCCGGGTACCGGTGCTCGAACCTCAGCACCCCGGCGAGCAGCTCCGCGTCCAGCTTCGCCGCCACCTGGTCCGCGGTGCGTAGCGGGACACCCCAACAGGCCCCGGCCAGCGCGCCCGCCATGCAGGCGATCGTGTCCGTGTCTCCGCCGACGGAGACGGCGGCCCGGATCGCGGCCTCGTGACCGTCCGCCTCCAGGAACGCCCGGAAGGCAATCGGGACCGTGTCCGCGCAGGCACTCGTGAACCGGTACCCGGGCCGCCACGCGTCCAGCGGCTTGCCCAGGTCATAGCCGAACCGGCGGCCGATCTCGCCGGCGATCTCCTGCCGCGGCACCCCGGTGCGGGCCAGGAACACCCCGACCGCCACGGCCTCGGCCCCGGCGATCGCGTCGTCCGTCGCGTGCGTCGCACGGGCGTTGCGGCGCGCCAGCTCGACGACCGCGGCCTCATCGTCCGCGGCGTAGGCGACCGGGGCGACGCGCATCGCCGCGCCGTTGCCCACGCTGCCGCACGGCTCGTCGCCGTCGGCCGACGCCCACGCGCGGAAATACCGGCCGAACAGCTCCGGACGTGGGGATGCCCGGAAGCGGGTCCGCAACGACGTTCGCGGGTCGCCCCCATCCAGGAGCCAGTCCATGACGGCGATCGTCAGGACGGTGTCGTCGGTGGGGTGGCAGGTGGGGTGGAAGAGCTGGAACGTGGTTGCCGCCTCGCCGCGGCAGTCGAACCGGGGCGCGGGGACATCGTAGCCGACACAGTAGCCGACACAGCGGGCGTCGGCGACGGAAGCGCCTTCCCAGAGCGAGCGCTCGAACCGCGACCCGGCGATGTCTCCAGCAATCGCTCCCCGGCTCATCCGCTCCTCCGCCGCCGAACGACACAAGGGTCAGGGGTGCGCGCATGAGCGTATGCTCCGGTCGAGATAATGTTCTTCCATCCGCAGGTCAAGCGCCGGTAAATCTCACATACGCACTCGTTGGCGTGCGTTCCGCCGTCACCAGCCCTTTCGTTTTGGGGTTGGGAGATGAGATAATCCCTCGCATGACATCTCCCGACCCCATCCCGGCCAACTGCGAGGCGCTGGAGCCGGCCGCGCGCGCCGTGCTCTCCGAGGCGGCGTACAACTACTACGCGGGCGGCGCCGAAGACGAGACCACGCTGCGCGCCAACCGCGCCGCCTTCGGCCGCTTCTACCTGCGCCCGCGCGTGCTGGTGGACGTGGGCCAGGTCGACCTCTCCATCGAGCTCCTCGGCGCGCGGCTGTCGATGCCGGTGCTGCTCGCGCCCACGGCCTTCCAGCGGCTCGCGCACCCCGACGGCGAGCGGGCCAGCGCCCGCGCCGCCCGCGCCGCCGGCACGCTGATGGTGGCGAGCACCCTCTCCAACACCTCGGTCAAGGACACCGCCGCGGCCGCGCCGGGGCCGCTCTGGTTCCAGCTCTACGTCTTCCGGCAGCGCGAGATCACCCGCGCGCTGGTGGAGCGCGCCGAGGCGGCGGGGTGCACGGCCGTCTGCCTCACCGTGACCGTGCCGGTGCAGGGGAACCGCGAGCGCGACACGCGCACCGGCTTCAGCCTGCCGCCGGAGCTGGAGATGGCGAACTTCACCGGGCTGCGGCAGGCCGTCTTCCCCGACGCGGAAGGGTCGCGCCTCGACGCCTTCATCGGGCGCGAGTTCGACCCGACGCTCACCTGGGGGGCGGTCGAATGGCTCCGCTCCATCACCCGGCTCCCCATCGTCCTCAAGGGGATCGTGACGCCGGAGGATGCGGCGCTGGCGGTGGAGCACGGCGCCGACGCGGTGATCGTCTCCAACCACGGCGGCCGCCAGCTCGACTGCGCCGAGCCCACCCTCCTCGCCCTCCCGCGCGTCGCCGACGCCGTCGCCGGGCGCATCCCGGTGCTGATGGACGGCGGGATCCGGCGCGGCACCGACGTGGTGAAGGCGCTCGCGCTCGGGGCGCGCGCCGTGCTGGTCGGCCGCCCCTGCCTCTGGGGCCTCGCGGTCGATGGCCAAGCCGGCGTGGAGCGGGTGCTGTCGATGCTGCGCGCCGAACTGCAGCGCACCCTCGCCCTCCTCGGCCGCACCTCCGTCGGCGCGCTCGACGCGAGCGTGATCACCGAGATCCCCGGGCTCGCGCTGCCGCCGCCGGAGCGGCGGCCCTGACATACGCCGCTGCACCGTCCAAAGAAAAAGCTTCCGCTTCGCCGCTTCGCGGACGATCATAGCGGGTGATTTCTGGCTTGGCCCCCTTCATCTTTTCACGGAGATCGTACCATGTCCGAAGCGTACGGGCGGGCGACCGGCAGCAACCCCGTGGTGATCACCGGTGTCAACATCCCCTTCGGCGAGCTGGTGGTGCTGATCCTGAAGGTGATGCTGGCGTCGATCCCTGCCTACATCATCCTGTTCCTCATCTTCGCGTTCCTGACGGCGGTGTTCGGCGGGTTGTTCGCGGGGCTGGTCGGGATGGGGATGCACTGACGCCCGCGGCGCCGGCACGCGAGTACGGGAGGGGAGCACCACGGCGGTGCTCCCTTCGTCGCGTCCTGGTGTTTCACCTGTTGCGGGGCGGAGGCTCGACGAAGAGCTCGGCGAACCGCCACCGGCACGTTGACGCACCGGGCCGCGTCGGCAAAGCTGTATGCAGGATTCCTGATTCCCACTTCCCCGACCTCTCCATGTCCCAGACCTCTCCTTCCGCGGGATATCGTCCGCGCTCGCGCCGGTCGCAGGGAATCGCCGGCGTGTGCATCGCCGCCATGGGCGCGTGGCTGTCGTGGCTGGCCTGGAACGGGGCCGTGCGGGACGCGGAGTTCTCGATGCGGGCGTCGTCGCTGGGGCCCGCGTTCGTGGTGCTGGGGCTCGGCCTGGCGGTGTTCGGCGGCTACCGCGAGGAGCGGCTGGCGCGCGGGGACGGCCTGGAAGGGCTGCAGGGCTTCAGGGTCATCACGCCGCGCTGGTGGGCGTTGCTGGCGCTGGCGTTCGCCGCGGCCGCCGCGTACACCGTGGCGCTCCGGCAGGGGTGGCTCGGAGGCTGAGACGGGGAAAGCACACGCTCGGCACGGCTTTAGCTGTCTGCCGCCCGCGGCGCGGCCGCCCGCGCCGCGACGCACACAGCGCGAGAGATGGATGATGATCCGCACGCCGATCCGCATCCTGGCGGGCGCCTGCCTGCTTGCCGCCGCCGGAGCCTGCACCGGGCGCCGCGCCGCACCCTCGCCGCGCGGCGACGGGCCGCCCCAGGCGCGCTTCGTCAAGGCGCTCGACGGGTTCTACGGGCCCGAGGGGGTGAAGTACGACGCCGAGCAGGACGTCTGGTTCATCAGCAACATGCTCGGCTACGGCTCGGCCAGGGATGGCGCGGGATACATCATCCGCATCCCCGCCGGGGCGCTGGGGCCGCCCACCCTGTTCATCGCCAGCGGAAAGAACGGCGCCGTTCTCGACGCGCCCAAGGGGATGGCGATCCACGGCGACACGCTCTGGGTGGCCGACATCGACGTGCTGCGCGGCTTCGACCGGCGCACCGGCGCGCCGCTGGGCACCATCGACTTCAAGCCCCAGCGCGCGGTGCTGCTGAACGACGTGACCGTGGGCCACGACGGGCTGCTGTACGTGACCGACACCGGCATCCGCATGACCGAGATCGGCGTGCTGCACCCCGGCGGCGACCGCGTCTTCGCGGTGGGGCCGAACCACGCCGTCTCCGTGGTGGCGGCGGGGTCGGCGCTGGGGCGGCCCAACGGGATCATCCCCGAGCCGAAGGGGAAGGGGCTGGTGGTGGTCTCGTTCGACCCCTTCCACAGCCTGGCCTACCGGCTCACCCCCGGCGACCCACGCGGCACCCTCACGCCGCTCGCGCAGGGGAAGGGGAAGTTCGACGGGGTGGAGCCGCTGGCCGACGGGCGGCTGCTGGTGGCCGCGTGGAACGACTCCAGCATCCACGTGCTCGGCGGGGGGAAGGACGAGCGCATCATCCGTGGCCTCTGGCAGCCGGCCGACATCGGCGTGGACACGCGCCGCAACCGCATCGCCATCCCCCAGCCGGTGCGGGACCGGGTGGAGTTCTGGGATCTGCCGCGCTGAGAGACTGGTGAGAAACTCGGCCCAAACGGGTGTCGTCCCGAGAGCCTGACACCAGAGTCGTGCAAACACCGTAGTAGCCTCTCGAGACGATGATGTCGGTGGGGAGGTTCTCAACAGTCTCTGATGGACGACGAGAGGAGAACGGGATGGAGATCGACGAGAACGCCGCGGTCGGCGAGGCGTCGGCGGCGGCGGAGGCCTGGCTGGCGCACGTGGACGCCGGCGAGGTGGAGGCGAGCTGGGAGGCGACGTCGTCGCTCTTCCGGGAGGTGGTCGACCTGCCGCACTGGCGGGAGTCGTTCGAGAAGGTGCGCTCGATCTTCGGGCGGACGCTGCACCGCGAGCTGGGCGAGGTGCGCTACGCCACCACCGTCCCCGGCGCGCCCGACGGCGAGTACGTCATCTCCGAGTACGCCGCCGAGCTGGAGCGGAAGAAGGAGGCGGTCGAGACCGTGGTGGCGATGCGCGAGGCGGACGGCGGCTGGCGCGTGGGCGGCTACTTCGTGCGCTGATGCCTGGGGTCCGAAGTGTGCAAGGCGGGACGCGAACGGGGCCCGCGGCATGCGCGAGGCTCCCGTCACTCGCGGGGCAGGGTGGATGAGCTTTTCGCTGACGGACTTCGACCTGGCCGAGATGCTGCGCTGCGGCCTCGACCTGCGGCGCGAGACGAAGGAGTGCGGCAACATGGAGGACGCGGCCGGCTCCATCGTCCGCTACTTCAACGACGCCTTCCGCGACCCCAGGACGGGCGAGCGGGAGTGCGCGCTGGTGCGCTTCTACAAGACGCACCCGTTCGGCGGGCTGGAGGGGGAGCTGCAGGCGTTCGCCCGGGGACAGATGGGCGGGCAGGAGCCGACGGACGCCATGAAGTGCCTGGTGCTGCTCGCCACCGCCGGGCACGAGCCCGCCTGGAACTCGCGCCACCTCTCGCGCGGCCACCGCGCCATCCCGCTGCCGAGCGTGGGGATGGTGGAGCAGGCGCCGATGATTTCGCAGCTGGTGCGGCAGCTGGGGCTCGACCTGCAGCACGTGGTGGAACCGCGCCCCGACGTGGTGGGGGAGCTGGGCGGGAAGACCTACAACGTCTTCTACGTTCCCCACGCGCTGGGGAGCTCGGCCATCCCGGCGCAGGACGACTTCGTGCGGAAGTACGGGATCCGCTCGGTGGTCGGGTGCGGGGGGATCCACCTGACCGGCGACCTCTACGCGGCCATCCTCTTCTCCAGGGTCGACATCCCTCCCGAGAGCGCCGACCGCTTCCGCAACATCGCGCTCGACCTGAAGCTGTGCATCGCGCCCTTCCGCGACGACCGGGTCTTCACCTCTGCCGCGGCCGCCGTCTGACGTTAATTTGACGCAGAGACGCAGAGGAAAAGAGAGAACAACAGAGAGTTTTTCTCCGTTTTTCTCTCCGTTCCTCTGCGTCTCTGTGTCAAATTAACGTCAGTGGGCCTCTGAAACGGCCGCGTCGGCGGTCGCGGGGTCGCCTTGGGGATGGCGGAAGCTCAGCAGCTGGTAGAGCAGGATCGCCCCGAAGGTCGCCGTGCCGATCCCGCCGATGCTGAAATTCCCCATCTTCAGCACCAGGTCGCCCGCGCCCAGGGTGAGCGTGACCGCCGCCGTCACCAGGTTGCGGCTGTCGGAGAAGTCCACCCGGTTCTGCACCCAGATCCGCCCGCCCGTCGCCGCGATCAGCCCGAAGAGCACCACCGAGAGCCCGCCCAGCACCGGCCCCGGGATGGTGCCGATCACCGCGCCGAACTTGGGCGAGAAGCCCATCACGATCGCCGCCAGCGACGCCACCACGAACACCAGGGTGGAGTAGATGCGCGTCACCGCCATCACTCCGATGTTCTCGGCGTAGGTGGTCACCCCCGTGCCGCCCCCGCTCCCCGCCACCATGCATGCCAGCGCGTCGCCCAGGAAGGCGCGGCCGAGCCACCGGTCCAGGCTCCGCCCCGTCATCGCCGACACCGCCTTCACGTGCCCCAGGTTCTCCGCCACCAGGATCACCGCCACGGGCGCGAAGAGCGTCAGCACGTCCATGCGGAACACGGGGGTGGAGAAGTTCGGCAGCCCGATCCACGCGGCCCGCGCGACCGGGGCGAAGTCGATCGGCGGCATCAGGCCCAGCGCGGAGGCGACCATGTAGATCAGGTAGCCGATCACCCCGCCCAGCAGGATCGGGAGCCGCCGCAGCAGCCCGGGCGCGTACACGGCCACCAGGCACCCCGCCAGCGCGGTGAGCAGCCCGATGGCGGCCTTCGACGGATCGAGGCCCGCCGCCGTGCTCCCGCCGATCTCGCGGGTGGCCACGGGCGCCAGGTTCAGCCCGATCACCGCCACCACGCTCCCCGTCACCACCGGCGGCATCAGCCGGTCGATCCAGCCATACCCGGCGAACATCACCACCAGCGCGATCAGCGCGTAGACCACACCCGTCGCGATGATGCCGCCCAGCGCCAGGCCGATGTTGGCGTTCGGCCCCGGCCCCTTGTACCCCGTGGCCGTGAGCACCACGGCCACGAAGGCGAAGCTCGACCCCAGGTAGCTGGGCACGCGCCCGCCCACCACCAGGAAGAAGAGCAGCGTGCCGATCCCGGAGAAGAAGATCGCGGTGTTGGGATCGAAGCCCATGAGGATGGGCACCAGCACGGTGGCGCCGAACATGGCGAACACGTGCTGGATGCCGAGGACCACGGTCTGCCCCCAGGGGAGGCGCTCGTCGGGGCCGATCAGCCCGTCGGTCTTCACGGTCCAGCGCGGCAGGAATCCTCCGGAGTCTCCGGTCGGCATGGCTTTGCAGGGATGGGGGTGGGGATGCGGGACAGGTGCGGCGGGATGGAGGAAGTGAGGGGACGAGCCGCGTTTTCGCAAGGCTCGACGGGCCGAATCGCGGCCTCGGTCATAGATCCTTCGGGCTGCGGTCGTCGGTGCGTGGCGACATCTCCCGGGGCCGCCCTCAGGATGACGTCTTCTTTTCTACCGGCCGAAACCCTGATGACGTCATCCTGAGGCCGGTCACGGCGAACTTCTTCAACGCAGGTGACGGCAGGCCGAAGGATCTATAACCGCGGCAGCGACACCGCCCGCGCCGCCTCACTCATCGTCGCCAGCGAGGAGCTTCTGCAGGTCGAGCGAGGTGGAGGGGGCGGTGCGCACGTCGAGGACGCGGCGCATGTAGGCGAGCGCGCGGTGGTTCTCCTCCTCGGAGACGGAGGCCACGCAGTCGGCGGGGACGTGCACGTGCAGGTCGCGCATGTACGCGTCGCCGGCGGTGAAGAGCACGCAGACGTCGCCGGCGAAGCCGCCCATCACCAGGCGCCGCGTGCCCAGGTACTTCAGCAGCGTGTCGAGGGTGGTGGCGTAGAAGGCCGAGTGCTTGGGCTTCAGCACGAAGTAGTCGTCCTTCTCCGGCTTCAGCAGCTCGGCGATGGGGCGCCCGGGAACGTCGTCCTCCAGCGCGTGCTCCACCACCTCGCGGAAGTCCGAGCGCCACTTCCCGAAGTTGTCGTTGGCGTAGATGACGGGGATGCCGAGCTCCTTCGCCTTCCGCCGCAGCTCCGCCAGCCGCCGCGCCGCCGGGAGCGCCTGCTCCGCCAGCCGCTCGCCGCCGCCCTCGAAGTCCATCGCGTTGATCACGTCGATCAGCAGCAGCGCGACGGGCGCGACGTCGGGCACCATCCCGTGCAGGTCGTGGTTCTTCTCAGGCATTCCCTCGTCCTCGAAGATCGTAACGGCATTTGACGCAGAGACGCAGAGGAACAGAGAGGAACTGCTGCGCTCTCTCAGTTCCTCTGCGTCTCTGCGTCAAATGCTGTTGCAGTATCAGCGCCGCGCGTCAGCCAGGAACTGCTCGCGGAAGTACGGGGCCGGGATCGTCCCCATCCGCATCAGCCGCTCGTGGAACTCCTTGGCGCTGTACGACGCCCCGCGCGCCCGGCGGTAGGCGTCGCGCAGCTCCTGGATCGCCGTCTTCCCCAGGTTGTAGGTGATCGCCTGCGTGGGCCACTTGCTGTAGCGGTACAGCGCCCGCTGCGCCCCATCGCAGATCGCCTTCGCCGTGGGATCGGACGCGGCGCGGGCGCAGGCGTTGGGGTAGAAGCTCACGTTCGCGGTGAAGTAGTCCACCGCCTGGTCGAAGCTCATCCGCCCGGTGTGCATCCCCACGTCCACCACGATGCGCACGGAGCGCAGCAGCTGGCCCTGCAGCTCGTAGAGGTACTCGCCGGCGGTGTAGAAGCCGTAGGGCTTCCCCGGGGCCGCCTCGCTCATCAGCTCCTCGGCGTAGAGCGCCCACCCCTCGGCGGCCATCGAGTCCTCCCACATCGAGCTCGAGTCCTCCACCGCCCCCGGCGTCAGCCAGCGGAGGTTGGAGATCTCGTTCGCGTGCTGCGTCATGTACTTGTAGTGCCAGTCGTGCCCCGGGAAGCCCTCGTGGATGGCGGTGTCGGCCACCGACGAGCGGTTGTTCTCGCGCAGCGCCGCCGGGTCGTTCCCCGTGGGCGTCAGGTAGAAGCGTCCCACCCCCGTCTTCTTGAAGGGCGGCGCCGCGTAGTAGGCCGCGTCGATGGTGCTGCGCAGCACTGGCGGGGTGGGGTACACGTCCAGCCGGTAGTCCTGGGGGATGTCGAAGAGCTGGCGCTCGCGGCCGTAGGCCACCGCCCGGCGGCCGGCCTCCACGTACCACTGCAGCAGCTCGTCGTCGTTGCGCGGCGAGTCCTTCCCCAGCGACTCCATCACCGCGCGCACCCCGGCGTTCTTCTCCTCGCGCGAGCCGAAGCGCAGGTCGAGCCCCGCCTCGCGCGCGGCGGCCTGGGCCACCTCGTACATCCGCCCCTGGTAGAGGTCCACCTGGCGCTGGCCGTACGCGTAGAGCTGCGCGGCCGTGCGGGTCTCGCGCAGGTTGTTGCGCAGCCGGAACTCGTACTCCTCGCGCCCCACGGCGTAGCGGTCGGTGCGGTCGCCCGCGTAGGTCTGCTCCAGGAAGGCCGCGAACGCCGTCCACGCCTCGGCCGCGCGCGCCGCCGCCCCGGTCACCCGCGGCAGCGTCTGCGCGCCGAAGGGGCGCGCGCCCACCAGCCGGGTGGCCAGCTCCGGGAGGGTGGTGCGGAAGTAGTCGGCGTTCGAGCGGGAGCCGGCCACGCCGTCGCGCGCCACCATCCGCCAGTCCGGGAGGTTCCCCGCCGCCTTCCCGGCCAGCAGGTTGGCCTTCGCCACGTCGAGGTAGGCGGGGATGGAGCCCACGCGCCGGGCCACCATCTCCCACTCCGCCTCGCTCCCCAGCAGGCCGCCGCCCGCGTCCTCCATCTGCTGGATCTGCCAGTCCACCCCGCGGAAGGGCTCCTGCACGTAGGTGTCGATGGAGCGCTGGTAGTAGCGCAGGTCGCCGAGCTGGTGGACGATGAAGGAGAGCTGCGCCCCCAGCACCTCGTGGTCGACGCGCTCCTCGGGGGTGAGGGTCCGCGGGTCCATGGCGTTGTTGGCGGCCAGGATCAGCCGGTAGAAGCGCAGCTCCTCCTCGATGGCCGCGGGGCGGAAGTCGCGCAGGCGCGTGTTCACGTCGCGCAGCTGGGGGCTGTAGGCGTCGCCGCCCAGGTAGGTGGCGGTGACGGGGTTCAGCGCCAGCACGCGCACGAAGTAGCGGTCGCGCAGCCGCGCGAACTCGCTGGGCTGCCCCAGCCGCTGCGCGAGCAGGTCGGCGCGCTCCAGCTGCTGGAGGACGCCGGCGGCGAGGGCGGCCTGCGCGCCCTGGCGGAAGAAGGAGCGACGGTCCACGGCGGTCCCGGGGCGCGGGTCGGGAGAATCAACGGCGGCAGGCTCCTATCCTGCCATCCCCCGCGCGGACGCACAAGCCCGGGCACGGCGGGCTGGCCCCGGAGGTGGACGCGTGGTACATTCGCCCCCGTCGCCCTGGCTGCTGTGGGGTGACGTGCGGACGGGGCAGTGGGCCGGAGCAGCCAGGGCTCCCCCGGGTACGAAGGGCCGGCGCGCACGCGCCGGCCCTTCGCTGTGTCCCTGTTGGCGCGGGATTTGAGGCCGATCCGGAGGGTGTCGCGGCCGCGTGCGTGTCTCCGTGGTGGAGTCCGGATTCCGGGCCCGTAAACGTTCGTCTATCGCTCCGCCGCGGCGCGGGCGAGATTGACGGCGTTCCGCGCACCTCCACAGCCCTTCAGAGAGGCTCATCATGCTCCGTAGCTGCTCCCGCATCGCCCCCGCGGCGCTCCTCGCGCTGGTGGCGGCCTGCGCCGCCGGCCCCAGCACCGGCGTGGCACCGACCAACTCGACCACCACGCAGGTGCTCGTCACCGGCACCGCGCAGCCCACCTACGTCAGCACCGAGACGCCGGTCGGGAGCGGCGTCACCACCGCCTTCTCGCCCGACACGGCGATGGCCATGCTCCGGGCGGCATACGCGCAGGTCGGGATCCCGGTGCTGCTGAACGACCCGGCCACCGGCCGCGTGGGGAACACGCGCTTCCTGGTGCGGCGCGTGCTCCTGCGCGAGCCGATGAGCCGCTTCGTGAGCTGCGGCCAGACGATGACCACGAACCACGCCGACACCGACGAGATCAACATGTCGATCGTCTCCACGGTGCGGGCGGCGCCCGGCGGCGGGAGCACGGTGGAGACGCTGCTCACCGCCAGCGCGCGCGACCGCTCCAGCGGCAACGTGGGCGACATGCTCCCCTGCACCAGCCGCGGCACCCTGGAGTCGCGCATCCACCGGGCGGCGTTCGGGGAGGGCTGAAACAGCAGGTCTCACACAGAGACGCAGAGACGCGGAGAGGCGCTGATGCCTCTCCGCGTCTTTCTACGGGCGGGCGAGACGGGCGGCGCGGTAGGCGGTCTCGGCGTGCGCCGGCCGCCCCGCGCGGGTCATCTCCTCGCCCAGGTCGGAGAGGGCGACGCGCTGGGTCGCCAGCATCCGCGCCGCCGCCTGCGCCCCCTCGGGGTCCGCGGTGTCGCGCGCCTCCGCCAGCAGCGCCTCGGTGCCCAGCGCCTGGAGGGTCGCGGGGCGCACGCTGCCGTCCGGCGAGCGCCGCAGCTCGTCGACGAAGCGGCCGAGCGCGTCGCGGTGGGCGTACACCCGGCGCGCGAGCGCGGCGCGCCGGGCCCGGGCGCGCACGAGGGCCGGGTCGCGGGCCAGCGCGGCGAGGCGCGCGGCCGCGTCGGCCGCGGGGCGGAGGCCGGCGAAGTCGCCGACCAGCGCGCGGTACTCGCGCTCCGCGTCGAGCGGGGCGCTGGCGGCCTCCAGCGCCCGGGCGCGCGCCATCCCCAGCGCGTACTGCGAGTCGGCGAAGGCGCGGGGGACGGCGAGGGTGTCGGACCTCATGAACTGGAGCTCCAGCCAGTCCACCGCCAGCGCGGCGACGCTGTCGGGGGCCAGTCGTGCGCGCCCTCGAAGCGGGCCAGGCGGTGGGGGAGGGAGGTGGGGTCGAGCGCGGAGTCGACCGCCTCCATCTCCTCGCGGTTGAAGTCCGTCGTCCCCGTGGTGCCGAAGTAGGGAAAGGGGCGCACCCGGCCCAGGGTGGCCACCCAGAGCCCGGTGGGGCGGGGGAACCCGGCCGCTGCGCCGATCAGCCCCGCCGCCTCGCCGTCGAGCTGCACCGCCACCCCCCACGCGTACCGCGCCATCCCCGACATCCCGGCGAAGTAGAGGCGGCGCCGGTCGATGGAGAAGCGCCGCTGCGCGTCGGCGAGGATGGCGTCGACCGCGCGGTCGTTGGCGGCCATCTGCGCCGCGTCGCCGTTGCGTGCGTCGTACGAGCCGACCACGATCCACCCGCGCCGCTCCGCCGCCGCGCGGAAGCGCTCGACCGGCACCAGCCCGCGCCCGCCGGGGTCCAGCGCCACCAGCAGCGGCCACGCCCGCTCCGCCGTCCACGCCGACGGCAGGTAGAGCGCGTAGCTGTGGACGGAATCCACCCGCACCCGCTCCACCACCTGTCCGCGCGGCAGCTGCGCGCCCGGTTGCGCCCCCAGGTGCGCGGAGGCGAGGAGCAGGAGCGCGGCGATGATCGAGGAGCGGGGGAAGGGCATGGGACGGGGCAGAGGCAGTGGTCGGGCCGGACTGGGTCGGGCGGTTAAAACCGCGGCAACAACTGCCCAAAGTCCGCCTTCGCGGACTCGAGGCCGCGGTTCTCGTCACAGGTCCCCGGCTCCGCCGCTACCCAGCCGGGGTTTGCCGACTTCGGCTGGCAAGGTGGTCGGTGGTGCGCTGGGAAGCCCAGGACGGGAGTCCGCGAAGGCGGACTTCGGGCCGTTGTTGCCGCGGATTCATCCGCCTGGTCCTTTCGGCAAACGAAAAGCGTCGGCCCCGATGGAACGGGACCGGCGTTCCGGTTCTGACGCGTGAGCGGACCCCTTACCCCTCCGGCGTCACCTCGCCCACGGTCTTCAGGCGGCGGCGCATGTGCTTCAGGAGCAGGCCCGCCAGCTCGTCGGCGGAGTCGCAGACGGAGGCATCCCAGGCGAAGGCGTCGCCGAGGTGAACGCCCAGGCGGTCGTGGATGGTGCCGTCACCCGCGCTCGCGTGGTCGGAGCCCGAGTGGGCGATGAGGTTGGTGGTCTGGACGTGGATGTGGAGCTTGACGGTGGGAGTGCCCGGTCCGGCGAGGTGCACGGTGAAATCATCCGTCGGCACGGAGCCGGGGGGTGGCTGCGGGAGGACGGTGAGTCCGTCGTTCGTTCGCGTCAGCGCCTGGAACGCCGAGTGGAGCTCCAGGAGGCGGGCGCGCGCTGCATGGGTCGTCATGGCTGCCTGATTCGAGAGGGCGCCGGCCGCCTGCCCGGCGAAGCGAAAGTCCGATTCACGCGGCCGGACACTCCGGGGGGCCGATGAGGCGCTGGACCTCGGCCAGCACCCGGCTGGGCTGCATCGGCTTGGAGAAGCAGCCGTCGAAGAGCGTGTCGGCTTCCGCCTGCTGCGCCACGGTGAAGCTCTTGCCGGTGATCGCGATGATCGGGATGAGCGCCGTGTGGACGTCCGCGCGGATCAGGCGCGCAGCCTCGAAGCCGTCCATCATCGGCATGTCGATGTCGGTGATGATCAGGTCCGGCAGGTGCTCCAGGGCGCACGCGACCGCGGCGCCGCCGTCCACCGCCTCGACGATGCGGTAGCCGTCGTAGTTGAGGATCGCCGAAAACACGAAGCGCGCGTCTTCGTTGTCCTCCACGATCAGGATCAGCTTGTGCGGTTCCATGCCTCGTGCCGCTGCGCACCCGGGGCGAGGCGGTGGGTCCGAAGTCTGGACCAAAGTGGTGGGGCGGGAGGGAGAGTGCCCCAGGACTCGGGAGGAGACGACGGGCCGGCGGTCCGCCAGCCCAGTTTCATCAGCCTGGCCTCGACCCGCAAGAGCGGGGCCGCCGGGCCGCCCCGGGGACGAAAAGCGCCGGCCCCGATGCACGGGGCCGGCGCTCCGGTTCTGGCCGGGCCTGAGCCGCTCAGGACTGCTGGTAGGGGCGCCCGGACTGGATCAGGCGCTGGCGGGCGGTGTTGCCCGGCACGGCGATGTGCGTGGCCGGGTCGTACTCCTTGCCGACCGCCGGGCTCCCCTGCGGCACCCAGATCTGCACCACCGTGTTGGTGTAGCCCTGCGGGATGTAGCGGATGTAGTACCCGTCCGGGTGCAGGCTCCAGCGCCCCGACGGCACCTGGCGGCTCCCCTCGCCCAGTGGCGCCATCCCGGCCAGCACGGCCACGCGCTCCAGCTGGTCGTACGAGGTGCCGGGCTGCGTCATCAGCTGGCGCAGCTGCGCCTCGGCCTGGAAGACCTGCCGGAGCAGCGGCGGCATCCGGTTCGTGGCCGCGTCGAGCGCGGGGCCGGGCACCAGGTCCAGCGCCGTGCGGTTCAGCGCGGCGAGCTGGCGCGGGGTGAGCAGCTGCGTGGCCGTGGCCTTCAGGTGCGAGTCCAGATCCTCGAACTTGCTGCGCGCGATGATGGCCCAGAGCAGCACCTGCACGTCGTGCTGGGGGATGTTGGGCTTGTTCACCGAGTTGCGCACGATGGTCATCACCGCGTCTTCGGCCGGGCCCTTCGGCGGCGCGTAGAGGTAGCCGTCGCCGCCGCCGGGCGCGTGCGTGCCCGCGTGCAGGCAGTAGCTCTGGTCGTGGAACTCGTAGTACCCCGGCTGCAGCACGAACCCGCCGTTGGGGGTGCGCTGCAGCTGCATCAGCGAGCGCTTGGCCTCGCGCGGCGTGAAGTTGTCGAGCGAGTCTACGGCCCAGCGCGCGTCGGGGAGGCCGGTGGTGATCGGCGGGTCGCCGCGCAGCACCGCGTCCACGTTCATCTGGCCGGCGGCACGGCCCAGGGCGCGTCCGAGCCCGCCGATCTGGGCGCTCGCGGGAGCCGCGATCACGGCCAGCGCGGCGCCGGCGACGAGCAGCGAGAACGTACGTCGGGTGACCGGGTTCGACATCGGGGGACCTCTTGGTTTGGAAGGTACTGCGGCAGGGCCGAGCGGCGAAGCGTTTCCAGGGGTTGAAGTTAGCCCCCTTCCGCCCGCCGCGCCAGTGGCTCCCGGCCCGCCGCCTCGCGCTCGCGCCGCCAGTCGCCGTGCCCGATCCGGCGCAGCCCCGCGACGCTCGCGGCGGAGAGATACGCCTTCGCCGCGACGGAAGTTTCGTCCGCCATCCGCACCTCCACCTCCGTCAGCGCGAACCCGCTCCCCTCGTACGCGTCGAGCGCCGCCAGCACCTCGCCCGCCGCGGCCGGGTCGAGCTCGAACACGTCGCCGTGCACGATGGCCTCGGGGTCGTCGCAGGGCGCGGCCACCGAGTACCAGGAGACAGCGTAGAGCCCGGCGCGGATCGTCCCCTCGCCCAGGTGGCGGGCGCTGCGGTGCAGCAGCGCGGCCATCTCGCCGTCCTCGCCCGCGCGCAGGCTGCCGTACACGAAGAGCCGCGGCGGCGGGCCGTCGCCGCCGCCGCGGGGAGGCGGGGGAGAGGGCGCGCCGCTCACGGCGTTCCCGTCCAGTCTTCCTCGAACCACCGGTCTCCCTGCTCGTCGAGGTAGTCCAGGTGCAGCGCGGGGCCGGCGAAGGTCAGCAGCACGAAGCCGTTGCGCGCCGTCTTCGCGTCGCGCGGCACGTTCCAGGCGCGGACGATGGGGGGCGCGGGGAAGCGCGGCACGGCGGGGTTGGGGAGGGAGATGGTCTTCCCCCCGTGGCCGATGCAGCGGCCGCGCATCCCGCCCAGCTGCGGCGCGGGCGCGTAGATGGTGGCGTTGTGCCCGTGTCCCCAGAACCAGCCGTACACGCCCCCGCCCACCGCGGCCGGGCCGAGCCCCAGCTCCTCGGTCTTGTGCCGCTTCGGCCGCCCGTCGAGCGCCGAGAACACCGGGTGGTGGGTGAGGAGGATGTTGGCCGGGCCGCTCTGGGCCAGCAGCGGGCTGAGCCACTTCCACTGCGGCGGGCGCAGCGTGTACTCGTCGTAGGAGCTGTCGAGGCCGATCAGCCGCCAGTGCGCGTTCTCCAGGCGGAAGTAGCTGGCCGGCTGCCCGCAGAAGGGGAGGATCCGGTCGAAGTAGCCGGTGCCCTTGGCGTACATCTCGTGGTTGCCGTTCAGCGCCCAGAGCTTCGCGCCCGGGGGGCCGAGCTCGTCCCACACCTTGATGAAGTACTCGTCCACCTCGGGCGCGGCGCCGGTGGGGTACACGTCGCCCAGGTGGATCACGTGGTGCGGCTGTTTGTCGGCGATCGCCCGGGCCACCGCGTGCTGCCCGGGCGTGCCGGTCCCCCAGTCGCCCACCAGCGCCACCCGGCACTCCGCCTCGAGCGGGAAGCGGAAGTCGTCGGGCGATTCGTGGTGGATGAACGTGCGCTTGGGGACCAGCAGGTAGTGCAGGAAGTCGTCGAGGAAGTGGAAGTGCTGCGGCGCGCCCACGTCTTCGGCGTCCGCGGCGTCCCTGCTCTCGGCCGCCGCGTTGATGGCGCCCTGCACCAGCCCCACCACGGGGTGGCGCGAGGTGTAGTCGCCGCCCAGCTCCGCCTCGTCGAGCTCGCCCTCTCCCACCAGCCGGGGCTCGTCCTCGCGCATGTAGCGCAGCCCGTCGTCCAGCTCGGCGGCGATCTTGGCCGCCTCGCCGCGGTCGAGCCCGGTGGGGACCTCGCCCGTGCCCGCCGCCGCCGCCGCGTAGCGCCGCTGCGCCTCCTCGACCACCCGCTCCACCCGCTCGCGGTCTTTCGCCACCGCCTTCATCGCTCGCCTCCGCATTCACGTATGGACCCGCGGATGAATCCGACGCCCTCAGAAGATGAGACGGACGCGGCGGCGGGTCGATCCCGACCCGCCGCCGCGGCGGTTCCGTCGATGGCGTCGCGGAGGGGTGCGCGGGCGCCTACGGCCGGCCGGCGCGGCGCCGCGCGGCGGCCGAATCAGCCGGCGCGGCGGGCGCCGATCCGGGCGCCGCCTCCGACCGCAGCGACCGGAACACGTCGCGCGGGCTGAACCCGAGGTTGACTCCCACCGAGGTCTCCACCCTCACGTGGCGGTCGTAGGCCGGCCAGTAGGCCCGCGCGACGGCGGACCAGGACCGGACGGCGACGGTCGCCGCGACCCCCGGCACCACGCGCACGTGCCCCGAACCGGTGGTGCCGAGGTGGAGGTCGGCCGCCGTCTCCAGCGGGACGCTCAGGAAGGGAGCGTAGCTCAGGGTGGGGCCGCCGCTCACCGTCCAGCTCGAGTCCTGGAACGACCAGAAGCCGCGCACCGAGAACCCCGGGCGCAGGGGCAGCCGCGTGTACAGCATCGACTCGTTGATGCCGATCCCCAGCCCGTGCACCGTCTGGTACCCCACGCCGCCGCTCCCGGCGAACGTCCACGAGGGATTCCCCTCCAGAGAGTCGGCCTGGAAGAGCGCACGCCGGTAGCTGCGGGCGTTGCGCATTGCGTTGTACACGGCCGCCTGCTCCCGGAAGACCCTTGCGCGCCGAAGGCGCCGGTCGGCCTCGTTCGTTCCAGAGATAGACAGCAGACTGAGGGTGGAGTCGTACGATGCCACGCTCGCCTCATTCCGGTGCAGCCGCTGCAGGGTGCGGGCGAGCTTGAGGAAGACCTCGGCGCGTTCCGTGGATGTGCCGCGCATTCTCAGGATGGGCACCGCGGCCTCGTAATTCTCGATCGCGAGCGTGTCGCGTTCGAACCTCCACGCTACGTCTCCAATGGCTTCGTAGGTGTCAGCGAGCGCCGCGCTGCCCGGCTGCTCCTGCAGGCGGATTACGCGTGCGCTCTGTAAAGAGCTCATGGCCGCGTCGAATTCGCCGAGCTGGGCCCGCAGCCTGCCGATGCGCTCATGGGCAAAGGCGACGTTCGCCATGCTCCCCGCGTCCTGGTACAGCTGCAGCATCCGCTCCGCCGCTTTCACCGCATCGCGGATACTGCCGCTCTGCTCGAGCGCCGTCACAGTCCGGCTCAGGATATCACCATCCCCAATCAGAAGGCGCACGCGCTTCTGGTCGTTGAGCGCAGCGTCAAGCCGTTCATGGGATTCCCGGGCGCTCGCCGCATTGAGAGCCATGAGCGAATCCGCCTGGTGCGCCCGCTGATCGGCTCGTTCCTTCTCCCTCGTTGCATCGAGCGCGTTCGCTTCGGCAACACGACGCAGCAAGTCCGCGCGGAGTTGGGCGGCGTGCGCTGCGTCCGTCGCGGCCTGCGCTGTGTCCTTCGCGGCCCGCGCCTCGCGCAGGGCGCTGGTTTCGCCGGCGAGGGCGGTGCCAAGCGAATCCCTGCTCCGCTTCAATTGCGCATTCGCGGACTCGAGAGCCTTACGCCTGGACGCCAGGAGGTTCTGCTGCTGGAGGGTGGCGTACAGGAAGAGCAGCAGGATACCCAGCGGCATCAGGACGAGCGCGATGCGCGCCCGGCGGAGCTGCTTGCGCCAGTCGAAGGGGAGGTGGCCGCGCACCCAGTCGCGGTTGAACACCTCGCGGTAGATGCGGTTGCGCACCACCAGCAGCCCGTCGCGGTTGCGCTTGACGATCCCCGCCAGCTTCAGCTCGATGTGGCGCGGCGTGGCCTCGTCGCGTTCCCTGCGGCCGGAGAGGATGCGGCTGTACAGCCGCATCGTCTCTACCCCCTCGGTGATGCGGTAGCCCAGGAAGCGGGAGATCGCCTCGAAGTGTACGTCGGACTCGACCTCGGCGAAGCTGCGGAAGCGGGAGCGCATGTACCGGTGCACCGCGTCCGGCGTGGCGATTTCCCGCTCGACGATCTCCTGGCAGAGCCGCAGCGTCAGGTACGGGTGGCCGTCGGTCCACTCGAACACCGCGTCCACCAGGCGCTTCCCCCGCCCGGGATCCGGGCTCACCGCGGCGTAGAGCGAGGCCAGGTCGTCCTGCTTCGGGTCGAAGTCGCGCAGCTCCACGTTGGCGCCCACGTTGTAGGCGGTGGTGCGGCGGTCCTTGATCAGCTCGTTGGGGCTCGCCACCCCCACCAGGCAGAAGGTGGTGCGGCGGTACGCGGGGACGCTCGCCCGCGTGTTGTACATGGTGCGGATGGCGGTGAAGAAGTCGTCGGTGTACTCCACCCTCAGCGTGCTGTCGATCTCGTCCACCACGATCACCAGCGGCGCGGCGGCGTCGCCCGCGGCCACCTCGCGGAAGAACTGCAGGAAGCGCTGGTTGGGCGTGCCCTCCGACTCCGTGTGCCACCAGCGCTTCACGTCCACGCCCAGCCCCAGGTCGCCGGCGACCCTCCTCAGGAACCCCACGTACCACTGCTCCGCGCTCTCCGGCGACCCCAGCTCCCCCGCCAGGTCGATCATCACCACCCGCGCGCCCTCGTCCTGCAGGCGCAGCCCCACCTTCACCACCGTCGACGACTTCCCCACCTGGCGCGACGAGAGGACGGTGCAGTACTCGCCCTGGCGAAGGAGGGAGTACAGCCGGTCCTCCACGTCTTCACGCGCGACGTAGAGGTGCTCGTAGGGGTTCAGGGTGCCGCCGGCCTGCAGCGTCGGCTGCGTCGCCATCGTCGGCATCAGATCCCCTTGAAGAATCGTGCGTAGACGAGGTTCGACGGGTTGATGCGGCCGTTCTCCTTCCGCACCAGCCCCGCCGAGGAGAGGCGGTAGAAGACGTCGTTGCCCGGTGCGGCGCCGGTGCGGATGACCTGCTGCAATCCCTCGAGCAGCTCGGGATCTTCGTGCAGCTTCACCAGCAGCGCCTGCAGGTGGTCGCCGAAGGGGCCGTGCTCGCCCGCCGCGTCGCGCAGCAGGTCGCCGAAGGGGAGCCCCTCGTCCACCAGCCGGTAGAAGGCGAGGCGGGAGAGGTAGGGATGCCCGCGCACCAGCTCCCAGAGGGCATCGCGGTCCACCTCGCAGGCATGCCGGTCGCACAGCTGGTCGAACTCGGGACGGGCGAAGGGCTGCAGGTCCTGGACGTATCCCACGTTGAACGGAGAGCACTTCGTATCGGCGATCAGCAGCGCCGGCTCGGTCGAGATCACGAGCGCGAGCTCGAGGTTGTGCCAGCGCGTGCGCAACGCCGACCGGGTGGCGTTCGTCCAGGAGCGCAGCATGGTGAAGAAGTCGCTCTGGTACGGCCGCCCGTACACCCGGTCCACCTCGTCGAAGGCGAGCACGATGGGGCCCGTGGCCGGGGCCAGCACCTGGTTCTCGATGAAGCTCATCATGTCGAGCTGGTCGTGAACCTGTGCCGGGTCGCCCGCTTCGAGCTGGAGCATGTACCGGATGGCGCGCGCCAGGTTGCCCAGGAAGGTCGGGTAGCCGGTCATGTCCTCGTTCGAGAAGATCGAGAAGTCGACGAACGCCACCACCTTCCCCGCTTCCTGGCACTTCGCCAGGTAGTGCATCAGCAGGCTGCTCTTCCCCATCTGCCGCGCCCCCTTGATGACGAGCGTCTCCTTCCTGGAGCGCGCCACCCGCTCGGCGTTCTCGTCGGCCTGGCGGCGGATGTAGTAGGGGTCGTCGGGCTGGATCACCCCGCCCGGCACGGCCGCCGAGCGCGCGTCGCCCTGCGGCCGCGGCCGCGAGTCGGGGATGCGCGCCCGCTCGTTGGCGCGCGCGGCGGACACGACCCGGTCGCGGGGGCACGGCGACCGCTCCACCAGGAGAACGGCGAGCGCCTCGATCACCGCGCCGGTGTCTTCCTCGCCCGTCCAGTTGAGGTACTGCAGGTGATCCAGGTAGAGCGAGAGCTCGTAGTCCAGCGGCCCCGCGTAGTCCACCCGCACCGGGACGATCTTCGGGCCGCTGTCCGGCCGCCGCAGGTAGTGCGCGGCGCGCACCTCGCCCTGCACCATCTCGCTCGACATCGAGCTCTCCGAGAGGAGCACCACCAGGTGGTCGCACCAGGAGATGCGCCCGGAGATCTCCCCCGCCCAGTCGCTGCCGGCCCGGATGGTGATGTCGATGAAGACTTCGTGGCCGGCCGCGACCAGGCGGGTATAGAGGCAGCGGGCGAGGTTCTCCTCGCGGGGGTCGGCGTGGGAGTACGAGATGAACACCCGCTTGGCCGCGGAGGGAGGCTCCACCGCCTCTCCCTGGGGCACCCTGGCGCGCAGCGTGGGCACCGGCGCCAGCACGCGGCGCTCCCCCAGCTCGCCGGCGGTGGCCCGCGGCTGGTTGGTGAGCCTGCGGTACAGCTCCTCGTACCCGTCTTCCTCGTGCACGCGGTAGTGGGGGTGGCCGGAGAGCGGGGCGGGGATGTCGTCTTCGCGGCCGCCGTCGAAGAGCACGGGGATGAAGCGGGGGGTGTCGACCTTTTCGCGGTAGAGCTGGTTGTAGATCAGCACCGCTTCCCAGCACACGCCGCGGCCCACCCCCGGCGGCTCGTCGCCCGACACGCGGCGGTGGTAGGTGGCCGTGCAGACCAGGAGCACGAAGTCCGCCTCGCGCAGCTGCCGCTCCATCCAGCGCGGCCACCCCTCGGCGGGCCACGGCGTGTACTGGTCGATCACGGCGTCGACGCCCTCCGCCCGCAGCCGCTCGGAAAAGTCGAGCACCCGCTGCTCGTGCTCGTCGTCGTCGTGGCTGTAGCTGATGAACACGCGGTTCGGCGGCGCGGCGATCCGATCCACGCCGTGCAGCTCGACGACGGTCTCGCTCATGGGGATCGCTCCGGAAATCAGAAGGGTTTTGGGGTCCAGCCTGAATGAACGGGAGAGGAAGGGGTGTCCCCGCGGACGACCGGCGCCGCCTGGGAACGCCGCTCTCCGGCACGCTCCGCCGCATGGGGCGGGTGCCGGCGCTCGCATGAAGAGAGGCTACGTCGAACCGGGCGGGCACCCGGGCGAATGTTGCACCCCGGCCCCGCCCCGGTCAAGTTATTTCTTCGCCTAATGAGCGGCCTGCCGGCGTCAGCGCAGCGCGCCGCGCTTGTAGACGATGATCGGGCCGATCAGCCCCGCGTCGTCGTCGGTGGGCTGGCCGGTGTGCGAGTGGTAGAGCCAGAGCACGGAGCCGTGGTCGTCGGGGCCCGGCCCCGCCTCCGCCGGCACCGCCCAGTCGTAGGTGCGCGTGCCGCCCGGCACCACCGGCGCGTCGTCTCCGCCCAGCCCCGGCGACGCCGGGCCGTCGACCGCGGAGAGGGAGGCGCGCGCCCGCCGCTCCGCCGGGTGGTCGAGCACCGCGTCGGGGTGCACGTTCACCGGGAACCCCACGCGGTTGCGGAAGACGATGCGGATGGTGTCGCCCACGTCGGCGCGGATCAGCGGCCCCAGGAAGGCCAGGTGCTCCCACTCCGCCGGGCGCGGCTTCTGGCGGCTGAAGGTGGCGTCGGTGTACTCGCGGTAGCGCGCCTGCACGTAGCGCGTGATCCCGTCGGTGGCGGGCGGGACGTTCGACGCGACCTCGTCGGCGGAGATGTAGTAGGTGCGCACCTGGCCGGCCACGGGGCGGCCCACGGAGTACACCGCCGCGGCGGCACCGGAGACCAGCACGACCGGAATGGCGAGGGCGACGAGCACGGGGATGCGCATGGGTACCTCCGGGGGTGCTGCGGGATCGACGGGGGTTGGACCTGCGTCCGGCGGGAGCGACCGCGGAATCTAACCTCGGAACACGCGAAGTCAAAGCCCCGCCACGCCTTGGCCCTGCCGTCCCGCCGCCGGTCCCGGTCCGCCCGGACGCCTCCCCGCGTGCGGACGGCGCGCCGCAGGGCCGTCCATCCTCCGCCCCACCCGCGCCTCCCTGGCCGCATGGCGCCGGCTCGTCCGTGCGCCGGATTGCGAGGCGGTGCGCGCGTTCAAGCGGGATCGGGGAGATGCGGGTCGAATTGGCGCGGGACGTGCGGCCCTGCGCCTGCCGGCCGGAGACCGTGGACCCCACCTCCGCTCCAGACAGGAGAACGCCCATGCGCATCCGCATCGCCCTCCTTCCGCTCCTCGCGCTCGGCACGGCCGCGGTACCGTGCGCGGCCCAGGGCGGGGGGAACGACGTTCCGCGGGAGCTCGTGCAGGCCTTGCTCGTTCCCGTGGCGCTGCGCGGCCACCCCGATCCCGGCATCGCCGTCGGCCGGCTCCCCGAGGCGGTCCCCGCCGGGCTCCTTCCTCCGGAGGCCACGGTGGTGGGTGGCGTGGGCGGCAGCGCGCTCTTCACCGTGGCGCAGGCGCCCGCGGAGGCGATCGCCGGCTGGCGCGCGCGGCTCGAGCGCGCGGGCTGGCGCCCGCTCGACGATCCGACCGAGGAGTCCTCGCCCGACGCTCTCGTCCTCTGCGGGCCCGACCGGACCCTGCTGGCCGGGTGGGCCTCCCCGCGCGCACGGGGCGGGAGCGAGGTGCAGGTGAGGGTGGCCCAGGGGGAGGAGGCATACTTCCACTGTTCCGGCGCGCGCAGGCCGACCCTGCAGGACGTCCCCTTCCCCTCCCTGCGCGCGCCCGAGGGAGCGCAGGTGATCAGCCGCGGGAGCAGCGCCTCCGCGGACTACCACGATGACCAGGGATGGATCCGGACCACCCGGTCGCTGGGCGAAGTGGCGGCGGAGCTCGTCGCGCAGCTCCGGGAGGCAGGGTGGCGCGCCTCCGATCCGCACGTCGACGCGGGCGGCGCCACCGCATGGGCGGAGCTGCGCGACGGGCGCGGGAAGGAGTGGCGCGCCCTGGTCGCGGTGCAGCCCATGGCCGAGGGCGAGCAGTCCTTCGTGGTGCGCGTGGTCGGTGCCTCGGTGCAGCCGCGGTATTCCCCGATGGACCTGGCCCCCGTCGCGCACGCCGCCGGGCCGCCCGTGCCGGGCGAGCTGGTGCGCGCGCTCCTCGCCCTGCCCAGCGGCCAGGGCTACGAGGTGCGGCCGACGCTCGTGGCGGGAAGCCTCCCGCGGGAGCTGGCCGGTACCCCGCTGCCGCCCGGCGCCCGGATGGTGGGCGGCGCGGTGTACCCCGACCACGTCGAGGGCGTGGCGTTCGTTCCCGGCGAGCCCCCGACGCTCGGCGCCTACACGCAGGTGCTGCGGCGCGCGGGGTGGCATCCCCAGCGCCTGTGGATGCTGGTCGCGCGGGACGCCACCGGCGACACGCCGGAGTTCTGCGACGCGAACGGCAGGATGGTCGACGTGCGCATCCTCCCGGTGCGCGACGGCGGCAGCTACCTGAAGCTCAGGAGCTACGGCCCCGCGGGTTTCTGCACGCGCAGGGGGGCCGACGCGCAGGACGAAGGCCCGCTCCCGCTGCTCCGCGCCCCCGAAGGCGCGGAGATGCGCACGGGAACAGGCGGGTCCGGAGCAGAGAGCACCTATGGCCGGCTGGAGACGGCGCTCTCGCCGGCGGCGCTGGCGGAGCACTACGCGGGGCTGCTGCGGCAGGCCGGATGGACCGTCGCGCCGCCCGTGGCCGGCGAGGGCACGGCCACGGCGCTGGGCGAGCTGCGCGACGCTCGCGGGACCACCTGGCACGCCCTGATCGCGGTCTCGGCGCTGTCCGCCACCGAGCGCGACGTGATGGTGCGCGTGGTCCGCCCGCAGACCTGGTAAAAACGGGCATCACGCAGAGACGCAGAGGAACGGAGAGAACGCAGCAGTTCTCTCCGTTCCTCTGCGTCTCTGCGCCAAAGGGTCTGTTGCAGTTCTATTCGTCGGACTGCACCCGGTGCCAGCCCTCGACGTAGCGGAGCACGGTGTGGTAAGCGCGTGGAACCGATGAGCTCACGCTTTGCGTCGGACATTCCCCTTATCGGCACTCAGGGGCACGGCGGCTCGGCACGAACCCATAGAAAGGAATGTTGCGCCCCCGCTGGTACCGGAACACGAGACCCTCGGGTGTCCACACGTGGTAGCGTTGGCACTCGGCGTCGCGGTAGATCACGGGTTGGGCAATACTGGCCGAATCCTGCTGCGACGAAACGGCAGGAGTTCCGATGGACAGAGAGGTAAGCAGTCCTCCGGATTTTACATCGTAGAAGGTGAAAACGCCGCCTTCCGAATAGATGGCGACGGTGCGCTGATCCATGGTGAATGACGCGGGGGCTAGATCTCCGGCCAGTTGCAGTCGACGCACGACCGCATTCCGTGCGAGGTCCCAGAGCTCGACCTGGCCGTTCTTTCGCGTGACGAGCAAGGAATTCCGGTCGGTGCTCACTTGCATGCGGCGAATGGTACGGAGGGAGAAGTTCTCCAGCGTCGAACTGCGATGATCCAAGTCCCGCCAAGTTCGTACGCTGCCTGCGGCTACTTCCCACACCGCTACGAATCCCGAGTCAGGCGAGGAGAAGGCGGGTGCGATCATGAGGTTCCGGAGCGGCCCACCGCTGGGCGCGAGCAGGTCTTCCGTTCCATAGGCTTCGACCAGGATGGGACCGTTCGGCGTGTTGGCCGTGACGTAGACGTACCCGCCGTCGAGCGAGAACGAAATCACCAGATGATCCGCGCTTTTTTCGAGACCGGAAGCTGAAAACTCGCGACACAAGACCAGACGCTCCGAATGCAGGTTCCACGCGCAGATCTGGCTCCACCGGTCGTCTGTTCGTTCGATGGCCACCAGGGTGGTCTCGCGCTCATCGACGGCGACCTCCCCCGGCTCGACCTCGTTTGCTGGGGAGGAGATCAAGGGCGTCAACTGCCGCATGTCTCGTTGCCGATGAAACGTCCACACGAACGGTACTAGGTGTTGGTTGTGCTCCGCGAGGAATACCAATCGGTCGGCATGCCGAAGCAGCCGCACATGCAGTGGAAACCCATGCCACACGTCGACGTTGGCAAGAACTCCGATGGCTCTGCGGTCGGGAAGCGACCATACCCGGGCTGTGGCCGTTGAAGGGTTGTCTGGAACGCTCGCATAATCGATCAGGATTTTTTCGGAGAGAAACGTCGCAGTCGACATGGAACCGACGCCCTGGCGGTAACTGGCATCCATGCTGAATGGTGTGACGCTGGATGTCCCCCGGGTCAGATCTATGACGGCTCCCAATGATCCGTGCAAGGGTGCGATCAGGAGACGTTCATGACGAGGACTGATGGAAACTGAAAATGCCGAGTCGCGGACCAGGTTCTTCCCGGTATGGGCATCCCAGAGGCTGACTTGAAGTGCGGTGGTGTGCCCTTCGCCCAACACGTACCTGCTCCCAAGCGGCGAAAAGCTAAGGAACGAGCGACCAGCAGAGCTCGGAATCATGCGGCCGATTACGACCCGTTCCCACCGGGGTTTGGATGCCGACAGCACCCAGACAACGGTTACCGCCAGTCCCATGGCCAGAGCGGAAAAGCCGGCATGGACGAGGTGGGAGCGTTTGCTTCTCCGCAACAGTTCCACCGCCTCGCCGGACTCGAGGAGCGTCCTGCTCGCCAGTTTTTCGAACGGTCCGATCTTCCTGCGTGGGATGCGCGTCTTGGGATCGGTTCGGAACTGGGAGATGAATCCTCTCAGGTCCTGGTCGGCCGCCTCGGTCGGTGTGTGAAGGTCCCCGGTCGCCGCAGCGATCAAGCCTGCCGCGTCGTTGTGAACGAGTGCGTATAGTGGGGCTGCCTGGTCACGGCTGAACACCGATGTGATCAGCCGTGACGCTTCAAGGTTCTCCAGGATCTTGCCGAGGCTGTGTTGACCGCTGGCGTCCAGGTTGAGCGCCTCCGCGATCTCGGCCTGCGTTCGGGGCTTTGTGCGGACAAAGGGGAGTGTGCCGAAGTCGCTGAGCGCCCGCAGGACGTTGCGAGCGACTGGAGGGTTCACAGAGATTTCGATCGCGGTTTTGATGTACTCGGAGAGAATCGCGGCTGAACCGCCTGCAGCCCTGTACGGCTCGGGCGAAGGGTTCCCGCTCAGGCCCGAACACACGATCTGCAGCTCCGCTGGTCGGACGGACTCGTCGCGCGCCAGATCTCTCGCGATCATCGCCGCGAACTCGCCGCCCATCGGAATGCCATCGCGCTCCGCACACTCACGGATGACCTCCTCGGCTTCTTCGATCGAGAAATTCCTGAGGCGAATGGTCGTTTTTGTCGAGAGCGGCTCCGGAAGCGCCGGCGCCAGGTCGTGCATTTCAAGCAGGTGGTCGGATCGGACCGAGCAGATCACTCTGGAATCGGCATCCGGGACCGGCTGGTCGAGAAACGCCCCAAGCTCCTGACGTTCGCTAGGGACAGTGTACCGGAAGAGAAAATCTTCGAACTGGTCGATAATGAGGAGGAATGGTTTGTCGCCTGCTTTTGCGACGGATTCCTCGCGGAGCGTCGAGAGAAGGTGGGTAACGGGCGCGTCTACGCCCCCCGCATGCTTCGCCTGCCTCAGGTCGTGAAGTCCTCCGCAGATCAGAACCTCGAATCCATCCTTTTCCAGCAATGAGGCGACCGCATTGACGAACGATGTCTTTCCGCACCCTGCCTCGCCACTTATCACACCGAAGCGAAAGCGCTCGCTTTTCACGCGGGTGGCAAGTGCGGCAGCCGATCTTCGCCGTTCCACGCCCGGAAGGACGTCGGACCTGCCGAAGGCATAGAGTCCTCTGAAGGCGGAATCCGGAACCCTCTCCTTCCAGTGGCGATAGGCCTGAATTCTGTTGTCGAGGACGACTTCGCGGTTACTGCGGCGCCGCCAGAGGAATACGCTCGCAGCGAGGGCGATCACCGCGACAGACAGCGCGATCGCCTGACCCAGCTTTCCCAGGCCGGTGCTGGCGAGAACGGCGAAGAGCGTCGTGGCGACCGACAGCCCCAGTTCCCACCAGGACTTCAGCGTGGCGGTGAGCGGTGCGCCTTTCGCTGGAGGCTCTGTCTTTGGATCACCCGTCATGGAACGTCCGTCGAGTCAGGGCCGAACAAATTTTTCGGGTATAGCGGGAGGACTGGGTGCTCCGGAGCCGCGAGGGAATGTAATCGCGCATTGAAGGTTACAAAACGGCCATCACGCAGAGCCGCAGAGCCGCAGAGAGAGCTACGGCGCCTCTCTGCGGCTCTGCGTCTCTGTGTGATGCTTTTGCCTACTCGTCGGATTGCACCCGGTGCCAGCCCTCGACGTAGCGGAGCACGGTGTGGTTCTCGATGGAGCTGAACCAGCGGTCGTGGATCTCGCGGCCCTCCACGGTCTTCAGCAGCCACTCGCGGAACTTCCTGGGGCCGTCCAGGTCGCGCCAGTACGCCTCGTTCACGAAGGTGGGGCGGTCGCGGACCGGCTGCGGCATCAGGTAGCTGCCGGTGAAGCCCTCCAGCAGCTTCCACGTGCGCCGCTCGTCGCAGCCGAACTGGCGCGCGGCCACGTCGAGCTTGGCGTCGAGCCACTCGATGAAGCTGGCCTGGTCCACGCCGCGCTTCACGTCGAACAGGTGCACCACCCGGATCATTTCTTCCTCCCGAAGACCAGTTGAACAAGCTTCTTCACGGGGTCGTAGTGCCGGTCCACCACCCGCTCCTTGAGCGGGATGATCGCGTTGTCGGTAATGCGGATGCTCTCGGGGCAGACGTCGGTGCAGCAGCGGGTGATGTTGCACATGCCGATCCCGCCCTCGTCCTTGAGATAGCGCGTCCGGTCCGCCGTGTCGAGCGGGTGCATCTCGTAGCAGGCGGCGCGCACCAGGAAGGCGGGCCCCATGAAGCGGTCGTGCTTCCCGTGCGTCCGCAGCACGTGGCACACGTCCTGGCAGAGGAAGCACTCGATGCACTTACGGAACTCCTGCGGCCGGTCGACCTCCTCCTGGCTCATCCGCCAGGTCCCGTCGGCCGCGTCGGGCTTGCGGGGCTGGAAGGGGAGGATGGTCCTGTGCACCTCGTAGTTCCACGACACGTCGGTGACCAGGTCGCGGATCACGGGGAAGGCCTTCATGGGGGTGACGGTGACCGGCTGGTCGTCCGGCAGCGTGTTCAGCCGTGTCATGCACATCAGCTTCGGCTTGCCGTTGATCTCGGCCGAGCAGGAGCCGCACTTCCCCGCCTTGCAGTTCCAGCGCACCGCCAGGTCGGGCGCGCTCTCGGCCTGGATGCGGTGCACGGCGTCGAGCACCACCATCCCCTCCACCACCTCGGTCTCGTACTCGCGGAAGTCGCCGCCCGACGTGTCGCCGCGCCAGAGCCGGAAGCGGCGCGTGCGCTTCGCCGCCTTGGCATCCTGCGCCGTCTGCGTGGCCGCGAACGAGTCGCCGCTCGCCACGGTGCCGGGGTTCACGCGCTCTGGGGTGGTGCTCATCGACTCTCCTCAGCCGCAGATCAGGGTTTCACCACGCCAGGGTGCCGTGCCGCGCCAGGTGAACGAGGTGCCGTCCGGCTTCGTGGTGCGCAGGTCGACGGAGACCGACGAGTCGCGCCCGAGCGGCCCGAAGGCGGCGGTGGTCGGCGTGGTGGAGCGGACCACCCGGCACTCCTTCCCATCGCACCAGTCCGCGTAGACGTCGCCGGCGCTGTCGGGAGGGCTCGCCGTCACGCGCCGCCCGGCGACCTCACCGACCGCTCCCGGCATCCGCAGCCGGAAGCGCGGATACTCCGCGGCCCCGGCAGGGACCTCCAGCATCACCGCTCCCGCGTCGTTCGGCGCGCAGACGGGCCTGAGCGTCGCGGTCGCGCCGTGCGTGCAGCCGGCCAGCAGCAGCGCGGCCGCGGCGGGAAAAAACGAACCACGGGCATCACGCAGAGACGCAGAGACACGGAGAGGGTGGTCCATCACCCCATCTCCTGGATCACCGCCTTCAGCTCCTCGGGCATCTCGCGCACGGGGACGCGCTCCAGCTGCATCGACCCGTCCTCCGCCCTGCGTACGGCCACGTTGAACTTGGCGGCCGCGGGGTCCTTCTCCGGGTAGTCTTCGCGGAAGTGGCCGCCGCGGCTCTCCTTGCGATCGAGCGCGGAGCGGACCACGGCCTCGCTCACCGTCATCAGGTTGGGGAGGTCGAGCGCGGTGTGCCAGCCGGGGTTGTACTCGCGGTTCCCCCACACGGCCACCTGCTCCCCCCGCGCCCGCAGCGCCTGCACCTCGGCCAGCGCGCGCTGCAGGTCCTGCTCGTTGCGGACGATGCCGGCCAGGTCCTGCATGGTCTCCTGCAGCGCGTGCTGCACCTGGAACGGGTTCTCGCCTCCCGCGCTCGAGCGCTCGAACGGCGCGACGGCACGCGCCGCGGCCGCCTCCACCTGCGCGGGATCGACGGAAGCCGCGCCGTTCCCCTTCGCGAAGGCGGCGGCGTGCTCGCCGGCGCGCTTGCCGAAGACGAGGAGGTCGGAGAGGGAGTTGCCGCCGAGCCGATTCGCGCCGTGCAGCCCGGCCGCGCACTCGCCGCAGGCGAAGAGGCCGGGGACCGTGGACATCTGCGTGTCGCCGTCCACCCGCACCCCGCCCATCACGTAGTGCGTGGTGGGGCCGATCTCCATCGGCTCCCTGGTGATGTCGATGTCGGCCAGCTGCTTGAACTGGTGGTACATCGACGGGAGCTTCTTGCGGATGTGCGCCTCGCTGTCCTTCACCTTCGCCTTGATCCAGGCGATGTCCAGGAACACGCCGCCGTGCGGGCTCCCGCGCCCCTCGCGCACCTCGCGCACGATGCAGCGCGCCACGTGGTCGCGGGTGAGCAGCTCGGGCGGGCGGCGCGCCTGCTTGTCGCCCGTCACGTAGCGCCACCCCTCCTCCTCGGTGTCGGCCGTCTGCGCGCGGTAGTTCTCGGGGATGTCGTCGAACATGAAGCGGCGCCCCTCGCGGTTGGTGAGGATGCCGCCCTCGCCGCGGACGCCCTCCGTCACCAGGATGCCGCGCACGCTCGGCGGCCAGATCATCCCCGTGGGGTGGAACTGCACGAACTCCATGTCGATGAGGTCGGCGCCGGCGTGGTAGGCGAGCGCGTGTCCGTCGCCGGTGTACTCCCAGGAGTTGCTGGTGATCTTGAAGGCGCGGCCGATGCCGCCCGTCGCCAGCACCACCGCCTTCGCGCGGAAGACGCGGAAGCGCCCGCGCTCGCGGTCGTAGGCGAAGGCACCCGCCACCCGGCCGCCGTCCGTCAGCAGCGTGGTGACGTTGGTCTCCATGTACACGTCGATGCCCTGGTGCACCCCCTTGTCCTGCAGCACCCGGATCATCTCCAGCCCGGTGCGGTCGCCCACGTGCGCCAGCCGCGGGTAGCGGTGCCCGCCGAAGTTGCGCTGCAGGATGCGCCCGTCGTCGGTGCGGTCGAAGAGCGCGCCCCACGCCTCCAGCTCGTTCACCCGCGCCGGCGCCTCCTTCGCGTGCAGCTCGGCCATCCGCCAGTTGTTCACGTACTGCCCGCCGCGCATGGTGTCGGCGAAGTGCACGCGCCAGCTGTCGCGGTCGTCGACGTTGGCGAGCGCCGCGGCCACGCCGCCCTCGGCCATCACCGTGTGCGCCTTGCCGAGGAGCGACTTGCAGACGAGTCCCACGCTGGCGCCGGCCGCGCTGGCCTCGATCGCCGCGCGCAGCCCCGCGCCCCCCGCCCCGATCACCAGCACGTCGTGGTCGTGCTCCAGGTGGGTCGACATGTCAGATGATGATCCGCGGGTCGTGGATGACGCCCATCGAGCAGAGGCGCACGTAGAGGTCGGCGAAGCAGACGAACACCAGCGAGGCCCACGCCCAGTTGCCGTGGAAGGCGTTGAACCAGCTCGACTTCTTCCACGCCCCGTGGCGCGCCTTGCCGAAGGCGGTGCAGTTCACGCAGTCCTGGCTCCCGCCGATCAGGTGGCGGAAGGAGTGGCAGCCGAGCAGGTAGCCGCTCAGCAGCACGGCGTTGACGGTGAGGATGACGGAGCCCAGCCCGATCCCGAAGTGCCCGCCGAAGTCGTAGGCCTTGGCGGTGTCGTACCAGAGGAAGGCGAGCACGACCAGCGCCAGGTAGAGGAAGTAGCGGTGGAAGTTCTGCAGGATCAGGGGGAAGAAGGTCTCGCCGCGGTACCCCTTCCCCCAGGGCTCGCCCACCGCGCAGGCGGGCGGGTCCATGAAGAGGGAGCGGTAGTAGGCCTTGCGGTAGTAGTAGCAGGTGGTGCGGAAGCCGAACACCACCAGCATCACCAGGATCGCCGGCGACAGGCCGAAGGTGGGGATGCTGGCGACGCGGAACTCGTCGGGGCAGTTGGCGCCCAGGCAGGGCGAGTAGAAGGGCGACAGGTAGGGCGGCGCCATGTTGTGCGTGCCGAAGACGATGGCCCAGGTGGCGTAGCCGCCGGCGCCCAGCAGCGTGATCGCGGTGAGGAGCGGCGAGCTCCACCAGCGGTCGCGCCGCAATGTCTGTCCGAAGCGTTCGCGCGGGGGTGCCTGCACTACGGGGAGGGACGCCATCGCTGCCAGTCTCCCGGTCGGCGGATGCGAAGATGAGGGGCCCCACAGGATGCCCCTCGGCGTCTCGCGTCGCAAGACCTGGGTTCCCGTTTCGGCCGAATAAACCGAATGTCTCACACGGAGTCAACGGAGTCAGCGGAGTCGTTCTCCGGTGACTCCGTTGACTCCGTGTTCACGGGAAGGTCGGGGGACGAGGCGGACAACGACCGGTTCGGGGTCGATTCCTGGGGCCGGCGCGCAACGGCCGTGGGTGCGCCGGCCGTCGCGGAGATGCGGATCGGGCCGGTGCGGCTGGCGCGGCCGATGGTGTACGTCTGGGAGGGCGTGCCGCAGCTGGATTTCGCGACCTGGCCCTTCCGCGTGGACGGCCTGTTCGGCAACGCCCCGTTCTTCGACCGCACCATCGTGGTCGACCTGCCGCACCGTCGCTTCGGAATCGTCGATCCGCGGGATTGATCCGCGTGACAGCTGTCATACCAATTCGGCCGATTGCCTGTGCATTCGACGAGCAGGGTCAAACCGAATCTCTGTGAGAGCCATTTCAGTTTCGACGGCCGACGAATGCACAACCATTCGGGAGAAGCGGTATCAGTTCGTCGTCGGCGCCGGCGGGGGCGGATCGTTCTCCCAGAGCACGTTCACGATCACCCAGCGGCCGTTCCACTTCGCCAGGTGCATGTAGTCCACCCAGCTCGCGGCGCGCACGCGGACGCTGGCGGCGCCCTGGAAGATGTCGAGGATGGTCACCTCGTCCTTGCGCTCGGCGGCGGGGATCTGCGAGCCGCCGCCGCCGCGGGTGCCGTTGATGAGCGTCAGCGCGCTCATCTGGATCAGCATGCTGCGCGAGGAGCGCGGGTCGGTGGCGACGCGGCGCTTGGCCAGCTCGGGGTGCAGCGCGCGCTCCATGCGCGCGCCGTCGCCGGCGTACCAGCCGTCGATGTAGTCGAGCGCGGTGGCGCGGATGGCGGCCGAGTCGGCGGCGGTCTGCGCGTGGAGCGCCGGCGCCGCGGCGAGGGTGGAGAGGGCGCCGGCCAGGGCGAGGAGGGCGCGGGGTGCGCGTGCGGTCATGGGAAGCTCCGGGTTGTCGGTTCGCCGCGAAGCTAAACCGGCGCCGCGAAGACGCCCATCGAAGGGGGATGATGGGGCCTGGCGGGGGGACGAGGCGGCCGGGAGACGGGGATCAGCCGGCCAGGCGCCGGAGGTTGCCGCTGTAGGTGCGGCTGGAGGTGAGGCGCGTCCCATCCTCCATCACCACCACGAACTCGCCGTGGAACCACGGCTCCAGCCGGCGGATGCGGTCCAGGTTCACCAGCGCCGAGCGGTGCACCCGGACGAAGCGCCGCGGGCCGAGGCGCGCCTCCACGTCCTTCAGGGTGCCGCGGACGAGGTGAGCGCCGCCGGGAGTGTGCAGCTTCACGTAGTTCCCCTCCGCTTCCACCCAGGAGACGTCCTCGGGCTTCACGAAGTGCACCCCGCGCCCGGTGCGCACCGCGATGCGGTCCGGCCGCTCGCGCTCGGAGCGGAGCGCGTCGAGCAGCGCCGCCATCTCCGGCGCCGTGCCGCCGTTCGCGCGCAGGGCCAGGCGGTGGAGGACGTGCTCCATCGCCTCGGCGAAGCGGCGGCGGGTGAAGGGCTTCAGCAGGTAGTCGAGCGCGTGCACCTCGAAGGCCCTCAGCGCGTACTGGTCGTAGGCGGTGACGAAGACGATCTCCGGCAGCGCCTCGGCGTCGTCGAGCGCGCGCAGCACGCCGAAGCCGTCGAGCCCCGGCATCTGCACGTCGAGGAAGAGCAGCTCCGGCCGCAGCTCGCGCACGGCCTCGACCGTCGCCGGCCCGTCGCCGCACTCGCGCACCAGCTCCACGGCCGGCTCGGCCGCGAGCAGCGTCCGCAGCCGCTCGCGCGCAAGCGGCTCGTCGTCGGCGACCACCGCGCGGAAGGTCATCTCACGTCCATCGATCGATGCATGCTCACGACGAGGGGGCGGATAAATCCGCTGCAACAACGACACGAAGTCCGCCTTCGCGGACTACCGCGTTCAGTGCCGCCGCGATTGAGGGGGGCGCGACCAGCTTCGGTTCCGCCAGGGTCCGCGAACCGCGACTGCAACGAGGCTCATGGCGCGCCGGTGCATTGCGGCATCACCAGGGCCGGTAGTCCGCGAAGGCGGACTTCGTGTGGTTGTTGCTGCGGTGCTGCGGTTTTAACCGCTTGACCTTATGGCCGGCCTCACGGTGCCGTCAGCACGGACGGGGCGGATGTACCGGCTCGATCGCCCGGGTCAGCATCGGCCGAGGTAACGGTGGACGAGGCTCGCATCCCTCCGTCCAAGCCCCCGCCGTTGGTGCGGTAGGGGATGCGCACGATGACCTCGGTGCCGCGCGCCTCGCCGGGGCAGAGGGTGAGGGTGGCCGCGGGGCCGTAGAGCGCGGCGAGGCGGCGCCGCGTGTTGGTGAGACCGACGCCCTCGCGCACCGCCGCCTCGCTCCCGCCCGCCGGCCCGGGCCCATCGTCCGCCACCACGAGGGTGCAGTGCCCGCCGTCGGCGCGCGCGCGGATCCAGATGCGCCCCGCGCCCGGGTCGCGCGCGATGCCGTGCTCGATGGCGTTCTCCACCAGCGGCTGCAGCACGAAGTGCGGCACCAGCGCGTTGCGGGCGCGGGCGTCGACCTCTTCCTCCACCGCCAGCCGGTCGCCGAAGCGCGCCCGCATGATCTCCACGTAGTGGCGCGCCGTGGCGAGCTCCTCGTCCAGCGGCACCTCCTGCACCCCGTCGCGGTCCAGCGTGGTGCGCAGCAGCGCGCTGAGCTCCGAGAGCATCTCGTCGGCCGCGTCGACGTCGCGGTGCATGAGGGTGGAGACGCCGTGCAGCGCGTTGAACAGGAAGTGCGGCCGGAGCTGCCCCGCCAGCGCCTGCAGCCGGGCGTCGGCCAGCAGCCCCTCGAGCTCCGCCTCGCGCCGCTCGCGCGCCCGCACGGAGCGGTAGTAGTGCAGCGCCAGGATCATCCCCAGCACCGACGCCAGCGCCAGGAACTCGGGGAAGAAGCCTTCCGACAGCATCTTCCCCAGCGTGCGCCGCTCGTCGTCGCCGAGCAGCCGGCGCAGCGGAATGAGGGCCGCGTACTTCCCCACCACCATCAGGCAGAGCGGCCCGACGTAGATGGCAAACGCCCGCCCCCAGCCCACGCGCTCGGGCGGCCAGCGGCGCGCCATCCAGACGATGGCCGGGGTGAAGATGGCGCAGGTGTACCAGTCGGCCAGGTAGCCCAGGAGCAGGATTCCCCACCGCACCTGCTGCCCGTCGTACATGCGCGCGAAGCCCCGCTGCACCGCCGCGAGCACCCCCACCAGCGTCCACACCGCCACCACCGCCAGCACCTCGCGCGCGATGCGGCGTCGCGGGGCAGCGGAAGACGGGGGTGATGAGGACATCGTCGCCAGGGCGGGGGAGAGGGGACGCAAGCGAGTGTGGCGCAAGAATGGTAGGGGTGCCCGCCGCCACCGACAACGCCACGGGGACGACCCGGCCTGGCGTGGGGACGACCCGGCGACGCGGCTCGGCGGCTCGTCTCAGCCCCACCGCGAGACGCTCGCTCGGCCAGCCGGAAGCATGCCGACGCCTCCAGCCGGGAGAGCGCCTTCTGTCGCGTCGCACTTATTGAGACGTTACTGTTGTGTGCGTGCCCAGGTGCACGCGCCGGGAAATCCGATCACCCGCGGAAGGAGAGCGCTGATCATGAGAAGACTGGTTCGCGCCGTGATCCTGGCCTGCGGCACCGCCGCGCTTGCCGTCGCGCCGGCCGCCGCGCAGCCGACGACTTCCACGCCGGGCGCCGGCACCCCCGACAGGATGTGGGTCGCGATCTTCTTCCGTGGCTACGACGCGGCGGCGCAGGCTGCGGGGCTCGCGCCGCTGCGCTCGACGCCGCTCCCCGCGGGGGAGCGTGAGGTGCGGCTGTGGACCGGCGGCTCGCTCGGCTACCCTCGCCAGCTCTACCGCGTGCGGACGCGCGAGGGGCGGGTGGTGGAAGGGGAGCTGATCGACTACTGGGTGATGGACAGGGACCAGGCGAAGCCGGACTCCACCCGCTATGAGGCGCTGATCCGCTACCAGGAGGCGGGGCGCTGCGGGGCGGTGACGACGGGGAGGGAGATGGAGGCGTGCCGCGTCCTCTTCACGCGCGCTCCGGACTGGGCGGGCGTGCTGGCGCGGGCGGATTCGGCCGGGATGCGGACCCTTCCCGACGAGAGCGAGCTCCCCGAGCAACGCATCTACCTCGACGGCTGGAGCATGACGGTGGAGTTGCGCGACGGGGCCGGTTACCGCACCTACAAGTACACGAACCCGCGCGAGGACAGCTCCCGCGCGGAGTATGGCCGGGCCTTGCGCATCGTGCGCGCGTTCCGCCAGGCCGACTCGCTGGCGCGGACCCCCGACGTGCTGCGCGTCTACCGCGGGCTCTACGCCTCGGGCCCCAGCCTGAGCGAGTTCCGCCCCTGCGGCGAGGAGGTGACCTGGGGAATGCAGGGAGACCTGCGCGGCCTCCCGTACGCCTGGAGCCGTCAGCCGCGCGCGGACACCGCGACGGCGGGCGTGAGGCGCGTCTTCGCGGAAGTGCGCGGCACGCTCGCGCCCGCGTGGCTGGCGCGGGAGTGGGGCTCGGAGTACCCCCGGGTACTCCAGGTGCGCGAGGTGCTCTCCTGGCGCGAGTGGGACCCCGCGCTCTGCCGGGGCTGAGGAGCGGGGAAAGACCATTTCACGCAGAGACGCGGAGAACCTGGGTGATTCTCTCCGTGTCTCCGCGTCTCCGCGTGAGACGGTGTGGTGTTACCCGCGCAGGGCGGCGGCCACGGCCTCGCGCGGCGGCGTGGTCGGCCGGCCGATGAGGCGGCGCAGGTCGCCGCTCTCGGTGAACAGCTCGCCGCGCGCGATGCCCCGGTCCGAGTCCGCCAGCATCCGGGCGACGGGCTCGGGGAGTCCGAAGCTCATCAGCGCCTGGGCATACTCCTCCTCGGGGAGGTCGCGGTACGCCACGGGCCGGCCGCTCTCCCGCGAAATGATCTCCGCCAGTTCGGAGAGCGTGAACGACTCGTCGCCGCCGAGCTCGTACGTCCGGTTCTCGTGGCCTTCGCCGGTGACCACCGCGGCCGCGGCGGCGGCGTAGTCCGCGCGGGTCGCCGCGCTCACCCGCCCATCGTCCGCGCTCCCCAGTAGCGCGCCGTACTCCAGCGCCGGACCCAGGTTCTCCGTGTAGTTCTCCAGGTACCAGCTGTTGCGCAGCAGTACGAACGGGATCCCCGACGCCCGGATCAGCTCCTCGCTGGCCAGGTGCTCGGCGGCCAGCTGCATCTTGCTGGTGCCGGCGTTCAGGATGCTCGTGTACGCCAGAAACCGCACGCCCGCCTCGCGCGCCGCCCGCACGATGTTGGTGTGCTGGGCGAGGCGCTGCCCCAGCTCGCTCCCGGAGACGAGCAGGAGCTTCTCCACCCCCTGCAGGGCGGCGACGAGGGTTTCCGGCCGCGTGTAGTCGGCCTGGCGCACCTGCACGCCGCGCGCGGCCAGGTCCTGCGCCTTCTCCGGATTGCGCGCGATCGCGACGATCTCGCCGGCCGGGACGCCGCGGTCCAGCAGGTTCTCGATCGCGAGACGGCCGAGGTGGCCGGTGGCTCCGGTTACTGCGATCATGGTTCAGACTCCCCTGCCCGTGAGGGCGTTGGTTGGGATGTTTGTGTATCCAATTTGGATACACATCAGGCTACGGAAAACAGCCGCGCGTGGCTACGCGTGCGCCTTCTCGCGCTCTTCCACGTCGGCCAGCGCATCGGCGATGGTGGTGCGGTCCAGCTCCGCCTCGAGCGCCCGGGTGGCCGCGTCGAACCGCGTCTCCAGCGTCGCCTGGATGTTGCGGCCCACGGGGCACGCCGGGTTCGGCCGCTCCCGGTGGAGCGCGAAGAGCTCGCCGTCGTCGACCGCGCGGTAGACGTCGCGCAGCGTGATCCGGTCCGCCGGCCGCGCCAGCAGCGCGCCTCCGCCGGTGCCCATCCGCGCGGTGGTGAGCCCGGCGCGCGTGAGCTGCGTGAGAATCCGCCGCACCAGCGACGGGTTGGTGTTCACGCTCCCCGCGATGTACTCCGAGGTGACGGGTTCCCCCTCCCCCTGGGCGATCAGCGTGAGGATGTGGACCGCGAAGGCGAATCGGCTATTCATCGCAAGCTCCCGAGTGTGTATCTAAATTAGTAACATATAATGGTGATGTCAACCGCGTCTCTCCGTGCCCTCTGCGGCTCTGTGTGAGAGACCCGCTGTTTTCCGGCCTCGGAAACGAGATGCTTGACGTGGAAGAGAGGTGCTGCTAGAATTCCAGCATAGTGCTGGATTTCCAGCAGCGCTCCGGAAGTCGACGCACGCAGAATCTCCCGCAGCACCTGGCTTTTCCCCTTCTACGCAGGAGACCCGATGGGTCCCGAGCTCACCGCGGACCTCAGCAGGCGAGAGCGCCAGATCATGGACGTGCTCTTCGCCATGAGGCAGGCCACCGTCAACGAAGTCCTCGAGCGCATCCCCGATCCCCCCAGCTACTCCGCCGTGCGCGCGACCATGCGCGTGCTGGAGGAGAAGGGCCATATCGAGCACCTGCAGGACGGCCCCCGCTACCTCTATCGCCCCGTGGTCCCCCAGGAGAGCGCCCGCTCGGCCGCGCTGGGGCACCTGGTGCGCACCTTCTTCGGCGGGAGCGCCGAGGCGGCCGCCGCCGCGCTGCTGGGGATGAACCGCCGCCGCCTGACCGACGCCGACCTGCGGCGCCTGGCCGTGCAGGTCGAGGCCGCCCGCGAAGAGGGGAGATGACCATGCTGCTCATCGACGTCCAGGCCGGCATCGACTCGGCCCTGCGCACCCTCCCCGAGCTCTCCGTGAAGGCCGCGCTGGTGCTCGCCGCCGCCGGCGCCATGGCGCTGGTGCTGCGCCGCGCCTCGGCCGCCGCGCGCCACCTGGTGTGGGCCGCCGCCGTGCTCGGGGTGCTGGCGCTCCCGCTCGGCCAGCTCGTCCCCGTCCGCTTCGCCGTCCTCCCCGCCTTCCTCGGGCAGACGCAGAGCTGGCGGGTGACCGCGACGCCATCTCCCGATCCCGCCGTTCCGGCCGATTACGCGCCGGCCGCCTCGGCCCCGACCGCCGGAGCGCCGAACACCGCGGAGCCGGCCACGACCGCTCCCCCGGCGGTGTATGCGCCCGCCGCCCCGGCATCCACCCCGGCGCCCTCCGCGGGCACATCGTGGAAGCTGACGGCGGGCGGCTGGGCGCGCCTGCTGGTGGCCCTCTGGCTCCTGGGTGCGGCGGTGCTGGTGGTGCGGCTGCTGGTCGGCACGGCCACGGTGTGGTGGCTGGCGCGCACCGGCGAGCGCATCGACGACGAGGAATGGACGCTCGCCGCCGACCGCATCTCGCGCGCCTTCGACGCCCCCAGCGCGCGCCTGGTGCGCAGCCGGTGGACGGAGATGCCGATGACCTGGGGCGTGCTGCGCCCGGTGGTGCTCCTCCCCGCCAACGCCGACGAGTGGCCGGCCGAGCGCCGCGAGGTGGTGCTGCGCCACGAGCTGGCGCACGTGGCCCGGCGCGACGTGGCCACGCTGGCCGTGGCCCAGCTCGCCTGCGCCCTGTACTGGTTCAACCCGCTGAGCTGGGTGGCGCTCGGCCAGCTCCGCGCCGAGGCCGAGAAGTGCTGTGACGACTGGGTCCTGCGCGCCGGCACGCGCGCCTCGACCTACGCCGACCACCTGCTGGAGATGGTGCGCATCATCGGCCGGGCGCGCGTGCCCGCCGCCCTGGCGCTGCCGATGGCGCAGCGCTCCACCTTCGAGGGACGCCTCCTCGCCATCCTGGAGCCCGGCGTGGACCGCGGGGTGGTGCGCGGGCGGCAGGCGCTGCTCACCACCGCCGGCCTGGCCGCGCTGGTGCTGGCGCTCGGCGCCATGCGCCCGGCCGAGGCGGCGCTCGCCGCGCCCATCCACGGCGACGCCCGCATCGGCCGCACCGAGGCCACGCTCGAGTCGCCGGTGGCGCGGCTGAACGCCGACGCGGAGGCCGAAGGCGCCGCCGAGGCCCGCAAGGAGAAGCCGATCGTCGACGCCGGGCTGCTCGCCCGGCTCCCCGCCCGCGCCTCCGCCGCGCTGTCGGCGGTGGCGACCGGTGGCGCCACCGCGGCCGAGGTGACCGAGGCACGCACCGTGGCCGTCCCGGCGCTGGTGACCGCGGTGCGCGACGCCGACGTGACGGTGCGGAGGACGGCGATCCACACGCTCGGCGCGCTCCAGGACCCGCGCTCGGTGCAGGCGCTGATCAACGCGCTGCGCACCGACGCCGACGCGGAGGTGCGCAACACCGCCGCCTGGGCGCTGGGGCAGATCGAGGACCGCACCGCCGTTCCCGCGCTGCTGCAGGCGATGGCAGGCGACCGCGCGGTGGAGGTTCGCCGCACCTCCACCTGGGCGCTGGGGCAGATCGAGGACCCCGCCGCCGTGGACGGGCTGATCCGCGCCATGCACGACCCCGACGCCGAGGTGCGGAAGACCGCGGTGTGGGCGCTCGGGCAGATCGAGGACCGCCGCGCCGTTCCCGGCCTGACCGCCGCGCTGCGCGAGGGCGACGCGGAGGTGCGCCGCGACGCCGCCTGGGCGCTCGGGCAGATCGAGGCGCGCGAGGCCGTGCCGGCGCTGGTCGCCGCCATGCACGACGCGGACAAGGAGGTGCGCGGCACCGCGGTGTGGGCGCTGGGGCAGATCGAGTCGCCCGACGCCGTTCCCGGGCTCACGGCCACGCTCCGCGACGCCGACGCGCACGTGCGCCAGCAGGCCGCGTGGGCGCTGGGGCAGATCGAGAACGAGTCCGCCGTCGCCCCGCTCTCCACGCTCGTGCAGAACGACGCGGACGCCGAGGTCCGCACCACCGCCGCGTGGGCGCTGGGGCAGATCGAGAAGGAGGCCGCGCTCCCCGCGCTCTCGGCCGCGCTGCGCGACCGCGCGCCGAAGGTGCGGGCGCAGGCCGCCTGGGCCATCGGCCAGATCGAGCCCGACCGCGCCCCCGAGGCGCTGGGGGCCGCGCTCCGCGACGAGGACCGCGAGGTGCGGCGCAACGCGGCGTGGGCGCTCGGGCAGATCGAGGATCCCTCCTCCACCGCCGCGCTGCGGACGGCGCTGCGCGACAGCGATCCGGAGGTGAAGCAGAGCGCGCTGCGCGCCCTGGCCGGCCGCGGCGACGAGGCCGCCGCGCAGGCCATCGCCGACATGCTCCGCGACCCCGACCCCGAGGTGCGCGCCGCGGCCGCCGCGGCCATGGGCGGGCGGGGGATGGGCCCCAATCCGCGCCCGGAGCCCCGTCCGCAGCCGCGCCCGCGGCCGCGTCCCCGCCCGGCCTTCTGACGGGGAGGGAGCGATGCACGGAATCGAACGCTTCGCGCGGCGCCACCCTGCGGGGACCGCCGCGATGGCCGGGCTCGCCCTGCTCCTCCTCCCGGCGACCCTCCTCCCCCGCGCCCACCGCGCGGGGGAGGGGGAGCCCACCGCGGTCCAGTCGGCGCCGGACGCGCCGCAGGGCGGGGAGGCGCGCGCGGTGCTCTCCGCGGTGCGCGGGATCTCGCCGGTGGCCTGCGAGCTGGCGGTGCAGTCCGCCGGGAATGGCTGGGGATGGGGGCAGGGGGACGCGGAAGACGCCCCCGCCGTGGGCCGCTCCACCGAGGAGACGCGGCGGGTGCTCGCCTGGCTCGGCCAGCGGACCGCCACGGCGGAGGACGTCGCCTCGCTGCGGGAGGGATTGGGGGACCCGGACACCTGCGTGCGGCGCATGGCCGCGCGCATCCTGGCGGGTGACCACGTTCCCGGCGGGGTGGACGCGCTGCTGGAGGCGCTCCGCTCGGGCGATGCGGGGCGGCGCGAGGCCGCCATCCTGGGGCTGGGCTACGCCGGCGACGCGCGCGCCGTCACCCCGCTCATCGCGCTGCTGGGGGATGGCGACGCGGAGGTGCGGGGCGGCGCCGCCTGGGCGCTCGGCCACACCGAGAGCCACGAGGCCGCCGTCGCCGTGGCGCGCCTGACCCGCGACGGCGAGGCGCGCGTGCGCCGCGCCGCCGCCCGCGCCCTGGGCCGGCTGGAAGACGGCACCTCCGTCCCCGCGCTGGCGCAGCTGCTGGCCTCGGACCCCGACCCGACCGTCCGCCGCGCCGCGGCCTGGGCGCTGGGGAAGATCGAGTAGAAGACTGGATCACGCAGAGACGCGGAGACGCGGAGAGCCACGGCGGCCCTCCGCGTCTTTGCGTGCGATTCCGTCGCGGTGTCAGCTCGTGGACGGCGGATCGAAGCGCATCACGTAGAACATCGCCCCCTGCGGGTCGCGGATCATGGCGAAGCGGCCCACGCCGGGGATGTCGGCCGGCTCCTTCAGCACCGTGCCGCCGAGCGACGCGGCCTTCGCGGCCGAGGCGTCGGCATCCTCGACCGCGAAGTAGGGGAGCCAGCAGGGCGGCATCCCCTCCATCTCCGGGGTGAGGCCGTACGCGCCCGCCAGCGGGCCCCGGTCGTCGAGGAAGACGGTGTACTCCATCCCCACGTTCATCACGTCGGTGCGCCAGCCGAAGAGCGCCGGATAGAAGTCGCGCGCCTTCGCCGGGTCCTGCGTGGCGAGCTCGTTCCACCCGAGGGAGCCGGGCTCGCCGCGCACGTCCACCCCCGGGTGCGTCCTCGCCTGCCAGAGGGCGAAGAGGGCGCCGCCGGGGTCCTGCACCAGCGCCATCCGCCCATGCTCCATCACGTCGAACGGCTCCGCCAGGATCGAGGCGCCGAGCTCCTTCGCCCGGGCGGCGCTGGCGTCGGCGTCGGCGACCGCCACGTACGACAGCCAGCTCGACGGCATCCCCATCGCCTTCTGGTCCGCGTCCATCGGGTACGACGCGGCCACCTTGCGCCCGTCGAGCTGGTACGTGGTGTAGATGTCGGTCTCCGCCGGCCCGTACTGCTGGTCGTCGGCGGTCCAGCCGAAGAGCGCCGTGTAGAAGCGCTTCGCGGCCTGGGCATCGTGCGCCCCCAGGTCGATCCAGCAGAAGTGTCCCGGCGTGAGCGTGGGTGTGTCGGTCATCGCGGCCTCGTTGGGCTGGAGTGAGGTCGAGGGCGGGGGGACCGCAACCTACGCGCAAACGGACGGAGCGTCCAGACGGGAGTGCGGGAGTGCGGGAGTGCGGGAGTGCGGGAGTGCGGGAGTGCGGGAGGCGACGGATCGCGGGGCGTCCCGACCGGCGGGGTGCATCTCCAGCCGTGTCGCTGTGTCGGCGATAGATCCTTCGGTCTGCCGGCTTTCATGCCGGCTGAGGGTCAGGCGTGGCCGACCTCAGGATGACGTCTTTCAGGGAGGTGGGTAAGGGTAGGGGAGGAGCCGTGCGAGCGCCGTTGGTGTCCGCGAAGGCGGACTGTGTGCCATTGTAGCGGCGAGTTCACTCGCCTTGCCTGGCCCAACGACCGCGCCTCGCCTCGCCTCGTCCGACGACAACGACGGAACGGTTCACCTCCACAGCGGCTCCAGCACCGAGAGCAGCCGGTCCGTGTCGCGCCAGCTGTCGAGGCCCAGGCGCAGCGAGAAGGCGGGGCGCTCGCAGGCGGAGCGCAGGAAGGAGAGGACCTCCGGTGCGCAGGCGCGGTCCGCCAGCAGCCAGGGCGACTGCCGCATCAGCGCGACCAGCGCCTCGGGGGCGGCGAGCGGGGCCAGCTCCGTCGGCCGGTCCGCGGCCACGCGCGGGAAGAGGAGGCCGGCCAGCGGCGCCCTCCGCAGCCACTGCCCCGGCCAGCGCTCGTGCGGGTCCACCTCGCCGCGGCGGTGCAGCGGCGCCCCCGCCTCCCACCCCTCGTCCAGGTGGAAGCGGCGCGGCCACCCCTCCACCCACATCGCCCCCTCCACCCCGCGGAAGAGCACCAGGTTGTCGTCGGTGACGAAGCGCCACCCCGCCGAGATCAGGTTGACCGACGTGGTCGACTTCCCCGCGCGCGCGTCGCCCGCCAGCAGCCACGCGCGCCCGTCGGGGGCGACCACGGCGGCGGCGTGCACCAGCGCGCGGTGCATCCGCCCCAGCAGCAGCGCCGAGGCCAGGGTGCACAGGCAGAACAGGTCCCACGCCGCCACCCCGTCCGCCGCCAGGTCGCCGGGCGCGGGGACGAGGGTGGCCGTGCCGCGCGCCAGGTCGGCCTCGCCCGCGGAGCCGCCGGTGCAGCGGAGCCGCGCCGTGGCCGCGGCGTCGTCGACCCAGGCGTCGGCGGCGCCCAGGCGCAGCACGGGCGCGCCGGACGGGGGCGCCAGGCGCGCGGGATCGCCCGCGGCCACCCGGATGGCGGCGCCGTGGGGAGACGCGGGCGTGTCGGCGTAGGGGAGGAGCGGGAGCCAGCGGCGGACCAGCGGGAGGAGCTCCGGCGCGGCCTCCAGGCGGAGGGCGCCGTCGGCCAGCAGGGGGAGGACGGCCGCGGCGGGGTCCGCGGCCGCGGGGGGCACGCTCAAGCGCGCATCACCAGCGGCTGGTGCCCGCCGCCGTGGCCGGGGCGGTCGGCGCGCTCCACCCAGGCGTGCGCCTCGATGTCGCCCGAGCCGTTCTTCACCCCGATCCGCAGCGTGGCGGGCACGCCGTAGCGCCGCAGCACCAGGCACTCGGCCACGCTGCGGTAGAGGCAGGTGTTCCGCCAGGGCGAGCCGGGGAGCCGCGCCAGCGCGCGCAGCAGGAGCATGGCCGACCCGGTGGCCCCGCGCGGCACGCGGCGCTCGGGGGCGGGCGGCGGGTCGCGCAGCAGCTCGGTGAGGCGCGCGCCCTCGATCCAGCGCCGCGAGGCCAGCGCGGCGCGCACCCCCGCCAGCACCGCGAGCGGGCTGCGGATCACGCGTCCGCCAGCAGGTGGCGCTCCCGCAGCTCCCCCAGCAGCCGGTCCAGCTCCTCGGCCGCGGGCCCGGGCTCCACCTCGAAGTTCGCGCAGAGCTCGTCCACCAGCCCCTGGCGGTCCAGCCCGCGCTCCAGCCCCTTCCACACGCACGCCGCGGTCGCGTTCAGCCGGAAATACTCCTTGGTGTCCATGTGCAGGAGCACCGCCTCGCCCTCCAGGTGCGCCGCCAGCACCTCGCCGGGAACGCTGTACCGCGTGGGGTCGCTCATCTCTCGTCCGTCCGTCTGGCTCAGGGGAGGTTCACCGCCGGGTTTCCCACCGCCCCCGCGCCGGTCTCGATCAGGTAGCTGGTGCCGGGGGCCGCCGGGTCGATCCAGCGCAGGTGCGTGACCCCGCCCGCCGTCTCCATGTACACCACGCGCCCGTCGGGCGTCCACGCCGGGTTCGAGCGCGACCCCGTGCCCGAGGTGAGCTGCGTCACCACGCCCGCGGCGCTGCGCAGGAAGATCTCCACCGGCCCGGTGCGCGTCGACACGAAGGCGAGCGTCTGCCCGTCGGCGCTCCACGCCGGCTCCACGTCGGCCGCCGCGCTTGCCGCCAGCGGGGTGGGCGCGCCGTTCCCCACCACCTGGACGATGTCGGCCGTTCCTGCCGCGGTGGAGACGAAGGCCAGGCTCGACGAGGCCGACCAGCTCGGCGCGGTCTCGATCACGTCGGCGCCGGTCCCCGGCACCAGCTGCGCGGCGGCGGCCAGGTTGTTGATCGCGGCGGTGTAGATCTTGGTCACCCCGCTCGACACCCCCGCGAACGCCAGCTTGCTCCCGTCGGCCGAGAGCGAGGGCGTGCTCTCGTCGCGCGTGGTGGTGGTGAGCCGCGCGGTGGTCCCGCCCGCCAGCGGCACCGAGTAGAGCTCGGCGTTCCCCGCGCGGTAGCTGACGAAGACCACCGACCCCTTCACGGCGGTGGGGTCCTGGTCGTCGCCCGGGTCGGCGGTGAGCTGCACCAGGTTCTGGCCGTCGAGGTCCACCTTCCAGATGTCGCGGTTGCCGCCGATCACGCGGTCGAACACCACCACCGGCGGCGCCGCCACCTGCAGCGTGGTGCTCCCGGTGCTGGTCCCGTCGGTGGCGGTCACGGTGAGCGTGCCTTCGCGCAGCAGCTTCACCGCGCCCTCGGCGGTCACCACCGCCCCGTCGGTGGGCTGGAAGGTGAACGCCGTGGGCGTCACCGCCACCCCCGCCTTCGTCACCGCCAGGGTGATGATGGAGCTCCGCTCCAGGCGGCCCGTGGCCGCGATCGACAGCGGGGTCGGCGGCGGCGGTGGCGGGGGCGGCGGGGTGATGCCGTCACCGCCTCCACAGGCGGGGAGCAGGGCAACGAGGGAGAGCGCGCAGCACCCGGCAAGGGTGCGGAGGCGGCGATTCGCGGTGGTCACGGGAGCTCGGGGGCGCGGGTGCGCGGAACGCGGGCCCGGGCGGGCCGCGCGGAAAGTCGAAATGGGCGGGCGGCCCGGCGCGCGCCCGCCACGATCCTTGAAGATCGCACGAAAACCCAAGCCATACAAGGGGTTCGCCCACGTCCCGCGTAGATGCCGCGTTGCCGGAGGATCTTCCTGGTTTCCCGGCAACGAACGAGCTCACACGGAGCCGACGGAGTCACCCGAGAACGACTCCGCTGACTCCGTGGACTCCGTGTGAGGCGTTCGGTTTGGACGACGTGATCCCGAGCGAAGCCCCGCAACCTGGGATGAGACCCTTCCGCGCGGGTGCCCCCGGCAGTCAGGGCCGCGCGCCGCCGCCCTCCCGGTTGCGGGCGCACACCGCGCGCAGCGTGCTGTGCGCCGGCTCTTCCCGGACGCTGTTCGCCTTCCGCATGCAGCTCTCGTAGCTCTCCATCGACTCCTTGCGGTGGGCGAAGGCCCGCTCCTCCTGGATGGAGTCCTGCTCCGGGGTGAGCACCGCCGCCGGGGCGGCCCCCGGCGCCGCGGGGGCCGCGGGCGCCGGCGCCGGGGGCGGGGGGGCGTCCTTGGCCGGCACGTCGGGGTCGTACTCCGCGGCGGGCACCTGGCCCCGGCCGCCGCACGCGGATGCCCCGAGCGCGGCGGCCAGCGAGAGCGCGGCCGCCAGGGAGCGTCCCCGGCGGCTCAGCGAAACCGGTCGGCTCATCTAGCGCCGCTCCTCCTGCAGCCGGCGGACGGCGGCCTCCAGCTCGGCCAGCCTGCGCTGCGTGTCGGTGAGCTCCGTACGCAGGCGCGCCACCTCGGCCTGCTGCGTCTTCAGCTCGGCGGTGCGCCGCTCCAGCGCCTGGATGGCGGAGAGGTTCACCCCGTCGAAGTCGCTCATGTTGATGGTGCGGTCGTCGGCGGTAAAGCCGAAGGCGCGGTGCCAGTCCTGCGCCATGGGGCCGATGTGCAGGGTGGAGCGGTCGGCCTCGTCGCGGTAGCGCCAGGTGCTCACCGGGAGGAGGCGGATGCGGGAGAGGATGTCTTCCCCATCCACCGCCAGGAAGCCCTCCTTGCGGTTGCGGTCGGAGATCACCGCCCACGAGCTGCCGCCCGCGGCCACCTGCACCCCCGTGGTCTTGGTGGCGTTGGTGAACAGCCGGATCCCGCCGGCCGCGCGCAGCGAGAACTGGTTGGCGGCGCTGGCCAGCAGGCTGTCGGTGTTCGACTGGTCGGAGATCACGATGGCGCCGTTGAAGCCGTTGGTGCTGGCGCGCTGCCCGATGGCCACGGAGTAGTTGCTGTTGGCGGTGCTCAGGTAGCCGAGCGCCACCGACCCGACGCCGTCGGAGCGGGCGTTGTACCCCAGCCCCACCCCGTACGACTGGAGCGCCCAGGAGCCGTAGCCCGCGGCGATGGAGTAGTTCCCCTGCGCGATGGTGTTGAAGCCGGACGCCAGGGAGTAGAAGCCGAAGTTGCTGTCGTCCCACTGGGTGCCGTCCACGCCGCCCGTGCGGAAGCCCGCCTTGAAGGGGTGCCACTCCGTCCGGTCGCCCGCGCCGGTGAAGGGGATGATGCCGATCCCGATGAACCCCTTGGCCACGAAGCCGCTGGCGCTGTCCACGCGGAAGCGGTCGCCCAGCGGCGACCCCGAGCGCAGGCGCAGCAGGATGTCGGACTGCGCGGCGGCGGGGGCGTGTCCCAGCAGCGGGAGGAGCGCGGCCGCGGCGAGCGTCGCGCGAAGGACCAGTCGTCGCATGGTGCCCTGTCTCAGTCTCGAGTGAAGGTGCGGGAACGCAGGGGGGACGGGAGAGGCGAAGTGCCTCTCCCGTCCCCACAATTTAGCGGAAACGCGTGGTTTTCGTCTACGTCCGGCGGCCTACGGGGTGCGCGCGCCCGCCATCGCCCCCACCGCCGCCTCCAGCCGCTCCAGCCGCTCCTCGAGCCGCCGGTTCTGCGCGCGCAGCTCGGCGTTCTCCGCCTGCAGCGCGGTGGTGCGCGCATCCAGCGCCTTGATCCCGGCGAAGTTCACCCCGTCGATGTCCAGGTGGCCGATGCCGCGCGGGTCGTCGCCCAGCCGGAAGGCGTTCCAGAAGTCCTCGGCGAAGGGGCCCATGTGGCGCGACTGCCGACCCTCGTCGATGTAGTTCCAGGTGGTCACGGGGATGCCGCGCATCCGCAGCAGCACGTCCTCGCCGTCGACGGTGAAGTAGTTCTCCTTCAGCGTGCGGCTGCTGGCGCAGGTGATCGACGCGCCGCCCGCGGCGATGTTGCAGCCGTTGGTGAGCGTCGCGTTGCTGCGGAAGCGGAAGCCGCCCGCCGCGCGCACCGCGAACTCGTTGTTCGCCACCGCCTCGATCGAGTCGGTCGTCGACGCGTCGCCGAAGACCTTGGCGCCGGTGTGGCCGTTGGTGCTGGCGCGGTAGCCGAAGGCCATGGAGTAGTCGGCGTCGGCGGTGGTGGTGTAGCCGATCGCCACCGCGGCGTCGCCGTCGCTCCAGTTGTTCTGGCCGAGCGTCACCCCCGCGTGGTCGAGCACGTCGTTGTTCAGCCCCAGCGCCACGCCGCAGGTGCCGATGCTGCCGCCGCTCCCCCACACCTTGTTGCCGCTCCCCAGCGCCATCCCGCACTGCGCCGAGGCCTCCACCGTGTTCTGGTTCCCCATGGCGAAGGAGTAGATCCCCGCCGCGATGTTCAGCGCGCCGCCGGCCCAGGAGTAGTAGCCGATGTTGGCGTCGTCGAACTGGCCGCCCGCGTCGGCGTACCCGGCCCGGAAGGCGACCTTCTGCGGATACCACATCATCCGCCACCCCGCGCCCGTCGCGGGGATGATGCCGTAGCCGATCTGGCCCAGCGCCACCACGCCGCCCGCGCTGTCCACGCGGAAGCGGTCGCCCAGCGGCGACCCCGAGCGCAGGCGCAGCAGGATGTCGGACTGGGCGGCGGCGGGGGCGTGTCCCACGGCGGTGAGGACCGCCGCGGCGAGCGCGGCGGGGAGGATTGCTCTGCGCATGTGCTCCGTCCTGGAAGTATGGTGGGATGCGAAACGCAGGAGGGGCGGGAGAGGCCGAATGCCCCTCCCGCCCCCAATCTAGCGGAAACGCGTGGTTTCCGCCCACGCGCGCGGTCTACGGTTTCCGCCCGCCCGCCAGGGCTTCCAGCCGCTCCAGCCGCTCCTCGATCCGCCGGTTCTCGGCATGCAGCGCGGCGTTCTCCTCCCGCAGCGCGGCGTTGTCGGCCTGCAGCGTGGCGGTGCGCGCCTCCAGCGCCTTGATCGCGGCCAGGTTCACCCCGTCGAAGTCGCTCATGTTGATGGTGCGGTCGTCGGTGGTGAAGCCGAAGGCGCGGTGCCAGTCCTGCGCCATGGGGCCGATGTGCAGGGTGGAGCGGTCGGCCTCGTCGCGGTAGCGCCAGGTGGTCACCGGCACGAAGCGCAGCCGCGCCAGGACGTCCTCGCCGTCGACGGCCAGGAAGCCCTCCTTGCGGTTGCGGTCGGAGATCACCGCCCACGAGCTGCCGCCGGCGGCCACCTGCACCCCCGTGGTCATGGTGGCGTTGGTGAACAGGCGGATGCCGCCCGCGGCGCGCACGCTGAACTGGTTGTTGGCGCTCGCCTGCGTGCTGTCGGTGGTGGAGCCGTCGGAGAGCACGATGGCCCCCGCGTGGCCGTTGGTGCTGGCGCGCTGCCCGATCGCCACGGAGTAGTCGGCGTCGGCCGTGACGCGGTAGCCGAGGGCCACCGCGCCGGTGCCGTCGGCGTTGGCGGTGTAGCCCAGCGCGACGGCGTAGCTGTTGAGCGCCGTGCTCTGGTAGCCCATGGCGAACGACGCCAGGCCGAGCGCGATGGTGTTGTAGCCGCCGGCCCAGGTGTAGTAGCCGGTGTTGGGGTCGTCCCACTGCGTGCCGGCGGAGCCGATGGAGCCGGCGCGGAAGGCCGCCTTGTTGGGGTGCCACATCAGCCGCTCCCCGGCGCCCGTGAAGGGGATGATGCCGACCCCCAGCACCCCCTTGGCCACGAAGCCGCTGGCGCTGTCCACCCGGAAGCGGTCGCCCAGCGGCGACCCCGAGCGCAGGCGCAGCAGGATGTCGGACTGGGCGGCGGCGGGGGCGGCGTGCCCCGCGGCGGTGAGGATCGCGGCTGCGAGGGCCGCGGGAAGCAGTGCTCTACGCATGGGGCTCCATCCGGGCAGGGCGTGAACGTGCAGGAACGCGGGAGGGGCGGGTGAGGAAAAGCCCCCACCCGCCCACCAATGTAGCAGAATGCATATCCCGCGGTCTACTGCTTACGTCTCCCCGCCACAGGGGTCTACTGCTTATGTCCCCCCGCCACCAGGGCCTCCAGCCGCTCCAGCCTGGCGCGCAGCTCCGCGTTCTCGGCCTGGAGTGCGGCGGTGCGCGCCTCGAGCGCCTTGACCGCGGCCAGGTTCACCCCGTCGAAGTCGCTCATGTTGATGGTGTGGTCGTCGGTGGTGAAGCCGAAGGCGCGGTGCCAGTCCTGCGCCATGGGCCCGATGTGCAGGGTGGAGCGGTCGGCCTCGTCGCGGTAGCGCCAGGTGGTCACCGGGAGGAGGCGGATGCGCGAGAGGATGTCTTCGCCGTCGACGGCGAGGAAGCCCTCCTTGCGGTTGCGGTCGGAGATCACCGCCCACGAGCTGCCGCCGGCGGCCACCTGCACCCCCGTGGTCATGGTGGCGTTGGTGAACAGGCGCACGCCGCCGGCCGAGCGCACGGTGAACTGGTTGTTGGCGCTCGCCTGCGTGCTGTCGGTGGTGGAGCCGTCGGAGAGCACGATGGCCCCCGCGTGGCCGTTGGCGCTGGCGCGCTGGCCGATCGCCACGGAGTAGTCGGCGTCGGCCGTGACGCGGTAGCCGAGGGCCACGGCGCCGGTGCCGTCGGCGTTGGCGGTGTAGCCCAGCGCGAGGGCGTAGCTCCCCAGCGCCGTGCTCGCGTACCCCATGGCGAACGACGCCAGCCCCAGCGCGACGGTGTTGTAGCCGCCGGCCCAGGTGTAGAAGCCCGTGTTGGCGAGGTCCCACTGGGTCCCGGCGCTGCCGATGGAGCCCGCGCGGAAGGCCGCGTGGTAGGGGTCCCACGTCAGCCGCTCGCCGGCGCCGGTGTAGGGGAGGACGCCGTACCCCAGCACCCCCTTGGCCACGAAGGCGCTGGAGCTGTCCACCCGGAAGCGGTCGCCCAGCGGCGACCCCGAGCGCAGGCGCAGCAGGATGTCGGACTGTGCGGCTCCGGGGGTGGGGAGCGCGGCGGCGAGGACGGCGAGCATCGCTGCCCCGGTGATGGTCTTCATGGGTCTCCGCGTGGTGCGTGGGTCCTTGAGAGAACCGTCCACGGGTGGGTGGGCTCGCCCTGGGCGGATGGGGTTACGGTGGGAAGCCGCGCGCCCGGGGAGGGCGTGCGGTGCTCCGCCGCACGAAATCGCGGCAAGGTTCACGCCGCGGCTATCCGGGCCTCACGCAGAGACGCGGAGAGGCACGGCGGCTCTCCCTGCGGCTCTGCGTGAGGTACTGTTTGTCAGGCGGTCAGGGCGCCTGGCGTGCCTCGAGGCGCTGCAGCCGGGCCTCGAGCGCGGCGTTGGCCGCCTGCAGCGCCGTCACCTGCGCCGTCAGCGCGTCGATCTGAGCGCGTTGCTCGGTGGTGCGTGCCTCCAGCGCCTTGATCCCGGCGAAGTTCACCCCGTCGATGTCCAGGTGGCCGATGCCGCGCGGGTCGGTCCCCAGCCGGAAGGCGTTCCAGAAGTCCTCGGCGAAGGGGCCCATGTGGCGCGACTGCCGCCCCTCGTCGATGTAGTTCCAGGTGGTCACGGGAACGCCGCGCATCCGCAGCAGCACGTCTTCGCCGTCCACGGTGAAGTAGTTCTCCTTCAGCGTGCGGCTGCTGGCGCAGACGATCGACGCCCCGCCGGCGGCGATGTTGCACCCGTTGGTGAGCGTGGCGTTGCTGCGGAAGCGGAAGCCGCCCGCCGCGCGCACCGCGAACTCGTTGTTGGCAACGGCCTCGATCGAGTCGGTGGTGGAGGCGTCGCCGAAGACCTTGGCGCCGGTGTGGCCGTTGGTGCTGGCGCGGTAGCCGAAGGCCATGGAGTAGTCGGCGTCGGCGGTGCTGTGGTAGCCGATGGCCACCGCCGCGTCGCCGTCGCTCCAGTTGTCCTGGCCGAGCGTCACCCCCGCCTGGTCCTTCACGTCGTTGTTCAGCCCCAGCGCCACGCCGCAGGTGGCGAAGCCGTCGGTGGCGTTGCCGAACACGTTGTTGCCGCTGCCGATGGCCACCGCGCACTGCGCCTCGGCCAGGTTCTGGTTCCCCATGGCGAAGGCGTAGTTGCCGGCGGCCGAGCTCAGCGCCCCGCCGGCCCAGGAGTAGAAGCCGATCCTGGAGTCGTCGAACTGGCCGCCCGCGTCGGCGTACCCGGCGCGGAAGGCGGTCTTGTAGGGGTACCACATCATCCGCCAGCCGGCGCCGCTGGCGGGGATGATGCCGTAGCCGATCTGGCCGAGCGCCACCACGCCGCCCGCGCTGTCCACGCGGAAGCGGTCGCCCAGCGGCGAGCCCGAGCGCAGGCGGAGGAGGATGTCGGACTGCGCCGCGGCGGGGGCGGCCAGGGCGGCGCCGAGGGCGGCCAGGAGCGATGCGCGTGCGAGGAGTCTCATCGGTTCACCGGTGGGTGCGAAGGGTGGCGTGCTGGAGGGTGGGTGGATGCGCAACGGGGGGGCGCCGCGCGGCGCCCCCCCGTCGAAAATGCATTCGGCGCACCTGCAGAAGAGCCGCGCGGACGGCGGGTGCCCCGCCGCCCGCGGCTCAGTTGGAATCTGCCTGGAGCCGGTACGTGCTGGCCGTGATCCGCCCGGCGTCGCTCTGGATCGGCGCGCGCGCGTTCACGTTCCCGGTGAGCGAATAGGTGCCGGTCACCCGGATGCGGGGGAGCTTCCCCTGCATCGTGGAGGCGATCCCGGCCAGGACCAGCGTTCCCGAGGTGTTGGTGATCCCGCCGTTGAGCCCGGCCGTCACGTTGGCTCCGGCGCTGCTGCCGTTCCCCGCGGTGAGGTTGAAGGCGCCCAGGTTCAGCGTGGCCACGTCTTCCACCGTGACCCCCAGCACCTGCACGTTGGAGGCGAGCACGGGGTCGAGCGGGGCCGACACGGGGACGTACACCGAGTCCAGCGACATCGGCACGGCGTTGGGATACCAGTTCAGCGGGGTGTTCCAGTCGGTCGTCCCGGCGCTGGCGGTCCAGGTGCGGGTGACGCCCATGACCGGGATGGGCCGGCTCCCCTGGAGGCGCCTGCCGATCGCCGCCATCAGCGAGGTCCCGTAGTCGGTGTAGGTCACGTAGATCGACGTGGAGCCGCTCACCAGCGCGGAGGCCGCGCCGGCCGAGTACGGGGGCCCGGAGATGTCGTCCAGGTGCATCGTGTCGACCTGCGCGGTCTTCACGTTCCCGTAGCGGTCCATCGCCTTGATGGTCACCAGGTACGGCGTGTTCGTGGCGGGACGACCCGCCGTGCCGGTGCGGAAGTAGGCCGCGCAGGGGTCGATCGACTCGCCGGGGTTCAGCAGCATGACGGTGGTGTACGCGCCCGGATACACCATGGTGGTGGTCGGCGCGCCCGCCGGGCCGGCGGTGCGCGGCGAGCAGATCTGCCGCTGGCCGGGGTAGTCGGGAACGGCCGGGTCCATGGCGCTGCTGCCGTTCAGCACCGTGACCGTGGTGGCGCCCAGCGCCACCGCCCGCTCACGCAGCCGGCGCACGGCGGCGGTGTCCTGGCTCTCCTCGATGCTCTCGGTGAGCTTGGTCTCGGTGTCGGTGACCGCCAGGATCTCGAAGAAGATCGAGTTGATGTCCTGCGTGGTCGTGGACTGCAGCGGCACCCGGAACGAGAGCGTGATCAGCCCGTCGTACTGGTTGGGGTCGGTGGGAACGGGAAGCGTCCGGTTCGCGTTCGTGTTCTTGCTCCGGATCATCACGCCGACCGGGAAGATGTCGAGCACGTCGGCCGGCTTGGTGATCGCCGCCACCTCGGCCTCGGTGAACACCTGCAGCACGTCGGGATAGGGCGAGTTCAGGTTCACCAGGTCGGCGCTCTTGGTCACCGCGCCGGTGGGCACGATCTGCGAGGCGATCGCCCCCGGGGCGGTGGTGCCGTCGACCCGCTTGAGCGTGGAGATCGGCGTTCCCGAGATGGTGTTGGAGCGCGCCACCAGGAGCAGGGTGACGTTGTTCAGGGCGACCCCCGTGCCGTTCTTGGCCCGGTAGGTGAACGTCACGTACTTCTGCCCGTCGACGTTGCGCGTCCCCTCGGTGAAGGTCTGCGTCGACACCGCCTCGAACACCAGCCCGCCCCCCGCGTTGGTCAGCGACCCAGACACGCCCGAGACGGGCGCGGACGCCGGAACCAGCTGGGCGCTGGGCTGGTCGGTGGCGATGCCCTCGACCTTCAATGTGTACAGGCCGATGGCCTTGGGCGGCTCCACCGGCGGCGCCGGCGGCGTCGGCGGCGTGGTAGGCGTGCTCTGGTCGGCGCATGCCGCCGAGACCAGCAGCAGCAGTATGGCGGAAGCGCGGTTCAGCGGGCGCATCGTGGTCGTCCTTTCCCGATGATTCGGGGCAAGCGCCGTCGCCGGAATCGGCGGACGGCTGGGGCGGCGCTGAAGCGCGCCGCCCCGGCTGGAGGTGGGGTTACGGATGGCCTGTACGGGTGGTTTCAGCCGCCGCCGCTGCCGCCCAGGAGCGTGAGCTGCGTCAGGCCGCCCAGGTCGTGCACGACCGGCTTCACGAAGGGCTTGCGCGAGACGCGCTGCTGCGGGGTCTCGGGCGAGTGCTGCTCGGAACGCTGTTCGGTCATCGGGATTGCCTCGGGACCAGAGTGAGCCGGGGAGGGAGCAATCGAACGGGACGCCGTCGGGACGGCCGAAGCTGCGGCAGCCATCACAATGACAATTGCTAGAAAGCTGCTACGTGTCAAGCGCCATACGGTGAATTTGCACGAACATCCGCTACGTACGGGCCACACGCTGGCGAGAGGACGGCTTGCAGGCGAAGGGGGTCGCTGTAGCAATCATGTCCCAGGCGGAGCTCCCAGGCCGGGGTGCGGGCGGTCTCGCCGAGCAGCGCCAGCACGGCGGCGGCGGCGGCGGTGTCCACCAGCAGCCAGGGGCTCTGGTCCAGCAGCCGCCCCAGCGCGTCGGCCGGGGTGATCGGGGCGAGCGCGGTGGGGAGCGCGGCCTCCACCCGGGTGAAGAGGAGCCCGGCGAGCGGCGCCGCGCGGCGCCACCGCCCGGGGCCGAAGGCGTCGGGGTCCACCCGGCCGCGCACCCCCACCGAGGCGCCGGCCGCGTAGCCGTGGTCCAGGTTGAACCGGCGCGGCCATCCCTCCACCCGCACCCCGCCCCCGGGTGCGTGCGAGAGGACCACATGGTCGTCGGCCAGGTAGTCCCACCCCCCGCGGATCAGGTTGAGGCAGGTGGTGCTCTTGCCGCCGAAGGTGGCGCCGGCCAGCAGCCAGGCGCCCCCGCCGGGCGCCACCACCGCGCCCGCGTGCACCAGGGTGCGGCCCAGCCGCCCCAGCAGCAGCGCCGCGGGAAGGGTGAGCGCCTCGAACATCTCCACCCCCCGGTCCGCGTCCGCGCCGGCCGGTGCGTCCACCCGCACGGTGGCCCGCAGCGCGGCGGGCTCGGCCACGGCGCTCACCCGCAGGTCCGGCGACGAGAGCAGCGCCTCTCCGCTCGCCCGCATCCACCCGGCGAGGATGCGCATGCGGAATCCGGGCGATCCGTCCGGCGGCGGAAAGGCGGGGGGGCCCGGCTCCACCCGGATCCACGCGCGCGCCTCGCCCGGCGCGGGCTCGCGCGGCGGTACGCGGGGGACCCAGGGCGCCACCGCCTCCCACACGGACGCAGCGACGCGCAGCGCCAGCGAGCCGTCTTCCAGCAGCGCGCGGACCACCGGCGGCGCGGGCTCCGCCAGGGCGGCGGCGGGCGCGTCACCCACCGGCGCGCGGGACGAATTCGGCATCGGCGTCGAGGGGGAGGGAGAGGTGGACGGGGTCGCAGAGCGGGAGCCAGCGCTCGAAGCGCGCGCGCGCCTCGCCGCGGCCCAGGGCCTCGGCGGCGGCGTGGCGCTCGGCGGGGGCGGAGCCGCGGCAGAGGGGGAAGCGCCCGGGCTGCGGCGTTCCGGCCGGAAGCGGGCCGGCCAGCGCGGCCCACACCAGGTCGGCCGTCATCTCCACCCAGAGCCGGTGGAGCGCGTCCCAGAGCTGGTCGGCGGTCTCGCCGCCGCGCACGGGGAGGAGGCGGCGCTCCAGCACCGGGCCGGTGTCGATCCCCGGGTCCACGCGGAAGGCGCTGGCGCCCAGCGGGACGCCGCGCAGCACGGCGTGGGTCACGGGGCTGTTGCCGCGGATCCAGGGGAGGAGCCCGGGGTGCACGTTCACCACGCCCTCGCGGGGGATGGAGAGGACCTGCGGCTCCAGGATCACGGCGCAGCGCGCCAGCACCACCACGTCGGGGTCGAGGCGGCGGAGCGCCTTCGCCATGCGCGCGCCGTTCGGCGGCCCGGTGAGCACCACCCGCTGCCCTCCCGCGCGGAGCCGGCGGTCGAGCCGGGGCCCGAGCCGCCGCTTCGCCCAGCGCAGCGGGAGGAGGGGGAGCGCGCGCAGCCGCCGCGCGGCGGAGGGGAGCGCCCGCCACTCCCGCGCGAGCCCGGGGACGCAGAGGAGGAGGGCGTCCGGGCGGATGCCGCGTTCGTTCAGCGTCTGCAGGAGCTGGCGGGCGAACTCCACCCGGGAGGAGAGGACGACGACGCGGCGGGTCATGCCGGGAATCTACGGAGGCGCTTCGGCGGGCGTCAAAGGACGGGAAGTGCGGGAGTGCGGGAGTGCGGAGGTGCGGAGGTGCGGAGGTGCGGAGGTGCGGAGGTGCGGAGGTGCGGAGGTGCGGAGGTGCGTTGGCCCTCGCGCGGATCCAGCGCACTCCCGCACTTCCGCACTCCCGCACTCTTTCAGAGCGAGCCCATCTGCACGGGCCTGCGCCCCTCGGTGGCCTCGGCGCGGAGCTGGCCGCAGGCGGCGGCGATGTCGCGGCCGCGGCTCTCGCGCACCGCGGCGGGAATGCCGCGCCCCTCCAGCACGCGCACGAAGTGCTCCAGCCGCGCCCGCTTCGACGGCTGCCACTCCGTCCCCGGGATGGGGTTGAAGGGGATCAGGTTCACGAACGCCCGGAACTCGTCCACCACCTCCGCCAGCTCCTCGGCCAGCCCCGGGAGGTCGGTCACGCCGTCGATCATCACGTACTCGAAGGTGATCCTCTTCCCCCCCGCCTCGTCGAACGTCCGCAGCGCGTCCAGGAGCACGGGGAGCGGATACTTCTTCTCCAGCGGGATGAGCTTCTGGCGCAGCGCGTGGTTGGGGGCGTGCAGGCTCACCGCCAGCCGGTACTGCTCCGGCATCTCCGCCAGCTGCAGGATCCCGGGGACCACGCCCACGGTGGAGACGGTGATGCGGCGCGCGCCCACGCCGTAGCCGCGGTTCAGGATCGCCAGGGCGGGGAAGAGCGCCTTCGGGTTCATCAGCGGCTCGCCCATCCCCATGAAGACGAGGTTGCTGATCTCGCCGTAGCCGTTGTCGCGCGCCCAGCGCCGCGCGCCGCGGTACTGCGCCACGATCTCGCCCGCGCCCAGCTGGCGGCGGTACCCCGCCCAGCCGGTGGCGCAGAACGAGCACGCCATGGCGCACCCCGCCTGGCTGGAGATGCAGAGCGTCAGCCGGCTGGGGGTGGGGATCAGCACCGACTCGATCAGCTCCCCGTCCTTCAGCCGGAAGAGGTGCTTGGCGGTGCCGTCCACCGAGCGCGAGAGCTTGGCCACCGCGGGCGCGGTGAGGTCGAACGCCTCCTTCAGCGCCTCGCGCTCGGCCGCCGGGAGGTCCGTCATCTCGTCGAAGCTCCCCGCCAGCCGCTCGTACAGCCAGCGCGCGACCTGCCCCGCGCGGTAGCGGGCCTGCCCGCGCGCGGCGAAGTGGTCGGCGAGCACCGCCTGCACCTCTTCGGGGAGGAGGCCGGCGAGGTCGGGCTTGATCGTCGCGGCGATGGTCATCGGGTTAAAAAAGTGCCAAGTGCTGAGTGCCAGGTGCCAAACGCAGGTGCGTCGTTCTCCCACGACCATCCCACGGACGTCATCCTGAGGCCGGCCGCACGGAACCAGCAACGTGCACGAGACTCGGCAGGCCGAAGGATCTATAACCGCGGCGGCGACAGCGCATCCGAAGGGCATCGCCACGTCCGCATTCGTGGCAGCCGCGTTGATTCACCGCCGGGGCGAAACGGTTCCGGTGCGTGCTTGATGCGGCACGGGGCGCGGGTTAGGTTTGCAAGGTCCGCACCGGCCACGCCCTGGGCGTGGCCGGGCCGTTTCCGGGGTCCGAGCCGCCGCCGATTTCGAGTGCTGCTGACCGAGCTGCTGAGCGCCGACCGCATCCTTGTCCCCCTGGCCGCGCGCACCAAGGACGCCGTGCTGGAGGAGCTGGTGGCGGTGCTGGCCGCGGCGGGGGTGGTGGGCGACGCGGACGCCACGCTGCGCGCCGTACGCCAGCGCGAGGAGGTGCTCTCCACCGGCATCGGCGGCGGCGTGGCCATCCCGCACGGCAAGTCCGACAGCGCGGGCGGGCTGGCGATGGCCGCCGGCGTGGCCGCCGACCCGGTGGACTTCGACTCGCTCGACGGGGAGCCGGTGCGGCTCTTCTTCCTGCTGGTGGGGCCGGAGAGCGCCGCGGGGCTGCACGTGAAGGCGCTCTCGCGCATCTCGCGGCTGGTGCGGCGCGACGAGGCGCGCGCCCGGCTGGCCGCCGCCGCCTCGCCCGCGGAGTTCATGGCGGTGGTGGCCGAGGCGGAGGCGGAGGGGTCGTGAGGGACTTCGCCCGGCGCTGGGGGCCGCCGCTCCTCTGGGCCGCGGCGGTCTTCGTCGCCTCCTCACGCCCCACCCTCCCCCAGCTCCCCTCGGTGCTGGGGTGGGACAAGCTGCAGCACACCGCCGCTTACGCCCTGGGCGGGTTCCTGATCGCCCGCGCGCTGGGCGGCGGCTGGCGCGGCGCGCTGCTGGCGGCCGCGCTGGGCTCTCTCTACGGCGCGAGCGACGAGGTCCACCAGCTCTTCGTCCCCAACCGGAGCTCCGACGTGCTCGACTGGGTGGCCGACACGCTGGGGATGCTGGCCGGCGCCGGCCTCTGGCACCTCTACCACCGCCACACCGAACGGCGCGCGCGCCGCGCCACATCCGACGTGCACGCAGCCGCGATCAATCCATGAGCCTGGAACGCCCCACCTCGTACCGCACCTCGGCCGCCGGCACCCTCCGCGCCGCCGACGCCGGGACCGCCGTGACCCTGGCCGGCTGGGTGCACCGCCGCCGCGACCTGGGCTCGCTGGTGTTCCTGGACCTGCGCGACCGCGAGGGGGTGGTGCAGGTGTCGTTCGATTCGAAGTGGTCGCCCCCCGAGGTGCTGGAGGAGGCGCGCCGGCTGGGGCCCGAAGACGTGGTGCGGGTGGAGGGCACCGTGTTCCCGCGCATCGCCGGGCAGCACAACCCCGACATGGCCACCGGCGACGTGGAGGTGCGCGCCACCGGGCTCGAGGTGCTCACCCGCGCCGAGCCGCTCCCCATCCAGGTCTTCTACGGGGCCAGGGACGAGCTCCCCTCCGAGGACCTGCGGCTGCGCTACCGCTACCTGGACCTGCGCCGCGGCGACCTGCAGCACGCCCTGCGCATCCGGCACGCGGCCGCGCAGAGCGCCCGCCGCTTCCTCTCGGAGCAGGGGTTCCTGGAGATCGAGACGCCGCTGCTCACCAAGCCCACCCCCGAGGGGGCGCGCGACTTCCTGGTGCCCAGCCGCAACCACCCGGGCGAGTTCTACGCGCTCCCGCAGAGCCCGCAGCTCTACAAGCAGCTGCTGATGGTGAGCGGCTTCGACCGCTACTTCCAGATCGCGCGCTGCCTGCGCGACGAGGACCTGCGCGCCGACCGCCAGCCCGAGTTCACGCAGATCGACGTGGAGATGGCGTTCGCCGCGCAGGAAGACGTGCTGGCGGTGGGCGAGCAGCTGATGGCCTCCATCCTCCGCGAGGTGGGGGGGATCGAGATCGAGACGCCCTTCCCCCGGCTCACCTACGCCGAGGCGATGGCGCGCTACGGCACCGACAAGCCCGACCTGCGCTTCGAGCTGCCCATCGTCGACGCCACCGAGGTGCTGCGCCGCGCCGACTTCCGCCTCTTCCAGCAGACCGAGGGGACGCCGCAGCGCATCCGCGGGCTGCGCGTGCCCGGCGGGGCGCGGCTCTCGCGCAAGGAGCTCGACGAGCTGCAGGAGGTGGCGAAGCGCGGGGGCGCGGCGGGCGCGCTCTGGGTGAAGCGCGGCGACGACGGCCTCTCCGGCCAGTTCGCGAAGGCGCTGGACGACGGGGCCCGCGACGCCTTCTACGCCGCCACCGGGATGGAGAACGGCGACCTCTTCGTGGCCGTGGTCGGCGAGTTCCGCGTGGCCGACCCGGGAACGCCGGGGCCGCTGGTGGGGCGCACCGACGGCGCCGCGCCGGTGGTGGAAGAGACGCACACCGTGCGCGCCGGGCTGGAGCCCGCGCTCGACGAGCTGCGGCGGCACCTCGCGCGCAAGCTCGACCTGGTCGACACGGCGAAGCAGGCGTGGCTCTGGGTGACGGAGTTCCCCCTCTTCGGCTGGGACCCCGATTCCGACCGGCTGGTCAGTGAGCACCACCCCTTCACCCGTCCCCACCCCGACGACGTGGCGGAGGTGCTGCGGGCCACGGCCGACGGCGCGCCCGCGGCCGAGGTGGCGCGGGCGCTGTACCGCCGGCCGGTGCGCTCGCTGGCGTACGACTCGGTGTGGAACGGGATGGAGATGTGCAGCGGCTCGGTGCGCATCCACGAGCCCGAGCTGCAGGCGGCGATCTTCCGCGCGCTGGGGATCGGGGCGGAGGAGGCGCAGACCAAGTTCGGCTTCCTGCTCGAGGCCTTCCGCTACGGCGCGCCGCCGCACGCGGGAGTGGCCTTCGGCTTCGACCGGCTGGTGATGCTGCTGGCGGGCGGGCAGAGCCTGCGCGACGTGATCGCCTTCCCCAAGACGGCGTCGGCGCGCGCGCTCTTCGAGGGTGCCCCCACCCCGGTGGCCGACGACCAGCTCCGCGAGGTGAACATTCGCCGGACTGCGTCGTAACAATCCGCAGCGCAGCGGCCGCCGGAAACGACGGGCGGGGCACCGGCGTGGACGGCCGGGCCTCGCCCGGCGGCGTTTGGAGGGCGGATGGCCCGGTTCTTGGAGACCCTCACCCCGGTTCGGGCGGACCAGGCTCCGGCTCAGCCGCGATCCCCGCGCGTTCGCCCGAACCGACCCTCTCCCGAACTGCCGGGAGAGGGTGACTGACGGCTCGCTTCGCTCGCGGCTGCGCGCCGAGGCTTCGTGGTCGTTGCCGTTGCCGTTACCTCTCCCATGTTGTTTGGGAGAGGTCGAAAAACAGGTGAGACGGCAGTTTGTCTCTCCTGTTTTTCGGGTGAGGGGCGCCGTTCGGGTGAGCGTGACATCCCTCTCCCAGGGTCGTCTAAGCAGGTCCGACGCAGAGACTGGCTTCAGAGAAAGAACGGGATAGACGATAGATGCCGGAACAGGCCATTCAGCACCGCATCCCCGCCGAGGGCGCCGACCCGCTGGCGCTCTCGGGGGTCAACGACGCCAACCTCAACGAGCTCGCGCGCCGCTCCGGGCTGCGCGTGTTCCTGCGCGGCGACCACCTCCTCCTCTCCGGCTCGCTGGAGGGGGTGGAGCGCGCCGTGCCCGTGGCGCAGCACATGATCGAGGTCGCGCGCCGCGGCGAGGCGCTGGGCACCGACGACGTGGCCCGCTTCTTCGACACCGCGGCCGAGGACGGCGGCCCCGCATTGGAGCGCCTCGCCGAGGCCGGGCGCGTGGTGGTGGCCGGGCCGCGCAAGACCATCACCGCCAAGAGCGAAGGCCAGGCGAAGTACCTCTCCGCCATCGAGGACAACGACATCGTGGTCGGGATCGGCCCCGCGGGGACGGGGAAGACCTACCTGGCCGTGGCGATGGCGGTGGACGCGCTGGCCAAGAAGCGGGTGAAGCGCATCGTCCTCGCCCGCCCGGCGGTGGAGGCGGGGGAGAACCTGGGCTTCCTCCCCGGCGACCTGCAGGAGAAGATCGACCCCTACCTGCGCCCGCTCTACGACGCGCTGGAGGACATGATCCCGCAGGACCGGCTGCGCCGGGCGATGGAGAGCCGCTCGATCGAGATCGCGCCGCTGGCCTACATGCGCGGGCGCACCCTGCAGGACGCGTTCGTGATCCTGGACGAGGCGCAGAACGCCACCACGGCGCAGATGAAGATGTTCCTCACCCGCCTGGGGCTGAACAGCAAGGCGGTGATCACCGGCGACAAGACGCAGATCGACCTGCCGCGCCGCGAGGACTCGGGGCTGCTGGAGATCGAGGAGGTGCTGAAGGGGATCCCGGGGATCGCCTTCGCCTACATGAAGGGCTCGGACGTGATCCGCCACCGCCTGGTGAAGGAGATCATCCGCGCCTACGCCGCCCACTCCGGGCACGAGCTGGAGCCGGGCGAGGCCTGATGCCCGGCGAGCGCGTGCCCGTGGAGCGGCGCGGCGCGCCGCGCGAGGCGGGAGAGCCCCCGCCCAGGCGGCCGCGCCCGCGCCTCCTCTTCCACGGCCTGCGCTTCGGCGCGCTGCTGGCCACCGCGGTCGCCATCTACCTCCTCTTCCCCGCCGGCGCCGCGCCCGGGCCGGTGGTGCTGGAGCGCGGGGTGGTGGCGCCGCAGGACGTGATCGCCCGCATCCCCTTCCAGATCCCCAAGACCGAGGAAGAGCTCCGCCGCGAGCAGGAAGAAGCGGCGCGCGGCGTTCCCCCCGTCTACGACTACCGGCCCCAGGCGGCGGACGGCGTGCTCTCCGCCGCCCGCGGCTTCTTCGCGCGCGTGGCCCCCACGGACTCCGTGGCGCCGGCCCGGCGCGGCGAGGCGGTGCGGCGGGTGCTGGCGGAGGGCGGCATCCCCACCACCCTGGGCGGGATCGAGGTGCTGCAGGACCCCGCGCGCCGCGCCGCCCTGCTCGACGCCACCGAGCGCGCGGTGCGCGAGCAGCTCCCGCGCGGGGTGGCGGCGAGCTCGCCGGAGCGGAGCGGGATCAGCGCGGTGCGGGTGCGTGGGATCGCCGGCGGCGAGGGGCTGGTCGCGGCCGACTCGCTGCGCACCGCCGACGGCTTCTACCGCACCGCCCAGCGCTACCTCCCGCCGGACGCGGGCCCCGACGCCGCGGAGCTGCAGCGGCTGCTGCTGGTGCGCTGGTTCCAGCCCTCCCTGGTGGTCAACGAGCGCGAGACCGAGGCGGCCCGGGCCCGGGCGCGCGCGGCGGTGGACCGGGTGAAGTACCGCGTGCTGGCCGGCGAGAAGATCGTGGGCGCGCGCGAGCAGGTGGGCGCGCGCGAAGAGGAGCGGCTGCGCGCCTATCAGGCCGCGCTCTCCGCCCACGGCGACGCCGCCAACCCCGGGCGCGCCCTGGCGCGCGCGGTGGGCTCGGTGCTCTACAACCTGCTGCTGCTGGGGATCCTGGGGATCCTGCTGCGCCTCTCGCGGCTGCACCTGTACGCCGACGACCGCTCGGTGGCCTTCGCGGCCGCGCTGGTGGTGGCGGTGGCGGCGCTCTCGGCGGTGATCGCGCGGGCGGGGCTCCCCAGCGAGCTGGTGCCGGTGCCTTTCGCGGCGCTGCTGGTGGCGGTGCTCTGGGGCGGGCGGCTGGCGCTCGCGCTGGCGCTGGTGCTGGCGCTGATCCTGGGCGGGCAGGGGCCCTTCCTGGGCGCGGCCGTCCCCTTCACCGCGGCGGTCGGCGGCGCCGCGGCGGCGTTCGGGGTGCGCGTGGCGCGGCGGCGGCTGCAGACCTGGATGGTGGTGGGGATCATCGCCGCCGCGTACGCCGCCACGGCGCTCTCCGTCGGCCTGCTGCGGGGGTGGACGCTGCGGGAGATCGGCTGGTCGGTGCTCTGGGGCGCGGTGAACGCCACGGCGTCGTCGCTGCTGGCGGTGGGCATCCTCCCCGTGGCCGAGTGGGCCACGCGGGTGACCACCAACCAGACGCTGCAGGAGCTGGCCGACCCCAAGCACCCGCTGCTGCAGCGGCTCTCGCTCGAGGCGCCGGGGACGTACGCGCACACCATCAGCGTGGCCAACCTGGCCGAGGCGGTGTGCACGGCCATCGGCGCCAACGCGCTGCTGGCGCGGGTGGGCGTGTACTACCACGACATCGGCAAGATCGTGAAGCCGCAGTACTACATCGAGAACCAGCCGCGGGGCCGTAACCCGCACGACAAGCTGAAGCCCTCGACGAGCGCGGCGATCGTGCGCGGCCACGTGGCCGAGGGGCTGAAGCTGGCGGACCAGTACCGCCTCCCTGACTCGGTGAAGGCCTTCATCGCGCAGCACCACGGCACGCAGCCCATCTCCTTCTTCCTGCAGCAGGCGAAGGAGGCCGACCCTGGCGCGCGCCTCGACCCGCGCGAGTTCGCCTACCTGGGTCCGCGCCCGCAGACGAAGGAGACGGCGGTGGTGATGCTGGCCGACTCGGTGGAGAGCGCCGCGCGCGTCCTCCCCGACCCCAGCCCCGAGAAGGTCCGCGAGCTGGTGGACAAGATCGTGAACGCCAAGATCGCCGCCGGCCAGCTCGACCAGTCGCCGCTCACGCTGCGCGAGATCAACCGCACCAAGGACGTGCTCGCGCGCGCCCTGAGCAGCATGTACCACCACCGCGTCGACTACCCCTCGTCGGTCGGGATCAACGGCTCGGGGGATGGTGCCGCGGGAACGCCGCAGGCCGGCGGAGCGGCGCCGTCGGACGCCTCCCCGCCACCCGCGGCCGGCGACGCGGGCGCACCCGTGGAGCCCGCCGCGACCGGCTCCGCGTCGAGGTGAGGGAGATGGACGGAATCGAGGTAGAGGTCAGCGTCGGCGAGGGTGTGGAGCCGCCGGTGGACGTGGCGCGCGTGGAAGCCGCCGTGCGCCACGTGCTGCGCGCGGAGGGCGTCGCCTCCGCCGAGATCTCGGTCGCGCTGGTGTCCGACGCGGAGATCGCCGCGCTGAACCTGGAGTACCTTGGGCACGAGGGCCCCACCGACGTCATCTCCTTCGCCCTGCACGAGGAAGGAGAATCGCCGCTCGGCGACGTCTACGTCGGCGTCGAGCAGGCGATCCGCCAGGCGTCCGAGTTCGCCGCCACCCCCGCGGACGAGGTGCTGCGCCTCGCCATCCACGGCACCCTCCACGTCCTCGGCTGGGAGCACCCCGAAGGTGCGGGGAGGACCGAAAGCGAGATGTTCTCGCGCCAGGAGGAACTGCTGAAGAGCTTCGCTGGCTGAGCAACTCAAAGCAGGCAGGCTAGCTGACCAGTACACCAACAAGCGTGTCGCATCCCACCGCTTGCCGCTGACCCTTGTGCCGAGCTTCGACGACTACATCGCCTGGAGCGGGTTTTCAAGGAACTGCAGGGCCGGGGATGCGCGGGAGGGACGACGCACATCCTGTTCGAGCGCAGGGGCCCGAAGGAGGATGCCGAGGTCGAATTGGAGTTTCGGAGGCTTTGCGCTGCGAATGCCACCGGCAAGGTGCTGCCGTTCGAGCCGGTCCTGTCGCACAAGATCTGCAACTCTTCAGGCCTGCAGCTCGCAGACCTCATCGCGCGGCCGATCGGACGCAAGATCATGAATCTCGCGCAGCCCAACCGCGCGTACGACATCATCCAGACAAAGTTCAGGCGCAGTCCAGACGGTGCGGTGAAAGGGTGGGGCCTGAAGGTATTTCCATGAAAAGCGAAAGGCCCCGGTATACACCGAGGCCTGACGCCGACCGGGAATGCCCAGTCCACTTGCCTGTAAAGTTATGTGCCTGCTCCGAGATTGTCAACCCGTCTACGACGAATGCCCGTGGGAGCCTGTCGGGCTGATCAATCGGCACACTTTCGCCTCCGCAGCCCCTGCCGCTATCCTTCTTCCTCGACCGCCCTGCTGTCGTCCACTTTGATGTAGGCTGATGCTCACCGAGCTGCGCATCCGCAACTTCGCGCTGATCGACCGGCTCTCCGTCCAGCTCGGCCCGGGGCTCAACGTGCTCACGGGCGAGACCGGGGCGGGGAAGTCGATCATCGTCGGCGCCCTCTCCCTGCTGCTGGGGGAGCGGGCGTCGTCCGAAGTCGTGCGCGCGGGCGAGGCGCGCGCCTCGATCGAGGGCGTGTTCGAGGTCGACGGGCGCGACGAGGTGGCGCGGCTGCTCGACGAGCGCGGGATCGAGGCGGAGGACGGCGTGCTTGTCCTCAAACGCGAAGTCGCCGTTGAGGGACGCAGCCGCGCCTGGGTGAACGGCACCCCCGCCACCGCCTCGCTCCTCGGCGAGCTGGGGCGGATGCTGGTGGACCTGCACGGCCAGCACGAGCACCAGACGCTGCTCCGCCGCGACGAGCAGCGCGCCATCCTCGACGCCTATGCCGGCAACGCACCGCTCGTCGCCCGGGTGCGCGCCGCCCACTCCGCCGTCGCCGAGCTGCGGCGCGAGATGGGCGAGCTGGAGCGCCGCCGCCGCGAGGCGCTGCAGCGCGCGGACTTCCTCCGCTTCCAGGCCGACGAGATCGAGGCCGCCAGGCTCCGCCCCGGCGAGGAGGACGCGCTGGAGGAGGAGGCGCGCCGCCTCTCCCACTCCGAAGAGCTGACCAGCCTCTCGGCCGCGCTCTACGACGCGCTCGCCGGCTCCGACCATGCCGTCGTCGGCTCGCTCGCGCAGCTCAACCGCGGCGTGGAGCAGCTGATCCGCATCGACCCGTCGCAGGAGGGGGTGCGGGAGCTGTTCGACACCGCCTATTACGCGGTGCAGGAGCTGGGCGAGCGGATGGAGCGGTACGCGCAGACGGTGGAGCATGACCCCGCGCGCCTCGACGAGATCCGCCGGCGGCAGGACCTGATCTTCCGCCTGAGGACGAAGTACGGCGGCACGGTGGAAGAGGTGGTGGAGGTGGGCCGCGCCGCCCGCGCCGAGCTCGACCTGGTGGACGGCGCCGGCTTCGAGCTGGGCGCGCTGCAGAAGCGCGCGGAGGCCGCGACGGAGGAGCTGGAGCGCTTCGCGGCGGAGCTGAGCGCGCGGCGGACCGACGCGGCCGCGCGCCTCGCCGGCGAGGTGAACCAGGTGCTGCCGGAGTTGGGGATGGAGGGCGGACGCTTCGAAGCGGTCTCGCTCCCGCTGGCCGAGCCCGGCCCGGCGGGCGCGGAGGAGATCGAGTTCCGCGTGTCGCTGAACCGCGGGTTCGAGCCGCGGGCGCTCTCGTTCGTGGCGTCGGGGGGCGAGATGTCGCGCATCATGCTGGCGCTGAAGACCATCCTGGCGCGGCAGGACGCGGTGCCCACGCTGGTGTTCGACGAGGTGGACGCGGGGATCGGCGGGCGGGTGGCGCTGCAGGTGGGGGAGAAGATGCGCGAGGTGGCCGGGAGCCACCAGGTGTTCGCCATCACCCACCTCCCGCAGATCGCGGCGCGCGCGAACGTGCACCTGCGCGTCTCCAAGGCCGAGCGCGACGGCCGCACCGCCACCGAGGTCGACACCCTGGCCGACGACGAGCGGGTGCGCGAAATCGCCCGCATGCTCGGCGGCGACCCCGAGAGCGCGGTGTCGCTGGAGCACGCGCGCGAGCTGCTGGGGCGCGGCGTCGCCGTCTGACGGATTGGTTCAGTCTTCCCGCTTGAACGGCGGTGGCGGCGTCGGCGCTGGAGGCGGCGGAGCCGGACGTGCCGGAGGCCGCTCGGTGGGCGGCGCGACGACGGGGCCCGGCGTCGGCGGCGGAAGCGGCTTCGCGGAGTCGGTGGCGGTCGTGTCGGACTTCGGCCGGGGCGGGCGGCCGACGAGCTGGTAGAGCACCCGTCCGCCGACCTCGATCGTTCCCGCGTGCGGCGCGAACCCGCTCCCCAGGATGGTGTTGCGGTAGAGGAGCGAGAACTCCAGCGGGAAGCGCGTCTTCCCCGCGAAGAAGGCGGGGAGCGTGCTGTAGCTCGCGCCGACGCCCACGCTGTGCCCCGTCCACGCCTCGGTGCGCTCCACCGGCCCCAGCCCCACCTCCGCGATGCTGTCCGCCGACGAGTAGGCCGTCGCCCCCCCATGCTCGAACTGGTAGGCCGCGGCGAAGGTCAGCTCGCGGGTGAGGCGGTAGCGCGGCATCAGCGACGCCCGCAGCCGCATCCCGGGCTCCCTGCGCACCAGTTGGAAGGGCGCGCTGTCGGAGGGGAACGGGCGCTCGGCGCTGAACGGGCGCCGCAGGACGTTGTGCGCGAGCAGCCGGGTGAACCCCGCCGACGCGCTCACCCAGTACCGCCCCGCCCCGAACCAGTCCGCGAAGACGTCCGCCGACACGCCCGCGTGCCCCACGTCGCGCGGCATCACCAGCAGGAAGGTGGTGTCGGCGTGCGGGCCCGTGGGGAGGCGGAGGCTGGCCGCCACGGTGGCGCGGAAGCCCCCCCGGTGGGCCGAGTCGGGGAGCGGGTAGCCGGGGACGTGGTTCACCAGCTGGAAGCGGGCGCCCACCTCCACGTCGCCCAGGTAGAAGGGCGTGGCGGCCGATTCGATGCCGAACGCCGCCGCCTCGTCGCCGGTGAGCTGCGCCTTGAGCGCCGCGCTGGCGAGCAGCTCCGCGGGGGAGACGCCGTGGGTGGGGAGCACCAGCGAGTCGCCCGGCGAGAGCTCGGCCACGCGGCGCTGCAGCTCGGTTCCCGCCGCGGAGCCGCGGGTGGGGAGGAGCGCGGCGTTTCCCAGCGCGGCGTACTTCGCCCCGATCTTGTTCAGCACCGCCTGGTTCGCCGCCGCGGCGGTGTTGAGGCCGAGCGTGCCGTCCTCCAGCGAGAGCCCCGCCACCGACGTCGCGTTGCGCTCGAAGGGAACGGTGATCCCCACCATCAGCCGGCTGTTGACGCCGTACGACAGGGTGAACGGCGCGCGCCGCACGTCGCCCGCGAGCCGGGCCCTGGCGGTGCCGATCTCCGGCGCCTCGGGCGTCACCGGGTTCGTCACGCTCCCCGCGGTGCCCACGAAGAAGCTGTCGAGCTGCGCCCGCGCCGGCGTGGCGAGCGGGGTCAGCACGCGCTCCGCCACCGTCTGGAGCTGCGAGCCGAACACGTCGCCGAGCGCCACGGTGCCCCCGGACCCGAAGCGCGAGTCGAACTGCGTGTAGGTTCCGCCGCCGCGGATCTCGATCCAGCCGCGCGGGAGCACGCGGGCGTCTTCGCCCTGCGCGCGGGCGTGCGCGGGAGCCAGGGCCGCGGCAAGGAGGAGCGCTCCGGCGGCGGAGCGGAATCGCGTCATGGAGTGATCGTGACGTGCGGTTCGATGGCGTTCGCGGGGCCCGCCGGGCGGGCGCGAAGGGGGACGCTAGCGGGGCGCGGGGGCGGTGTCAACGCGCGCCGTTGCGGGCTCCGGGGGGCTTCGGAAGGGCCGGGCGGGGGTTGACCCCCGGGGGGTGGATGGGTACATTTGTCGGCCGAAACGCGGGCATAGCTCAGTTGGTAGAGCGCAACCTTGCCAAGGTTGAGGTCGCCGGTTCGAGCCCGGTTGCCCGCTCTGAAGTGCGCCTGCTGAACCACGCAGGTACGGCGCCGTAGCCAAGTGGTAAGGCAGAGGACTGCAAATCCTCCACCCCCGGTTCGAATCCGGGCGGCGCCTCTCGAAGGGAGCCCGGAACGGATGTCGCCGGGTTGACAGATCGGTCCGAGCCGGGTAAATTTACCGGCTCTTGTGGGTCACGCCCCGTTCGTCTAGTGGCCTAGGACAACGCCCTCTCACGGCGTAAACAGGGGTTCGATTCCCCTACGGGGTACTTGAGCGGGAACTGGGGGAAAACGGGTCAGGGCCCCGCAGGCAGCAGCCCACCCCCTGGCGCGGGCGCGGTGCAAACCGGCCCGCGATAATGGACGACTAGCTCAGCTGGTTAGAGCGCTCGCTTCACACGCGAGAGGTCCGGGGTTCGAGTCCCTGGTCGTCCACTGAAGGAAAGTGATGGCGGGGTTCCGAAGCAACCGATGCGGTTGTCTGCGGGACCTCGCTTTCGTTGCGCCCTGATTGCAAGGGCTCGGTCGAGCCGGAATCCAGCAAAGCTCGTTTCGTGCCTTCTCGTGGTGCGACCTGCGGCGTGGTCGCTTGACTTGCGTGACGATCTTCCTACATTCCGAGGGAGGCGGGCGTGGGCGACAGGCAGAAGCTCGGGTTCAAGGAGGCTCGAGGCCTGATCCTCGATTCGCTGCGCGACCGGAACTACGGCCATTGGCCTCGCAAGGACGCGCCGGTGAAGAACTGGCTCCAGTACGAGAGGATCACGCCCGAGGAGGTGATCGAGCTGTTGCTTCGTTGCCGGGGCGATCAGCACACCGCGAGCCCCTGCCACTTCGATCCGGCCACCACTGCGCACGAGTTCCGGATCGAGAAGGAGGGGCAGCGGTGGTACGTGAAGGCGTACGGGGATGACGACCTGGAGCAGACGGTGTTCATGAGCGTTCACCCGTCGTGAACTCCGAAGCTCACACCTCGGACCTCTCGCGTGTGAAGCGAGCGCTCTATCGACCTGAGCTATGAACGGATGAAGATCTGGAAGCGGGGCGACGAATCACGGGCGATCTGCCCGACCTGCGAGCGGCGGACGGACGTGGTTTTCGCCGAGCGGACGGTCGACGTCGAGCAGCCGATCCCTCATTCCGTCGCGGGGGTGCTGGTCGCGGTCTGCCGCGAATGCGACGGGATCGCGATGGTCCCGCACCAGTCCACCCCCAGGCTGAAGGAAGGGCTCGCGAAGGCTGCCGGGGAGACCGTGAACACGCGGATTCCGGGTCACCTGAAGGACATCCTGTTCCTGGTCGCGGAGATCCTTGCCATCGACGTGATTGGAGACGGCCGTCCACAGCCGGCTCCGGTGCTTCGAACGCTGCTCTACGAGTTCTCCAGGAACGGGGCGTTCGCCGAGCGCGTGCGGCGGCACATCGGCGATCCGCTCACACAGGGGCCGGGAGACCAGGACATCTCGGTAAAGGTGCCGGCGCGGGTGCTTTCGGCCGTCGACAGCACGGCGAAGCGGATGGGGATGAACAGCCGCGCCGAGGTGGTCAAGGGAGTGATCGCGACGGCCAAGGAAGACATCCTCGATCGCCACGACAAGGTCCTGGAGGAGCGTCTGCGCGGGGCGCTGGTTGCCGTCGGATAGCCGCCGCGCTTCTCCGCGTCCCTGCGCAAGGTGCCGTTGCGTCCAGCTACGCGGCGCGCTTGCTTTTCGGTCGCGGAGAGTGCGTATTGCGACAGTTTCGGCAGCCTGCTTACCCGCTCAGGGGTTCAGTCATGAAGCTCCGCACCTGCTTCGCTCTCGCTGCCGGGGTGGCAGTCGCCGCCTGTTCGCGCAGCGTAATCGCATCAGACATACGTGACGTGGACGTCCGGCACCCGGACCGCGTACCAGCCGTCCGGCGTGCGGGGGCGATCGATCCGGGAGACAACACCGTTCCAGGCCCGACCATAAGCCTGGCCCAATCCGATTTGGTGGATGCCGACGTGGGTGTCTCGTCGGCGGATAACGTGGACCCGGCAGACCTGAACATTCCAGCTCCGACTCGTGTTCTGGCCCAATCCGGGAATTGAGAACCGGAGGCGGGCCAGCGTGGAACCAGGCATGCCCAAGGGCGGGAGCGCTTCGTGGTGGAGCAACGAGAATCTCGCCAACGAGGCCGCGCCATTCTGCGTGCACGCACGATGAGCCGTTGGCGCAAGCGCCTCGGGGCATTAGCTTTCCGGCGGCCGATATCCCGTTCCACGGCTTCCGGTCCGCTCTCCGAAACGCCCGCTCCCGAGCTTTCGTGAAACTCCGCACTTTCGCAGCCGCCGTCGTGGTCGCCGCTGGCGCGCTCGCGCCGGGCGCACGGGCGCAGACGCCCGCCGCCGCGCCGCCGGCCGGGCCCGCCTCCGCGCTGCGCATCGACATCAACATCCCCGAGAACCGGCTGCGCGTGTACGACGGCGACAGCCTGCTCAAGGTCTACCGCGTCTCGGTGGGGCTGCCGGGGCACGACACGCCCGACGGCGAGTTCACCATCGACCACGCGGAGTGGAACCCGTGGTGGCGCCCGCCCGCGCGCGACTGGGCGAAGGACGACCACGTCACCCCGCCCGGGCCCGACAACCCGATGGGGCGGGTGAAGCTCTTCTTCGCCCCCTACTACTACATCCACGGCTCGCCGCACGTGCGCGATCTGGGGCGCGCCGCGTCGCACGGGTGCGTGCGGATGATGAACACCGACGTGATCGAGCTCGCGCGCCTGCTCCACGCGCGCAACGGGGGCTCGGTGAGCGACGCCGAGATCACCCGGCTCCTCGCCCACTCGAGCCAGACGCGCGCCTCGCGCATCGCCACCCCGGTGCCGCTCACCCTGCGCTACGACCCGATCGTGGTCGCGGACGGCGAGCTGCGCATCTACAAGGACGTGTACAGCCGCAGCCGGGTGCACGCGGAGGCGGTGATTCAGGCGCTGATCGCCGCCGGCTACGACCCCGCCAGCGTGGACCGTGCCGATGTGCGGCGCGTCCTCGCCCGCGCGGCTGCCGCCCGCGGCACCTACGTCGCCAAGCTCACCGAGGCGTTCGCCGACATCAGGGCGGTGGAGGCGGGGACGGTCGCGGCGCAGTAGCGGACCGGCCGACGATTCGAACCGGCGAGGGCCGCGGAGGTGGGTGCGGACGAGGCGGCTGAGGCCGCCGCTACAACGGCACACGGTCCGCCTGCGCGGACACCGACGGCAACAGCACGTCATCGCGGGGCGGGCCTTTACGGGCTCGCCCCGCGCGTCGTGGCAGACGTGGCGGGAACACGAATTGCCCCCGTCCGGATGATCCGGTGTCCGCGAAGGCGGACTGCATGCCGTTGTAGCGGCGAGTTTACTCGCCTATGTGTGCGCCTATGTGCGCGCCTATGTGTGCGCCTCTGTGCGCGCCTGTTCACCCGCGACGTTCACGCGACAGGATGAACCCGTTCAGCCCCGACCCTCTGCTCGTGCGCCTCATCACGCCGCGCGAGCACGCGGCGGCGATGGAGCTGGTGCGGCGGGTGCGGCGCGGCGTGCCGGCCGAGCTGTGGCGCGCGCTCCTCTTCGGCTCGCGGGCGCGCGGCGAGGGGCGTCCGGACTCCGACCTCGACGTCCTCCTGGTCTTCCACGCGCTCCCGCGCGACCGCGAGCCGCAGGCGGGGATCGCGGAGTGGATCGCCGAGGAGGTGGCCGAGGAGTCGGGCGTCCCCGTGACGGTCTGGTCGGTGTCGCGCGTGGACCTGGAGCGCGGCCGCCGCACGCCCATGCTGGTCGATGCGCTCGACGACGGGATCCCGCTCTGGCCGGCCGGCGCACCCCCGCTCCGCGTCGACTTCACGCCGGACGACGCGCTCTTCTGCACCGGGCAGCTGCTCGACCGGGTGGAGGAGGGGAGCGCGGAGGTCGAGGACGCGGTCGCGTCCGGGGCTTACGGCGCCGCCGCGCGGCGCGCGCGCGACGACCTGGTGCGGCTCTGCACCGCCGCGCTGCTGCTGGAGGGGGTGACGCGCCCGCGCACCGCGGAGTGCGTCGCCTGCTTTGTGGGGCGGCATGGGCCGCCGCGCGCGCTGGTGCCGGTGCTGCGCTGGGCGGCGGACTCGTTCGGCGCGGACGGGAAGGACCGGGCGGGGCCGATCGCGCCGCCGCCGGGCGGCCTGGGGGCGGCGGCGCACGCGGTGGAGGCGCTGCGGGAGCGCGTCGGGGGGCTGCGGCGCGCGCTGGCGGAGGCGCTCGGCGAGGCGGACTGAGGGCGCGCGGCCGCAAGAGGAGGGGGCGCGGGTCTTGCTGGATTGGGGGGGACGGGCCCGTGTGCGGCCCTCTCAGCCAAACCGGCGGATTCCGGAACCGCGACCCATGAAGCTCTTCCAGAAGGACCCGCGTCGCAGGCGGACGCACGTGATGGTGTTCGCCATCACCTTCGTGATGAGCACGCTGCTCACCGCGTTCTTCTCCACCCAGGTGGTGGCGGGCCACACCTACGAGGCCAAGGCGCGCGAGAACCGCCTGCGCCCCATCGTGATCCCCGCGCCGCGCGGCACCATCCTGGACCGCAACGGCGACGTGGTGGCCACCAGCATCACCTCGTACACGCTGCAGGTGCTCCCCAGCGACAGCGGCATCATCCACCGCACCCTGCAGGACCTGGCCCCCTTCGTGGGGCTGGCGGGGAGCGACGTGGAGCGGCTGATGGCGCAGCGCAACCGCCGCCCGCATGACCTGCTGGAGGTGACCGACCGCGCCACCTACAGCCAGGCCGCCGCCCTGGAGGAGCGCCGGGCGGCCTTCCCCAACATCATGGTGGTGGAGCGGCCGCAGCGGTACTACCCGGCGGGCGCGGCCATCGGCCACATCGTGGGCTACGTCAGCGAGATCACCCGGGAGCAGCTCAAGGCCGCGCCGTACAAGGACCTGGGCTACAAGCAGGGGCGGCTGATCGGGCAGGCGGGGATCGAGAAGCAGTACGAGCGCACCCTCTCGGGCGAGGACGGCGCCCGCTACGTGGAGGTGGACGCCCGCGGCCGGGTGGTGAACCCCACCGCGTCGATCACCGCGCTCGACCCCAGGGCGGGGAACCCGCTGCGGCTCACCATCGACGTGCGGCTGCAGGAGTACATCCACCAGATCTTCCCCGACACCATGCAGGGGGCGGTGGTGGCGATGGTGCCCTCGTCCGGCGAGGTCCTGGCGCTCTACAGCCATCCCACGTACGACCCCAACGCCTTCGTCGGCCGCATCCCGGCGGACCTCTGGCGCGCGCTGAACACCGATCCGCGCAAACCGCTGCTGAACCGCACCATCAGCGCCCTCTACCCCCCCGCGTCGACCTTCAAGACGGCCACGGCGGTGATGGGGGTGCGGCTGGGGATCGTGACCAAGGACAGCCGGATGCCCATCCCCTGCACCGGCGGGATGGCGTACGCGGGGCGCTATGCCCGCTGCTGGAACCATGCGGGGCACGGCTACCTGGACCTGGCGCACGCCATCGAGAAGTCGTGCAACGTCTACTTCTACCAGCTCGGCATCCGCATCGGCCTGAACAACCTGGCCATGCTGGCCACCCGCATCGGCTTCGGCCACCGCGCCGGGATCGACATCCCCGCCGAGGTGAAGCCGATCTTTCCCCCCACGGCCGCCTGGTACAAGGCCTACTTCAAGGTGCCGGCGCAGCCCAGCGACGTGATGTCGCTGGCCATCGGGCAGGGGCCCAACTCGCAGACGGTGCTGAACATGGCGAGCTTCTACGCCGCCATCGCCGGGACCGGGCGCGGCGTGACCCCGCACCTGGTGCGCAGCGATTCGGTCGACAAGCTGAGGCCGAACATCGACACCGGCCTGACCCCCGAGCAGCTCACCAACATCTGGGCGGGGCTGCAGCTGGTGACGGAGGAAGACGGCACCGCGGTGCAGTCGAGCCTGGCGCGCTACAAGCTGTACGGCAAGACGGGGACGGCGCAGAACCCCCAGGGTGCCGACCACGGCTGGTTCGTCGGCTTCGCGGGGCTCCCCAACGGCCACCCGGAGGTCGTGGTGGCGGTGATCGTGGAGCACGGCCTGCACGGCGACGCGGCGGCGCCGCTGGCCTCGAAGGTGGTGAACTTCTACCTGGACCGGTTGCACCATCACCCGTTCGACCCCACGCCTACCTGGGGCGAGCGCATGCGCGCGGGGAAGGCCGCCGGGTTCGACCCGGCCGGCCGGGTGCTGATCCCCGTCGGCGAGTCCACGGCGGCACAGGAGCAGCGCCAGGAACGGCCTGGATCGAAGAGCTGAAGGACGAAAAGAAGGGTTCACACAGAGGAACCAGAGGGACCAGAGAACGGATGATCTTTTCCTCTGGTCCCTCTGGTTCCTCTGTGTGAGACCCTTCCGTCGGCTTGACGGAGGTGGGGGCCGGCGGCCAAGTTGTCGCGCTTCCCCCGCCCGGCGCAGACGGCCGCGCGGGCCACGCGAATTCGGCACTGCGGAATGGCGAACCGATCCCCCGCGAAGCGCGCCGCGGCCATCCCCCACGGGCTGGGCCGCGCCGAGCTCCTGGAGATGTACCGGCTGGTGCGGCTCACCCGCTCGCTCGAGGAGCGGCTGGAGCTCCTCTTCAAGCAGTCGAAGGTGGTCGGCGGCCTCTTCCGCTCGCTGGGGCAGGAGGGCGAGTCGGTGGCCAGCGCCTTCGCGCTCCGCCGCCGCGACGACGGCACCGGCGACATGCTGAGCCCGCTGATCCGCAACCTGGGATCGATGCTCACCATCGGCGCGCGCCCGGTGGAGGTGGTGCGCCAGTACATGGCCAGGGGCGACAGCCCGGCGCGCGGCAAGGAGCTGAACATCCACTTCACCGACTTCCGGCGCGGCTTCATCGGGCAGATCAGCCCGCTGGGCGACCTGGTGCCGGTGATGGCGGGGGTGGCGCTCTCCTTCAAGCAGCGCGGCGAAGACCGGGTGGGGATGGTCTACATCGGCGACGGCGCCACCAGCACCGGCGCTTTCCACGAGGGGATCAACTTCGCCGCGGTGCAGCGCTGCCCGCTGGTGGTGATCGTGGAGAACAACGGCTGGGCGTACTCCACCCCCACCCGCCTGCAGACCGCCGCGAAGTCGTTCGCCGACAAGGCCGCCGGCTACGGCGCCGCGGCGGACCGGGTGGACGGCAACGACATGCTGGCCGTCTACGGCGCGGCGAAGCGGGCGGTCGAGCGCGCCCGCGCGGGCGAGGGGGTCACGCTGATCCAGGTGGACACCTACCGCCGCAAGGGGCACGCGCAGCACGATTCGCAGAGCTACATGGACCCGGCCGAGATCGAGCGCTGGGCCACCACCAGCGACCCCCTCGACCGCTACGTGGCGGCGCTCACCGGGAGCGGCTGGGCGGGGGCAAAGGAGCTGGCGGAGATCGACCGCGCGGTGGACGCCGAGCTCGACGCCGCGGTGGCCGAGGCGGAGGCGTCGCCGCTCCCGGAGCCGGAGGAGGCGCGGACGGACGTCACCGGCGACGGCCCCGTCCCCGGCCCCTGGTACCGGCTGGACCCACCCGACCCGACGAAGGCCTGATGGCGACCGCGACCAAGAGCAGGGCGAAGCCCGAGCACGTGAGCCTGACCGCGCGGGGGAAGCCCGTCACCCTCCTGGAGGCGATCCGCGAGGGGCTGTGGGAGGAGATGGAGCGCGACCCGAGCGTGTTCCTGATGGGCGAGGACATCGGCGTCTACGGCGGCGCCTTCAAGGTGACCGAGGGGATGCTGGAGGCCTTCGGCGGCCTGCGCGTGGTCGACACGCCGATCAGCGAGATCGGCTTCACCGGCGCGGCGGCGGGGGCGGCGCACATGGGGATGCGCCCGGTGGTGGAGATGCAGTTCATCGACTTCATCGCCTGCGCCTACGACATGATCACCAACTACGTGGCCACCAGCCGCTACCGCGGCTCCGGCGCCGTGCCGATGGTGATCCGCGGCCCCAGCGGCGGCTACGTGCGCGGCGGGCCCTTCCACTCGCAGAACCCCGAGGCGGCGTTCTTCCACACGCCCGGCCTCAAGATCATCTACCCCGCCACCGCCTACGACGCCAAGGGGCTGATCAAGGCGGCGATCCGCGACGACGACCCGGTGCTCTTCTTCGAGCACAAGTGGCTCTACCGCCGCCCGCAGCTGCGCGAGGTGCTGCCGAACGAGGACTACACCGTTCCCATCGGCAAGGCGCGCACGCACCGCGAGGGGAAGGACCTGACCATCGTCACCTACGCCGCGCTGGTGCACAAGTGCCAGGAGGCGGCGGAGCTGCTGGAGAAGGAGGACGGGCTCGACGTGGAGATCATCGACCTGCGGACGATCCTGCCGCTGGACGACGACGCCATCGTGGAGAGCGTGAAGAAGACGAACCGCCTGCTGATCGTGCACGAGGACACGCGCACCGGCGGGATCGCGGGCGAGATCGCCATGCGGGTGAGCGAGAAGGCGTTCGAGTGGCTCGACGCGCCGATCCAGCGGGTGACCGCCATCGACGCGCCGATCCCCTACTCGCCGCCGCTGGAAGACTACTTCCTCCCGCAGACGGATGACATCGTGAAGGCGGCGCGGTGGCTGGCGAAGTACTGAAACAGAAGTGCCAAGTGCCAAGTGCCAAGTGCCAAGTGCCAAGTGCCAAGTGCCAAGTGCCAAGTGCCAAGTGCCAAGTGCCAAGTGCTAAACCAGTGCCCGATGCTGAGGAGTCGCACGTGACCCCAGCACTTAGCACTTAGCACTTAGCACTTAGCACTCCAAGAGATACCCGAACCCAACCGGGAAGCTGACCATGGCCCGAGTCGAAGTCCCGATGCCCCAGATGGGCGAGTCGATCGCCGAGGGGACCGTTTCCGTGTGGCGGAAGAAGATCGGCGATCGCGTGGAGCGCGACGAGCCGATCATGGAGATCTCCACCGACAAGGTCGACGCCGAGATCCCCTCGCCCGTGGCCGGCGTGCTGGTGGAGATCGTCGTCCACGAGCAGGAGACGGTGGAGGTCGGCACCGTGGTCGCCTACATCGAGACCGACGTGGCCGCCGCCGCCGCCGCGCCCGCCGCGGCTCCGGCGGATCCCGCCGCGGGCGTTCCGGGGGAGCGGCCCACCACGCTGACCGAGGAGGCCGTCGGCCAGCCGGAGGCGGGCGAGTCCACCCACGCCGACGCCGCGGCCGGGGAGCAGCCGGCCATCGCCGCCTCGGCCGGCCAGGGGGCGCAGGCGGGGACCGCGGGGGGCAACGGCGGCCCGCAGACGGCCGAGGAGCGGCTGCGCACGCGCTCCACGCCGCTGGTGCGCAAGATCGCGGCGGAGCACGGCGTCGAGGTCGCGGCGGTGCAGGGGACCGGGCGGGCGGGGCGCGTCACCAAGGAAGACATCCTCCGCTACGTGGAGGAGCAGAAGCAGGCGCCGGCCACCGTCGGCGCGGGCGCGTCCACCACGCAGCCGCCGGCGAAGCGTCCCGTGGCACCGGCGCGCACGGGCGACGAGGGGCCGTTCGACTGGGACGAGTTCTACGCGCACGTCCATCACCCCGAGGTGAAGGCGGGGCCGAACGACCGCGTGGAGCCGGCCGACCGCATCACCCAGATCATCGCGCAGAACATGGTGCTGTCGCGGCGCATCTCGCCGCACGTGCACTCGTACTTCGAGGTCGACTACTCCCGCATCGACCAGATCCGCAAGAAGAGCAAGCGCACCTGGGAGGAGCAGGGGGTGAAGATCACCTACACCCACTTCATCGCCTGGGCGGTGGCGCGGGCGCTGCGCGAGCACCCCAAGCTCAACGCGAGCTACGGCAACGACCAGGTGATCTACCGCGCCGACGTGAACCTCGGGATCGCGGTGGCGATGGACAACGGGCTGATCGTGCCCGTGGTGAAGGGCGCGGACGAGCTGTCGCTGGCCGGGCTCGCCAAGCGGATCAACGACCTGGCCACGCGCGCGCGCAACCGGCAGCTGAAGCCGGAGGAGATCCAGGGCGGCACCTTCACCATCACCAACCCCGGGATCTTCGGGACGACGATCGGCTTCCCCATCATCAGCCAGCCGCAGGTGGCGATCCTGGGCGTGGGCGGGGTGGAGATGCGCCCGGCCGTGATCACCGACGAGTTCGGCAACCACGCCATCGTTCCCCGCAAGCGCGGCTACATCTCGCTCGGCTACGACCACCGCCTGGTGAACGGCGCCGATGGCGACCAGTTCCTCGCCCGCATCAAGCAGTTGATGGAGAGCTTCCCCGAGGAGGTGTGATCGGGCCGGAGGAGATTGCCGCGCGGGTGGCGAAGGAGGTCGCGCTGGTCCGGAACCCGGAGCGGCGCGACCTCCTCCTGCGCCTGCTGGTGGAGCCGCGGCGCGAGGGCCGCGCCTGGGAATACGGCGCACCGGGGGAGCGCTACCCGTACTGGGTGGTCGCCGAGGCGCCGGACGAGGGATTGATCCTGGTCTACTGCGAGGAGGGGTTCGGTCCCGAGTTCCCGTGGGGCTTCCTGGACACGGACGGCCCGTTCCGCGACTCGCTCGGCATGGACTCGCAGTGGGACTGGTACCTCGAGGCGGCGCTGTGCCGCTCCGGGCTCTGGCGCGGCCCCTGGGCGCTGGGCGAGCGCTCCCGGCTTCCCCCCGCGGTCCGGTTCCGGCACCGGAAGAAGAAGCCTGCTCCCGGGCCGGATCGGCACGGCGGCTCCGGAGCCTCTCGAGGGCCCAACTGAGGGAGTGCTTCCTCGTGCATTCGGACATTCGGAAACACCCGCACAGAAGATTCTCACACGGAGTCAACGGAGTAAACGGAGGAAAGACGAGGGTCGTTCTCCGTTGACTCCGTTGACTCCGTGTGAGCCCATCTGTTGACTGAATGCACAGTCGATCCGTCGAAACCATGGACCCGGCGCACTTCCGCGTTTCGCCCGCGGTTCCGCCTACCCTTCCACGGGCACGTCCGTGCACTCCGACATGTAGGGGTCGCAGGTCCAGCGTGGCGGCTGCGTGTAGGTGCATCCGCACGAGCAGGTGTTGCCGCAGGTATATCCGCAGCTGAACGCGGCACTGGGAGACGGCGAGCAGTAGTTGATGGAGTCGTCCACCGGATCGGGGTCGCACGGGTCGAGCAAGTCGCTCGCCTGGCGGCCACGCACGGTGCTTTGCCCCCTTCCGCCGCCCGCCTCGAAGGTCTCCACCTTCAGCTCCTCGATCTGCAGCTTGAGCTTTCGCATCCCGCGCCTCCCCGCGTTGGTGGTTCGATCTTCCCGCAACGTTTCGTCGCAAAAATGTGGGCAGCAGGGCGGAATCACAACCGCGCTCGCAAGATCACGTCTCCAACTGGAAGGATGAACGGCGAGGAGCTCGTCCGCCCCGCGCGCTTCGCTTGCGCCGTGCCGACGGCTCGTTTATGCTGCGGCGGTGTATCATCCCGCCGTATGGTGACATCCCCTGAATCCCAAACAGGACCCATGTACGAGCAGACGCAGGGCTACGCAGCCTATCAGCAGCCCGTCGCCGCGATCGACGCCTCGCGGCGGGCGCAGTTCATCACCCGCACCTACACGCACCTGCTGGCCGCCATCGTCCTCTTCACGGCGATCGAGGTGGTGCTGTTCCAGTCGGGGGTTGCCTATCCGATGGCGCAGGCGATGCTCGGCACCAGCTGGCTGCTGGTGCTGGGCGGGTTCATGGTGGCCGGATGGCTGTTCAGCAGCATGGCCGCGCGCGCCCAGACCCGCTCGGGGCAGTACCTCGCGCTCGCCGGCTACGTGCTCGCCGAGGCGGTCATCTTCGTCCCGCTGCTGGTGATCGCCGATGTCAACGCGCCGGGTGCCATCGGCAGCGCCGCGCTGCTCACGCTGGTCGGCTTCGGGGCGCTCACCGGGATCGCGATGACCACCGCCAAGGACTTCACCTTCCTGGGCGGCATCCTGCGCTGGGCCGGCGTCGCGGCGCTGCTCTTCATCGTCGGCGGTGTGCTCTTCGGTTTCCAGCTGGGGATGTTCTTCTCGTTCGCGATGGTGGTGTTCGCGGGCGCGACCATCCTCTACAGCACCAGCAAGATCCTGCGGACCTACCCGGAAGACCGCTACGTCTCCGCCGCGCTCGAGCTCTTCGCCTCGGTGGCGCTGATGTTCTGGTACATCCTGCGGATCTTCTCCTCGCGCCGCTGATCGCCGGCCGCACGCTTCGCGGAGCGGGGCCCGGGCGCAAAGCCCGGGCCCCGCTCGCGTCACCGGGCGAACGGAAGGCCGGCACCCCCGACGGTGCCGGCCTTCCGTTTCTCTGTTGACCATCCGGCGCGGCCGCCGCAGACCGTGCCGAAGCCCCCTGCGCGGTGACCTTCCACGAGGAGCGTTCCATGCCGACGATCACGAAGTTCCTGAAGGACGATGAATGGGTGAAGGGGGTCGGTCCGGATTTCTTCTTCCCGAAAGAGTCTCCTCACCTGCACCTGGTGTTGTTCGACATTTACGACATTAAGGCGGAGGACAAAGAGGAGGATATCTACGAGGATCTCCGTATGCATCACACGAAGGGCTTTTTTCTCACCAACCGCGACGGAAAGCGCAACCTGAACCTGGTCAAAGCGTCGCCGGCAGAGATCAAGGAAGCGTTCGACGATTTCTTCGACGACGCCGAGGTGCGGCGCAAGGTAAAGAAGCGGTTCGAGAACATCACCGGCTACGATCCCGATTGACGGCTGCACCCCGGTGATGGCTCCGGCAGGTCTTCCGCATCTTCGCACGTCGGTAGAGGGCGGTGGCGAGGTACGGGGTTGCGTCCGTGCGCCGGTCTTCCTTCATTTCAGCGCATGAGCACCCTCATCGCCGAACCCGCCGCGCCGGCGCGCCCGCTCGAAGTGCGGCGCCTGGGGCTGGTCTCGTACGCCGACGCGCTGGCGCTGCAGGCCGAGCTCGTCGCCGCCCGCCGCGCGGGCGAGATCCCCGACACGCTCCTCCTGCTGGAGCACCCGCACGTGATCACCCTGGGCAGCGGCTCGCACGCGGAGAACGTGCTGGTGACGCCCGAGGAGCGCGCGGAGCGGGGAATCGAGCTCTTCGAGACCGGCCGCGGCGGCGACGTGACCTACCACGGGCCCGGCCAGCTGGTCGGCTACCCCATCCTGGACCTGAAGCCCGACCGCCAGGACCTGCACCGCTACCTCCGCGACCTGGAGGAGATGCTGATCGGCGTGCTGGGCGAGTTCGGGCTGCGGGGGTCGCGCAAGGAGGGGCTCACCGGCGTCTGGGTGGACGATCGCAAGCTGGCGGCAATCGGGGTGCGTGTGTCGTCGGGGTGGATCACCAGCCACGGCTTCGCGCTCAACGTGAGCACCGACCTCTCGTTCTTCGGCGCGATCGTCCCCTGCGGCATCCGCGACCACGGCGTCGGCTCCATCTCCGGCGAGGTGGGACGGACCGTCGCGATGCGGGAGGCGGAGGACGCCGTCGTGCGGCAGATGGAGCGCGTCTTCCGCTGAACGGATCCACCACGCGGAGACGCAGAGGCGCAGGGGAGAGCCGCGGCTCCCTTCTGCGCCTCTGCGTCTATGGTGACAACTTCTGTAAGGAGATGCTTGCAACCGTCACGGCGCAAAAGAGTTGCCCGTTGCCTGCGCACGGTTGCGGTAGCAGATTGGCGCAGGTTTTCGACGTCCCTTGCCGCCCGGAGGGTGGATGCGGAGGGTCTCACAGCTCGCCGCCGGGATCGTGCTGTTCCACGTGCTGAACGGGGAGCGGCGCTACCTGCTGGTGCGCTCGGCGCTCACCCGGCGGCCCATCTGGGAGTTCCCCAAGGGCGGGGTGGAGGTCGGCGAGACCGACGAGATCGCCGCCGAGCGCGAGCTGCAGGAAGAGGCCGGCCTGCGCACCGGCGACTACCGGGTGCTCGACGGCTTCCGCGAGGAGGAGCGCTACGTCTTCACCCAGGGGAAGGGCGAGTCGCGGGTGCTGATCGTGAAGCGGGTGGTCTACTTCCTCGCCGAGTCGCACACCGACGCCGTCACCATCTCGCACGAGGCCGAGGCCTTCCGCTGGGCGCCGTACGAGGAGGCGTTCCGCCTGCTGCGCTTCCCCGGCAAGCGCGCGGTCCTCGAGCGCGCCGAGGCCCTGCTGGCGCGGGCCGACGCCGCGGCGCAGACCGCCTGAACAGCCATCACGCGGAGACACAGAGTCGCGGAGAGACACTGGGTGCTCTCCGCGGCTCCGCTTTTCTGTGTAATACCGTTTCCACGGATCAACTGTACATTCAGGCAACAGCTGGGCTCACACGGAGTCAACGGAGTCAACGGAGTCAACGGAGAACTACTTGTCTTTCCTCCGTTTACTCCGTTGAGTCCGTGTGAGAACCTTTCTGTGCTGGTGTTTCGAATGCACAGTTAATCAGCCGAAACGGTATAAAATCAGCTCAGCGTCGGAAGCCGCACGGTGAAGGTGCTGCCGCGCCCCGGCTCGCTCTGGGCGGCGATGGTGCCGCCGTGCTGCTCCGCGATCATGCTCGCGATGGCGAGGCCCAGGCCGGTGCCGCCGCTCTGCTGGCGCGCGACGTCGGCGCGGTAGAAGCGGTCGAACACGCGCGGCAGCGCCTCGCGCGGGATCCCCACCCCGGTGTCGGTGACGGAGACCTCGACGCACCGTCCCGGCGGCGCGTCGTCGGCCGCCGCCTCGTCCACCACGCGCGCGGCGATGGTCACGGTGCCGCGGTCGGTGAACTTCACCGCGTTGGAGACCAGGTTCAGGAAGAGCCGCCGCAGCGGGCCCGCCGCGCCGGCCACCGGGAGCCGCTCGGGGCTCTCCAGCCGCACCTCCACCGGCTTCCCCATCGCCAGCGCCTCGCCCACGTCCTGCACGTCGCGCAGCACCGGCGCCAGGTCCGTCGGCTCCAGCGCGGGCGCCACCGCCTGGTCGCCGCGCGCCAGCGTCAGCAGGTCTTCCACCAGCCGCAGCATCGACTCGGTCTCGTCCACCACCTCGCCCAGCGTGTCGCGCAGCTCCTCGCTGCTGCGCTCGCGGGCCAGCGCCACCTGCGCGGTGCCGCGGATGGCGGTGAGCGGGGTGCGCAGCTCGTGGCTCGCGTCGGCGGTGAAGGAGCGGAGCGCCTCCACGGCCCGCTCCAGGCGCCCCAGCATGCCGTTGAAGGCCATCGACAGCTCCTGCAGCTCCGCCGGGTGGCCGGGCTCGTCCACCCGCCGGGCCAGCCCCGCGATCCCGATCTCCCGCGTGGCCGTGACCAGGCGGTTGAGGGGGAGGAGGATGCGGTTGGCGAGCGAGTACCCCACCGCCGCCGCCACCAGCGCCGTCACCGGGATCAGCACCAGCGCGATGATGGCGAAGGAGCGCACCGCCTTGGCCTCCACGTCGCCGGTGCGCGCCACGAAGATGTTGATCACGTCGCCCGTGGCGAGCGTGGTGGTGCGCCGCAGCGCCTCCACGTCGCCCGGGCCGGGAGGGACGCGCGCCTGCTGCACCGCCACGCGCGGCACGGTGGCGGGAACGATGAGCTGCTCGGCGGCCGCGGCGGTCTGCTGCAGCGACTGGGTGCCGGCGCGGGCCAGCGTCTGGCGCAGGATCAGGTAGGTGGCGCCCGCGAAGAGGGCGAGCGAGACCAGCATCAGGGTGGAGTAGCCGACCACGATCTCGCGCCGCAGCGAGCGCGGCGGGAGCGGCTGCGCCACCCCGTACGGCACGGGCGGCGCCTCGGCGCCCTCGCCGGGGGAGGCCGCGCCGCGCGGGCGCAGGAGGGGGGCCGCGCTCATTCCGGCGCCTCGCCCGGGTTGCGGACCACGTAGCCGACGCCGCGCACCGTCTGGATCAGCCCGCGGTCGCGGTCCTGGAGCTTGTTGCGCAGCGAGTTCACGCACACGTCCACGATGTTGGTGCCGGGGTCGAAGCGGATCCCCCAGACGTGCTCCATGAGCGTGGCGCGCGAGAGCGGGCGGTCGGCGTTGCGCATCAGGAACTCGAGGAGCGCGAACTCCTTGGGGGTGAGCTCCACCGCCTGCCCGTCGCGCCGCACGTCGCGCGTGGCGGGGTCCATCTCCAGGTCGCCCACCTTGAGCGTGGCCGGCGCCCCCGTCCCGGCAGTGCGCCGCAGCAGCGCCCGCAGCCGCGCGGTGAGCTCCGAGAACTCGAAGGGCTTGGTGAGGTAGTCGTCGGCCCCCGAGTCGAGCCCCGCCACCTTGTCCTCGGTGCGGTCCTTCGCGGTCAGCAGCAGCACCGGGAGCGCCACGCCCTCGCCGCGCAGGTCGCGCACCAGCTGGAAGCCGTCGCGCCCGGGGATCATCACGTCCACCACGGCGGCGTCGAAGCCCTGCTGGGTCGCCTTCTCGAACCCCGCGTCGCCGTCGCCCGCCACCTCCACCACGTACCCCTCCTCGCGCAGCCCCTTCTGCAGGAAGCCGGCGATGCGGGCGTTGTCTTCGACGATCAGGATGCGCATGGCGGCCGGTGCGAAAGTGCCAGAGTCAGACTGCGAAAGGCTGCCGGGCGAATAAATTCGCGGCAACAACTGCCCAAAGTCCGCCTTCGCGGACCGCTTCGCGAAGGAACCGCGGAGGGCGGATCCGCCGCGGAAGCGATTGCTGTTCCCAGCGACGTCATCCACTGGCCGCCCTACCGCCGCCGCAGAGGACGTCATCCGCTGGGAACCCATCGCCGCCTGAAGGACGTCATCCAGTGGCGGCTCATCGTCGTCCCAGAGGACGCATCCACTGGCCGCCCCCATCGCCGCCCCAAGGGACGTCATCCTGAGGCCGGCCACGCTGGAACATTGATCAAAACTGCAGCCGGCAGGCCGAAGGATCTATCGCCGGCGCTCGGATCAGGCCTCGGGAACCCTGCCGATCTCCCTGCGTCCCGCGCGAACGAAGCGCGGGCGTTGTCCGGTACACGCGAGCGAGCGGTTGGGGCCCGTGATTTCCTTAGATTAACGGCGGCTAATCCTCGTCTAACCGGCGTCTAATCCTCTTCCCGAACCGCCGGCATTACAGTTGTGTAACTCTTCGGCGGCAACCGGTTCGGAACCACTGGACCAGACGAATAGAACTGACGATGAAGACGCGACTTCGCAAGCTCGCGGTCCCCGCCCTGCTGGCGGCGGGGATCGGCGCCGGCGCCACGCTGGCCGACGTGATGGAAAAGCCGGTACCCACCGCGATCGCGCAGGAGGCGCGGCCGCTCGCGGCCTCCGCCGACCTGGGCTCGCCCGCGGGGCTCTCGACCGCCTTCCGCGCCGCCAGCCACGCGGCCATCAGCGCGGTGGTGCAGGTGCGCACCGAGGTGTCGGGGCGCACCGTGTCGCAGCAGATCCCGCCGGAGCTGCGCGGCACCCCCTTCGAGGAGATGTTCGGCGGGCGGATGCGCACCCCGCCGCAGTCCGGGTCGGGCTCGGGGTTCATCATCGACGCGAACGGCTACGTGGTGACCAACAACCACGTGGTCGAGGGCGCCAACCGCATCCGCGTGGTGCTGAACGACAAGCGCGAGTTCGATGCGCGGGTGGTGGGGCGCGACCCCAACACCGACATCGCCGTGCTCAAGGTCGACGCCCGCGGGCTCCCCACGGTGCAGCTGGGGAACAGCGACCAGCTCGACACCGGCGACTGGGTGCTGGCGCTGGGCTACCCGCTGCAGCTGGGGCAGACCACCACGGCGGGGATCGTGAGCGCCAAGGGGCGCAGCATCGGCATCATGGCCGGCACCGACGGCGCCAACGCGCCGCTGGAGCACTACATCCAGACCGACGCGGCCATCAACCCCGGCAACTCGGGCGGCCCGCTGGTGGACCTGCAGGGGCGCGTGGTGGGGGTGAACAGCGCCATCGCCTCGCCCACCGGCTACTACTCGGGGTATGGCTTCGCGGTGCCGATCAACCTGGCGCGCCGCGTGGCCGACGACCTGGTGAAGTACGGCGTGGTGCACCGCCCCATGCTGGGCGTGGAGATCCGCGACGCCACCACGGCCGACGCCGAGGTCTTCCGCCTCCCCTCGCCCGACGGGGCGGTGGTCTCCAGCGAGCCCAAGGGCGCGGCGCGCGAGGCGGGGATGCAGATGGGCGACGTGATCGTGGCCCTCGACGGGCAGCCGGTGACGAGCGGCGGCGACCTGATGGAGGGGGTGATGCGCCACGCGCCCGGCGACGCGGTGAAGGTGGACTACGTGCGCTACGGCGCCCGCCGCTCGGCCACGCTGCGCCTGACGCAGATGGACGCGGCCCGCACCGTCGCCCGCGACGCCGGGGCGCCCGACGAGAGCAGCGCGGCCGACAAGGTCGGGTTCAGCGCGATGCAGATCACGCCCGAGGTCGCGGCGCAGCTCCGCATGCCGAGCGCGCGCGGGGTGGTGGTGACGGGGGTGGACCCCGCCGGGCCGGCGGCGCAGCAGGTGTACCGCGGGCTGGTGATCGAGCGCCTGAACGGGCGGGAGATCACCTCCATCGCCGACCTGCGCGCCGCGATCGACGCCCTGCGGCCGGACCAGGTGGTCTCGATCAACGGCCGCCGGCCCGACGGTGCCGCGACCATCGTGAACTTCCGCGCCCGCGGGTAGGGCAACGGCAACTGCATCTCACGCAGAGACGCAGAGGTCACGGAGAACCGCCGCGGTTCTCCGTGACCTCTGCGTCTTGCGTGAGATTGCCGTTTACGCGACCGGCCGCGAACGCTGCTTGATGATCGCCGCCAACGCCCGCAGCGCCTCGTTCGCCGACGCGGCATCGGGGAAGACCTCCGCCACGTCGCGGTCCAGCGGGACGAGCCGCGTGCCCGCGGCATAACGGGCAGCGTAGCGCCCGCGCTCACCCTTGCGAAAGTCTTCGCTGGTGAACTCATACTCGGGTCGCAGCTCGTCAGCTTCCGATTCCTTTTTCATACTCCCGTCTCTCGCGGCTGGTCAGCTGCCGCGCCCTGATGCGCACGTGGATCAGAAGATGGCGCGGATCACCCGCGACAGCCAGGTCCGTCGCGGCGCTGGCACCACGATTCCCTCCGTCGTGAGCACGGACACTCCCAGCGTCACGTCCACGTGCGCGTCGGCAGCCGAGGTCGAGACCTCCACGATTCGGCTGTCGTATCCCAGGTTGGCGAAGCGAAGTCGCAGCACTGCCGGCAATGGGATCTCGCCCCGGATCTTGAGCGTGTACCTGCCGAGTGAATCGGTAATAGCGCGATAGGGGTACTTGTTGTCCACGAGGACGGACACGCCGGGGAGCACCTCGCCGCGCGCGTCCTTCACCGTGCCCCGCACAATGAACGAATCCTCTACCGCGGGTGACGGTGCTTCGTGGGGCGCAACCTCGGCGCGCTGGGGGCGTGACGGAGCGTCCGCCGGCTGGGTGGTCGAATGGGCGTCCGCCGCGGTCTCCTGCGCCGCGGCCGTCCCGCTCAGCAGCGTGGCGCCGAGCGCCAGCGTCACCAGGCCCGACCGCGGACGAGGCGGCGGCGCTTCTCCGCCACGGAGCTGCGACGCGTCGTAGACTCCGCAGACAGGGCCGTCTCCGAGCGCGTGCGCGAGCGCGATCTCGTAGTCGCTCATCCCACGGAAGTCGGTGACTCGCCGTTCGCACCGCGCGCAGAGCCGCGTTCCATCGCCGACAGGCGTCATCCTGTCCCAGCGCTCACGGCATGGGTTGGAGATGCTGATGGGGAGAGTCATGCCGGGTATCGTAAAGGTGAGTCGGGGCGTTCCTGACCAACGCGCGAGCCGCGGCAAAGATGACATCACCGTCCGGGCTCGTCCGCAGCATCAACTTTCTCTTCGGGCCGACGCGGGATAGGTTGGCGGTCGCATCCTGTCGATCCTCCTTCCCCCCAATCCCCTCGATGCACCTGTTGAACGCCGCATGGCTCGCGGACGAGCTTCGCGAAGGCGAGTTGAGCGAGAAGCAGAAGTTGGCTCACCTGGTCGCGATGGCCGCCGTCGGACTGCTCTTCGTCGCCCGTGCGGCGGGGGTGGACGGTTGATGAAGATCACCGCGATCGAGCCGCAGCGGCTGCACCCGGAGCGGGTGGACGTGCACGTGGACGGGGCGTTCCGGCTGGGGCTCTCGGCGGAGCTGGTGCTGGCGGAGCCGCTGCGGGTGGGCGACGAGGTGGACGAGGCGCGGCTGGCGGAGCTCGAGGCCAAGGACCAGCCATGGAAGGCGCGCGACGCGGCGCTCTCGCTCCTCTCCTATCGCGCCCGGACGTCGGTCGAGCTGAAGCGGCGGCTCCGGCGAAAGGGGTTCGACGACGACGTCGCCGCCGCCACGGTGGAGCGGCTGGACCGGCTCGGCGTGGTGGACGATGCCGCCTTCGCGGAGAGCTTCGTGCGCGACCGGGTGCGCCTCAAGCCACACGGGGTGCGCCGCCTGGGGCAGGAGCTGCGGGCGAAGGGGGTGGACGAGGAGGTCGCGCGCGCCGCGATCGCGGAGGTGATGGAGCGCGAGGGGGCGACGGAGCTGGACCTGGCCCGCGCCGCCGCCGCCCGCTGGAAGCCCCGCGCCGGCGAGGACCCGGACCGGGCCCGCGCGCGGCTCCAATCCTTCCTCGCCCGCCGCGGCTTCGGCGGAGACGCGGTGGGCGCCGTGGTCCGGGAGACGCTGGGCGAGTCCTGAGACGGATGAACGCAGAGACGCGGAGAGGCCGGTGCAGCGCCTCTCCGCGTCTCCGCGTCTCAGCGTGAGACCCTCGGCCGTTTACCGCACGCCGTCGCCGTCCAGGTCGCGGCCGCCGCGGAGCGGGTGCTCCAGGTCCGTCCCCTCGCGGTCCGAGCGCAGGCCCTCATCGGCACGCATGCCGTCCACCTGGCGCACGTCGCCGGTCTGGTGGACCTCGGCGCGCTCGCGGCGCAGGTCGGCCTCGACCGTCTCGTGGTCCTGCACCTGCTGCTTGCGCACCACGATCTCCTCCGCGCCGACCGCGCGCTTCTCGGCCACCACCTCTTCCTTGTGCAGGGGCACGCTGATGTGCTCCTCCTGGAAGGCGCCCTCGGCGTGCAGCGCGTCGGTGCCGCTCAGGGGGCGGCGCTCCACGGTGACCTCGTCGCGCATCACCGGCACGCTCTCGCGCACGTGCTCCGTCTCCACCCGCTTCTCCACCCCCACCTCGCCGGCGACCCGTTCGCGCTTGCCCACCGCGAGCTGCTCCTCCGACAGCGTGATCCGCTCCTCCCGGTCGCCCAGGTCGCGCCGGGCGGCATCCATCCGGTCGTCCAGGCGCTCGGTCGAGCCCTCGTCCAGGCGGTTGCCAAGGCGGTCCAGATTGTCGTTGTTCTCGGGCATCGTCGGCTTTCTCCTGCTGTGGTGTGGGCGCTCCCCGTCGCGGTCCTTCCGCGAAATCGGGGGGCGAACCCCGGTGCAACGTTTGTTCCGTGTTTCCCTGCTCCGCGCGCACTGGACGAGGGCGCCCGCGGCGGGCGCCCTCGTCCCGTCACTGCGTCAGCGGACGCCGTCGCCGTCCAGGTCACGGCCGCCGCGGAAGGGGTGCTTCGGGTCGAGCCCCTCGTCCGCGCGCAGGTCCTCGCCCGAGCGGAGGCCCTCGTCGGCGCGCATGCCGTCCGCGCGGCGCACCTCGCCGTTCTCGGTGACCTCGGCGTGCTCGCGGCGCAGGTCGGCCTCGACCACCTGGTTCTCCTGCACCTGGCTCTTGCGCACCACCAGCTCCTCGCGCACCACCGGGCGCTTCTCCACCACCACCTCTTCCTCCACCACCGGGATGCGGATCTCGTCGCCCTCGAAGCGGGCCTCCGTTCCCACGGTCGGGTCGGTGATGGGCCGGCGCTCCACCGAGACCTCTTCGCGCATCAGCGGCACGCTCTCGCTCACGTGCTCGGTCTCCACCGTCTTGTGCACGTCCACGGCGCCGGCGGCCATGCGCTCCTTGCGCAGGTCGAGCTCCTCCTTCGCCAGCGTCATCCGCTCCTCGGCCTCGCCGGCGTCGCGGCGCGAGGTGTCCTCGAACAGCCCGCGGCGCGTGGTGGTTCCAGCGGCCGTGTCGCCGCCGCTGCCCAGGCCGAGCCCGCCGACGCCGGCCGAGGTGATCAGCACGCGGCGGCTGGGGGTGTCGATCTCCACGTGCTCGATCGCCACGCGGGTGTCCGCGTCGCGGCCCAGGTCGGGGCCGTCGTGGTCCAGGTCCAGGGTGATGGCGGCCACCCGGCGCGCGGCGGTGTCCACCAGCAGCTCGTCGACCTCGCCGATCTTCCGGCCGTCGGGGAGGTAGGCGTCGAAGCCGCGGATGTCGGTGTAGCCCTCGGCGACCTCCAGGTCGTCGAGCTCGTCGAGCGGGACCAGCCCGCGTGCGTCTTCGTTCATCGCGATCTCCTTCGTTTGAGGGCGGCCCTCGCGGCGTGGACCTTTGTCCCGCCGCCCGGGCCGCCGGCTACGGGCGTCGAGCGGTGCTGTCTCCTGGCGTCGTGAGCGTGTCGCCGCCGCCCGCCGGCGGGGCCGGGGGCGGAGTGGCCGCGCCCGTGGTGTCGGTCAGGGGGACGGCCGCCGTGGTGTCCGTCACCGGCGGGGCCACCGGAGGCGGCGCGGGTGCCACCGTGGTGGTGTCGGTCACCACCGGCGCCGCGTCGGTGTCGTGGTCACGGTCCCTGAGCAGGTACCAGGCGAGGAGCGCGAGGAGCAGGAGGGGGAGCAGCCACCACCACTTGAACCCGCCGTCCCGGGGCGGAACGCCGCCCCGATCGCCCCGGTTTTCCACCTTGATCTCGGCCACCGTGCTCTCCTTCGCTGGGGGTGAACGGCCGCGCGCCGTCCACGGCGCGGGGCCGCGGGGGTGGCAACTATCAAGCCATACGTTTCCGGTTCTGGACGGATATGACAGCACGGGGGGGTGGCTGAAGCGCATTGCGTTCGGGTTCGGAGTCCAACCGCCGGCCGATTTGCGTCCGCGGTTATAGATCCTTCAGGCGCCGCCATGATTCATCGCCCGTTCTGGCATGAAGCAGCGGGGCCTTCAGGATGACGTCTCTTTGCATGATCGATTGAAGAAAATGGTATCAGCGGACGGGATGCCGGTTGGGTCGGCGCAGGAGCGGAGTCCATTCCCTCTCCCGGGACGGGAGAGGTGGCGAGCCCCGGCGAGCCGGAGAGGGCGCCGCGGCCACGGTCGTGCGACGCACTCCGGACCGTGGAGAAAACCGGGCTTTCGGAGACCCCGTCGTCTCCGGTCCGCGGGCGGCGCGGGCGCCAAAGCTTGACCCCGCCTCACGCGGACGCGCATCATTCCGCGCGCCCTCTCCTTCCCCCCTCCGCCCCACGTTTCCGCCCATGCTGCGCAAGCTGCTGTACGTCCTCCTCGGGCTGCTGCTGCTCGTGGTCCTGCTCGCCGCCGGCGCGCGCTGGTACGTGGGGCGCGCGGAGGCGAACCCCTCGCGCGGCGCCGTGCTCCCCGGGCTCTCCGCCGAGGCCGAGGTGTGGCGCGACTCGCTGGGGGTGCCGCACGTGTGGGCGCGCGACGAAGCGGACCTCTTCCGCGCCGTGGGCTACGTGCACGCGCAGGACCGGCTCTGGCAGATGGAGCTCTTCCGGCGGGTGGCGGACGGGCGGATGGCCGAGGTGCTGGGCCCGCGGCTGGTGGACACCGACCGCTTCCTGCGCACGCTGGGGATGGGACGCTCCGCCGCGGTCATCGAGCACACGCTGGACCCGGAGAGCCTGCGCCTGCTGCAGGCCTACGCCGACGGCGTGAACGAGTGGATCGACCACCACCCGGGGCCGCTCCCGCCGGAGTTCCTGGCGCTGCGCTTCCGCCCCGAGCACTGGACCGTCCGCAACTCCCTCGCGATCGGCAAGATCATGGCGTGGGACCTGGCGGACTGGAACCTGGGGCTCGACCTGCAGCGCGCCACCGAGGCCGTGGGCCCCGAGCTCGCCCGCGACCTGGCGCCCGCCTACCCGGAGTGGGGCGCCACCATCCTCGGCGCCGACGCGCAGTGGGCGGGGAAGGGCGGCGCGGCGCCCGCGGTCGCGCCCGCGCCGCCCGCCGCTCCGGCCGCCAGCGCGCGCCGCGCGGAGGTGCCGCTGCCGCGCATCCCCGCGCTCGCGCTGGCGCTCCTCGACGGGGTGTCGACGGCCAACGCGTCGAACGCGTGGGTGATCGGCGGAGGGCGGACCCGGTCGGGGAAGCCGATCCTGGCCAACGACACGCACCTGGCGCTGCGCGCGCCCTCGCTCTGGTACCTGGGCGCCATCCACGGCGGGCGGATCGAGGCGGCGGGGATGATGATCCCCGGCGTTCCCGCGATCGTGATCGGGCACTCGAAGCGGGTGGCGTGGGGCTTCACCAACGCGATGGTCGACGACGTCGACTTCTTCGTGGAGCAGGTCGATTCCGCCGACGCGACGCGCTACCGCACGCCGGAGGGGTGGGCGCGCTTCGAGGCGCGCCCCGAGACCATCCGGGTGAAGGGGGCCGCGCCGGTCGTCCACACGGTGCGCGTCAGCCGCCACGGGCCGGTGCTGAGCGACGTGGACGAGCGGGTGAAGGGGAAGGTGCTGGCGATGCGGTGGACGGCGCAGGACCCGTCCACCGAGATGGCGGCGATGCTGGGGATGAACCAGGCGGGGAACGCGGCGGAGTTCATGCAGGCGCTGCACGCCTTCAACAACCCGCACCAGAACGTGGTCTTCGCCGATGCGGACGGCACCATCGGCTACTGGATGGCCGGCCGCGTGCCCGTGCGCCGCGGCGGCGACGGCATCCTCCCCGTGCCCGGGTGGACGGGGGAGGGCGACTGGACCGGCTGGCTCGCCTTCGACCAGCACCCGCACGCGCTGAACCCGGCGGATGGCTTCATCGTCACCGCCAACAACCGGCAGCTCCCGGCCTCCAGCGGCTACCCGTACCGCATCGCCAACGACTGGGCCGAGCCGTACCGGGCGATGCGCATCCGCGAGATGGTGACGGCCGGGCGCGCCCTCACCGCCGCCGACGTGGCGCGGCAGCAGATGGACGTGCGCGACGGGCTGGCGGTGCGCTACCGGGCGTTCGCCGTGCGCGCCGCGGAGCTGGCGGGAGACTCGGCCGCGGCGCGGGAGCTGCGCGCCTGGACGGGCGACGCGGCGACCGACTCGCACGCCGCGTCGCTCTTCTACGTCTGGCTGGAGAACCTGCGCCACCGCATCGGCGACGACGAGTTCCGCGGCAGGCCGGTGTACTTCCCCCGCACCGCGCTGGAGCACGTGCTGGACCGGGGCGGCGGCGCTTGGGTGGACGACGTGCGCACCGCGAAGGTGGAGACGCTCGACGAGCAGCTCGCCGGCGCGATGCGCGAGGCGGTGGCGACGGTGGGGTCGAAGCGCTGGGGCGAGCTGCACGTGACCGAGATCCAGCACCCGCTGGGCGTGGTGTCGGCGCTCAACCGCTCGCTGGGGCTGAACATCGGCCCCTTCCCCAACGGCGGCGCGGGGAACACGGTGAAGGTGGCGGGCTACGGCGGGCGCACGCCGCCCTTCGTGAACGCCTACGGCCCCAGCCAGCGGCACGTGGTGGACATGGCCGACGTGGACGGCCAGGGCGGCTTCGTGATCCCCACGGGGGAGAGCGGCGTCCCCACCAGCCGCCACTACCGCGACCAGACGCCGATGTGGCGCACGGGGCGGCTCTGGCTCATCCCGCTCGACCGGCAGCGTGCCGAGTCGCGGCGGGTGAGCCGCATGGTCCTGAAGCCGAGGTGACGCGATGCCGGAGATGACCTGCCCGAAGTGCGGGAGCCCGATGACCACCGGGTTCCTGCTGGATGCCGACCAGGGTGCGAAGACGACCGACTGGATCGAGGGCGCCCCGGAGAAGAACTTCTGGGGAATGAAGCTGAAGGGCCGGCGCCGCTTCCCCGTCAGCGCCGACCGCTGCGAGCGCTGCGGGTTCCTGGAGCTCTACGCCTGAGTCCCCAACCCGGGAAGACGAGCAGGTCACCTCGCCGACTCGTACCGCGGCGGCCGGACCAGGCGCAGGCGGCCGTCCTCGGCGGCATCACCGCTACCCAAGCACCCCGTAGACGTCATCCTGAGGCCGGCCACGATGGTTCCCGAGATCTCGATAGGGCCTGCAAGTTGTTTCACAGTCGACGATTGCAGCTTGGCCGGCCTCAGGATGACGTCTTATTTGCTTGCGTTGGTGAAGACGCGGAGCCGCGGAGAGACCTTGCGTCTCTCCGCGGCTCTGCGTCTCTGTGTGAGACGATTTCAGCCTGGGGCTAGTTGCGAAGCCGGAGGGGGAGCGACACCCGCAGCCAGTAGTCCCCCGGCCGCGTGGCCCCGACCGCGGCGCCGGTGAGCATGCTGGCGCCGGTGAGCGGGAGCCCGAGCACGAACACCCCGGTGCTCGGGTTCCAGATGCAGTCCGCGCAGTCCGAGCCGCCCGCCTTCGACGCGAGCACGAAGAGCCCCGTGGCCGTCGCGCCGCCGATGAAGCCGTAGATGGCGCCGCGCAGCGCGCCCTGCCCCGAGCTGCGCCGGCCGGTGGCCAGCTCCACGTGGCGCACGTAGGCCACGGGAATGATCAGCCGCTCCGCCCCGCGCTGCACCACCAGGTCGGCGGTGTCGGCGGCGGCGAGCTCGCCCACCACGGTCTGCGGCTTCAGGAAGTTCTGCGTGACCCGCACCTTGGCGAGCGAATCGACCTCGGTGGGGCGGGGCGCGTCCTGGGCGGCGGCCCGCGGGGCCAGCGAAAGGCAGAGGGCCAGCGTGGCGACGGCGGCTCTCGTCATCGGCCTGCTCCGTGAAAAGACGGGAGGGAGGAAGCCTGCGGAAGAAAGAACGATAACGCCCCCGTCATCCTGACGCATCATCCGCGTGCGGCGGCGGCGCCACCACCTTCAGCGCCCCGCGCGCCAGCCGGTAGCGGAAGGGCGCCGGCATCCGCAGGATCTCGCCGTCCACGGCCAGGTACGAGAGCCGCTTCGGCATCACCAGGGTGCACTCCTCCACCAGGAAGGCGTCGAGCTCCGGCTTGCGCGTCACCACCTCGAGCCCGCGCGCGGCGGCCTCCATCCCCAGCGCCGTGAGCCGCGCCACCGCCTTGCCGCGCACCGCGATCACGTGCAGCCCCGCCTGGCCGTCCTTCACCCGCCCCCCGAAGGTGGGGATGCGCGTCTCGCGCTCGCCCACGCCGATGAAGACCATGGCCGTGGGGTAGGTCTTCGCCTCCCCCTCCACGCGCACCTGCACGTTGAAGCTGCGCAGCCGCGTCATCACCCGCACCCCGGAGAAGAAGCTGGCCAGGCGGTACCCCATCCACCGCTCCAGCCGCTCCCGCGTGCGCACGAAGCCCACGTAGGCGCCCACCGAGCTGGTGTTGAGGAAGGGCCGGTCGTTCACGAACCCCACGTCCACCCCCCGCGCCGTGCCCGAGGCCGCCAGCTCCAGCGCCTGGTCCAGCTCCAGCGGGATCTCCAGGTCGCGCGCGAAGTGGTTGAGCGTGCCCGCCGGGAGCACCGCCACCTCCACCCCCGTGTCGCAGGCCACGGCGGCCGCCGTGGCGATGGTCCCGTCGCCCCCCGCCACCAGCACGCGCCGGGCGCCGCCCTCCACCGCCGCGCGGATGGCCGCGTCGAGCCCGTCGGGGCCGGCGTCGCGCAGCTCGAAGCGCGGGTCGGCGCCGATCGCCTCCCCCGCCTCCTTCCCCCGTCCGGAGGTGGGGTTGGCGAACGCCGGGATCGGCGCGCTGCTCGGGTCCGTTCGGTCGGGCAATCGGGTCCGGCGAGGCCAGGGTGACGGAAGACCAGGGACGGCGCGCCCCGCAAGCGCAGGGATCGCGCCGCGAAGGAAGGATCCTGCTCGTGGGGGCGGATGAATCCAGGGCCAACACGACAACGAGCCGGGGAAGCGGCTGCGCTTCCTCGGCCCGTCGATCTTTCATCGCGCCCCCGACTGCGTGGGGGCTGGCGCGTCGGAGTGGGTCCGGCGCTCGCGCTACCGGCTGTCGTGTCCCGTCTCGACGAATGCGATGCACTGGCCCTGGTTCCGGAAGCCGTACGCCATCCATCCGCCGTCCTTGCAATCGTCCTTCGTGACCGGGTCCACCGGCTCCACCGGTGCCTCGGGGAGGTCCACCGCGAGCCTGCCCGAAAGTTCGGGTTCACGGACTTCCGGGTCCGTGTTCGAGGACCCCCCGAAGCGGAACCCGTACGTGTCACCCGCGCTGACGGTGAACGTGTAGGTGCCGCTGAAGGTGAATGAGCCGAAAGTAAGGACCTGGTCGACCAGCGTGGCGACGACGGCGTCGTTGACGACGGCATACAGCACCACCGTCGAGCCTCCGGAGAAGGTGGGATGCTCTCCGATGTAGGACCAGGGCAGGGTGACCGTGGCGGTCTGGTCCGCGGTGGTCTCGAAGTCCCACGTGTGAACGTTGAAGTCGCCGGGACCATAGTCGTAGACCACCGCGACGTCGCTGGCGGAGTCGACATCCGTCGCCACGAAACCGGGGCCGCTGGCCGTCCACGCCGTCGCCGCGGCGATGGAAACCGAGTGGGCCGGTTGCTTCGGTACGGCGACGCCCGTCAGGTTCGCGTCGGCGCAGGCGCCGGTGATGGAGGCCAGCACGATGAGGCTGGCCGTGCTGATACGGCGGGCGAAAGGAAGCATTACGAACCTCCGAAGTGAAACGTGGACCGTGGACAACGCGCGTCGAAGTGGCCGGCGCTCGCGCTACCTGCTGTCGTGTCCCGTCTCGACGAACAAGATGCACTGGCCCTGGTTCTGGAAGCCGAACGCCATCCATCCGCCGTTCTTGCAGGCGTCCTTCGTGGCCGGGTTGGCGTAGACCACGGTGACCTGGAACGGCTCGATCGCCTGTCCGTCGTCGTCGTCGGTGACGAAGAAGAAACCGGTGTAGACCCCGGGTGCCGTGTACGTGCAGTTGCCTGCCGTGTCGGCGACTACGGTCGAGCTGTCGCAGGCGATGAAGGCGGTATGTGTGTCGCCGGAGCCCGGGTCGGTGAAGGTGAACGAGACGGACGCCGTCGCGGTGCCGCCGCTCAGCACGATCGGGCTCGTGGGAACGGTGACGGCGGTGATGGTGGGGGCCACGTTGCTCACCCTGATGGTGACCGCCTGCTCGTCGAACGCCGCCGGATCGGCATCGTCGGTCGCCCGCACTGTGAACGTGTAGTCGTCGTATGGGGTGGCGGTGGGGTCGTCGTCCGTGGGCGTCCACGAGAACACGCCGGTGGCGGGGTCGATGCTGGCGCCCGCCGGCGCGCCGACCAAGGAGTAGGTGACCGTCTGCCCCGCGTCGGCATCGGTCGCGGAGGCGGTGAAGTGCAGCGTGGAGCCCTCGAATACGCCTTGGTTGGCGATGGAATCCAGCACCGGGGCGGTGTTCACCGGGGCCTCGGGCAGGTCCACCGTGAACGTGCCGTGCATGTTGGGGCCAGGGGAGCCGTCATTCGACGACCCACCGAGCCGGAACCCGTACGTGTCACCCGCGCTGACCGTGAACGTGGCGGTACCGCTGGAGCTGAACGCAGCCGCCGTCAGGTCGATCAGCGTGGCGACGACGACGTCGTTGACCACGGCATACAGCACCACCGTCGAGCCTCCGTCGATGGTCTCATGCACTCCGGAGTAGGTCCAGGGCAGGGTGACCGTGGCGGTCTGGTCGGCGGTGGTCTCGAAATCCCACGTATGAGAGCTGGGGGCGTCGAAAAAATACTCGTAGGTCATCACGGCGTTACCGGCGGTCCCGTCGGAGACCACCGTCACGGTGCCGGGGCCGCTGGCCGTCCACGCCGTCGCCGCGGCGATGGAAACCGAGTGGGCCGGCTGCCTCGGTACGGCCACGCCTGTCGGGTTCGCGTCGGCGCAGGCGCCGGTGATGGAGGCCAGCATGATGATGCAGGCCGCGCTGATACGGCGGATACTGATGGACATGATGAATCTCCGAGGGCGGGACGTGAATACTACAAACCAGCGGGATGTATGGGCCGGGGAAGCGCCACGCTTCCCCGGCCCCGCGTCGATCTTCATCGCGCTTCATCGCGCCCCGACTGCGTGGGGCTGGTGCGTCGGAGTGGGTCCGGCGGCTCGCGCTACCTGCTGTCGTGTCCCGTCTCGACGAAATCGACGCACTGGCCCTGGTTCTTGAAGCCGAACGCCATCCATCCGCCGTCCTTGCAGTCGTCCTTCGTGACCGGGTCCACCGGAGCCTCGGGCACGTCCACCGTGAACGTGCCTTGCAGGGTGCCGCCGCCGAACGATCTCCCATCGAAACGGAACCCGTACGTGTCACCCGCGCTGACGGTGAACGTGTAGGTGCCGCTGAGGGTGAACGGGCCAAACGTCGAGGTGCCGAGCAGCGTGGCGACGACCGCGTCGTTGACGACGGCATATACCTGCACAGTGCCGGGGGCACCATGGTCTCCGCTGTAGGACCAGGGCAGGGTGACCGTGGCGGTCTGGTCGGCGGTGGTTTCGAAATCCCACGTCCCGGATGAGCCGGACAATGCGTAGGTCATCACGGCGTCACCGGCGGTTCCGTCGGAGACCACCGTCACGGTGCCGGGGCCGCTGGCCGTCCACGCCGTCGCCGCGGCGATGGAAACCGAGTGGGCTGGCTGCTTCGGTACCGCAACGCCTGTCGGGTTTGCGTCCGCGCAGGCGCCGGTGATGGCGGCCAGCACGATGAGGCCGGCCGTGCCGATACGGCGGGTACGGATGGGCATGATGAATCTCCTTGGGCGAGCCGTGAATGCTGCAAACCAGCGGGATGTATGCGACCCTATGCCTGCCTGATCCGCCGCAGGGTGGAGCCGAAGCCCCACCCTGGATGATGCCGCGCGCCGTCCCCGATGGGCGATGAACCGCCCATGCCCGCCTAGCTGCACTCGACCGAGGTGTTGAAGAAGTCGGAGGTGAACTCCCCGTTGGCGTTGACGGTGAAGTGGCCCGTGAGGTGGACGGTGAAGTTGTTGTCAGGCCCCGGCCCGACTACCAGGAAGCTTTCGGTGACCGTCATCTCCTGGCCCGCCGCCAAGGTGCCACGGAGGGTGAAGGCTCCCGTGCCCTGGTACTTGTCACCGGTGATCGCGCCGGTGCCGGTGACGCCCTGCGGATTTTCGTGGACGGTGAAGGAGAAATTGCCGCTTGCGCTCTCCGTGGTGCGGGTCACGCTGTGAAGGGTGCCCTCGAGCAGGACGTCTTCTCCCGCGCCCCCGTTCGCGCACGGGACGAACTGGAGTGACGAGTACGGAGTGAACTCGTTCGTGACCGTTGTCGTGGCGCTGACCAGCGGCGCCCTCGGCGCCGCCGTGGTCGGCGCGAGGGGCTGCCCGGAATCGCCGCAGGCCGCGAGCACGGCGACGGAAAGCATGGCAAGGCAAATACGTGACATGGAACCCTCCAGAAGGGGTGGGAAAGAAGGAACATCTGGTGAATGAGATGGTCCGTAAGGAACGGCGTACGGTACAAATGAGCAATTCCGATACTTGGGAATGTCCGTTTGTTGTTTTCGGCGGCAAGGTCAAATCGTGTCGCATTATACATCTGTTTTTGATATCAGATGTATTGAGTTTCCACCGGGCTTCCTGCCCTTTATTCGGGCAGCACTGCCTCACAATGGTGCATATTTGGATCGTTCCGGTTAGGCCATCACACTCCGTGAGAGGGGGAAAGACTTCCGCGAGAGGGGGAAAGACTATGGAAGAGGATGGCCGGATGTCTCCCCCGGCCGCAACGCGCGCGGGCATGGGCGTCGTCGGGAGGTCGACCCCGTAGCCGAGGGCACTCGCACGGGTCTGGCAGGGAAGCGAGGAGGCGGGGAGGCGGGAAACGGGAGAGCTGCAACCTAGCGGCAAACATTGGAAAGGCGTAATCTGTCGCCTACTGAATTCGGTCCTCCTTTTGTCCTGGCGCGTACCTGAAAGCCTCGTAATGGGTGAGCAACGGATAATTCCGCAGCTTCCGCGTGCGCGGCGACGCGAGGGTGAGATGTTCGCTGAGTTGCCGGACGCCGTCAGTCCGGTACTCTGGCAGGACCTTCGTCACGTACGAGATTGGGCTGAGACGGATCGCGACGTACGTCCCGACCTATTCCGTCCGGCGAGCCGTGGGGCGGTAGCTCGCCGCGCCGAAGCGCGGGCGAGCGTGCCGGAGCTGGCCGATGCGCTCGGCACTTTCGCCGCGCTGAAGGCCCGGCCAGCAGACTTCGATGAAAGACGCCTCGCCGCAGCGTGTAATGCAGTGGTGGAGTGGGCGCTGGGAAGTGACTACATCCAAACCGCAATCGAATGGGCGGAGGTTGCCGCTACGGTCGCGCCGACCGATCCGAAGTTGGCGAACTCTGCGGGTCGGATCACCCGCAACGCGAACGAATTCGAGCGCTCTGAGATCTGGTTTCGGCGTGGGATTGGTCTGGCGCGGACGCAGGGGAACGATGTAGAGAAGTTTTGGGGAAACGCCGGATACGCGAAGGTATGCAAGGAATTGGGCCGGGTAAAAGCTGCGCAGCGCTACTTGAACCGGGCGGCGCGTATTGCACGAAAGTCGGGGCCGCCATCTCTCGCCGCGGCGTTGCACCACGAGCTCTGCGCTTTTCTGATGCTTCGAGGGCGTCTAAAAGAAGCGGAAGCGCGTGCAAGCAAGGCGCTCGCCCTGTATCCCAGGTCCGAGCCACGGCTCCCGTTCTTTGGAGCCGATGTGGCGCTGATGCTGGTCTTGGCTCGCAGATACAGCCTGGGTGCACGGGTGGCGCGTGTCGTTCTCCGCGTCCTCGACGGGCACTCGGCGCGACCGGCGATGCTCGCGCTTGCCGCGCGGGCGTTCGCAGGTGCGGGAGAGCAGGAGGAGGCGGCAGTCCACCGTTCACGCTCCCTGAAGCTCCTCGCGAAGCATCCGCAATTCGAAGCGATCGCGCGGTGGCACCTGGCCGACGCAATGCGTTTGCTGGGTAGGTGGGATGATGCCCGCACGGAAGCCGAGATCTGCTTGCGTACGGCTGAGCGCGAGAACGACCGCGAGATGGTACGCTTGATTCGAGCGACAATCCGGTTGATCGATGAGCACGGCCTCGCCCCTGCCCGGCCTGCCAGCAGCCAGGACAGGAAGATGGTGCGGGAGTTGTCCGAGAAGCTGTTCCGATGGGCCCCACGGCGCGGGCGCGACTCCGGGCCGTGGGGTCTGGATCGCGCCGCGTAGGTGCGGCAACGGGGCTAAGCGCCCGATCCGAACGTTCCGCCTCCTCGATTGGTGGCCGTCGATCCCGAATCGGCGGCCGCCGCTGTGTTTGTGGGGGTATCGGACGTGCGCGCGCCCGAACCGAACGTCAAACCGCCGTCGAGGCGGGGCGAAGTGGGCGCAGACGGCGCGGTGGGACTCTCGCTCCCGCACGCAGCCGTGAGCGCGGCGAATGCGAGGGTAGCTATGGCGGCGGAACGGCGGATGATGGTGCGCATGGTGGTGACTCCGTGCGTGGGAATAAGGGTGAGACGCGCCAGGAGGACGCGGACCCAACGATAGACCCACCATACTGTTCACGCCAGTCACTACGGGTGCAGTGAAATTGTGTGAACCCCCCTCCAAAGTCGGATAATGTGCCTACGTGTGCGTTCTCTAAACTCTGTCGCGGATCCTCTCTAAATTCTGTCGCGGTCCAGGATCACTGACCCCTGTAAGTTTCGCCGTCCAGCGCAGGGCAGATGCCCCATCGGCCGGAGGCGAGGGAGGATG